>MDTC01183472.1_pt1 | contig 202976 bp, 222 predicted proteins | sample 811181 | NCBI WGS metagenome assembly MDTC01 (sample SAMN05326644, study PRJNA326480) | marine metagenome | isolation source: seawater | place: Pacific Ocean: North | collected 2011
GAAGCCGAAGCCGAAGCCGAAGCCGAAGCCGAAGCCGAAGCCGAAGCCGAAGCCGAAGCCGAAGCCGAAATGCCACTCGTCGATGAGGACGACACAATGATAGAGAAACCGCACGAATGAGTGCTGAAGACGAAAAGTTACAGAAAGTACTGGCTCGAGCCGGCATTGGTTCCCGTCGTGAAATGGAACGGGCAATTGCCGATGGGCGTGTCAAGGTGAATGGTGAAACAGCCACCCTTGGTGATCGCGTCGACAAGACTGCGCGCATCGTATTTGATGGCAAACCGGTCAAGCTGGACACGGGCAGCACCAAGCCCCGTGTACTGCTTTACAACAAGCCTGAAGGCGAAATCTGTAGCCGCAAAGACCCGGAAGGGCGTCGCTCGGTCTTTGATCGCCTGCCACGCCTTAACGGTGAGCGCTGGATTTGCGTAGGGAGGCTGGATTTCAATACCACCGGCTTGCTGCTGTTCACTACCGATGGTGACCTGGCTAATAAGCTGATGCACCCCTCGACGGTCATTGAGCGCGAGTACCTGTGCCGGGTGATGGGGAATGCCTCTGACGACATGCTTCAGCAACTGGTTGATGGTGTTCAATTGGAAGATGGTGTCGCTCGCTTCACCGATATTGTTGATGGCGGCGGTGAGGGCATCAACCACTGGTATTACGTGGTCATTATGGAAGGGCGCAACCGTGAGGTTCGGCGTTTGTGGGAATCTCAGGGCTTGCAGGTCAATCGACTCAAGCGAGTTCGCTACGGCAATGTTTTCATTCCGTCCAAGGTGAAGGTAGGCCAGTGGATTGAGTTGCCCGAGAACGAGGTGAGCGATGTCTACGCGATGGCGGGGATGTCGGTGCCGGTGCAGGAAACGGTTGAGGGGGGAGGTCGCGTGCCGCGTTCTGCGGGGCGAGGGCGTCGATCTCGCGGTTAGCGCTTGCGGAAAAAAGAAAGCCCGCAGTTGTGCGGGCCCTTGGGAGTGCTACAGCCACATAACTGGCTGTTGTTGCTGGGGATCAATCAGTGAAACGCCTGCTGCTTTTCGAGCGCGGTGGCGGTGTCGATACCATCCCAGTGGTCGCCTCGGCCTTCCCGCCAGCCGGTCAGCCACTGTTGGCGGAGTTGCTCCTGGGTGTGGGGACAGTTCTCCTTGTTTCTCCCGCTAATACCCGCTTGATAACCACGTTGGTAAGCGCGCTCGGTCATATCGCGTTTCTGTCTTCTCATAGGGCAGATGCCTCCATTTTTCAACGTGTACTCACCGCCGCGTTACGATGGACAAAAGCTGAGGGCGGTGACCCGGTGTTGCTGTTATGACAGCTGAACAGCAACCGAACCCTCATGTAAGCAAACTTTCATAATTGCTGCGAAGACCAATTTCGTCTAAAGAAGCGCAGTTTTAGATGGCTGGTGAATAAGTAGCTAAGCACTTGTTGCGGCGTAAATTTTCAAGCATTTTCTATTTCTCGGATGGGTTTTGGTGAGTCATATGCAGTCCCTGATACTGAGTTGTCCCAAAGGTCTTGAAGGCCTGCTTTCTGATGAAGCGCAATCTCTCGGTGCCAGCCATCTCGGAGAAACCGTTGGCGCTATCAGGGTGGCGGCGAGCCTTGAGACAACATATCGACTTTGTCTCTGGTCGCGGCTCGCCAACCGGGTTTTACAGCCTCTAACGGAGTTCAGTGGTGATACCGCCGATGCGCTCTACAGCGGTCTGCGGGCTGTACCGTGGCATGAGCATATTCCCGAAGGCGCCACCTTGTTGGTAGATTTTGCGGGCCGAAGCCGCGATATTCGCAACAGCCATTTCGGCGCGCTGCGGTGCAAAGACGCCGTCGTTGACAGCTTTCAGGATGCCGGTCTTGCCCGGCCATCTATTGCCAAGCAGCAGCCCGATATTCGCCTGCATGTCCGACTGCGAAAGGGCAAGGTGTTGGCGGCGATTGATTTATCGGGTGAGAGTCTGCACCGGCGAGGTTATCGACAGCGCAGTGCGCTTGCACCACTGAAGGAAAATCTTGCCGCGGCATTGTTGCTTCGCGCCGATTGGCCAGGCATTGCCAGTCGGGGTGGCGCCTTGCTGGACCCGATGTGTGGCAGTGGCACGCTGTTGATCGAAGGGGCCATGATGGCCATGAATATTGCTCCGGGGCTGCACCGTTCTTATTGGGGCTTTTCGGCGTGGCGGGGCCACGATGCGAAGTTGTGGTCGGCATTGCTGGACGAAGCTCGCGCTATTCAGCAAAAGGCATTACAACGGCAGGGGCCCCTTATTCGTGGCTTTGACGCCAGTGGCAAGGTGCTCGATCAGGCGCGGGATAATATCCGTAGGGCGGGACTGGCTGAAGTGGTCAACGTCAGCCGCAAAGAGTTATCTGCGTTGAGCCGTTCATCGCTGGGCGAACAGGCGACGGGGTTAGTGATCTGCAATCCGCCCTACGGAGAACGGCTTGGCGAGCAGGGCGAGTTGCTGCATTTATACCGGCGTTTGGGGCAGGCGTTACGCGACGACTTTAACGGCTGGGAGGCCGCCGTATTTACCGGGAATCCCGACCTGGGCAAGCGTATGGGCTTGCGCAGCTATCGGCAATACCAGCTTCTGAATGCGAGCATTCCCAGCAAGTTGCTGCTGTTTCACTGTCTGCCGGAATATCGGGTCGATGATCCCAGTGGGGAGGGGCCGATTGCGGTAAGCAAACCTCTGTCCTCTGGTGCGGAAATGTTTGCCAATCGGCTGCGCAAGAACCTGAAGCGCATGGAGAAGTGGCGCCGGCGTGAAAGTATTGAATGCTATCGGGTCTACGATGCCGATATGCCGGAGTATGCGGTAGCGGTGGATTGTTACGGCAACGCCGTTCACGTCAGTGAATATGCCGCGCCGTCGTCTGTCGACGATAATGCGGCGCAGAAGCGCCTCAGCGAAGTAATGGATGCCTGTGCCCAAGTGTTCGAGGTGCCTGTCGAGCGAATCGCCTTGAAGGAGCGCCGCCGTCAGCGAGGCAGTGCGCAATACGAGCGGCGTGCGCCAAAAGGCGAAACACTGGAAGTGAGGGAGGGGCAGGCAAAAGTGCTGGTCAACCTCCACGACTATCTGGATACCGGGCTGTTTCTCGACCACCGCCCCGTGCGACTCGACATTGCTGCTCGGGCAAAGGGTAAACGCTTTCTGAATCTCTTCTGTTATACCGCCGTCGCCTCGGTACACGCTGGTCTGGGTGGTGCGCGCCATACCATGTCGGTAGACATGTCGCATACCTACCTTCGCTGGGCTCGTCAGAACCTGTCGCTGAATGGATTGAGTGAAATTCGTCACCGCACCGAGCAGGGTGATGCCCGGCGCTGGCTGGAGGCCTGCGAAGACGAATACGATCTGATCTTGCTGGATCCTCCGACCTTTTCCAACTCAAAGCGTATGGACGATGTGCTGGATACCCAACGTGATCATCCTTGGCTGATTGAACAGGCTATGCGCTGTTTATCGAAAGAGGGTTTGCTGATTTTTTCGACCAACAAGCGTGGCTTTGAATTGGATGCATCCCTGAGCGAGCGCTACGCAGTGGAAGACCGCTGTCAGTGGTCGCTGGACGAGGATTTCAAGCGCCGCAGTAAACCGATTCACTATTGCTGGTATCTGCGGCACACGAAATGACGGGCGGGATTTAAAAAGCTCTGGAGTAAGACAGCGACCAGGTGTCAAAGCCGGGGTTGGGCTCGTCGATGTCGGCATTGGAATAATGGGTTCGCTTCAAGCTGAGTTGATGCACGCCGGCCTGATCAAGTTCTACGCTGAGTGCTAGACGGTCGCGAAACTGGAAGTGTGTTGAGTAGAGCTGGTCGGCAAATACATCTTCAGATAAATAACTGGCGCCAATGCCGGCTTCAGCAAAAACGCGCCGTCCATCAATTTGGAATAACTCCAGTCTGAGCATGGGCGACACTGAAAGGATCATCGCTTTGTCTCCCTTGTCGCGCCTTGCGTCTGATTCAAAGACGCCGAGCTGGCTGTCTACATAGAAGCTGAACCGGCCGCTTTGGTTAAAGGCAACATCCGGATGCCACGCGGCGGACACTTCAACACCTTGTGCGCCACCTTCGTTTCGACTGTTCTCAATCGCTTTGCTGTAGTCGATCGCGTAGCGAAAGTTTCCGGCGTGCGACGCCAAGCTGAATGTGGAGAGAAAAAGGGTGGCGATGATGGTTTTTTTCATAACATTCCCAGAAAGGTTATGCAGCGCTGTGCGTGCCGATGCGATATCAGTTCAGAATTAAACTACTAAAAGGAAGTTGGCGCCAACGGGGAGTGTTGGTTTTGCGGAGTGATACTTTTGAGGAGGGGAAGAAAGCAGGCAGCAACCGGCTGCCTGCTCAGCCGTTTTAGATAACGGTTACGTTGGCAGCTTGCGGGCCTTTCTGGCCGCTCTGCACGTCAAACTCTACAGCTTGACCTTCGGCCAGGGTTTTGAAGCCTGAACCATTGATGGCGCTAAAGTGTACAAACACATCTGGGCCAGAGTCTTGCTCAATGAAGCCAAAACCTTTGGTTTCGTTGAACCATTTTACTTTACCAGTGCTTCTGGACATGTTTAAAACCTCGTTTTGTAAGTTTGCCTTGGATGGCTTGAGCTGAGATAGGCAGGGTAGTTATGAAACAGAACGAGGTACTTAAAACGACTTCGTGGTGCTTTTACATAAAACCAAGCTGCATCTATAGCCAGCAAGCTCATTATATACACAGCTTGAAGCGGTATAGAAAGCCTTTTGCAAGGGATAAAATGAATTTTTTATTGCCGTTTTCGCGGAGGCAAACCCGTATGTTGGGTGAGGATTTTGCCTTTCCTGCCGCTCTTGGGCTGCCAGTTAGCCGGTTGCTTGGGTGGAACAAGATGCTTCTTGCCGTAGCCGATTAAATCCCGGCGTCCCATTTTGAGAAGCGATTCACGCAGCGCTGGCCAACCATCGGGGTCGTGATAACGCAGGTAGGCTTTATGCAGGCGACGCTGTTTGAGCCCTTTCGCGCTGAAGACATCTTCGCTTCGACGGCTGACTTTGCGCAGTGGGTTTTTGCCGGAGTAATACATCGCCGTGGCATTGGCCATCGGTGAGGGGTAGAAGGCCTGTACCTGATCAGCCCGAAAGCCATTGCGTTTCAGCCATAGCGCGAGGTTCATCATATCTTCGTCGCGCGTGCCGGGGTGAGCGGCAATAAAGTAGGGAATCAGGTACTGCTCTTTACCGGCTTGCTTTGAGAATTTGTCGAACATCGCTTTGAAGCGATCGTAACTGCCCATGCCTGGCTTCATCATTTTGCTGAGCGGGCTGTCTTCGGAATGTTCCGGGGCGATTTTAAGATAGCCACCCACGTGATGAGTGACCAGCTCTTTGACGTATTCAGGGGTTTCCACCGCAAGGTCGTAGCGCAAGCCTGATGCGATCAACACCTTTTTAACGCCTTCCAATGAACGGACTTCGCGGTACAGAGATATCAATGGCGTTTGATCGGTATTCAGGTTTTTGCAGATGCCGGGGAATACGCAAGACAGGCGACGGCAGCGTTTCTCTATCGCTTCACTCTTGCAGGTGAGTTGCCACATATTGGCGGTGGGGCCGCCCAAGTCGGAAATGACGCCAGTAAAACCGGGGGTTTTGTCACGGATTTTTTCGACTTCTTTGACGATGGATTCCTGAGAGCGACTCTGAATGATTCGCCCTTCATGCTCGGTGATTGAGCAGAAACTGCAACCGCCAAAACAACCCCGCATGATATTGACGGAGTTCCGGATCATCTCGTAGGCGGGGATGCGAGCATCGCCATACTTCGGATGAGGGCGCCGCTGGTAGGGGAGTTCGAACAACCAGTCCAGCTCTTCCGTGGTAAGCGGAATCGGCGGTGGGTTCAGCCAGATGTCCTTGTCGCCGTGTCGTTGCACCAGTGCCCTGGCGTTGCCCGGATTGGTTTCCAGATGCAGTACGCGAGCGGCGTGGGCATAGCTGACGGGGTCTTTTTTTACGGTCTCGTAATCCGGTAAGCGGATGACGGTGTGTTCAGTATCGCGTTCCTGCCGGGCGCTGCGCGGATCGATCAGGGTAACGGTCTGCACCGCTTCTGCGTCAGCCTGTTTGGCATTCTGCTGCTCGGTTTTACAGGCTGGGTCGGCGCTGGTGTCTATGTAGGGGCTGGTGATCGGATCGACTTTGCCCGGTTGATCTACGCTGCTGGAATCGACGACTTGCCAGCCTTGAGGGACGCCATCAGAAATATAGGCCGTACCTCGGAGGTCACGAATTTCCTGCACCGATTCACCGCGGGAAAGGCGGTGGGCCAGGTCGATAATGGCCCGTTCAGCGTTGCCGTACAGCAATAAGTCGGCGCGGGCGTCCATCAGAATGGAACGACGAACTTTGTCGCTCCAGTAGTCGTAGTGTGCGATACGCCGGAGGCTGGCCTCAATGGAGCCAATAATAATCGGACAGTCTTTAAACGCTTCACGGCAGCGCTGAGAGTAGACAATCACCGCTCGGTCAGGCCGTTTGCCTCCGACATTATCGGGCGAGTAGGCGTCGTCATGACGCAGGCGGCGATCTGCGGTGTAGCGATTGATCATCGAGTCCATATTCCCGGCGGCTACACCGAAGAACAGGTTCGGGCGCCCCAGTATTTTGAACGCCTCGGCGGACTGCCAGTCGGGCTGGGAAATGATGCCAACGCGAAAGCCCTGCGCTTCGAGGGTGCGGCCGATGACTGCCATGCCAAAACTGGGATGGTCGACGTAGGCGTCGCCGGTGACAATAATAATGTCGCAGCTGTCCCAGCCCAACGCATCCATTTCTTCCCGGCTCGTCGGCAGGAACGGGGCTGTGCCGAAGCACTCGGCCCAATAGGGGCGATGGCTGAATATGGCCGGTGGTACAGACATGGTTTGGCTACTCTCCGATAAGGAGCGCATTGTACCGGAATTTGCGCCTTTCTGCTGGCTGTGACCAATGAGTTTCCGCGCAATTTTACCGCTGTGTGCTTGCTATTGGTGCTGATCGTGGCTAAATAGTGCCTGCGTTCGTGACAAGGCAAAAGGGGCAGGGATGGAGTGGTTCAATAACACAATTCAATACTGGCACTGGATGGTGTTCGGTCTGCTGCTGGTTGCCAGCGAGGCCGTTGTACCCAGTTTCGTGATGCTGTGGTTTGGCGCCAGTGCGATCGCCGTCGGCCTCATTACGGCGGTTGTGCCTCTGGACTTCAGTATTCAGTTGCTGATCTGGGCCTGCCTGTCGGCGTTTGATCTTTTCCTCTGGTTCAAATTTGTTCATCCACGCATGAAAAACCGCAGCCTCTCGGGCATGTCCAGAGAGCAGGTCGTCGGTCAGGAAGGCATGGTGATTCGTGCCGGTTCCCATGGCGAAGGCGCTGTGCGTTTCAGTATCCCGGTATTGGGAAACGATGAGTGGATGTACATTTGTCGCGAGCCGGTTGCCGTGGGTGACCGCGTTGTTGTGGAAGATGTGTCAGGGAACTCTCTGATCGTCCGCCCACTGGATGCGCGTTTCGGCGCCGCGGACTGATTCGCTCCGCCAACTCGGCGAATCCCACTACTTCAGGAGAGATAACAATGGATGGTTTGGCTGTTACCGGCGCGTTGCTGGTTCTGGTAATCGTAACGCTGGGGATGGGCGTTAAGACGGTCCCTCAAGGCTATAAGCACATCGTGCAGCGTCTGGGAAAATACCACGGCACCCTGAATCCCGGGTTGAACTTCATTATTCCCTACGTAGATCAGGTCGCTTACAAAATCACGACCAAGGATATCGTGCTCGATATCCCTTCGCAGGAAGTAATCACCGAAGATAATGCGGTGATCATTGCTAACGCTGTCGCCTACATCAACATCGTATCGCCAGAGAAAGCGGTATACGGCGTTGAGGATTACAACATCGCCATCCAGAATCTCGTTCAGACGGCGTTGCGCTCGATTGTCGGTGAGATGTCGCTGGACTCGGCACTGTCGTCCCGCGATCAGATTAAAGCCAAGCTAAAAGCGGCGATCTCCGATGATATCGCCGACTGGGGAATTACCCTGAAGACGGTTGAAATTCAGGACATTAACCCCTCTCCGACGATGCAGCGCGCGATGGAAGAGCAGGCCGCTGCCGAGCGTCAGCGTCGGGCGGCTGTGACCAAGGCGGAAGGAGAGAAGCAGGCTGCGATCCTCGAAGCAGAAGGGCGTCTTGAGGCGTCTCGCCGCGATGCCCAGGCCGAAGTCGTACTGGCCAAAGCCAGCGGGACGGCGATCGAACTGGTCTCCAACGCCGTGAAGGGCGATGAGCTGCCAGTGCTTTATCTGCTGGGCGAAAAGTACACCGAGGCGCTCAAAGAGCTGTCGGCATCTGGCAACGCCAAAACCGTGGTGCTGCCCGCAGATCTGCCTCAGGCCGTGCGCGGAATATTGAATAAAGTCTGATTTAGTAAGGTTTACAGAATTACCATGCAGCACACTTACCGCCTTATCACCAGTTGTCCCGATCGCGTCGGGATTGTTGCCCGTGTCAGCCAGTTTGTGGCAGAACAAGGGGGCTGGCTGACCGAGGCCAATTACCATTCTGATGCCGACAGCAATTGGTTCTTTATGCGCAATGAAATTGCCGCCGAGTCGCTGGGCATGAAAGCCGATGCGGTGAGGGAAGCGTTCCGTCCCATTGCCGAAGAATACGGGATGGAGTGGGAACTGGTGGATTCGGCACGCCGCCGTCGCGTGGTGATTATGGCCAGTCACGCCTCCCACTGCATTGCTGATCTGTTGCACCGCTGGCACAGTGGTGAACTGTATTGCGACATTCCCTGTGTTATCTCCAATCACGAAAACCTACGCAGTATGGTGGAGTGGCACGGCATTCCCTTCGAACACGTGCAAGTCGACCCGAATAACAAGGCGCCTGCCCATGAGAAAGTCCAGTCGCTCGCAGCGGCTTACGAAGCGGACTGTATCGTCCTCGCTCGCTATATGCAGATTATCCCCCCGGAATTCTGTCGAGCCTACGCCGGTCGAATGATTAATATTCACCACAGCTTTTTACCGTCGTTTGTTGGCGCCAACCCCTACCAAAAGGCGTATGACCGTGGTGTGAAGCTGATTGGCGCGACCAGTCACTATGTGACAGAACAGCTGGATGAAGGGCCAATTATTGAGCAGGATGTCATCCGAGTGTCACATCGCCACAGCAAAGATGATTTGGTTCGGCTCGGCAAAGATGTGGAAAAGTCAGTGCTTGCCAGAGCCTTACGTAACCACCTGGAAGACCGGGTACTGGTTCACGGCAATAAAACCGTCGTATTCGACTAGACTGGCTTGTCATAAAATTGTCATTGAAGACCGTTTAAATGCAGGCTCAAGTACTTAGGCGGCGTTAAAGGGACAAGCATGACGACAACCAAGACCATCCTCATCGTCGATGACGAGGCAGCCATTCGCGAAATGATTCGCGTAGGCTTGGAACTTGCGGGCTACGATTGCCTGGAGGCAGCCAATGCCCAGGAAGCTCACGGCATTATTGTTGATCAGCGACCAGACCTGGTGCTGCTCGACTGGATGATGCCGGTCACCAGCGGTATCGAGTTGCTGCGGCGCCTGCGGCGTGAGGAATTGACTCGCGATATGCTGGTTATCATGCTCACCGCCAAAGACGATGAAGACAACCGCGTGCAGGGGCTGGACGTTGGCGCTGACGATTACATCACCAAGCCTTTTTCCTCTCGCGAACTGCTGGCCCGCATCAAGGCGGTATTGCGCCGGGTGAGCACGCCCGACCAGGAAGAGTGTATCGATGTGGATGGTCTGCGCCTCGACCCCGCCAGTCACCGCGTTTTTGCCGATAACGTGCCTCTCGATATGGGGCCGACAGAGTTCAAACTTCTCAAATTCTTCATGACCCACCAGGAGCGTGCCTACAGCCGTGGACAGCTTCTTGATCAAGTGTGGGGCACCAATGTCTATGTCGAAGAGCGCACGGTGGATGTGCATATCCGTCGACTGCGCAAGGCACTTCTCACAGACAGCCGCGATTTTGGTCAGCTTATCCAGACCGTAAGAGGCACCGGTTACCGCTTTTCAGCAACAGGAGTCAGCGCATAGCGCTGGTTCATGCGGTATTACGATTGGAAGACGGAACTGGTCAGAGTCATGCTGCCGCTGGCAGCTGCTGCGGTTCTGTCGACAGCGTTCGAACTGGGTGCCTGGCCGGTGTTTGTGGTGGCCGCGGGAATCTGCACCTGGCTGCTTTGGCAGCTTCAACGTTTGAGCGACTGGCTATACCGAGGCTCCGGGACGGAGCCGCCAGAGGCGATAGGCATGTGGGGTCAAATTTTCGATACCATTTATGATATGCAGAAGCAGGCGACGGGGGATCACGATCGCTTGCAGGCCATGATTGATTATCTGCGAGCGTCGTTCGCGTCCATGTCTGACGCGGTGGTGATGCTCGATCATCAGGGCAATATCGAATGGTGTAACGATGCGGCATCGGAGTTGCTTGGGCTGCGGCGAGAGGACGATACCGGCCTTCAGCTGCTCAACCTGATTCGTGCGCCATCATTTGTCGGCTATTACGAGGCCGAAAAATACGGGGCACCGCTGGAAATGGCCTCCCCGGTGAATGCAGACATTCAGCTCAGTATCAGTATCAGCTTCTTTGCCGAGCGTAATCGCCTGCTGTTTGCCCGGGATATCACCCGGACTTATCGCCTTGAAAAAATGCGCAAGGATTTCGTGGCGAACGTATCCCACGAATTGCGCACCCCCCTGACGGTTATCAATGGCTACCTCGAAACCTTCGCGGAACACGGCGGCGAAAATCCGCGCTGGGATCGTGCTATTGAACAAATGCTGAAGCAGTCTCGCAGAATGCATCACCTGATTCAGGACCTGATGCTGCTGTCGCGACTGGAGTCGGTGCCCAAGCCCAAAGAACAGGATCGTATTGTCTTGCGACCTCTGCTGGAAATGGTCCGAGAAGAGGCGCTGGCGGCGGCGAAGGGTGATCGCAGCATCGAAATAGAATGCGATGACAGTATCGTACTGAAAGGGCAGGCGACGGAAATACGCAGCGCATTGTCTAACCTGGCCGTCAACGCTGCCCGCTACACCACTGAAGGTGACCGCATTGTGCTGCGCTGGTACCAGACCGACAGTCATGCGGTGTTGGAAGTCCAGGACAGCGGTATTGGCATTGAACCGCAATATATTCCCCGCTTGACCGAGCGCTTTTATCGCGTGGATCAGAGTCGCTCGCTGGATACCGGCGGCACCGGGCTGGGCTTGGCAATTGTCAAACATGTACTGCTTCGACATCGCGGCGAGCTGAGGGTGCGCAGTCACCCCGGAAACGGCAGTACCTTCAGTTGTCTGTTCCCCAAATCCTTGGCAACGAAGGCTGAATCTGCAGCGTGACAACGCTGTAATAAAAGCTACGCTGCCTGTAACAATTTAGTCATATTTCGTCGATAAAATGACGGCCGTGTTAAATCTACGACCTTTTGCATGACTTGGGAGACGACGGTGAAACTCAAAAATTGCCTGATTGCTGCAGTAATTGGCCTTTCTTCTTCACTGGCCAGTGCCGCGACCGATGTGGATGCGGGCCTGCCCACCTACGAAAAAGCATCCGGCGTTTCCGGAAACCTGTCCAGCGTTGGCTCGGATACGCTCGCAAACCTGATGACGCTGTGGGGCGAGGATTTCAAGCGCAACTATCCCAACGTCAATATTCAGATTCAGGCTGCGGGGTCTTCCACTGCGCCGCCGGCGCTGACAGAAGGCACGTCCAATATGGGGCCAATGAGCCGCAAAATGAAGGACAAGGAAATAGAAGCCTTTGAAGCGCGTTTCGGCTACAAGCCGACGGCCGTCCCGGTGGCCATTGACGCCCTGGCTATCTTTGTCCACAAAGACAACCCCATCGATGGTATGACGCTGGCCGAGGTGGATGCGATCTTCTCCAGCACCCGCAAATGTGGCTACCCGGATGATGTTCGCCGCTGGGGGCAACTGGGTATGACTGGCGCCTGGGAAGGGCGCGATATTCAAATGTTTGGCCGGAACTCGGTATCGGGTACTTACGGCTACTTCAAGGGTGAAGCGCTGTGTAAAGGGGATTTCAAAAACGGTGTGAACGAGCAGCCAGGATCGGCTTCTGTTGTTCAGTCAGTATCCACATCGGTTAACGGTATTGGCTACAGCGGTATCGGTTACACCACTTCCAGTGTGCGTGCTGTGCCCATTGCCAAGAGCGACAAAAGTGCCGCAGTCGCCGCCAACCCGGAAAACGCGATCAATGGCAGTTATCCGCTTTCGCGCTTCCTCTACGTCTATGTGAACAAGGCGCCGAACAAGCCATTGGCTCCGCTTGAGCGCGAGTTCCTGAAAATGGTGCTGTCTAAGCAGGGCCAGGAAGTGGTGGTGAAAGATGGTTATGTGCCGCTGCCCGCGAGTGTCGTAGAGCGTATCCTCAAGAAGCTGGATATGTAACTCGGACTCAACTGATGCGGGGATGGCTGTGAGCAGTGTCCCCGCATTGCTGTCACGCTGACGACATGCGGTGGCTGTAGCATTTCACATATTCACAGAAGCAGAGTTTTAAACGTATGAAGCAATCCGAGGTGCGGGCAGCTGCGTCGGCGCAGCGCCGGTGGCGGCATATTAAGGATAAGATGACCACCGCAACGATCACCGCTGGTGGTATCGGTGTGCTGTTATCTATTCTGTTGATCTTCTTCTATCTTCTCTACGAAATTCTGCCTCTGTTTACATCGGCAGATATCGAGCTGGAAGAGCAGTTTACCCTGCCGGTTACCGAAGCCCCCCTTTACCATGCGATCGAAGAGCAGACGGAAATCGGCTTCCGCCTGGGCAATCAGGGTGATGCCCTGTTTTTCAATGCTCAGAATGGGGACGAAGTCCTGCGCGAGCAGTTGCCTTTATCCTCGGCGATTCGCAGCTTCGCGCTGGAGTCGGAAGACAGTCGCGTTATTGCCTTGGGGCAGGACGACGGTCGAGTACTGATTGTTAAACACGACTATCGTGTAAGTTATCCCGGCGACAAGCGCGTGATTACACCGCTGCTGCGCTACCCTTACGGCAACGACGGGGTAGAGGTTGCCGAGGCGGCGCTGGACAAGCTGGCGCTTAGAGACAGTGAAGATGCGCTGCTGATTGTTGGCGTGAGCGATGGACATCTGGTTGGGCGGCGCTGGACCAAAGAAGAAGACTTCCTTACTGAGGAGGTCACGCTGGAAGAAGAGATTCTTAAACTGCCGACGCTGGACGTCCCTGCAGACTATCTGTTGATCGGTCCGCGCCAGCATTGGTTGTATGTCTTGAGTCAGCAGGGCGATTACCGGCTGATTGATATGCGCAGCCTGAAGATTACCGATCGCGGACGTCTCGCAGAGGGTGGCAGTCTGACTGATGCCCGGTTCTTGCTGGGCGGGATCTCGCTGTTGACGGCCACGGATAAGGGCGAGATCAGTCAGTGGTTTGTTGTGCGTGATGCCAGCCGCGACACCGGTTATCGATTGCAGTTCGTCCGTCGCTTTGACGCGGAAAGTACGCCGAGCGAGCTGGTTACCGAACATCGCCGGAAAGGCTTCCTCAGTGTCAGCCGGGACGGCCACCTCGACATATACCACAGTACATCCGAGCGTCGACTTCTGAGTCAGGACCTGGACGCAAAACAGGTATCCGGTCTGGCTATCGCGCCTCGGGCAGATGCGCTGTTGGTCGAATCCGGGCAGGGCACTATCCAGCGGTATGCTGTGCACAACGAGCACCCTGAAGTTTCCTGGTCCGTGTTGTGGAGCAAGGTTTGGTACGAAAGCTATCCAGAGCCCGACTACGTTTGGCAGTCCTCGGCGGCAGACAATGATTTCGAGCCGAAGTACAGTTTTGCTCCGTTGGCGTTTGGTACCCTGAAAGCCGCCTTTTACGCCATGCTGATTGCCGCGCCACTGGCGATTTGCGGGGCTATCTACACGGCCTATTTCATGGCACCGGCGCTGCGCCGCAAGGTGAAGCCGATCATCGAACTCATGGAGGCCTTGCCGACCGTTATCCTCGGGTTCCTCGCCGGGCTTTGGCTGGCGCCGTTCATTGAACGCAATCTCCCGGCGGTGTTCTCGGTGTTTATTGCCATGCCGGTCTCGATTTTGGCGTTCGCGTGGTGCTGGTCACGCATCCCGGCGGATTGGCGGAATCGCGTGCCCGACGGCTGGCACCCGGTGCTGCTGGTGCCGGTGGTCATCGCGGTAGTCATGGGTTGTGTCGAACTGAGCGCACCGATGGAACGTGCCTTCTTCAGCGGTGATATGCGCGCCTGGCTGACCAATGATCTTGGTATTGCCTTCGATCAGCGCAATGCGCTGGTGGTTGGGGTGGCGATGGGGTTTGCGGTGATTCCAACCATCTTCTCTATCGCTGAAGACGCTATTTTCTCTGTTCCCAAACACCTCAGTTATGGATCACTGGCTCTCGGCGCCACCCCTTGGCAAAGCCTGGTGGGAGTCGTGATGCCTACCGCGAGCCCCGGTATTTTCTCCGCCCTGATGATTGGCATGGGTCGCGCGGTTGGCGAAACCATGATTGTACTGATGGCAACGGGGAATACTCCGATTATGGACGCCAATATCTTCGAGGGTATGCGGACATTGGCGGCGAATATCGCCGTGGAAATAGGTGAAACGGAAGTCGACAGCAGTCACTATCGAGTGCTCTTCCTCGCGGCATTCGTGCTGTTTATGTTCACCTTTGTCGTTAACACCGTGGCCGAAACGGTCAGGCAGCGCCTCAGACAGCGCTATGGCAACCTCTGATCGGGCGGGATAAAAGATGCAATTGCAAGGTAAACAACAACAGGGAATCAAGGCTTGGTTCAAAGGTGGTGAACCGCTGATCTGGGCCAATGCTGCCGCTGTGACGGTCAGCACGCTGGCGGTCATTGGGCTGCTGATTTTGTTGGCAGTGAGAGGCTTCAGCCACTTCTGGCCCGCCGATGTTTTCGTCGCCAGCTATGATCTTCCCGAACGCTCATCGGCCATTGTGATGGCGGAAAGGGTAGAGAGCGAAGAAGTCGCCATTGAACAACTGACCAGTGCCGGTTTTGTGCTGGATACTGAGGACTCTTTTATTCAGCGAGAGCTGGTCAAGGTCGGTAACCGCGATGTCAGCGGCGCCGATTTTCGCTGGGTGCTCAGTCGTTACCTGAAAAATTCTGAATTTCCCGAGGATGCTGTGGTGCTGGAGCGCCGTGAATGGGGGAACTTCTACGGCTTTTTGAGGGGTGTTAAAGAAGCGGGTCAGCGTCAGGAATATAGCGATGACGCCGCTTTATGGGCAGATTTTCAGCAGCGAATAGAGCGGGCTGAAGCGATCCATGACGATATTGAACGGATTGAGAAAAAGGCCATCGGTGCAGTGAACTACCGGCTGGAAAAGCTTCGCCTGCGTGAGCGTGGTCTGGCACTGGATGAAGAACTGCCGGATGCCAAACGTGCGCAGCGCCAGCTGGAGATTGATAGCGAACGCGCTGAGCTCGATGCCGAGTACAAGGTATTGCAGAAAGAGCTGAACGGGCTGTATGCACAGTGGAACCGCGACAGTTTTGTGATGGAAACCGCGCAGGGCCAAAGTCGGGAGCAGCGCGTATCGACGGTGGTGCAGGCGTATCGCCCCAATGCCATGTCGTCACTGGATAAAGTCGGGTTCTACTTCGCCAAGTTCGGGGAGTTTCTCAGTGAGGAGCCCCGCGAAGCAAATACCGAAGGCGGGATTTTTCCGGCCATTTTCGGCACGGTCATCATGGTGCTGATTATGTCGATTATGGTGACGCCTTTTGGGGTGATTGCTGCGGTTTACCTGCGTGAGTACGCGAAGCAGGGCTTGATGACCCGTATCGTTCGCATTGCCGTTAACAACCTGGCCGGCGTGCCGTCCATTGTCTACGGGGTGTTCGGTCTCGGCTTCTTTATCTATTTTGTCGGGGCGGAGATTGATCAGGCCCTGTTTCCCGAGGCGCTGCCGTCGCCGACCTTCGGTACACCGGGCTTGTTGTGGGCCTCGGTAACATTGGCATTGCTGACACTGCCTGTGGTGATTGTTGCCACGGAAGAAGGCTTGGCACGCATCCCGCGCAATTTGCGCGAAGGCAGTCTGGCGCTGGGTGCAACCAAGGCGGAAACGCTGTGGCGGGTCGTATTGCCCATGACCAGCCCTGCGATGATGACCGGATTGATTTTGGCGGTCGCTCGGGCTGCGGGCGAGGTCGCTCCGCTGATGCTGGTCGGGGTCGTTAAACTGGCGCCGTCGCTGCCGGTGGACGGCAACTTCCCATACTTCCACCTTGATCAAAAGTTCATGCATCTGGGCTTTCACATTTATGATGTGGGTTTTCAAAGCCCCAATGTTGAGGCGGCGCGCCCGCTGGTATATGCCACAGCGCTGCTGTTAGTGGTGATTATTGCGCTGCTCAACCTCAGTGCGGTTGCACTGCGCAACCACCTGCGCGAAAAATACAAATCTCTGGAAATGTAATTGGCCACGCCATGACGGTAAAAATTATGGATACCAACAAAACAGCCACTGCGAGCCATGCGATTGATATTGAATCTCTGGGCCGGGCACGTAACGAGCAGCATATCGACGACGAAGACATCACGCTGACGGTCGAAAACCTGGATCTTTACTACGGTGAGAAACAGGCTCTGTTCGATGTGAATATGCAGATTCCCCGCCAGAAGGTCACCGCATTTATCGGTCCCAGTGGTTGCGGTAAATCGACACTGCTGCGCTGCTTTAACCGCATGAATGATCTGGTGGATTCCTGTCGGGTGGAAGGCGGTATTCGTCTTGATGGCGAAAACATCTATGATCGTGCGGTAGACGTCGCGACTCTGCGCCGCCGTGTGGGCATGGTGTTTCAGAAACCCAACCCCTTCCCTAAATCGATTTATGAAAACGTCGCCTACGGCCTGCGTATTCAGGGGGTCAACAAAAAACGGGTGCTCGACGAAGTGGTCGAGCGCTCGCTGCGCGGCGCGGCGCTGTGGGACGAGGTGAAAGATCGTCTGCACGACAACGCACTGGGCATGTCCGGCGGTCAGCAGCAGCGTCTGGTCATCGCTCGCACCATTGCGGTTGAGCCCGAAGTTCTGCTGCTCGATGAGCCGGCCTCAGCACTTGATCCGATTTCCACCCTGAAGATCGAAGAGCTGATCTACGAGCTGAAAGACAAATACACGATTGTGATCGTTACCCACAATATGCAGCAGGCAGCTCGTGTGTCTGACTACACGGCGTTTATGTACATGGGTAAACTGATCGAGTTCGATAACACCGATACACTGTTTACCAACCCCAATAATAAACAGACCGAGGACTACATCACCGGCCGCTATGGCTGAGTGGTGACGTTGGCGGATGTCGCAGGAATCACAGTATGAAAGATAAAGATCTGCACGCGCATCATATCTCCCAGCAGTTCAACACTGAGCTGGATGATATTAAAACCCGCATGCTGGAAATGGGCGGTGTGGTTGAGAAGCAGGTTGCCGATGCGATCAATGCCTTTATGAGTCAGGACAGCGGTCTGGCAGAAGACGTGGATCGTGGCGACCGTATTGTGAACGCACTGGAACTGTCTATCGACGAGGACTGCACCATTATTCTGGCTCGTCGCCAGCCCGCCGCGACGGACCTGCGTCTGGTACTGTCCATCAGTCGGATTATCAGTGATCTGGAGCGCATGGGCGATGAGGCCTGCAAAGTCGCCCATTCCGCGATTAAGCTGGGTGAGCTGGGTGGCCTGCCGCGCAGTGTGCTGGAGATTCGCCATATCGGAGACCATGTACTGGGCATGGTGCGCAACGCGCTGGATGCCTTTGCCCGCTTTGACAGTGACAAGGCACTGGAAGTGGCGGAGGAAGACCACGCTGTCGATATCGAATACGGCACTGCGATGCGCAGTCTGGTCACTTATATGATGGAAGATCCGCGCACGATCTCTTCGGTACTGCAGGTCTTGTGGGCGCTGCGCTCACTGGAGCGGATCGGCGATCATGCCCGCAATATTGCCGAGCACGTGATTTATCTGGTGAAGGGCGCCGATGTCCGTCATGCCGACATTGATGAAATGAGTGCGGCGGTTCAGGAATCGACAAAAAAGTAATGACTGCAGTGATGATCACGCCGTCGCGGCCGCAGGCTGGCGACGGCGTTTTTGTTTGTGGCGGCTCTTAGCCTGGTCCCAGCGGCAAGCCCGCCAGCATCCACAGGCTAAGCATCAGCGTCCAGCCAAGCAGCAGGGCAACAGAGTAGGGCAGCATCAGTGCCATCAGGCTGCCGATACCTGCGCGTTCATCGTGCTTCTGCATAAACGCTACGACGACACCGAAGTAAGGCATCAACGGGGTAATGATGTTGCTGCTGGAGTCGCCGATCCGGTAGGCCATCTGTACCGATGCTGCGTCGATACCCAGCATGTACAGCATGGGAACAAAGATGGGCGCCATCAGTGCCCACTTGGCGGAGGCGCTGCCGATCAGCAGATTGATGGCGGCAGTCGTCAGCACGAAGGCCACCAGCAGAGCGGTGCTGGGCAACTGCAACGCGGCCAGTGCCTGTGCGCCCTTGATGGCGACTACCGCGCCAATGCCGGACCACGCGAAATAATTGACAAACTGCGCAGCAAAGAACATCAGTACCAGATAGCCCGCCAGCGTTGCCATGCCTTTCTCCATCGCCAGGACCCAATCGCTTGAACGCGTAAATTTGCCGCTGAGGTAGCCAAATAACATACCGGCGATACCAGCATAGAGCGCAATAAAAATCACAATCCCCCTCAGCAGTGGATACGCCACCATGGCAGTGGCGTCGGGGTTGCGAAGCAGACCGTTCGGTAACGCGACCAGGCTGATCAACAGCGCTAAGTAGGCGACAGAAAACACGGCTACCCAGCGAAGTGCTCGTCGCTCGGCGGGATTAGCGATTTCATCGACGGACTGTTCCAGAGGGGTATCCGTGTTTGAGCGAAGGCGGGGTTCAACAATATGGTCGTTCACCCAGGCGCCGATAAAAGTAATCAGGAATGTCGACGCGATGATGAAATAATAGTTGTCGCTGACCAGTACTTCGGCCTGCGGGGCCACCAGCGACAGCGCCTCAGTGCTGATACCCGCGAGGATGGCATCGACAGGCCCCAGCATCAGGTTGGCACTGTAGCCGCCGGAGACGCCCGCGAAGGCAGCGGCAATACCTGCCAGCGGAGGGCGCCCCGCCGCTTTGAAGATCAGGGCTGCCAAGGGGATCAGTACCACATAGCCAGAGTCAAAACCGATACTGGAGAGAACGCCGGTAAACACGATCACGGCACTGAGGTAGCGCTCCGATGCCCGGCGGGCGAGACGGCTCAATACACAGGCCAGCAGTCCCGAATGCTCGGCAATGGCAATGCCCATAATCGCTACGATGACCGGGCCAACGGGGGCAAAGCCGGTGAAGTTGCCAACGGCATTGTTCAGCATCCACAGCAGCCCTTCGCGGGACAACAGCGAACGGCTGTGCAGCCACTCGCCGGTGGCAGGGTGTTGTGCCGACACCTGAGTCGCGGTCATCAGGGCCGATAACAGTACGAGGGCGATGCTCAGAAGAATAAACAACAGCACCGGATGAGGCAGGCGATTACCCATCACTTCGAGTCGGTTCAGCCAAGCCTGCAAACGTGGTGGTCCCTGCTGAACCCTCGTCATCTTGTATTACCTTTTGTGGTGGTTGCCGCGCAGCGTGTAGAATGTTTGGCTCTTCTGTAGCCGCATGAAGCAGGAAGTCTGCCAGATGCGGCTCGCTGTAGACAACGACATGACATGCATTGCCTGCGAATGTCCCAACAAAAGACGGTACTGACTTGAACGCAAACAGCCACTCCCCACGCTCCGATTGGCGGGCGATGATCTCTCTATATGCCGCGATGATGGCAGTGGGTATGGGCCAGAGCGTAGTGTTTGCGATTCTGCCAATGCTGGGGCGGGAGCTAGCTCTGCATGAAATGATTTGGCAGATCCCGCTGCTCAATATCGAGCTGGCGCCCAAGGAGCTGGCGATTACCTCGCTGTCGGCACTGACGGCGTTCGTCTTCTTTATCACCTCGCCATTCTGGGGTCGCAAGAGTGATCGCTGGGGGCGCAAGCCGGTCATTATTATTGGCTTGTTTGGTTATGCGATAGGGACATTGTTGTTCAACAGTGTTGCCTGGCTGGGGCTAACCGCGATTATGGGCGGTGGTGCGCTGTATCTGCTGCTGATAGCCAGTCGCGCGGTACACGCGGCGCTGATGTCGGCAGCGCACCCGGCCTCTGCAGCCTATATGGTTGATGTGACGGAAATCCGCCAGCGGGCGAAAGGCATGGCCAAGCTTCAGGCCTTCAACCAACTGGGGGTAATGCTTGGCCCTGCGCTGGCTTGGTTTGTCCATTTCAGCTACTTGGCTCCTTTATATTTGCAGGCGCTCCTATCGGTACTAGTCGCATTGGCTGTATGGCGCTTTCTGCCAGCGTTGCCGCCACATCAATCCAGTCGTGATCGCAAGCCTAAGGCAATGTCCTATTTCGACCCGCGTTATCGATTGTTCATTGTGATCGGCTTTGTCATCTACGGGCTATTGGGTATGGTGCAGCAGACCCTGGGCTTCTATTTTCAGGACCTGCTGTCTCTCGAAGGTGTGGAAGCGGCACAGTGGTTCTCCGCTGCGATGATCGTCTCATCGGGGGCGATGCTGTTTGCCCAGTTTGTGATTGTGCAACGCTACAACGGGCCACCGATGAAGCTGTTGTTCCTCGGTATGCCTTTCAGTTTTATGGGTTACCTGCTGTTGGCGTTTTCCGGCAATCTCGGGATGTTGCTGGCGGCCATGGGGCTGTTCGGCTTTGGGATGGGGTTGACGGCACCGGCTTACGGGGCAAGTGCAACCATGGTGGTGGAATCGCATGAGCAGGGAGGGCTGGCTGGCTTGCTCGGCTCAATCGCGGGTTTGGGATTTGTGGCAGGGCCTTTGGCCGGCGGTTTCCTATACCAGTTCTCGCCGAGCTATCCCTATTTGGGGGCAGCGGGAATTATGGCCTTGATTATTATTGTCATGATTAGCCGCTATGGTCATACGCTGCGCGACTGATCAAAATTTACCCTTGTGTCGGCAGCGTCGACATAGCGCTGTTCCCGGCGGAATTGAACAGCGTTATCCACAAGTTTATTCACCTAATCTGGGGAAAAGTTTTGCCCACAGTTGGGCAATTGCTAAACAGATTGCCCGAATATTGGGCAGACGTGGTTTTCGCCCGATGAAATTTCCTTATTTGCGTCTAAAACCTTTTGCCGGGTGTGCGCGTTACTGCCAAGATAGCTACACTTAATGTGACGGAGTTCGTGTTTTCCTGTGTCGTGGTGGATAACGGGAGCGGGCGAGAGATGGATCGCAGCATACAGCGATATTGATAAGAGCACTGGCGATGAAAAACACGCGTATACCTGCATTACTCCCACTGTGTCTGGCGGCAATGGTAAGCAGAGAAGCGCTGGCGCTGGGGCTTGGCAGTGCCGAGCTGGCGTCTCGCCTTGGAAGCCCATTACAGGCACGTATTCCTCTGCGCAGTATGGACGGGCTGGATCCGGAGCAACTGCTGATCAGTATTCAGCCGGTCTGGGATGAAGACAGCGAATCGGTGATCGGGGGGCTGAAGCCCGGAGATATACAGGTAACCGCCTACCGTGATGAGCAAGGGCAGGCACTGATCGATCTGAGCAGCGCAGAACCCATTGCCGAACCCTTCCTGAATTTTGTTGTGAGTGTGCGCTGGCCGCAGGGCAGTCTGAATCGCGAATACACCCTGTTGCTAGACTTACCCACAACATCTGTTGCGTCGCCCCAGTCGCCGCTGACCGCCAGCCAGGCAGATGTACCGGTGGCGTTGCCAACCTCGACACAGACCTATTCAAGTTCGTCCATAACGCCCCGTACCGGCGCTTCAATAGGCTCATCCAGCACACACTATGTGACGCAGCGCGGCGACAGCTTGTGGTCTATCGCGGCCAGACTTCGGCGCGAGAGAGGAGGTGACCAGCAAGGCTTGATGGAGCAGATTTATGCCCTGAATCCGGAAGCATTTATCCGCAAGGCTCGCCACCTGCTCAAAGAATCCGTCACGCTGGATATCGATCCAGCCAGGCTAAGCTCGGTGCTGTCATCGGCTACAGCTTTGCCATCGGCTGCCTTGCCGCCGCGTGATTTACCGCCGTCAGGCGGCGAAGGAGAGGCGCTTGCTGTCGAAGCGGCGCAAACGTCAGACAGCGAGGCTGAGGCGGCCGCGATTGAAAGCGTGCCGCAGGCGACGAGTGGTGAGGGTGGTCGCGCGGCTGAGCTGACGGAGTCACTGCTTGCCGTCAGCCAGGAAGTTGAGCAGGTCACTCAGAACATCGAAGTGATGTCTGCGCGCCTTGCGCAGCTTCAAGCGAGATTGGCGGGGCTTCAGCAGGAATACGCCCAGGTGCAGGGAGAAGTGAATGCCCTGCGCAATGACGGCTTTGTCGATAGACTCACCGAGGACGGTGTGAGAGGAGAGCCGGTGCTGGCGACGGCTGATGAGCGTGACGCAGCCGCCGCCTCGCTGGAAGCGGAAGGCATTGCTGGCCAAGATCAGCTTGCAACAGTAACAAATGCTTCTCAGCCAGAGATCAGTGACGAGCCGGTTGTGGAGCCAGAGCCAGTCATGAGCGAAGCGGTGCAGAGCGATAGCGCAACAGCGAGCCTCTGGTGGCTGTGGGCGCTGGCGGCACTGGCGGCATTGTGGGTGGTGTTGCGGCGACGCGGTCGCAAAGCCCCCGTCGCTTCTTATCAGGCGGCGCCGATCGTCACCGGGAAACCTCCTGAGCCGTCTCCGCAGCACTCGCCGGATGCTTTCCACGATGTGTTTGATGATCTTGATGGCCGCCGAACGCGTGGCAGTCAGGATACTGCCGCGGTAGCCGAGGCCACGGAGCCGACGCAATCTGATGTTGATGATGAGCTGAGTGCGATGCCCGAGGAGGATATCTCGGTGGAGAATACATTGCCGCCAGTCGGAACGGCGGTATCCGTTTCCTCAAGCAGCGATGCCGAGACGGCGGCAGCAGCGTGCTTGTCGCTCAATGACCTTCCGGGCGCACGCCGTATTCTTGAGGCCGAGCTGCACAGCAATGACGTGGAATCCTTGAAGCTGATGTTGTTGGATGTCTACGCTCAGCAAGGCGATGTTTCTGAGTTTGAAACTCTGGCGCTGCAAATGGAGTTTGCCGGCGTCAGCGATGAGCTCATTCGCGAGATGGACGTCTTGCGTAAGGCCATGGCGCAGAGAGTGGATCAGCGCGGCCAGGCAAAGGGTTGATGCTGTCCTGATCCATGAGCTATGACTTACTGTATCGTCACGACGATTTCTATCTGATCGACAAGCACGCGGGTGTAAACCTGCACCGGAACCAACGCGGAAACAGCCTGCTGGACAGGCTTCGGCATGAGCTCGGTGATGAAGCCTTGTACCTGGTTCACCGACTTGATGACGCCACCTCCGGGCTGCTGTTGATTGCCCGGAACAAGTCCGCGGCTGCGCAGTTATCAGCGCAGTTCAGCGAGCGCCATGTCCAGAAATTCTATATCGCATTGGCTGACGGCAAGCCGCGAAAAAAGCAGGGGCTGGTGGTGGGCGATATCGTGAAAGCGCGCAGCGGCAGTTATCGCCTGAGCCGCAGTCGCGATAACCCCAGCCGTACACGCTTTATCAGCAGTGCCGTTATGCCGGGAATGCGCCTCTATTTACTGAAACCCCATACCGGAAAGACTCACCAGCTGCGAGTGGTCATGAGCAGTCTCGGTGTGCCCATCCTGGGCGATGAGCGCTATGGTAAAACCGGGGCTGACCGCTGTTATCTGCACGCCTTTGCCTTGTGTTTCGATTATGGAGGGCACCATTATCAGTTTTGTCAGCAGCCCTCATCGGGGCAGCGCTTTGTCGATAGAGCTGTGCAGGAAGCGCTGGTAGAATGGCGGCAGCCTTGGGCGTTGAACTGGGGCAAATAACGACGCACCGTCTGATCTTCTGAGAACCCAATGCTGCTATGACTGACCTTCCCGACAACGATTCGCTATTCGGCAAACTTAATCGTGAAACCGCACGGATTCACTGGCGAGAGTTGCAACGCTTCTACGCGCAGGGCGCAGTTTTGGAAGTCGCTCCTGCACTGGATTTGATCGCGGTGGCTGCAGCGATGGCCGACGACGATGCAACGCAAATTCAGCAGTACCTTGGCAGCGGTGATCTCAGTCGGGTGGACGAGGCGCGCGCTCAGCAGTGGTTCGATGCCGAGCAGGAGCTGTGGGCTGTCGTCGTTGTGCCCTGGGTGTTGGTGCAAACGGAAAGAGAGCTCAACTAATTCAAGTCGGAGTCATCATGACTGACAGCGACGTTTTTCGACAGGAGCTAGAGGCGCGTTTGCAGGCATTTTTTGCCGATCAGCACGCCGGTCTGGATATTCCGCCCGCCGTACTCTATCGCCTGGAGGGCGCGATGGATTCGGCGGTCAAATTGGGTGTGATATCGGAGGCATCGCTGCGCCAGCGCTTGTTGGCTTTAGCTGAGCATTATCTCGATGCTCCACTTCAGGATATCTATCGCCGGGATCATCGTCTGTTACTGCACTTGCATATGCGCGAAGCGCCGGTCTATCCCAGCGGGGCGAAGTAGTGCCCGGCGCGGCCGATTTCCAACGCTATTGCCAGCAACTAGCGTCAACCCTTCGCGCTGCCGGGCATCGCGCCTGCCTGTTGCTCAGCGGGGAAGAGTCGTGGGGCGTGGCGATGGCTGAAGTGCTTATGAGTCAAGGGGACGGACTGCTGCTGGCTCCAGAGGCGATCGCAGGACAGCGCCCCGCCAGTAAGCCGGAAAGCCTCGGCATTGAATCTGACTGGCTGGTTATTAACGCTCACCACTACCAATCGCTAAACCAATGGCTTGCCGCGGCGGGAACCCTGCGTGCCGGTGGGCTGCTCGTTCTGTTGTGTCCGCCAATGAACGACTGGCCTGCGGATTATGCGGCGTCGATGCGGCATCAGGGCTTCGACGTTGATGACTCGGCGTTTATTCGGCGTCTTTGTCGGGAATGGCCGACTGCGTCGAACACACTGCTCTGGTGTCAAAAGGCCCCTTTACCTGACATGCCGCCGACTCCTGAGGCCTGCTGGCAGGCGGCGCTGCCCAGCGAGGGTCAATGCCGTACCGTACAGGCAATATGTCGCGCCGCTAAGGGGCGTGCCGGACGGCCACTGCTGATTCGCGCTGATCGCGGACGTGGCAAGACCACCGCGCTTGGGCTGGCGGCAGCGGAATTGCTGCGAGACCAGCGGAGGATCGTGATCACCGCGGCAAGGCCGGGAATGGTGGAGACGGCGTTCCGCCACGCTCAGTCCGCGTTGCCCGATGCCCGGCGGGAAAAGCATGCGCTGAGCTGGCGGGAAGGGCGCTTGGAGTATCTGCCCCCCGCTGAATTACTCAGTCGCCGTCAAACACCCGATTTGTTGCTGGTGGATGAAGCAGCACATTTGTCGCTGACCCTATTGGATACGCTGCTGCAGCGCTATCCGCGGCTGGTGTTCGCGAGCACGGTACACGGGTATGAGGGCAGTGGGCGTGGCTTCGATATTCGCTTTCGCCGCTGCCTGGATCGCCGCCGTCCACACTGGCGCCGCGAATACCTTCGCAGCCCGCTGCGCTGGGCTGAGGATGACCCCCTTGAGGCCGGTCTCAACCGACTGTTTCTGCTTGACGCTGACGTCGCGATGGCACAAAGCAGCGACCCGTTGGTGGTACACGTTGTTGATCCGGACACCCTGATTCGCGAGCCGTCATTACTGCGTCAGGTGCATGGTCTGCTGCTAGATGCTCACTACCAAACCACCCCCCAGGACCTGCAATTCCTCCTCGACCTGCCAGGCAGAATATGGGTGGCGCGGCGTGGCGAAAATATTGTCGGTGTCTGTCAGGCGTTCGTCGAAGGGGGCTTTGACAAGACCTTGGCCGAAGCAACTTGTGCTGGCAGGCGTCGTCCGAGAGGGCATTTACTGGCGCAGACACTGGCTGTTCAGACGGGCAATCCCAAGTATCTTTTAAGTCCTAGTCTGCGTGTCAATCGCATCGCCGTGGTCGACGGTGAGCGACGCGCTGGTGTTGCGTCGGCGTTGTTAGCGGCTCTCTCACGGCAGGCGCACGAGGAAGGTATGGCTTTTCTCAGTTCCAGTTTTGCCTGTGAGCCCGATGTGGTGGCGTTCTGGCATTCGGCCGGGTTTATACCGCTGCATCTTGGCAGTCGCCGGGATGCAGCGAGTGGCAGTTATTCACTGATGGTCGCATTGGCATTGGGGGAGGGCTGGAGTGAGGACTTCGTCTTGCAACAACAGCGGTTTGCGCAATCGCTGTTGACCAGCTTCCGTTTGATATACCCAGAGATGCCGCCGGAGGCCTTACAAGCCTTGCTGTCGGTGTTACCTGCACTCAGTGACAGTGATGACTTGCGGCAGCTTCAGCGCTACGCAGCGGGACAACTGTCGTTTGAAATGGCGGCGCCCAGTCTCAAGCGTTGCTGCGCGGGGCGCCTTGTCTCCGCATTGTGTATTGAGCGTTTTTTTCACGAAGAGGATTGGTCAGCCTTGGCAAGGCGATATCGGCTTGACGGTCGCGGAGCCATAGAAACCGAAATCAAATCGACGCTCTCGGCGTTGATCGACGTTTGACGAAGGAGAACATCATGGCGAGTATTTTCAGCAAGATTATTGCGGGCGAACTGCCGGGGCATTTTGTCTGGGAAGATGAGCGCTGCGTGGCGATTATGACCATCCAGCCTATGCATCCCGGTCATCTGCTGGTGATTCCCCGCGAAGAGGTCGACCATTGGGATGACCTGCCTGCGGAACTCAGTGCCCATTTGATGGCAGTATCGGCCAAGCTGGCGAAGGCGCTGAAGCAGAGCTACGCTTGCCGTCGGGTAAGCTTACAAATCGTGGGCTTAGAAGTCCCTCACACCCACCTGCATCTGGTGCCGATCAATGAAATGCAGGATGTGGATTTTGCTCGTGCAGCCATGGCCGAGCCCGAAGCTCTGGCCGCCGAGGCCGAAAAAATTCGCGGGGCTCTGGCGGCGCTGTAAGGCTTCATCGAGAGGGTCAGTGCACCTCTCTGGCAAGGGATTCCAGCCCGGGCTGGATAACTCTGGGAGTGGCTGCCCCCGCGTCTTTCTGTACCTCGCCGCGCAGCCAGGCACCCCCGTCGGGTTCTTTGAGGATGTCGCCCACGCCGCCCGGCGTGCGGATTGTCAGCGTTTGAGGGCCGGCGCGGAAGCAGGCGTCGTCGGGGTCGCGCAGTTCATCGAGAGCCTGCTTGCAGGCTCTGGCATCGAAACTGAAGCTGACCTCCCGCTCTTGTGCTGCGCCCCAGCGCGGAGACAGGGCCTTGTCCAGTTCCAGAACCATGCTCAGGCGGGCGCTCAGCGGTATTTCGCGCCCGTCGCTGGCCTGTTGCGTCACATAGTCGCCAATCACCTGCTGAAGGCAGTCATAAAGCCGGCTGGGGTCACGTAGCGACTCGGTAAAAATACGATTGCGGCCCTCGTAAACACTCAGTGCATCGACTGGATTCACCGCAGGTAGTTGCTCGGCGTATTCCCGGCATACAGCGAGCAGTAGCTGACGCATCAGCGTAGCGGTCGTGACGCCGGCTTGCCGGGCTATATAGCGAATACTGTAAGGCAGAATATGGCCGTGGGCGAAGAGCATGTGTGCGGTAATCAGCAGATACCCCTGTAATCCCTGCTCGCGGCCGAAGCTGTGACAGGCCACGACATACTCGCCTTTGGCCTTGCCGTAGCCGGCCACCGGAATGGTCTCAATGCGATATTCCTCGCGTTTTTCGTAAAACTCGGTGCCGGGTAACAGGGTGTAGGCGAAGATATTCAGGTTGGGGAATACCTGCAGTAATTGGTCGAGATTGCGTTCGAAGTCCGGCAGATTGTCGCCGGGCAGCCCCCAGATTAACTCGGCAGCAATCGGCACGCCCTGGGTTGCCATTTCGCGGGCAATGGGCTCGTATTTGTTGGCGGCCATGTTCTTGCGGTTACTCAGTTCCAGTGCCTTGGGCGTGAGCGTTTGCAGGGCAAGCTGATAGTGCGGAAGCAGGCCGTTCTCATGCAGGAGCAAGACGATTTCCTGCACCCGAGGGCTGTGTTTTTTCGACCAGGAGGTCGCGAAGCTACTGGGTAAGCCTGTTGTGCTTTTCAGCTCGCAGATCAGTTTGGCTTTGTCGAGATCCTCGCGCAGGGCGCCAAAGTTGGAGTCGGCCAGCCAGATATCCTTGATACCTGCCGCGACGATTTTTCGCCAGTCCCGCTCCACGCGATCCATGGAAAACTGGTACATCTTCGAGCCGATAGCGCCGGTGCCCCACTCACAGAAAGCGCATTTGAATGGACAGCCTCGGCTGCTTTCGTAGGACACCGAGTCGTACAACGGTTTGCCGTTGGCGTCACTGAGTGGCACAACATCCAGTGCCGACGGCAGCTCATCCAGGTTAATGCGACGCGGACGTTCTGCTGTTTTGTGAATGCCGCCATTTTCCAGATACGCAAGGCCTTTGATATTCCGCCAGTCTTCTTTGCTGTCACAGCAGTCCAGCCATTCCTGAAAGGTGGTTTCTGCTTCACCCAGGGCAATGGCATCAATGGGATCGTCGAACAGATAGTCTTCTGCCTGTTGAACGTGGGGGCCGCCCGCGATACATAGAGCCTGTGGGCAGTCGTGTTTGATCAGAGCGATCAGCTCCAAAAATTCAGCGGCGTTCCAGGTATACATGCTGAAGCCAACGACCGGACGCTGCCCCTTTGCGATTGCGTCCTGAAAAACGTCGCGCAATGCGGGCCATTCTGTCCGCCACTGGGCAACGGCGTCACTGTCGCGAAAGTGCAGCAGTTGAATATCGTTGTCGTCAGGATTGGCGCCATAGCGCTGGTAGTAGGCTTTCAGCCCCCCGGTGGTCGTGGGCACAGCCCAGAAGCCTTCGGAATCCATGCTGAATAAGCGAACCGGGCGGGGAGGAGCGACACTGATCATGGGGATGAAAACCTGTTGTGATTATTCGTCAATATTACTGCAACGAGTCGCTGAGTATTACTCATTCACGTTGAATTTCTGACTAAGCCGTTCGGGTGAGGCTACTGTAACCGTTATGAGGCAAGATCGCCGCTGTTTAATAATAAATTGGAGAACATCATGGTAGAGGTACATGTTGCCCGCGATCTCGACTTCCCTGCTGAAACGGTATGGGCCTTGCTGGAAGATTTCGGTGATATCAGCTGGGCGCCGGGCATTGACCGCATAGAAGTGATCGGTGAGGGCATTGGTATGATTCGCCGCCTGCACATGCAGGGCATGGACCCTATTGATGAGAAGCTGTCGTTCCTCGAGCCTGAGAATATGGCCTTCGGTTACAGCATCCCGCAGGGTATTCCCATGCCGGTCAGTGACTATTCAGCCAATGCCAAAGTGACCGCGCTGGACGCTGGTCGCTGTCACGTCGACTGGTATGGTCGTGCCAAGCCCGAAGGGGCGAGCGACGAGGATGCGGCGGCCATGATTCGTGGCGCTTACGAAATGCTGCTGCAATGGATTGCTGAAGAACTTGAGAAGCGCGCCGCCGCGTGATTTCAGATGCTGCCGCCACGGCGGTAGCGCTGCACCAATGACGGTAAGCCACTGATTCCCAGTACCTCGCGGCGCAGCAGCTCCTGAGCGAGCGCCGCGACCCAAAGTTGGAAGCCCTGCCGGTCGAAGGGTAGCTGCAGGCAGACGCTGTGTAAGTTCTCCGAACGGCCCCAGGCAATCCAGACCGTGCCCACCGGCTTTTCTTCACTGCCGCCGCCGGGGCCGGCAATCCCGGTGACAGCGATGGCGAGATCGGACTGGGTTGCGACAAGCGCGCCGGTCGCCATTTCTTTTGCCACCGTTTCACTCACGGCACCGTACGTCTCCAGGCTGCTTGCGTTCACGCCGAGCTGAGACATTTTCATTGCGTTGGAATAACTCACGATGCCGCCGGGGTAAACCTCCGATGCGCCGGGCACTGAGGTGATCTGTGCCGCGATCAGACCGCCGGTACAGGACTCCGCAGTACTGAGGCTGAGACTGTGCTTTCTCAATGTGTTGACCAGTGCATCCGATAGGGTGACGGGCAGCTCGCCAAGCAAGTGGTCGCCTAACAGGGCTTCAACGGGTTTGCGCCAGCGGGCGAGCTGCTCCCCCGAGTTGGCGCCGCTGGCGGTCAGTTTGACCTCCAGTACGGGCATTGAGGCACGAAATCCCAGCTCGATATCATCCGGCCAATGGGGCAGCTCCCGGTCAAACAGTTCTTGAATACTGGATTCACCCAGCCCGAATACACCCAGTCGCAAGGTTTGTATGTGGTCAGAATCGAAGCGCTGCAGCAGCAGGGGAAGGATTTCGTCGGCCAGCATCTGTTGCAGTTCACTCGGCACGCCGGGCGTGGCGATTACCAGGCAGCCCTTGTGTTCCAGCTGAATACCCGGTGCGCTGCCCCGGGCATTGCTGATGATGTCGCAGCCTTGGGGCAGGATGGCCTGTTTCCGGTTTGCCTCATTCAGGGTAAACCCCCGCTTGTCACACCACGCCTGCAATTCACGCATTCCCCTGGGGTGCTCGCATAGCGGTTGCTGGCTGACGGCGGACAGGGCCGCGGCGGTGAGATCATCGACGGTCGGGCCCAGTCCGCCGTTGATGATCAATACATCGCCATCGTCGCAGAGTTTATCGATTTGCTGACAGAGCAGGGCGAGGTCGTCGCCAACGGTGACTTTTTTGTAGACGCGCCAGCCATGCGGGTTCAGTTGCTGAGCAATACGCGCTGAATTGGAGTCGATAACATCACCGGCCATGATTTCGTTGCCGGTCAGCAGCAGATTGAGTTTCATGCCTTCAGTAGATCCTTGATATAACGGGCTATATGCTGGCGGCAAAACACTTAAAATCGCTGCTTTGCTGCACACAAAGAGGGAGAGCATAGTATGAAAATGTCGTCGGGTGTGATTTTTGCGGGGATTATTGTGCTGCTGTTTGCCGCTTTTGAATACTGGCAGTACCGGGATGAGCAGGCTTACCGTGCGGCGCTAAGTCAGCAACTGGCAACGATGGAGTCGCGTCTCGATGAGCTCAGTGGACAGTTACAGGAAGCGCGTAAACGGGATGAGGAAAGTTCACTGGGCGGCATTATCGAAAATGCGAATAAAGCGTTGATTCAAGGCTGGTCTGCGATGGTCGAGTCAGTGGAGCGCGAGCTGGAGCGGGCGCAGGAAAACATCGCCGAATCGCGTCGTGAAAATGCCCAGCCCAAGTCGCAAGCTGCGCCAGACAAGGGCGATTCGCCTTCGGGAGAGGGGCCGCTGTAAATATGCCGAGCGGCGTTTAATGGAGGAAAATCTAGTGGCGTAACAGCGCGTCGAGTTCGTCCACCCATTCTGCCCAGTCGGCGTCATCGTCTATCGCCTGCTTGATGAATGCAGACTGGCTTTCCGTCCAGAAAGCGGCTTGGTGAAGGGGTAGCTCGGCGGGTAGCGGGCGATGACTGGCAACAAAGCTGGCAATTTCGCTGTCGCTGGATGGCAGTCCGAGCTGCTCAAATAACAGATTCAGGCTATGTATATCAGTGTCCATGGTGCCTCTCCTGTCGCAGATGACCGATGAGGCACTATAGAATATTGGGCGCGGGCCTGAAAACCCCACCAGGGATCAGGAGCTTGGCAATAGGTCCAGGCGCAGCCCGGCGTTCCAGCCTCCGTCCACAATAAACTCCGAGCCGGTGGAGTAGCTGCTTTCATCACTGGCTAAGAACAACGACATATTTGCCACTTCTTGAGGAAGGCCAACGCGAGGGAGGGGGTGGTTGACGTAAAAGGCGTTGTCTTGCTCTGAGGGCTCACTGTTCTCACCCGCACCATGCATATCCGTGAAGATGCCGCCGGGGTGTACGGTGTTGACGCGTATATTGTAGGGGCCAAGCTCAATCGCTGCTGACTTACTCAGGCCGCGCACCGCCCATTTCGATGACACATAGGCGCTCAGGCCATTCTTAGCCTGCAGGCCGTCAATGGATGAAATATTGATAATCGAGCCGCCGCCCGCGGCTTTCATCGCTGCGATAGCGGCTCGGATGCCAAGGTAGGGGCCCAGTTGGTTTACTCGGATAACGCGCATGTAGTCGTCGCCGTCGCTGTCGGCAATCGCTGCAGCGTGAAGGATGGCCGCGTTATTGACGAGGATGTTGAGCGGTCCGAAGTCTTCCGCTGCGTGGATCAATGCCTGCCAGTCGCTTTCCTGAGAAACGTCGGCATGAACGTAGCGGGCACTGTCGCCCAGTTCTGTCGCGAGCTTCTCTCCGGCGTCGTCGAGCAGGTCGGCGATGATAACCTTGGCGCCTTCCTCAACAAAACGGCGGGCGGTGACTGCACCCATACCGCGCGCGGCACCAGTAATAATCGCGACCTTGCCTGATAATCTGCCCATGGAAAAATCCTCGCTTTTTGTTAGTGTTGGTGGCGCATTATGCGGGGCTGGTGAGGCGGGTCAATTATCCAAGTGGGTGATATCCTTCATTGCTTGCGCTGTAAGTAAATACGTATTGGAGAACACATGAGGTCATTGCTCTTGGTCGCGTTTGGCGTACTGGTCTTGTCGTCAGCCTGGTGGTGGCAGCAGCGATCTATGTCTGATTGTTGCCTGCAGGTGGTGGAGCCAGTGATCATGATTGAAGAACCCGACGCTGAGCCGTTGCCCCCAGTGGCAAAGCCGGCGCCGCCGGTGGTGCTGGATTTGACGGTGCCAGCGGATGCGGTCAGTGGCGAGCCATTGCCGGAAAGCGGTGATAATCGCTTTGGGTCTGAACAGTGGTTTGCGCCGAAAGAAAAGACCGAGTCATCGGTGAAGTTTAAAAGTAAATTGCTGATGAAGGACGGCGTGGAACTGCAGCGGGATATGGGGAACTATCAGGAAGCGATTGACGGTGCTGAAATGGGTATTGAATACAAAACCCGTTGATTGACTGTCGAAATCAAGCCAAAAAAAACCCTGCCGAGGCAGGGTTTTTTGTTTTCTTAGCGCTTGTCCAGAGGGACAAAGTCGCGCTTGGCGGGGCCAGTGTAGAGCTGGCGGGGCCGGCCGATGCGCGAGGCGCCAGCGTGCATTTCGTTCCAGTGAGCAATCCAGCCCGGGGTACGGCCCAGTGCAAAGATTACCGTGAACATGCTGGTCGGAATGCCGATAGCTTTCAGAATGATGCCGGAGTAGAAGTCAACATTGGGGTACAGCTTCTTCTCGACAAAGTATTCGTCTTCCAGAGCGATTTGTTCCAGTCGCTTGGCGACTTTCAGCAGCGGATCGTCAATACCCAGCTCGCCGAGTACTTCGTCTGCTACTTGCTTCATCACTTTGGCGCGGGGGTCAAAGTTTTTGTAAACGCGGTGACCAAAGCCCATCAGGCGGAAGGGGTCGTTCTTGTCCTTGGCGCGAGCCACGCAGGCGTCGACATTGGCTTCGTCGCCAATTTCTTCCAGCATGTTCAGTACCGCTTCGTTGGCGCCGCCGTGTGACGGTCCCCAAAGTGCTGCGATACCTGCAGAGATACAGGCGAATGGATTGGCGCCTGTTGAGCCAGCCAGACGAACAGTAGATGTTGACGCGTTTTGCTCGTGGTCAGCGTGAAGCAGGAAGATAGTATCCATCGCGCGTGCCAGAACCGGGCTAACCTTGCTGGGTTCACAGGGGTTACCGAACATCATGTGAAGGAAGTTTTCTGAGTAGCTGAGGTGGTTCTGGGGGTACATGAAAGGCTGGCCGATGGTGTATTTGTAAGTCATGGCAGCCAGGGTGGGCATTTTGGCGATCAGGCGAATTGCTGAAATTTCGCGATGTTTCTCGTCATTAATGTCCAGCGAGTCATGATAGAAGGCGGACAGCGCACCGACGACACCGCACATGATGGCCATCGGATGAGCGTCGCGGCGGAAGCCTTTAAAGAACGTGCTCATCTGGTCATTGACCATCGTGTGCATGCGGACTTTGTTTACAAACGCTTCTTTCTCAGCCTTGTTGGGCAGGTGTCCGTAAAGCAGCAGGAAGCTGGTTTCGAGGTAATCGGATTGCTCGGCCAGTTGCTCGATAGGATAACCGCCGTGGAGCAGGACGCCTTCGTTGCCATCGATGTAGGTGATTTTAGATTCGCAAGCGGCGGTAGAGACGAAGCCGGGATCGTAGGTGAAGTATCCGTTACCCGTCAGAGGGCCAACTTCAATCACGTCCGGGCCAATGGTGCCGGAATGTACGTTCAATTCCAGCGTTTTGCCATCGATACTCAGAGTGGCTTTTTTATCGCTCATTTGACGGGCTCCTGTTGCTTTTTGATTCGTAGCTTTTGGCGGTGGTCCCCGTTGTCTGCTAGCCGGCGAGGTGGTGCCGGGCGCAACAACGGAAAGGCTCCCCAAGTGGGGAGTCACAAATATAGAGAGCTAAAACATTTTGTCAACGCTGAATACATCTTACCTTGCCAAGCTTGGACAGGGAATTGCTGATTCAAAACTAACTATAACGGGGCGATCCCGGGCTGCGTGCTCCAAAATGGCGCGCCAGATTTTTTATGGCGTCATAATAGGGCGAAATAGTGTCTTAAGCCCTTGATATACAGGTGCTTTAAGCCGCTATTTGGACCTTAGTCGATGTTTGTAATTGCCTTTCTATGGTCCTATAATGCGCGGCGTTTCTTCTGGAGCCCCTGTGCTTGCGCCTATCACGCACTTCTGTAGAAGAAAACCGGGAAGGAGAGCCCGGTGAGCTTAGATCCACTTCCGTTGAACCGCCCGTACCATGATGGGCCAGAAATAAAGTGTGGAATACCGTGAACGACAAACGACCTGTGAACCTGGATATCGGGACAATCGCACTGCCGATTACCGCATATACCTCTATTTTGCATCGCGCCAGTGGTGTGTTTCTTGTGGCCGGCATGGCCGTGCTGTTTTGGTTGCTGGGCACCAGTCTCAGTGGTCCTGAGGGCTTCGCTCAGGCGAAAGAATGCCTGTCATCATTCTGGGGCAAGCTGGTTGTCTGGGCGGTGTTGGTAGGTATTAGCTACCACGCGGCGGCAGGTGTTAAGCACCTGGTGATGGATGCGGGTATTGGTGAGTCGATGGAAGGCGGTGAGCGCGGTGCCAAGCTGGTGCTGATCGCGACAGCGGTTCTGGTTGTACTGACGGGGTTGTGGGTATGGTAGTCAAGTCTGTAACAAGTTTTGCCCGTAACGGGGTAGCTGATTGGATCGTGCAGCGCGTCTCAGGCGTGGTGCTGCTGGCTTACTTTATTGTAGTTGCCGGTTACCTGCTCTCGGCAGGAAGCGATTTGGATTACGCTCAGTGGAGCGCATTCTTTTCTTCAACGTTCATGCGAGTGTTCAGTACGGCGGCCGTGCTGTCAGTGGTTGCGCATGCCTGGATCGGACTGTGGGCAGTGTCTACAGATTATCTGACCGAGCGAATGATGGGGTCCAAGGGTCTTGCCCTGCGCCTGGCATTCCAAGCTCTTTCGGGCGTTGTTCTGTTCACCTACCTCGTTTGGGGCATCCAGATTCTTTGGAGTTAAGAAATGGCTAATATTCGCACAATGACCTTTGACGGCGTAATCGTCGGTGGTGGCGGTGCCGGCATGCGTGCTGCGCTGCAATTGGCTCAGTCTGGTTACAAGACGGCCGTAATTTCAAAAGTTTTTCCAACGCGCTCTCACACAGTATCCGCCCAGGGCGGTATTACCTGTGCAATCGCCAGCGCTGATCCTCAGGATCAGTGGCAGTGGCATATGTACGACACCGTCAAGGGTTCTGACTACATCGGTGACCAAGACGCGATCGAGTACATGACCAGTGTGGGCCCCGAGGCGGTATTTGAACTGGATCATATGGGGCTGCCGTTCTCCCGTACTGAAGAAGGCCGTATTTATCAGCGTCCTTTCGGCGGGCAGTCCAAGAATTTCGGTGAGGGTGGTCAGGCTGCCCGCACCTGTGCGGCTGCTGACCGGACCGGTCACGCACTGCTGCACACCCTTTACCAGGGGAACCTGAAAAACAACACGGTGTTCTTTAACGAGTGGTATGCCACTGACATTGTTAAGAACCAGGACGGCGCCGTCGTCGGCGTGATGGCTATCTGCATCGAAACCGGCGAAGTGGTGTACGTGAAGTCCAAGGCTACCGTATTTGCGACGGGTGGCGCGGGCCGTATCTACGCATCAACCACCAACGCACACATTAATACCGGTGACGGTGTGGGCATGGCGCTGCGCGCTGGCTTCCCCGTTCAGGATATTGAAATGTGGCAGTTCCACCCGACCGGGATTGCCGGCGCGGGTGTGTTGGTTACAGAAGGTTGTCGTGGTGAAGGCGGTTACCTGATCAATAAGGACGGCGAGCGCTTCATGGAGCGTTATGCGCCGAATGCCAAAGACCTCGCGGGTCGCGACGTGGTTGCACGCTCAATGACTCTGGAAATCCTTGAAGGTCGTGGCTGTGGTCCGAATGGCGATCACGTATTCCTGAAGCTGGATCACCTGGGTGAAGAAGTGCTGGAAAGCCGTCTGCCCGGTATCTGTGAGCTGAGCCGTACCTTTGCTCACGCTGATCCGGTTAAAGAGCCGATTCCCGTTGTACCGACCTGCCACTACATGATGGGCGGTATCCCTACCAACATTCACGGTCAGGCACTGACGGTGGATGAAAACGGAAACGATCAAATTATCCCCGGCTTGTACGCCTGTGGTGAGGTGGCCTGTGTGTCGGTACACGGTGCCAACCGTCTGGGCGGTAACTCACTGCTGGATCTGGTGGTATTCGGTCGCGCGTCTGGTCTGTTTATCGAAAAAGCGCTGCGTGAAGGCGTTGAAATGCGCGATGCTTCTGAGAGCGATCTGGAGCAGGCCAATGACCGCCTGAACCGCGTGAACAGCAGCAAAGGTGGCGAGAAAGTTTCTGCACTGCGCACCGAGCTTCAAGGCATCATGCAGAATCACTTCGGCGTATTCCGTCGCGGTGACTTCATGCAGGAAGGTATCAAGAAGCTGGCAGAGCTGCGTGGCCGTATTGAAAACGCGCATCTGGAAGACAAGAGCAACGCGTATAACACAGCGCGTATTGAAGCGCTTGAGCTGCATAATCTCTTTGAAGTCGCCGAGGCAACCGCTGTTGCTGCGGAGGCCCGCAAAGAGAGCCGTGGTGCACATGCTCGTGAAGACTTCCAGGATCGTGATGACGAAAACTGGCTGTGTCACTCCATGTATTTCCCTGGCGAAAAACGTGTTGGTAAGCGTGCAGTAAACTTCGCGCCGAAGACCCGCGAAGCGTTTGCGCCGAAAGTACGTACCTACTGATCAGGGGAGAAGAGAAAATGTTGAAAGTCAGTCTCTATCGTTACAATCCTGAAGTTGATCAGGAACCGTACATGCAGGACACCGAGATCGATACCGGTGATAAAGACCTGATGGTGCTTGATGTTCTGGAGCTGCTGAAAGCTCAGGACCCGTCACTGACCTTCCGTCGCAGCTGCCGCGAAGGTGTATGTGGTTCTGACGGCATGAGCATCAATGGTAAAAACGGATTGGCGTGTATCACGCCGGTCTCTGAAGCACTGAAAAATGGCAAAGGTGGCAGCACGCTGGTGTTGCGCCCGCTGCCGGGTCTGCCCGTGATTCGCGATCTCGTGATCGACATGAGCTTGTTCTACAAGCAATACGAGAAGATCAAACCGTATCTGATCAACAACGAGCCTGCTCCTGCTATTGAGCGTCTTCAGTCACCTGAAGAGCGTGAGAAGCTGGATGGTCTGTACGAGTGTATTCTCTGTGCATGTTGTTCAACTGCTTGCCCGTCTTTCTGGTGGAACCCCGATCGCTTCATCGGCCCCAGTGGTCTGCTTCAGGCTTACCGCTTCCTGGCCGACAGCCGCGATACAGCGACCGAGCAGCGACTGAGCGAGCTGGATGATCCTTTCAGTGTTTTCCGTTGCCATGGAATTCAGAACTGTGTCAACGTTTGCCCGAAAGGATTGAACCCGACGCGAGCTATCGGTCATATCCGTAATATGTTGCTCAACCGGGCAAGCTAATGCTGCCCAGGGGCCTATGAAAATAGGCCCCAAGCAGACCCTGCGAAGATAGGGCTGTCATCTGCGCGTATTGTGTCCCTTGGTGTCTACCCATGGCACCGGAACAAAGTACAACTCGGTGCTTACCGGCACTAGCGAGATAGAAAACGTATAGAGAGGGAAATGGCCCATCCGGGCTGTGGTTTATGCCGGCCTCGCAGCGTACACTGAACGCTGTGGGTGTTTGTCATGCAGAGCGCCTTATCGGGAACGATGCAGCATCCGGCGATCACTCCTCTTGTGATTAGGTGGACAGGAATGCAGAAAGCGTCAATGGAGCTTCTTTGGAAGAGCTCCCATATATCGGGTGGCAATGCGGGTTACGTTGAAGACCTGTATGAAACCTATCTCACTGATCCCAATGCCGTTCCCGAAGAATGGCGAAATTATTTTCAACAACTCCCCCGTGTCAGCGAAGCCTCTATTCGCGATATTCCCCACTCTCCAATTCGTGACCACTTTGCCCATCTGGCCAAACAGCCGGTGCGTGCCGCCGCGTCTGCCAGCAGCGAAGTCAGTGACCACGAGCGCAAGCAGGTTCGCGTTATTCAGTTGGTCAGTGCCTATCGCCAGCGTGGTCATCAGGAGGCTCAGCTCGATCCGCTGAACCTCTGGCAGCGCCACGGAGTGCCTGATCTGGAGCTGCAATACCATCAGCTCAGCGAAGCCGATTTTGACACGGTATTCCAGACTGGCAGCCTGTACATCGGCAAAGATCAGGCGACCTTGCGAGAGATTTACGACTCGCTGCGTCAGACCTACTGCCGCTCCGTTGGCGCCGAATTCATGCACATCGTCGATACCCGCGAGCGCGCGTGGATTCAACAGCGTATGGAGAGTGTACGTTCAAAGCCGCAGTACGGTTCTGAAGCTCGCAAACATTTGCTTGAGCGTTTGACGGCGGCTGAAGGCTTGGAAAAGTCGCTGGGCTCCAAGTACCCAGGTACCAAACGTTTCGGCCTTGAAGGCGGTGAAAGTCTGATCCCGATGATGGATGCGATGATCCAGCGCAGCGGTGAATACGGTGCGAAGGAAATCGTGATCGGTATGGCGCACCGCGGTCGTCTCAACGTTCTGGTCAATACGCTGGGTAAAAATCCTGCCGAACTGTTTGATGAGTTCGAAGGCAAGGTGCAGTACGAAGGGTCTGCCGATGTGAAGTACCATCAGGGCTTCTCGTCGAATGTGATGACGCCGGGTGGTGAAGTTCACTTGGCACTGGCATTCAACCCCTCTCACCTTGAAATTGTTTCTCCGGTGGTTGAAGGCTCTGTACGGGCCCGTCAGGATCGCCGTAGCGACCCGGCTGGTGATCAGGTCGTGCCGATTGTATTGCACGGCGACGCGGCCTTTGCTGGGCAGGGTGTGGTGATGGAGACGTTCCAGATGTCTCAGACCCGCGCCTACAAAACCGGCGGTACCATTCACGTAGTCATCAATAACCAGGTGGGTTTCACCACTAGCCTGCAGGAAGATGCGCGCTCTACGGAATACTGTACTGACGTTGCCAAAATGGTTCAGGCGCCGATTTTCCATGTGAATGGTGATGACCCGGAAGCGGTACTCTTCGTGTCGCAACTGGCCGCTGATTTCCGCCAGGAATTCCGCAAAGATGTCGTGATCGATCTGATCTGCTATCGCCGCCGTGGACACAACGAGGCTGATGAGCCCTCCGGTACCCAGCCGCTGATGTACAAGCAGATTGGCAAGCAGAAAAGCACTCGTGAACTGTACGTCAACAAGCTGCTGGACGAAGGGGTTATCGATAAGGCCATTGCAGACAAAATGGCGGATGATTATCGCCAGGCATTGGACGACGGTCAGCACGTCGCGAAAAGTCTGGTCAAAGAGCCCAATAAAGAGCTGTTTGTCGACTGGACGCCGTACCTCGGCCATGCCTGGGACGTACCCGGTGACACGCGTATTGATGCCAAACTTCTGAAGGAAGTTTCGGAAGCAGTGAACGCGATTCCTGAAGGTTTCAGTGTTCAGCGCCAGGTGTCCAAGATTTATGAAGATCGCCGCAAGATGGCTGTGGGTGCGACCCCGATCAATTGGGGCTTTGCTGAGACCTTGGCTTACGGCACCTTGCTGAAATCCGGCTATCCGGTTCGTTTGACTGGGCAGGACGTGGGTCGCGGTACCTTCTCTCACCGCCACGCGGTGCTGCACAATCAAACAGACGCCAGTCGCTACATTCCCTTGCAGCATGTCGAAGACGGTCAGCCGAACTTTGATATCTACGACTCGCTGCTGTCAGAGGAAGCTGTACTGGCGTTTGAGTACGGTTACGCAACCACCAAGCCCAATGCGCTGGTGATCTGGGAGGCACAGTTCGGTGACTTCGCTAATGGTGCGCAGGTCGTAGTAGACCAGTTCATCAGCAGTGGTGAGTTAAAGTGGGGACGTCTTTGTGGCCTGACCATGCTGTTGCCTCACGGCTATGAAGGGCAGGGGCCTGAGCATTCCTCGGCGCGCCTGGAACGCTTCCTGCAACTGTGTGCGGAGCACAATATCCAGGTATGTGTACCCTCAACGCCGGCACAGGTCTATCACATGTTGCGTCGACAGGTGGTTCGTCCGCTGCGTCGTCCGCTGGTGGTGATGTCGCCGAAGAGCCTGCTGCGTCATAAAGAGGCGGTATCGACGCTGGAAGAGCTGACAGATGGCCAGTTCCAGAATGTGATCAATGAAACGGACGATATCGACAAGTCTAAAGTGACGCGCATGATCCTGTGCAGTGGCAAGGTGTACTACGACCTTCGTGCCGCGCGCCGCGAACACGGTAAAGACTCGATTGCTATTGTGCGTTTGGAGCAGTTGTACCCGTTCCCCTACGATGATCTGCGCGAAGTTATTGCCCAGTATCCGAACCTGAAGAAAGTGGTTTGGTGTCAGGAAGAACCGCGCAACCAGGGGGCCTGGTATAACAGTCGCCATCGTATGGCTCGTGTTATTCGCAGCTTCAAGCCAGAGAAAAATCTGTTGCTGGGTTACGTCGGTCGCGAACCGTCGGCATCGCCAGCGGCCGGATACATGGCCCTGCACCTTGAGCAGCAAGAGAAATTTATCAGCCAGGCTCTGAAGCTCTAAGCCTGAACCGCAGACAACTGACAACGCCGCTGTAGACGCGTGTTGCGATAGACAAAGACAGGATGAAAGATGAGTACTGAAATCAAAGCGCCGACGTTTCCTGAATCCGTAGCCGATGGCTCCATCGCTACCTGGCACAAGCAGGTTGGTGAATCGGTCAGCCGTGATGAGCCACTGGTTGATATCGAAACGGATAAGGTCGTTCTGGAAGTGGTAGCGCCCGCTGACGGCGTGCTGCGAGAAATTATCAAGCAGGAAGGCGACACCGTTCTGAGTGACGAAGTCGTCGCGCTGTTTGAGGAAGGTGCCGCTGGCGAGGCGGCGGCCCCCGCAGCTTCCGCCGCTGCCGAAGAGCCCAAGGCGGCAGAGGCCAGCAACGATGATCTGAAGATCAGCCCGGCGGCGCGTAAGGCGCTGCAGGAAAAAGGACTCGATGCCAGTGCAGTGACCGGCACCGGCAAAGGTGGTCTGATCACTAAAGAAGATGTGATGAATTATCAGGCCCCGGCAGCGAAGCCTGCTGCGGCCGCTCCGGCCCCGGCAGCCGTTGATGTGCCCGCTGGTGAGCGTGTTGAAAAGCGCGTGCCGATGACCCGCCTGCGCAAGCGTATCGCCGAGCGTCTGCTGGAAGCCAGCCAGACTACGGCGATGTTGACTACCTTCAACGAAGTCAACATGAAACCGGTCATGGAGCTGCGCAAGCAATACAAGGACCTGTTTGAAAAGAGCCACAATGGTACCCGTCTCGGCTTCATGGGCTTCTTCGTCAAAGCGGCCTGCGAAGCGCTGAAACGCTTCCCAGCAGTCAATGCCTCTATCGATGGTGATGACGTGGTTTACCACGGCTATCAAGATGTCGGTGTCGCGGTGTCAACGGAAAAAGGTCTGGTCGTGCCGGTGCTTCGCGATGCTGACGAAATGAGCCTGGCGAAGGTGGAAGACAAGGTGCGTGACTTTGGTCTGCGCGCTCGCGACGGTAAGCTGGGTATCGATGAAATGACCGGTGGTACCTTCACCATCACTAACGGTGGGGTGTTCGGCTCGCTGCTGTCAACGCCGATCCTCAACCCGCCGCAGACCGCAATTCTGGGTATGCACAAAATTCAGGAGCGTCCGATGGCCGTCAATGGTCAGGTGGAAATCCTGCCTATGATGTACCTGGCACTGTCTTACGATCACCGCCTGATCGATGGCAAAGATGCCGTTCAGTTCCTGGTGACTATCAAGGACCTCCTCGAAGATCCCGCGCGTATTCTGCTGGAAGTCTAAGCAGGGCTGCCCCAGGTTAACCCCTGGGGCGAGTAATAGCGGAATCCAAGCAACAGGTATTACAGGAAACAGTTATGTCTAAGTACGATGTCGTCGTTATCGGTTCCGGTCCCGCAGGTTATGTGGCTGCAATTCGCGCTGCTCAGCTGGGATTGAAAACTGCCTGTGTAGAAAAAAATCAGGGGAAATCGGGCAAGGTTGCACTCGGTGGAACGTGCCTGAATGTGGGGTGTATCCCCTCTAAGGCGCTGCTGGACAGCAGCCACAAATACCATGAAGCCAAAGAAGACTTTGGTATTCACGGCATCAGCACCGGCAAGGTGTCTATCGATGTGCCAGAGATGATCAAGCGCAAAGACGCGATCGTCGAGCAGCTCACGGGCGGCGTTGGCGGTCTGTTCAAGGCCAATGGTGTTACTGCTGTTGAAGGATTCGGTAAGGTGCTGGCGGGCAAGAAAGTGGAGGTTACCGACAATGACGGTAAAACCACGACTCTTGAGGCCGAGAACATCATTATCGCTGCGGGTTCAGTTCCCGTAGAAATTCCGCCTGCGCCCATCGATCAGGATGTCATCGTTGACTCTACAGGTGCCCTGGAATTCCAAGCTGTGCCCAAACGCCTGGGTATTATTGGTGCCGGCGTCATAGGTTTGGAGCTTGGCAGTGTCTGGGCTCGCCTGGGTAGTGAAGTTGTCGTATTGGAAGCGCTGGATACCTTCCTGCCGGCGATGGATCAGCAGATTGCCAAAGAGGCCGCCAAGGTCTTTAAAAAGCAGGAGCTGGATATCCGTCTTGGTGCTCGCGTAACCGGTACCGAAATTAAGCGCAAGAAAGTTGAGGTTAGCTATACACTCAACGACGAAGAGCAGAGTGAGACCTTTGACAAGCTGATTGTGTGTGTGGGCCGTCGTCCGCTGAGCAACAACCTGCTGTCACCGGATTGCGGTGTAAACCTGGATGAGCGCGGTTTCATTTTCGTCAACGATCACTGCGAAACCGATGCGCCGGGTATCTACGCGGTGGGTGATATTGTGCGCGGTCCGATGCTGGCTCACAAAGGCTCGGAAGAGGGCGTGATGGTTGCCGAGCGTATCGCCGGTCACAAGGTCAGCATGAACTATGATTGCATTCCGTCAATTATCTACACGCACCCCGAAATAGCTATGGTGGGCGCGACGGAAGAGCAGTTGAAGGCGGACGGCGTGCCTTATAAGTCGGGCAGCTTCCCCTTTATTGCCAGTGGTCGTGCGCTGGCCTCCAATGAAACAACGGGTATGGTGAAAATCCTTGCTCACGAGGAAACCGACCGCATCCTGGGCTGCCACATTATTGGCCCAAGCGCTGCCGATCTGGTTCAACAGATCGTGATTGCCATGGAATTTGGCTCTTCTGCCGAAGATATCGCACTGACGGTATTCGGCCACCCGACGATGTCAGAGGCTGTTCACGAAGCAGCGTTGGCCGTCGATGGTCGGGCTATCCACATTCCAAACCGCAAGAAGCGCAAATAGATTTGCGGTACTCCGTGAAATTCGGGAAAATACGGACCCGAATTTTGCGGTTCTCCGCAATGTGCAGAGGGAGCGGGCCATTCACTGACAGCGTATTGCCCGCTTAACACTTCCACAGACCGAGATGGTAATTCCAACATGAACCTTCACGAGTACCAAGGCAAACAGCTGTTTGCTGAATACGGGCTGCCTGTGTCTAAAGGCTATGCCTGTGATACCCCGGAAGAGGCCGCAGCAGCGGCTGAAAAAATCGGCGGCGACAAATGGGTTGTAAAAGCCCAAGTTCACGCCGGTGGCCGTGGTAAAGCCGGTGGTGTAAAACTGGTCAGCAGCACAGAAGAAGTCAAAGCCTTCGCCGAACAGTGGCTGGGCAAAAACCTGGTGACCTACCAAACTGACGAAAATGGCCAGCCGGTTGCCAAGATTCTGGTTGAATCTTGCACCGACATCGACCAGGAACTCTACCTGGGCGCCGTTGTTGACCGTGGCAGCCGTCGCATTGTTTTCATGGCATCGACCGAAGGTGGTGTGGAAATCGAAAAAGTGGCCGAAGAGACTCCGGAGAAGATTCTCAAAGCGACTATTGATCCGCTGACTGGCGCACAGCCTTATCAGGGCCGTGAACTGGCTTTCCAACTGGGTTTGAACCCGACTCAGGTTAAGCAGTTCGTCAACATCTTCCTGGGTCTGGCAAAAATGTTCCAGGAAAAAGACTTGGCTCTGCTGGAAATCAACCCGCTGGTTATCACCACTGACGGCAACCTGCACTGCCTGGACGCCAAAGTGGTTATCGACGGTAACGCGATTTACCGCCACAAAGACCTGCAAGCCATGCACGATCCCTCGCAGGAAGACGAGCGTGAAGCACGCGCGGCCGAGTGGGATCTGAACTACGTGGCTCTGACCGGCAACATCGGTTGCATGGTAAACGGTGCAGGCCTGGCCATGGGTACCATGGACATCGTCTCTCTGCACGGTGGCTTCCCCGCTAATTTCCTCGACGTAGGTGGTGGTGCAACCAAAGAGCGCGTGACCGAAGCCTTCAAAATCATCCTCGAAGACAGCAACGTGAAAGCCGTGCTGGTTAACATCTTCGGCGGTATCGTTCGCTGCGACCTGATTGCCGAAGGCATCATCGGTGCAGTGAAAGAAGTGGGTGTGAGCGTGCCGGTAGTTGTGCGTCTTGAGGGTAACAATGCCGATCTGGGTTCCAAGCTGTTGTCTGAATCCGGTCTGGACATTATCGCGGCAACCAGCCTGACCGACGCGGCTCAGCAGGCTGTCAAAGCAGCGGAGGGTAAATAATGGCTATTCTGATCAATAAAGACACCAAGGTTATCTGCCAGGGTTTCACCGGTGGTCAGGGTACCTTCCACTCTGAGCAAGCGATTGCCTACGGTACGAAAATGGTGGGTGGTGTGACCCCTGGCAAGGGCGGCACTGAGCACCTGGGCCTGCCCGTGTTCAACACCGTTAAAGAAGCGGTAGAAACTACTGGCGCAGAAGCGTCTGTGATCTACGTGCCCGCGCCGTTCTGTAAGGACTCTATCCTGGAAGCGGCCAACAGCGGCATCAAGCTGATCGTCTGCATCACTGAGCACATCCCCGTTATGGATATGCTCGAATGTAAAGTGAAGTGTGACGAGCTGGGCGTGCGCCTGATCGGTCCCAACTGTCCGGGTGTTATCACTCCGGGTGAGTGCAAAATCGGCATCATGCCCGGTCACATTCACCTGCCCGGTAAAGTGGGTATCGTTTCTCGTTCCGGTACCCTGACTTACGAAGCGGTTAAGCAGACCACTGACTATGGCTTCGGCCAGTCTACCTGTGTTGGTATCGGTGGTGACCCGATTCCCGGTTCTAACTTCATCGACATTCTGGAAATGTTCGAGAAAGATCCCGCGACTGAAGCGATCGTTATGATCGGTGAGATCGGTGGTTCTGCTGAAGAAGAAGCGGCGGCTTACATCAAGGCTAATGTGACCAAGCCTGTGGTTTCCTACATTGCCGGTGTAACTGCACCTCCGGGCAAGCGTATGGGCCACGCTGGCGCCATCATCTCTGGTGGTAAAGGTACTGCCGACGAGAAGTTTGCTGCTCTGGAAGATGCGGGCGTAAAAACTGTTCGCTCGCTGGCGCAGATCGGTGACGCGCTGAAAGAAGTGACTGGCTGGTAAGGCAGACGCTTCTTGAAGAAAGGCGACCTCAGGGTCGCCTTTTTTTATGCCAGCAGAAAGGTGGCTGGGCATAAATAATAAAATGAACTATGATTCACTTCTTTGTATGGAGACGAAATGGCGTATCGGGAAACGGCGCAGGTCAGTCAGCGCAAGGCGGAGTTGCGGGAGCGGTTGTTGCAGAGCGCCGAGTCGTTGGTGCGCGAAGGCGGTTTTCGTGCGCTGACCATTCAGGCACTGGCCCGCGATGCCGGGGTTAGCGTCGGCTCGGTTTATCGCTACTTTAAGAACAAGGATCAGCTCGCGACAGAGGTGTTTAGCCATGCCACGCGCCGGGAGGTTGGCGCGGTCAAAACCGCCTTGTCTGGAGGCGGTAGCCAGGCTCAACGCTTGCGCAGTGGTGTGACGGTGTTTTCTGAGCGCGCTTTTCGGGCGCCACAGTTTGCCTGGGCACTGATCGCTGAGCCGGTCGATCCGGCAGTGGATGAGGCGCGTCTGCACTTTCGGCGGGAATACACCGGCTTGTTTGAAGCGGTCATTCAGCAAGGCATCGACAGCGGGGAGTTCGTTTCACAGCGCGCGTCACTGACGGCCGCTGCGTTGGTCGGGGCGTTGGCTGAGAGTTTGCTGGGACCACTGGTCGAGACCGAATACAACGTCGCTACCATAGAAGAACTGTGCCGCCTCTGTTTGCGGGCGGTAGGGATTAATGAAGAGGACAGGGTATGAAAACGCAGAAAGATATCGCACAGGCGGCTGAGTCAGGCAGCCATACGCACGAGGTCTTCAATCAGTCTGACGCCCTGGAGAACACCAATCTGTTTGAAGAGGATCGGGCGCTTCGCGAGTGGTTAAGCAGTTATGCGCCAGCGGCTGACCGTCTTGGTCTGTCGGCGTATGGCCAGCGCTGCGGCAGTGCTGAAGTGATTGGCTGGGGCTTTGACGCCAATGAATTCAAACCCCAGTTCGACAGTCACGACCGTTTTGGGCATCGAGTCGATCAGGTCCGCTTTCACCCCGCCTATCACCAGTTGATGGATATGGCGCTTTCTCAGGGGATTCACGCCATGCCCTGGGACGGTTCAACCGCCAACGCCCACGTGCAGCGCGCGGCTTACAGTTATATGCAAAGTCAGGTGGAGGCAGGGCACGGTTGTCCGCTGACCATGACCTTTGCGGCAGTGCCGACCTTGAAGCTGACACCGTCGGTGGCTGAGGAGTGGTTGCCGAAAGTATTGAATCGGAGTTATGAGCCGGCAAACAAGCCGTACTTCGACAAACAGGCCGTTACCATTGGCATGGGAATGACCGAGAAACAGGGCGGCAGTGATGTGCGTGCCAACACTTCGATAGCCAAAGCCATTGGCGATCGGGGACCGGGCGAACTCTATGAACTGACCGGCCACAAGTGGTTTATGTCTGCGCCAATGTGCGATGCGTTTCTGATGCTGGCTCAGTCGGAAGGTGGATTGAGCTGTTTTCTGGTGCCGCGTTGGCGTCCGGATGGTGAGAAGAACAGCCTTTTTGTACAGCGTCTGAAGAACAAGATGGGCAATGTGTCCAACGCCTCGTCGGAAGTCGAGATGCGCGGTGCTCAGGGCTGGATGGTGGGTGAAGAGGGGCGCGGCGTACCAGCCATTATCGAAATGGTCGCGCTGACGCGCTTTGACTGTATGGTTGGCTCAACTGGAGGTCAGCGGCAGGCTGTGGCGCAGGCCGCGCATCATGCCAGCCTCCGCAAAGCCTTCGGCAAGCGGCTGATTGACCAGCCGCTGATGCAGAATGTGCTCGCCGATCTTCAGTTGGAAGTCGAAGGTTCGCTGGCTATGACCATGCGCATGGCAGCGGCGCTGGACGCCGATACGCCAGAGGAAAAACTGCTGCTCCGAATGGGCAGTGCGGTAGGGAAGTTCTGGATTTGCAAGCGCACCCCGAATCACGCCTATGAGGCGATGGAATGTCTGGGGGGTAACGGCGTAATCGAGAACTGCATTATGCCGCGGCTGTACCGTGAAGCACCGATCAATGCGATCTGGGAGGGCTCAGGGAATATTCAGGCCCTGGATGTGCTGCGTGCCTTTGCCAAATCGCCGGAAGTCTGTGACCGCTGGTTTGCCGAACTGGCCCTGGCGGAGGGACGTTCCGCGGTGTTGGACCAGCATATTGCTGCACTGAAACAGGAGCTCAGCGATTTGAGTCACGCCGAGTACCGTGCCCGTCATTTGGTGGAGCAAATGGCGCTGTGCTTTCAGTCTGCTCTATTACTGCTGCATGGCGATGAAAACGTGGCGGAGGCGTTTATTGCCTCGCGTCTCGAGCGCCCGCATAGCGTATACGGCTGTCTTCCGCTTGGCTGTGATGCGGCCTATATCGTCGATCGGATCTTACCGAATCGCCTGTAATCGTCCCGCGGCCTGTTTGTTCAGGCCGCTTTTCCCCTTGAAATTTTCCCTGTCGTCCCCATAAAGCTGTAACGCCCCCGTGGGCACTCGGTTTTATGGTTTTACAGGTGATAAACATGTCGACAGCAGAAAAAGAAACCCTGGGATTTCAGACCGAAGCCAAGCAGATGCTTCAGCTGATGATCCACTCCATGTACAGCAACAAGGAAATTTTCCTTCGCGAGCTGGTTTCCAACGCCTCCGATGCCGCAGATAAACTGCGTTTTGAGGCACTTTCCGACGACAGTTTGTTTGAGAGCGATCCCAATGTGCGGGTGCGGGTTGAGGCGGACAAAGACGCCGGTACCGTCACCATCAGTGATAACGGCATTGGCATGAGCCGCGATGAAGTGATTGCCAACCTTGGGACAATTGCCCGCTCAGGCACGGCGGAGTTCCTGAAAAATCTCAGCGGCGACAACAAGAAAGACTCGCAGCTTATCGGCCAATTCGGTGTGGGCTTCTACTCAGCGTTTATCGTGGCTGAGCGCGTGGAAGTATTTACCCGCCGCGCCGGTGCTCCGGTCAGTGAAGGCGTGCACTGGGAGTCCCAGGGTGAAGCGGAATTCTCGATTGAAAGCTGCGAGCGCGCTGCACGTGGAACTACCGTGGTGCTGCATCTGCGCGAGGAAGATAAAGACTTTGCTGATGACTGGCGCCTGCGCAGTATTATCAAGAAATACTCCGACCACATCAGCATTCCTGTCGAAATGCCCAAGGCGAAAAGCGAGGATGACGCAGACGCCCCCGACGAATTCGAGAGCATTAACTCGGCTACGGCGCTGTGGACGCGCCCACGCAATGAAGTGAGCGACGACGAATACAAGGAATTTTACAAGCACATCAGCCACGACTTTAACGAGCCGTTGAGCTGGAGTCACAATAAGGTCGAGGGCAAGCTGGAGTACACCAGCCTGCTGTATTTGCCGTCGCAGCCCCCCTTTGATATGTGGAATCGTGATGCGGCACGCGGTGTGAAGCTTTACGTGCAGCGCACCTTTATCATGGACGACGCCGAGCAGTTCTTGCCGCTGTACCTGCGTTTTGTGAAAGGTGTGTTGGATTCCAATGACCTGTCGCTGAACGTGTCGCGGGAGATTCTGCAGCAGGATCCAGCGGTCGATGCCATGAAAACCGCACTGACCAAGCGTGTACTGGATATGCTGGGCAAGCTGGCGAAGAACGATGTAGAGAAGTATCAGACCTTCTGGAAGGCCTTCGGTCAGGTGTTGAAAGAAGGCCCGGCGGAAGATTTCAGCAACCGCGAAAAAATTGCCAAGCTGCTGCGCTTTGCCACTACCCACGACGACAAGGCGGAGCAAACGCACTCACTCGACGACTATGTGGCCCGCATGAAAGAGGGGCAGAGCAAAATTTACTACGTGGTGGCCGAGAACCATCGCACGGCGGCGAGCAGTCCGCACCTCGAAGTCTTCCGCAAGAAGGGCATTGAAGTACTGCTGTTGTCGGATCGCGTCGATGACTGGCTGATGAATCACTTGTCTGAGTTCGACGGTAAAGCGCTGCAAGACGTGGGGCGCGGCCAGCTTGATCTGGGCGAGCTGGAAGACGAAGACGAGAAGAAGGCGCAGGAAAGCCTTGCTGAAGAGCACAAAGACCTGATCGAGCGGGTGGCCAAGGCGCTGGATGGCAAGGTGGAAGACGTGCGTGCCACTGGCCGTCTGACGAGCTCGCCGGCCTGTTTGGTGGTGGGTGAGCACGATATGGGCGCGCAGATGCGTCGCATTTTGGAAGCGGCTGGTCAGGCATTACCGGAAAGTAAGCCGATCTTCGAGATCAATCCCGAGCACCCGCTGGTACAGAAACTTGATCAGGAAGCCGACGAAGACCGGTTTGCCGATCTGGTGGATATACTCTTCAACCAAGCGCATCTGGCTGAGGGCGCACAGCTTGAGAATCCGGCGGATTACGTCAGCAAGCTCAACAAATTGCTGCTGGAACTCAGTGCCTGAGTTTTTCCGGCAGGAAAAGGCGGCGAATAGCCGCCTTTTTTGTTTCTGAGCTCCGCTTGCATGGCTGGCGGGCTTCTTCACAGCAAAGTGGCGGTGATAAACTGCCTGAATTAAGGATGCAGCGAGACCGTCATGACGGACAAGCACAAGGTCGCCATTGTAGGCGGCGGTAGTTTTGGAACGGCCATTGCCAATATCGTGGCCGACAAAGGGCATGATGTGTGTCTGTGGATGCGCAATGCAGAGCGCGCCGATGAGGTGAATACCCAGCACTGCAACAGCGCGTACCTGCCAGGTATTGCTCTGAATCCGAGCCTGCGCGCCAGCGCGGATTTGGTCGATGCCGTGGATGGCTGCGATGTCGTCTTTGTGGCTGTGCCCAGTAAGTCCTGCCGAGAGGTCGCACGCCAATTGGCGCCGCTGTTGGCGGCAGGCACGATGGTTGTGAGCACGACCAAGGGCATGGAGGCAGAGACCAATAAACTGATGAGTCAGGTGCTCGGTGAAGAGCTTGGCGATGTCAGTATCGGCGTAATGAGCGGCCCCAATCTGGCGAAAGAACTGGCGGCCAGAGAGATTACCGGCACTGTGATTGCCAGTGAAGATGAATCACTGACGCGCTGCATCCAGGACCTTCTTCAATGCGCGTATTTTAGGGTTTATGCCGGCAGCGATGTCTATGGTGTCGAACTGGCCGGTGCGCTGAAAAATGTGTATGCCATTGTCGCGGGACTCGCGGCGGCGCTGGGTGTCGGGCACAACACCATCAGCATGCTGATTACCCGCAGTCTGGCGGAGATGAGCCGCTATGCAGTGCGTGAAGGCGCTGATCCGCTGACCTTTCTGGGCTTGGCGGGCGTGGGTGATTTATTCGTGACCTGTACTTCACCGCTAAGCCGTAACTACCGCGTAGGTTTTGAATTGGGTAAAGGCCGTGATTTAAACGAGGTCGTGGCGGAACTCGGGCAAGTGGCTGAGGGGGTGAATACCCTGAAGCTGCTCAAGCAGCAGTCTGAGGTCCTCGATATCTATATGCCGCTGGTCAACGGTCTGTACGGCATTATTTATGAAGGCAAAACCGTCAGTGACGTGATTGGCGGCATGATGTGGGCGGAGCAGAACCGCGATGTAGAGTTCGCGGTGCGTTAATGATGGAAGTGTTGTTAGTGAGACATGGCGCCGCGTCGTGGGACGCGACGACCGATATGGAACGGGCGCTCACCGAGCGAGGACGGGAAGAGGTCGATGCAGCCGCGCAGTGGCTGCGCGGGGAAGACTGGCAGCCGGAGCAACTGTGGGTGAGCCCTTATCGGCGTGCCCAGCAAAGCGCGGAGATCTTGAATATCTGGGGCGCACCCCAGCGCAACATAGCCTGCCTGACTCCCGACAATCGCCCCGAAGATTTGGAAAACCTGCTGGCGACGTTTGCCGGTCAGCGCTTGATGTTGGTGGGGCACAACCCCTTGCTCAGTAATGCTATTGCCCACTGGCAGGGCGAGCTTCGCAGCTACTGGGGCATGCAAACCGCCAGTATGGCATTGCTGGAGGGCGAGGTGTTCGCCAGCGGCTGTGCCGAGCTGAAATGGCTGAGGCACTATCCCAACTATGCGCACAATGGGCGCTGAGCCATGAGTACCGTCTTCGAAACCCTGCGTTTTGGGGTAGATGACATCGAGCTGGTCGCCAGGGTGTCTGGTCCGGAGGACGGTATACCGGTCATGGCTCTGCATGGCTGGCTGGATAATGCCCTGAGCTTTGAAGCCATTGCTGAGCGACAAAACACGTGGCGGTTGGTAGCGCTGGATCTGCCCGGTCACGGTCACAGCGGTCACAAACCCGCATCAGGCAGCTACGGTATTTGGGAAGATTTACGCAGTATTCTCGGCGTAGCCGACCAGTTGGGTTGGCCGCGCTTTGCGGTGTTGGCTCACTCCCGTGGTGCGATGATGGCGGCACTGCTGGCTGCTGCTCAGCCTGATAGAGTTGCCGCGTTGGTATGCATTGATGGTCTGCTGACACGCCCCGTTGCTGAGGAAGACTTCCCGGTGCAACTGGGTCGTTATCTTCACGACTTCGAGAAGCCGGGGCGTCCGGCCAGGGCGTTTAACTCCTTGGAAGAAGCGGCGCAGGCGAGGATAAAGGCCATGCCGATGTCTGTCCCAGCCGCGCTGCGTATTGTTGAGCGCGGTACTCAGCAAGGTGAGGATGGCAAGTATCGTTGGCGCAGTGATCGCAGAGTGGGCTTGGCGTCGTCCATTAAGCTCACTCATGGTCAATGGCTGGCGGTGATGAAGGCGATTCGTGCTCCACTGTTGTTTGTCTCTGCACAGCAGGGTTTTGGCGAGCAGCTTCTCGGATTACTCGCGGAAGACGAGCGGCCAGTCGACTTTCAGGTACTGGCGGTGGAGGGGGACCATCACTGCCACATGGGGGAGAGTGCTGCGGCGATTAGCGATGCCGCGCAACGGCATTTTGCCGAGTCCTGGGCAAGGGCTAAGTAAAAAGGCCCGATTAAGGGCCTTTTGCCGTTTCGTTTAACCAACGCATTGATATCAGCACTTGTTGATCAGCGCCATGAATTCGGCGCGGGTTGCCTGATTCTCTTTGAATACCCCCAGCATGGCGCTGGTGCGCATTACGGAGTTCTGCTTTTCCACGCCGCGCATCATCATGCACATATGCCGGGCTTCAATAATGACCGCCACGCCCTCGGCGCCGGTCACGTCTTGCACCGTATTGGCGATCTGCGTGGTCAGGCCTTCCTGAATCTGGAGGCGGCGGGCGTAGAGGTCGACGATGCGAGCGACTTTGGAGAGTCCCAGCACTTTGCCATTGGGGATATAAGCGACATGGCATTTGCCGATAAAGGGCAGCAGGTGGTGCTCGCAGAGAGAGTACAGCTCGATATCTGAGACCACGACCATCTCATTGGCATCTGACTCAAACAGGGCGTTATTCACTACCTCGTCAACGCTCTGGCGATAACCGCGGGTGATAAATTCAAAGGCCTTGGCCGCACGCTTTGGCGTATCGACCAGACCGTCGCGGCTGAGGTCTTCACCAATCTCTTCAATGATTTTTGCGAATGCTTTTTCCACCGGATTCTCTTTTTATGGCGTGACAAATGACCGGCAATGGTAACAAAGCCACCACGCTTTCCCAAGCAGCAGAAATCAGCCATACATGGTATGCGCCGGGAGGGCGGTGTACACTTCGCGGCGACAAATATTACCCCCGAGGCCCTGCCGTGAGCGAAGACGATATCCGCCCTTATCTGGTCAGCATCCGCGATTATATCCGCTGGGGACTGAGCGAATTTACTCGCGCCGGGCTGTTCTTCGGTCACGGCACTGACAACGCGCTCGACGAGGCGCGGCTGCTGGTACTTCACGCGCTGCACATGCCCTTCGACAGCCCCGACGAGTTGCTTTCAGCACGCCTCACTATGGAGGAGCGCGAGCGCGTACTCGCGCTGCTAAAGCGCCGAGTCGATGAGCGTCTGCCTGCCGCTTACCTCACTCATGAAGCCTGGTTTGCTGGCCTGTCATTTTATGTCGATGAGCGGGTACTGGTGCCGCGTTCGCCTATTGCCGAACTGGTGGAAAATGGCTTTGCGCCGTGGCTTGCGGGTGAACCGAGCCGGGTGCTGGATTTATGTACTGGCAGCGGTTGTATCGGCATTGCCTGTGCCTACGCGTTTGATGACGCTTCCGTCGATCTGGTCGATATTTCCTCGGACGCGCTGGATGTGGCAAATATCAATATTGTGCGGCACGAGCTGGGTGATCGTGTGCAGGTTTGTCAGTCTGATGTATTTGCCGGGCTGGATGGTCAGCGCTACGACTTGATTGTGAGCAATCCCCCTTATGTCGATGCCCGCGATCTGGCGGAGATGCCAGAGGAATACCACCGTGAACCGGCGCTGGGGCTGGCCTCTGGGGTGGACGGCTTGGATATTACCCGACAGATTCTGCGCGACGCGGCAGCGCACTTGGAGGAGGGCGGTCTGCTGGTGGTAGAAGTGGGTAATAGTTGGCTGGCTCTCGACGAGGCGTATCCGCAGATCGGCTTCACGTGGTTGGAGTTCGAGCGAGGCGGGCATGGGGTGTTCTGCATGAGCCGTGAAGAGCTGCTCGCTGCCCAGCAGTGGCTCTGACGCCGCTCCGGCTTTCACGTATAATTTGCATTCCTCGCTCCGCAGTCGGGGCAGAACGATTGAATTCAGGATTTTTGCATGTCTGGCAACACCATTGGCAAGTTATTTACGGTTACCACCTTTGGCGAAAGTCACGGTCTGGCGTTGGGCGCGATTATTGATGGTTGCCCACCGGGATTGGCGCTGACCGAAGCCGACCTTCAAAAAGACCTGGATCGCCGCAAGCCCGGCACCTCTCGCTATACCACACAGCGTCGGGAAGACGACGAAGTCAAAATTCTGTCTGGCGTGTTTGAAGGCAAAACTACCGGCACGTCCATAGGCCTGCTGATTGAAAATCGTGATCAGCGCTCCAAGGACTACGGCAAGATCAAAGACCGCTTCCGTCCCATGCACGCCGATTATAGCTATGAGCAAAAGTACGGGCTGCGGGACTATCGCGGCGGTGGCCGCTCGTCGGCCCGAGAAACGGCGATGCGTGTGGCCGCAGGCGCTGTGGCCAAGAAATACCTGGCCGAGCAACACGGTATTCTGGTGCGTGGTTACCTCTCGCAGCTGGGGCCTATTAAAGCGGAAAAGCTGGACTGGGACCTGGTGGAAAGCAACCCCTTCTTCTGTCCCGATGCCGATAAGATTCCAGAGATGGAAGCGTATATGCAGGCACTGCGTAAGTCCGGCGATTCTATCGGCGCGAAGATCAGTGTCGTGGCGTCCGCCGTTCCGGTTGGCCTGGGCGAACCGGTGTTTGATCGCCTCGACGCTGACATCGCCCATGCCCTGATGGGCATCAACGCCGTTAAAGGCGTGGAGATCGGTGCGGGTTTCGATTGTGTTGAGGCCAAGGGCAGCGAACATCGCGACGAATTGACGCCTGAGGGATTTACCTCGAACAACGCCGGCGGAGTGCTCGGCGGCATTTCCAGTGGTCAGGATATCGTGGCGCATATTGCGCTGAAGCCGACCTCCAGCATTCTGGTCCCCGGCAAAACCATTAATCAGCAGGGTGAACCGGTCGATGTCATCACCACGGGTCGCCACGACCCCTGCGTGGGCATTCGTGCGGTGCCGATTGCCGAGGCCATGCTGGCGATTGTGCTGATGGATCACCTGCTGCGTCATCGCGGTCAGAACGCCAATGTGGACTGTGCCACCCCGAAGATTCCCGGAGCTCGCTAAGCCGGTATGACGCAACAGCTGCCGTACTGGCGACTGTCAGCCTTTTACTTTTTCTACTTCGGCCTGCTCGGCACGTGGTTGCCGTATTGGTCGCTGTACCTGAAATCGCTGGGCTACTCCTCGGGTGAGATCGGTATCCTGTCGGCGCTGGTAATGGTCACCAAGGTGATTGCGCCCAATATCTGGGGTTATCTCGCCGACCGTTACGACTGCCGTACCCGCATTATTCGCCTCGGTTCGCTGATGGCGATACTGGCCTTTGCCGGGGTGTTCTGGCGGCAGGATTTCTATTGGCTTGCCGCTGTGGTGGTAGGCTACAGTTTTTTCTGGAATGCGGTACTGTCGCAGTTCGACGTACTCACCCTCAGCCATCTCAGTGGGCGTTATGCACGCTATTCGCTGATTCGGGTGTGGGGATCGATCGGCTTTATTGTCGCCGTATTGGCGGTGGGCGCATGGCTGGATTATCACCCAATCGCGCACCTTTTGCTGATTATCACCGGCCTGCTTACCGCTATCTGGCTCGGCAGCCTGCTGGTTGCCGAGAACCCCCAGGGGCTCAGTCGCGGTGATCGCAGCCCTGGCTCGCTGAGACGTATTCTGAGCGAGCCGGCGGTACTGGCGTTCTTTGCTACCAGCTTTCTACTGCAGTTTTCCCACGGCCCGTACTACACCTTTTTCAGTATTTATCTGGAGGGAGAGGGATACAGTACGACCGCGACGGGTATGCTCTGGTCGCTGGGCGTGTTGGCGGAAGTTTTGCTGTTTATGGGGATGCACCGGCTGCTGGCGCGTTTCAGTCTGCGCCATATTCTGATTGCCAGTTTGGCGCTCACCGCGCTGCGCTGGTGGATGATTGCTGAATTTGCGGCTTCCACAGCGCTGCTGATTGTTGCGCAGTGCCTGCATGCCGCGAGTTTTGGCAGCGCTCATGCTGCCGCAGTGGAAACTATCCGGCGTTTCTTTACCGCCCATCACGGCCAGGGCATGGCCTTGTACAGCGGGCTGAGCTTTGGTGCTGGCGGCGCCATGGGCGCACTGTTCAGCGGTTATGCCTGGGATATCAGCGCCCGTTACAGTTTTTGGGTGGCGGCTGCAGCCGCGGCACTGGCCGCCTGGCTGGCCTGGCGCTATTTTGAGACCCCAACCACGTCTGCCGATGCCAATCATCGTTCAGCGCCAACGGCTGGGGTAGACTGAGAAAAAACAACGGAAGCTAGCCATGTCTCAAGAGTCAGTCGTGTACGGTTGTATCACCGATATGTTGTTTGTGCGTGACGGTGTTGATGTACAGGAGCGGCGAGAGGTGAATCAGCAGATCACCGATACCCTGCCGTCGGCAGAAGAGTGGCCGCTGCTGTGTCGGGAGATGTTTTCGGTGCCTCAGCGCGCCATTGATTTTGGTGATTGTCAGACCGATGTGATTCACTTCGGCAGTTCCTACAAGGCGGTGGAGCACGAATGGGATGCCTGGCTGCGTCAGTTCGAACGGATGCTCTCCAAAATGTACTGGGTGACGGCGACCGTACATTTACAAACCGCCTATAACGGCACGCATACCTTTGTATGGCAGGCCGAAGGCGACTATCATGCCCCCGGCGATGACTCGGGCCACCTGCGCTGCGAGTGGCTGAAAGAAGACAGTTTCGCCTGATTCCGTCGCCCCCTGGCCGACACGCGAAAACACCCCGAAAAACAGGAGAAGGATGAGCTGATGCAGTGGTTGCACACCTTCAAACGCTATCGCACACCCGTATTGGCGGTACTGGCGACATTGATGCTGGTGTCGTCGGCCGTGTGGAGTTTTGACGTACCCTGGCGGGATATTCTCAGCTATCTGCTGCTATGTGTGCTGGGGGTGACGGTGATCGCCGCGCTGGCGGCGGCGACGGTGTGGCTGTTTAAAAGTCTCGGCGGGCGCGGTTAGCCCCGTTCAATATCAATATCCACACTCAGCAATTCCGCGATATCTTCCATCGCGTCTTCCAGTTCATCCAGATCACAACCCGGCGGCAGGGCGGCGGTAACGCTGGCCTCGAACAGCGGCTCGCCGGTCATGGGCGCACTGGTGATGTTTGAGCTCAACTCGGTCACATTGAGCTGCCGCTCTTTCAGCGCGCGGCTGACTTCCCGAACAATGCCCGGGCGGTCGTTGCCAACAATCTGCAGATGGCAGAGCTGCTCGGCGGCTTCTCCGCTATCGCTGTCGCTGTTGTCGATACTCACTGTGATTCCGTCAGCGGACAGCGCTTGCAGCGCGCTGACCAGCACGTCACGTTTGTCCTTGGCGATATTCACCCGGCCGATACCGGCAAATTGACCGGCCAGCCGGGTCATACGGCTTTCCTGCCAGCTGCCGTTGGCATCGGCAATGGCCGCGGAAAGGGTTTCGACAAGACCGGGGCGGTCCTTGCTGATAAAGGTGAAAACCAGTGATGTATTCAAGGTGAAATTCCGTTTGGCTAGAGACAGTCGCGGAGCCTAACGATACGATATCTGAGTTAACAAATCACGAGTGCAAAGCGCGATAGGTGAGACGATGCAGGTACAGGTCGAATTTTGTGTTATCCCCATCAATGCCGGTGAGTCACTATCACCCTATATTGCCGAGTGTCAGAAGATCCTTGATGAGGCTGGCTTGTCTTGTCAGTTGCACGCTTTTGGCACCAATATCGAAGGGGAGTGGGAAGTCGTGATGGCGGCGATCAAACACTGTCACCAGCGTATTCACGAAATGGGCGCTGCGCGAATCCACACCCAGCTCAAGATCGGCAGCCGTGTGGATCGGCCGCAGTCGCTGCAGGATAAAGTCGACACTGTGCAGGCGTTGCAACAGGCGCAACAACAGCAGTAACGACCGCTTTTTAGATGAGAGAAATGATGTCCGAGTATTTGGAAATTCCCTGGCAAAAACTGAGTGAAGACGCCTTTGAGGGTATGCTGCAGGAGATGGTCAGTCGCGATGGTACCGACTACGGCGAGCAGGAGCTGAGTGAGGCGGAGAAGATTGCGCAATTGCGTGAGGCACTGAAGAGCGAACGCGCCTTTATTGCCTTTTGCCCGGAAACCGAAAGCTGGTCGGTGTTGCCCCGTGCGCGGTGAGCAAGCTTGATTTTTGCACCACCGGCCGCACAATAGACGGCCCACTCACCGCAGTAACGATCATGACTGAGAACGCCGACCACCATCTCGACACCAGCGGGCTGACCTGCCCGGAGCCGGTGATGCTGTTACACAACAAAATTCGCGATATGCCGTCGGGCGAGGTGCTGGAAATTCTGGCGACCGACCCGGCTACGACCCGCGACATTCCCAAATTCTGCAACTTTCTCGGCCATGAGCTGCTGGACCAGCAGCACAGTGACGGCGAGTACCGTTACTGGGTGCGTAAGGCCTGAATCGCGAACTCCAGCACTAGATTGTCAGCGCCGGATTAACTGTCCCAAAATGCGGGTGCTCATGGCGCCGCCATTCTTGATTTGATTGGCGATGTGGTACTGAAAGTAGTAACGCAGCCCCGACTCGTGATCTGCCGCGTACAGGCAGGGATCGCCGGGCAGCACCGGCTGCTGGGTAATTCGCTCCGGGTCAGCAAGCATAGCCTGCATGCGGCCATCATCGCGCAACTGCCAACTCACAACCGGCTCCAGTACCAGCTCGTCGCTGTCCTTGACCATGGCGGCATGGCTGCCGATCAGGTCGGGAATTTCCTGAAGAATACCGTGGGCCTTATCCATTGCAACTTGTTCGGACAGGGCGTCCAGCGCAGCGCGGTGCTGGCTGGGAAGTGTGTCGAAGCGGTCATCGCAGGCCGGATCGTAATAGCCCACGGCAAGGCCGGTTTCCGCGTCATTCAAATCCCGGCAGTGACTGATATCGTTCAGCCAGGGCACCACGGCCACGTCGCGGCCATCGGCCAGCCGGGCCCAGCAGAGTATACGAATGGCGTAGAGTTTGTCCCGTGATAGGGCATGGTGGCTGTATAGCAGGCAGTGGCCTTCATAGGCGGGAGAAATACAGCGTATGCGTGAGCTGGAGGGGGTGAATGGGAGGATCTTCGCGGAGTGGGTGCTGCCGGACTGACGTGTCGCCATGACGCTTCCTCTCGTTGCGGGGGAGAATACGTCGTTGGGCGGGTTGCCGCAGCGCGTACGATGCATCCCCTTTCTGATAAAATTACCCGGTCATTATTCATTTGCCAAGCACAAAAACGGTTTTGTCTTGTGATCTGCAACTACTATTTCGCCTATGGCTCCAATATGAACCCGGCGCGGATGCGCGCCAGGGGCTTGTCGTTTATTGATCTTTGGGCCGCGCGTTTACCCGGTTACGGCCTGCGTTTTAACAAGGCTGCACACAACCAGCCCGGTGTGGCTTACGCCAATATCGTGCCGACCAGTAACAGCTGCGTTGAAGGCGTGCTCTATGCACTGACCAGCGGGCAGGATATCGACAAGATGGATCATTTCGAGGGCACCCCCGTACGTTATAGTCGAGAATGCCTGCAAGTGTCCGGCGATTTCGGACATCGTTCGGCCTGGGTATACCTCGCTAATCCGGCCTTTGTTTGCGAGGGTTTGTTGCCTCAAAGCCGCTATCTGGAGCACTTATTGGCGGGGGAGGCGTATCTTTCGCCGAGTTATCTGGATTTTCTCCGGCAGCAGCCTTGCCAGCATGTCGAGTCTGGTTGTCCGGAGCGGGGGCTGCTCTTTAATGATTGAGCTGGCCGAACAATGGCTGATTGACGGGGCGCCGCTGGATCGTCAGATTGCGGCTGTGTTCGATCGCTGTTTTGCCGGAGACTACCGAACACAGCTCTGCGGTGGTGCAGAGGAGCCCCTTTATGTACCGGCAGGGAGCCAGGGTGAGCTTCACACGGTCTGGTACCGCGAAGACTTTGCCCGCAGCGCTTTGCACGAAGCGGCGCATTGGTGCATTGCCGGTGATGCACGGCGGCAGTTGGATGACTACGGCTACTGGTATGAGCCAGACGGTCGCAACGAGGTACAGCAGCGCGAATTTGAACGGGTGGAGAGTCGCCCTCAGGCGCTGGAGTGGTTCTTTGCCATGGCGGCGGGTTTGCCGTTTCGCGTTAGTATCGACAATCTCTCTGGCGGAGATATTGATGATTTTCCCTTTGCCCTGGCCGTATGGCAGCGGGCGCATCGCTACGCGTCCGAAGGGCTGCCCCCGCGGGCGGAGCGTTTTCGGCGGGCGTTGGCTGTGGCGTTTTGTCAGCCGCTGGCGATCGATTCCAGCCGTTTGCTGCTGACGGATTTGCGTTCCTGATGTCGCGTTTCTATGGCATCGATGCGTCGGTGTATATCTTTCAGGCCTATTTTGCCCGGCAGGCGCGCAACCTGAGTGAACAGGGCTTTCCGCTGAACGCACTGGAAGGCTATCTGGAAACCCTGCTCAAGTTTCTGCACAGCGAGCGTCCCGCTCATGTCCTGATTGCCTTTGATGAAAGCCTGGGACTCGGCTATCGCGAGCGTCTGTATCCCGCGTACAAGTCTCGCCGTGTGCTGCCTGACGAGGCACTGGCCTACCAGCTTCGCGCCTGTCGGCGCTTGAGCGAGGCCTTGGGCCTGTACTGCCATGCGGAGGCCGAGTTCGAGGCGGATGATATTCTCGCCAGTGCTGCCCGACAGGCGCGAGAACAGCGCCTTGCGGTGACTATCGTCAGTCGCGACAAAGATCTAGCCCAACTCTTGTGTGCTGACGCCGACCGCCTTTGGCACTTTGGCAGTGCGCCGCGTTCCGCTGAGGACTGGCGACGTGAGCGGGGTGTGGCTTGCGAGCGTGTGGCGGATTTTCTCGCGGTGGCAGGGGATGCGGTAGATGATATTCCGGGGCTGAAGGGCGTCGGCGAGAAGACCGCGAAAGTGATTTTTGAACACTACCCCTCGCTGGAAGCAATTTACCGCGACCTGGATGGCCTAGCGGCCTTGCCGGTGAGGGGGGGCAAAGGTCTGCCTGACAAGTTTGCCAATGCCCGAGAAAGGCTGTTTCTCTTCCGGCAGCTCTGTCGCTTGCGGGATGATCTGGCGTTGCCCGGTTTTGAGAAGGCGGCCTTGCGCAAGCCCGCAGTCGATGACTGGATGGGTCAGGGCCAGGCGCTGGGCTTATCGGCAAACTATCTCGATACACTCCAGTCACGCTATCCCCGAGCGTTTGTCGCGCCAACAGGACCGAAATCATGATTATCTACGCTGATGAAAATGTGCCCGAGGCCGAGACCTTGTTCGCGCCCTTTGGTGAACTGCGTCGCTTTGCGGGTCGCTCACTGACCGCTGCCGATCTGCGCGATGCCGATGCGCTGGTTGTGCGCTCGGTCACTCGGGTCAACGCTGCCTTACTGTCTGGCAGCCCTGTGCGATTTGTCGGCTCCTGCACCATTGGTCGCGATCATTTAGATACGGCGTTTATGGACGCGCAGGGAATACAGTGGGCTACGGCACCGGGCTGCAATGCAGATTCTGTGGTGGACTACGTGATCAGCGTACTGTGTCTGGATCGCCAGCGCTGGGCGTCGTTGCTGAGCGGAGAGCGGCAGGTGGGAATTGTCGCATTCGGCAATGTTGGCCGGCGACTGGCAGATCGTTTGGCCGGGCTGGATATTCCCTGTTGTGCCTATGACCCGCTGTTGGCCCCGGCAGACGATGCCCGTCTGAGCAGCCTTGATGCTGTGCTTGCTTGCGACGTGCTATGCCTCCATGCGCCGCTGACACGCGGTGGCGAATATCCCAGCTTCCATATGCTGGATGCGGCACAACTGTCGCGGTTGCCATCCTCATCGCTGGTTGTCAGTGCGGGGCGTGGCGAGGTCGTGGCTACCGAAGAGTTATTGCAGCTTAGGGAGCTGAGGCCGGATATCGAGTTGGCACTGGATGTATGGGAGGGGGAGCCGGGTGTAAGCCGCGAGCTTGCCGGGCGGTGTCTTATCGCCACACCGCATATTGCCGGTTACAGCCTGGATGGAAAAATTGCCGGTAGCCGGGCTATCGCTGAGCAGTTGCAGGCCCACTGTCAGCATCGTGGACTGAAGGCGCCCGCTGCACTGGCGGCGACCCGACTGCCGGAGCCTGTCGTTGAGCTGAGTGAGTCGCACGGCGCTGAGCTGCTTCGAGAAGCGGCTCTGGCCGTGTACGATCCCCGCGGTGACGACAGGAGATTTCGCGAGTCACTGCTTGCCGACGATCCGGCTGCAGCGTTTGATGGCTTGCGTAAACACTACCCCGAGCGGCGGGAGTTTGCTTACTGCCGTTACGTAGGTGAACAGCTCGATGCGGCGGGGGTCAACTTGCTTGCCGCCTTGCAAGGTGGCAGATGAACTCACTGTCGCTGCCTGCGAGTTGTTCCAGGCAGCGCTGAACGCTCTGGCTGTCGATGGGGATTTCCCGTCCCTTATCGTCAATCAGGCTGGCAGCATAGCGTTGTTCAAAGTGTCGCTGTGCGCGATGGCGCTGGTGAGAAGAAGTGAGAGAGACATCGCTGCGTTGTTGCTGTCGTGTACTCAAAGCGTGGAATTCCCTGTATTGGTGAAGCGTCATTATTATCCGTCTGTGTTATTGCGCCACAATGAAACACGGACTGTCTGTAGGTAATGCCCACAGGAAACCGAAAGGATTTTTACTGAACATGTCGAATTTTAAGCTGGGGCTGATCGTCAATCCTTATGCGGGCTTGGGCGGCCCGGAAGGTTTGAAGGGCAGCGATGAGTTGCCGGAGGCTCTTCGTCTGCAGGTCGCCGATGATATTGCAAACAGCCGCGCCTTGCCTCGGGCACGTCGTTGTCTCGCGCTGCTGGTGGGGCTGCCGGTGACGGTTTATGGTTTTGAGGGGGCTATGGCGGGGGCGGCGGTGCCCGATGGCCTGCCATTCGAATCGTTGGGGGCCGCGGTCAGCCCATTAAGTACGCCGGACGATACACATCGGGCGGCATTGGCCCTGCGGGCGTCGGGGGTGGATCTGCTGCTGTTTGTTGGTGGCGATGGCACAGCCAGGGATATTTATCGCGCCGTCGGAGAGGACTTCCCGGTGCTGGGAGTGCCCGCTGGCGTGAAGATGCACTCGGCGGTTTATGCGGTGAACCCGGACGCAGCGGCGGAGATTCTCAAGGCGCTCATCGCGGGTGATCTGGTGGACATTACCCTGCAGGAAGTGCGCGATATTGATGAGGCCGCTTTCCGTGAGGGACGCGTGCGTTCCAAGCATTTTGGTGAGCTGCTGGTGCCGAGGCTCGGTGGCTTTCTGCAGCAGGTCAAGCAGGGCGGCCGTGAAGTCGAAGAGCTGGTCATTGCCGATATTGCTGATGAGTTGATGGAGACCTGCGACGACGACACCCTGTATATCGTCGGTCCCGGCAGTACCACGACGGGATTCATGAATGCCTTGGGCCTGCCGTTCACCTTGCTTGGCTTTGATCTGATGAGGGCCGGTGAGCTGTTACAGGCGGATGCGAATGCCGCACAGATTGCCGCCGCGCTGGATACCCACAACGGGCCGGTGCAAGTGCTGATTTCCGCTATCGGCGGGCAGGGGCATATTCTGGGGCGGGGGAACCAGCAGCTGACCCCAGCGCTGATACGGCGTATTGGCCGTGAGCATTTTCTGGTGCTGGCCAGCAAAACCAAGCTGAAAAGTCTGGAGGGACGCCCGCTGTTGGTCGACAGCAACGACCCAGAGCTGGATCGCGCCTGGGAGGGCTATATTCCCGTGCTGACCGGCTATCGTGATCAGGTTATGTACCGCGTCAGCGCGGCGGGTTGAGCGGTGATGACGAGCTTGAATCTCGACGAATTTCTTCAGCTCAGTGCATTTGAGCATTGGGCTGGGCAGATGGTTGACGGCGGGGATGCCCGTCGCCTGTTTCATGGTCGCGGTCAGTGCTACCCCGGCTATGAATGGCTCACTGTAGACTGGTTTTCACCGCTGTTGTGGCTGGTGCTGTATAGGGAGCCGCCCGAGGCATTCTGGTCAGCGTTTTGCGACCACCTGAAAAGCTGTTTCGGTGGAGAGCTGGCGTGCGCCATGGTGCAGCATCGCTACCAGCCCGACACCCCGGTGGAATGTTTATGGGGCCGCTTGCCAGAGGCGCCAATTGTCGCCCGAGAGCAGGGCTTGTCTTTTTTGCTGGCCCCCGGGCGCCAACAGAATATCGGTTACTTTATGGATATGGCGCCCACTCGGCGCTGGTTGCAGGGGGTTGCCAGAGAGCGACGGGTGTTGAATCTGTTTTCCTACACCTGTGCATTTTCAGTCTCGGCGCTGGCTGCGGGTGCCGAGTCTGTGGTGAATATTGATATGAGTAAAGCGTCGCTGGCACGGGGGCGGGAGAATCACCGTCTTAACGGGCAGCCGTTGGAGCCGGTGCGTTTTCTCGGTCACGATATTCTTAAATCCTGGGGAAAGCTGCGAAAGCTCGGCCCCTATGACATTATCATTTGCGATCCGCCGTCGCGGCAGAAGGGCAGTTTTGACGCCGAGCGCGATTACCAAAAGCTGATTCGCCGAATGCCGGAGCTCTGCGCACCGGCGGCGTCAGTGCTGTTTTGTTTGAATGCGCCGTGGCTGGGAGAAGCGTTTCTTAGGGAACAGGTAGCGGCGTTCTGGCCCGAAGCGCAGTTTGAAGCGCGCTTGCCGGGCCGGGAGGACTTTCCTGAAAAGGGCGCCGATGGCGCCCTCAAGGTATTGCGATATCGTGCGCCAGCCTAGCCGACGGCGTGGAGCTTTTTGCGGTAGCCTCGCAGAAAGCGGCCAAAGCGCTCAATAGCGGCTGCCAGATCCAGCTTGTTGGGCAGGAATACAATACGCAGGTGGTCCGGTGCATGCCAGTTGAAGCCCGTGCCCTGCACCAGCAGGATTTTTTCCTGGTTGAGCAGGTCCAGCACCAGTTGCTCGTCGCTAGCCACGGGATAGACCTCGGGGTCGAGGCGGGGGAACATGTAAAGTGCGCCCCTCGGCTTGGTACAGCTCACACCGGGAATATCATTGAGCATTTCCCAGGCAATATCCCGCTGTTCCAACAGGCGGCCGCCGGGCAGAATCAACTCGTTAATGCTTTGGTAGCCGCCCAGTGCCGTCTGAATGGCGTGCTGGGCCGGTACGTTGGCGCAGAGTCGCATCGATGACAGCATATCCAGGCCTTCTATGTAGTCCCTGGCACGTTCCTTGGGGCCAGACACAATCATCCAACCGCTGCGGAAACCCGCGAGACGATAGGATTTGGACAGGCCATTGAACGTCAGGCACAGCACGTCGGGATTAATGCTGCCCAGTGGAATGTGCACGGCATCGTCGTACAGAATTTTGCTGTAAATCTCGTCGGCAAACACCACCAGTTCGAATTCTTCGGCAATGCTGACCAGTTCTTCGAGCATACTGCGGCTGTAGACCGCGCCGGTCGGGTTATTGGGGTTGATAATGACAATCGCCCGGGTGCGGCTGGTAATCTTGCTGCGGATATCTTCGATGGACGGTTGCCAGTCATTTTCTTCGTCGCAGCGGTAGTGGACAGGCTTGGCGCCGCTCAGCGAGACGACTGCCGTCCACAGCGGGTAGTCGGGGGAGGGGATTAGTACCTCGTCACCGATATTGAGCAGTGCCTGCGTGGCCATGGTGATCAGTTCACTGCAGCCATTGCCCAGATAGATGTCATTGACCTCGACGCCGGGTATGCCGATCTTCTGGCACTCCTGCATTACCGCTTTGCGCGCTGAGTACAGGCCTTTGGAGTCGCTGTAGCCTTCACTTTCAGGCAGCATGCGAATCACATCCTGAATAATTTCCTCCGGCGCATTAAAGCCAAACGTGGCCGGATTGCCGATATTGAGCTTGAGGATGCGATAACCTTCCTCTTCCAGCTCATTGGCGCGGTGCAGCACGGGTCCGCGAATGTCATAACACACGTCGTGCAGCTTGCTGGATTTATAGTAATTGCTCATGTCAGTCTTCTAAAATTGGAGTAATGGCGCGGAAGCGCTGCGCGTCAGGCAGTCAGCGACCGTGTTAGCTATTAAGCGTAGTATACGCCTTAGCCAATCGACAGGTGGAGTGATATTGATGGAAAAAGTCGTGAAAACCGAGGCAGAGTGGCAGGAACTTTTAAGTCCTGAGGAATACCACGTCTGTCGTGAAAAAGGCACCGAGCGTGCGTTTACTGGCGAGTATTACAACGAAAAGAGCGATGGCGTATACCGTTGTCGATGCTGTGGTGAGCCGCTGTTTGATTCGCAGACCAAGTACGACTCCGGCTCTGGCTGGCCCAGTTTTTATCAGCCCAAAGCCGGCGAGGTGCTGGATGTTCACCGGGATACCAGTCACGGCATGATTCGAGAGGAAGTCACCTGTGCTCGCTGTGACGCCCATCTCGGGCACGTTTTTCCGGATGGGCCTGCACCCACAGGGCTGCGGTACTGTATTAACTCCCTGTCCTTGAAGCTCGATAAATCAACAACTTGAAGGAAATGTGAGCAGATTGCCTGAAAAATCGGCAGGCGAGCCGGGAATATTCAATTATTTCAGTTTTCTTGCCGATTGCTGCTTGACGTGGCCGGGAGGCCTCCATAAAATGCGCGCCACTTTCAGACGTTATTGACTCGTGGTCTGGAAGGTTTGCGGCGTCCCCTTCGTCTAGTGGCCTAGGACACTGCCCTTTCACGGCAGTAACAGGGGTTCGAGTCCCCTAGGGGACGCCATTTACTTCCCCTCGTAATACCTATCCTTTTTTTCCTTGTCGGCTCGCGTTCGTTAACGACGTGTATCCGAAAATCACCTCCCTAACGGCTATTGCGCGACACTCCGTTTATCGGGCTTGTCTTCACGCTGGCTGATTTATCCCCCCTTTTCTGACGTTTCTTCCTCAGATTCTGCTCGAAAACCGACAATTTTTCGTAAAAGTTGCCCTTCAGGTGGCTTGCGCCCTTGCTGGCTTCGAGTGCCTTAAGGCCTTGTATTTATAGTGTGTTCGCGATTTGGAGAGGGGGCAGCACTCATTCGCGGCGTTTTGATGGGATTCTAATATTGCTTTGCAGGTTAAAATTCGTTGCTTTTTTTGCAATGCCGTGCACTATTCGTTTCGTGGGTCTGTGCCCGCGCGCCTCCGAAAAAGGTCGCAGCTCTCTAAGTGACGCAGTGTTGTTCTCTTGGGAATTCGCGGCAGGGTGTAGTGGCATAGTGAATTTGGCCACCTGATTAGAGGTGATAGCATCACCTCATTCGACTACAGGTGCCCCCATGACCAGACCATCACGCCCAACCTTCAGCCCCGAGTTTCGGCTCGAATCCGCACAACTCGTCGTTGACCAGGGTTATTCAGTGAAAGACGCTGCCGAAGCCATGAACGTGGGTAAGTCCACGATGGATAAATGGGTTCGTCAACTCAAGCAAGAGCGCTCTGGCGGCAGCTACGATGCCTCTCCAATGACATTGGAACAGCGCCGTATTCGAGAACTCGAGCGGCAAGTTAAGCGCCTTGAAACAGAGAAAGACATTCTAAAAAAGGGTATGGCTCTCTTGATGTCAGACGAGTTGAAAAATATTCGATAATTCAGCGGCTTCAAGAGAGCTACCCTGTAAAGCTACTGTGCCAAACATTCGATATTCAGCGTAGCAGTTACAAGTATTGGCGCAGTCGACCAAAAGGCGATGCTCCCTATCGTCGCAAGCTCAAATTAATGGTGCGCAGCGCACACCTGCTAAGTGGTGGCTCGGCAGGCGCCAGGACGGTTGCATCGATTGTCAGCCAACGAGGCGAAAAGCTAACACGATATGTGGCGAGTGGCTTGATGAAGGAGTTGGGGCTGGTGAGCAATCAGCTACCCAAACACGCCTATAAAAGGGCTGATAAGCTGCATGTGGCCATTCCGAATACACTGGATCGGCAGTTCATTGTGGGTAAACCCAACCAGGTTTGGTGCGGTGATATTACCTACATCTGGACAGGACAACGGTGGGCCTATCTGGCGGTAGTGCTGGATCTATACGCTCGGAAACCGGTTGGCTGGGCGCTGTCGCTAAAGGCTGATAGCGAGCTAACCAGCAAGGCGTTGCTGATGGCTTATGAATCAAGAGGAAGGCCTAATGGCTTGTTGTTCCATTCAGATCAGGGCGTTCAATACACCAGTCTGCGCTTCCGGCAAAATCTGTGGCGCTACCAGATTAAGCAGAGCATGAGTCGAAGGGGAAACTGCTGGGATAACGCGCCCATGGAACGGTTCTTCCGCAGCCTGAAAACTGAGTGGGTTCCGGAAACGGGATACCGCTCATTTGCTGAAGCGAAACAGTCGATCACGGATTATGTGATTGGCTACTACAGCGGAATCAGACCGCATCGACACAACGATGACCTGCCGCCAAATGTGGCAGAAAGTATGTACTGGAAAACTTACAAACCCGTGGCCAGTTTTACTTGACCACTACAGTATGCCGGTATAGCTACTATTGCAGGGGGTAACACCCAAGGGCGCCCAGAGTGGAGCGGCACGCTCAATGTTAGCTACGATTTGGGTAACTTTGGTCTGACACTTACCGAGCAGTACGTAGGTAAAATGGAAGTGGGTATTCCTGGCTCGCCAAGTAACTTTATCGATGGTGATGTCGATCCTGAGTGGTACACCGATATCACTGGCCGTTACCGCATGATGGTTGGCAATCAGGGTGGCGAAATGGAGCTGTTTGGCACGGTTAACAACCTGTTTGATAACGAGCCGCCAATCGTTCCCGGTACTACTCCCGGTGCGACTTACCCCACCATGATTGGTGTATATGACTACATAGGCCGTGCCTTCACCGTAGGTATGCGTTACACCTTCTAAGTTTTCCCGCTCGTTGGGTTTGTGCTTGGCGCCGTTAGCTTGCTACGGCGCCTTTTTTTTGACTCACGTTCTGGAGTCAACATTAAAAGATTGGAGGTAAGCTTATGCCTGCAAAGTCCCTGTTTTTTTACCGTATTGCGACCGCTGTAGCGTTGCTTTGTACTGCGTTAAGTGTGCATGCCGAAACGCTGGTAAAGCCGGATAATGTGGCGGCACCGCCCGTGGCTGAGGATATGGTCACGATTCCCGGTAGCGACTGGGTTCTTGTCAGTGGTATTTCCATTGGTAAGGCCGCGCAGCCCGGCATTTATGCCATGCGCAGACTGCCATTGCATCTGGAGAAACTCTCCTTTGATATTGCTGCCGGTGCGGGCCGTCGTCATTGTTCCGCGCTGGAGGAGAAGACGTTTTCTCCGCTGGGTATCACCGTCGGTCGCGAGGGGGATCGCAATATACTCTTGGTGATCAACCGCGGAGGGCGGGTGGCGATCGAGCGTTTTCGTGTTGATGGGGGTTCGGGCAAGCCTCGTCTGATCTGGGAGGACTGTATCCCCATTCCCTCTGAGGTATCGGCAAACAGCTTGAGTCTGTTGCCCTCTGGAGATATCTATATCACCCAAGCTTATGATCCCAATGATAAAGATTCCTGGCAACGCCGGGTGGATGGTGAAGACACCGGTCGGCTTTTCCATTGGTCTCCGCGTGATGGCTGGCAGGCGGCGCCGGTTAAACCCATGTCGGGACCGAATGGGCTGGTGGTGTCGGATGACGGATGCTTCGCTGTGGTTGCGGCGTGGTCCGGCAGTGAATTGGTGAGACAATCGCTGCCCTGCGCGAGCACCGGAGAGAAGCGGCCAGATAAGTCGCTGGCACTGAGTTTTATGCCGGATAACCTGCGCTGGACATCCGCGGGAACCGTACTGGCAACCGGTCAGCACACAACGCCCAATGGCCTGCTGGATTGCGTCAAGGGGAAGGGTGAGTGTCCTTCGGTGTTGACGGTTGTGGAGGTTGACCCCGCATCGATGAAGATTGTTCAGAAGTGGCGTGTCGATGCCGGAAATGATTTGGGACTGGCCACAACGGCGCTTCAGGTGGGTGAGGAAATCTGGGTGAGTTCAATTCTCGGTCACAGAATCGCGCGCTTTCCCTATCAGCCTGCGCAAGTGAAATAGTGCAGGGAAGGGGCTGAGAAAGCCCCTTTTTTACGACTTCTTATTTGTGACTTCGTAATTCTTAGCTGTTGTACGCTTCCAGCAGCTCGCCAGTTTGCAGCAGCTTGAGCATATCTTCGACTTCTTTGCGGGCTCTGCCTTTGGTGGCGCCAACCACATAGTTTAGGTAGCAGAGAAGAATATGGGGAAGGAAGTCGTCGTCGTCAATTCGCCCCTGACACCAGTCGCTGATAACGCCGTATTCGATGCGAATGATATCGTGAGCCATCTGCTCCGGATCAATCCAGGGTTGCAGCTGACGCTTGCTGGTCAGCTTTTTGATCCACTCCATATTAAAGCGCACGCCCAGCATGTGGATGGACTCCCAAATATCATCCTCGATATCGGGGCTGAAATAGATCGCCATCAGCGCCTTAATGTAGTTGGGGATCTCTTTGTTTCGACGCACGATCCAGGCCAGGCGCTCAACGATACGCGGTAAGCTGCCCGGCGGGGTGGAGTAGGGGATCTTCTCGATGAAGGTGTCGAAGTACTGCTGAATGGCAGTAGAGATAATCAGTTCTTTGCTGTTGAACGCATTGTAGAGCGTACGCTTGGCGACGCCCGCACGCACTCCAAGCTCATCCATGCTGAAATCATTGATACCTTTCTCAGATATCATCAAGCGGGCTTCGTTGAGTATTCGGCGTCGGCGCTCACGAATGGCCGGGCTTTGGTAATTGGCGGGGCGTTGTGGAGCTTTTTTTGGCATTAGAGGCTGTTCCCTGCAGCGTGATCATCTTTTTTTTGCTTGGCTATTGTTATCTGACAGCGCAGCTTATCTGCCGTGGGCGCGATATTTTGCCGCCTTTTTGCGGCCTGCTCAGACAGTTTTGTGCTCATAGCCTTATGGTTTTTTCCTAAGCAGGAAGTCGCTATAACTCCCAAATATGAAAATTATACTACCATGGAGTTTTGAGCTTTGACAAAGAAATAGCAAGCACCGCCTGCTGATGAACTCAGCAAGCGGTAAGAGAGAAGAGCGACAGCTTTTGGTGTCAGGCGGCGTTAACGCCAGTGATGCGAATGCCTGCGCTGGGGGTCTTGTAGCGTTTGTTGATTGCTATCAGTACCGAGGTCAATGCCTCTGCCACAACCGAGTTTGCCAGGACCCCTGCATGCCATGCGTGCAAGCCAATGGCTTCGGACATTTGGATGACCGTTTCGCAGGCTTCTGCATCGTCTCCGCACACCAGTACCTCACAGTCGAACTGGTAGTCGAGATCGGTTAAATGGTGGGCAGAAATGTTCTGAAAGGCCGAAACCACTTTCACGCCATCGCCGAGGAAGGTCTGCACCGCCTGAACAGCGGAGCCGTTATCCGGCAGTTGCACCTGAAAGACGCGCGGTGGTTTTAGGGGAACCGTAACATCCACCAGGATCTTGCCGCTGAGAGCATGTTGTACCTCTTCAACGACGGCGCGTTGGGCGGAATAGGGGACGGTGAGGACGGCAATGTCTGCCTGCTCCGCAGCCTGCACATTACCGCTGCCACTGACGTTCGAGCTGCCAAGAATGGCGTTCATTTCTTCGGCAACTTCGGCTGCTTTTTCGGCGGATCGGCTGCCGAGAATGACCTTGTAGCCTGCGTTAGCCCAGCGCAGTGCCAGTCCTTTGCCTTCATTGCCAGTGCCGCCGAGAACGGCGAGCGTTTTCTGATTGTTCATCTTGTTATCCTGATTAAGCCCTACTCGACAAAGCCGAGCATTGGGGCGCTGAAAGGTTTTTTATCGTCTTCGATGCCGTCAGCGGCATCGCTTGGATCTGCGGGTGCTTCGAGCATGGCGGCCATGGTCAACGCCAGGTGTTGCAGGGTGTGCTCAGACCGCCAGGTCGGATGGGGGCGTTCGGTATCGGCCAGCGCCCGCTCGCGCATCGCCAGCACGCTGCCAAGCAGGCCTCCCATGAAAACAAAACGCTGATTTTTTGACGCGGGGGACATTTCCGGCATGAGTTTGCGCAGGTGTTCCAGGCAGCGCAGGTAGCCGGAATTCCAGCGATTTTCCAGTGTGTCCATAAACAGTTCGCGATGCGTCATGCTGAGCATGGTGACGAAGCGGACATAGTGATCTGTCGCGAGACTGTCTTTGTCGAGGCTGACGGAGGGATAAATTAAGGCCTGCACAACCTCCCGGATATTTTCCGGGCCGCCTCGCGCCTCAATGTCATCAATCATGGCATTGCGGCGTTTGTCGATGGCAACAGCGCCATCGAGGATAAGCGCTTTAACCAGGCCTTCCTTTGAGCCGAAGTGGTAGCCCACCGCGCTGTGGTTTTTTTGCCCGGCTGCCATTGCTATCTCGCGGACAGTGACGCCGTCCACGCCTCTTTCTGCAAACAATCTGCACGCTGTCTGCTTTAGTTGGGCTATCGGGCCGCTTTCTGACTTGCTAACTAATCTTGCCATAGAGGTTAAAATTCGTTGATTTTTTGTAAATTCATGTGCATTATCCAAATGAATTAATTTTAATGCAAGTCAGTCTTCCAATAATTAAAAAAGCGAAGACGCAGCGAAGGAGCCATTTGCTTTGAACTCCGTAACAACAGCTGAACTGGTGGATCTTAAACGTCTGCAGGCGTGGATGGATGAGCAGCAATTGGGGCAGGGGCCTCTTGAAAATGTGCAGGATCTGGCTGGAGGCACCCAAAATATTCTTCTGCGCTTTGAGCGCGACGGTCGCAGCTTTGTCTTGCGTCGCCCGCCCGCACATTTGCGTGCAGGGTCGAACGAAACCATGCGCCGCGAAGCGCGAGTACTGGGTGCACTGGCGACCACGAATGTGCCTCATGCCCGCCTGATTGCCGGCTGCCCTGACGAAGATGTATTGGGAGCGGCCTTTTATCTGATGGAGCCCGTCGATGGCTTTAATCCGGTGACCGGCTTGCCGCCGCTGCACGCCGGGTCGGAGGCAATTCGCCACCGTATGGGCTTGGCGCTGGTAGAAGGTATCGCCGCGCTGGGCGCAGTGGACTATCGCGCGGCAGGGCTTGAGGGCTTCGGGCGTCCTGATAATTATCTGGAGCGTCAGGTGTCCCGCTGGCAGCGACAACTGGAAAGTTACAGCGATTGCGCGGGTTGGCCCGGCGCCGAGAGCCTGCCGGGTGTGGCGCGTGTCGCCGAATGGCTGGACGCGAATCGGCCGACGGAATTCACGCCCGGTATTCTTCATGGCGACTACCATTTAGCCAATGTGATGTATCGCAAAGACAGTGCGGAGTTGGCCGCGATTGTTGACTGGGAGTTGGCCACGATTGGTGACCCGCTGCTGGATCTCGGCTGGCTGTTGGCAACCTGGCCCGACGACGAGGGCGGTCAGCAAACAACGACCGTTACCCCCTGGAAGGGCTTCCCTTCTGCGCAAGAGCTGGTGGAGCACTACCGTGCTCGCTCCGAGCGGGATCTGTCGCACATTGAGTGGTATGGCGTCCTGGCCTGCTACAAGCTCGGTATTTTGCTGGAGGGTACTCACGCGCGAGCCTGCGCAGGACGCGCTCCCAAAGAAACTGGCGACGCATTGCACGGAAAGGCGGTACGCCTGTTTGAGCGTGCGCTGCGTTGGATTCGTTAAGACAAGTAATAAAAGAAGGCAGCAGATCAATGCATGATGATACAGATTTTACTGGCAAAGCGGTGCTGGTTGTCGGCGGTTCAAGCGGCATCGGCAACGGTATTGCCCAGGCGTTTCGCCAGCGTGGCGCAGATGTTCACGTGTGGGGCACCCGCAAAACTGCCGCAGAATATGATGGAGTCAGTGGCTCCGACCTCAGCGGCGTTGGCTACAGCTGTGTAAATGTGGGCGATCCCGACGCGATTGCCAGCGCGCCTGAGCCTTTTGCTGAAGGTCGTATGGATGTGTTGATTCTCTGTCAGGGCACCGTGGAGTATCAGCGCCGCGAGTTTGAACAGGAAGGCTGGGATCGCGTGATGGCCGTTAACCTCGACAGCCTGATGCATTGCTCACGCCGTTTTCGCCCGGCGCTGGAAGCGTCTGCGGGTTCCATTACGATCGTCAGCTCACTGTCGGGTTATCGCGCTAATAAGGGAAATCCTGCCTATGCCGCGTCAAAGGCAGGGGCTATCAATACGACGGTGTCTGAGGACGGCACGCGCAATGCGGCACCATACAGCTTTTTCAATGCGGTAGGCGATGAACCGCCGATGGTGGTGTTGGGCTTGCTCAAAGATCCGGCTACTGGCGGGATGAAAAATACCGCGAGCAACATCGCCGCGACTGGCGAGTTCGTCGTTAACCTGGTTTGCGAAGCGGATGCTGAAAAAATGAATATGACCAGCATTGATGCGCCCGCTGATCTGGACGAATTGGAGTACGCCAATATCGAAACCCTGCCATCGACGGCGGTGACGCCTGAGCGTATCGCCAGCAGCCCGGTCAGCTTCGAATGCCGTAGCCTGGAAATGCTGGAAATCGGACCGCGTCAGACCATTGTGATTGGCGAGATTCTGGTGACACATATAAAGGATGAATTCATCCTCGATCCGGATAAGGTCTATTTAGATACCCCGGCAATGAAGCTGATCGGTCGCGTTCACGGCAGTGGCTGGTATGCCCGCGGTACAGATCTATTCAAAATGGATCGTCCGAAACCGCTCCCCAAAGACTGAAAACGGTCCCGCTGTTTCAAACTATGGAGGAGTCACTATGGCGAACGCAGTATGCGAGCTGCTGGGCATTGCTTACCCGATAATTCAGGGGGGGATGCAGTGGGTCGGGCGTGCGGAATTAGCCTCTGCAGTGTCTAATGCTGGAGGGCTAGGTATTCTCACAGGGCTGACCCAGCCCACTCCCGACGCATTGCGTGACGAAATTGCCCGTTGTCGCGAGATGACGGACAAGCCTTTCGGGGTCAATATGACCCTGTTTCCCTCGATTAACCCACCACCATACAGCGACTATATCGATGCGATTATCGATAGCGGTGTGCAGATTGTCGAAACCGCAGGTAACGAGGCCATTGAATTCTGGCCACGCCTCAAGGCGGCGGATATTACAGTGATTCACAAGTGTGTTGCGGTCAGGTACGCACTGAAAGCGCAGTCACTGGGGGTGGATGCCATCAGCATCGATGGCTTTGAGTGCGCAGGCCATCCGGGTGAGGAGGACGTGCCGGGGTTGGTATTGATTCCCGCTGCGGCAGCGGCACTGGATATTCCGGTGATTGCGTCGGGCGGTATCGCGGATGGTCGTGGCATGGCGGCAGCGTTAGCGCTCGGTGCTCAGGGCGTAAACATGGGAACACGGTTTTGCGCCACGCTGGAGGCGCCCATTCACGACAATATTAAGCAGGCTCTGATTAATGCAAGTGAACGCGATACGCGGTTGATCTTCAGGAGTCTGCGTAACACCGCAAGGGTGCTCAGCAATGCGGTGTCGAATGAGGTACTCAGCATTGAAAATCAGCCTGGAGGCTGTGTTTTTGAGGATATCCGCCACCTTGTGGCGGGGAGACGAGGCCGTGAAGCGTTGGTCTCCGGTGACGCCAATGGTGGCGTTATTACCGCCGGTATGGTCGCTGGGCTGATTGACGATATCCCGAGCTGTGCGCAGCTTCTCAAGCGCATGATGGTCGAATGCCGGGAGGAGTTGGCTAGGGCGCAAGCCCGTCTGCCAATGCTGTAATGGACAGCTCTTTAGTGCAATTTGTGGTCAATCTGTTCAGGCTTTAGTCACTGCCGGTTTGCCGTAGATGCAAGGCATTCATTTTCGGTGAAAAAAAGCGAAGGAAGCTGGAAAATAGCCTTGACGGCCCCACAAGCGGCCACTAAAATTGCCACCTCTTTTGACGGGCACCCTTTTTGGGGTTCTGAAAAAGACTGCGTCCCCTTCGTCTAGTGGCCTAGGACACTGCCCTTTCACGGCAGTAACAGGGGTTCGAGTCCCCTAGGGGACGCCATTATTTCTGGGTATTGGCGGCTGAGTTTCAGCGCAAATATTCAAACAGGCATTGAGGCGAAGCAATGCTTGACAGTAAATTGGACGGGTTTTAAAATTCGCGCCGATTTATAAAAACTGCTTAAATATCAAAGCAGTAAAGGCAAGAGTTGAATGTTTTGCTCTTAGTCTGCACAAGGCATTACGCGGGAATAGCTCAGTTGGTAGAGCGCAACCTTGCCAAGGTTGAGGTCGCCGGTTCGAACCCGGTTTCCCGCTCCAAACAAAAAAAGCGAAACAACTGTTTCGCTTTTTTTTCGTCCCGAATAAGGCGCGGCTAAGGTGGAGTCCGCGTGGCGGACTCAGTGCATGCCAAACACCTTTGCCCGCAGATCGCGATACAGGCCCGTTTCTGCCGAATCCTCGGCGCCGCAGTCCTCATAGTACCGTTCCTCGAGTTGCTGATAGCGGGCAAGCTCGTCGTCGCTGAGAAAGTGCAGGCAGTCACCACCGAAGCACCACAGCAGATCGCGGTGCATGATGGCGGCAATGTCGGGAAAGTGGGCAATGATCTGACTGATCAGAGCCTGGCCCTGGGCTGCGCTGTCCTCGCCCTGCGCCATTCGGCTCGTCAACTGTTCCACTGTGTCGATGGTGTTGCTGATGGCGTCCTCACTGTGCCCGCCGTGGCCGGGCAGGCCGTTTTTGCACTGGCTGGCAAGTTGTTCAACAAGACTCAGAAAATAATGCGATCGGCTGTTCACGCTGGCTCCCTACCGGTAACTGAAGCGCGCCAGTGTATTCGATCTGTCTGCCGTGGCAAAATAGACGGCTTGTCACGCGAATTTGTGAATGGGGGGAAACTATGAGCAAGGCCCTGAAAATAAAGGGATTGCGGAAAGTCTACGACAATGGCTTCGAGGCACTGAAAGGTATTGATCTCGAGGTTCAGGAGGGAGACTTCTTTGCGTTGTTAGGCCCCAACGGGGCCGGTAAATCCACCACCATCGGTATCATCTGTTCGCTGGTAAAGAAAACCGCGGGCAGTGTTGAAGTGTTTGGTCACTCGATTGATAGCGAGCTGGCGCTGGCCAAAAAAGAGATCGGCGTAGTTCCGCAGGAATTCAATTTCTCCAATTTTGAAACTGTGTGGGACATCGTGGTAAATCAGGCGGGCTACTACGGCCTTAGCCGAGACCTCGCCTGCGAGCGCGCGGAGACCTACCTGAAGCAGCTCGACCTGTGGGACAAGCGTCACACGGCATCGCGTATGCTGTCAGGGGGCATGAAACGTCGATTGATGATTGCACGTGCTCTGGTGCACCAGCCACGCCTGTTAATTCTTGATGAGCCGACCGCCGGGGTAGATATCGAACTGCGTCGCTCAATGTGGACGTTCCTGCAGGAGATCAACCGGCAGGGTACGACCATCATTCTCACCACGCACTATCTGGAAGAGGCGGAGAGCCTTTGCCGCCACATCGCTATTATCGATCATGGCGAGATCGCTGAAAACACCGAGATGAAAAGTCTGCTCAAGCAGCTGCAGCGAGAAACCTTTGTGCTGGATACCCTGCAGAGTGTGCCGGATGACATCCAGTTGGCGGGCTTTGATACCCAGAAAACGGATGACCACATGCTGGAAGTTGCGGTGGAAAAAGGGGCTTCACTCAATGCGGTGTTCGCGGCGCTGTCTGCGCAAGGTATTGAGGTGACGAGTATGCGCAATAAGGCCAACCGTCTGGAAGAATTGTTTGTATCGCTATTGGCCAACAAGAACTAGGCCAAGGCGCAAGAGGGGAAGTGTATGACCGCCCGTGAACAATGGATCGCGTTTTTTACCATCATCCGGAAGGAAATCCGGCGTTTCCTGCGTATATGGATGCAGACGTTGCTGCCGCCAGCCATCACCATGTCACTGTATTTTATTATTTTCGGCACGCTTATCGGTAGCCGTATCGGCGAAATGGGTGGCTTCAGCTACATGCAGTTTGTCGTGCCGGGGCTGATTATGATGTCGGTGATCACCAACAGTTATTCCAATGTGGTGTCGTCGTTTTTTGCAGCCAAGTTCCAGCGTTTTGTCGAAGAGATTCTGGTGTCGCCCATGTCCAACAATACTGTGCTCTGGGGCTATGTTCTCGGCGGCGTAGCGCGCGGTTTGCTGGTGGGGCTGATCGTCACATTGCTGTCGCTGTTTTTTACCAAGATGCACATCCATCACTTGTGGGTGACCGTGGGTATTGTGCTGATGACCTCGGTAATGTTCTCGCTGGCGGGCTTTATCAATGCGGTCTATGCCAATAATTTCGACGACGTCTCGATCGTGCCGGTGTTTGTCCTCACGCCGCTGACCTATCTCGGTGGCGTGTTTTATTCGGTAGATCTACTGCCAGACTTTTGGGCAGGGGTGTCGCGCCTGAATCCGATGCTCTATATCGTCAATGCCTTCCGCTATGGCGTGCTGGGGGTCTCTGATGTCAATGTTGGCACGGCCTTTTTGATGGTCGCGGTATTTACCTTGCTGGCATACGCCTATTGCATGCACTTGCTCAACAGCGGCAAGCGCCTGCGTCAGTGAGGAGTCGGCAATGAGTCTCCACGGTCCCCTGGGCAGTCAGGTCGCGTATCCCGAGCAGTATTCGCCTGACGTTTTGCACCCGATTCCCCGTCTTGACGGTCGCTCACGCCTGAACCTTCAGGGCGATCTTCCCTTTGCGGGCGTGGATATCTGGAATGCCTATGAAATGTCCTGGCTGAATGAGCGGGGCAAGCCTCTGGTGGCCTGCGGGGAGTTCCACTTCCCGGCGGATTCGCCGAATATCATTGAGTCCAAGTCCTTCAAGCTGTATCTGAATTCCTTTAATCAGGGACGCTGGGCGAGTACGGATGCGGTACAGAAAACGTTGCAGAACGACTTGAGTGCGGCCTGTGGTGCGCCGGTGACAGTCGTTTTACATCGTCCCGCGGCATGGCCCGGGGGGCTCGGTATTGATGCTATGCGGGGGCAGTGTCTGGATGAGCTGGACATTGAAATGCGCGATTATCAACCAGACGCCGCGCTGCTGGTTTGCCACGACGACCGTCAGTTGGCGCAGAGTTATTACAGCCACTTGCTGCGCTCACGTTGCCCGGTGACCGGGCAACCCGATTGGGCGAGTGTGCATATTTGCTGTGACGGCCCGAAATTGGATGAGGCGGCGTTGTTGCGCTATCTGGTGTCATTTCGCCAACAGAACGATTTCCACGAGCAATGTGTGGAACAGATTTTTTGCGATATCTGGCGACAATGTCAGCCGGAATCGTTGACCGTTTACGCCCGCTACCTGCGGCGCGGCGGTCTGGATATCAATCCTTGGCGGAGCAGTGATCCGAGCGCCAAGCCGTTGAATAGCAGAGAGTTTAGGCAATAGTACCGGCCTTGCGATGCGCTGCTAGGTAGTTCAACGGATAGTGGTTCGGCGGCCTGCTGGCGATAATCTCTGCATTGGAAATGAGTCAGGGGCCGGGTATGTTAATCGCCAGTTATTTGATCGGCTATAACGATGATGGCACGGTGAGCCATCTCGCCGTTGACCATGCTTTTCCCCGCGATATCGATGATGTTCATTATGAGCTGTGCGAGAGTCGCGATGAGCGCAAGCAAGCGCGTTACGATCTGCTCGTTAGTTTCCCTCAGGCCGAATCGCCCCGTGAAATGCTTTGCCTGCCTAACCTTCCCGAGGCGGTTGCCGCGATTTTGCTGACTGAGCGAAGCCTGCCATTGGTGGATTTCGCCTGCGGTCGCAGCTTGCGCGTCGGCCTCGATCCATTACGCATTCGCCGTTGCGCATGAGGACTGTCTGACGCATGTGGAAGCCCAACCTTATTCGCAGCCAGCGCTACACGCTTCACGGCCCCAGCTCTAATATTATGGTCTGGTCTCAACCCCGGCGACTGGTCTATGCCGCCAATTTTGCCGCTCAGATTCCTGCGGTAATCTTAAGCCGCGTGGAAAGCGACGAGCGGGAAAACTTTAGTCCCGACGCGCTTGCCCGGCTCATCGCGCTTGCTGAAACGGACATGTCCCACTGCGATTCAGCAAGCTAGCCTGCCGTATCACCCGCGCGAGCTTTGTTTTATCATGACAGGCTTTGCGAATCACGGGAGAAGACGGTGTCGAACCAAGCCTTGTTATCAGCCTTTACTACCATGCTTGGCATGCAGGACCGCATGAATCAGCGCGTCCATCCGCAATGGACTGAGCTGGGCTATGAGTGGTATCGCGCCGTATGGATTGAATGCGGTGAGTTGATGGATCACCAGGGCTACAAGTGGTGGAAGAAGCAGCACAGCGACACCGAGCAGGTGCAGTTGGAGGTTGTGGATATCTGGCATTTTGGCATGAGTGCCTTGTTCGTCCGCGGTCTGAGCCACGAAGACATTGCCACGAACATGCTGGCTGAGCTGGAGGCGTCAGCCACCGGCGAGACTGATGTGCTGCTGGCTACCGAAGCACTGGCGGCGCATAGCCTGCAAACCCGCTCCTTTTCCGTTTCTCTATTCCGCGATTTGCTCCACGCTTCGGGGCTGGATTTCGATAGCCTGTACCGTCAGTACGTGGGTAAAAACGTCCTCAATTTCTTCCGGCAAGACCATGGCTATAAAGATGGCAGTTACATCAAGGTGTGGGATGGTCGTGAGGACAATGTCCACCTGGTGGAGATTCTCGCCGAGCTGGATAGCCAGGCGAATGACTATGCCGATCTGGTATATGTCAGCCTCAAAACCCGTTACCCGGGGGCGGCTGCCGAGTGAGTGACGAGGCGCTCTCGACTTCAGCACTCGCCCGGCAGCTGGAGCTGCCGGTGCAGCAGTTGTTTTCCACGCTGAAGGATTACGGCTGGATTAGAAAGGTCGACGATGGCTGGGCACTGACCGGTAAGGGCCAGTTTGAGGGCGGTCGCTACATTAACAGCAAGCGTTACGGTCGTTATATTGTCTGGCCGGCGAAGATCGTGGAACACCGGCTTTTTCAGGCGATGGAGAGTCAACGCCTGTTATCGCCGGCCGATCTAGGGCGCCCGTTGGGGATTACTGCCCGTCAGTTAAATAGACTGCTGCATGCACTGGGCTATATCAGTCCTGGTCGCCGGGGCTGGGAGGCGACGCCTACTGGCCTCCAGTACGGGGCGCAACCCTGTGAAAATCCGCAGAACGGCCAGAGCTATGTGATGTGGCCCGAGGAAATGCAGGATCATGCTCCCTTGCTTGAGCTGCATCGGCGCAGTCAAGCGAGTGAGGACCTGTTAGATCAGAACCCGCCGAGTATTGACGGCATGCACTGTCAGAGCCCGGCGCATCGCCAGTTGGCAAACTGGCTGTACCTTGCTGGGTTGCGCTACGCCTCGGCGCAGCAATTGTTTGGCAGCGAGCTGGGGGTTTGTGATTTTTTCCTGGCGGAGCATCGACTGTGCATCGAGCTGTGGAGTGGGGCAGAGCACCCCGATGAGCTGACCGCTCGCATGGCGAGGTCTGAAGCCTGCCGGGAAATGAAAATAGCGGTGATTGATGTGCACCCGGAAGACCTGAGTGCACTGGATGATTATCTCAGTCGCCGACTGCGCGAACTGGGGATCGCCGTGCTTTAACACGGGGCGGGGCGCTCAGCACTTGCTGAACTCCTGATCAATCGCATCGGCCAGTGCGAGATCTCGCGCCGTCAGGCCGCCGGTATCGTGACTGGTCAGTGAGATTCTGACCTTGTTATAGCTGTTCGACCAGTCCGGATGGTGGTCGATTTTCTCGGCGCGTATGGCAACCCGACTCATGAAGGCGAAGGCGGCAATAAAGTTGTCGAATTCAAATTCACGAACCAGACAGTCGTCTTCCTGCTGCCAGCGTTTAAGCTGTTTCAGGGCATCGCTCAGTTCTTTGTCAGTCAATTTGACTGTCATGCTTCCTGTCCTCGTATCAGTCGGCGTTGCTGCGTTCAAGAATCACGCCGCATTCCATATGATCAGTGTAGGGGAATTGATCAAAGAGCGCGAAATGGCTGGCGCGGTGAGTACGACTCAACTGCTGCAGATCTCGCGACAGTGTTTCGGGGTTACAAGAGATGTAGGCAATTCTTGAAAACCGCGATACCAGAGCCCGTGTCCCCTCATCCAGCCCAGCGCGGGGCGGATCGACCAGCACCGTATTCAGTGCGTAGTCAGGCAAGTTGACCTCGGCCAGACGACGGAATTCCCGTTCTCCGTTAAGTGCTGACGTGAATTCTTCACTGGACATCCGCAGAATATCGACATTATCGATGCCGTTGGCGGCAAAATTTTCCCTTGCGGCTTTGACGGAGGTTTTGGAAATTTCCGTGGCCAGCACGCGCCGGAACTGTCGGGATAGTGGCGCCGTAAAGTTACCGTTGCCGCAGTAAAGCTCGAGCAAGTCCTGTTCTGATGGCCCCAGTTTTTCCAGTGCCCATTCGATCATCTGGCAGTTGATATTGGCGTTGGGCTGAGTGAATCCGCCCTCGTACTGGCGATAGTGGAATTCCCGCCCGTTGATAGGCAGTACTTCATTGACGTAGTCCCTTCCGAGGACGCATTTTTGTTTACGGCTACGGCCAATAACTTGAATATTCAGTTGTTCACTCAGCAGCTCGGCGGCAGCCTGCCAGCTATCGTCCAGTCGGCGGTGGTAGACCAGCGTGACCAGCATTTCCCCACTGAGGGTGCTCAGAAATTCGACCTGGAAAAGCCGGTGGCGCAGTGAGTGCTCGGCTATCAGGGCGTCGCGCAGCCGCGGCATCAGCTCGCAGATGGCGAGACTGGCAACGGGGAAATCATCTACCCGCAGCGGCGTTTTCGGATCAGCGGGATCAAACATCGCATAGTAAAGATCATCGCCCTCATGCCAGATCCGAAATTCCGCGCGCATGCGGTAGTGCTCAGGTGCAGAGGCAATGACTTGTGGGTCGGGCAGTGACAGCGAGTTGAAACGCTCACGGCAGCGCGCCACTTTCTGCTCAAGCAATGTGCTGTAGTTTTCTGGGGAGATGCTTAAATGGCTCATGAATCGATTCGTTGACGGTTACGGGAGGCCCAGACGTCGGCGGCAGCATTCATAGCGGCGTGCTGGTCGAGGGTGCTGTCGCGTAGCTGAAGGGCAATGGCTATGGTGCCGATGATGGCTTGACGGCCGTAGTCGTCTATTTCATCGTTGCGCCAGGCCGCGCGAAGTGGAGCACTGCTCATTTCTTCCTGCCAGGCTTGGCGCCCTTCAATCAGCTTCGGCCAGCTTTGTTCGCTCAGTGCGCCGCAATGGACACTGTGAGTGCGGCAAATGGCCTCGGGTTTGCGCTCCGCTTCACCAGCTTCGCCTTTGAAAACGACGGCATGGGGCTGTTCAAGCAACGCCGCCGCTTGCTGGTGGCTTTCGGCATAGGCGGGGTGAAATATGCTCTGTATGGAATATTCCGCACGAAACGGATTCAGCAGGCGGGCCAGGCTGTGTACCGGCGAGCGCAGGCCGAAGTGATTGCGCAGGGCAATGATACGTTGCAGTGGCGGTGACATCAGCGAAAGCGGGACGTAGCAAAATTGGCGCTGGTCGAGTGCGTCGCTACACTGCTGCCAGTCTTGGACAACCGTTTCCCCTAACGACGCGAGCAGCTGCTCGCTGTAAACACGGCCTTCGGTATGGCCCGCAGCGCCATGCATGACGACCCGCAGTCCGCTGTCAGCCAATGCAAGCGCAGCAAGTAAATACCAGGCTTGTTGGCGGCGTTTGCCGGCGTAGCTCGCCCAGTCGAGATCGACAGAGAGTGTTGGTGCGGGAATATTATCGCGTACTGCGCGTACGAAGCCCGCCAGTTCCTCCGGACTTTCCTCTTTCACACGGAGTAGCATGAGGAAGGCACCCAGTTGCACATCTTCCACTTCACCACGCACGATCATGTTCATCGCGGCATAGGCTTCGTCCATGCTCAGTGAGCGGGAGCCGGTTTTACCTTTCCCCAGAATACGAACATAGGGGGCAAAGGGATGTTCACTCATGCTGGTGCCCTAGAATTGCTTAAAAGAGGATTTTACCAGCTCAGCACCTGCTGGTGGTGGCAACAGAGCGCAATAAATTCGGTATCGCTGATGACAGGGATGTCTGGCAGGTCGCTGTCTTTGAGCTGATAGATCGAAATCGTCGGAGATATTGTGAGCTTGGGTTGGCCGGCTAACGGAAACAGCACAATGGTGTCGCCATCATTCACCACCGCCTGCGCGAGTTGGAAACCGGTATCGCTTTGTATCAGGTGAAGACAGCTCAAAAGCTCTGTACCTTTTGGTGCTGTGTCATCAAGGTGGTGATTTGATGTGCGTCGATGACAGGGATGTCTGGTGAACAGTCGCTGTTCGCACTGAGTTGAAAAAGGGATGATACGCCAAACTCTTCCAGCTTCTTTTTCAGAGGGGCATCATCAGCAAAGCGCCTGGCTACCGCTGGCCACAGGACTAATGTGGGCTCCAGGCCGAATACAACAGAGGTCAGTGCAATATCGGAGGCCAAGTGGAGCTTGCTAGCGTGACTGACGAGCAGCAACATCTACTCGCCCCCAAACTGCAGACAGCGGTCAGCGGTCAGGCTGGCGTCGATCCATAATGCCAACCCGCCCAGCCCATAATGGGGGGCCACATGCTCACTATGGATCCCGAGGGCGTCGGCGCTGCGACTGCACAGAATGAGTTCAGCGCCACTGTCACGGGCCAATTGCTGCCAATCCGCTTGATTTGATGAGCCGGTATTTTTACAACCACTGGCCACGGCGTCGCCAGTGAAAAAGAGAATATTGAGCTGATGCCCGTCATCAAGTGCTTGTCGGCAGAGACGCAGCGCGATCTTATGATGAGGGTGGTCGAGCCGACCGCTGAGCATGATGGCGAATTGCATGGTTGTTGATACTGAGGGGGAGAATGCCAGCCGCGCAAGCGGCTGGCATATCGCTGTTTAGTCGTCGCTGAAAACGCCCAGCAGGCTCAACAGGTGAACAAAGAGATTGTAGATGTCCAGATACAGTGCAACGGTGGCGCGGATGTAGTTGGTTTCACCGCCGTGAATAATGCGGCTGGGATCAAACAGAATCAGTGCAGACATGATGAAGACTGCTGCGGCCGAAATCGCGAGTGAAACCGCTGCAACCTGGAAAAAGAGGTTGGCGATGCTCGCACCGACGATGACCAGTAGGCCAACCATCAAGAAGCCGCCCATAAAGGAGAAGTCCTTTCGGGTGGTGAGTGCATAGGCGGAAAGACTAAAGAACACAATGGCTGTGCCACCCAGCGCTTGCATGACGAGCGAAGGGCCGTTTGGCAGCGCCAAATAAGCTTGAAGCATGGGTCCCAGCGACGCGCCCATCATTGCGGTGAACACAAATGTGGCGATGAGCCCCTTGCCTGAGTTGGCTGTGGCGTTTACGACAAACAGCATGACCAGTGAGCCGAGCATCAAGCCCAGTGCGGCTCCTCGGCCAAGGTCCATTGCCATGGCGACACCGGCGAACAGGGCGCTGTTGAGCAGGGTAAGTCCCAGCAGCATGTAGGTATTGCGCAAAACCTTGTTTATTTCGACGGCCGGCGCGGTGGCCGCGTTGGTCTGAAATACAGGCTTATCTTGCATGGTTTTCTCCGTAAATAAGCAAAGCACTCATCAGATGATACGCATAGAAAAGCTGTTTGGAAACACGATTCGGTGCTTTTTGCGAGGACGCTTGCGACACAGATTGAAGGTGTTGGGAGGGAATTTGCAGGGGGAGAAAAATGGCGGAGGGGCAGGGATTCGAACCCTGTCGCGATGCGGCCTGCTCTATATAAATCAATGGGTTACGACTGCAAATAGCAGATTCAAGGTGCCGGTTTAGTCCCAGAGCGGTCCCAGCATGCTGGTGACAGTATTCAGCGTGGGAGAAAAAGCCTCCCTGCGTGATGGGTTCGCTCAAAATGTGTGGGGGGTTCGGAAAAGCGTAATTTCTGTAATTTGAGCGAGAGGCCGCTTTATCTCGTTGTTTTTAAATGGAAAACTTGATTTAAGGAATGTAATTATTGTGTTAAAAAACGTAATTTAGTTACAGTATTTGTAGTAATATTTCCAATAAATAATATCTATAAAAATCAATAAGTTATAAATTAATTACGTTTTGAGTTACGATAAATTACATCCTTTTGTAACTTTAAAACCCTTTTAAAACAATGAGTTATGACGTAAAGCAGGAGGTGACTACAAAAATTACGCTTTTCCGATACCCCCCCTGCACCTCAGAGAACACCCACCGCCCAATCTTTCTGCGCGGCCATATAAATTCGCAATAAATCAGTGGCTTACGGCTTTGCACCAAAGCTGTGCCGCGCCTAATTTTCAGCTGATTTTGCATCTGCAAAAAATCTTTGACATAAAGCGCGGAGGCGCGGCGGGGGGCGAATTGCGCGCGCAGGGGGCTGGCCCCCCTCCCTGCCCCTGTCGGGGCTTAGGTTGCACTGAATTGGTGCGTTTTTTTGGACCGAATGTGTCCGGGGAAGAGCTGGTGGCTCGGTAAAATGCCGACCCATCCAGGGGTGGGGCGTTTGGCCGCCCCCTTGGTAGGTGCTGCGAGGGCTGTGATTTTATTAACTTGACGCCCCCTATATGCTGTGGAAATCTGGCTGAAAACCACTAATTACGGGGCTTAGACGATGGATCAGATTATTCCTTTTTACTTCCAGGGCAGCCAAGTTCGTACGCTCAAAGACGAGAACGGTCAGCCACTATTTGTAGCTACTGATGTTGCGAGTGTGCTTGGGTATGAGCGCCCGGAAAATGCTGTAGCGAGGCATTGCGCGGACTCCCTGAAACGGGGAGTCCGCAACTCTCGCGGAGAGATGCGACCCACGGATTGCATCTACGAGCCTGACGTCTACGCCCTGATCTTTGGCAGCAAACTTCCATCCGCCAAGAAGTTCCAGCGATGGGTGTTTGAAGAGGTGCTGCCGAGCCTCCGACGCGATGGCTACTTCCGGACTGACCGGAAGTACAACATGGAATTCCCCTTCGATATGCCTGCCATGACTCGCCAGTTTTCGGCGGGGCTGACCTACCTGGAGCGCTCCGGGGTGCCTAAGCACCGGGCTGTGGCGATGTCTAACCGCATGGTGGCTGAAGTTACTGGCATTGATGTGCTGGAGATGCTTGGCGCCAAGGAAGAGGCGCTGGCTGAGAACCCGAAGGTGGCGCAGTTCTGGAAGATTTACGAGGCGGTGTGCCTGGATGAGAAGGGCAACAACATTCTGAACCACAGCAAGGATGATGCGTACATTGCCCTGAACCTGAATCATTTTATCGATGTGGCCGCTGAGAATGGCTTTGATGTTCCTGAAGGGGTGAAGTCTGCCCTGAAAACCAGCGTGGATCGCCGCTTTGTAGAAACCAAGCCGGTGAACTCCCGTATCACTGGCGGCACGGTTCGATGCTGGGTGTTCTGCACCAGCAATCCTGACCTGGTGGATTTCCAGAACGAGCGGCGGCTTCGACTAGTGGAAGAAGATACCGAGTAAATATCCGCTGGCCATCTTACTCAAACGTCAATTGATGAAGCTTCCAGTTCTCCGTGAAGGCAGTGTCGCCTGTGTGAAGGAACTGTATGTCGCAGTACCAAGTCATTCGGATATTAGCGTTGTAATGATTTTTTGTATCGACATGCGACTTTATCGTGTAACGGCCCCTATTTTTCCGAATGGTTATGTAATCGTAAAAGGGGAAGTCAGCATCTTTGGGGCTCAGCATCTCCGACCTGACAAAGTCTTGGCACTTGATGCGAGCGGAAATATCTAAATCGGAGTCAATGTCGTCGAGTTCGTCGTAGTGGCTTCGGAACTTTTCTGGCAGATTGTTGTGCTCATTGACGCACCATCCTAAGACGGTTGTGAAGAGGAGGTCGGCGTTCTTTTGTGGAGCGAAATCGTTAAGGCAGACTTTAAATTGTTCCAGGTTATATCCTGAATTGCCCTCGCTTTTTAGAAACTTGTCTATGACTTTTGGCCGATCACTTGGGGTCAGAGCTATATAGTCAGAAAGATTGAGCTGAGCGATTTCGCTTTCGGAAGGGAGGCCGTCATCGAACAACACAACGGCTACGCCTAAACCAATAAAAATAGAACCAACCCACGAACTCCATTTCATGCTGCTTTCCATTTGTTGAGTGATTTGGTGCACGCTAGCAAGGAAAGTGCTATTCTGCCACTACTACATCGAAAGCGGTATCCGCACCCGTCAGCATTGCGGTTTTTTTGTGCCTGTTATTTGGGCATGAACGCCTGTTATGGCGGGATGATAGGGCCGAATACAATACCCTTCGGGGGAATAAGCCCAGCCGCCTTTCGACGGTAGTTGAGTCCCGCCGCCCTCATTCAAGGTGGCACACTACTAAATCGAAAGGAGGCCATGTATGGCTGCTCAAAAACACGTAAGTTGCAAAACTCCTTCCCATTCAGCCGAGGCTGTCTGGCGGCAATCGCCCATCTCCCGCAGTGCCTTTTTGTTCTTCTTCCACTTTGTTGACTACACCCACGCCTGCAGCGTTGATCAAGATCCCCGTGAGTTCTGGCCGGAAGTGTTCCGCCTTCTGGATTTGGCGGCGACAATCCCCGGACTGAAATTGGACAGCCGCATAGCCGATCTGGTGGATCGCCTGCAGCCCACAGTGGACGCCTTTGATTTTATGGAATGCGCGGTGGTTCTCAGTGAGTGGCTGATGGAACACGAGGGGGAGGTGTGAGATGGCTGGCAAAAATGGAAAATCGGTCACCCAATCGCGCGCTGATGACGGCGTTCCAGCAAGGTTCACTATTTTCGGCTTTACGCCGATTTGCCCTCACTGCACGTACCCTGCCAAGGATATTTACACTTGCTACCTTACCCGGTGCGCCACAGAGCTGTTTTTGTCCTGCAGCAACAGCCGTTGCGGGCATCGTTGGGTAGCGTCATTAACGGCGACGATGACGGTCTCCGCTTCAAAAATGGAGAGTCCAAAGGTCCGGCTGTGCAAGCTGCCGCGGGGAAGCCTTTCGGCAGTGTGAGGTGGTGGGCGGCTAATCAGAGCTGCCCAGGCCTTCAATGCGGTATTCATCAAACCGCATGACCTCTTCGCCGATCCAATCATTCAGGGCGCGGTAGCGTTCCTGCAGGGGCTCGACTTCGTTGGCGGCGAAGACTTTGGCGGCTTTCTCGGGATCGCCGAGGCCGCTGGTATTGGTGGGAATTACACCCATGAGCTGGGGCGGTACGCGGTGGCCTGCCATCAGGTCGTCGCGGGTGACGTTTTTGATATTGAAGAACTCGTCCTTGGCGCTGACTTCGCTGATGGGGATGATCTGCATGCCGTCTTTTTTGCCGTTGGGCGCGTACATGAACAGGTTCTTGAAGTTGCCGGGGCCCTTGCTTTCCTTCATCGCTTTGCGGATCGCGTCCACATCCTCGCCATTCTGGCTCGCGTCGGTCATGTAGAGGATGAAGCCTGCGTGGCTGCCGTTGTCGTAATACCGCCGGCGGAAGATGGTGGCGCTTTCGTTCAGCCAGGCGCTCTGCAGGCTGGACATGTATTCCGGCACGCCGTAAATCTCCTGGTTGATATCCGGCTGCAGCAGGTGGAATACCGATCCCGCCGAAAACTCGTGCGGGTTGCCAGCGTCATGGATAAACCAGTAGGTGTCGTCTTTGCCACGACGGGTGTACTTACTCAAACTATGTCGCAGTCGAATTGGCGTACCCAAGCGGCTGTCCTCTCTCTCCAGATAGGCATTGCCGAACACCAGATCATCGAGGACGAATTTTTCAAACTCCTGACGACTCAACAGCGGGTGAGGGCGGAAGGTTTTCACCAGTACGTTTTTCTTAACCTGGATGGCGCTGGAATGGTGAGGGTTGGCCCGGTAGGTTTTGGCCAGGCCATTGACTGACACCGGCGGCTCATACCATTTGCCGCTAAACCACGACTCGGTGTAGCCCAATATATCCCGTGCGGCCAGCACTGGCTCGGCATCGCCAAAGGTGAACACCTCGGTTTTTTGCTTTTTGGCGGGTTTGGATTTCGCGGTGGCCATCAGAACAACTCCAATATGCTGTTATTGCCCGCGCTCTCATGAAGCGGGGCGTTGTCGAGTGCGTGCATTAGCGCCCAAGCCAAATCGGCGTGGCCGCTTTCGTTGGTGCGGCTGGCCTGGTAGGTCATCTGTCCGCCGCCGGCGGTCATGGTCCGCTTGATCATCAGCATGGCGTGAACCATATCCGTCCAGCCGTTATCAAACTCAAGGCGACCATGGGAAATAATGTCCTTGGCCTTGAGTACCATTTGGGCCTTAATGCCAGGGTTATAGTCGTAACCGACAGCGCGGGGAAAAAAACGGCGCACCATATCAAACACACCGGTGCCAATCGCGGTTTTATCGATGCCGATATGGGTAACGTTATAGATTTCGGTCAGCCGCTTGATGCGCTCAGCCTGGTCGACAAAGTCCATGCCCACCCAGTTGAGCTTATCCAGAATGCGGTGCTTGCCGCCCGGTACCGGCGAGGGCGCCACCACTACGCAACTGGCGTTGTCACTGGTGCGCGACGGGTCATAGCCTATCCACACTTCGCGGTTGCCGATCGGGCGGGGTGCCAGTGGCTTGTAGTCATCCCAAGCCACCCAGCTGTCCACCATGCAGGCCGTCAGTTCAGTGAAGGAAAACACCGAAAATGTGTCATCCACAAACTGGCACATAAAGAGGTTTTCCATTTCCTCGGGGCTGTACTCCAGGCGCAATTGGTCAATATCAAACAGGTCGCAGCCCTTGGCCTCGGCATCCAGCAGGGTAACGATTTGCCGCCATTGGCCGTCTTCACACATGCGTCCTGGCGCCAGCTTTTTATGGGAAACGTCCAGCTGGATCTGGTCTTCTTTTTTGCGCCCGCGGTTAAACAGCGCACCGGTCCAGAACGGATAGGCCTCGTGGTTAACGCTGGAAGGGGTAGAAAAATAGGTCTGGCGCCATTTCTTGTGGGCGGCCATGCCCGAGGCCACTTTGCGCAGATTCTGAAACCGCTGAATCCAGAAATACTCATCCACATACAAGTGGCCGTGGTAGCTCTGGGCCGTATTGGAATTGGTCGACAGAAATATCAGCTCAGCGCCATTGGGCAACACAATAGGGTCGCCGGTCAGCTCAACGTCAGCCCATTTCTTTGCCGCTTGCACCACGTAATTCCGAAAAACATGGGCCTGAGCCTTTGAGGCCGAGATAAAAATCTGGTTATCGCCAGTGGTGGCCGCATCGACCAAGGCCTCATTGGAAAAATAGTAGGTGGCGCCAATTTGTCGGCTCTTCAGAATGTTGCGAATGCGGTGCAGAGTCTTTTTATGCAGCCACTCTTTTTGGTAGCCAAATATCTCATCCATGAAGCCTTCTTTGATGCGGTCCAGCGCTTCGGGCGAGATCTCGTTCTTGATTTTTTTATTGCTGCGCCGCTTTCCCCTGTTGCGATTACGGACGTTTGGGTTTAAATCTGCCTCGTTGCCGCCATCGTCATACCGGCGGATGCGCGCTGTGCGCTCAAGGCTTTTGGTCAGCACCTCAATCTCTTTCAGGTCCTGATCGGTTTTTTCATCTTTCTTCAAAAGCTGGCACAGTCGGGCATCAATAGATTGCTCAACCCGCTGCACGATGGGCGCATTGTCCCAATCGTCGCGACGCTTCCAGCTGTGCAGGGTAGGGCCGGGAACGCTCAGTCGAGTAGCGATCTCGGGAATGCGATAGCCCTGCCAATACAGCAGTCGCGCTTCTGTCCTGTCATCTGAGCCTGTTTTCATGCGCCCAGATTACGGGCAAAGCTGCCACCCCCTTATGCGGCCTCGGCGTAAACCGCCTCTTTACTCCTGCACCGCCTTGGCGTGTCAAAACAATTCCGCAACGCTACCGCTCAATAGCTGATTTCACAGCCCAACAGCCACCAAAGCGGATGCAGAACATGAAATCGAAATTTTTCCGAGTTGCCGTTGAAGGCCAGACCACCGATGGCCGCGCCATTACCCGCGAACAAATTGTGGACATGGCCAGCACCTACAGCCCTGAAAAATACGGCGCCCGTATTTGGATGGAACACATTCGTGGACTGTACGCCGACAGCTCGTTTCCTGCCTTGGGCGATGTGGTAGAGCTGAAAGCCGAGGAAATCAAAGACGGTGATCTGAAAGGCAAAATGGGCCTCTACGCCGCGATCAACCCCACCAAAGAGCTGCTGGCGATTAACGAAAAGCGGCAGAAAATTTATACCTCCATTGAATTGGACCCCGACTTCGCTGGCAGCGGCCAGGCCTACATGTACGGCTTGGGCGTTACTGACAGCCCCGCCAGCCTCGGCACTGAGGCGCTGAAATTCTCTGCCGAAAAGCCCAATGCCGAAAAACTGCTGGCCAGCCGCAAAAATCGCCCGGAGAACCTGTTCAGCTCTGCCATGGAAGTGCATATCGAGATGGAAGCCGAGAGCAAGCCTGAGGAAAACGGCCTGTTCTCAAAAATCAAAGAGCTGCTCAAGCGTGACAAAGCCGAAACTGGTGCCGAGTTTGGTGCGGCTATTAAAGACCAGAATGAGGCGGTGACCCTTCTTGCCAACGAAGTGGTGGCACTTACTAAAAAGATCGAAGGGATGGACGGTGCTACCGCATCCGCACAAGAAATCTCTGATCTGATGGAAAAATTCACCACGGTAAACAGCGAGCTGAACGCACTCAAAACCCAGCTTGGCAAAGAACACCAACACAGTCAGCGCCCCCCGGCCACCGGTGGTGACGGCGAAGTATTAGCAGACTGCTGAACCCAGCAGTAAACGAACTCAGTTAGAAAATTTTCACCAGGAGCAACAGGCATGCGTAAAGAAACCCGCGAAAAATACAACGGCTATTTGGCCCAGCAAGCCGCGCTGAATGCCATTGCGCTTGAAGATATCAAGGGGGGTACAAAGTTCGCTGTTGAGCCCTCAATTTCCCAAACCCTTGAAGACCGTATTCAGGAATCATCAGCCTTCCTGCAGAGCATCAACGTGGTGCCGGTTTCAGAGCAAGAGGGCGAAACCCTTGGCTTGGGTACCAGCTCAACCATCGCTGGCACGACCGATACCGACTCAAACGATCGCGCCACCACAGACCCAACCGGCCTGAACGCCTTCGGCTACCGCTGCGAGCAAACCAACTTTGATACCCACCTGAAATATCCCAAGCTGGATATGTGGGCAAAATTCCCCGATTTTCAAACCCGCATCCGCGACGCCATTCTGCGCCAGATCGCCCGTGACCGCCTGATGATCGGCTGGAACGGCACCAGCCGCGCCGCTACCTCAAACCGCACCACCAACCCTCTTCTGCAAGACGTTAACAAGGGTTGGATTCAGTACGTGCGCGATAACGATGCCGCCCGCATCATGAGCGAAGTGGTGGAATCGTCAGCCGCAGTCAAGGTCGGCACCAACGCCGGTTACGACTACAAGAACCTGGATTCCCTGGTGTTCGACATCGTCGAAAACCTGCTGGACGAATGGCACGCCGAAGACACCGGGCTGGTGGCGATCATGGGCCGTCAACTGCTGGCGGATAAGTATTTCCCCATCATTGATGACAACAATGTGCCGACCGAAAAGGTCGCCAGCGACATCATCATTTCCAGCAAGCGCGTTGGCGGTCTGCCAGCGGTGCGGGTGCCATTCTTCCCGGCGCGCAGCATCGTGGTGACCACATTGGACAACCTGTCCATCTACTGGCAAGAGGGCACGCGCCGCCGCACCGTGGTGGACAACGCCAAGCGCGACCGCGTCGAAGACTACCAGTCCATCAACGAAGACTACGTAGTGGAAGACACCGGCGCCTTCGCCGCTGTCGAGAATATCAAACTGTGGAACGGCACTGCCTACGCGTAAGCGTGGGTAGCTGCCGATACGGTTTACCGCACTAACCAGCAAAAAACGGGGCGAACATGACACCAGCAGAGCGGCACCGCCAGCGCATGGCGGCCAAAGTCGAAGCAGAGAAAAATGCTGACCCAGCCAACAGCCAAAACCACACCGCCTACGAGCGGCAGCTGGTTTTACTGGCTGAGCACAAGCGCATGCTCAAGGGCATCCAGAGCATCGAGAAGAAAATCGAGCTTAAAAAGCAGCTTATTCCAGAATATCAGTCATACCTAAAAGGCATTTTAGAAGCCGACAAGGGTGGCGCGGACGAAGTGGTCACCACACTGTTGCTTTGGTGTATCGACGCAGGCGAATACTACGCCGCTTTGTCTCTGGCATCGTACTGCTTGCGGCACAAGCTGCCCACGCCAGACGCCCACCAGCGCACCATGGGCACAGTCATCGCCGAAGAATTTGCCGACTACAGCCTGAAAGGCGTTGACGAAATCACATTGGACATGTTGGAGGAAGTGCGCAGCCTAACCGCCGAGCAAGACATGCCCGACCAGGTGCGCGCCAAGCTGCATAAAGCCATCGGCTACTTGCTTCGAGATACCAACAAGCCTGCAGCGCTGGAAGAACTGAAGCGCGCCCTGGAGCTGAACACCGCCGCAGGCGTGAAAAAAGACATTGAAAAACTGGAGCGCGAGATTAAAGCCGCCGCCAGTCAATAAGAGGGTCGCCCCGCCGACGGAAGACCCGGGTGGAGGCTTTGAAATTGGTCAAAGCCGAAACCCGGGCGCTTCTTAACGCACAGGGCACATCAACATAGGTGAGATAATGGGCAGTTTTATCCCCAGTGGCCAAGCATCCCCCGGCAACGAGCCCGACCTGCCCAACATCCCCTTTTTTCCACCCGTCAGCCCGTCGATTTTCCGCGATGCCATGGATGTAGACACCACCGTGTCTACCGAGCGCATAAATATGGCCCTGCAGCTCTCACTCATGGAAGTGAACAACAGCCTGGCCGTGTGGTCTGCCGCGCAAATTGAACTTGGCAATGCCACCCTGGCCGCCACCAAAGACACTGTCTATGGCGAGGACGAACAGGCCGTTAACCATCAAGAAAAACTCTACCAGTCTGCCGTGTTCCACCTCGCCAAAGCCCGCGTGGTAGAGCACATGCGCGACTTTGACAGCACCGCCGCCGGTCACAACAAGGCCGACGAACTCAGCCAGCCCATTGACGACTTCAAGCGCGAGGCTCGCCGCAACGTGCGGGCCATTATGGGCCAGCCCGGCACCGTGGTGGAGCTGATCTAATGCGCCAGATCCGCACCCTGCAGGGCGACACCGCCGACCTGATCTGCTACCGGGAGCTGGGTCGCACCGCTGGCGTCACCGAGCAACTGTACGAACTGAATCCACGTCTGGCGGATTATGGCCCAATACTGCCCAGCGGCTTACTCATCACCCTCCCAGACACACCCCAACGCGCACAGGCGCAGGGAATAAACGTATGGGATTAACCCGCGATAACTACAAAGTCGCGTTCACCTTCTCAATGCTGAAAGAGGGGGTCGACGCTGACGATCCCGCCGACCCCGGCGGCAAAACCCGCTATGGCATCAGCAGCGTGTACCACCCCGCCATGTGGGAAAACGGCCCGCCAAGCTGGGACGATGCGGTTGACTTCTACCGCCGCGAATTCTGGCAGATTTGCCGCTGTGATGAATTGCCCAGTGGAATAGACATCGTGCTGTTCGATGCCGCCATCCCCAGTGGCCCCGGCGATGCCATCCGTTGGCTTCAGCGGGCATTGGGCGCTAAGCAAGACGGCCTGTTTGGCCCCAAAACACTGGCAGCCGTGCAACGTGCAAGGCCCGAGACCGTCATCCGCGACATAACCGCCTTCCGGCTCCAGCACTATGTTCCCTTGTCGGCCTATGGCCGGTTTGGCCTTGGCTGGTTTCGTCGCGCCATCGAGTGCTACGGCCTGGGCATCGCTAACATCAATCCCGGTATCAAGGAGCCACACGATGGCCATTAAGCTGTTCTCCAAGTTGTTCGGCAGCGACGAGGTGGTTGGCAAAGCTGTAGATGGTGTATACAACGGCGTCGACAAGCTGGTGTTCACCGACGAAGAAAAGTCAGAGCGCTTTGCCATCCTGCTCAAGCTCTACGAGCCATTCAAACTCGCCCAGCGCCTTCTCGCGATGATTTTTGGCATCCCCTATGCGTTCGGCTGGCTGATAACCTTTCTGGCCTCGTTTTTTACCAGCGTAGAAGAGCAAATTGAGTTGCTGTCCGGCGATATGGGCAGCATAGTGCTGGCAATCGTCGCGTTTTATTTTTTAGGCGGGGCGGGAGAGTCCCTGTTGCGGGGCCGTGGCAAATGAGCGAAATGAGCAAAGACGAAATCCAGGATCTGGCCGACAAAGCCGCCGCCAAGGCCGTGCAAGACACCCTTAAATCGCTGGGTTTCGACATGGAAAACCCCATGGATATCCAGCGCAATATGCTTTACCTGGACACCCAGCGCCGTGCCACCGAGTCAGTCAGCAAGTTTACCCGCATCACCATTTGGGGGTTTGTTATCTCTGGAATCGTGTCGGCCATATCACTGGGTGTGATCTCCGGCATCAAAGGTGTGATGGCCCCGTAATGGAATTACTCGCCGCCCTGCGCAAACACATCCTTACCAGTCCGCTCGGCGTCAAGGCCGACAACCTGGTCACCTTTGCCAAAGACGGCGAAATCGTCAGCCATCAGGGCGACACCAACCACCATTTTGCCATCCGCTACGACGCCAACATCATAGTGGTGGATTACGGCAAAGCCCCCGACATGCTGTTTTACATTGTGCTCAACTGGCTCAAGGCCAATAACGCCAACCACCAGGCCAACGCCATCCGCTTTAATGCCGACATCATCGACCACAAAAAAACCGATGTAGAAATCATCGTGCGGTTGGAAGAACTGGTGGGCGCCAACGAAGTCGAGGGCGGCATCCAGCTGGTACACAACGGCGTTGCGCCCATCGATGTTGTGCCGCTCAGTGCGGGGGAGTGGGAGCTTTACATCCCGCCCGATCCTGACCCCGTGGCCGACTGGGTTGCCAGGGGCGAATAGTGGCCGCCGAATATACCGACGCCACCCTCAACGACTGGCTCAGCGCCACCCTGGCGCCATTGTCACCCGCCAGCCGTCGCCAGCTTATGCGCGATATCGCGCTCTATTTGCGCCAGTCGCAAAGCCAGCGCATTGCCGCCCAGCAAAACCCCGACGGCACCGCCTTTGAGCCCCGCAAAAGCCGCCTGCAGAAGCCCGGCATTCGTCGCCGGGCCATGTTTGCCCGCATCCGCACTCGCAAGCACCTGCGCTATCGGGCCAGCGCCGACGAGGCTGCCGTGGGCTTTCGGGGCAGGGTGGCGGCCATTGCCGAGGTGCACCAGCACGGTCTTATTGCCGAGGTAGAACAGGGCGGGCCGCTGGTGAAATACGCCCAGCGGGAGCTGCTGGGTCTATCAGACGCCGACATGAGCCACATCGACACCCTGGTTAGCAAGCACCTTTCTGGGCGGTAAAAACCGCCCCATAAAATACCCCGCCAAGCCGTAAACCCGCCCGTTACACCGCCGCAGCCACTACGCGCGCGCATAAATCATCAACAATCACAGCTATGACCGAACTCGAACTCATCAGCGACCTGCAGCGCCGCATCGCCAATTTACTCACCTTGGGCATTGTGCACTCGGTGGATGGCATCTTTTGCCGGGTGGCCATTGGCGGCGATGCCAACAATCTCACCCCACCCATCAAATGGTTGGCAAGCCGCGCCGCGGATGAAAAAAGCTGGTCCCAACTCGACGTAGGCGAGCAGGTCATGCTGCTGTGCCCCTCGGGTGACCCCGGCAACGCGGTGGCCCTGCCGGGGTTATACAGCGCCGCCAAACCTGCCCCCAGCACCGACCCCGACGAAACTGTGAGTGTTATGCCCGACGGGGCGGTATTCAGTTACCACCACGGCAGCCAGCATTTATCCGTCACGTTGCCAGCAGGCGCCACCACCGAGCTGATTACCGAAGGCGGACTGCACATTGTCGGCGACACCGAAATTGACGGTAACGTGACCATTAACGGCACCACCCACAGCACCGGCGCCATCACCACCGACGATGACATGGCCGCTGCTGGTAGCGTCCATGCGGACGGTGACGTGTCCGACGGTATCCGCTCAATGGCCGCCGACCGCGTCATCTACAACAGCCATGACCACCCTCATGGCGACCCAACCACCGGCACAGCGAACCAGCCCCAATGAACGGCGTAAACGCAAAAACCGGCAAAGCGCTGAGCGGGGCAGAGCACCTGCGCCAATCCATTGCCGACATTCTCACCACCCCGGTGGGCTCCCGGGTAATGCGGCGGGACTACGGCAGCCTGGTGCCGCTGTTGATCGACCAGCCCCTCAACCCCGCCACCAAACTGCGGCTGTTTGCCGCCACGGCCCACGCCATTGCCAAGTGGGAACCGCGCTTTACGCTCACCAAAACCCGCTTTGGCCAGGCGGATACCGGCAAATTTGAGCTGCACGTTGAGGGCATTGATGAATCAGGCCAGCAAGTGCTGACGGGAGTGCCGCTGTAATGACCACCACATTTTCCGCCATCGACCTGTCCCAGTTGCCACCGCCCAACGTGGTCCAACCCCTGGACTACGAAACCATCCTGGCAGAAATGATTGCCGACATGCGCGCCCGCCACCCGGACTTTGACGCCAATGTGGAATCAGACCCGGCCTATAAAATTCTGGAAGTGGCCGCTGCCCGTGAGCTGAATATTCGCCAGCGGGTTAACGATGGCGCCCGGGCCATTATGCTGGCCTATGCCACCGGCTCAGACCTGGACCAGCTCGCCGCCAACAAAGAACTCACCCGTTTTGTGCTCGACCCCGGCAACCCCAACGCCATCCCCCCGGTGCCGCCCACCTACGAGTCTGACGCCGACCTGCGCCGCCGGGTGCAACTGGCTGACGAAGCTCTGACCACGGCCGGCAGTCGCGGCAGCTACGTGGCGCTCACACTGAACGCCGACGCCAGCGTTAAAGACGCCGACGCTGAAAGCCCAACCCCCGGCGAAGTGACTGTGTATGTGCTCAGCCGCACAGGTGACGGCACCGCCGACAGCGGCTTGATCGAGACGGTAGAGGCGGCACTGAATGACGAAGACAAGCGGCCAATGACTGATAACGTCACTGTGCTGTCGGCCACCATCACCACCTATGCCATCGAGGCCGTGCTCACCATCTACCCCGGCCCCGATGCCATGGTAGTGCAGGCCAACGCCATTGCCGCCGCCCAGGCCTACGCCGACAGCATCCACAAACTGGGTTACGACATTAAATTGTCCGCCGTGTATGCCGCCCTGCATCAACCTGGAGTGCAGTCAGTAGATCTGGTCCAGCCCGCTGCCGATGTCGCCATCGACACCGGCGAGGCCGCCTATTGCACCGCCTTTGATATCACCGTGGAGGGCGAAGCCGGTGTCTGATACTAGCCTGCTGCCCAAAAACGCCAGCGACTTTGAGCTGGCGCTGGAGGCCGTCACCGCCCGGATCGGAGAGGTGCCGGTGGTCATGCGGGAGGTCTGGAACCCCGAGACCTGCCCCTATGCGCTCTTGCCCTGGCTGGCCAGCGCCGCCTCGGTAGATGCCTGGGATGCCAACTGGACCGACGCCCAAAAGCGGGCGGCTATTAAAGCCTCGCTGGCCGTGCATCGCCGCAAAGGTAGCATTGGCGCCGTCAAACGCGCCCTCAATGCCATTGGCCTTGGGGTGAAAGTGCAGGAATGGTTCAACCAAGACCCAGCCGGCGACCCTTATACGTTCAACCTGATTTTTGAAACCGACCAGACCGGCATCCGCTTTGAAGATATCGACAAAATTCTGGCCGTGGTCGACAGCGCCAAAAGCCTGCGCTCACACCTGAATGAAATCATCCCCATTGTGATCAGCCGCAACCAGCCCGCGTTCGCCACCGCCAGTAACAGCGGCCACGAAGTCACCGTCAATCAATACGCCGACCCCATCGTTGTCATCAACGAACTGGTCGTGCCCGTCACCGAGGCCTGAAATGGAAGTTAAAAATTACTTCGCCTTCACTGCTGAAAATAAGCCAATTCCGTTTTGCAAGGCTTACCTCTACGAAGCGGGCACCAGCAATCTGGTAACCGGGCTGACGGATAAAAACGGCAACCCCATCGATAACCCATTTCAGGCGGATAAAGATGGATTGGTGCAGTTTGCAGGCCCTAATGGCGTGTATGACCTGCGGTTTAAAAGCAGCCTGCGGGACTATCGGATACGGGTGAGTATTGTTGATACGCCTGCGCTGTTGGCGGCGGCGACTTCTGCAGAAGCCAGCAAAGCGGCCGCAGAAATTGCTATGGGTGAAACTATTTTATCTAGGGATAAAGCCCAATTATCAGCCCTTCAAGCCGCTGCTGCAGGCCATGTTTATGAGAGCACTGTGATCGCTCAAAGCTATGGTGTAGGCGGGGCTGTTATTAACAATGCCGGTGACGGTGCTACTGACGGCCAGTACAACATCCCTGTAATAGGTGACGGTGATGGGGCGCTTTATCGCGCAATATTCTCTGGCGGCGCCTTGATCGCTATGCTAGTACAGAGCAAGGGCGGAAACTATAGTTCAGCATCTTTCGATTTTTCGGCCGTGCCAGGCTTTACTGGGGGTGATGTAACGCCTGTATTATTGCAAAACCGGCCTAGTGGCGAACTGTATGTGGTGCCTTTAAATGATGGGACTGGTGCCGCCAGATACTACATCAACAACAACGGCGTGGCGTATACCGAAGATGAATGGATTATACAGTCTGACTCTCTCATAAAAGCCGTTTTTGCAAACCACTCTGTTAGCTCTACGAAAATCCCTTTGTTTAAATTCCTCGACGGTCGGGTTCCTTTGTGGCTTGAAGGAAATATGCTTTCAGCAAAGGGGCTTTCTGGCGGACTGATGGATTTCGTTGAAAGTTGGTTGTTGGGAAAGGGCCTAATACTTGATAAAGGAGAAGTTGGCTATCCGGATTTTTCAATTTTAACCGCAGACAAAAAGGTCATCTTCCGATACCAAGGCGGGGTGGCTTACTATTATGGAAAATCTCCTAATGTTATTTCCCCAGAGAAATCTATTAGAGGTGCTAGTCTGTACGCGTATAAAACCGCGATTGCGAAAGCAATAGAGGGCGCCGGAAATATAATAAAGCTTGCGCTTACTGGTGATTCTTGGCGCGAGCGATGGCTAATACCTCAGCGCATAGCAGATCGGTTGTATGCCGTGTATGGGCAGGGTGCTGACGGCTGGATTTCAGTTTCATCCACCGACGATGCCGAGAATCTTACCTCGCGCAAGCCGTTAAATGGCGTGACGGTTGCCCGCACCAACTTTACCTTGGTTGATATCAGCGCCGATGCCAAAACAGGCCTATTCGGTCCGGATGGGCACCGCATCGACTGCACAACAGCGACTGGCACGATCACAATAACAGGCATCAGGGCTGAGACGCTTAAAGGGTACTATCTGGATACGGACGGGACTTGGGAGTACAGGATTGACGGCGGAAGCTGGGTGGCAGTCAATGAGGCTGGGTCTGGGAATACTTCGGAAATTGAAATATCTGGGCTTTCCACCGCATCTACGCACACGCTCGAGATTAGGACAACTGGAAACACCGGAACCGTCACATTCTATGGTTTCTACGCTACTGGTATCAGCGGCATAGAGGTGTCAAAGATGGCGAACAGTGGTGCGACCGCGCCGCAGTATGCATCCATTGTTGATGATGAGAGTGTGCACTACATACTTCAGGATATTGGCGTTGATCTTGTCGAAGTTTGTTTGGGTACCAACGACTTTAACCAAGGCGTCGGGTTGGCAAGCTACCGATCAGGGCTTGAGTCATTGGGTTCTGCCTACAAATCTGCGCGGACTGAAACAGGCATTGTTATTACGTCTCCGCCGGCATGCAACGCCGCAGGCAGTTACCCGATGTCGTCATACAGGGATAGGGCAGCTGATGCAGCAAAAACACTGAAGTGTGAGCATTTTGATCAGTTCTCTCTTTTCGCAAGTTTTGATGTGATGAATAACCTTGGTCTTTGGGCGGATGGCTACCACCTTAATTTTATTGGCGGTCGATTCACAACCGAAGAACTTGTATCCGAATATTTAATCCCTTTTTGAGGCAATAGCTATGTCGATTTACGATTCTCGAGTGTTAACCCTTGGAGTCAACAGCAACGATGATGATTTGCCACATATATCGGAGTTTTTACGCTATGTGCCAGAGGAGGATTTGGTTGAATTTTGGACGGCTTTATCAGGTTTAGGCTTGGATGACGAAGCCGCCGTTGAAAGCTGGGTAGGTGTGAATGGATCGACGGCAACACAAGTAGACGCCAGTAAGAAGCCGCTATTTTTGGTCGATGAAATTGCGCCAGGGATACCTGGGATAAAAGGTGATGGGACCAACGATATATTACAGACATCTGTCACACCGCCTTCTCAGGGTGTTTTGTTAGCAGGATTTAAAACACCTCCGAGCTTGAGTGGCGTTAAGGTTCTTATGGGGTCTTATAGTGGGTCCGCTAGCTCTGCGATTTCCATCGGCTTCAACGGCACAGAGATCGCGGCTCAAGTTGGAGACCAGAATTTCACAACGCTAAAAGGCGGGCTGCTTACTCCGAGCACGATATACATTGCAACGCTATCATGGAATGCAACTGACTGCTTTCTGCGGCTAAATGGAGAGCAGGTTGCCTCGGCATCTTGGGATGGGTCGGTTGGAACTGCGGTGCTAGGCTTGCTAGGAAGAAATGCTGGGTCTCCAAACTACAACACATTGGCAAGCCTTGGAGCTGCTGGCATTTATGGCGCGTTTAAGTCCGGCGCAGACATGGAATTAATCGAAGAGCGGTTAGCGAATGCAATAGGCCTGTCCATCTAAATCTAAATGCTGATAGAGAGCCTACAATGCCAAACTTCAAAACCATCCACACCGCATATGCCCTAGAGCGCCTTGCTGCCGCTGAAATCAGCGGCGAGCCCATCAACCTGGTGGAGATCGCCGTGGGCGATGGCAACGGCAACGAGGTTTACCCCGACGAAGGACAGGCCACACTGGTGCGGGAGCGTTTCCGCGATGTTGTAAACCGGGTATATCAAGACCCGGAGGACAACACCCGCTATACCGCTGAGCTGATTATTCCTGCTACTGAAGGCGGTTTTACGCTGCGGGAAATTGGGGTGTTTGACGATCAGGGCGGGCTGTTTGTGGTCGGCAATCTGCCGGAAACCTACAAGCCTACCGATGCCGATGGGGCATTTTCCGACACGGTGGTCCGCGTTGAATTTGCCGTGAGCAACGCGGCGGTGATCACCCTGCAGGTCGACCCCAACGTGGCGGTGGCCACCCAAACGTGGATCATCAATAACGTCAAAATGGCCACGCTCACACCGGGCGGCACCACCGGCCAGGTGTTGCGCAAGCAATCGAATACCGATGGCGATGTGGACTGGGAAGACCCCGACGTGGCCAATATCACTGTGGACACCATCGAAGAAGAGCAAACCCTGGCCGACAGCCAAACCCAGGTGGATTTGGCGGTGGTCAGCACCCGGGGGCTGGCGGTATACATTGACGGCCAGCGCCTTTACCCCGGGGCAGGGGTCGATCAGTGGCAGAAGGCGGCGGCGCCCAATGATGAAACCCGCATCATACTGGGCCAAAGCTACACCGCCGGCACAAAGATCATCTGCGCCCAGAACGAGCCCACCGGCAGTGCTCCGGCGCCGCTGGAAAAAAGCAAGAACCTGTCGGATGTGGCCAGCGTAGCGACCGCCCGGGCAAACCTCAGCGTGTACAGCAAAGTGGAGGCAGATCAGAAGGCACCCCCGGGGCTGGTGGGCATGTTTGCCCGCAACTCGGCGCCGACGGGCTGGCTCAAAGCCAACGGCGCGTTGGTGAGCCGCACAGCCTATGCCAACCTCTTTGCTGCGATCGGCACCACCTTTGGCAATGGCGATGGCTTTAACACCTTTGCGCTGCCGGATCTGCGCGGAGAGTTTATGCGAGGCTGGGATGACAGCCGCGGCATTGATTCCGGCCGGTCCTTTGGCTCAGCCCAAGGCTCAGATAACAAGGCCCACACCCACTTTTCGTTTACGTCAGACACTGGCTCAGTTAACCCGCAAAGCAGCCCCATTACCGCCGGCAATAGCCCGGTGCCGAGGAGCGCGACCGGGGGCGAGGCCAACGCGCATATTGCCGGTAAAACCTCCACGCCATCGGTGGGCCTGACATCGTCAACGGGTGGCAGTGAGTCTCGCCCCCGAAATATTGCCATGCTGGCCTGCATCAAGTATTAAAGGAGCTTCTCATGATCGTTTATCAACACGACGCTGCCGGTCTGTATCAGGGCGAAACCGAAGCCGACGAATCACCCCTGGAACCCGGCAAGTTTTTATTGCCCGCTCGATGCACCGAAACACCGCCGCCGCCCGAGGTGCCCGAGGGAAAATGGCCGCGCTGGAACGGTCACAGCTGGGGTCTGGTCAACCGGCCCGCCCAGGCAGAACCCGAAGACCCCGTGGCAAAGCTGCAGGCCTTTTTGCAGCAAAACCCCGACGTGGCACAACTCATTTCCCAATAGCCCACCATCTTGCCCCGCTGTATAGCGGGGGTTTACTCCTGCCGCTGCTTTAACGCGCATGGCAACCAGCGAAAAATGCGGGTAACGCAATCATTAATCGCTGGAGACCACCATGTCTGACCAATATCACCACGGCGTCCGCATCATTGAAAAATCCGAAGGGGCGCGCCCAATTCGCACCGTAAATACGGCGGTGATTGGTCTGGTGGGGACTGCGCCAGACTCCACTCCAGCGGTGGCCGCCACCGGCCAAATTGGTGTTGCCGCCTCAAACACCGCCATCGCGCTCACCTCGGCACTGATCGGCCAAGCTGGCAACAGCATCACCATTACGGTTGTTGATACCGGCGAGGTGGACGAAGCGCTGGCGGTAGCGGTAGTCGGCAACGACATCACTGTCACCCTGGCCACCGACGGCACGGGCGACGTGACCAGCACCGCCGCCGATGTGATTAGCAAACTCACCAGCGAGGCGTCCGCCCTGGTCACTGCGGCCAATGCCACCGGCTCAGACGGCACTGGCGTAATGATTGCCGAGGCGAAAGTCACCCTGTCTGGCGGCGTCAACGAACCCTTCCCGCTGAATACCCCCGTGCTGGTACTGGGCAACCTGGCCAAAGCCGCGCTGCTGGACAGCACCGGCAGAGGTCTTGGCACCTTGCCCGCCGCCATGACCGCCATCTTTGACCAGATTGGCGCCATGGTTGTGGTAGTGCGGGTGGCAGAGGGCATTGATGATGCCGCCACCACCACCAACGTGATCGGCTCAGTCGTAGACGGTAAAGCCACCGGCCTGCTGGCCCTGAAAGATGCCCAGGCACAGCTTGGCGTTAAGCCTCGCATTCTGGGCGTGCCTGGGCTGGATCACCTCACCGGCGTGATTGCGGCCATGGTGAGCGTGGCAGACGACCTGCGCGCCTTTGCCTATGCCTACATTAGCGCCGACACCATGGAGGCCGCTGTTACTTCTCGCGATGGTTACGGCTCCAAGCGCCTTATGCTGCTGTGGCCCGAGTTCACCGGCTGGAATACCGCGCTGAATGCTGAGGTCGCGCTTACCTCAACCGCCCGCGCACTGGGTGTGCGTGCCCGTGCCGACAACGAGGTGGGCTGGCACAAAACCCTGTCCAACATTGAGGTGAACGGCGTAACTGGCATTTCCAAGTCGGTGCATTTCGATCTGACCAACGTCAACACCGACGCCAACTACCTCAACGGCAACGAAATCACCACGCTCATTCGCAGCAGCGGCTTCCGCTTCTGGGGTTCGCGCACCTGTTCCAATGACCCGGTGTTTGCCTTTGAATCTGCCGCCCGCACTGGCGACATTCTGGCCGACACTATTGCCGAGGCGCACATGTGGGCCATGGATAAGCCCATGAGCAAGGTGCTGATCAAAGAGATTGTGGAGGGCATCAACGCCAAATTCCGCAGCCTCAAGGCCAGCGGCTACATCGTGGATGCCTATGCCTACGTCGACACCGACCTCAACACCACCGAGACCTTGGCAGCGGGCAAGCTCACCATCAGCTACGACTACACCCCCGTGCCGCCGCTGGAAGACCTCACCTTCATCCAGACCATTACCGACCGTTACCTGGTGCAACTGGTCGCCTAAGCGCGCCTGACGCCATCCACTCAATCACCGGAGAGCAACCATGCTGCCCAAGAAACTGAAGAACTTTAACCTGTTTGCCGACGGTGAAAACTTTGTTGGCAAGGTGGACGAAATTACCCTGCCCAACCTTGAGCGCAAGATGGAAGAAATGCGCCCCGGCGGGTTTAACGCGCCGGTCGATAGCGACATGGGTATGAACAAACTCACGTCGTCTTTCCGCCTGCACGAAATGGCCGCCAGCGTGTTGCGTCAGTTCGGCGTAACTACGGTAGACGGCGTGGCCCTGCGCTTTCTGGGCGCGGCTGTGAGCGACGGCGACACCAGCCGCACCGATGCCATTGAGGTGGTTATGCGTGGGCGCTACAGCGGCTTGGAGCTGCCCAGCGGCTACAAAGCGGGGGAGTCGGGCATGCTCAACTGCACGGCCAGTCTCAGCTATTTCAAATACGTTGTGAACGGCGAAACGCTGATTGAAATCGACGTGATCAACATGATCGAGAACGTGGGCGGCACCGACCGCCTGGCGGGTCAGCGTAACGCGCTGGGGCTTTAGTTCTCGGGATATTTAGGGGCGACGTAAGTGCTGATTGATTACATATCACCCGAAAAACTTCCAGCGGCAGTTGTTTATCTGGACTGGTGCTTTTTCGCTTACTGGCCCAGCTTGATCGCCTCATTAGTATTTTTTTTGGCGCATTACTGGATGACAAGTAGCCACCATGGCGCATCTGGATTATCGCTTGCTTTGCTTGTGGGGATTTGTGCGTGGGTAGTCAGCTGTGCAGTTCGATACGGCTACGCCGTTGGCTGACGATTAGAAATTAACAGGGGCAAACCATGACAGAAAAAAACCACAGCCTGATCACGCTGAAAAAACCGATCAAACGCGGTGAGCAGGAAATTACCGAACTCACTCTGCGCAAGCCCAATACAGGGGCATTGCGTGGTTGCCGCCTATCAATGCTGCTGAACTCGGATGTAGACAGCCTGATCACCGTGCTGCCGCGTATCACCGAGCCTGCCCTGACCGAGCACGACATTGCCGACATGGATGTAAAAGACCTGGTCAGCTGCGCCGGGGAGGTAGTCGGTTTTTTGACCGAATAGGGCGGCAGGCAGGCATGCCGCTGCCCGACCAGGTGGAAGAGGCCATGGCAAATATCGCTACCATCTTCCACTGGCCGCCCTCAGAAATGGCGGCAATGCCCCTTGCCGATCTGGTCATGTGGGAGCAAAAAGCGCGGGACCGATCCGGCAACACTAACCCCAACTGAACCCGGTAACGCACATGAGCAATCTGGATACCGCGCTAACCCTCAAACTGGTCGACCAATGGAGTGCACCCGCTAAAAAGCTGGCTGGCATCAACAGCGAGCTTGCGCAAAAACTCTCTGCCACCGGTAACGAACTCAAGAATATCGGCAACCAGCGCAAAGCGGTGGCCCGCCTCAAAGAATATGAGCTGGCATCCAGCAAGGCCAAAGACGCCTCTGCCCAGGCGGCGGAGAAGGTCAAGCAGTTGCGGCTGGCGCGGGAGAAAGAAGCCGATCAGCTTAAAATTACCCAGGCCAACCTGCGCAAACTGCAGGAGCTCAAAGCCAGCGGCGTGAAAGTTGATGCCAAAACCATCAATAACCTCAAGCAACAGGCCAAAGAAAATAAAACCCTGATCCGCGAGCATGAGCGGGCAGAAAAGGCGCTGGAGCGAACCACCAAGCAGCGGCGCCTGGCGGTGCAGCGTGCCGCGCAACTGCGCAGCAAGCTGAAAGCTGAGGGCATAGAAACCCGTGATTTAACCGCGGCCCAGAATCGCTTGGGCGATGCCTATGCCCGCACCCAATCGCGAATAAAAGCCGTATCTCAAGCCCATGGTCAATTGGCAGCGGCAGAGGCCAAGCACAACGAGACCCTGCAGAAAGCCGCGAACACCACCATTGTGGCGGCTGGGATGGACCGTGTCGGCCGCGGGGCGCTGAACGTCCTTTCTGGGCCGGCCAACCAGGCAATAGCCCGCCAATCGGCATTCACCGAGGTGGAAAAGTTTGTCAAAGGCGCGGACATGGAAGTGCTTGGCCAACAGATCAAGGAGCTCGCCAAACTTTCGCCTATGGGGTCGGAAGCCGTCGCGCAATTAGTGGCGGCAGGAGGGCGGATTAACCTCTCGGCGGAAGAGTCATTGAAATTCGCAAAGCGAAGCGAGGAGCTTTCTGTCGCTTACGGCATCACGGTGGACCGCGCTGCTGAATCGATTCCGAAACTTCTTCAAACAATGAATTTAACGATGGACCAGGTGGGTTTGCTCGGTGACGCAATCAACCATCTTGGCGACAACACGGCATCAAGTGCGCCCAATATTTTGGATATTGTCACTCGGGTGGGTTCCACCGCCAAAGCCGCTGGCCTGGCGGCGCCAGAGATTGCAGCTTTAGCTGCGGTTATAGATAGCGCTGCGCCCAGTGCAGAAATAGCGGCAACGAGCATGAAGAACCTACTGCTGTCGCTTAATAGCGGCGAACAAATGGCGGACGGGAAACAAGCCATACTCGAGGACCTTGGCTTTGACTCGACGGATATCGCGAGGAGAATGCAGGAGAACGCCGTAGGCACTATCCGCGAAGTGCTTGCCGCCATTGCTGATCGTGACGCCGCAGAGCGGAGTGGCATAGCCGAGGCGCTATTTGGGCGTGAATCAATTTCCGCCGTAAACAGCCTTGTAGGCAACCTGCAGGCATACGATGCTGCGATGCAGGAAGTCGCAGATAAAAACAAGTTCGTTGGTAGTGCTGAGCGTGAACGCGCCAAGCAGATGGAAACCAGTGAGATGCGGCTTCAGCGTTTGAGGTCTAATTATCTCGATACACTGGCCAACCTGGGTGAGAAGCTGCTTCCCACCATCGATACTCTGTCATCTGCGGCAGAAAGATTGCTCGATGCCATCAACTGGCTGAATGAAAAATTCCCAGTAGCGGGCAAGGTGGCCATGATTCTGGTGGGCGGCCTGGGCGCTTTAGCGGTAGCAGTAGCGCCGGTTTTAATTTCCATTGCTGCCCTGCGCGTTGCCCTGTCCGGCCTGGGCGTCAGCGCTAAACGGGCCGCTTTGCAAAATGCGGCCGGTGGCTTAGGGGGCGTCGTGGCCAGCGGCGGTAAGGGTGGCGCTCTGAAGGGGCTGGCCCGTGGATTGGGGTCTAAGGCGGGATTAATCGGTGCCGGTATCAGTGCACTGTCGATCGGCAGCACGCTAATGAGTGACAACCCCAATATTAACAAAGGGCTGGAGGTTTCCAAGGACCTTGGCGGCATGGGCGGCGCGCTGGCGGGTGGTGCGGCTGGTGCCGCGCTAGGCTCAGTGGTGCCGATTGTCGGCACCGCCATTGGCGGTCTGGTAGGCGCCATTGCTGGTGGCATGGGTGGCGAGTGGTTTGGCAACAAGGTGGGCGACTGGGTGTTTGGTAACAAGGGCGCCGATGTAGCCGAGGCCAGCGTGCCGGTCAGCAGTGGGGCACCGGTGTTGGCCGCCGGCGCCGCTGGCGGCCAGAGCTACACCGACGCCAGCCAGTACACCATCAACGTGCACCAGCAACCGGGCGAAAACGCCGATGCCCTGGTGAAAAAGACCATTGATGAAATTGACCGCCGCAAAGCCCGCCGCCGGGGTGGGTCATACGCGGACCACTCGTGAGGGCTAAGCCATGCTGATGTCGCTGGGCTTGTTTGTATTCTCCATAGACTCGCTGGCCTATGACCGGCTGCAGCGCAGTACCCAGTGGCGCTGGGCGGCCAATAACCGGCTGGGTGAGCGTCCGTCCCATCAATTTACCGGCCCCGGTGAAGACCGCATTACCCTCAGCGGCACCCTGGCCCACGACATTACCGGCGACGGCCAGCGCCTGCAGGATCTGCGCGATCTGGGCGACAGCGGTAAAGCCTGGGTGCTGATGCCGGGCGATGGTGAGCACAAGGGCTTCTGGTTTATCGACTCGGTGCAGGAAAACGCCAGCTATTTTTTCCCCGACGGCACCCCGCGCAAAATTGAATTTACCGTGGTGCTCAATCGCAACAACGACGGCGAAACCGACACTATCGGCACCCTGGCCATGAATGGCACCGGCAACCCTGAAACGGCCCGTACAGCATGACACCCATTGCTGCAATTACTGCCAACGGCGTCGCGCTGGCGAGCGAAGTGCAAAAGCGCATTATCAGCGTGAGTTACCACGACGCCAGCGGCACCACCGCTGACCAGTTGGTGCTGGAGCTGGACGACAGTGACGGTACCCTGAACATTCCCCCCAAGGGCGCGGTACTCAGCCTGCAGTTGGGTTTCCGGGACAAGGCCCTGCACAACAAGGGCACATTCACCGTAGACGATGTTGAGCACGCAGGGCCGCCAGATAAGCTGATTATTACCGCCCGCAGCGCCAATTTCCGCGAAGAGTTCAAGTCCCTGCGCTCTACCCATTGGGAGCCCGGCACTACCTTGGGTGCGCTGGTGGCCACCATTGCCGAGCGCTACAACTTGGCGCCGAAGGTGGCCCCCGATCTGGCCGATGTCGCGCTGGCGCAACTCAACCAAACCGCCGAATCAGACAGCGCCTTTCTCAACCGCATTGGCAAACAGTTTGACGCCGTGGCCACCAGCAAAAATGGCTACCTGTTGTTTTTCCCCAAGGGGCAGGGCGCCACTGCCAGCGGCGCGGCCTTGCCAATGGCCACCATCAGCAAAAACCAGACCACCGACCATCGCTACAAAACTGCCGACCGCAACAGCCGCTTCACCGGCGTGACCGCTCGCTGGTACAACAACGACACCGCCCAACAGGAAACCGTCACCGTGGGGGCAGAGGGCTACACCAAGCAGATCCGTGACCCATTGCCAGACGAGCAGCAGGCAGGGGAGGCGGCAAAAGCCGAGTGGGCACGTATTCAGCGCGGCGACGCCACCATGAGTATTACCGTGGAACCAGGCCGCCCCGAGCTGGTAAACGGCCAACCAGTGGCGCTGAGCGGGTGGAAGGGGGATATCGACGCCCACAATTGGGTGATCGAGGACTTAAACCACACCGTCAGCGACGGCGGGTTGGTCACGGCGGTGGAGTTGGTGACTAAGAAGTAGCGTTTTTAAAGGTCATCAAGGTCTTTAGAATTCGCCATGTGGATATCATTCATCACTTTTCTTTTCTAGTCCGCCTGATTGAGGGGGCTGCGGTGTTGATCCGGATGATAAGCGTAACGCTATTGTTTCCAGCAGTATCAGGTCATCCAAGTCCAGCATGTTGTCTTCGTAAAGCTCCATAATCCGACCCAACTGCTCAGGCAGGTATGAGCCCTTGCCCCACACATCCCGCACTTCGGGCGTGTAGATGCTGTCGTGGCTGATGATTTCAATACGGTCCCAGAACCCGGTTTTATCCGGGCGGAAGAGGTCGTCAAACTTTACGTCCCCCTCGCTGAATTGATTGTATTCGTCGGCGCTCAAGCGTATGCGCCTGGACAGTGCACCGCTCTCAATCAGCCCTTTTATTGCCAGGGAATTGATTCCGCCGGGCGCAGAAACAATGCTCAGATGCAGCGTTACGTCGTCCTCGAGTAGTCCGGCTACAAAGAAAACCCGATCGCTCACCGTGCACGCCGCCGTAATAAAACCCTTCCCCGCCAGACGGCGAACCGCCATGCCAGCCGTGTATTGGTTTGGCGTTAGGTCGCCGGAGATCGTCAATCGACGCTCGCCTTTGGTAATCCACTCTATCGGCGCGTCCAGAAAAAAGGCGGCAGCATCGAGGCGTGATTTTGGTAGGCCTCTGTTTCGCCAGTTGTTGTAGTAAGCGCTAGCGTTCGCCTCCGGCGCGCCCAGTGCGATCGCAAAATCCGTTTTGGAATGACCCAAGTCCTTTAGCCGCTTTTCAATCCTCTCCATCTCTTCGCTGATCATCGTGGGGCTCCAATTTGGAGAATAAATAAAAATGTTTGCTAAAAGTAATATTTTGTTTGCTTAGCCGGAAAAAGTCAGCTAACGTTCTGTTTGTCTAAACAAACAAAACGAAGGTTTTTCGTCATGCAATCGCAAACCCCAATTTCCAATCCGGATCTGGAAAACGCCATTGCGCTGTTAGGCCGCAACGGTGTGGCCAAGGCGGCAGGGCTGCGCAACGCAGAATCGGTTGATGGCTACCGCCGCCGCGGTGTTGTTCCTGCCAAATATTGCCGTCCCATTGTTGACGCCTATAAGCAGCGCCTCAAGGAAGCGGCTGAGAAGCTGCCCAGTCTCAGCGGGCTGAATGCCGAGGCGTTCAGCGGTGTTGATGAGTAGTGTCGCCCCGAGGCGTCGACGAGTCATGAAAACGCGATCACAGCAGGACAGGGAAGAATAATGCGAAGCACCCAGAACCGATTGGCCATCATCCGTAAATACCTAGATCACTGGGCCAGCCAATCTCGGCATAACCGCCAGATTGTTGCTGAAATTATCGTTGAGACGTTTCAGGCACTGGACCTGCAACAGCACCTTGCAGGCACCGGCGTGGAGTTTTCCCACGGCGATGATCTGGTGGGCGATATGCGCGCCCACGCTCAGAAAATCTGGCGCTGGCTGGGTGCTTACGAAGAGGTCAAGCCGAGCCCTGACAAGCTGTTTTATTTTGAGCAGGCCATTGTGGCGGCCATGCCACAGGAAATGCGGCTGCAGTACCTCAACGAGGTATACAGCAGCGCAAAAGTGGCGGTGTCGCTGGTGATTGAATTGGGGGAAACCCTCGCGGCCTTTGAAGCTCTGGTGCAAGAGCAGGCGGATGCCACAAAGAGCTTTGCCGCGTTGATTGATGGTGTTGACCCTGGGGAGCTTGATCGCGCCGAGAAAGAGCTTAACGAAGCCCTGCACGCCACGCTGGGTGCTCTCAATCACATTAAAGCGCTTCGCGCAGGGGGTGCCGAATGAGCCGCCTGGTGCCATGCCCCCATTGCCTTTCTGACTCTTACATTCGCGACAGCGAGCAAATGACCCGGCTCACCCGAGAGCTGACGCTGATCTGCAAGAACCCGGTTTGCGGCCACACTTGGGTGGCCCATTTAACGGCCACCCGGACGCTGTCTGAGTCGGCCACGCCAGACCCCTCTATTCACCTCCCGGTGACCAAGGGCCTTTTCTCCAAAAACTAACGCAGGTGCGACCATGAGCAATGTATTGCCGTTTAACCCTGATAACACCATCAGCAACGCTGCCCTGAGCTACATGTTGAAACACCGCAGCCAGCATCTGGCCAGTCGCCAAGGCAACGAGGCGCTGCTGTCGCGCTGCCAGGCGCACCTGATGATGACGTTTGATATCACCGCCGATCGCGCCACCAAAGAAGCGGCGCTGGCGCTGGCAGAGGCCAGCCACAGTGGTGAGGTGTGGATTGATGTGGACGCCACCTGTGCGTTTTACACCACGCTGCGCACCAAGGATGGCCGCCAGATTATTGTGAGTGCAGACCAGATTCTGCACGCGATTACCGACTTCTTTTCTCTCCAATAACGAGGCCCCACATGAATGTGAATGTGACTGTGAATGCACAGGGACTGGCTGCCGCCCTGAAAAACAATCTGGCGCAAAAGCGAAGCACCTTGAACATCCTTGAGCATGTGCTGTTGATCGCTACGGAATCGCCCGCTGAGCTGCGGGTGATCAGCCGGGATTTCTCTCAAGAGATCGAGGTGGTGATTGCCGCTGAGCGTGTTGAGCAGGCGGGGAGTGTTACCTGTCATGCCGAGAAGTTGCAGGCGGCTGTCACGGGACTGGCTGGGCCTGCCACCTTGAGCACCACGGGCAGCCCCGACAGCGAACAGTTTAAAACCGTGTTGCAGCAAGGCCGTCGGCGCTTTCAGATTTTGTCGATGCCGGCAGATATTTTCCCCAAAGGGCAGGAGATGGGCCAGGCGAAATCGCCTGTGTTAGACCCCGAGGAATTAGCCAAAGCCATTGCGACGGTGCAGTACGCGGTGGCAGTTCATGACGCGCGCCCCGCGCTGCTGGGGGTTCACCTGAATGAGCATGACGTGGTTGCAACGGATGGTCACCGGGCCGCCTGCGCGCTGATCGATGCCGATTTTCGGCCTATTACGATTCCCCGCGATAGCCTCAAAAACCTGATTGCGGCGCTGATGGAAGAGGGCGCAGAGCTCCGCTATAGCGATAGTGCCATTGAAGTAGTCCACGCCTGCGGCCGCTACCGGTCGCAGCTGCTTGATGTGAAATACGTGGATTACAAACGAGTGATGCGCATTCCTGTAAGCGGCGTGACCGCGACCCTGGACGCGGCGCATATCGCACCTGCGTTGAGTCGTCTGCGCAGTTTTGTACCGGTAGGCACCCAGATGCTTGGCTGCGAAATCAATGAAAATCTGCTGTCGCTGACGGCGGGCACAGAGAGCGACACCAAGGACGAAGCTGAGGCGCAATGCAGCGGAAGCTGGCCGAAGGTGCACCTGAATCTGAGTTACCTGAACGATGCCATGAATGCCGTTAAGGGCGAATTCACCTGGCTCAATACCGGTACCCAAAATCCCCAGTTTTTGTGGACCGGCAATCAGGAGGTCGTGCATGTGCTCATGCCGATTCGCATGTAGGGGGCGCCATGAAAACCAATAAGCAAATTGCTGACCGTTACCGGAAAGAGCGCTGCCGAGACCTGAGCCTGACGGGCGGCGTTATCCACATTTTCAACGGCGAGGCCTGCGGCTGGATGGATAAGGTGCGCGACCCGCACACCGCCATGCCCGGTTCAATTCTCGTTGATGAACAGGGCAATGAATGGGTCGCCACCGGCGGCGATGACTACAACGGCGCTACGGCGTGGGAAGCAGTGACCAAAACGGAGAAAGCATCATGAATGACGCGATGTTGAACAACATCACCATTGACGAACTGGAAACCCATTTGTGGCTCACCGAGCCCTATAGCTCCGCCCACAACGCTGTTCTGAAAGTGCTTGACGAACGCGATGAGTTGGATGACAGCCACCCTGACTACAACCTGATCCGTGATCGACTTGAAACCATTGAACGCCACGCCAATGTGAGCTGCGGCGCTATGGAGGAATTGGTGGAGATTTTTGCGGATTCAGATCTTGAACCGTATTTCGAGCGGGTGTCTCTGGAGAAAATCCATAGATCCATAAGCCACAGTGAGGAAGTGGTGACCAACAAAGACCTTATCTCCGAACAAATCGAACTGTACTAAGGGGCAACCATGATCCCAGCGGTACATAACGATATCACCCAGCGCCTGCTGCGGGATTATCAGTTCAAGGAGCGCAGCGGCTGGCTGCGCTCCGGTGTTTGCCCCAGCTGCGGCAAGAAGGAGCTGTACACCAAAGCGGAAAGCCCTTGGGTGATTCGCTGCGGCCGGGAAAATAACTGCGCCTGGTCAGGGCACATTAAAGAGCTGTACCCCGATGCGTTTGAGAAATTCAACGAGCGCTACCAGCCCACGGACGATAACCCCCGAGCCACCGCCGACGCGTACTTAATGCAGGCGAGGGGATTTGATATTACCCGCATTGCGGGCTGGTATGAGCAGGACCGATGGTGGAGCCCCAACGTGATCGGCAAGCAGTCGGGCACGGCCACGGTGCGCTTTATGATTGCCGATGGCATCTACTTTGACCGCTTCGTTGAAGAGCTGTGGGTTAACGACAACGGCGAGAAGAAGAAGCGCAAGGCCTCATTCAAAGGCGATTTCAAGAGCTTGGCGTGGTTCCCGCCCGGGATGGACATTGCCCAGGGTGACGAGGTGTTTATTGTTGAAGGCATTCTGGATGCCATTTCGCTCTACCTGAACGGCTACAAGGCCTGTGCGATTCTGACGTGCACCAACTACCCCTCGGCATTTTTTGAAGAGCATAAGCACAAGCATGTGCATTGGGTGTGGGCGCTGGATGGCGACCACGCTGGCCGCAAGTGGACCCTGCGCCACCATACTCGCCTGGCTGAAACCAACGAGCGGTCTACCGCCGTGACCATTCCCCAAAACAGCAAGGGCAAAGACGACTGGAACGACCTGCACATGCAGGCCCGCCTTACCGAGAAGGATATGGCGCGGTATCGCTACCACGGCAGCCTACTGATTGCCGCCAGTGCCAGCGAAAAAGCCCTGCTGATGTACAACCACCACCAGCGGCAGGAGTTCAATTTTGAGTTTCGCAGCCGGGTGTACTGGTTTGCGCTCAACCTGGACAAGTTCAACAAGGCCTATAACAGCCTGAGCGATGCCGACGAAGGGATGACTGAGCGGGAAATGCGCGACAAGGCGCTGGAGCTGAGCAACACGATTTGCGAGATCGCCAATTGCCATTTCCAGTTTTTGTATTTTCAGGCCAATACCATCACCGATGAGAGCTGGTATTACGCCCGTATTACCTTTCCCCACGGTGGGCCAGCCGTTAAAAACACCTTTACCGGGGGGCAGCTTTCCAGTGCCAGTGAGTTTAAAAAGCGCCTGCTATCGGTCGCGGCGGGCAGTGTGTTTACCGGCACCAGTCAGCAGCTGGACACGATTGCCAAGGACCAGCTTTTCAATATTAAGACCGTCAATACCATCGACTTTTTGGGCTACAGCAAAGAGTTTGGCATTTACGTTTATAACGATGTGGCAGTCAAAGATGGTCGCCTGATCGGTATCAACGATGAGGACTATTTCGACGCGGGCAAGCTGGCCATTAAGAGCCTGAACCAATCCGTGCACCTGGCGATTGCGAAAAACGCCGACAACTACCGCACCGACTGGGTACACCACATTCATGTGTGTTTTGGCGAAAAGGGCCTGGTGGCGCTGGCCTTCTGGTTTGGTGCTTTATTTGCCGAGCAGATTCGCGATACCCAAAAAAGCTATCCCTTTTGCGAAATCATCGGCGAGCCCGGCGCGGGTAAAACCACCCTCATTGAGTTTTTGTGGAAGACCTTTGGTCGGCGCGATTACGAAGGCTTTGACCCCAGCAAGTCTACGGCAGCCGCCCGTGCGCGGAATATGGGGCAGGTGTCCAATATGCCGGTGGTGCTGATTGAGGGCGACCGCGACGAAGATACCGCCCACGGCAAAAAGTTTGACTGGGACGAGCTGAAAACGGCCTACAACGGGCGGTCGGTGCGCAGCCGGGGCATGAAGAACAGTGGCAACGAGACCTACGAGCCGCCGTTTCGTGGCGCGGTTGCCATCAGCCAGAACGCTGCTGTACAGGCCAGTGAGGCGGTGCTGCAGCGGATTGTGCACCTACGCTTTACCCGCGCCGCGCACAACGATGACAGCAAGCGGATGGCCCATGAGCTGGAGCACATGCCCCTGGAGCATGTGAGCAGCTTTGTGCTCGAGTCGGTAAAAAAAGAGGCCGAGATTATGGCCCTGATCACCGAAAAAACCCCCGAATTTGAGCAGCGCCTGATGGCCCAGCCCGGCATTAAGAACGTGCGGATTGCGAAGAACCACGGGCAACTGTGTGCCCTGGTAAGTGCCTTGGCGCTGGTGTTGCCCCTCAGCAAAGAGCAGGTGAAGGCGACCCAGCGGGAGCTGCTGAACATGGCGGTGGAGCGCCAGAAGGCGATTAGTGCTGATCATCCGGTGGTGCAGGAGTTTTGGGAACAATACGAATTTCTTAATGGTGACGACAACGATCCCAAGCTCAACCACAGCAAAAATAAAGATCGAATCGCCATCAACCTCAACCACTTTGTGGAGCGCGCCGTGGAACACCGCCAGCAGGTGCCGCCCATGACCGATCTGAAGCGCCTGCTTAAAGGCAGCCGCCGTCACAAATACCTCGATACCAAGGTGGTTAATTCTGCCATTCACCTGAACGGCACCGAGGGAAAGTCGGTGCGCTGCTGGATATTTGAAAACAAGGAGAGACCCGCGTGAGTGAAACCGCAGAAATTATCGGCATTGACCTTGCCGAAGGCAAAGATGTGAGCGTCGTGCTGGTAAAGAGCGACCGAGGCTTGCCATTGGAGGAGCTACAGCAGATTGCCGCGAGCTTGCCCAAAGGCACGTTGGTTATCGCTCAAAGACCAGGGGAAAGCCTAGAGCTTCTAAGCGAGGAAGATATGAACCGTTGTGGATGGTTTAAGAAGGAAGTCGGCAATGAGTGAATTTACCGAAGACCCCGGCATGGCCAGCTATGAGGAGCTGGTGGCCGGTGGCAATGCACTGGCCATCGCGCTGCTGGATGTGTTGTTGCAAGTGCACCGTGAAGATGAGTCTAACAAGCTGATTGTGCGCGCTGCCAAGCCGCTCAGCGAATGGAAAGCGATCTATGACCGCACCGGCTTTGCCAAACGTCCGCACCTGCCGGCAGGTGCCAACCATGACCGCTGAGAAACTGTTACCCGCCGCCATGATGGTGTTGCAACTGGGCGCCGCCGCGCCCTACCTGATGGTTGGCGACTGGAGAAAAGGGCTCTATTGGCTGTTTGCCGCAGGGCTCACTTACGTGGTCACGTTTTAGTGGCCCAAAACTAAGGAAGGAGAACCACCATGTTGATATTAACCCGACGGATAGGCGAGACCCTGATTTGCGACGACAACGGCAAGCTGGTCGAAGTGACTGTGCTGGGCGTGAAGGGCAACCAGGTGCGGCTTGGCATTGTTGCTGAAAAGGATGTGGGCGTGGACCGCGAGGAGATTTACCAGCGCAAGCAGGCCCAAAAACAAGCACCTGACACCATGACCGACCGGCGCAAGCACCTCTCCGCCATTTAACGAAGGTGGCACCGGAGAGCGGCAACTCCCCGGTGCCTACTGACCACAACAGGGGCATGACCATGCAAATAGTAAAGACCCGCGCTGAAGCCAGCGCCAAGAAGCCTATCACCTTTCCCGACTCGGACAAGGTTTCATTGCTAAACCACAAGGTGGCAATGCTGGTACAAGACATCGACCGACTCGAGGAGACCAAAAATTACCTGCTTCGCCGTCTGGCGAAAGCCGAGGACATGGCCAACAAGCTTCGCGGTGATGAAGATGTTGATATGTGGTTTTGGCAGGACAACGGTGAAGACCATCCCGAATCGATGGTTGATTCGCTCACCGTAGTGATGACCGCCGGAGATCTGCGCCGCGAAATTCACCGCCAGCTGGCACCCATGCGCGCCCTGCAGCACCGCGCCACCGCACTGGCCCAGGCCGTCGAGTTCTACGCCCACCAGGCCCAATACGCTGGCAGCTGGCTGGGCGGCAACCCGTTCCACGTCATGGAAGACGGCGGCCGCGTGGCCCGCAATGCCTTAGCTTTTGCTGAGAAAGGGGGTGAGGCGTGAGCGTTTATTTCCGTTATTTCAAGATTCTTGACGCCCAAACCCCGCCAGCCATTAAGGCCCTGGTGGATGAGCGGGCGGAATATGAGCTGGCCATCAAGGCCATAGCTAAAGAAGTGGGCGCCAATGAAAGTTTTTTCTATGACCGTCGAGGCGAGTTTGCGGGATTTGGCTTTGAGGTAAGCCCCGACAAAGCCCATTGGAGAAAGGTCAAAGGCGGACATATCTTCTACCCCAAAAAGTCATCGCCGGTAGGAAAGGCGCTGCTGAAAAAGATCGACCAGTTTCAGGTTCCAGAAAGAATCAACAGCGCGCTCAAGCTGGTTGGCATGGAACCCGGACATTTCGGTGTGTTGTCTGTCGGTTTGGCGTTTTACAACCCAAGCATCTGCGGCTCATCTAAGAAGGGGTGGTTCGCTGTCGTCCCTTGGATGGACGTTGACCCGGACAAATTGGAGGAATACCGCCGCGATCGTTCCTCCGGAAAAGCGGGCAGCGGCAACTACGACCATCTGCTGTGGACGCCGCCAGCCGAGTGGGTGGAGGTTAAAAAGTGGGAGGTAGAGCGGGCTATTGAGGGGGTGGAGGCATGAACATTGAAAAATCCACCATCACCAAACTGCAGATTACTGGCGCGACAGCGCTGGACCCAATCACTGTGATCGCTGAAGACCTTGGCCCCTGCCAAGGCAAAATCATCATTGAGTGCTACGGCCAAAGCTGGAGCGCCTACTGGGGTGGCATGGGCAACCGCACCATCGCTGAGTTTTTTTGCCGCTGTGATGAACACTATCTTGCAGGCAAATTATCCAGTATTTGGGACCGTATTCCCGACTACGACAATCTGAAAGCGTGGTTAAAAACGTCGGTTATCAAGCTGCGGCGAGAGGATGAAATTTCCAAAGAAGAAGCCCGAACGCATTGGGATGATGTCGATCTGTGGATTTACAACGATGAAGAGTCCCTGCGTTCTGCGGAGGGCGGAAAATTAGCCCTTGCGATTATCGGCGACGACTGGTGGACCGCCATTCCGACTACGCCAAATCCTGAATACCAGTATCTGTGCCGAATTATCAATGCCGTTAAAGCGGCGCTGAAATCTCAGGTGGTAGAGGCGAGCGTTCCCGTGTTGGGAACCATGCCTATTCCCGTCGATGCAACCAGGGAGGGCAAGAGGCCGCACATCTATAGCGCCATGAAAGCAGAGTGCATCGGTCAGTTTTGGTGGCAAGAGCAAGCCGACTACTACGACGAACACGGCAACGTGGTCGAACATGTGGCGACCCGTACTGTGCCGTGGGATCTGTGCAAGGAAATTTACCGACGCATGGCGATGGTTGCCCACCGGGCATTGGGACTGGAGGCCGCGGGATGAAATATCTATGTGCGGTTTTCTTCATCATAGCGCTGGTATTGGTGGTATTTGCTCTGGCTGCCTGCAAGGTCGCCAAGGATGACCGGCCATGAAGGGCGGGGCACTGTCGCGCCGGGCAGCCATGCTGTGCCAGGCGCCGGAGTTTCGGCTTTGGCTGGACCGTATGCGCAACGCCAAACACCCGATCGACATTCCCGACGGCACCCACACCGAAGAAGACGCCCGCGACTTCTTTCTGGATGCCTGCGGCATAGAAAGCCGCGCCGAACTGGACCACAAACCCGAGGCGGCGGCGATGTTTTACAAAATTAATCAGGCCTACCAGAAGTATCTGGGGCAGAGGAGATAACGATGGCCTACGCCGAAAACACCAGTGTGAGTACCGACAAAAGCCGCGCCGAGATCGAGCGTACCCTGCAGCGCTATGGCGCTGACCAATTCATGTATGGCTGGGACCGGGACAAAGCCGTGGTCGGCTTTCGTATGGCGAAGCGCCAGATCCGCTTTCTGCTGCCCATGCCGGATAAGCGCGATCGCAAATTCACCCACACCCCCACCGGCAAACTGCGGAAAGAGACCGCTGCATTCACCGAATGGGAACAGGCCTGTCGCCAGAAATGGCGCGCCCTGTCGTTGGTGATTAAAGCCAAGCTGGAGGCGGTAGAGGCGGGCATTGCCGTGTTTGAAGATGAGTTTATGGCCAACATCGTGTTGCCCAATGGCAGCACCGTCAGCCAGTTTATGTTGCCGCAGATTGCGGAGGCTTATGAGTCGGGCCAGATGCCCAAGCTGCTGCCGGATTTGGGGTAGGGGAGGAAAAGTGAACAAGGGGAAGGTTGAGTTAACCCGATTTACAAAGGCCGACGCTTACGCCTTTGAATATTCGGTTGAGCAGAATAACGGGAAAACCAGCGTTGAGCAGACATTGACCATTCGAAGTAGTGACGGACTTTTTGAGCCCCAGTGGATCGCTGAGATAACGCTCAATGACTTTCCGCCACAGCAAACACCATCAGATGCCGCAGATAAACTGGCAGACTGGATGGAGCGCTTAGCGGCTGCAATTCGCAGCGGCGAATATATGCCACTACAACGCGCCGAGTTTAAGGACTTAGGCTTATAACCCGGAGGTAACGAGCGAATGAAGCGAAGCGTAATGAGTCTGATTGACCGTGTTGTTATCTGCCTACTTGGCGATAAATGCCCTAAATGTGGAAGGAGAAGCCGCCAATCGGGGCGCGGCTACTGGACACGAGGATACAACAACTACTGTCGACAGGCGTGTGACGATGCTGGGTGGCGTTGCTATGAATGCGGACACATTGAGTGGGATCAGACGCTTGAGCAGTACCGAAAGAATCTGCCCGGCTGGTGCGATGCCGGTAGCAGATAACCTGGAGGTAACGAGCGATGCTTGATGAATTATTAGCACAATACTGGGATGCCGCGTATGCCGAGGGCAAGGAAGGTCGCGACCATGACACCGAGGTAAGGGGTGCGCGACTTTTGCGCATCCCACCCGAAGGGCATACTTTGCCTTGTTGTTATGTGCCACTACGGAGCGCGACATGAGCGAGCGAGAATTTAGAGAAAGGCTGGCTAAGCTGAGGACGCTTATTGCAATTAATGACGCCAAGATAATGGCGAACCCCAAGCCGTACTTAGAGGATATGAGCCGCCGCTGTGGCGAGCTGCTGGACGTGCTGGAGAAGGTCGAATACGCGCTAAGCCCTGATTTTATATTTGACGTTTGGAATGAGTGTGCCAACAAAGAAGCAATCCAGCGCCCGCAAGACATAAACGGCGAGGCATTAATCCGGTGCAATAAAGCGCTCGATGTCTTGCGCGAATACAAAGGCGGATAACCTATAGCAACAGGCGCGAGCGGTAGCGAGTCGCGCTGGTTGCGGTTGTTAGTGTGCAGATACGGAGTGAAAAATTATGCGGCTATCAGAATTAAACGATGACCAGAGAGGCCACCTGGCTTGGCGGCTGGACAACAAAACCGCCTGCGGCTTTCTAACGGCCTGCGCTGTTGCCAGAGGGAAGCACGGAGATTTAGATCTGGTTGAAATTTTCGAGCGGTACGGCGACAGGACGCGCCACGGGGCAAAGATACATGCACGGAAGGTGATCAATTTTCGGATTGCACACTAACGCCGCTATTCCCGCGCCGACAGGTCGCGGACAATGCAAGTGTTATCGCTGGAATTCGGCAACGGTGGCGGGAATGTCGATATCGGCGGGCACGGGTCTGGGCAGTTCCTGAAAGTCTGTGTAGTTCCCCATGGCTTCCCGATCGCTGCGGGCGGTGCCATTGACGGCCAGAAAGGTTTTCCCATCGATGAGCCACAGCGCGGTTTTTTGGCTGCCGCCGACGCTGTAAGGGCAGCCGATAAAGTCCCGGTCATTCATCTGCTTGTGGGTGCACCAGGCGCCCTCGGCATAGGGCAGGTGCTGGGCGTAGGCGTAGTTGATGACGTCCAGCTGTTGGTCATACGGTCCAGAACAGGCGGCAAGGGCAAGTAACAATAAGAGGCTGGCGCGGCGCATGGAACATCTCCCTGTTCTGTGAGTGGTGATTCTTGATCGGTGGGGGCCTATCTCTCAATGTAGGCCGGTAATCAGTTATTTTGGGCGATAGTAATGGCGAAGGGTTGGGAAGTCCACGGTGGGATGCTGCGGGTTTATTTTTACTACAAGGGGGATAAATGCCGGGAGCCATTGAACCTGCCGCCCACGGATCAAAACAAGGCGTATGCTGAGGGCCTGGTGGCCACCATTAAGCATGAGATTCGGCAGGGCATTTTTGACTATGCCAGCCGTTTTCCCAATTCGCCGCGGTTGAAGCAAAACACTTTCGGCCACTACCTGGATATTTTCTATGAGATCAAAGCGCGCAAGGTGGCGGCGCTGACGCTGGAGAATTACCAGCGCTGGGGAAGAGGCTATATTCGCCCGCAATGGGGCCATAGGCTGGTGGAGGATATCGACACCATCGACATCGAGAAGTGGATCAGCGCGTCCCTTGACTCGCTGGCCAGCAAAAGCATCAAAGAGATTCTGCAGATAATGTCTCAGGTGTTTGACCTTTACGGCACCCGCCACCGCGTTCACTACAATCCCACAAAGCCGATCCGGGTGGCGTTGCCTGACTCTGAAGATCCGGATGTGTTCACGCGCCGGGAAATTAACCTGATTCTCAATACGCCCACTGAGCGGGAATCTGAGCGAAACATGACGGAGTTTTGGCTGTGGTCCGGCCCGCGCACCGCAGAGCTGATTGCGATGAGCTGGGATTATATCGACCTCGACGCCGGTATTGCCCGGTATGAAATGGGCGTGGTTGAAGGGCAGTACAAGGCGACCAAGACGCGGCGTTCAAAGCGCACGGTGGAACTGTTGAAGCCGGCTGTTGACGCGTTGCGACGACAGAAAGCGATCACCGGCGACCTGGATCCGATCACGGTCGAGATGACCGACCGGGATAACCGCACTATCCGAAAAGTGAAATTCCGGCCGGTATGGGTAAGCACAGGTACCGGCGAGCCGTTCATCCACATTAAGAGTTATCGGGAATATTGGTGGACCAATCACCTGGAGGCGGCCGGGGTTCGCTACCGGGGGCCAAGCCAGTGCCGCCACACCTTCATCAGCCAGATGCTAACGGTGGGTATGCCTATCAACTGGATTATTGCGCAGGTAGGCCACACATCCGAAGCCATGATCCGGAAGCACTACGGCAAATTCATTCAGGAAGACCAGCCGATCAACTTCTCGCAACTGGCCAACGCCAAGTTGGGGTTTACTGGGCAAGAAGAATAACAAAGCCCCGGAGTCACAAGCAGAAAGGCCGGTAATTCGGCCTGCCTTCCCACTTCGTCAGTCCCAGAACGGTCCCAAAATCGTCCCATTCCAAACTGCCAGTCTCGGAAAGCCCCGTATGACGCGGGTTTAAATGGCGGAGGGGCAGGGATTCGAACCCTGGGACGGTCGCCCGTCGCCGGTTTTCAAGACCGGTGCTTTCGACCACTCAGCCACCCCTCCGGAGAAGCCCGAGATTATACCTAGGTTTGTTTCTGAAACAAGCATCTTGCTAAAAAAGACTTATAAATCAGCCCGGTGTGGCGATTTTTTGCGCAGGGGGAGAGGCGCTGAAAATAAAAAGCCCGGCGCTAGGCCGGGCTTGTTGGTGTTTCGCTTCAGCTGTTTCGGGGATCGTTCGCCGCTCTCGGAAGCGTCGGGCGATTCGGGTCGGGCTGAGCGGTAAGTGTTGGGTCGAGCGCTGGTGGTGTCGGTGTGCCGGTGGTAATTTCTACAGCCTCTACCGGGCTCGGCGACACGCGAGGGTCGTTGGCGGCGCGGCCCTTCGGTTTGGCCACGCTGACGGGAGGCTTAGCCACCTCAAGCTGCGGGGTGGTCGCTTTCTTGGCGGGTGCTTCTGGCTCGGCGACGGCTGCTGGTTCAGTGGACGCAGGCTCTGACGTTTCTTGCGCGTTGGACGCAGGCTCTGCGGCCTTCGCCTCAGCATTTTGAGTCGAATCGATGTCCGGTACGGCTTCCGCTGGTGCGCTTTCTTCCTGCTCGGCTTGTACCGTTTCCGCCTGAGTGGTCTCTGTGACAGCCGCCGGTTTTTCGGAAGCGGCCTCAGTTGTAGAGATTTGCTCAGTTACAGGGACTTCTGTGCTGTCCGTGTCTGCTGTCTCGCTCGCAGGCTCCTTGGCGGTCGCTGCGGTATCGACATTTTCCTGTTGCGGGGTAGTGGCTGCCTCGTCGGCTTGAACCGGCGTTTCCGTGGTCGTTTCGTTGGTGGCCGGAGTCTCAGGCCGCTTCTCAGCACTGACGTCAGTTTGCGGGGCCTGTTGCTGAGTTGCTTCCGCTTTGGGCTCTTCGTTACCCGCTTCGCTTACGATGCTGTTGCGTGCGTCGTCAGAAAGCTCCTCGCTGGGAACCGTGCTGCGCTTGCGCTCCTGCGGGCCACGGGGCTTGCGATTACCGCGACGCTTCGGACGATTGGCGTTGTCACTGTTGCGCTTGTCGCTGTTGTCGTCCGCGTTGTTGCTTTCATTGCGCTCGGTTTCTTTCGCCGCATTTGCCTTGTCGGCATTGCGATCGTTGTTGCGATTGCGATTATTGCGGTTATTACGACGCTCACCATTGCGATTTTCGGCGGGCTTTTCACTGCGGTTGTCGCTGCGTTTCTCACGATTGGCATTTTTATCGCCCGCCTTTTCCTCTCCGTCAGCGTTCTGAGCGGGGCGGTTATTGCGGTTGCGATTATTGCGATTGCGATTGCCGTTGTTGTTACGGTTGTTGCGATTGCCGTTATTGTTCCGGCTGCGGTTGTTATTGTTGCGACGCGGCGCGGGTTCTGGCTCCGGCTCAGGCTCTTCGGTTTTAAAGAGTGCGGCGATCCCTTTTGCGAGTTTTGCGAAGAAACCGTCAGGCGTTGTTTTCGCGTTAGCGGAATCAGCCTTGGCCTTTTTGTCGTCGCTCGCATCAGTGCTGGCCGCTGTGGGAGCAGGGGCCGGCGTTTTGGGCGCCAGGGTGCGCACAACAGCCGCGGGAGCCGCTGCTGGAGTGTCTTCGATCTTGCTCAGCTCTTCTTCAGCCGCTTCAACCTCAGCAGCGATTTTGTAGCTGATTTCTGCATCGCCTTCGATGTCGCTCTCCCGCAGACGGACAACTTCGAAGTGAGGCGTGTCTAGGTGTGGCGCAGGAATGACCACGACGCGAACATTGCTGCGCTGCTCAATTGCATAGATCGCGGTGCGTTTTTCGTTAAGCAAGTAGGAGCCGACATTGACGGGGACTACGGCACGAATCTCAGCACTTTTCTCTTTGTTGGCCTCTTCCTCGACAAGGCGAAGAATAGACAGGGCCAGCGACTTGGTATCGCGAATAGTGCCTTGCCCGCTGCAGCGGGGGCAGACCTTGGCGCTGGTTTCTCCAAGAGACGGGCGCAGTCGCTGGCGGGACATTTCCAGCAGGCCAAAGCGGGAAATGCGACCGGTTTGCACGCGGGCGCGATCGCTGGACATGGCCTCACGGACGCGATTTTCCACCTCGCGCTGATTTTTGGCTGCCATCATGTCAATAAAGTCGACAACGATCAGGCCGCCAATGTCGCGCAAGCGTAACTGGCGAGCAATCTCGTCAGCAGCTTCAAGGTTGGTTTGCAGGGCGGTTTCTTCGATATCGCCGCCTTTAGTGGCGCGGGCGGAGTTGATATCGATAGAGACTAGAGCCTCGGTGGGGTCGATAACAATGGAGCCACCGCTGGGAAGCTGAACTTCGCGCTGGAAGGCCGATTCGATCTGCGATTCGATCTGGTAGCGGTTGAATAGCGGAACCTGGTCCTGATACAGGCGCACTTTATTTTTAAAGTGCGGCATGACCTGTTCCACGAAGTGCATGGCTTCGTTGTAGGACTCCTCAGAGTCAATCAACACTTGGTCAATATCGTCGCGTAGGTAGTCTCGGATTGCGCGGATAATGACATTGCTTTCCTGCAGGATAAGGACTGGAGCTTTACGCTCCTCGGCAGCCTGCTGGATAGCTGACCAGAGGTGGAGCAGGTAGTCGAGATCCCACTGCAGTTCTTCTGAGCTGCGGCCGATGCCGGCAGTGCGCACGATGACGCCCATGCTCTCGGGAATATTAATGCTGTTCAGTGCGTCGCGCAGAGCGGCGCGCTCTTCACCCTCAATGCGGCGGGAGATTCCGCCCGCACGCGGGTTGTTGGGCATCAGTACCATGTAGCGACCAGCGAGGCTGATAAACGTGGTCAGCGCTGCGCCTTTATTGCCGCGTTCCTCTTTTTCTACCTGTACGATGACTTCCGTGCCTTCCTTGACCAGATCTTTGATCTTGGCGCGACCGGAGACATCAGAGGGGTGTTGGTAGAAGTATTCCTTGGAGATTTCTTTGAGGGGGAGGAAGCCGTGGCGCTCGGCGCCGAAGTCGACAAAAGCCGCTTCCAGACTGGGTTCTACGCGGGTGATTTTCCCTTTGTAGACGTTGGCCTTTTTCTGGACACGGGTGCGGTTTTCAATATCCAGATCGTACAGCCGCTGCCCGTCAACGAGGGCAACACGCAACTCCTCTGGCTGAGTTGCGTTAATAAGCATTCTTTTCATGAGCTAGAAAATCCCAAAAGCTGGGACTTGCCGGGCCGCTCATGTGATTGAGCATCTATTAGCGTTCAATGAGTCGATTGGGCCTTATGGGCACCGGGGCCGAGTCGGCCAGCGTTCTCATCGTGAGGCGGCAATGTCGTCGCCGCATTCAATTCCGCGCGCAGTGGCTGCGGTCAATTCGTTCGTCCGTCTAATACGGCAGGCGCAGGGTATAAGCGCCGGATATCGATAACGTCTTCGTTGGTTTTCGCTTTAACAGAGTTCTATCACATCTGCGGTGCCGACAAATCTCAGCGGCACAATGTTTTATGTACCGGCACTACGCTAGAATGCCGCCGGTACGCTACTTGTTCACGTCGAGAGGCGAAGCCAAAAATGTTGGCAGTGTCAGCCTCTGGTAGGAGTCGGCGGTTTTCCCTCGCTGCACAGCCCTTGCTGTGGCGGGAACCGGACCCGACCGCTACCGGGCGAATATAACAGGATTCAGTAGTTGTCTCAATGATTTACCGAGGTATTACGTGACGTCAGACGGAGTGGTCAATCCCGCCGTTCGCTTTGTAACCGTTAGTGCAGATTTCGCCGGTCAGCGATTGGATAATTTCTTGATGAGGGAGTTAAAAGGCGTCCCTAAGTCAAAGATTTATAACATTTTACGGCGAGGAGAAGTGCGGGTTAATAAGTCTCGAGCCAAGCCTGCGTACAAGCTTGTTGCGGGAGATGTGTTGCGTATTCCTCCTGTGCGTCTGGCGGTTCGCGAGGAGGCGCCGGTGCCCAGGGGCTTGGGCGAAGAGATTCGCGACGCCGTGCTGTACGAAGATGCTGGCTTGATGGTTATCAATAAGCCCTCTGGCTTGGCTGTTCACGGTGGCAGCGGTGTTTCGCTGGGCCTAATAGAGTCGCTGCGGCAGCTGTATCCGCAAGAGCGTCACCTGGAGTTGGTGCACCGCCTTGATCGAGATACGTCTGGCTGTGTAATGGTGTCTAAGAAGCGCTCAGTTCTCAAAGAGTTACATTCTCTTCTTCAGAAAAGGCATGCGGTTGATAAGCGCTATCTGGCGCTGGTGGCGGGAAGTTGGCCAGTCCGTAAACAGCAGGTTAATGTGCGCGTGCAGAAGAATGTGCTGCAATCCGGTGAGCGTATGGTGCGTGCGGGTCTGGAAGGTAAGCCGTCGTTGACCGAGTATCGTGTAATTGAACGTATTCCCGGGGCGACGCTGGTAGAGGCCAAGCCGATTACTGGGCGAACCCATCAAATTCGTGTGCATTGTCAGTATGCGGGTTACCCGATTCTTGGTGATGAGAAATACGGTGATGACGAGTTGAACCGGCGTTTTCGAGATAGGGGGCTTCGCCGCCTATTTTTGCATGCACACTCGTTGTCATTTGAGTTGGGTGGGCGAAAAATTTCGGTGACCGCGCCGCTTCCGGCAGATTTGCAAGCCATTTTGGAGGAGAAGGGCGCAGATGCTGCTGATTTTTGACTGGGATGGCACGCTGATGGACTCAGCGGACAAAATTGTGCGCTGTATGCGCGCCGCCGCTATCGAGCGGCAGTTGGAGCCCCTTGAGGCGGAAGCAATCCACAATATTATCGGGCTTGAGCTCGGCGTGGCGATCGGTCAGCTTTATCCTGAGCTGGGGCTGGGAGGGGTGGAGCTGATGCGAGCAGCCTATTCCCGGCAGTTTGTTGAGGCGGATCAGAAACCCTGTTCATTTTTTGCGGGGGTTGGCGACGGCTTGGTGAAGCTGCATGCGGCCGGGCACACACTCTGCGTTGCCACCGGGAAAAGCCGTAAGGGTTTGAATCGTGTGTTTTCCCATTTGCCAGAGGCGGCGCTGTTTGCGGGCAGTCGCTGTGCGGATGAAACTGCGTCCAAGCCACATCCGTTGATGTTGCAGGAGTTGTGCGACGAGTTCTCGGTGTCGCCGCATGAGGCATTGATGGTGGGTGATACGGAGTACGATCTGGAAATGGCCAGTAAGGTTGGTATGCCATCCATTGGTGTCAGCTATGGAGCGCATGCGCCGGAGCGCTTGCTTCGCTGGTCGCCTCTGCGGGTGGTGGATCAGTTTACTGAGCTGGTGGCATACCTTGAGGCGTAGCGATCAAGGTAGGGTATAGCCTTCTTTATTAAGAAAGTTGATAAGCCGGATGAGTGGCAGGCCGATGAGGCTGTTGGGGTCGCGGCCGCTTAATGCGCTGAACAGGCTAATCCCGAGTCCTTCCATTTTGAAGCTGCCTGCGCAGTCAAAAGCCGGTTCAGCGGTAATGTATCGCTCTATCTGTTCGTCGCTCAGGGGGCGGAAGGTGACGGCATAGCGCTCTACGCAGTGGTGTTCCCGCGCGTCGCTGTGGCGAAACAGGCTGAGTCCTGTATGGAAAACAACGGTTTTGCCGGAGCAGTTGCGCAGCTGCTCGGCGGCTTTTGTGGCGTTGCCCGGTTTGCCCAGTGCGCAGCCGTCCAATTCTGCCACCTGGTCGCTGCCGATTATCCACGCTTCTTCATGTTGCGCGCCAACGGTTCTTGCCTTGTTGGAGGCAAGGCGGCCCGCGAGCTGATGGGGTGTTTCATTCGGCAGGGGGCTTTCGTCTACATTGGCCGGGTGACACTCAATGTCCAAACCCAGTCGCTCCAGCAGTTGTTTCCTGTAAGGGGAGGCGGAAGCGAGAATGAGGGTGCGAAAGGGGGTGGCCATGGTTTTTCCTTGCTGTGAATTGGGCTACTTTATCAAAATTCTCCTGATGCCCGGAATGCGTGGCCTAAGCGCTTAAAAATACAGCTTTTTGCTTTGACATCGTGGGGGCAAATCCCTATGATTGCGCGCTTATGCAAAACCAGCCCCTGCCCAAGCAGATTGATGCGCGGAAGTTATGCGCAACCACTGCGAATATTCGTGCTCAGGCAAGTGTGAGTACATTGCCGCGTTTTGCGGCCGGGCTAGCCTCGGATCGAGGTGAAGTGACGGTCGATATTCGCTTGTATCGTGAAGAGCAGGGGTTTTACCGTATCGATGGCAAAGCGGTAGCAAGTGTTGATGTGTTCTGTCAGCGCTGCCTTCAGCCGATGCCAGTCGAGATAGTTGCAGAGTTTGCATTGGCGATTGTCTGGACTGAAGAGCAAGCCAAGGCGCTGCCAAAATCACTGGATCCGGTGATTCTGGGAGAAGAATTGCTTGAGCTGGATGAACTGCTGCAGGATGAATTAATTATCAGCACGCCGTTCGTCAACTACCATGACAAGCGTGAATGTGCAGCCGATGCACCTGTCGATTACCCCGCGCCGGAAGGCGCCGGAAGTGAAGAAAAGGGTGAGTCACCGTTTTCTGTGCTGGGGTCGTTAAAGCCCCGAGATTAAGTAAAGAGGAATTGTTGAGCCATGGCTGTTCAGAAAAGCAAAAAGACCCGTTCTCGTCGCGGTATGCGTCGGTCTCACGATGCACTGTCCAGCGCAGCGCTGTCTGTTGATCAGACTAGCGGAGAGAAGCACCTGCGTCACAATGTTACTGCGGACGGTTTCTTCCGTGGCCGTAAAGTAGTCGCTGGTAAAGACGACTGACTTTTGCGTGGCATCACTGCGACTCGCTGTTGATGCAATGGGCGGAGACGTCGGTCTCCGCTCAACTATCCCTGCCTCTATTCTCGCACTGAACGAGAATTCACAACTTCATATCACCCTGGTTGGCGACGAGCCTGCAATCCGGCAGCAGCTTGAGAAAGCGCGCTTTGATTCCCCGCGCCTTACGGTTCATCACGCCCCTGACGTGGTGCCGATGGATGAAAAACCTGCTCAGGCATTGCGCTCGCGACCTCAGTCGTCAATGGCTGTGGCCCTTGAATTATTGAGAGATGGCAAAGTAGGAGGCGTGCTGAGTGCCGGCAACACCGGCGCGCTAGTGGCAATGAGCTGTATTATCGTTCAGCGATTGGAAGGTGTGAGGCGGCCCGCAATCTGCGCTGCTATTCCCGCTGACAATCACCACACCTATATGCTTGACCTGGGCGCCAATGTACAGTGCGGAGCCGAAGAGCTTCGGCAGTTTGCCGTTATGGGCAGTGCGCTGGCATCGTCAATAGATGGCCTTGAGTCGCCGCGCCTGGGCCTGCTGAACATCGGTGAAGAGCTGATCAAAGGAACGCCGGTATTGCAGGAGGCGGCGCAGATGCTGGAAGGCGATGCCGCGCTCAACTACATCGGGTTTATAGAGGGTGGTGATATTTTTAGTGCCAGGGTGGATGTTGTCGTCTGCGATGGTTTTGTGGGAAATATCGCACTGAAAGTCAGCGAAGGAACGGCATCCTATATCGGGCGCACATTGCGTGAAGAGTTGCTCAGTACTTGGCGCGGCCGCCTCATTTCCCTGCTGCTATTGCCGGTGATTAACCGCTTTCAACGCCGTCATGACCCCCGTTATTACAACGGCGCGGTGTTGCTCGGCTTGCGGGGGCTGGTAGTGAAAAGTCATGGTGGCAGCGATGCAAAGGGTTTTCTGGCCGCAATCCGGCACACAAGTAAAGCTATGAAGCAGGAATTGCCTGCGCGGATTGCCCATCAATTGCGGGACATGCCGGTCCTGCCGACATAAGACATTACTACTCACTGATTAAATAAAAGGATTAGCGACAGATGGAAGCACAAAAACTGGCGTTTGTTTTTCCCGGTCAGGGTTCACAGAAAGTGGGCATGCTGACTGAGCTCGGAGAGGCCTATTCCAGCGTGAAGCAAACATTTGCCGAAGCCTCTGAGGCTTTGGGTTATGACATGTGGGAGCTGGTTCAGCAGGGCGAGCAGTCTCAGCTGAACATGACCGAGACTACCCAGCCCGTTCTGCTCACTTCCAGTGTGGCCGTTTGGCGCCTTTGGCAGGCACAGGGCGGCTTGCAGCCGACAATTATGGCTGGGCACAGCTTGGGTGAATTCTCCGCACTGGTTTGCGCTGGTGCGCTCGACTTTGCTGATGCGGTCAAGTTGGTGCGGGCCCGCGGGCAGTTCATGCAAACGGCTGTGCCAGTGGGAGAAGGGGCGATGGCCGCAGTTCTGGGGTTGGAGGATGCGCAAATCGAAGAAATTTGTGCAGCCGCCGAGGGTGTGGTTGAAGCGGTCAACTATAACTCTCCGGGTCAGGTGGTTATTGCGGGGCACACTGCAGCGGTTGAGGCAACGATTGAAAAGCTCAAGGAAGCCGGTGCCAAGCGGGCCATGCTGCTGCCGGTCAGTGCACCTTTCCATACCTCATTGATGCGGCCTGCAGGTGAAAAGCTCGAACAAGCGCTGGCGGAGTTGACCGTTAACCCACCTGTCATTCCCGTGGTCCACAATGTGCATGCACAGACTGAAAGCGACCCTGCAAAAATTAAGGCCCTGCTTACCGAGCAGATATACAGTGCCGTGAAGTGGGTGAGCTGCGTTGAGGCGATGACTGAAGTAGGGGTGGAATGCACGCTCGAATGTGGGCCGGGTAAGGTGTTGAGTGGCCTCAATAAACGGATTCAGAAGTCGCTGACATGCCTGAACGTCGATAGTCCGGAGACTCTCGATGCGGCGCTGGCAGCCGTTTCTCAGTAAGTTCGCAGTCAATAAGGAATAAGGATTTAGCTATGAGCGAAAAAGTTGCACTGGTCACGGGTGCCAGCCGGGGAATTGGTAAAGCGATCGCCCTTGAGTTGGGCAAGGCGGGTATGACCGTCGTGGGAACGGCAACGTCTGAATCAGGTGCGCAGGCGATTAGCGAGCGCTTTGCCGAGCATGGTGTGGCGGGTACAGGAATGGCGCTGGATGTGTCGTCTTCTGAGTCGGTTGACGCGGTGCTGAAGGCGATTGCAGAACAGTATGGTCCGGTAACCGTGCTGGTCAATAACGCCGGTATTACCAAGGACAACATTATGATGCGTATGAAAGAGGACGAGTGGTTCGATGTCATCGACACCAATCTCAACTCTCTTTACCGCATTGCCAAGGCATCACTGCGTGGCATGACCAAAGCCCGTTGGGGAAGAATCATCAATATCAGCTCTGTTGTGGGTTCTATGGGGAACGCGGGGCAGGCCAACTATGCTGCGGCGAAAGCCGGTATGGATGGATTTACCCGCGCTTTGGCACGGGAAATTGGTTCGCGTGGCATAACGGTAAACAGCGTGGCGCCGGGCTTTATCGATACCGATATGACTAAAAAATTGCCTGACGAGCAGCGCGATGCTCTTAAGGGGCAAATTCCCTTGCAGCGCCTGGGTGAGCCTGAAGAGATTGCGTCGGTGGTGGCCTTTCTTGCTGGTGATGCCGGTGGCTACATTACAGGTGAAACCATTCATGTGAATGGCGGGATGTATATGGCGTAAACATCTGAAAAATAGAGCTTTCTGTCCGGAAATGTTGAATTTTTCAGATTTTGCTATGCACAAGGCTCGGCAGTCGAGGTAGAATTAGCGGCAAGTGCTGAGCGGTATACAACACGTATTCGATGAACGACCTCTTCTTCGACCGCGTTGGTTGAAGTTGGGCGCTCCAAACTTAAAATCAATTAGGAGTCATTTACGACCATGAGTAGCATTGAAGAACGCGTCAAGAAAATTGTGGCAGAGCAACTCGGTGTTAAGGAAGACGACGTTCAGGAGTCTGCCTCGTTTGTAGAAGATCTGGGCGCAGATTCTCTTGATACCGTTGAGCTGGTAATGGCCCTCGAAGAGGAATTCGAAACTGAGATTCCTGATGAAGAAGCCGAGAAAATCACTACCGTGAAGCTGGCTATCGATTACATCAAAGAAAACCTGCAGTAAGTTTTCTGTACGGCGAAAGCCGTCACGAAAAAGCCGTTTCTATAGCATATAGAGCGGCTTTTTTTATGCCTGATTATTATGTTGGTGGCGCTTTGAGATAGTATTGCGCCCGGTACTGGCGGTCTGTTGACGCGCCATCCACCGTATAGGCGGTGAAGAGTGATTCTGGAGGAAAACATGTCAAAGCGTAGAGTCGTCGTGACGGGTATGGGGATGGTCAGCCCACTCGGCAATTCAATGGATGAGAGCTGGAAGAACATACTGGATGGGCGCAGTGGTGTTGGTGTTCTCGACAGCTTTGATGTGTCAGCCTTTTCGACGCAGATTGGCGCGTCGATTAAAGATTTCAGCGTCGATGAGTATATGTCGGCAAAGGAAGCCAAGCGTTTTGACCCCTTCATACACTACGGGATTGCTGCAGCGGAACAAGCGTTAGCTGATGCTGGAGTTACAATCACCGAGGAAAATGCGCCGCGCTTTGGTACGGCTATTGGCTCGGGTATTGGCGGTATCGGATTGATTGAAAACAGCCGCATGATTATTGAGAAAAGCGGTCCCCGCAAGCTGTCACCATTTACCGTGCCTGGTGCCATTATCAACATGGTGGCGGGTTTGATGGCCATTCGCCATAACCTGCAGGGACCGAGCATCGCGATTACCACTGCCTGCACGACGGGCACCCACAATATCGGCATGGCCGCCCGGATGATTGCCTACGGCGATGCCGATGCCATGTTGGTTGGTGGCGCGGAAATGGCCACCACCCCCGTGGGCCTAGGTGGCTTCGCCGCGGCGCGTGCGATGTCCACACGCAACGATGACCCTCAGGCGGCAAGCCGTCCCTGGGATAAAGGCCGCGATGGCTTTGTGCTGGGGGATGGCGCTGGCATGCTGGTGCTTGAGGAGCTGGAATCTGCTCGCCGGCGTGGCGCGCGAATCTATGCGGAACTGCAGGGCTTCGGGATGAGCTGTGATGCCTTCCACATGACGTCGCCACCGGAAGATGGTCGTGGCGCACTGGCTGCTATGCGTGCTGCCCTCAATGATGCCGCCTTGAGTGCGGACAAGCTTGACTATATCAATGCTCACGGTACCTCGACGGTGGCGGGGGATGTTGCGGAAAGTCGAGCGATAGAGCAGTTGATGGGAAGTGCTGCCAGTCAGGTGGCTGTGAGTTCGACGAAGTCCATGGTTGGACACCTGCTGGGGGCTGCGGGTGCGGTCGAGGCTATTTTCTCGGTGTTGGCGATTTGCGATCAGGTGGCGCCGCCGACGATTAATCTCGATGATCCGGATGACGGCTGTCATTTGAACTATGTGCCCAACAATGCGCAACCTCGTGATATCCGCTACAGCATGTCCAACTCCTTCGGCTTTGGCGGCACCAATGGCAGCTTGCTGTTTGCAAAGCTTGATGACTGATCGAGTCTTGTCGAAGGCCTGTGGAGTCTCGCATTGAGTGCCCTGCTAAATGGTCGTCCCTGTGCATCTGCCTTGCCAAACAATCGCGCAACCGCCTACGGCGATGGTGTTTTTGAAACCCTGAGGGTGGATGCCAATGGGGTTCTTTGGATAGATGAGCATCTCCAGCGTCTTGCTCAAGGGGCGGCGCGTCTGGGTCTGTGGATCGACATCCCGGCGCTTCACCGAGAGATCGCTGAAATCCTGGTGGATGTCGTTGCGCCAACGGTGCTGAAAATCCAGTGTTATCGCCGCGCTGGCGGGCGTGGGTACTTCGGTGCTGAACGGGAAGCCGAGCGCTTGTTGTCGCTGTGGCCGCTCCCCGCTAATACCTGTTGGGCTAAGGGGGCACGGCTAATGCTCTGCCAGACGCGGCTGGCAGAGAATCCTGCGTTGGCTGGCATAAAGCACTGCAACCGCCTGGAGCAGGTCCTTGCGGCTGCGGAATTGGCGCGCAGTGGCTGCGACGAGGGGCTGATGCTGGATGGTTCTGGCTGCCTCGTCGAGGGAACGCGAAGTAATCTGTTCGTGGTCAAAGATGGAACGCTGATGACGCCATCACTGGCACGCAGTGGTGTCGTGGGTATTATGCGCAAGAAAATTATCGAGTGGGCGAGTGGCCATGGCGTCGACTGTCGCGAGGGGCGGTTGGGTCCCAGTGCTTTGCCCAAGGCCGACGAAGTGTTTGTCTGCAACAGCGTGTTCGGTATTTGGCCGGTGACGGCGGTGGGCTGTGTGTCCCTTCCGGTGGGTGAGTTATGCCGGACATTGCAACGGGAGTTTGATTCGCAGTTTCATGCTTAAATTAGTCAGAATTATTGCCGCGCTGCTGTTTCCGGTCATTATTGCCGGCGTGCTTCTGGTCGGCTACGTCGACCATTATTTCGATCGGCGTTTGCAGATTGAGGGAGACAGTGCCGTCATGTTGTTGGAGAGAGGTACGGGCTTTTCGACCATGGTCAATCAGGCGGCTGAACGGGGCTGGATAGCGCAGCCGGGCGTGCTCAAAATTGCGGCACGGATAGTACCCTCCATGGCTGAGGTGAGGGCTGGGGAATACCAGGTTCACGCTGGCACAACCGTGGGGCAATGGTTGGCGATGATGCGAAACGGTGAAGTGGTGCGCCACCATTTCACCTTCGTCGAGGGATGGACTGTTAAGCAGTTATTGTCGCAACTGAAAGGCAGCCCCATGTTAGCAGACGAAACGTTGGTGGCAGGGCCGGAACTGTGGGCGCAGTTGGGTATTGAAGCGCCGTTGGCCAAACACCCTGAGGGGCTCTTCTTTCCGGATACCTATGATTTTCATCGAGGTGACGAGCCGTCATTACTGTTGCGGCGCGCCTACCAGCGTATGGAGTCGGTGCTGATGGACGAGTGGGAAAAGCGACAGCCAAATCTCCCACTGGCAACGCCTTACGAGGCGCTGATTCTGGCCTCTATTATAGAAAAGGAAACTGGTGTTCCCGGCGAGCGTGGTGAAATTGCCGGCGTGTTCATTCGCCGCTTGCAAAAGGGGATGCGTCTACAGACGGATCCCACCATTATTTATGGCATGGGTGACGCGTATCAGGGGAATATTCGTAGCCGCGACCTGCGCGACGACAGCAATCCCTACAACACCTATCGTATTAATGGCCTGCCGCCTACGCCGATTGCACTGGCCGGGCGCGAAGCCATTCATGCTGCCCTGCAGCCAGAACCGGGCAGCAGCCTGTTTTTTGTCGCCAAGGGTGATGGCAGCCATTATTTTTCCGAAACGCTGGCTGAACATGAGGCTGCCGTTCGTCAGTACCAGCTTCGTCGAAGGCAGGACTATCGGTCCAGTCCAGCTCCAAAGGGGGCAGGCCAATGAATAAAGGACGTTTTATCACGCTGGAAGGGGGCGAGGGCGTTGGTAAGTCCAGCAATATGGCTTTTATTGTCGATTTGCTTACTGAGGCCGGTGTCGACTTTATTCAGACTCGCGAGCCGGGTGGCACACCCCTGGCGGAAGAAATTCGCCAGTTGCTACTCACGCCGCGTGACGAGCATATGGATGAGTTGAGCGAGCTGCTCTTGGTGTTCGCCGCTAGGGCACAACACCTTGCCAGAACCATTCGTCCAGCGCTGGCCGCGGGTACATGGGTGCTGTGTGACCGTTTTACGGACGCTACCGTTGCCTATCAGGGAGCCGGGCGCGGTTTGTCGTTGTCCACGATCGCTCAGCTTAGGGCGTTGGTGCATCGTGACCTGCAGCCGGATATGACGTTGTTATTGGATGCTCCCGTCGAGATTGGCATGTCTCGGGCCGGTGAGCGAGGAGAGCTCGATCGCTTCGAACAAGAACAGATGAGTTTTTTTGAGCGCGTGCGGCAGGGATATATTGATCAGGCGCAGGCTGATCCCGATCGCTATCGCATTATTGATGCATCGCAATCGCTGAGCGATGTGCAGGCCGACATCCGTGATGTACTAATGCCTTGGCTGGGCCAAGCCGATGGCTGAGCCGATGATCAGTTACGCCTGGCATGCCATTCAGTGGCAGCAGCTCGCCCAACTCCACGAAGAACAGCGCCTGCCGCATGCACTGCTTCTTGGCGGCGCACCCGGTATTGGCAAGTTGCGCTTTGCGCGCGCATTGCTGGCTACATTGTTGTGTGAGCAACCCAAAGGGTTTCAGGCCTGCGGGGCTTGCCAAGCCTGCCAGCTGCATGCGAGCGGCTCGCACCCGGATCTACGTGAGCTGACACCAGAGGAAGGTAAGCGGCAGATCGGTATCGATCAGGTTCGCAGCCTTCAGCAATTCACCGCACAAAGTGCCCACCGCGATGGCGGCAGAAAGCTGGCCCTCATACACCCGGCGGAAGCCATGAATGCGTATACGGCTAATGCGGTGTTGAAAACCCTGGAAGAGCCCGCCGGGGACACCGTGCTGATTCTGCTCAGCCATTCGCCCAGTCAGCTGCTTCCGACGATACGCTCGCGCTGTATGCAAATGAATTTCCCCTTGCCTGTGCGGGAACAGGCACTGGCTTGGCTGGAAACGCAGCTTGGGGGCGGTGACAGCGCTGAGCGCTTGTTGGATGAGAGCGGCGGACGTCCGCTTGCGGCACTGCAGTTGTTCGAGGCTGACGGCCTGGCGCAGTGGCAGCGCCAGGATGAGGCGCTGGCAGCGCTGGTAGCGGGCAGGAAGGACGCGGTAGCGCTAGCGGAAGAGTGGCAAGAGCAGGACAGTATTGAGCTGCTCGATTGGTGGTTGCGACGCCTGTCGTCCTTGATTCGGCATAAAAGTGCGGGGCAGCCGATGACAACCGATATCTGGTTGCCTTTTGCTGTATTGCCTGACGAGCGGCTGCATGGCTTCATGGATGAGGTGTTGAGCGTGAGAGCGAAGCTGTTGCGCGGTGCGGCCCTGAACAAACGCTTACTTCTGGAAAAGTTGCTGCTCGACTGGCAGTCAATGCTGCGCAGTCATGTGTAGCAGATGGCATATTTGATATAGTGAGTACGAAATGGGTTCTCAGACTGGTTGTTGACGAGGTGGAGCTGTATTGATGAGTGGACCTCAGGGCGCGCGCAACGGCATTTTATCGCTGACCATCCGCGATAAAGCGGTACTTTATGCGGCCTACATGCCTTTTGTTCGCGATGGCGGCTTATTTGTCCCGACAACGAAGCAGTATCAGGTTGGTGACGAGGTGTTTATGCTGCTGACATTGATGGATGAGCCGGAAAAAATCCCCGTTGCTGGCCGCGTTGTTTGGATCACGCCACGAGGAGCGCAAAGCAATCGGGCGGCCGGTATTGGCGTTCAGTTCATTGGCGAGGACCGCACCGCCAATCAGAAAATTGAAGCGTATCTCGCTGGTATTCTGGAATCCGAAAAACCTACCCACACCATGTAACAGACCTGGGTGGCCATGGATGTAATGGTCGCCGTATTTTGCACATAAGGAATTCTGCGTCCCATGCTGGTAGATAGTCATTGCCATCTTGATCGTATCGATTTGAAACCTTACGACGGCGATCTTGCGGCGGCCGTCGCCGCCGCCGCTGAGCGTGGGGTTGATCGTATGCTGTGTATTGGCATTGATCTGGGGAATGCCCCGGCGGTTGTGGACATAGCCCGGCGTTTTGACAATATCTATGCCTCGGTAGGCATACATCCGTTGGATATCAGCGACGAGCTCTGCGAGGTGGAGCAGCTTGTCGCATTAGCCGATCAGCCGAAGGTCATTGCTATCGGTGAAACGGGACTGGACTACTACTATAGCGCCGAGAAAAGCGAGGCGCAGAAACGCAGCTTCGCCAACCATCTCCGCGCCTCCGCGCTTACGGGTAAGCCGGTGATTGTGCACACTCGCGATGCTCGGGAGGACACCTTGCAACTGATACGCGAGCATGGTGATCCCTCGGTGGCGGGGGTCCTGCATTGTTTTACCGAGTCTTGGGAGATGGCCAGTGCGGCTCTGGACATGGGCTACTACATCTCCTTCTCGGGCATCATCACATTTAAAAATGCGGCAGACTTGCGTGAGGTGGTGAAGCGCGTTCCGGTGGAGCGCATGCTTGTGGAAACCGATTCTCCCTACCTGGCGCCCGTGCCTTACCGCGGTAAAAAGAACGAACCCAAATATGTTCGAGAAGTGGCGGAGTGCGTTGCCGAGCTGAAAGGTATGTCCTTCAGCGAAGTCGCCGCGCAGACCAGCCAGAATTTTGACCGTTTGTTCCGCTTTGCCTGAAGGACTCAGGCCAATCATTCTGGAGAAAACCATTGAGCGACGCCTCTCTCAAGCGCACTGCGCTGTACAAGCTGCATCTGGAACTCGGTGCCAAGATGGTACCTTTTGCCGGTTACGAGATGCCGGTTCAGTATCCTCTCGGGGTAAAGAAAGAACACCTTCACACGCGCGATGCCGCAGGCCTGTTTGACGTATCACACATGGGACAGATTCGCCTGAGCGGGGACAATATCGCGGCGGCTTTGGAAGCTATCCTGCCGCAAGATGTATTTGGGCTTGCAGAATCTCGCCAGCGCTACGGCATGCTGCTGAACGAGCAAGGCGGAATTCTGGACGATTTGATGATGGCCAATCGTGGCGAGGATTTCATGCTGGTCGTCAATGCCGCCTGTAAATATGACGACGCCGCCTGGCTGCGTAAGCACCTGCCGGATTCCATCGAGTTGGAACTGTTGGAGGATCGCGCATTGCTGGCGTTGCAAGGCCCCAAAGCACGTGAGGTGTTGAGCCGTCTTGCGCCCGCTACTGCGGAAATGCGTTTTATGGATACGGCCTATGCGTCTGTCGGCAACAATGATTGCTGGTTGAGTTGTTCGGGGTACACCGGCGAGGACGGTTTTGAAATTTCGGTGGCCAGTGATCAGGCCGAGGCACTAGCCAGATGCCTGCTTGCGGAGCCCGAAGTGGAGGCGATCGGCTTGGGTGCGCGCGACTCCTTGAGACTGGAGGCTGGCTTGTGTCTCTACGGCCACGATATGGACAGTCAGCGCAGTCCCGTTGAAGCGAACTTGATGTGGGCGATTCAGAAGTGCCGCCGCCCCGGTGGAGACAGGGCCGGCGGTTACATTGGTTCGGCGGCAGTTGAGGAGCAGTTGAGCAGGGGTGTTCCCCAGCGTCGTGTACTGTTGGATATTGATGGCCGCGCGCCGGTGCGGGAGCACAGTGTCATTGTGAATGGGCAAGGAAAAGCGGTTGGCGAAGTATGCAGCGGCGGCTTTGGGCCTTCTACAGGTGGACCTATCGCGATGGCCTATATTGATGCCGTCGTGCTGGATGGCGGAGACGCGCTGTTTGCCGATGTTCGCGGCAGGCAAATTCCGGTATCGGTGCGCAGTAGCGCCTTTTTCCCACGGCGCTATTACCGCGGCTGAGCGATGAAACGGTGGCCGCTGGGCGTCATTGAGGGTTTTTACGGTCGCCAGTGGCGCTGGGAGCAACGTCGGGAACTTCCCCGGCTGTTGCGAGACTGGGGGTACAACGCCTATATCTATGCCCCTAAAGGGGATGGTAGTTTGCGCAGTCGCTGGCGTGACGACTTTTCCAAAGAGCATTCGGCAAGGTTGCGGTCCCTCTCAGAGGCTTCCATTCAGGCTGGTATCGACTGGGGGTTGGGGCTGTCGCCAGCGGGTTTGCAGAGCGAATTCGGTGATCAGGATCAGCGTGATCTTCGACGTAAGCTGAAGCAAATTCAATCCCTGAAACCAGCCATGCTTTGGATTCTATTTGATGATCTGCCTGCGGGAGTTCCCCAGCTCGCAGCGCGTCAACTGGCAGTCATGGCCGTTGTAAGGGACGCGCTGCCGGAGGTCAGGCTAGCCATGTGCCCCAGCTATTACAGCGACGATCCTATTCTGGAAACCCTGTTTGGCCGCTGCCCTGAAGGCTATTTCGAGCAATTAGCCAACGGCTTGGGCGCTGAGGTCGATTTGCTGTGGACTGGGCCCCAGGTCATTTCAACCGAGTATCGCCGCGAAGATATGCACCGCGCGAGTGAATTGCTGGGGCGCAAGCCGCTGCTTTGGGATAATTACCCGGTGAATGACGGTCGCAAGAGTAGCCGGTTTTTAAATGTCCTGCCGTTCCGTGGGCGACAGCCCTGGTTGAAAGAGGCTTGTAGCGGGCATTTTGTTAACCCAATGAACGCCTATCATCTATCCTTTCTCTCATTGCAGGGTTTGCCTGCGGGCTATGAACAGGGCCTCAGTCCTGATGCGGCATTTAAGTCCGCGCTGATGACCTTGCCCGCTGAGCTTGCTGAGGTGCTGGTGGAATATGCTGATGTCTTTCAGTGTCAAGGCTTGGATGGGATGCCCACAGACTTGAAATCCGTGCTGGCTTTGCGTTGTGATGGTATCGATCACCCTGCGGCGGCTGAGTTGGCCGGGTGGCTCAGAGAAGAGTATCGCTTCGATCCCGATTGCCTCACCGAGTAGGGCAATGGGGTTTAACACGGCGGCTTGCCTTGCCTATCGCTTTCGGGTAGTTTTGCACCCGGATGTTTACATGGTAAACATGTTGCTTTAGGCAAATGCCGCCGCCAACATCTCGACTAGAGAACTCGATTAGAGGGAAAACAATGATTTATCAAGGCAAGGCGTTAAGCGCAAGCTTTCTGGAAGATGGCATCGCGGAGCTCTGCTTCGACCTTCAGGGCGACTCCGTCAACAAATTTAACCGGCTGACTTTGGAAGAACTCGGCGAAGCTACTCAGGCTTTGGCCAGTGAGTCAGGCTTGAAAGGGGTGGTCGTTACCAGCGGCAAGCCGGTTTTTATTGTGGGCGCCGATATCACGGAATTCACTGAGCTGTTCACGCTGCCAGACGCTGAGCTGCGCGGTTGGTTGGAGCAAGCCAATGCCATTTTTAACGCTTTTGAAGACCTGCCTGTACCGACTGTTGCTGCCATCAATGGCGTTGCGCTGGGCGGTGGTTATGAAATGTGTCTGGCTTGTGATTTCCGCGTGATGTCGTCTGCGGCTGTCGTGGGACTTCCTGAGGTCAAACTGGGCATTAACCCAGGTTTCGGTGGCACCGTGCGCCTGCCTCGTGTCATCGGTTGCGACAATGCCAACCTTTGGGTGGCCACCGGTAACCAGCAAAAGCCAGACGCTGCATTGAAAGACGGCGGCGTCGACGCCGTAGTGGCTCCTGAACTGCTAAAAGATGCAGCTGTAGACCTGTTGAAGAAAACCCTGGCAGGCGAGTTTGATTATCAGGCACGTCGCGAAGAAAAAATGTCGCCCGTTAAGCTGAACGATATTGAGCGCATGATGGCCTTTACTACCGGTAAAGCGATGGTGGCACAGCAAGCGGGTAAAAATATGCCTGCACCTGTGACAGCCGTTAAGTCCATGGAGCGCAACGCCACGCTAAGTCGCGATGAAGCGATTGAAGTGGAAATAGAGCATTTCATTAAACTGGCCCGCACGCCCCAGGCTGATGCGCTGGTGGGTCTGTTCCTGAACGAGCAGGGCGTCAGCAAAACTGCCAGAACTATTGCCAAGCAGGGTGGCGATGTTAAACAGGGCGCTGTGTTGGGTGCCGGCATTATGGGCGGCGGTATTGCCTACCAGTCTGCCTATAAAGGCACGCCTATTCTGATGAAAGATATTGCTGAAGCGGGTCTTGAGCTGGGCATGAAAGAGGCTGGCAAGCTGTTGTCCAAGCGTGTTGCCCGCGGTCGTATGACCCCGGACAAAATGGCGGCAGTGCTGAGCAGCATTCGTCCGACGCTGAGCTACGACGGTTTTGATAAAGCTGATGTTATCGTAGAAGCTGTGGTTGAGAACCCCAAGGTCAAGCACGCTGTGTTGGCCGAAACGGAGAAACACATCCGCGAGGACGCGGTACTGGCGTCGAACACCTCAACGATCTCCATTAGCTATCTGGCCGAAGCACTGGAGCGTCCGGAAAACTTCTGCGGTATGCACTTCTTTAACCCGGTACATGCCATGCCGCTGGTTGAGGTTATCCGCGGAGAAAAGACCAGCGAAACAACTGTTGCGCGCACAGTTAAGTACGCCCTGCAAATGGGTAAGACGCCGATCGTTGTAAACGACTGTCCCGGATTCTTTGTCAACCGCGTGCTGTTCCCGTACTTCGCGGGCTTCGACATGCTGGTGCGCGATGGCGCCGACTTCCGTCACGTAGATAAAGTGATGGAGCGCTTCGGCATGCCTATGGGGCCGGCTTATCTGATGGACGTGGTCGGCATCGACACCGGTTTCCACGCCGCAGAAGTGATGGCAGAAGGCTTCCCGGATCGTATGCGTCATCCTTTTAAAGGTATTTCGCAGATGATGTTTGAAGCGAACCGCTACGGTCAGAAGAACGGCATCGGCTTCTACAAGTACGAGGAAGATAAGCGCGGTAAGCCTAAGAAGACTGAGGACGAAACTGCGCTGTCAATGGCCGCTGAGGCCAAGATGAACAGTGTTGAGCTGAGCGACGACGACATCCTGGCTCGCATGATGATTCCAATGTGCATCGAAACGGTTCGCTGCCTGGATGAGAGCATTGTCGGCAGTGCGGCAGACGCCGATATGGGGCTCATTATGGGTATTGGTTTCCCGGTATTCCGCGGCGGTGCAATGCGCTACATCGATCAGATGGGCGTGAAAGCCTTCGTGGAAATGGCAGATCGCTACGCCGACCTTGGCAAGCTGTATCAGGTGACTGACAGCCTGCGCGAGATGGCGGCCAAAGGCGAATCTTTCTTTAAATAATCGGGCGGAGACAGAACGATGAACTTCAAAGCAACAGATGTAGTAATTGTAGATTGCGCCCGTACTGCCATGGGGCGCTCAAAAAACGGTGTTTTCCGCAACGTGCGTGCGGAAAATATGTCAGCGGCGCTGGTTGATGCGCTGTTGGCGCGCAACCCTGGTGTTGATCCTGCATTGTTTGAAGATGTGATCTGGGGTTGTGTTAACCAGACCAATGAGCAGGGCTGGAACATCGCTCGGATGATGTCGGTAATGACCAAGCTTCCCCACGAAGTCGCAGGCCAGACCGTCAGTCGCCTGTGTGGCTCCTCCATGTCAGCCCTGCACACCGCAGCGGCGTCAATTACAGCTGGTCTCGGTGACACTTTCATGGTGGGTGGTGTTGAGCACATGGGGCATCTGGCTATGAACCACGGTGTTGACCCCAACCCGCAGGCCAGCAAGTACGTAGCGCGTGCCGCGGGTATGATGGGAATGACCGCTGAAGCACTGGGTATGCTGCACGGCATCAGCCGCGAGCAGCAGGATGAGTTCGGTCTGCGGTCTCATCTGCGTGCAGCGGCGGCTCAAGAGCGTGGTGCTTTCGACAAGGAAATTATGGCGATTGAGGGCCATGATGAAGAGGGTCGCAAAGTACTGGTGAAAGCTGACACTACGGTTCGCGGCGACACCACGCTGGAAGGTCTGGCGTCACTGCGTCCTGCTTTTGATCCCAAAAACGGCACAGTCACTGCGGGCACCAGCTCGCAGATCGCTGATGGGGCTTCTGCGATGATCGTGATGTCCGGCCAGCGTGCAATGGACCTCGGTCTGACTCCACGTGCGAAAATTCGCAGCATGGCAGTTGCCGGTGTTGATCCGTCCATCATGGGTTACGGCCCTGTCCCCTCGACTCAGAAAGCACTGAAGCGTGTGGGTATGAGCATGGATGATATCGATACGGTCGAGCTTAACGAGGCGTTTGCGGCCCAGGCACTGCCTGTGCTGAAAGACCTTGGTCTGCTGGATAAGATGGACGATAAGGTGAATCTCAACGGCGGCGCTATTGCTCTGGGCCACCCCTTCGGCTGTTCCGGTACTCGCATCATTACTACGCTGATTAATGTGATGGAGCAGCAGGATACCAGCATCGGTCTGGCGACCATGTGTATCGGTATGGGGCAGGGCATCAGCACCATCATCGAGCGCGTTTAACGTGCTTCCCGGCCTTTCTTCGGAAAGGCCTGTGCGACGGGGCTTTGCTTGATCGTGGGCAGGCCCTGTGGCACAATTTCCCGCCTCGTTCAGCTCGGGCTGGACGAAACTGTTAGTAAGTCGTTAATTATCAACGACTTAGCGTGTGCGGATGTGGTGAAATTGGTATACACGCCAGATTTAGGTTCTGGTGCCGCGAGGCGTGAGAGTTCGAGTCTCTCCATCCGCACCATTTCATAGAATTCTTAAAACGGGCCGCTCTGAAAGCGGTTCGTGTGTTAGATCGCTTTTGAGGAACTTCCATGCAAGTCTCTGTAGAAACGACGTCAGGTCTTGAGCGTCGCTTAATCGTAGGTGTCCCCTCGTCGCGCGTTGATAGCGCAGTGGACAGCCGCCTCCAGGAAGCGGCTAAGACCGTCAAACTGAATGGTTTCCGTCCAGGTAAAGTACCGATGAGGGTGATCCGTCAGCGTTTCGGCCAGTCTGTGCGCATGGAAGTTCTTGGCCAGGTGATGAATGACTCATTCTACGAAGCGATTCAGCAGCAAGGCCTCAAGCCTGCCGGTCGTCCGGAGATAGAGCCCAAAAGCTTGGATGAGGGTAAGGACATTGAATTTGTCGCTACCTTTGAAGTATTCCCGGAAATCGAGCTGAAAGACTACAGCAGCATTGAAGTTAAAAAGCCGGTGGCAGAAATTACCACTGCTGATATCGATGAAATGATCGAGAATCTGCGGACACAGCGGGCTTCGTGGGAAGTGGCAGAGCGTGCGGCAGCCGAAGGTGATCAAGTCAATATCGACTTTGCCGGCACCAAAAACGGCGAAGAATTTGAAGGTGGCAAGGCAGAAGGTACCGACCTCGAATTGGGCTCTGGCCGTATGATCCCAGGCTTCGAAGATGGCATCGTGGGCATGACTGCCGGTGAGGAAAAAGTCGTCGCACTGACCTTCCCCGAGGACTATCACAGCGAAGAGCTGAAAGGTGCTGCTGTCGAGTTCAAGATCAAGGTCAACGAGGTTAAAGAGCGCAAACTGCCTGAGCTGGATGATGAATTCTTCAAAGCGTTCGGTGTAGAAGAGGGTGGTGAAGAAGCATTTCGTGCTGAAGTTGAAAAAAACATGGCGCGAGAGTTGAAAAATGCCACCAAGAACCGCATTAAAACTCAAGTGATGGATGGCGTATTGGCGGTTCACGGCGATCTGCAAGTGCCGAAGGCCTTGATCTCGCAAGAGATCGATGCGTTGCGCAACCAGCAGATGCAGCAGTTCGGTGCTCTCGCTGAGAAATTGAACCCGGCCGACATCCTGCCAGATGACCTGTTTCGCGACAACGCCGAGCGTCGCGTAAAACTGGGTCTGGTGTTGAATGAGCTGATCAGCTCTGAAGAAATTAAAGCCGATGCCGATAAGGTTCGTGAGACGCTGGAAGAAATGGCCGCCAGCTATGAGGACAAAGAAGAAGTCATCAACTGGTACATGAGTCAGCCTCAGCAGCTTCAGCAGATTGAAGGCATTGTGATTGAAGAGCAAGTAGTTGAGAAACTGCTTGAAAAATCGAAGGTTAGCGAAGAAACTTTAAGCTACAAAGAGGTTATGTCGCCGCCGTCTTCGGAAGACGAAGAAGCTTAATTTCCAAGCTGATCTCGTATTCCTCGTCAAGCGGCTGAACTTCGGTTCCGCCGCTTGATTTTTTTCTGGCATGCCATAACGTAACAGTCAATTCACGCCACTTAAGAGAATTGAGTATGTCCCGCAATTTCGACGGAATCAGCAACAATACCATTAATAACCTCGGCCTGATCCCCATGGTCGTTGAGCAGACCGCCCGTGGCGAGCGCTCTTACGATATTTATTCCCGCCTTTTGAAAGAGCGCGTTATCTTCTGCGTCGGCCCGGTTGAAGACCATATGGCCAACCTGATCGTGGCGCAGATGCTGTTCTTGGAATCTGAGAACCCCGACAAAGATATTCACTTGTATATCAACTCTCCGGGTGGCTCGGTCACTGCAGGACTGTCCATTTACGACACGATGAAGTTTATCAAGCCTGACGTCAGCACGATGTGTATCGGTCAAGCGGCCAGTATGGGGGCATTTTTGCTGAGCGGCGGTACGAAGGGTAAGCGTTATATTCTTCCCAATGCTCGCACGATGATCCATCAGCCCAGTGGCGGCGCTCAGGGGCAGGCTACCGACATCGATATCCATGCACGTGAAATTCTCATTATTCGCGAGCGCTTGAATCAGTTGATGGCTGAGCACACCGGTCAGGACTACGAAACCATCTCTCGCGACACTGAGCGGGATAACTTTATGAATGCCCAGCAGTCATGCGATTACGGTTTGGTTGACCAGGTCATCACTTCGCGTAGCTAAGCCGTAGGGTATGAGAGATCGTACCCGGCGACTTGCAAAACTGGGTAAAAGGGGTCATTTTAATTTACAGAAGTAAATTCGCCCCGAAACATCGACAAGGTGAGTGTTAATGAGTAGTAAAGACGGCGCAGACGACAACGGCAAACTGCTGTATTGCTCATTCTGCGGCAAAAGTCAGCACGAAGTGCGCAAACTCATTGCGGGCCCCTCCGTGTTCATTTGTGACGAATGCGTAGACCTGTGTAACGACATTATCCGCGAGGAAGTGCAGGAAGCCGCTGGCGAGTCCGGTAGCAGTAAACTGCCTTCTCCGCAGGAAATTAATGCGACGCTGGATCAGTATGTTATTGGCCAGTCGCGTGCCAAAAAGGTATTGGCGGTAGCGGTATACAACCACTACAAGCGCCTGCGATATGGCGACAAGAACAAGGATGATGTGGAGCTGGGCAAAAGCAATATTCTGCTTGTGGGCCCCACCGGTAGCGGTAAAACCTTGCTTGCTGAAACGCTCGCGCGCCTGCTCGATGTCCCGTTTACCATTGCTGATGCTACGACGCTGACAGAGGCGGGGTATGTCGGCGAGGATGTCGAGAACATCATTCAGAAACTGCTGCAAAAGTGCGACTACGATGTAGAAAAGGCCCAGATGGGGATTGTCTACATCGATGAGATCGACAAGATTTCGCGTAAATCAGACAATCCGTCAATTACCCGTGACGTCTCGGGTGAGGGTGTGCAGCAGGCGCTGTTGAAGCTGATTGAAGGTACCGTGGCTTCGGTTCCGCCGCAGGGAGGCCGCAAGCATCCCCAGCAGGAGTTTCTGCAGGTGGATACGGCTAATATCCTGTTTATTTGTGGTGGTGCCTTCGCTGGCTTGGACCGGGTGATTCGCGACCGCTCAGAAAAAGGCGGAATCGGCTTTGGTGCTGAGGTCAAAAGCAAAGATGAATCTCGTAACGTGGGTGAAGTCTTGGCTGATGTCGAGCCGGAAGATCTGGTGCGCTACGGCCTGATTCCTGAGTTTGTCGGTCGTTTGCCTGTCATTGCGACACTGGAAGAGCTGGATGCCGATGCGCTCGTCAATATTCTGACTGAGCCGCGCAACGCGCTGACCAAGCAGTACTCTAAATTGTTCGAGATGGAAGGTGTCGAGGTTGATTTCCGTGACGATGGTCTTCGTGCCGTCGCAGAGAAGGCCATGGCGCGTAAGACTGGCGCCCGCGGCCTCCGATCTATTTTGGAGTCGGTGTTACTGGATACGATGTATGACCTGCCTTCTGTCGACAATGTCAGCAAAGTGGTCATAGATGCTTCCGTGATCAATGGCGAATCGCCGCCGATTCTGGTCTACAGTGAGCAGCGCAAAGCCGCTCCTGAAGAGTAAGACCTGCAAAGCCGCCTATACAGGCGGCTTTTGTCATTTTGTTTACAGTCAAGTCTTGTTTTTCCCCTGGCAAGTCCCCATCTTAGAACCATAGCCGTCCGTAAGCCGTAGAATTTATTGCCTGCGGGCGTTCACAGTATTACTACGAGGCGAGCTAATGGCTGATACACGTGAGACCCTGGAATTGCCGCTGCTTCCCCTTCGGGATGTTGTGGTTTATCCCCATATGGTGATTCCGCTCTTTGTCGGACGCGATAAGTCTATTCGTGCTCTGGAGCTGGCAATGTCCAGCAATAAAGAGATCGTTCTCGCTGCCCAGAAGAACCCCGATGTTGATGAGCCGGGCACCGAAGACCTTTACGACATTGGTACCGTGGCCAATATTCTCCAATTGTTGAAGCTTCCCGATGGCACGGTCAAGGTACTTGTCGAAGGCGATTACCGAGCAGAAATAAACAGCATCACCGCCGAAGAAGAGTATTTTCAGGCGGAAATTGTTGCTTTGCCTGAAGAGAAAATTCCTGCTGAGGAAGCTGAGGTAATGCTTCGCTCTGCAGTGTCGCAGTTTGAAAAGTACATCAATCTCAGTAAGAAAATTCCCGCCGAAGTTCTGACGTCACTCGCTGGTATTGACGAGCCAGGACGCCTGGCTGATACCGTTGCAGCGCATATGAGTATGGACCTGGAGCAGAAGCAGGCTGTACTGGAAATGAGCGACGAGCGCGAGCGCTTGGAGCATTTGATGGCGCTGATGGAGTCTGAAATAGACCTGTTTCAGGTCGAAAAGCGGATTCGCGGTCGCGTTAAGAAGCAGATGGAGAAAAGCCAGCGCGAGTACTACCTCAATGAGCAGATGAAAGCGATTCAGCGCGAATTGGGTGAGGGGGAAGATGGCGCCAATGAGCTTGAAGAGCTCGAAAAACGTGTCAGTGACGCTGGCATGAGTAAAGAGGCGCTGGAGAAGGCAAAAGCGGAACTCTCCAAGCTCAAGATGATGTCGCCGATGTCGGCGGAAGCCTCAGTGGTTCGCGGTTACATCGACTGGCTGGTTAATATCCCGTGGCAGAAACGTTCTCGTGTTAAACACGACCTGAAGAAAGCGGAAGAGATCCTCAACAGTGATCATTATGGGCTTGAAGAGGTCAAGGACCGTATTCTTGAGTATCTCGCTGTCCAGAAGCGAGTGAAGAAAGTGAAAGGCCCTGTGCTCTGCCTGGTAGGGCCTCCTGGGGTCGGCAAAACGTCACTCGGCGAGTCCATCGCGCGTGCTACGAATCGGAAGTTCGTGCGTATGGCGCTGGGTGGGGTGCGTGACGAAGCTGAAATTCGCGGTCATCGCCGCACGTACATCGGTTCCATGCCGGGCAAAGTCATCCAGAAAATGTCTAAAACCGGCGTTCGCAACCCGTTATTCCTGCTGGATGAAATCGACAAGATGGGGATGGATCACCGTGGCGATCCGGCATCAGCGTTATTGGAGGTGTTGGATCCTGAGCAGAACCACGCTTTCAACGACCACTACCTGGAAGTGGATTACGATTTGTCGGACGTCATGTTCATCTGTACGTCGAATTCGCTCAATATTCCCCCTGCGCTGCTGGACCGTATGGAAGTGATTCGAATCCCCGGTTACACCGAGGATGAGAAAATTAATATTGCACGCCGTTATCTGGTGCCCAAGCAGCTCAAAAATAATGGCCTCAAAGCCAAAGAAGCTGAAATCAATGACGACGCATTGCAGGACATTGTTCGTTATTACACTCGAGAGGCAGGGGTGCGCTCATTGGAGCGAGAGGTTGCCAAAATCTGCCGGAAAATCGTCAAGAATGTCGCGCTCAGTGATGAGTCGACGCCAATCGTGGTGAATGCGGCAAATCTTGAGGATTACCTCGGCGTACGTAAATACACCTTCGGTAAGGCAGAAGAGGAGAACAAGGTTGGCCAAGTCACCGGACTGGCATGGACGCAGGTGGGGGGTGAGTTGCTGACCATCGAGGCTGTGTCGGTCGTGGGCAAGGGACGGCAGGTGCAGACCGGCTCTCTGGGAGACGTGATGCAGGAGTCTATTCAGGCCGCAATGACCGTCGTTCGTAGTCGCTCCAAGCGCCTTGGTATTCCCGCTAAATATCACGACCGCCACGACATCCATATTCACATGCCGGAAGGTGCGACGCCAAAAGATGGTCCGTCTGCCGGGATAGGCATGTGTACGGCGCTTGTTTCAGTGATAACCGGTATTCCCGTACGCAGCGATGTTGCGATGACGGGGGAAATTACCCTGCGAGGGCAGGTGTTAGCGATTGGCGGCCTGAAGGAAAAATTGTTGGCCGCGCATCGAGGTGGCATCCGTACCGTGCTGATTCCGGCAGAAAATGAGCGCGATTTGAAAGAGATTCCAGAAAATATCAAAGCAGACCTCGATATTCGGCCCGTCAAATGGATTGACGAAGTGCTCAATATTGCGCTCGAAAGCATTCCTCAGGAAATTTCTGAAGAGGAATATCTTGCCGGCCTTGATGACGGTCAAAAAGCTATTGAGGCATCTCGGGAGAACGCGGAAAACGCTCGCCCTAATGCGCATTGAATAAAAATATGATAGAGCGTTTTTGGCTGAGGTTGGCTATCTATTGACCAGCCTCCAGCCCCCGTGGCAACTGTATTTGGCATATTTGCGATAATGCGTCCGGTGGCGCAGAGTTTCCTTGACCGGCCCCATGGCAGTTGGTATAAAACCCTCTCTCTGAGTCGGCAGCTACCGCGTAATTTATCGATGCGTGTAGGTTGTCACCAGCGTTGCTATACGGTTTTTCATAACAATTTGAAGGGGAAGGATAAGTGAATAAATCTGAGCTAATCGACGCTATTGCTGAGTCCGCAGACCTGTCCAAAGCGTCGGCTGGGCGTGCACTGGACGCCGCCGTCGAAGCGATCACTAATGCACTGAAATCAAACGATTCAGTATCACTGGTTGGCTTCGGAACCTTCAGTGTCAAAGAGCGTGCTGCCCGTACCGGCCGTAACCCTCAGACTGGTGCGCCGATCGAAATCGCTGCTGCGAAGATTCCTAGCTTCAAAGCGGGTAAAGCGCTGAAAGACGCCTGCAACTAAGGGCGAACAGCTTATAGCGTTAGGCAGAGCCGCCACTGAAAAGAGGGTATGCCTCTGTCGAAAGGCGCATCGAAAGATGCGCTTTTTTTATATTTAAACGGGTCCAACGTACATGCTGCAGAACATCAGGGATAACATTCAGGGAACGGCCGCGAAAGTCATCATCGCCATCATTATTGTTCCCTTTGCGCTTTTCGGAATCGACAGCCTTTTTAACACCTCATCCCAGCCGCCAGCGGCAAGCATTAATGGCGAAAAAGTCTCTGAGGCAGAATTGCAGCAGGCGATCGCGATGCAGAAGCGCCGCCTTATTTCTGTAATGGGGCAGCAATTGGATCCGGCCATGCTTGATGATGCCGTGTTGCGCAAACCCGCACTGGATACATTGATCAAGCAACAATTGTTACTTCAAGCCGCTGATGAAGCCGGTATTGAGGTTTCCGATCAGCAGCTCAATGCCGTCATTGCGGGCATGCCGCAATTTCAGGAAGATGGCCGCTTTTCTCAAGACCTGTATCAGCAAGTGTTGAGGCTGCAGGGGTACAGCGGCGCTCTGTTCAAGCAAATGTTGCGTGCTGACTTGCGCATTCAGCAGCTCTCGGCATCAGTTGCGTCCTCGGCGTTTGTTACGGACGCTGATGTTGATGATGCCGTGGCCTACCTATACGAAACACGGGGCTTCCACACGGTTACCGTGCCGTTGAGCAAGTATGAAAACCAGGTCACGGTCAGTGAAGACGAGCTGCGTGACTTTTATGATGCCAACAGTGCGCGCTTTCAGAGTCAGCCGAAAGTGAAGCTTTCCTATCTGGAATTGAACGAAGAGCAGTTTTATCAGCCAGTTTCTGAGGAGCAGGTCCAGGCCGAATACGAAAATATGGTGGCCAATCTGAACACTGAGTCAGAGCGAGAGGCTGCACATATTCTGCTTGAGATAAACGATGAGCAAAGTCGAGAACAAGCACTCGAAAAACTGAAGGACGCAGAGGCGAAGCTGACGGCGGGGGAGTCCTTCGAGGCATTGGCAAAATCGCTATCTGAAGACGTAGGCTCTGCAGATGATGGCGGTCGTCTCGGCTTTACCCGCGGGGACAGTTTCCCTCCTGAATTTGAAGAGGCCTTGGCCTCCCTTGAGCCAGGGCAAGTCTCAGAGCCTGTGGAAACCGAGGCGGGGTTACATCTGATTAAATTGCTGAGCATCAAAGAAGCTGACACACCAAGCCTCGACTCCATGAGATTGGAGATTACAGAGCGTCTGCGCCGCCAGAAAGCGCAGCCTGAGCTGACGGCCGCGGTAGAGACCTTGAGAGATCTGGTTTTCAACGCAGAAGATTTGAGCATGCCAGCAAAGGAGCTCGGGCTGGAGGTCAAAGAGACAGATTGGCTGACGGAAGATGCTGACAGCGAACTCTTTAGCCATGAGCGCGTCAAACAGGCGGCCTTTGACGCTGAGTTGCGCGACCAGGCGTTAAACAGCGATGTATTTGAATTGAGCCCAGAACGCTTCTTGGTTATTCATGTCGATGCTTACCAAGCGCCGGAAACTCTGCCTTTTGACGAGGTTAAGTCCGATATCAGTGCGGAGTTGAAGGCTGAGAAAGCTCAGGCGTTGGCCGTTGCTGATGCGCAGGAAATTGAGGCGGCCATGGCGGCAGGCGAGCGAGCGGAAGCCGTCGCCAAGGCGAGGGGGCTGGAATGGCAGGCATCCCAGTCTATCCGCAGAACGGACATTTCTGTTGAACAGGATCTGCGCCGCTTCGTATTCCAAATGCCATTGCCTGAGGAAAGTGGTGTGAGCGCGTCGACGCTACATCGTCAGACGGGTGATTACTTAGTGGTGCAGTTGAGAGACCATCAGGCAGGGCAGCGTGCTGCGCTGGACGCAGAGACACTTGCGAGCGTACGTCGCAGCATGAATCAAAATGCTGCGTCACAGGCTTTTGCTAGCTATTTTAATATTTTGTGGAACACCGCAGAAATCAGTATCAACTGAGAGGGGGCGCAGCAGCGCCCTTGATTCTGCTCTTAAGAGAACCGGGTGCGTGATTTTCGGCCCGGCAAGGACATAATAATGACGACAACGCGTGAATTCAGGCGTTTGTCTGCCGGCCAGGTCGATATCTGGTGCTGTGCGACCGATGATCCCCGCATTAAACCCAAGCTACAACATTACATGCAGTGGCTGTCTCCTGATGAGCAGGAGGAATACGAGCAGCGCCAGCATGCCGGCCAGGCCGAGGACTATTTGGCGAGCCGAGCGTTTTTGCGCTGTGTGCTCGCAGAGTATGTTGATATGGCGCCTGAAGCCTTGCAATTCGAGGTTAACCGCTATGGTAAGCCGAGCCTCGCCGAGCATCAGCATAATTTAAGCTTTAATGCTGCCCATACCCACGGATTGACGCTGTGTGCTGTCACCAATGGCGTCGATGTTGGTGTTGATGTCGAGTTTCAGACCGACAGCCAGGGGATGTTGGATGCAGCGGATGATTACCTTTCCGACACCGAAATGGCGGCTCTCAAAGAGATCGAGGTTGAACGGCGCCTGACCGCCTTTTTCCGCTTCTGGACGTTAAAAGAGGCCTATCTCAAGGCGCGTGGTGAGGGGCTGTCTATTCCGCTACACGATTTCTCCGTGCTGTTAGATGGCATGCAGGTTAAGCGCCTGGATGCCGATGATGCAGGGCACTGGGATTTGCGCCTGTTGGCCCAGGATGACGATTTCACTGCGGCTCTGGTAGTGGCGGGAAAAATTAATAATATCAACGCGTTTCGCTGTATCCCAAAAGTGGAGTGTAAAGAGCTGGCGTCGCTGCAGGAGATTCTGCCCGGCACGGCCCGCTAAGTGAAACGAGAAGGAGGAAGTGTGTACAAAATTCTTACCTTGAACCAGATTTCTGTCAAAGGCCTGGAGCGTCTGCCCAGAGAGCAATACGAGATCGCCAGCGAATTCAGCTCGCCAGATGCCATTTTGCTGCGCAGTCATAAATTGCAGAATGCTGATATTCCCGAATCGGTAAAAGCCATCGCGCGCGCCGGGGCGGGGACCAACAATGTTCCTGTTGCCGAATGTACGCAGCGCGGCATTCCCGTCTTTAACAGCCCGGGTGCCAACGCAAACGCGGTAAAAGAGCTGGTGATTTCCGGCCTCACGCTGGGCTCGCGGGGCATTCTTGAAGGTATTGCCTATGTCGATACGTTGGGCGACATGAAGGATGGTGCTGAGCTTGCCAAGCTGCTTGAAAAGGAAAAGAAGCGCTTCAAAGGTAATGAATTGCAGGGGCGCACGCTAGGTATTGTTGGCCTGGGCGCCATTGGCTCTATGATTGCCCGAGCAGCGCTGGATCTTGGCATGCAGGTGATTGGCTACGATCCTGCGCTGTCCGTCGATGCCGCTTGGCGACTGCCCAGCGCGGTGCAAAAAATGGAGAATATTGGCAGCCTGTTCGCCAAGGCAGACTTCATCACGCTGCATTTGCCGGTCTTCGATTCAACTCGAGGCATGGTTAACGCCGATCTGCTGGGCAATTGCCGCCCAGGGACCTGTCTGCTCAATTTTGCGCGGGAAGAAATCGTCAATATCGATGCGGTCGTAGAAGCCCTAAACGCCGGGCGCCTGCGTAAATTTATCACCGACTTCCCAACGCCTGAGCTGATTGGTCGCAACGACGTGATTCTCATGCCGCATATTGGTGCCAGCACTGACGAGGCCGAAGAGAACTGCGCCATCATGGCGGCGAATCAATTGGACGACTTTTTACGTAACGGCAACATCAGCAATTCTGTGAACTTTCCGGCGTTGTACCTGGAGCGCAGTGGCGAGTGTCGACTGGCGGTTGCCAACCACAATGTGCCCAAGATTCTGGGCAGTATTCTCGGCATTCTCTCCGACGCAAACATCAATATCGTTGATATGCTGAACAAGAGCCGCGATGAAATTGCCTACAATCTTATTGATCTCGCCAGTGATGTTGGCGAGGAGTTGCTGGAGCAAATTGCGGCGCTGGAAGGAGTGATCAACGTCCGCTTGATTCGCTGAGCAGGAGGTGGCTATGTCGGCGCTGGACAGCATTGAGAAACTACTGAGTGAGCAGAAGGGACGCCCGCCGCTCGACAAGTGGCATCCGGAACTCAGCGGCGATATCGATATTCGTATCACGGCCGACGGACGATGGTTTCATGAAGGCGGGGAGATCAAGCGTCACGAGTTGGTATGCCTCTTCTCGTCTATTCTTCGCCGTGAGGACGACGGGCAGTATTACCTGGTGACGCCTGTCGAAAAGTGGCGGCTGATTGTCGATGATCTGCCGCTCGTCGTCGTTGATACGGAAATCGAAAATCAAGGTACTCCTGAGCAGCGTGTAGCGGTAAAAACCAATGTTAATCGCTGGTATGCGATTGCTGCTGAACACCCATTAATCGTGACCGAAGATGAAACCTCTGGAGAGCCGCAACCCAGCGTCATGACGGAATATGGCTTGGCGGCGAGGGTAAATCGCGCTTCGTTCTATCGTCTGGTGGAGATGGCGGAACAAGAAGATGGGAAGCTGATTTTGGCTTCCTCAGGCAGTAACTTTGAGTTGGGGAGCTGCTGATCGATTCTCGCTGTTGCCAGTCATGGCGATGGGTGGCTGAAGCATTGATGTGTCATCAATAGTCGTGCAAAAAAAGGGCAGCTTACGCTGCCCTTTTGGGTTTTACATGTTGGGGTAATTGGGGCCGCCCAGGCCCTCAGGCGTTACCCAGACAATGTTCTGAGCCGGATCCTTGATGTCACAGGTTTTGCAGTGAACGCAGTTCTGACCGTTGATCTGGAAGCGCGCTGTGCCGCTCTCATCCTCAACTACCTCGTAAACACCGGCCGGGCAGTAGCGCTGAGCAGGCTCGGCGTATTTCGGCAGGTTTTCGCGAATTGGCAGCTCTGGGTCTTTCAGGGTCAAATGACAGGGCTGATCTTCCTCGTGGTTGGTATTCGACAGGAACACCGAGCTGAGGCGGTCAAAACTGATTTTGTTGTCAGGTTTCGGGTAGTCGATTTTCTTACAGCTGTCAGCGGGTTTCATCTGCGCGTAATCCGCATGATCGTCGCGCATTGTCCACGGGAGTTTGCCGTTGAAGATATTGATATCAACGAAGGCGTACGCCGAGCCGATGAAGTTGCCCCATTTGTGTTGTGCAGGACCAAAGTTACGCTGCGCGTAGAGTTCGTCATACAGCCAGGAGTTTTCGAAGGCGGTGGTGTACTCGGTCAGCTCTTCGCCGGATTTACTGTCGGCCGTCAAGGCCTTGTGAACCACTTCCGCAGCGATCATGCCCGATTTCATTGCAGTGTGGCTGCCTTTAATCTTGGCGAAATTCAGTGTGCCGGCGTCACAGCCGATCAGCAGGCCGCCAGGGAAGGTCATTTTGGGCAGAGACTGAAGACCGCCTTTGGAGATGGCCCGAGCGCCGTATGAAACACGCTCGCCCCCTTCAAGGTACTGTTTGATAACGGGGTGTTGCTTGAAGCGTTGGAACTCTTCGAAGGGCGACAACCAGGGGTTGTCATAGCACAGATCGGTGATCAGGCCGATAGAAATTTGGTTGTCTTCGATATGGTAAAGGAAGCTACCACCAAAGGCACCATTTTCTGAAAGCGGCCAGCCAGTGGCGTGAATAACTTTGCCTTCTTCGTGTTTGGCTGGATCGATTTTCCACAGTTCTTTGATCCCAATGCCATAGTGTTGGGGATCTTTGCCCGCACTCAGGTCGAATTTCTCAATCAGCCGCTTACCCAAGTGGCCGCGGCAACCTTCCGAGAACAGAGTATATTTGGCGTGCAGCTCCATGCCGGGCATGTAGCTGTCTTTCTGGCTTCCGTCGGCAGCAATACCCATGTCGCCGGTCACAATACCCTTAACGCTGCCATCTTCGTTATAAAGTACATCAGAAGCGGCAAAGCCGGGGTAGATTTCTGCTCCCATGCCTTCTGCTTGCTCTGCCAGCCAGCGGCAGAGGTTGCCGAGACTGATGATGTAGTTGCCTTCATTGTGCATGGTCTTGGGGACGGCGAAACCGGGTACTTTGGTCGCCTTTTCCGCACTGGTCATATAGTAGATGTCGTCGCCAGTGACCGCAGTGTTCAACGGTGCACCCATCTCTTTCCAGTTGGGAAACAGCTCGTTCAGAGCCGTGGGCTCGAAGACCGCGCCTGAAAGGATGTGGGCGCCGACTTCGGAGCCTTTTTCTACTACACACACGCTGATGTCTTGGCCGGTGCTTTCGCTCAGTTGGCGAATTTTACAGGCCGCAGCCAGACCCGCAGGACCAGCGCCGACGATCAGGACGTCAAACTCCATCGATTCGCGTTCCACAGTCTCTCTCCTTTAATACCAAGTTCAGCGCAGCCCTTATAGTCTGAGCCTTTGGGCGCCGTCAAAAGGCGAAATTATAGGGGGATGTGCTTGGAAAGGCTACAAGTGTGCACTGGCTTTGCGTGCATAGAGGAGGGCAGAGTCCGGCGCTGTGCGCTGTTCTTGCCGTTTTTTGGGTTATAAAAGCATCAAATTCAATGTCGTTAATTCTCATTATTCAGGCGGTGAATAGGCCGGTTTGGTTGACCTCGCGGGGCAATGGCGTCAATATAACGGCGCTTTTTATAAGGGGCTTCGTCTGGACGGATCGATTTTTCAATCCGCAGCGTAAGGACGTTAGCTATTTCCATTCATTTACGCGTTTACTGGGGAATCCATGAAGGTTCTTGTTGCTGTCAAACGAGTCGTTGACTACAACGTCAAAGTGCGTCCCAAGTCGGATGGTACTGGCGTTGATCTGAATAATGTCAAAATGGCGATCAATCCATTCTGTGAAATCGCTGTTGAAGAAGCTGTGCGCCTGAAAGAGAAAGGCGTCGCTACTGAAATCGTCGCTGTATCGATCGGCCCCAAAGTGGCCCAAGAGCAAATTCGTACTGCGTTGGCGCTGGGCGCTGACCGCGGCATTTTGGTCGAAACCGATGAAGACGTTCAGCCTCTGGGCATTGCCAAAGTACTGAAGGCTGTTGTTGATAAAGAGCAGCCTCAGCTGGTCATCATGGGCAAGCAGGCCATTGACGGTGACAACAACCAGACTGGTCAGATGCTGGCCGCGTTGGCTGGTATGGGTCAGGGGACATTCGCTTCAGAAGTTGCGGTTGATGGCGACAGCGTTGCAGTCACTCGCGAAATCGATGGCGGTCTGCAGACAGTGAAACTGAAACTGCCCGCAGTGGTGACTACAGACTTGCGTCTGAACGAACCCCGTTATGCTTCACTGCCGAATATCATGAAAGCCAAGAAAAAGCCGCTGGATACTCTGACTCCTGACGAGCTGGGCATCGATGTAACGCCACGTGTTAAAACACTGAAAGTTGAGCCGCCGGCAGAGCGTCAGGCAGGCATCAAGGTGGCCGACGTTGCTGAACTGGTTGAAAAACTGAAAAACGAGGCGAAGGTAATCTAATGAGCATTCTTGTTATTGCAGAACACGATAACGCCTCTATCAATGGGGCAACCCTGAACACCGTGACAGCGGCAAAAGCGATCGGCGGTGATATCGCCGTATTGGTTGCCGGTGAAGGCTGTGGTGCTGCAGCGGAAGCTGCAGCGAAAATCGACGGCGTGAGCAGGGTTCTGGTGGCTGATAATGCTGCCTACGGTCATCAACTGGCTGAGAACGTTGCGCTGTTGGTTGCCGAGCTGGGCAAGGACTACGGTTACATCCTGGCTCCTGCGACCAGCAATGGTAAGAACACGCTGCCGCGTGCAGCAGCTCTGCTGGATGTTGCACAAATCTCTGAGATTATCGCTGTAGAAAGCGCTGACACGTTCAAGCGCCCCATCTACGCGGGTAACGTTATCGCAACGGTGCAGTCTTCTGATCCGATCAAGGTGATCACTGTACGTGCAACCGCTTTTGATGCCGCCGCAGCTGAAGGTGGTTCTGCGGCTGTTGAAGCCGTAGCCAGTGCCCAAGACGCAGCGATTTCCAGCTTCGATAAAGAAGAGCTGGCTAAGAGCGATCGTCCTGACCTGACTGCTGCCGACATCGTTGTCTCTGGCGGACGCGGTATGCAGAACGGCGATAACTTCAGCATGCTGTACTCGCTGGCTGACAAGCTGGGTGCCGCAGTGGGTGCTTCTCGTGCCGCTGTTGACGCAGGCTTCGTACCTAACGATATGCAAGTCGGTCAAACCGGCAAGATCGTTGCTCCCGGGCTGTATATTGCCGTGGGCATTTCCGGTGCCATCCAGCACCTTGCAGGCATGAAAGACTCCAAAGTCATTGTTGCCATCAACAAAGACGAAGATGCTCCCATCTTCCAGGTTGCCGACTACGGTCTGGTTGCCGATTTGTTTGATGCACTGCCTGAGCTGGAAAGCGCGATTTAAGCAGCTGTATCGCATTACGCTTTGAGCGTATGAGAAGCCCGGTCATTCGGCCGGGCTTTTTTATGCGCACGACATCTGCAAAGAGCAGCCATTCTTTGTAAGATGGTCGGTAATTTTTTGGGATTATATTGTCCAACAATGCGAGTTCATCAAGAAAGGAGTGTGTGGTAATGAAAAAGCTCTTCTGTGCGGCAGCGCTGGCTTTGGCTGCCAGTGGCTTGAATGCCCTGGAAATGGATAGCAGTCGATCGACACTGAACATCACCAGTGTCAAAAATGACCGTTTTGCAGAATTGTTTACCTTTGAAAAGGTGGCTGGCAGTATCGATGACGCGAGCGGTAAAGCAACGATAGAGATTGCTCTGGACAGCATTAACAGCGGGATCGAAATCCGTGATGAGCGCATGCGCAAATACCTGTTCGATACCGCGCAGTATAAAACGGCGAATTTCGTAGCTGATGTCGATCTCGAGTCGGTGAGCGCGCTGAAAGCTGGTGAGCAACAGGCAGTAGAGTTAAAAGGGGAGTTGACCTTGAATGGGAATACCGTCCCCATGGTATTTCAGACGCAGGTGACGCGATTGAGCGGCGGTGAGTTGAGCGTCGCGACGGTCACTCCTGGTTTTATTGATGTGACTCGACACAAGTTGGCACCCGGTATCGGCAAGCTGCGCAGTCTCGCCGGTTTGAATAACATTTCTCTGGCTGTGCCCGTGACTTTTTCGGTGATTTTTAAGTAACTCGCGAATGTCACCAAAGACAAAAAAGCCCGCTTTTAGCGGGCTTTTTTGTGGGGATCGAGCTGCTGTCAGGCGCGTCTGCGAAATAGCGGTCTCGGTTGATCGATAGACGGCTGATAGCTTTCGGTAAAATCATTGAAGCTGGCCAATGCGGCTTCCAGTTCTTCGCTGGGCAGCGCGTAACTGCTGAAGCCACAGCGTTGCATGTAGAAAAGCTGGTCTCGCATAAAGTCGCCAATGGCGCGAATTTCGCCCTGATAGTGACGCTGTTCCCGGAGCTCGCGTGCATAACTGAAGCCCCGGCCATCCATGAATTTGGGGAAATCGACGGCAATAAAGGCCGCTTTTTCCAGGTCGTCATCGCTCAGGGCTTTCGGAGACTCGTCGCTGGCGAGAAACAGTGCTACAGGCCCTTTGGCCAGCAGGGCATCACGCTGTGCCTGCCAGAGGGCGAGCGGAACAATAACATGGGCACTGTCCGGCAGAGAGTCGCTGTCGCGCCACACTTGCCAGTTGTCCTCGACGATCTGGCCCTGCTTAATGATATTAGGCATATACACGCTCCTTGAAGGGCTCCAGGCCAATGCGATTGAAAGTGTCGAGAAAGTCCTCGTCGGGCTGGCGACGCTCTACGTAGCAGTTCAGAATTTTCTCGATAACGTCGGGAATATCTTCCTGTGCAAAAGATGGCCCCAGAATTTTACCTAGTGACGCGTTTAACCCTTGGCTACCGCCGAGGGAAACCTGATAAAACTCTTGCCCTTTCTTATCAACGCCGAGAATGCCAATGTTGCCGATATGGTGATGGCCGCAGGCATTCATACAGCCTGAAATATTCAGTTCGATCTCGCCAAGATCATAGAGGTAATCCAGATCGTCGAAGCGACGCTGAATCGCTTCTGCAATCGGAATAGATTTCGCGTTGGCTAGCGAGCAAAAATCCCCGCCTGGGCAGCAGATAATATCGTTCATCGTGCCCACAGTCGGGCTGGCCAGCTCTAGGCTCTCCAGCCGCTGCCACAAAGAGAAAAGCTGCTTCTGCTGTACATCTGGCAACACCATATTTTGCTGATGAGTGCTTCGCGCCTCGCCGAAGCCATATTCTTCAGCCAGATTCGCAACGGCCTCGAATTGTTCTGCAGTAATGTCACCAGGCGCTACGCCGGTGGTTTTCAGTGACAGGGTAACGATCGCGTAGCCGTCTTGCTTATGCGCGTGGACGTTGTGCGCAAGCCAACGGGCAAACGCCGGGCTCTCAAGAGCGACAGCCTGAAGATCCTCATTCTGCAACGCTAGGTAATCGGGTGCCGTGAAAAACGACTTGGCGCGCGCGACTTCTTCCTCGGGCAGGCTCAGCTGCCCGTCCTTGATAAAGGCCCATTCTTCTTCCACTTTCGCCTTGAAGGCATCAGCGCCCATGGCGCGAACAAGAATCTTGATTCGCGCTTTGAACTTGTTGTCCCGGCGCCCGAGTTGGTTGTAGACCCGGACGATGGCTTCCAGGTATGTCAGCAGATGCTGTGGGGGGAGGGCGTCATGAATCACGCTGCCAATCACCGGGGTGCGACCCAAGCCGCCGCCCACGATCACTTTGAATGCGGTGTTGCCCTCGGGATCCTTAACAATTTGCAGGCCGATATCGTGCACCATCACCGCTGCACGGTCCTGTTCGGAACCACACACGGCAATTTTGAATTTGCGGGGCAGGAAGGCAAACTCGGGGTGGAACGTTGACCACTGGCGAATGATTTCACACCAGGGGCGCGCATCTTCCACCTCGTCTGCAGCGACGCCTGAGAACTGGTCAGCAGTCACGTTGCGAATGCAGTTGCCGCTGGTCTGAATGGCGTGCATATCGACCTCGAGTAGCTCTTCGAGAATGTCGGGAACTTCTTCGAGTTTTGGCCAGTTCAGCTGAATATTCTGCCGCGTGCTGATGTGCGCGTAGCCTTTGTCGTAATGGCGGCAAATATGCGCCAGTTTGCGCAACTGTTGGCTGTTGAGCGTGCCGTAGGGAACCGCGATGCGCAGCATGGGGGCCAGGCGTTGAACGTAAAGGCCGTTTTGGAGGCGCAGCGGCAAAAACTGCTCATCGCTGATTTTTCCTGCCAGATAGCGTTCGGTTTGGTCCCGGTATTGGGCGACGCGCTGGCTGACAATTTGCCGGTCGTACTGGTCGTAGGCGTACATAAAGCGTTGAAATCTCTCGCGTTAAATCGGTCTTGTAGGGCTCGGAAGCCCGGCGATACCGGCGGAGAACTCTGCCGGAGGGCTTAATAGCAATCTGGCGCGAATCTTAAAATGTTATCGGTTATACCGCTAATGCTTTTTGCGGATAAGGCTTATACGTCTGGCCGATTATCATTTAGGGGATTTCGTTATCCAGAAACTTGTTATAATGCGCCGTCTTTGTCTGCCGGAATAATCCGGTATTTTATTCCGATAATCTTTTGAGGTTGCTATGTCTGACAACAATCAAGAAGCGCGTGAGGACAGTTTTGCCGATGCTTGCGCCGCCGTTGCGATCCTGACCATCGTGGTCGGTACTGTGGTTTACTGGCTTCACGGTATGCCTGGCTATTAAGAGCCGGTGACGGTTGCAATAAAAAAGGCTGCCTCGGCAGCCTTTTTTATTGCTCGAGAAATGGGGTCAGCCAGCGCTTTTCAGCACCATCTGCACCACACTGAAGACGACCACGATAAACACCATCACGAAACCCACGGCCGCAATCACGTAATTGCGAAAGCGGCCGTGCTGAAAATCGCGCTCACGGTTGCGGCTGCTCTGCACACCAAATGCTGCAGAAATTACACTGCCAACAACCTGCAGCGGGCCGGGTTTTTTCTCGTCTTTTTTGTCGGGGTCTGTCATTTCATGTCCTTAACCAGTCAGCCCATCTTACCGTTTGCATAATAGCTTTGCCGAGTCCGCCAAGGCTAAGTGCTTTTCTCGTATAGCCTTAGCGGACTTTCCGCGATGCCTCAGGGATCGTAATCCAGAATGGGAGATAGCCAGCGTTCCATGGTTGCCATTTCCATGCCTTTTCGTTTGGCGAGATCGGCGACCTGATCTTTGGCTACACGTCCCACCGCAAAGTAGCGCGAGTCGGGGTGCGAATAATAAAAGCCGCTGACGGCGGCGGCGGGGAACATGGCCAGGTGCTCGGTAAGGCTGATTCCCGTTGCGTTGGTGGCATCAAGCAGCTCAAAAAGGGTGCTTTTTTCAGTGTGATCCGGGCAGGCCGGGTAGCCCGGAGCGGGGCGAATACCGCGATAGGCCTCTTTGATTAATTCCTCGTTACTCAGTGATTCATCTGTCGCGTAAGGCCAGAATTCCTTGCGTACGCGCAGGTGCATATGCTCCGCGAAGGATTCCGCCAGGCGATCCGCCAGCGCTTTAACCATAATGGCACTGTAGTCGTCATTGGCGGCCTCGTACTCTTGGGCGAGTTCGTCGGCGCCGATGCCGGTGGTTACCGCAAAGCCGCCAATATAATCCTTAACACCACTGCCTTCCGGCGCAATGTAATCAGCCAGGCTCATTTGTGGTTTGTTGTCGGTCTTTTCTGCCTGCTGACGCAGGTGGTGGAGGATATTGATCTCCTTGCCCTGTTCATTGAAGACGGCAATATCATCGCTGCCACGGCGCTGCGCGGGCCAGAAGCCAATAACGGCATTGGCGTGAATCCGCTTTTCGTTGATCAGCTTGTCGAGCATTTGCTGGGCGTCGTTAAACAGGTTCTGAGCGGCTTCGCCGACTTTTTCGTCGTTGAGGATTTTGGGGTATTTGCCCGCCAGTCCCCAGGAGATGAAGAAGGGCGTCCAGTCGATAGTTTCACGCAGTTTTTCCAAGGGATAATCAGTGAACACGCGGGTGCCAAGGAAGGCTGGCGTCGGTGGCTGATAATCGGCCCAGTCGATATTGAGGCCGCGGCTGCATGCCGTCGGGTAGTCGAGCAGTCGGGTTTTACGCTGATTACCCTCGCGGCGCGCGCGAACGCGCTCATACTCATCGCGTCGTTCTGCCACGAAATTGGCTTTCATGTCGCGGCTGATAAGTTGTGTCGCTACCGCGACACTGCGAGAGGCATCGGGAACGTAAACGGCAACGTCGTTTTGGTATTTCGGCTCAATTTTTACTGCGGTGTGAGCCTTCGATGTTGTGGCACCGCCTATCATCAGCGGTACCTGAAAGTTCAGGCGTTGCATCTCACTGGCAACGTGTACCATTTCGTCCAATGACGGGGTGATCAGCCCGCTTAGGCCGATAATGTCGACATCTTCGGCCTTGGCTGTCTCCAGGATCTTGTCGCAGGGCACCATAACGCCCAGGTCGATAACCTCAAAGTTATTGCACTGGAGCACAACGCCAACAATATTTTTGCCGATGTCGTGGACATCGCCTTTCACCGTGGCCATCAGCACCTTGCCGTTGGCCTTGGCACCGACTTCTTTCTGAGCTTCGATATAGGGGTTCAGGTACGCAACGGCCTGCTTCATCACGCGGGCAGATTTCACCACCTGAGGCAGGAACATTTTGCCGTCGCCAAACAGGTCGCCGACCACGTTCATGCCGTCCATCAGCGGCCCTTCGATCACGTCAATGGGGCGGGCTGCCTCCTGACGTGCAGCTTCGGCATCTTCCTCGATAAAGTTGGAAATACCTTTCACCAGAGAATGCTCAATACGTTTGGCAACGGGCCATTCGCGCCAGCTTAGGTCTTCTTTCTGAGTGCTGCCTTTGCCGTCACCGCGATATTTCTCGGCGATATCCAGCAGGCGCTCTGTTCCGTCATCGCGCCGGTTGAGTACCACGTCTTCGACGGCATCGCGCAACTCAGCAGGGAGGTCGTCGTAGATGGCGAGCTGGCCAGCATTGACGATACCCATATCCATGCCAGCTTTAATGGCGTGGTAGAGGAATACAGAGTGGATGGCCTCTCTGACGGGGTTATTGCCCCGGAACGAGAACGATACGTTGGAGACCCCTCCGGACACCATCGCATGAGGCAGTTCACGCTTGATGTAGGCGGTGGCCTCGATGAAGTCGACGGCATAATTGTTGTGCTCTTCTATGCCCGTGGCAACTGCGAAGATATTGGGGTCGAAAATAATGTCCTGGGGCGGAAAGCCGATCTCGTTGACCAGAATGTCATAGGAGCGCTTACAGATTTCGGCCTTGCGGGCAAAGGTGTCGGCCTGGCCGGTTTCGTCAAAAGCCATTACCACGACGGCCGCACCGAACTTCATGCACTGGCTAGCGCGCTCGCGGAATTCCTCTTCGCCTTCTTTCAGAGAGATCGAGTTCACAACCGGTTTGCCTTGAATACACTTCAGTCCGGCTTCAATGACGTCCCATTTCGACGAGTCGACCATGATCGGCACGCGGGAAATATCCGGCTCAGAGGCAATCAGATTAAGGAAGGTGACCATGGCTTCCTTGGCATCCAGCATGCCTTCGTCCATGTTCACGTCGATGATCTGGGCACCATTCTCCACTTGCTGTCGGGCTACCGACAGGGCTTCGTCGTAATTGCCCTCGAGAATCAGGCGCTTGAATATTGCGGAGCCGGTGACATTACAGCGCTCGCCGACATTGACGAACAGGCTGTCGGCGCTGATATTGAAAGGCTCGAGCCCCGACAGGCGGCAGGCGACAGGAAGTTCGGGCAAGGGGCGCGGCGCGATGCCTTTGACGGCTTTAGCGATCGCTTCGATATGTCCCGGTGTGGTGCCACAGCAACCGCCGACCAGATTCAGAAAGCCCCGCTGAGCGAAATCGCGAAGCTCGTCATGCATGTCGGCGGGGGTTTCATCGTACTCGCCGAACTCATTGGGCAGGCCCGCATTGAAATGGCCGCTGAAATAGCATTCCGCAGCTTCAGAAAGTTCTTCAACAAACGGTCGTATCTCACTGAAGCGACGACCACAGTTGGTGCCAACAATCAGCGGCTTGGCATGGGCAATACTGTTCCAGAAGGCACTGGGCGTCTGACCGGACAAGGTACGCCCGCTGGTGTCCGGAAAGGTCACCGAAATCATGATGGGCAGTTCAATGCTCTGATCTTCGAAATACTGCAGAACCGCGTAGACGGCGGCTTTGGCATTCAGACTGTCGAAGATGGTTTCAATCAGCAGCAGGTCTACGCCACCGTTCACCAGTCCGCGCACGGCGGCGTAGTAATCCTCAACCAGCTTGTCGAAGGTGATGTTTCTGGCGCCCGGATCGTTTACGTCCGGGGAGATGGATGCCGTCCGCGGGGTGGGGCCGATCACCCCCGCCACAAAACGCGGCTTGGCGGGGTTCTTTGCAGTTTCTGCATCCGCCATCTCGCGAGCGAGGCGAGCGCCGGCCAGGTTCAACTCTTCGGCAATCTCGCCCAGTTGGTAATCGTCCTGCGCCACGGCGGTGGAATTGAAAGTGTTGGTCTCGATTATATCGGCACCGACATTCAGAAACGCCTGATGAATGTCGCGGATCAAATCGGGGCGGGTGAGGGTGAGCAGGTCGTTATTGCCGCGCAGATCGAGGTGGTAGTCGGCAAAGCGCTCGCCGCGGTAGGCGGCTTCCTCCAGTTTGTATTCTTGAATCATGCTCCCCATGGCCCCATCTATTACCAAGATGCGGTCTTTTAAGGCGGCCTTTAGGGCGTCGGGGCGAGGGGTTGAAGGCTTCATGAATATCCTGATGCGTAAATAGCGTGTTAACGCCCCGAGGCTGTGGCCGGTAGGGGCTTCGTGTTAAACTGCGGAATTCTATCAGATACTCTGCTGCGCATAGAAATTCATCGTGTGAGTTTTCCCGTCAGTGCGCAGTGTCAGAATGAGGTGAACATGACAACAGAGCAAGCCAAGGTTAACTTAACGATTACTGAGTCTGCCCAAGGCTATCTTGCTGAGTTGCTTTCCAAACAGGACGATGTCGTCGGCGTTCGTGTATTTATCACCCAGCCAGGCACTCCCAAGGCTGAGACCTGTATTGCCTATTGTCGGGACGGCGATGCCAAAGAGGACGACGTGGTGGTGCCCTATGAGGGTTTTGAAGCCTATTTCGAGCTGCGCAGCGTCCCGTTCCTCGACGAAGCACTGATTGATTACGCCAAAGACCGTATGGGTGGTCAATTGACCATCAAAGCACCGAATGCCCGGCTGCCCCGTGTTGACGCCAACAGCCCAATGGAAGACCGCGTGAACTATGTGCTCTACAACGAGGTGAACCCTTCGCTGGCCGCCCACGGTGGCGAAGTCTCGCTGCTGGAAATCACCGCTGATAATTACGCCGTCTTGAAATTCGGCGGTGGTTGCCAGGGTTGCGGTATGGTTGACGTGACCCTCAAAGAAGGGGTCGAGAAAACACTGCTGGAGAACATCCCGGAGCTGGCAGGTGTGCGCGACACGACTGACCACAGCAATACTGATAACGCGTATTTCAAGTAAGCCTGCAGTTTCTCGCGGCATCGCGCCGCGTTGAAGAAGGATTTACCCCATGATTCAGCTTCCCTACACGCGCACCCGGATTCAGGTGCGCTTTTCTGACCTCGATTTCCTTGGGCACGTTTCTAACAGTGTCTACGCGCAGTACTTTGACTTGGCACGTATCGATTTTTTCACTGAGGTGGAAAAGCTCTCGCCGGCACCTCACAACGTGGTTGCCAGTGTGAAAATGGATATGTTGCATGAAATTCGCTTTGACCATGAAGTGGTCGTCGATAGCTGGTGCAGCCGGGTTGGCAACAAGAGCATGACGATAGAGCATCATATCTACGCCAATGGCGAGTGTGCCACGACATGCAGCACGATCATTGTGGGCTTTGACAGAAAGACCCGGGCGGCGATTGCTTTGCCGGAAAGCTGGCAGCCTACCGACTCCTCAAAGATTCCACCTCCGCCCGCGCGCTGATGCTCAATGCGGATTGTCCCTGCGGCAGCGGTGAGCGCTATGCCGATTGCTGCCGCCTGTTGCATCAGCAGCCGTCCCGCGAGGCCACCGCAGAGCAGGTAATGCGCTCGCGTTACAGTGCTTATGTACTCAGAGATATCGCGTATCTGCGCGAGTCATGGCATCCCAAGACGCTCAGCGCGGCGCCAAAGCCGGGCGAGGCGCTGGAGACTGAGTGGTTGGGGCTGCGTGTTCTCGATCATCGTGAGAGCAGCGACGGCGATGCAGACGTCGAGTTTGTGGCATTTTTCCTTGATGGTGGAAAAATCCAGCAACTCCGGGAGCGTTCCCGTTTCGAGCGAGTCGATGGGGTGTGGCGCTATGTTGATGGCCGCTTTTTGCCGCCCGTCAAATTGTCCCGCAACGATCCCTGCTGCTGTGGCAGTGGCCGTAAACAGAAGAAATGCCATCCGGAGTGTTGAATGTCTGTTCCTCTGCGTATCCTTTCCTACAATGTTCACAAAGGGTTTAACGCCGATAACCGGCGGTTTTTGCTAGAGGAAATCCGCGAAGGGATACGCCGCGTCAACGCAGATATTGTGTTTCTTCAGGAGGTAGTGGGACAAAACCGTCAGAATGCCCAGAAGCACAGTAATTGGGTTGATGCGGGACAGTTTGAGTATCTCGCGGATAGCGTCTGGAGCCACTATGCCTATGGTCGGAACGCTGTGTACCAGCATGGCCACCACGGCAATGCCATACTGAGCAAATACCCGATTATTGCCGTCGACAATGTCGATATTTCCGTAATGCGCCGCTCTCAGCGGGGGCTGCTTTTCGCTAAAATCGCGCCCGGCGTGCAGCTCGTCTGCGCTCATATGGGATTGTTTGCCTGGGAGAGACGGCGGCAGCTCAAGCGGCTTGATGAGCAGTTGAATGACCGCGTCAGCGGGGATGATGCGCTGATCATTGCGGGTGATTTCAATGACTGGCACCAGCGATTGCACCGGCGCTTTTTAAACCTCGATCTGAAAGAGGCGTTCTGCGAGCAATATGGACGACCAGTGAAAAGCTTCCCATCGAAGAGGCCTCTGTTGCCACTGGACCGGGTATATTTTAGAGGATTGACCTTACGCCACGCCCAGTTGCTACACGGGGAACCTTGGGAGTCACTGTCGGACCATTGTGCGCTGTACGCGGAGTTTGAACTGCCCGGTGAGCTGAATGCGGCTGGAGGGTTAAAGTGAATGCCCCCAGAATAAAAAAGCCCCGGTAAACCGGGGCAAACAGCCATAGATGGTGTAGAAGCATTAAGCTTTACGCGCGGATCTCCCATCTGGATCTCTTAGAAACAAAAAAGGCGCCAAAAGGCGCCTTTTTATATTACACACCGCAATGTCAGACATTGCGCTTGCGTTTGGGCAGGACATCCCGAAGTTTGTCACGCATATCGCGCAGGGCCGCTTCCGTTTCTTCCCAGCCGATACAGCCGTCGGTTACTGATACGCCGTACTCCAGCTCAGACAGATCTGCCGGAATTTTCTGGTTACCGGGGCGAATATTGCTTTCAACCATCAGCCCGACAATCGAGGCGTTGCCTTCAATCACCTGATTGGTCACATTCTCGATCACCAGCGGCTGCAGCTCTGGCTGCTTGTTGGAGTTCGCATGGCTGCAATCCACCATGATGTTTTGCGGATAACCGGCCTTGTCGAGTGCAGCCTCACAAAGTTTGATGTGTACCGAGTCGTAATTCGGGCCGGTGCTGCCGCCGCGCAGTACGACATGTACATAGCGGTTGCCACGGGTGTGGATAACCGCAACCTGGCCTTCGCCATTAATCCCCAGAAAACGGTGAGGCTTCACGGCCGAACCGATCGCGTTCATGGCTACATCCAGGTTGCCGTCCGTGCCATTTTTAAAGCCAACTGCTGAGGACAGGCCGCTGGCCATTTCCCGGTGGGTTTGAGACTCCGTCGTGCGGGCGCCGATGGCGGACCAGGAAATACAGTCCTGCAGATACTGCGGCGAAATCGGGTCCAGTGCCTCGGTCGAGGTAGGCAGTCCCAACTCGGTGATGTCCAGCAGCAGCTTGCGGCCGATATGCAGCCCATCTTCGATTTTGAAGGTGTCATTCAGATAGGGATCGTTAATCAGCCCCTTCCAGCCGACCGTCGTGCGGGGCTTTTCAAAATAGACACGCATGATGATAACCAGCGTATCTTGCAACTCGTCTGCCAGCGCTTTTAAACGCTGGGCATAGTCCATCGCCAGTTCCGTATCGTGGATAGAGCAGGGGCCCACCACGATAAACATACGGTGGTCTTTGCCATCGAGGATGTTGCGCACGGTTTCACGACCTTCAGCCACGACAGCTTTGGCTTTGTCACTCATGGGCAGAGCGGCTTTCAGTCGCGCAGGAGTAATCAGCACTTCCTGTGCGGCAACGTTTAGGTTTTCAATAACGGTTTCTGGCATAAAACTTCCGGATTCTGTTCCGCTGCAATCGCAATAGAGCCTGATATTCTAACCGAAAAAGACCGCAATAAAATATCAAGGCGGCGCCTCTGGCGCTAAAATACGCGGATTTCCAGCGAACCGGGCATTGAGACGCAGAATGAAGCGAACAACCCTATTGGCCATTGGCCTGTTATCCGCTGTCGGCCTTTGGGCGGCTGAGCCCGACGATGCCGACGTCGGCTCAGTAGTGCGTCTGTCTCCGGTGGTGAGAGAACAGCCGCACAATGCCATCAGTGATATGCCCTGTGACTCCCTGGCGGAGGTAAGGGCGGAGTCCGAATCAGAGCAGCGGCAGCTACGCGAACGTCAGCAGCAGTGCTTGCAGGCTTACCGGCAGTTTATCCCGGCGACAGGACTGCGTTGATGGCGAAAATATTCAAGCCTGGAAAGCCGGACAAGCGACGTGCCAAACCCCGGACGCCGCCGCAGAAGATCGAGACATTATCCATTGAACGTCTGGCGGATGATGGCCGAGGCATAGCGTATCACGGTGGAAAAGTCGTATTTGTGGCCAACGCGCTGCCGGGAGAGCGCATCAATGTGCGCTTGCTACGTCAACAGAAACGCTTTGATGAGGCACTGGCGGTGGAGATTCTCGATGCCTCACCCAGCCGTCGGCCGGTGGCCTGTGCTCACGCTGGTGATTGTGGTGGCTGCCAGTTACAGCATCTGGAGCTCGCGGCTCAGCGGAGCTACAAGCGCGACCGCCTGCAAGCCGTAATAGATGCGCAGCGTGCGAATGTTGAGGTTACGCTGCTGGCGGGTGAGGCCGTGGGCTACCGCCACCGGGCAAGGCTTTCCTACCGCGCCGGTCACTTGGGTTTTCGTGCTGCGGCCAGCCATCACCTGGTGGATGTTGAGGCCTGTCCTGTACTGGAATCTGTGCTGGAGCCTGCGGTGATGGCAGCGCGTCCATTACTTTTGAGTACGCTTAAAAACCTGAAAACGGCGGAATTGCATTTCGCCTGCGATGACGACGGGCGTGTTGGACTGGCCCTGACGCTTCCGCAGGAGGTGGACACTGACTGGTGTGAGGCGCTGAAAGTCGCCTTGCAGCCGTTAGAGCTTCATAGTGTCTCCAGCAATCAGACGCGCTGGAGCGGTGGCTTTCCAGCGCTGCGTTACGGTGGCGAGCTGGGTGTCAGTTTTGTACCGGGGGACTTCACGCAGGCCAACCGCCCCCTGAACACCGAAATGATTGAGCAGGCGATTACCTGGTTGGCTCCACACGCTGGCGAGCAGATTGTGGATTATTTCTGTGGCTTGGGGAATTTCAGCTTCGCATTGGCCCAGAGCGGGGCCCATGTGCTGGGGCTGGATATGGGGGACGCGATGCTCGAGCGAGCCTCGGCAAGGGCGGACGCACTGGGGCTTAGCATTGAGTTTGCCAGGACTGATTTGTTTGACAGTGAGAATATTGTGCTGCGCGGTGCCGCCAAGGTCTTGCTTGATCCGCCGCGCGCCGGTGCCAAAGCCCTGTGTGAAGCACTGGCCGCGTCGAAAGAGCTGCAATCGCTGGTTTATGTGTCTTGTGATCCAGCCAGTCTGGCCAGAGACCTCAGCATCCTCAGTGAGGGCGGGTTTCACATTCGTCAGGCGGTGGCGGTGGATATGTTCCCTCATACCCACCACCTGGAGTCTATGGTCTGGCTCAGTCGTCCATCTGCTGGATAATATCCTCAGCATAGCGCAGCACGCCGTCCCGCTTTTTCGCCGGGTCGTCGGTATTGCCATGGTAGAAAGGCCAGGGCTGGGTGAGGATATGCGTCACGCCGTGATCCTCCAGGTGCCGGTAGCCATCCGGCGTAAAAGCGTCTGAGGGCGTCGCCATCACCGAGAATGGCGTGTTCTCAAGCCCCAGTTCCCGTCGGCACTGTTTGATGAAATCCAGACATTCAATGATCTCGGCGCTGGTCTGAAGATCGCTGACCCAGCCATCACAGCGTGCAGCGCGGCGCATCGCCGCCTTGCTGATACCGCCGACCCAGATGGGCGGAATTTCGCTGGGCGCAGGATTCATCTCCAGTGGGTCAAACTGATAAAACTCACCGCGATAGCTCACCATTTTACCGGTCCACAGCAGCGGCAGAATCTCCAGAATTTCGTCAGTGCGTTTGCCGCGCGTGTGAAAATCCTGCTGAAGAAGCCCGAACTCATCTTTAGACCAACCCACGCCAATAGCCGGAATCACCCGGTTATTGGAGACAATCGCGGCGGTGCTGATGGCCTTGGCAACGAGAAACGGGTTGCGCATCGGCAATACAAAGATGTTGTTGGTGAACTTCAAGCGCTCGGTCACGGCAGCGAGTGCGCCAGTCATGACCCAAGGGTCAGGCCAGTCGGTGAAAGGTGCCCAGCGACGCGAGCCGTCGTCGGTATAGGGGTAATCGTGGCTGAGTGTTTCGGGATTGACGACGTGGTCTGAGAACGACATCGCTTCCCAGCCACTCTGATCCGCGGCTACCGCCAGCTCGCGCAATTCGTGAAGCGGACAAAACGAAGAAGATAGAACAAATTTCATGGTGCACCTGTTGTTATTGTTGGTCGTGATGCGGGAGTCGAATTACAGCGAATGTTGCTCCCGAATGTAATGGAGGAGGCCATCTGCCGCTTTTTCCAAGCTGCGGATAACCGTATCAAACTGGTCGGCCTTGCCATAAAAGGGATCTGGAATCTGCCGGTTGCCACCGTGGTGACAGTAATCGAGGAAGAGCTTGATCTCGCCGTCGAAATTCTTCGGCGCCCAAGCCATCACATTGCCCAGATTGTTGCGGTCCATCGCGATCAGATAGCTGCCCCGATGGTAATCATCGTCGTCGATCTGCCGGGCGATCTGCTGGCTGATGTCATAGCCCGCTTTGGCGGCGGCAGAGACGGAACGCGGGTCGGGTGATTTGCCGATATTAAAGGCGGCGGTGCCACAGGAATCGACCGTTATGCGCTGATCGAGCCCGGCATCGCTGACTTTTTTCTCAAAAATTCCCTGAGCAGCGGGAGAGCGGCAGATATTACCGAGGCAGACAAATACAACATGGATGGTCATGGCAAACTTCAATCTGTGCGTGAATAAGCGACGCGCTGGAGGCTATCACGGGGGTTCCTGGCCTGCCATCACCCGTTTGGTTGGCGCTCTGCTCCAGTGCCGCGTGTCAGCGTGTCTCTTGCTCTGCAAGTAATACCACGAATTTAGCGTCGGTATTGATGACCCGGCAATTACCGAAGCGCTTTTTCAGGCTGACGTGGTAATTAAGGTGGCGGTTACCCACCACGCAGAACTGTCCTCCGGGACGGAGGAATCGTTTGGCATCGGCAAACATCTGCTGGGCAATGTGGTCACCGAGCTGCTGTTCTTGATGGAAAGGCGGATTGCAGAGGATCAAATCAAAATGCTCACCACCGTACCCCTGCAAGCAATCGCCGGCATGGAATGCGGCACGCTTTTCCTCAAAGCGGTTTTCCCGCCAATTCTGATGAGCGCTGGCCACAGCCATGTAGGACTCGTCAAAAAAATCGAGCTGAGCATCGGGCCATTGTCGAGCCGCCATTAAGCCGAGCAGGCCATTGCCGCAGCCCAAATCGGCAACGCGCGCGGGCGTATTGAGCTGCGGCAGGCTTGCGATCAGCAGGCGACTGCCTCGGTCCAGTTTCCCTCGCGAAAACACATTGCCGCGATTACCCAACTCAAGCTGGTAATCTTCGGCATAGAACGGTAGCCAGTCGTCATCAGGGGCGACGTTTTGCTTCACCTGAGTGAGCCGCACGAGGCGGGCTTTTTTCCATGCTAGTGACGCGGCGGCGTCGCCGATGCTGTCGTTGATCACGGCCATTGTGGCGGCATCCAGGTATTTCGCCATAATGCCTGCGCAGAATGCATCGGCATTAGGCAGGAGGGGGGCTATATGCTGGAGTTGATAGCGCATCAGCGTGTGGTTGCGAGGCAGACGATAGATCACACGGTCGAAGTCGCCTTGAGGGATTTCAGTACTGCTCAACAATGTGGGCGCCTTGCGGCCGTTTACAGCACAATTTTCCTGAGTGGCCAGATGGCTGACCGCAGAGTCTGACCAGGCAAGGCAATCGTAGTCGGCCAGTGCGCAGGCCAGTGCGCCAAAACTGTCATTAACGATAAGCAGGCGGGCGCCGCTTGGCGGCGGGGATTCCGCCAGATGCTGCAGCAAGTAGTGATCGGCATTATCCCATGCCTGCAGTACTTCATTGCGGCGACGAGGTCTGCGCTGAAGTTGGATCTGCCCAAAAGGATTGTCAAAAACGGTATTGCTCAAGCGGCTTACAGCTCCTCAAGCAACATATCGCGAAGCTGTTCCCGTTGGAAACGGTCCAGAGCGAGGCCGTCTTGGAGGTAGGCTTCTATATCGCCGTAGCGCTCGGCAATCACTTCGAAGGCGGCATTGATATACTGAGGCTGCACATGGAACAGCGTGCGAATGACCGGCTCCTCAACTTTGAACACATCCATTTCCTGGATTTGGCGAATGATTTCGTCGATACGCGCCGCCGTGTAGTGATTGGTCGCGAGGTAGTCTTCCATCACCGTCTCCTCAGAGACGCCAAGGGCACGCAGCAACAGGGCGGCAGCCAAGCCGGTGCGGTCTTTGCCTGCTGTGCAGTGGAATAACTGGGGATAGTGGTCGTCGCTGAGCAGCGAGTGTATCCAATTCCGGTAGGTGTCCGTGAAGTGCGTCACCATGGCACGGTTGGCACTCATCAGAAACTCAACCATGTCTTCGGCGCTGACATTTTGTTCCTGCAGGCGAGCAGTCACGCGCTCGATCTGGGCGGCCTCAACATTAATGGGTAGTGGGTCGATCAGGATGCGACTTTCCGGGTGCAGGGTATGGGGCGCCGTATTGCGTTCTTCATCGGAGCGGAAATCGACAATGCGTTTAACTCCCAGTCGCTGAAGGTAGCGCTGATCCTGCTCGCTCAGTGAGGAAAGCTTGTCGGTACGATAAATCTTGCCCCAGCGGGTATAGCGGCCATCGCCGCTCAGATAGCCACCCAGGTCTCGGAAATTGTGGGCCTGCTCAAAGGGCAGTTTTCGCAGCGCAAGGCGCTCTTCGGGTGGCAGCTGCGCGGGTATCGGGCGTTCATCGGCACTAAGCTGGGAAAATGCCGATTGCAGGTGCAGGGTTTTCGCAATGTCGTGTTCGCTCATCCGGATTGCCTTTGATTATTTTGGGGTTTGGCTGACTGGCGGCTGGCGCGGTATTCCCCTGGTGTCATTCCCGTCCATTTTTTAAAGGAGCGGTGAAAGGCGCTGGGTTCGTCAAAGCCCAGCAGCGCTGAGACGGCGTTAATTTTTAGCTCTGGTTGGTTGAGCCAGCGCAGAGCGTGTTCTTTTCGCAGCTCATCTTTGAACTGCTGGTAGGTTGTTCCCAAATCCTTGAGGCGTCGGCGCAGCGTCCGCACCGACATGCTCAGGTGTTCCGCCATGGTGACAACACTTGGAAATTCGTGGCTCAGGTCCGTGCCGACAATGCGCTTCATCTGTGAGAGCAGTGAGGTGTCATCATCATCCTGGGCAACCAGCAGATGGTAGGGCGCGTCGCGTAGAAATTTACGCAAGGACTCTTCGGTGTGGATCAGCGGGCAATCCAGACAGTGCTCTGCCAAGACAAAGGCGTTGTCACTACAGCCGTACTGAATTTCGCAGCTGAACAGCTGCTCGAAATACTCGGGATTCTCAGGTTTGCTGGCTTGCATACGTATCGCGACGAGATCCAGCGGCTTGCCGATTAACCACTGACAAAAGCGGCGCCAGATCGCCATGGTGTGCGCCATGGTGTAACGCTGCTCATCGGTATCGTCGCTCTCTGCCAGCTCCATGTCGGCGGGAAAGCGATACAGCCCGGTCCCATCGCCGAGCCGCTCAACCGGCCGTTTGGACGCGCTGGGCAGTTCTCTCAATGTGCGACAGAAAATAATGAATTCCGATGCCCTGCGCAGTGCCTGCTCAAGCGTTTCGCAGTGAATAATAAACAGCGACAACATGCGGAAGCTGCCAGCCGGCGTTTTTTGCCGCAGTCCCAAACCGAAGGATTCGTCTTGCAGCAATGACATGACCCGCCGGTAAATAACCGAGTAATAACGCGCGTCGATAGGGGCTTCAAGGTCCGCATTATCAGCCAGTGGGTCGATGGGCAACTGCAGTGAACGCAATATCTCCGCGCTGTTGTACCCCTGCGCCTCAGCCACCTGCAACATGCTGCGGGCATATTTCAGCGGCACGGGGTCTCGTTTTGCATGGAGGTTACTGCTGCGCACGGTGTCTTCCCACGGCGGTTTAATCGCCCAGTTTACGGCAATTGGGGAGAAATTTCCCGCCAGAAATGACAGGCAACGGCGCGTGAATGAAGGCTTTCCGACTCAAGCCGTGGCGCCGTTTCCTCGCATTTGGGGCGGCGGTGTGGACATCGCCCGGCAAACCGGCATCCGGTGGGCATGTCCATGGGAGAGGGCATGTCTCCCTCCAGCGCCACCACGGGCAGTTGTTCGGCTCCCAACTGTGGAACCGCGGCCAGCAGTGCTTGGGTATACGGATGGGCGGGATGCTGACGAACGGCCTGAGCCTCGCCGATTTCCACGATCTCGCCGAGATACATGACGGCAATACGATCGCTGACGTGCTGTACCACGGAGATATCGTGGGAGATAAACAACATGCTGAGCCCCAGCTCCCGTTGTATTTCCAGTAGCAGGTTCAGGATTTGTGCCTGCACCGACACATCCAGTGCCGAGACCGCTTCATCACAGATCAGCAGTTTCGGTTGCAGGGCGATAGCTCTGGCGATGCCAATACGCTGGCGTTGGCCACCACTGAATTCATGTGGGTATTTATCTTGGGCGGACTGCGGAAGTCCAACCTGGTCCAGCAATGCGGCGACTCGCTTTTGCCGGCTTGCGCGATCGCCTTCCCGATGAATAATCAGCGGCTCTTCGAGGATGGCGCCTACTGTGTGACGGGCATTCAGCGATTCAAACGGGTCCTGGAAAATCATCTGCATATCGCGGCGCAAAGGCCGCATTTGCCGGTCACTCAGCGCACTGATCGGCCGCCCATGCATGCGAACCTCTCCGCTGGTCGGGCGGTAAAGGTTTAGTAGCGCCTTGCCCAGGCTGCTTTTGCCACAGCCGGATTCTCCGACCAGTCCCAACGTTTCGCCGGGGGCGATATCAAAACTTACGCCATCGACGGCGCGCAACGCGGGACCGCGACGGAACAGGCGGCGAGCGGGGTAAAAGTGCAAGGCGAGGTCACGCACCTGCAGCAGTGGCTCAGTCATTCAGTCGCCTCCAGTGGTGACAAGCGACTTCACCGCCAGCGCTATCCCTCTCGATAGGGGGTAGCTGCTGGCAGCGGTCATCTGCATAAGCACAGCGGTTCGCAAAACGACAGCCTGGCGGCATGGCATCAATGCTCGGCACTTGTCCCGGCATGGCAGTCAGCAAGGTCTTCGGGCCTGTCGCTGACGCGGGCAGGGCTGCCAGCAATCCCCGGGTATAGGGGTGTTTGGGAGACTGGAACAGCGCTTTGGCGCGGTTCTGCTCCAGGATTTTTCCGGCATACATCACCGCGACCCGATCGGCGAGCTGGGAAACCAGCGCAAGGTCGTGGGTGATAAACAGCATTGCCATGCCCCGTTCGTCCTGCAGTTTTTTCAGCAATTGCAGAATCTGCGCTTGAATAGTGACGTCCAGCGCTGTGGTGGGTTCGTCAGCAATCAGCACTTCCGGCTCGGCAGCGAGGGCCATCGCGATCATCACCCGCTGACGCATACCGCCGGAGAGCTGGTGAGGGTAGGCTATCAGCCGGGCTTCAGGAGCTGGCAGCCCCACATCATTTAGCAGTTCAAGGCAGCGGTCTCTACGGGCACGCCGCGCCAATTCCGGTCGGTGCAGGCGCAACACCTCGTCGATTTGCTTACCGATAGGCTGAACGGGGTTCAAGGCGGTCATGGGGTCTTGGAAGATCACCCCGATGCGATGACTGCGAAGTTTACGGAACTGTTTTTTCCCAAGACGGTGAACGGCCTGACCCGCGAGAATAATCTCGCCGCTGTGGAGGCGAACCTGGGGCTGGGGAAGAAGATGGAGCAGTGACATCGCGGTAAGGCTTTTGCCGCAGCCGGATTCGCCCACCAGAGCCAGAGTTTCCCCCGCCGCAATACGAAACGAAATATCGCTGACCATCAGGCGCTCATTGCCTTGCTCATCGCGAATGGCGATGCTCAGCTCGCGGACTTCAATAGCGGGATGAGGAACGCTTGTCATGGTGTCTGTGCCCACTGCGTGTTAACAATCATCAGCGGTGGCAAGCCCTGGTTTTCGTCTTTTGCCGTCTCGATAGCCTGTTTTTCCCGCTCATCAATCCAGAACAGACCGCCGTTGCTACCCATCGGGTCAAACAGACTTTCGCTGGTCCGCGTACCGTGGAAGGCAGGCAGTTTGAGCCAGCGCCAGAATGCCTCACGGGTATAAGGTACTTTGAAGGTGGGGATAAACGAACCCTGATCGAAAATGAGCTGTTCGAGTTCGTGAGCAAGCTGCACACGGTCTGCCTTTTTCGTCGCTTTACGGTAGGCGTCTATTTTCTCGTCTATTACGGGGTTGTCGGTGTTCGTCACATTGTTCGTCTGAGGCTTATGGGCATTATCGGAGTGGTAGAATTGCCAGTAACGCGGCGACAGCCCGCCTCCCGACCAGCCCATCCAGGCGGCTTGGTGTTTGTTCTCCATAATTTGCTTGAAGGCCGCCGATGGGTCCAGGAGCTGTAGCTCGAATTCAATACCGGCTTTGCGTGCTTCCTGGGAGAGGATCACCAGGCGATCATTGTGACCGCTGTTGTAATAGGTAATGCGCAAGCTCAAACGCTGACCTTCTTTCACACGGATGCCATCCGGGCCGCGTTTCGTCCAACCGGCTTCGTCCAGCAGCGCATTGGCTTTCTTCAGGTCGAAAGGTCTGGCGTGAATATTCGGGTTGCTGTAGTCACCATAACCGTCGTGGGTACGCTGCAGGCGCTCATAGTCACCGCGAAGCACCGTGTTGATGACTTTGTCGATATTCAGAGCATGGGCTATCGCATACCGCACGTTTCGATCTTTCAGCAGGGGGGCATCCTCGTTCAGAAATAGCCCACTGATTGGCTGGGGGACCTCATTGTAGAACTTGATTTTGCCCGCATAGCCCATGTCGTAGATTTTTCCCTGCGCCTTTTTGTGCCAAAGCCGGGGCATGAGGAGCGGGAAGCTGTCCAGTTCGCCTTTGCGGAAATATTGATAGGCGATGTTCAGATCGCGTATCAGCTTTACGCGAATATAGTCGGGATTGAAGCGGTGCTGGAAATAGCGCTTGTCGTTAGCCCACCAGTCACTTTTTCGCCGAAACTCAATGTACTTGCCTTTGCGAATACGGTCGATGGCGTAGGGGCCGGTATTCGGCGCGATTTTCCAGTTGTAGTCACGCACCCAATTTTCATTGAGCTGGTGAAAATGCGCGGGAACAGGGGAGATACTGTATTCGAAAAGCATTTCATCGCGCGGTTTCGCCACTGCACCGAGGACGCCAATAGTGTGGTCGTCGTACTTGACGACATCGCGAATGACTTCGCTGTAGTAGTTGTTATACCAGGGCGCGAGTATGTGCTTTGATCGCATGAACGCAAGTGCAAATACGAAGTCCTCAGCCGTGACGGGCTGTCCATCAGACCAGCGGGCATCGGGGTCAAGGCGATAGAAAATGCTGTGACCGTCGTCGCCGAACGCCCAGTGAGTGGCCAGCTCCGGAATGGGATTCAGTGTATTGGGGTGGACGCCGACCAAGCCTAAATTATTGGCGCGCATATAGCTCGCAAAACTGCCGTTGGAGTCGGGCCCGACAAGGCGCAACGTCAGCGGAAAGGTGGTAACGAAGGTGCGGAAGCGGCCGCCGCGTTTGGCCTCAGGGCTGGCAAACGTCGGATCACTGTTGTTGGTTTCCCACGTCAACGTTGGCGGTAATTCTGCGGGCAGCGCTGTTGCGCTGTCGTCTGCATGCAGCGTCAAGGAGTTCAGCAGCAGGCCGATAACGACCAGCCACAGGCAGTTTCTAGCGGCCTTAGTCATAGTAGCTGAAGGTCCTGGGGTCATAGGCGTCACGGATGGCTTCACCCACATAGGCCACCAACATCAGAATCAATGTCATCGCGAGAACGACGGAGCTGACAATCCACATGGATTCCAGATTTTCCGTTCCCTGTTTCAGCAGTTCGCCCCAGCTCGGCGTCGGCGCAGGCAGGCCGAAGCCCAAGTAGTCCAGCGCTGTCAGCGCGGTAATCCCGGACGCCACAGAAAAGGGGACGAAGGTCACCAGTGTCGAAACGCTATTGGGCAGAATATGACGGAACACAATGCGTGAGCCGGAGGCGCCAAGCGCTCGCGCGGCCATCACATAATCCCGTGCCACCTCCTTGTAGGTGGCGGTACGCATATACCAGGTCATGCCGGTCCAACCGAAAAACGCCATGATGAAAAGCAGCGTCCAGAACCCGGGGGTGATGACCGAGGCAACAATCATGATGACGTAGAGAAACGGCACGTTCGACCAGATTTCGATCAGGCGCTGAAATATCAGGTCAAAGGCGCCGCCCCAGTAGCCCATCATGCAACCAATGGCGACACCGATGGCATAGTTGAACAGCAGCAAAATCAAGGAGAACAGCATGGCGGTACGGAAGCCGTAAATCAGTCTGGCGAGAACATCACGTCCGCTGGTGTCTGTGCCCAAATAGTGGCCCGTAGCCAGAGAGGGCGCATTCGGCGGGAAATCTCCATCTATCAAGTCGTTTTCCAGCGGCCCGAAGGGCACCGGCGGCATAAGCACCCAATTACCTTGCTTCTGATCGGCAAAGTGGCGCTGCAGATCCCGATAGTTGGCTTCGTAATCGTAGTCCTGCCCAAAATCTCTGCCGCTGTACTGGGCCGACAGCGTGGGAAAATAAAGCTCGCCATCGTAGGCAACAATGAGGGCGCGGTTGTTGGCAATAAACTCAGCCGCAAAGCTCAGTGTGGTCAGTATCAGCAGTAACCAGGCAGAGACATAGCCCCGGCGTGACTGTTTGAATCGCCGCCAGCGCTTTTTGGCAATCGGGTTGCTCAGCAGTGCCATCAATGGCGTCCTCCGCCGAAGCGAATACGGGGGTCGACCAGCGCAACACAGAGGTCAGACAGAATGTTGCCAACCAGGTACAGCAGCGAGGAGATCACCAGAATCCCCATGACAATGGGATAGTCGCGCTCAATGACGGCCTCGTAGCCCAGCAGGCCAATTCCATCAATATTGAAGATGGTCTCTACCAGGAAAGACCCGCCGATGAGCAGCGAAATATTGTTGCCGAACGAGGTGGCAATCGGAATGAGGCTGTTACGCAAGGCGTGGCGCCGTACACTCTGGCCGACGCTCAGTCCCTTGGCCGCTGCCGTGCGCATATAGTCGGCGGAAAGGTTGTCCATCAGCGCATTTTTCATCATCAGCGTGGTGACGGCGAAACTGCCGGCCAAGTAGGCGATTAGCGGCAAGACCGCGTGGTGAAAAATATCCTTTGCCTTGCCCAAGGTTGATAAATCATCGTAATCATCCGACACAAAGCCGCCGAGGGGAAACCAGTCGTAATACCCGGCAAACAGGGAAATCAGCGCGATGCCGATTACATAACTGGGCAGCGCGTAGCCGAGGAATACCACGGCGGACGACAGACTGTCGAAGCGGCTTCCATGATAGATGCCTTTCATTAGCCCAAGGGGAATACAGACGAGGTAGGTGAGGATCAGCGTGGTAACGCCGTAGAATATCGACACCGGGAAACGTTCGCGAATAATCTCCCAGACCGGGTCCTGATAGCGAGTGGACAGGCCAAGATCAAAGGCGGCCACCTTCTTCAGCCAAAGGGCATAGCTGGTGAGCAGCGGCTGATCAAAGCCGTAGTAGCGCTCCAGCTCTGCCAATTGCTCGTCAGACAGCGTACCGCCGCCCTCGCTGCGGTGGAGGCTGCCAGCTTCGCCGCCGAGCTGGGCTTGGGTCATCATGCGCTCAATAGGACCACCGGGCACCACGCGGGTAATGCTGAAGACCAGCAAAGTGATGCCGAGAAAGGTCGGTATGATCAGCAATATTCGGCGCAGAAAATAGCCGGCCATGAAAAGCGTCCTGACAGGGCGGGTTTCGTTAGAGGTCGGCGCGCGTTACGTCGACGTACAGCGTCAGCGACTGACCGGGCTGTAGATAACTGCTGCGGCCAATCCCATTCCACTCAAGAATATCAGCAACTTTGAGTTTAAAGCGACTGGCAATCGCCGAGAGTGAGTCACCGTTGCGCACTTTGTAACCCACCTTGCGAACAATGCCGCTGGGCGCCGATGCATTGGTCCAAATGGAGAGTTGTTGGCCGGGTTTAATCAGGGCGCCCTGATCCAGTCGGTTCCAGCGAATCAGTTGATTGACGCTTACGGAGTGGGTCTTGGCGATTTCGCTCAGGGTGTCACCGCGGCGAACCGTGTACTTGCGTTGCTGACGGCCGCTGCTGGCGACGCCGCGATTCAGGTTGTCGAGGGGCGCCGACTGGCTGCCACCGGGAATCAGCAGTTCCTGCCCAATGCGCAGCATATCGCTGTTCAGTTCGTTAAATCGACGAATGCTGGCAATGTCGACATGGTGACGCTTCGCGATGCTGATCAAATTGTCGCCTTTGGCAACCTTGTAGCGGGTCCACCGCACGCGCTGTTTTTCTGGCAGGGCGGCCAGCTGGGTCTGAAATTGTGCGGCATTGCTGGTGGGAATAAGCAGGTAATGGGGGCCATCGGGGGCCGTGACCCAGCGATTGAAGCCGGGGTTGTAGCGGTAGAGCTCTTCGACAGTGATGCCCGCCAGACTCGCTGCCTTGGCAAGATCAATCTGTCCACCGGTATTGATCTTGGCAAAGCGTGGCGCGTCTTCCACATGAGGCAGGGTGATATTGTAGCTCGCCGGGTTTCTAAAAATCTTTACAAGTGCCAGCAGCTTTGGCACATAACGCTCTGTTTCTCTTGGCAAATCCAGCGACCAGAAGTCGGTGGGGCGGCCCTTTTTCTTGTTGCGTCGTATCGCCTTGTTCACGGTACCTGCGCCCGCATTATAGGCGGCCAGCGTCAGCATCCAATCGCCGTCGAAACGCTGGTTTAGCGAGCTTAAGTAGTCCAGCGCGGCGTCTGTGGCGACCAGAACGTCACGTCGGCCGTCGTACCACCAGTTCTGTTCGATACCGACATATTTTGCTGTGTTGGGAATGAACTGCCAGAGGCCTGCGGCGCGTCCGTGGGAATAGGCGAAGGGGTCGTAGGCACTTTCGACGAAAGGCAGCAGCGCGAGATCAACGGGCATGTCACGGGCTTCAAGCTGCTCAATAATATGGTAGATGTAGTGCCCGGCGCGGTCGCTGACCTTGGTCATGTAATGACCATGTGTTGCGTACCAGTCTTCCAGTTTTTCCACTCGGGCGTGGCGGGCTATATCGGTAAAGCTGAGTTTGGCGGCGATTCGCTCCCAGACATCCTGATACTCGGGGAGCGATGGCTGGGGCTCCGGGGCCACGGCTTGGGTCTTACGGACAACCGTGAGCTGGCGATCGGCGGTGCAGGTGGCACAACTGGCGCGATAATCAACTGCCTGCTGGCGCGAGGGCTGACTGACACAGGCAGTCAGCAATACGCCAAGTGAAATGATCAGGAGTCTCGGTGCACGGGCCAAGTTCACGCCCCAGGTCAATGTGTCGGTCGTTGTCATTATCTTCAACTATTATCTTTCCAGCCTCGCAGCGCGGCAAACACCTCAACCTGACTCAGCATGTCGCTTCCTTCGCGCTCGCAGATTCGCGCTCGCAGCGAGGGACTGTCGGTTCGTAAAAACGGGTTGCTCGCGCACTCTTGGGCAAGAGTGGATGGCAGTGTGATCTCTCCACGCTCACGCTTTTCGGTCACTACGCTATAACGGTCGCGCAGTGTGGCGTTTTCTGGCTCGGCTTTCAAGGCAAAGGCCAAGTTCGCCAAGGTGTACTCGTGGGCGCAGTATACACGGGTTGCCGCCGGAAGGTCCTGAAGGCGCTGGAGGGAGCGCAGCATCTGTTCGGGACTGCCTTCAAACAGCCGGCCGCAGCCCCCGGCAAAGAGCGTGTCGCCACAAAATAACTGGCCGGTTTCTGCCTGATAGTAAGCCAGGTGATCCAGTGTGTGGCCGGGAACGGCGATGACCTGATAGCTGTGGTCGAACAGCGTGACCGTATCGCCATCCTTGACTGCTTGGGTGATGGCTGGGGAGGCGGTGGCGGGCCCAATGACAGTGGCCGTCGGCCACTCAGACAGCAATTCGGCGATGCCGTTGACGTGGTCGTAGTGATGATGCGTTACCAGAATTGCGGTAAGCTCAAAGCCAGACTCGCGCAAAAAGCGCTGTGCCGGAGCAGCATCACCGGGATCGACAAGCACGGCGTTTTGGTCGCGGTGAATGCACCAGATGTAATTGTCGTCGAACGCCGGAATCGGCGTCACAGACAGAGCGTCCATAAATTGCTACCTCGTTTGGCTCAGGTTAAACAGTTATCTCTTGCCAGACAAGCTCTCAGGCAGTGATCACAGGGGCGCGACAGAGGTGAACAATGGCTAAATGGCGTACACAACACTCCCCTGAAATTCTGCTTCCCGCGTTGCGGGAATGGTTTCGGAGTCCAGTCGGCTGCACCGTCTTGCAGGAAGAGCAGGCATTGATTAATGCCGCGCTGGATGACTGCAGCACCGAACGCAGGAACCTGCTCAAACTCAGCATGATTCCCGAGCGGTTTCAGGTTGATGACAGACTTTGTCATCGCCCGATTCACCTCGGCAGTATCGGTCAGTATGGCTTTAGCCAGGTTCTCGACGCCGTCTGCGAATTTGACCAGCTGCCCATTGCCAATGAATCGGTGGATATGGTCGTCCTTCATCACTTGTTGGAGTTCGTCAATAATCCGCACACCGTTCTCAGAGAGGTTGAGCGCCTCATTGTTCCCCATGGGAAACTGGTGATTTGTGGTATCAACCCCTGGTCGCCGCTGGCACTGCGAGGAATGATGGGGCGCGTCAAGCGCAGTGCCATGTGGCAGCACCACAGCCTTACGCTCAACCGGCTCAATGACTGGCTGTCGCTGCTTGGCTTTGAACAGGCGGACTTGCGCTACACCTTTCACCGGCTGCCGATCAATACGCCAAGCTTCTTTATGAACCACCGGAGCCTGTCGTCAAAGCTGCCGATGGGTGGTGTTTTTGTGCTGAGCGCGACAAAATACCGCGCGCCGCTGACGCCGTCTGCCAACCTGCGCCGGCGTTCCAATATCATCCCGCACCCGGCCATGCTCGGTGCAACGCGCAATCTCAGAGAAAAACCTCAGGAATGACAAAAGCAAGTAAAGTGGAAATCTTCACCGACGGTGCCTGCCGCGGCAACCCCGGCCCCGGCGGCTGGGGAGCGTTGCTGCGCAGCGGCACCACGGAAAAGCCGCTGTATGGCGGCGAGCCGGATACAACCAATAATCGCATGGAGCTGACGGCAGCCATTGAAGCGCTGCGCGCTCTGAAACGCCCCTGCAAAGTTGCCCTGACGACCGACTCCCAATATGTGCGCAAAGGCATTACGGAGTGGCTGCCCAACTGGAAAAAGCGCAATTGGAAGACGGCAGCCAAAGCCCCGGTTAAGAACGCCGACTTGTGGCGAGCCTTGGATGAACTCGCTGCCAAGCATGACATTGAGTGGCATTGGGTAAAGGGCCACAGTGGTCACCGCGAGAACGAGCTGGCCGATGCTCTGGCCAATCGCGGTATTGATGAATTAAAGAGGTAATCATGCGGCAGATTGTTCTGGATACCGAAACCACGGGTATCGACCCCAATGACGGCCATCGAATTATCGAAATAGGCTGTGTCGAGCTGCTTAACCGCAAGCTCACCGGGCGCCACTTTCATGTGTATATAAACCCCGAACGAGAAGTCGAGCAGGGGGCGATTGAAGTTCACGGCATCACCAATGAAATGCTGGCAGACAAGCCGGTATTCTCATCGATTGCCGATGAGTTCCTGGAGTTTGTGCGCGGCGCCGAATTGGTCATTCACAACGCGCCCTTTGACGTGGGCTTCCTCGATATGGAACTGGGGCTGATGTCGGCCCAGCCTCGTATTCGCGAAATTTGCGGGGTTCTCGACACCCTCGTCATGGCGCGTCAGAAACATCCGGGGCAGCGCAACAGCCTGGATGCCTTATGTCAGCGCTATTTCGTCGATAACTCCCAGCGCGATCTTCACGGGGCTCTGCTGGATGCGGAGATCCTCGCCGACGTCTATCTGGCGATGACCGGTGGTCAGACCAATCTGGCGCTGGCGGGGGAAGAAGACAGCAGCGCTGAGGGCAGTAGTGGTATTCGTCGACTTGCGGCTGAGCGTCAACCGCTGCGGGTGGTGCGTGCCAGCGATGTCGAACTGGCGGCCCATCAGGAGCAGCTGGATATTATTGACAAGGCCAGTGGCGGCCAGTGTTTATGGCGCTCCTCTCCGGAAGGGTGACAGCCAATACTCAAATGGACGCAGGCATTAACTGTGTCCCAGTGGGTATTTCGCATTGCAGAGACTGGGCAGCGTCGGCAAGACCTGCTAAAACTGCGCCATTGCAGCCGGAAAGGGTCGGCCTATCAAGGTGCCGGTCTGCGGCGGAATCAGGTGGGGCAATCACGCGTGTTAAAGCCAGTTGAAATAAAAACAGCCATCAATACCAGCTCCTTTGCGCTGGTGGATGCAGAACTGAATAATACGGTCCAGCAAGCGACCAATGTGTTTGAGACCTTTCTTGCAGAGCGACATGACCTGCAATTGCTCGAACATTGTGAAACAGATCTTCGGCAGATTGGCGGTACGCTGCGCTTGATTGAAGTGCGTGGCGCTGCGCTGATCGCCGATGAAATGCGAGCGCTCTGCCAAAGTATTCTTGCCAACACGCAGGAATTGCCCGAGGCACAGCTGAACGCTCTGAGTACGGCCTTTTTTGTTCTGCCCCGGTACCTGGAGTTCGTGCAGAGCCACGCAGAAGATATCCCTATTCTGGCCATTACTCACGCGAATGAACTTCGAGCGGCTCACCGCCAGTTGCTGCTGCCCGACAGCTATTTCCTGCCTGAAACCGGGTTTCTGTTCAGTCGCGACAGCCGTCTGGTATTGCGCAGTGAAAATCTGTCAGAGGCGGACTTTCAGGCCTTACTGAAACGTGTCCGCCAAGCGTATCAGCGGGGCTTGCTCGGGGTGCTGCGCGATGCCCAGGTCGAAATGCAGTTGACGCTGATCGCCCGTGCCTTGCGCAAGCTCTGTTCGGCGCTGACTGGCGGCCCTCAGCAGCGTTTCTGGTTGCTGGCGACGGCGGTAATCGAGGCGTTTCTGAACAAGGGGCTGGAGCTCAATCCGCGACGTAAGCGGGTACTGTCTGCTTTGGATGGACAGCTCCGGCGCCTGGCGGCAGGCAAACCGTCCGACGATGTGCTGGAAGCTGAACTGCTGTTCCTGCTCAGGCTTTCTGTGTGGCAAGAGGGGCTGGGCGGCAAGCTTCTCAGAGCCATTGGGGCGTCACCCTCAGAACTCGATGATGCTGAGCTGCAGCGCCTGCGCCAGCAGATGCTCGGGCTGAGTTATGACACCGTATCGTCAGTATTGAATGAATTGCGCGGCGAGTTGCGTCACGCCAAGGATATTCTCGAACTCCTTGCGCAGCATGGCCGAAGTGATGACGAAGAAATTCGACCACTGAGCGAGTTGCTGCAGCAGGGCGCCGATGTGTTGCTGGTGCTGAACCTGCCTTCCTTGTCGGAAGTGTTGAACACGCATTCGAAAGCCTTGCTGAGTTTTGTTGGTAAAGACCTGAGTCGCCACCGCAGTGAACTGGAGGAATTGGCGGAGACGCTGTTGTTTATCGAGAGCAGTCTGGCGCAGATCGACCGCCGCAAGCTGAACTACGACGAGCTGAATGCGCTGAGTATCGACAAACGCGACAGCATCAGTGCCGATAATCAGGTCAGCGAAGCGACGGCGATTGTGCTGGACGAGGCAAAGAGCGCAATCAGTCTTGTTAAACGCGCGATTGCCGCCTATATCGACTCGGGCTTTGACGCCACCCATATCGCCAATACCCCGACAAGCCTCAATACCGTAAGAGGGGCATTCCAGATGCTGAAAATGCGCCGTCTTGCCGCTGTCGCGGTGTCGTCGGTGGCATTCATGCAGGCGTTTGTTGCGCGGGGAGATATCGATCCTACGCGGGATGCCCAGTCTCTCGAGACATTGGCAGACGCCATGATCAGCATGGAATACTACCTGGGCGAGATGGAGCGGCGACACCTGCCCGATGACAGTATTCTGGGTATTGCCGAAGAGGCCCTGCAACAGCTGGGCTACCCCGTCGCCACAGCTGAGCCGGAATATGTGGCTTCCTGATCTTGATAGCCTGCTGCTGGCGCTGTGTGGTGTCAGCCTTGGCCTGACCCTGCTGCTACTCCTGCTGTTGCGACGGCGGCCGCTCGGTGCAACGCTTGCCTTACTCCTCGTCGCGCCACTGACGGGGGGCGTCGTGTTCCTCAGTCAGGATTTGCTGGCCTATCGCAACCTCGCGGAAGAGCAGCGTGTTGCCACGGTGTTTGTGGCCGAGGATCCGGCGAAGGGCTTTCTTATTCACGTCAATACCGACGATCAGCAGTTAGCGCTGGATGCGACAATGCACGGCGATGAGTGGCGATTGGATGCGCGGGTACTCCGCTGGGACGCGGCGCTGGGCAAGCTTGGACTCAATAATCTGGTGCGCCTGGAACGCCTGAGCAGCCGCTATCGTGATCCCGCTGATGAGGCGCAACAACTGCGTAGTGTTTATCCCTTGCAAGGGGGAGAATGGGTCGACTCATGGCAACTCTTGCGAGACCAGCCTTTTATCTGGGACTGGGTGGAAGTGGATTTCGGTAGCGGGGTATATGCGCCCCTGGTTGACGGCGCGCTTTATGGCGTCTATCTCGGGCGCAGTGGTATGTTTATCAAGCCGGAAAACCCAATTGCCATCAACGCCTTGCAGCACTGGTGAGCTTGACCCAAACGGCCAGTCATAAGACTATGGCGATCCTTTTGCTTTTTCTCTGGAGCCACCTTGGACTTTTTGCTTGAGTACGGTCTGTTCTTCGCTAAAGCGATTACTGGCCTGGTTTTTATCCTTATTCTTATCAGCTTGATCAGCTCGTTGTCCCAGCGCAACAAGCGCGAAAACGAAGACGGGCACATAGAAGTCAGTCGGCTTCACGAACGCTTTGAAGACTGGCAGGACACCCTGAACTATGCGCTGATGAATGATGAGCAATATAAAAAGCTGCGCAAAGAGCGGCGCAAGCACGAGAAAGCAGAGCGCAAAGGCAAACTGAAATCCGACAAGAAACGGCTGTTTGTTCTCGACTTCGACGGCGATATTCGAGCGTCAGAGGTCGAGTGTCTGCGCCATGAAATCAGCGCCATTCTGACGCTTGCAACGCCACAGGATGAAGTGTTGCTGCGGCTGGAAAGCCCCGGCGGACTGGTGCACAGCTATGGTTTGGCCGCATCACAATTGCAACGCCTGCGCGACAAGAATATCCCGCTGACCATTGCCATAGACCGCGTGGCCGCCAGTGGCGGCTATATGATGGCCTGTATCGGCAACCGCCTGTTGGCCGCGCCGTTCGCCGTTATCGGCTCCATTGGTGTGGTTGCCCAGCTTCCCAATTTCAATCGCCTGCTGAAAAAACACGATATCGATGTTGAGCTGCATACGGCTGGTCAGCATAAGCGCACACTCACGATGATCGGTGAGAACACGGAAGAGGGCAGGAAAAAGTTCATTGAAGAACTCGAAGATACCCATCAGCTATTCAAGGAATTTGTGGGAGAGCACCGTCCACAGTTGGATATCGACGCTATCGCTACCGGGGAAGTCTGGTACGGCCGCCGGGCCGTCGACCAAGGTCTGATTGACGGCCTTTCAACCAGCGACGACTATTTGCTTGAAAAGCGCGATGAAGCGGATATTTATGCCGTTAAATTCAAATACAAGCGCAGTTTGCAAGAACGCTTGGGCCTGGCTGCTGAAGGGGCAGTTGATCGCGGGCTGTGGCGCGTTATCGATAAGCTGCGAAGCAGCCGCTTCCACGGCTGATTACGGGAGGGCGATATGTCATTCAAAGCCATTCAGGTTCGAGAAGAGCAGGGTAGCTACCGCGTAGAGTTGATTGATAAAAGTGACTTCCCCGAGCCCGAAGAGGGACAGGTGCGGGTTGCGGTTGCCTATTCATCGCTGAACTATAAAGATGCACTGTCTGCCGCCGGGAATAAGGGGGTTACCCGTAATTTCCCACACACACCAGGCATCGATGCCGCAGGGGAGGTCGTGGCCTCTACCTGCGATAACGTTCAGGTGGGCGATAAGGTCATCGTTACCGGCTACGACCTCGGCATGAATACCGACGGCGGCCTAGCGGAACAAATTCAGGTTCCGGGAAGCTGGGTGCTAAAAATGCCTGAAGGCCTGGATGCTGCCGAAGCGATGGGCCTGGGGACGGCAGGGCTCACCGCGGGACTTTGTGTCGACAAATTGCAGCGCCAGTTAGGCGAACTTCAGGGCCTGCGCATCGCAGTGACCGGGGCCAGTGGCGGTGTCGGTTCTATCGCCGTCGCGCTGCTCAGTCATCTCGGCGCAAGAGTGACGGCGATCAGCGGCAAGGGGGAGCAATATCCCATGCTGAAGCAGCTTGGCGCGGATCAATGCAGTTCACCTGATTTGTTTGACGATGCGGCGAAAAAGGCGATGGTCAAACCCCAGTTTGATGCCGCTGTTGACACGCTTGGTGGTGAACCACTGAGTAATCTGCTGAAAATGATCTGCCCGGAAGGCGCTGTGGCCTGCTGCGGCATGGCTGCCGGCACCGATATCGAAAGCAGTGTGTTCCCCTTTATACTCCGAGGCGTTTGTCTGCTCGGCGTCGATTCAGTGGAAATTTCCCCTGCCAGAAAAGCGGAAATTTGGCAGCGTTTTGCCGGTCCGTGGAAGTTGTCATCCGACCAGTGGTCAAACCTTCTGACTGAAATTGAACTGGCAGCCGTTCCCGATCAACTGGCGCGGTTTCTTACCGTTTCGGTGTGCGGGAGAACCCGAGTCAAGCTGTAAATGTCCGAGTCTTACTGTGTCTGTGCGCGCCGCCAGGCGGGGATTACCCGTCGCGAGGTGATTTGGGTGCTCGTTATTGTTGCGGTGCTTGCTATCTATGTAAGCAGTTTGGTGAAGCACCGCGCGGAAGAGGCAATGCACCACCACGCCGCAGCAGACCTCGAACGTATCTCGCTGGCGCTACACCAATACAAACTGGACAATCTGCGCTACCCCAGCGCGGAGCAAGGCCTGAGCGCCTTGCTGCAGCCCCCTCAGACAGCCCCGCTGGCACCCAACTGGGCGGGGCCCTACTTGAGCCGGGCCAACCTGCTTGAAGATCCCTGGCAGCGACCCTATCGCTACAATAGCTCCGACGCGCCGCCTTCTTTCGAGCTGACAAGCTTTGGCTCGGATGGAGAAGCCGGTGGCAACGGCATTGATCGCGATGTGTTGCTCCGTTTTAAAAGTGACGCCGACTACTAGCTCCCGCTAATCTGATCCCAGACGTCCCCAGCCTTTTTCTTTCATACGCATCGGCTTGATTCCACGAGGCGACACGGTTGCTAGCAAAGCAGCAACTACTTTATTGCCGTTGTCCCACGAACGCCGTAGCGCGGGCAAGGCGTTAGCGGGGCAGTGTGATTCCCTGAGATTGAAGCCAGGCTTCGTCCAAGGCCCATATAACGCGGTCGACGTCGGGGCTGGCGGTGACCAGTGTATGCGCTCTCGACTGCATGTCGGCAAGGCGTTGTTGAGCCGCAAAGAAACGCTCGTCGTTGACGGATATGCCGCTTAGCGCCGGCTCGATGACGCTGATAATCATCGGTACGGGGACGGACGCAGAGCGCGGGGATGTCATCGTCGCCACGCCATCTTTCAGGCGTAAAACGCGAAAGGTGTAGGGGTAGCTGCTGAGTTGTTCATCTTGTTTCAGCGTAGCATTCAGCGCCCTGACATCTGACGGCTCGTAAAATATGTTGAATACGATAAACCCGCCCAGCGCCACGAGCAGAGCTGCATAGATTTTCATTCCACGTGACATATCAACAACGCCTTTTGACAGGAAAGCCCTGAGCAATATTACGCGCTTGTCGGTCACAGGGGGAAGTGTGCTGCTCAGGAGGGGCGGGACGCGCGCTACGACTAAGGCCCTACGACTAAGGCCCGCGTCGGCGCGCCCATTGCATCATTGCCAAGCCGATAAGGAACCACAGTGACAGTGCGCCGCCACCCGATGCCGAGCGCGCTTGCGGTGACGTTGTCCCGGAATCTTGCGCATCGAGCGTACTCAGGGTCCAGACAGGAAAATCGCCAGAGCTCACCGTTTCCTCGCCGCGGCTGGCCGTGATGCGTAACCAGTACGGCGAGTCCGCTTCAAGATCGGTAATCGTAAAGTCATTCAGGCTCGGCAGGGCCTCACTCGTCCCGTCGATCGCTATCTCGGTCGTGTAGTTGGGAAGCTGCTGGCTGAGTTCAATGCGGTACTGGGTATCGGCTTCCGCCAGCCAGCGCAGCGTGAGGGAATTGCTAGTGCTAGGCACGACATCAATCATGCTGATAGTCAATTGTTCCAGTGGGGAGGCTGCGGTAGCGAACAAGAACCGACGCTCGCTCTCCGCAAACGCCCGAATGTCGTCGCTAGAGAAGGGATACGTATCGGGCAGTTGAGGGTAGGACTGTTGGTCCAACTGCTGGGCAATCGCTTCCATCTGCTCGAGATGCCAAGCGGCCCAGTTCGACGACGCCAGGTTCAAACTACGCGCAGCAAACACCGCGCCGGACATATGCCGCCAAATGTCCGCGGCGATTCGCTGTTTCAGCAATAGCGTCTCGATCGCTGTGTAATCGCTCGGCTGCAGCGCACTCCGTAACTGCTCCAGGGTCTCAAGATTTCGCCGCGCGAGGTCACTGGCTTCAAACTTTTCCTGCCCCAGCTCCTGCAGTGTCTGGCGGCCGGGTGAGAGCAGGGCGGCGGTAATCGGCGTGTAGGCGGGCTCCCACTGAGAGATGCTCTTATCGATCATATTGCCCAGGGCATCGGTATTACTGGACGGGAGGTCGCTGCCTTTCTTGAACGCCCACTCCCCCTTGGCGTAGTACATTTTTCGACCAATCCAATAAGTGCGGCGCAGAATGTCGGCCAGCACGTGGTGCTCATCGCTGCCCGCAGGGAGGTCGTACTGCGATTCCACGAAACGACGAAGAATCGTCTGCGCGCTCACACTGGGGTCGCGAACGAGCTGAGCCTGCGCAAACAGATTGGCTTCATTCAGGGTTTCCAGTGCTGAGTATTCGTAGCGGTCGACCCGGCATGTTGATCCAATAAAGCGGCCCTTGCCCGTGGCTTGACGCTGGGCGGCTTCGCGATAGCGCTGTACGAAGTACTCGATCGCAACAAAGGGGAGCGCTCCACGCCCCCAGTATTCCCCGGCGCAATCCAGCTCGAAAAACTGATCGTGATCGCCGACGTCGGCAATTAAGGGATTAAGCGGGTAATAGGGTTCAAAATCATTGGGTTCGGCTTTAGACATCACCACAATGGGCCGCTTGGTTTCCTGCAAGGCATTGCGAAGAATCGGTATCTCGTGCCCCTTGTGATAGAAAGTTCGCACGTACACCTGCTTGCCGAACTCATCCATTACCACACGAGAAACCGCCTCGATGATGGCTTTGTAACGGGCCTTGGGCTGTGCAAACTCCAATGGCTTGCAGCTTGGAAGCACGTACTGCAACTCGCTCGGCGCGCTACCGAAACTAATCATCACACCGTCGATTTCCGGCGCGGCTGTCAGGGCATCTCGGTAGGCCTGCATTTTTTCCTGCATCTGCTCACCGTCCAGGTCAAAGCAGTAAGCGAGCGTATCTGAGGTGTTAAGCTCCTGCATCCAGACAATCGCCTGGCCACCCTGACTATGGATGGCACTGGCCAGTGTCCGGACGCGATCTACGACCTCTGGTTCTGACTGGAACTGGTCGACGCGGGTGACAATGCGGTGAGAGAGCTGAACATGTGTCACGCCGAATTCTTGCATTCTGCTTATCGCCGATAAATTGTAGGCCATGTCGTCATGCGTCAGCGTCCAGCCGTGAAAGGGCAGTGGCGCGGCGGTGTTGGCATGGCTGGGGGCAATTAGAAAAAGGGCAATAAGCAGCCTGCACATCGTTATGACTGCGCGCAGAAACGTCATCCGGAGAGACCTCGTCATGTATATTGGGGCGGTGTGAAGCAGATCTCGGCGGCGACTCGCAAAGGGGCGTTCTACCGAGAACGCCGCTGTAGTCTGACGCGCATATGTGACACCTTAAGGTCACGTTGCGCAGTATTCGGTATTTACTGAATGCTCTGGAAATGAGCGCTAAAGGGCGCGTGTTGAGAAATGTGTGTGGAGAAATAACTGGCCATATCCGGCGCTGCTGGGAATCGCGGCCTTGCTGATAGTGCTGCAACTGGTAACAGAGAGCGGCGTAACCGAGTTGAGTTATCAACGCCAGGCCATTCTGGCCGCTATGCCGTGGCGGCTAATCAGCGGACACTTTGTTCACTCGAACCTCATACACATGGCGATGAATCTCGCTGCCTTGATATTACTCGCCGGTTTGATTCCCGAGAAAAACAGGAGTTACCTCCTGCCGGTCGTGGTCGTCGTAGCCCTGCTCACAGGCGGATTTCTCCTGTTGATGGAGCCCCAGCTGGAGCACTATGTGGGCTTGTCTGGGGTTCTACATGGTTTAAGCGTGGTCATCGGCATCTGGCTGTGGCGCGAACACGCGATAAGCGGCCCAGTGCTGTTATTGCTGCTCCTGACAAAAATCGTACTGGAACAAAGCGGACTGCTGGATACTAGCAGCACGGAATCGCTGATAGACATGCGAGTCGCCACCGAGGCCCATTTATGGGGGGCGGTATCCGGCGTTACTCTGTGCGCGATGTCGGCACTTGCGCAGCGCCTCAGCCGAGCGTTGGGGCGTGGAGGTGAGTAGGGTGATGGTCTGCCTGAGCAACAGGGGAGTGAGACATTTCGGTATCTGCGGCGTGCAGGGTGATATCGCGCGTAACATTAGGATATTCTTGTTGTTATTCCGCAACACTCGTATAGATTAGCCTGCTGTATCGTTGAGTCGTATCGTATGCCCACCCAGCACCTGCCTTCACTTAACCTGATTCGTGTTTTTGAAGTTGCCGCTCGCCGATTAAGCTTCAAAGATGCCGCAGACGAACTGTTTGTGTCGCCCCCGGCAGTCAGCCACCAGATCAAAGCGCTGGAAGAAAATCTGGGTGTGGCGCTGTTCAAACGGGAAAATCGTAAAATCTCCCTGACGGCAGAAGGCAAACGCTACTATCTGCATGTCAAACGCGGTCTGGACTTGATTGATACCGCCACACTGGCGGTGCGCAAAGAGCGGAAAAAGCAGCGTTTTGTCATCAATACCCTGCCAAATATCGCAACGCTGTTACTGTTTCCCAACATCCACGAGTTCCAGGCGAAATATCCAGAACTAACAATCCAGATCGATTCCGATGTCTCGCGGGTTGATTTGGAACAGTCGGAAACCACCGTCGCTATCCGTCACGAATGTGGCAATGAGCCCGAGCTTACCTACCATCCCCTGGTAGAAATCTCGTTGACGCCCATCTGCACACGGAGCTACCTCGCTGAACACCCCGGCTTGAGCGGCGGCGATTTCAGCGGCTGCCGGATCATTAAAATCGCCAACGATAGTTACCAATGGCCACGATGGCAAACGCAGTGGGGCCTGCTTCCGGATATTGCGAATGAGCTGGTAGTCAGCACGGTGCAGGCGAGTATTGAGGCCGCGAAGAGCAACATCGGCGTCGCAATGGGCTACCTGCCCACGTCCTACCAATTCATGCGCAGCGACGATGAGTTGGTGCTGCCAATGGTCGAGAAAGTTACCCGACACGGTGAATGTTTTTTGACCTACAGCAACAAGCATCAGGGTGATCAAGTCATTCAGGACTTCCATCAGTGGGTAGCAGGCATCATCGCCAAAGAATGGTCGGATAAGATAATCTAATCTGAAAGCGCTGAATTATTCATTTGTCAGCCCCGTATTCACAGGGGAAGATACTCGGCAATCGCAACGGAAAAGTGATCGCCAAAATGCCCCTCGACAACGCTAATACCCCGTATTCCAGTGCAAAGCCGCTGCCCCTCACGCCACGCGAACGCCAGGTGCTCCAAGAACTCGCGATGGGTAAGAGCAACAAGATGATTGCAAATATCTTATCTATCAGCATGTACACGGTAGACGGATACGTGAAAGAAATTTACCGAAAACTCGGGATTAGAAATCGTGCGATGGCGACACTGGTCGCCGTCCAGCACGGTGTACTTAACCTGAACCATCTGGATATGGCCGACTTTTCGCAAAACAACGCTGCAACTCAGTAAAGACAACCCAGCGCTGCAACATTTTTAGAGGGAACCTGATGCCCAAGCATACGATGGCGAGCGGGGCGTTTACGGCCGCGATAGTTAAATCAATAGTGGCCACCGTTGCCATTTTTTCTTTTTCTTCCTCTGCCGTGGCGCAATTGGACTCGAACAGTCAGCCTCCGCCCGCATGTAATTTAAGCTCAGAGCAGCTCGAGAATCCCCACGCCTTCATCGCTGTCGACAAGTCTTTTGGTGTTGTTGCGTTTTGGGCCCTGAAGGGCAAAGAGGGGATACAAACGGCGGCCTCCTACACGCAACGCGACTTCGCAGCACAGGTATTTGGAAAATGGGCTCAAGATCACTCCAATAAATTAAAGAAAGGCGAACCAAACCGCTGGGGCATTGTGCCCGATAAAAAGGTGGAAAAAGCGCTGGAAAAGCACAAGCCGCTTCCTCTCGACAGAATATCCGAGTATCCGCCGCGTGAAGCGATGATCATGGTGACAAAGATTTACGGCGATTGCTTTGGCGAGCGCAGCGCAGAGCTCAATTTCGAGGAGATTGGACTGATTCGCGGTGAATTCTCGGCCGACTTCTGCAACGCGGCAGCGGCAATGCCGAAAATGACGCACTACCTAGCAAAAGATAAAGCCTTGATGCATTGGGGGCGCTCGCAAATCGAGCATCGCAATGCGCGAGGGTGTGGATATGTTCCTGCCATCGCCTATGAATACGCGCTGGAAAACGACGCAGCGGGTCGAGAAGCTGCCGAAAAAGCACGAAAAATCGCAGCAGCTCAACGTCAGCAATATCTCGATAGTATTCGGGGCCAGAAACTAGCCAAAGAGGCTTATGAGGCGGGCCGGGCGCAGCGTGAATTCTATGCCAGGCAGGAACGCGATAAACAGGCAGCCAAAGACCAAGCCCGCAAACAGGCTGCAGATGCCGCATATAGAACAATGATTAACAACTCGCAAAACCAGTTGCCGTCAGCGCCAAGCTCCAATCGTCGAGATTGCTACGACCAGGGCAACGGCAAGGAAATCTGTTTCACCGATTAAGTGCCCGACTTGCAAGCTATTGGGTTCCGGCGTCAAGCATGTCTGGAATGGACGTCCGGACATGCCGTTGCGCGGCAAGCGCAAGGCATCGGTGTTCAGCGTTTTAATTCGAGGGCATTCGTGTCGACTACGGACAGTCGACAAAAGCAAGCGAGTTACGGGATCGGATCGACCGGGCTTGCGACACCATTCAGGGTGTTTCGACATATAGAGCATAAAACTTCCATAGCATCACAACTTATTGATAATTATAATGAATATAACAGATAAACTCAGGCAGCGGCCTCTGTTATGTAACGTTTCTATTCCACTGTACGGCCAGTAGCTATCGATCCAACAAAGCTTGTCAATGAAATCATGGTTACTGTCAGCAATTCCGTATTAATTCCAAGTAAGGCAGATTCCAACTTGGCTCACCAGGGGGATTTCCGCGATGAGGGGTAGGCTAGGGCGGTAAAAGCGTTGCTATTAGCCACTTCTATCCTATCTGATATGAAACTATAGCGATTCCTGAAGTTGTTTAAACCGGCCCTGGATCACCGCCTTTTCCTGAAGAATCACCTTGTTCTCGTCCGTCAGAAACATCACTTTGTCTTGGGCAGTTTTCAATTCGGCTTTGACGGTCTCCATAGCTTGGGACAACACGGCCACTTGCTTATCGACATCTGCTTTCTGAGCGGTGAGCACTGCCATATTTTCCGTCAATTGGTCATTTTTATACTGGTATTCCCGGCACTTCGTCACGGCTTCTTCATGCTCGTGTTTCAGCTTCTGGATATCTTCTATCTTGCCGTTCAAGTCGCTGCGTAGCACCGCATTGGCCTGTTTTAATTCATCAGCATTGCGTTGTAACTGCGCATTAGCGTCAAATAGCTCTGTCGTTCTCGACTCTGCCTGAGCGAGCCGGTGTTGCAGATCCTGAATCTGATCCTTCAGCCCCTGGTTAACTGAACGGGATTGTTCGCGCTCCTGCTGGCGGTCTTCTGCTGTACGCTGCTGGTAATGTTCGAAATGGTCGCGGATATCACGATCCGTTCAATTTGCTGTCTAGTCAGGCGCTCTGCCCGCATCACAATGGCTGGGAAAA
>MDTC01026163.1_pt1 | contig 197252 bp, 129 predicted proteins | sample 811181 | NCBI WGS metagenome assembly MDTC01 (sample SAMN05326644, study PRJNA326480) | marine metagenome | isolation source: seawater | place: Pacific Ocean: North | collected 2011
ATACGGGCATGGTGATGATCATTGCCCCAGTCTAAGCCTTGCGTCGGGGATGGGAAGGGGCTGGAGGTTTCGGCTATTGGTCTGGGTTGCATGGGTATGTCGGATTTTTACGGTAGCAGTGATGATGCCGTCAATAGGCAGGTGTTATCCAGTGCGCTGCAGCAACAGGTAACCCTGTGGGATACCGCCGATATGTATGGTCCTTTTACCAATGAAACCCTGTTGGGCCGTTTCTTTAAAGAGAACCCGGGCACACGCAGCCTGCGACGCTTGGCAGAAAATGCTGCTGCGGTTGAGATCGAACTCGGGAGCGATATGCTGACTAAGCTAGATGAGGCAATTGCATCAGTGTCGATCTATGGAGAACGTTATTCCGAGGGAGCAATGGCCTTGCTGATGGGGGATACACCGGAAAGGATAAATAATGGTTGATGATGCGTCCCCTGTGATTACCCAATCGCATTACAATCATGCAAGGTCCGTTTATTGTTGAGTTGCGCCAGAACCGGTTTTCTTTTTGTTTGCGCACAGGCATTCATAACGAAACGACTTGCGAGTGACCCGAATCTTTCCCTTGCCTGCTGGCTCTTCTGTCCTGCTTGGCAATAACCAGTTGGTGAATTGGTTGCTGTGAGCACCTTCCTGCACAGGGATAGTGCCTTCCGGACACTCAAATTTTTGACTGGCACGCCCTCCATTATATTCCTGGGTTGTTACAACCATGTCGATAGCCGGCATGGTAAATGGGCCGGCACAGACTCTATGGCTACTTTCTGGCTTGTTGAGGAGGATATCTGGTTGATTGTTTTCAGAAGCGAGGCTGCCTGAGCGGGAGCTGGTTGGTGAATCAAATGTGCGATCAATATTGTTCAACTTGTCTTCCAGTTCAGGTAATCCTTGGTGGGAAGAAGATTGGTGGGCGGTAGCGTTTGCTCTCTGTGACGCATAGGCCTGCTGAATCACCTGCTGGGTTTGAGCCATATTACGGTCCAGCATTTGGTTCGTCCTATCGAACGAATTTTGAATCGTACTCATAAAGTCAGCCATCATCTGCTGTTCTTTGCGCCGTTGTTCAGCTCGTTCGGCGCGAGCTTCGGCCTGTGTAATGTTGCTGAGTTGCCTCAGGGCCGGTGCGTATTGCTGCATGACCGCTTCGTCTGCTGGGGCATTCACAACGCGATCGTCTACCAGCGCTTTAACAATATGGCCACTTTCACCAAACAGATTGGCAAACCAGTTGCGTTGCTTACGGTAGGCTGAATCAAGGCTCGAATAATGGCTTTCAGCACTCGCCTTCAAGGCCTCCCAACTCGTCATACAGGTTTTAGATTGATAATACGTGTTGTTACTGCCGGTTTCACACCTTTCACCGAACGCATTTTGCCTGAGGACCGATTCCACCGCTCTTTTTTCCTTCCCGATCTGAACCACTTCCGATAACGCGTTGTTCAGATTCGGGTGTGAGGCAATATAAGAGGCGACGGCTTCCTCCTTGGCGCGCATTTTCTTGCGCGCGATTTCCTCGCGGTGTTTACGTTCTGCTTCGGCCCTGGCCCTTTCCTTAGCCTGTTTGGCGAGTGATGTTTTGCGTTCAATATGAGCGGTATACGCCTGTTCTAGTCCACGCTTTTCGGCGAGTAAAAGAAACTGAGAAAAAGCTGCCTGGGAGGGAGATTGGTCTTCCTGTTCCCAAGTATGAGCCGGAACGGAGATTTCATATGGGGTAAACCCTTTAGAGTTTATGATAGAAAGATCGGCGCCATACCTGACGAGCAAGGCAATACGCTCGACCTGCATATCAAGCCAGTACTCATCATCGCCTTTGTAGTATTTGGGGTTGGCAGCGAAGTGTGCTGGGGTTGAGCCTCCAGGTCCGCCGATATTTGGGTTTGCGCCTGCTTGAAGCAAAGCTTCAATGGCAGCAAGCTCATGAGTATCCTCATATGGGCCATACCCGGCACTAGCCCAGAAGATTCCTTTGTATGTGGCTTCCCGAAACATAAGAATGTGTAAAGCAGTCTCGTCAAAAGGCGTTCTATAATTTACATCTGCCCCTTGGGCGATCATGCCCGGTATGCGCTCCGGGTCAAAGAAGGCTGCTGCCATCAAAGGTGTTAACGCTTTCTCAGGAGATTGACGATTAATATCGCCAGGCTCAGAGAGCAAGGCATTAATCTCATGTCGCATTGTTTCCCTATTTTGCTGATGCAGCTTGTTTAGCCGTTCGACAGCGGTAGAACAACCAGCGATTAAGGAACATAAAGCAACAATCAGTACTAAAAACCGTGTAAAACTGGATATAGACATCAACTACTTTCACATCTGATGGGTTAGGGGTGTTTGCTCACAACCAAACATATCAGACCTGAATTATAGTAAGACCTTTAGGAAGTGCAAAACGGCGATATATAACCCTTGTACTTTCGGGGGTGAAATTAATGTAGGGGCATCTTGTCGAAACACCCGAAACGGGAAGTTCGATTGCGGAACTATGTCACACTTCTGCGCCCAACTTGTTACTTACCTTCACTGCATCCCTCATTAAGATAGCCCCATCCTACAACGACCTCTTCAGGAAACAACAATGTCAAATGGAATGCTACGGAAAATCCCATCCACTCTATCCGCTTCACTGGCGGCTTGCGTGCTGCTGTTCAGCGGTAGTGCTTTCTCAAAGGGTGAATCCTACGTGGAAAAGCGCTTTACGAGTGATGAAACTCAGGTTGAATATGTAATTCGTGTCCACGAAAAATACGCTAACGACAAAAGCATCTTCAAGGATGCCTATGAATTGGTTGAAGAATCGGAATCCATGTTGATCAACTTGCAAAAAACCACGGGCGAACGCTTGGCAGGGCTGCCCCCTGTGAGAATCGACTGGTTACGCAAAGGCAACACGATTAGTAAAGGCAATCCGGAACAGCCCGAAGCAAAAGCCGATGAAAGTTTTAATCGTATTGATGGCTACAGCGAATATGCGCCAGACGATGTTCCAACCGTAGACAGCTTTTCAGCCTATAAACCTGAAACGCGGAATGAGTTTAACTTCTTTATACCGGTCGAAATTCGTGAGCTGACCTTTCGAGTTGCTGTGAACGAGAAGCAAAACGATAGCTTTGTGGGTGAGATAAAATCAGAAACCACAGAGCGAGTAGAGGCGGTGGATAAGCGCCAGTATTATCCAATGGGTTGGAGCTTCAACGATGACAATCGTGTTCGGTTGGGCTCGCTCAACACCGAAATCAACGCTTGGCCCTGGCGCACCATTGCGAATTTTGATTACGGTGGCTCTAATAGCGGTTGCTCCGGTACATTAATTGGCCCCCGTCACATTGTTACTGCAGCACACTGCATTAACACCTCAGCTACCGATAACTTTTTTGCGTTATCTGCACGTGTAGGGCGCAATGGCAGTGACTGGAAAGCTACCACTACTATGCCTGGATGCCCAAATTCCAGCACTGATGATTGCCCCAGCATCGGTAAAACTTACTGGTATTTTACCCCCAGCCAATGGCGTCAGAGCAGCGTGAGCAATCGTGAGCAGTACGATTTTGGTATTATTGTCATTCCCGATCGGTTGGGTAATAACGTGGGTTGGATGGGCTACTGGTACGCCCCTATGGGTTCGCTCAACACGGTATCCAAATTCAGCCGTGGTTATCCCTCATGTAACGCCGGCCCTGCCAATAACCCGCGTATCGACGATCCAGCCGACCCTGCCAAGTGCCCTACCTGTACAACAGATTTAACTGTTTGCAGCCCATTCCACTTGTATGGCGATGCAGCATCGTGCTCAGTAGGTAATGGTACCAATCTGGATGGCGATGGCTACAATCGTAATTTCAGAATGTCTTGTGATGGGTCAGCGGGAATGAGCGGTTCACCTCTGTATCTATACGGCAACGGCAATGTAGGAAATGACGGATCAGTCTATTACACTGCACACGATATTCAATCCACTTGTGGTGGAACGGCGTCTTCCTCTTCATGTGAGAATGTCAGTCGCGCAGACCGCATGGTACGGTTAACACCACAATACGCGAGCTGGATCTCGTATTTCCGCTCTACGTTTCCATAAGCTGAAGAATCAATTTAATCCTCTAACAAATACAAGGAATAGGGCTGACATTTCAAAGGTAATGGAAATGTCAGCCAATTTCATTATGCGTTTGTTTAATCGTTTTTTACTTGTGATGCTCTATCTGGGCGTTAGCGTTAATCAGACCAGTGCTGCCCCTGTTTCTGAAACAGGATATAAGAACACACAGTATGGTTTCGATAGTAACGCCATTGTAGCCATCAAAATCACAGGCAAAAAAGATTTTTGCAGTGGTGTGGTTGTGGGTGCTAACGAAGTGTTAACCGCAACTCATTGCGTTTATGGTTTAAAAGCCCAAACATACTACCCATCCAATACTGTAAAAATAGGTGTTGGAGATAATGTTTTGCATGACACGGTTCAGTGGTTTGATGTCACTAAAATATCACCCAGGTCTTCTGCCACCATCAAAACCGTAAACGATTTTCTTGGGAACGATGTTGTTTCCTTAGTTTCCACTGATGTGTTGCCTGTTACACCTGTTCCAATTGCATCTTATACACAAAAAAATACTCCCTTTATTGCTTGGGGTTTTGGTGAAGATGAATGGGGGTACTACGGTATAAAAAAATCGCGACCACTGGAAAATGCAGCTTTAGACGAAAAGCTAATCTCATTCTCTTCTGGTGCTTGCCGGGGTGATTCAGGTGGGCCAGTTCTGAATACAAGGAATGAAGTTGTGGCTATTATTAGTGTGAGTAAAGTTCCGCATTGCGTAGATGCCGGAAAAAGAATTGCTCAACGGATTACCAGCGGGCTCATCGATGAAAAGCATCGATGAGCCGGAATGCTTGATATTGAGTGCTTCTTACGTTCAGGCACTGACTTCATAATTGAGCCTGATCGCTGAATTATCCTTACCTTCACTGGGTACAGGAGGATACAATCACATTGTAGAGCGTGATCCTGACGTGGGCTTGGGTGCAGGATTTACCGCTGTGCATGGAGCGGCGATATCCGGACGTCAGTAAGGTTAAGGCATAATATATAGTGTTGGGATTGGGGAGCAGGAACTACTTGATGATATGCGTTGACCACACGAGGGCAATGTACGATCTCATTCAAGGCTACCTATTGTGAAATCGGCTGCTCGCTAGTCAAAGCGTTTAAGGTAGAGTTAACCGAACATTTGATGTTCAAGGATCATGCTTGGCCAGCTTAGAGTTTGCACACGATATGATCAATTGCGTCACCGAGTTGTGCTTTTTGCGGGAATACTCACTAGACAGCTAATGAAAAACAAAACACCTATCAATAAATACAGGCTGATGATAAAAGCAAGATATACTTTCTTAATTAATAGTGACCGCCAGGGTTTGTAGTATTATCGGCCATAACAGTGTTGGAACTTAAGCTGATTAGCAACTGCCAAGTGCAGACTGTTTATTGATCATCTATCCAATGGGGCAATAGGGATATGTCAATGTCTAAGAATCTAAAGCTGACTTTAGTCGTGAATTCTGAGGACGATGCTGGTTATCGTGATACGACAACTCGCGAACTCTTACAGTATGTACAAAATGCCAGCGAAATGGTTGATGTGGACTTGGCCAGAGCGGACAAAGAAGATCAAGCACGAAGCGTGGACAGTATAGCGCTGGTTGGCCACATCATGATGGAGTTAGCACCCGCCTACTTCGAGAAATTAGTGGACGTTATTGCGGAGTGGATTAAACAAAAGGGCGAAAGGCAATTGGTTACAATGAAGATAGGGGATATCGAAGCGCAGTTTCCAGAAAACACGTCGGCGCAAAGTTTAAAAGCGTGGAAAGCGGCGTTGTTGTCAGAGGTTGAGAATCCAGAGGACAAAAATAATAACGTAAGCTAAAGCCTTCATCTACACAATGTCACGTTCATACGCGCTCATCATTGCAGCAGGGAACTTCCTGCAAAATGAACATTTTAGCAGGCTTGATAAAGCTAAAGCCGACGCGGAAGGCGTACGTGACGTATTATGTGATCCCAAAATTGGGAGATTTAATCTCAATAATGTGATTACTTTGATCGATCAAGATGAGCGAGTAGTACAAAGAGAAATTTGTCGATTTTATAAAAACAAAAAAGCCGATGATTTGCTACTGCTGTATTTCGCAGGGCACGGTGTGAAATCGGTCGATGGAAAAAAGCTTTATCTAATACTGCATAATACAGACTATGAACTGTTGGATCGAACTAGTATCGACTGTTTATGGTTGCGGGAGAAGATGAATCAAAGTCGTAGCAAAAGACAGATTGTGGTTCTGGATTGTTGCTACAGTGCTTTATTCGATAGTAGAAGTCTTCAAGAGGTGACCCTAAAGGATGCAGAGGAGTTGCTGAGTACATCATCCGATGTGCATTTTAATCCTGAAAGAAATCAAGGTCGATTTATTATCACAGCAACGGATGGGCAGGCGTTAGCGTTAGAGCGCATAGAAGGAGATGCGAAATCACCCAATGCGATCTTTACGACAGCCCTTCTGTCGGGGTTGCGTAGTCAGAATGCGCGTGATGATTTGGGTAACGTTACAGTGCAAAGTCTGTATCGATATCTAAAGAGTGAAGTTGCTGAAATCAGTGAAGGTAAGCAATCCCCTAAGTTGATCGCATTTGCAGGTGATGGTGATCTGGTGTTGATTCCCGGCTCTAATAAATCGATCCCGGTAGCTATTCTGAATAAACTTAACGATTCCAGTTCTGATAAAAAATTGCTTGGCCTGCTTGATATAGAGGACTTGATGGAAGAGCCTTTCGACGTTTATAAGGCGGGCATTAAAAAAGAACTAGAAAAACTTATCAAGGATGATAGCAAAAGGGTTGAACGCAAGTCCAGATCACTGATGCTTCAGCTGGTGCATGGGCACCCAGGCAGTGCTAAAGAAACTGAAGACTTGCTGGTAATAGAAAGTGATAAAGCGAAGGGTACCGAGAATAAAGAGATCAAAAATAACCGTACCGGGTTGTATTTCAGTATGGTGGAACGTTACTTAATGCTAATCTCCGTACTAACTTTGTTAGTGATTCCTATATGGTACTATTATTCTATTGGGGGAAAGGCAATAGAGAGTGAAACATTTCCTGCTACCTATTCTGCAAGTATCAACGAAGCTGTGATGGCCCCTAATGTATCACCAACCCAACTTAGTATGCTGCTTAATCTGAATGCGGAACTTAACCGAGGACTGAGTTTAACCGAGAGTAAAGAATCATTAAAACTCGATCAGGCTGAATTTATTTTTAATTCCGTCTTAAAATATTATCCAAATAACAAGCTCGCCAGCGACGGTAAAACAAAAATCAGGAAACAGAGAGAAAAAAACTCAATCGATGAAAGTAAAAACGACGAGTTACTATCACCTATTATTGAAATAATAGATCCTGTCATAACATTGATTGACGGTAAGCATTTGATTAGAGCCGAACAATCAGGTGCTACTGAGATAGTTGGAAAGGTCCAATCACAATGGGGTGTGAAGAGTTTTACCATCAATGATCGTAGTGTTGAATTGGATGAGTACAATCTTTTCTGGTCTACGATTTCATCGGAAGACAGGGGTTCGTCTATTGTTATTTCTGCAACAGATACACTGGATAGGACTAACACCGTTGAGCTGTATTATGATCCTTCATTATCCAAAGAACCTATCCAGCACAAGCTGACAGCTGAGGTGCTTCAGCATAAATTTAGAACAGGTGAAACGTTACCACTGGGCAAGTATTATGCTCTGATAATAACGAATAGCCAATATCAAGAGTTTGATAATCTGGAATTAGAGGCGGATGATGCCAATAGACTTACTGATGTTTTATCTAAAAAATACGGGTTTGAAGTGTTGAGATTGCACAATGCAAGTCGCTACAAAGTACTGTCAGCCTTAAATGGGTTTCGTGAAGTTCTGACCGAGCAGGATAATCTGTTGGTGTTCTACTCTGGTCGCAGTGATGTGGAAAATACCAATAAACGATGTTATTGGTTGCCGGTTGATGCGGAATCCAACAATACCGGAACCTGGATATCATCGCTTGCAATAAACGATATGCTCTACACAATGGCGGCTAAACATGTTCTTGTCATTGCCGATGCATGTGTTGGGCCCAGGTTGTCAGAATCTGCGGTGGTAAAAATAGATGATTCATTGGGTGAAGGACTTTATTACCAGTGGGTCAGTATTATGTCGCAAACAAGAGCGCGCCTGGCTCTTTCCACGAATGAACCTAGTACAGTTCAGTTCGCGGCTGCGAATAAGCAGCAGACTTTTACACAGAATCTGATTAGCGCTTTGGCTAATAATGATGGTCTTATGGAGGGGTACAATTTATTTCGTCGAATGAGTAAAAAGGATAAGCATATTTCTTATGCACCAATAACGTACTCAGGCCATGAGGCGGGAGAATTTTTCTTTATATCAACAGGAAGTAAGAAGAGATAAGAATTGCAGCGCAATACTCGCATCTGATTATAGAACTACAAGAATTGAATCCATAGGCAACTGAGCTAACGCCTATTGAATGACTTGCAGGCTTTTCCTAAGGCAGTCTATTCACCTGGCTGGGCGAGCTGATCCAGTTGATTTTGAAGGTCTATGTGAAACTGGGTAGTGTGGCAGGCCCCCAGATCATTGATCAGGTCGTTTTGCGTTGAGACTGGCGTACCGAACACGATATAACGGGTGCCGGTTTTGAAGTAGGTTCCCAGGCAGTAACAAGCGTCTTCAGAAAAGACGTTGACCATGTGCTTCGGGATGGTGCCCTTCCATACTTTATCGACTTCCAGGGTGGCGAGCTTAGCACCACAGCTTGGGCCTTCCGTTTCGCACCATTTGCCGCTGAGTTCTGCGTGTTTTTCGTGGTGGGTAACCGTACCGGAAAAAACATACTCAGCCGATTGCCATCTTTTAGCCAGTGGTTGGAGATTGCACTCGGACCCAAGGGCATGGGTGGATGTTAGTAAAGTCGCTAATAAAATGGGAGTGACCGATTTGTTCATATTGGGTAGGCCTCCAGTGGATAAAGAGAATACTGCCATTAACATACCGTATTTAATAGTGATCCTAGGGCTTATCAAAAGCGATTATCAAAAATTCTTCATATTGTAAGTGTGCCGTTTCGAGTAAAATGAACGAGCTACAAGCTCCCATAATTGGAAATAGGATATGCTATGAAAGCCCAAGGACTTAGCGATCAAGAGATTCTTGGTGTTGTACAGCCGTTAGCTGAACACACAGAGAACGCTTGGAACGAAAAGAATTACCAGGAATTCATCCGTTATCTGATTGACGAACACCCCGATCAGGTCTTCCCGGAGAGTGAGTTCAATCGTCAGCTTGAGGAAAGCTACGATGCATTGGGTAAGCACACCCTTGCTGATTTGATCCATATACACAGAAATCCGGATCATGTGATCGTGTTGTGGAACGTCAACTTTGAACATCGTGAAGAGCCCGGATTACTGATATACGGATTCAAAGAACATAAAGGCAATGTGCTGATCGAAGGCTGCTCATATCATGCGTAAAAACGGCAATAACTGAAATACGGTGTTTGCTTTGGTTTGTAAAAGCGTGAGTGCCGTAGAATTAACGCAGATGTTGGATAGGATTGATTCGAACTGAGTAGGAGTTTATGACATGAAAATGGATTATTTTGTTTTTGGGACTAACAATAAGGTGCGGGCAGCGGCTTTTTACGATGTCTTTTTTGAGGGCAGCGGAATTAGTAAGATTTACTCCGAGGGGCGAATGGTCGTATGGGCGGGTAATCAGTTTATGTTTGGCATTGCCGAGCCCTTCAATGGGGAACCGGCAACCAATGGTAACGGCACCATGCTTGGCCTCAATGTGGGTTCAGCCGAAGCAGTGGAGCGGCTCTATCAAAAAGCGTTGGATATGGGTGGCCAAAGTGAAGGCGAACCGGGTTTGCGATCCGGTCGCCATGCTGCGTACGTGAGGGATCTGGATAACAATAAACTGTGTCTTTATGCGATGTAATTTGCAGTAACGGTGTGGCGTGATTCACCGCGCCATCGCTGGATCCGGTAAATCGCTGCCGGTTTCCACCCACGCCTGATAGTCTAACGAAATACCCCACCTAAAACCCTCACCTAAAACCCCCAACAAGAACACCAGCACCTCTTTGGGGAATTACAATCCCTGCACTTCTTGTGCTTGGTTTTTAATCAATCCGCTTACCCTGACCCCGGCCTTCAATGTTGCTCACGCCTCATTGCGAAACTTAATTGAAGGTTTTGTGAAACTTCCGTGAGGAAGTGGCCTGTGTGGATACCTAGTATGGCTACACAGATTTTTCAGGAAGTGAACTTGTGAAACCCAACCACCTGGTCAGCATCATTATCCCCGCCCATAACGAAGCCAACTGTATTGGCTTGGTGCTGGTGCAGATTCTGAAGTTCGTTGCGCGCTGCAATCTACCGCTGCGCTGGGAGTTGTTGGTGGTGGATAACGGGTCCACCGACAGTACTGCGGCCATTGCCCGGCAGCACGGCGTTAAGGTGATACGGGCACCCAAACTGGGGTACGGCGAAGCCTGTTGGCAGGGTGTGCAAGCCAGCCGCGGTGAGGTGCTGCTGTTTGTGGATGGCGACGGTGCGGTGGCCATTGACGACAGCTGGAATCTACTGGTTGCCCTGATGCAGGGTGCCGACCTTGCCATTGGAGTGCGGACCTATGCAGAACCCGGGTCGATGACCACGGCCCAGCGTTTTGGAAATCAACTGGCCTGCACGCTGATGCGTACTCTGTGGGGTTACCCGGTACAGGATCTCGGCCCGCTGCGTGCCATCACCCGGCATGCCTTTGATCAGTTGCACATGGTCGATCGCGATTTCGGATGGACGATCGAGATGCAGTTAAGTGCCTATCGCGCGCAATTATGCGTGGTGGAAGTGCCCGTGCGCTGGCGGGCGCGGCTGGGCGGCCACTCCAAAATCGGCGGCACCGTACTGGGGGTGCTGCGCGCAGGCAGGGACATTATCGGCATGCTGGCCAGATTCTGGTGGCAACAACGCCGTGGCGTTAAACCACACCTTTTATTAGATCAAAACCATACCCCCTACAAATAAGGAGATACACGATGCGAAACCCAAACAAGCTCTCTCACTGTGCGCTAATCCTGTTCATGAGTATGGCCTCCTCCCTGGCGTTGGCATCAGGTTCGGATGCGGTGGGCCACGCACAAACCGGAGATAAGGCGAACTACAACCTGGGTAAACGGGTCTTTGCTGTGAAAATTGCCTGTGAGAGTTGTTCCATGCCGGGGTTCGACCTGAACAAAAGCAGTGCTCAGGAGCTGTTGCAGAAGCTGCCGCAGGCGGATCTGACCTCCCGGGAGCAGGAAGCCGTGAGCGTATATCTGAAGCGTCGCTTCAAACTTTAACCCCGATTAATCCAAAGTATCGAAAGGATCGCAATGATGAATAGAACGTTATGGTTAGTACCTGCATTACTGACACTGCCGGGCCTTTCTGTTGCTGAAGGTACCTCGCCCTGGTTGCCCATTCCCGGGGAGACATTGGTATCGATCAATTACACGCAACAGGAAGGTGATGATGCTTACATTGGCGATGATGAGCTTGCTGCAAGCGCCATTACCGGTGGGGCAGCCAGCAGTTTTGAACGCAATGATACCGCGTTGCTGATCAACTATGGGATCAGCGACAACCTGGCACTGGATGCCTTGATCGGCTATGGCGAGGTGGAGGCGGGCAGCGCCGATCGGGACAGTGGTTTTACCGACTCGACCATCGGTGTAAGTTGGCGGGTGATGGATGAGTTTGCCACGGCAAACAATGTTCCCACCATCACGCTGCGCGGTGCCGCGATCATCAAGGGGGATTACGAAGGTGATCGCCTTGCCGCCCTCGGTAAAGCCGAAAACGGATTTCAGGCATCGGCGCTGGTGGGTAAGCAGGTAGGGCTTAACTGGGGTGTCAGCGCAGAGCTGGGATACGAGTACCGCAGTGGAGATGTGCCCGAAGCAAGCTTTGTTCATCTGTCTGCCCAGTACAATCCCACCAGCGCCCTGGGGCTGAGCCTTGGTTACTCGAACAAGCGCTACGGCGGTGATTTGGATATCGGCGGCCCCGGTTTTACCCCGGAACGCTTCCAAGAGGTGAATGAAGAGCGGGAGTTGGTGAAGTTCTCTTTGAACTACGCCGTTGGACCCAGCCAGGGGATCGCCTTCACCCTGGCTACCTTGACGGACGGTCGCAATACCGTAGCGGACGATGAAATCGCCGGCCTTACTTATACCCACGCGTTTTAACGTGTCTCTGGTCCGAGGCAGGAAGGCATTATTGTTGCTGGCTTTGTCAGCAGCAATAATGCTGTACCTCGGCGGTAACAGTGACCTCGGAACCAACCCGCAGCGTGAGCTGGTGTTCACGCTGCTTTCTTCGGCGCTGGGCTTGGGTGCCTTGGTGATCCTGGCCCTGCGCAAGGACATCGCGCCCACCCTGGGGCAGGTACTATTGTTGGCGGTGGTGCTGCGTGTGATAGCGGCCATGGCCTGGCCCTTGCTGGAGGACGATTACTTTCGCTATCTATGGGATGGTCGGCAAACAGCGTTGTTCCTTTCCCCCTGGCAGCATCCACCGGAATTCTTTTTTTCACAGGCCCAGTTGGCCCAGCAGTGGCAATGGATACTGAATAACATCAACTATCCGGAGTTGCCTTCGATCTATGGCCCGGTGTTGCAGTATGTGTTTGCTCTGGCCTATTACATCGCCCCCGGTAATCTCACCGCGCTGCAAGGGCTGCTGGTGCTCACCGATGTGTGCATCCTGCTGAGCCTGTATGCCATGAGGGTATCCTGCCGCTGGCTCACTGCCTACGCGATCCATCCGTTGCTACTGAAAGAGGCCATTGCCAGTGCTCATCCTGATCTGATGGTGGCACTGGCGCTTATCTGGTGCCTTTATGGCTGGCAGCAACGGCGCCCGCTTCTTACCGGTGTGGCGTTAGGCATTGCCCTGGGCGCCAAAATATCTGCGCTTGTGGTGCTGCCGTTTGTTCTTGTGCAGGTGCAGGCGTTACGGAATTATCCCGTTCATTTTGGCTGGTTTATGAAAGTGTTGCTGTACTGCGGCATCACTTTGGCTTTGCTGTATGCACCTTTGCTGCAGCTAAGTGGCAGCGAATGGTATTCACTGCAAACCTTTGCCCGTGAGTGGCGTTTTAACCCCTTGCTGTTTCGATTGATTGAAGCGGTCGCCCCGGCGGGTTATGCCCGTGAAACCAGCGCGCTTGTGTTGCTGGTCGGCTTGGCCGTGTTGTGGATCAGGTGGCGTTCCAGGGTAAACAATCATTACCCGCCTGTGGATTTGGCGCTGTTGTGCTTATTGTTAGTGTCCCCAGTGGTTAACAGTTGGTATTGGCTGTGGTTGTTACCCATCACGGTGTTGATGGGGCGCGCTTGGCTATTCTATTTTTGTGCATTCGCGGTGTTGAGCTACGGCCATGGCGGCAATATCAGTCCGGCCGATGGCTTATTACAGTTCCACGTATCCCCTTGGATTGCCCTGGCTCAGGGCGGCACACTGTTGCTGTGCTTTCTGCTACAGCAGCGCTACCACAAAAAAGCAGTATTTTCGGATCTTCAGTGTAACAAAACCCAATCTGCGCAATCCATTTCATAGACTCTACGTATGCAGGAGCAGTCGATGCATAAAATACTCCCCCTACTGAATGCGACGCATTTTCCCAGTCTGCGTCGCGGTGCAACCACCACGTTGCAGGTAAATCTAGGCTATCAATGTAATCAACGTTGCATCCACTGCCATGTTAATGCTGGGCCCCATCGCACGGAAATGATGTCGGCGGATACAGTGCGCCTGATTGTTCCCGCCATGCAGGCCGCAGGCATGACCACGCTCGACCTTACCGGTGGCGCACCCGAAATGCACCCGCAGTTCCGTGAGCTGGTGCAGCAGGCCAGGGCTGCCCATATCCATGTTGTGGATCGCTGCAACCTGACCATTCTGTTGGAGCCGGAACAGCACTTGCTGGCAGAGTTTCTTGCCAAACACCAGGTAGAGATAATCGCCTCGTTGCCCTGTTATTCCACCAAGAACGTGGATCAGCAACGGGGCAAAGGCGTGTTCTCGAAAAGCATTGACGCTTTGCAGCGCCTGAACGCATTGGGATACGGCCATGATGATAGTGGCCTGTTATTGAATCTGGTGTATAACCCGCAGGGCCCAACGCTTCCACCTGAGCAAGGCGAGTTGGAGGCCAACTACAAGCGCATTCTGAATGATGAGTTCAGTATTCGGTTTAACCGGTTGTACGTCATCACCAACATGCCCATTCAACGCTTCGGTTCCACCTTGATATCGAAGGGGCAGTTCTACAGCTACATGCAACTGTTGAAAGACAGCTTTCATCCGCAACACCTGGATACGGTGATGTGCCGATCACTGGTGAGTGTGGATTGGAAAGGCTATCTATATGACTGTGATTTTAATCAACAGTTGAACATTCCGTTGCGGGGCAATCAGCGCATGCATTTAATTGACTTGAACAATGCCGTTGACATCGATCAGCCCATTGCGGTGGCGGATCATTGTTTTGGTTGTACAGCAGGGCAGGGTAGTAGCTGCGCCGGTGCATTGGCGGGGGCTCAGCTATGAAGAAGCTTATTATCGTCGGCGTAATTGCGCTGGTCGTGCTGCTGTTTTTTGCTCTGGATCTGAATCACACTCTGACCTTGGAAGGGCTGAAATCCAGCCTGTCCCAGTTTGAGCGCTGGAAAACGGAATCCCTGTGGTTTGTGATGGCGGGATTCTTCGTTCTGTACGTCGTGGTGACTGCGTTGTCCCTGCCCGGTGCGGCGGTCATGACGTTAGCCGCAGGGGCCCTGTTCGGCCTGGTGTATGGCACGATTCTGGTGTCGTTTGCCAGCAGTTTGGGGGCCACTCTGGCGTTTCTGGCATCCCGCTATCTATTGCGTGAATCCGTTGAACGGCGCTTCCGGCAGCGCATGCAGCAAATCAATGCGGGAGTGGAACAGGAGGGCGGATTCTATCTGTTCACACTAAGGCTGGTACCGATCTTTCCATTCTTCTTAATCAATCTGGTGATGGGGCTGACCACCATCAGAGCCGCGACGTTTTACTGGGTCAGTCAGGTGGGTATGCTGGCGGGCACCATCGTTTATGTTAACGCGGGAACCCAGTTGGCCCAGATCGAGAGTTTGGGTGGCATTATTTCCCCATCGTTGTTGCTCTCGTTCGCGTTACTGGGCCTGTTTCCGTTGTTCGCCAAGAAACTGGTCAATAGTTTACAGGCCCGGCGTGCCTATCGGGGTTGGCGCAAGCCGTCATCGTTCGATCGTAACCTGATTGTCCTCGGGGCCGGCGCGGGCGGATTGGTATCCGCGTACATTGCCGCAGCGGTGAATGCCAAAGTGACGTTGGTTGAAGCCCATAAGATGGGTGGCGACTGTTTGAACTTTGGCTGCGTCCCCAGTAAAGCGCTGATCAAAAGTGCCAAGGTGGCACATCAGATCAAGAAGGCCGGTGATTACGGTGTCAGCAGCGGGCCGGCCCGCATCTCGTTTAGCAAAGTCATGCAGGGTATTCACGAGAAAATTGCGGCCATTGCACCTCATGACAGCGTTGAGCGTTATACCGAATTGGGTGTTGAAGTAAAACAAGGGTATGGCCGTTTAATCGATCCCTGGACCGTTGAGATTGAATCAAGTGACGGTGACCTTACCCGGCTTACCAGTCGAGCCATTGTCATTGCCACCGGAGCCCGGCCCTTTGTGCCACCGTTGCCGGGTTTGGATGAAGTGGACTACGTGACCAGTGATACGCTGTGGGATACCTTTGCGCAATTGCAGGAGCCCCCCGAGCGTCTGGTGGTGCTGGGTGGCGGCCCCATAGGATGCGAGCTGTCACAAAGCTTCTCCCGCCTTGGGGTGCAGGTAACCCAGGTTGAAATGGCAAGCCGGCTATTGCTGCGCGAGGACGATGAAGTCTCCTCCTTTGCCCGACAAACCCTGGAGCAGGAAGGGGTTAAGGTATTAACAGATCACAAAGCGCTGCGCTGTTATCGGCAGGGTGCCCGTCAATACCTGGTGGTTGAGCATGAGGGAATGCAGCATGACATCGAGTTCGATCAGCTGCTGTGCGCGGTGGGTCGCGTGCCTCGAACCTCAGGGTTTGGCCTGGAGGCATTGGGCATTAAAACCGATCGTACGGTTACAACGGATGATTACCTGCAAACAATGTATCCCAATATATTGGCGGTGGGTGATGTGGTTGGGCCTTACCAGTTTACCCATGTGGCGGCGCACCAAGCCTGGTATGCCGCGGTAAACGGCTTATTCGGCCAGTTAAAAAAATTCAAAGTGGATTATCGGGTGATCCCCGCTACCACGTTTATGGAACCGGAGATTGCACGGGTTGGCCTCAATGAGCGTGAGGCCAGCGAGCAGAACATTGAATATGAAATCAGCCGTTATCAACTGGATGATCTGGATCGCGCCATTGTGGAAGGGGAAACCCGGGGCTTTGTCAAAGTGCTCACCGAACCGGGCAAGGATCGAATCCTGGGCGCCACCATCGTCGGTGAGCACGCCGGAGAGTTGCTGGCCGAATTTGTGCTGGCCATGAAGCATGGGCTCGGTTTGAACAAGATCCTGGGCACGATCCATGCCTATCCAACCTGGGCGGAGTCGAATAAATACGTGGCGGGAGTGTGGAAGAAAGACCACGCACCGCAACGCATACTGGAATGGCTACAGCGCTACCATACCTGGAGGAGAGCGTAAATCATGTTAAAACAACTATTGGCTGCTTTTGTCATAGCTCTATGCTCATCCTGGGTACAGGCAGAAACCTTCGATCACTCCCTTTGGGATAATCTGGTGAAATCGCATGTGGTGCCCATTCAGGGCGGATCATCCACTCAGGTGGACTACGGTGCCTTGCAACAAAACAGGGCAAACCTGACTGCATACTTAGAAACGCTTTCTGCACTACCCCGTAGTCGCTTTGACGCGTTTTCGAAGCCAGAGCAATTGGCTTTCCTTATTAATGCCTACAACGCCTGGACGGTGGAGCTGATCTTAAGCGAATACCCCGATGTTGAATCCATTAAAGATCTGGGTGGTTTTTTCTCATCGCCGTGGAAAGAGGAGTTTATACCGCTGTTTAATGACAAGGTATCCCTGGATTATATCGAACACGATCTCATTCGCGGGTCGGGTCGATACAATGATCCGCGCATCCATTTTGCGGTCAACTGTGCCAGCGTTGGCTGTCCGGCATTGCGTGAGGAAGCTTACACGGGCAGCCAATTGGAAAAGCAATTGGAGCAGCAGACCATGCGCTTTCTAACGGATTCGTCCCGTAATCGTGTCAGCAATGGCAGCATGCAAATATCGTCCATCTTCAAATGGTATCGAGGTGATTTCGAGGCAGGATGGCGAGGTTCGAATTCTCTGTCTGAATTCTTCGGGCTTTACAAGCACGCATTGCTGTGGTCCGAAGCCAGCATTGCAGCGTTGCAGGCAGGGGAGTTGGACATCAGTTTTCTGGATTATGACTGGCGTTTAAATGATACCCAGTGATTCAACCAAGTAAGATCAGGAGAAGCGACATGCGAGAGGCAGTTCAGGATTATTATGGGCGTCAACTTCAATCCAGTGACGACCTGAAAACCAGTGCCTGTTGTGACCCCGGTGCCATACCGGGATGGTTAAAGCCACTGTTGGCGAACGTGCATGGGGAAATTCTTAGCCGTTATTACGGCTGCGGACTGGTGTGCCCCCCGGCCTTGGAAGGGTGTCGCGTGCTGGATCTGGGGTGTGGCGCTGGCCGTGATGTTTACCTGCTGGCGCAATTGGTGGGTGCAGCGGGGTCTGTGGTGGGTGTGGATATGACAGCCGAGCAATTGGCAGTGGCCCGCAGCCACCAAGCCTATCACGCCACTACCTTTGGCTATGATAATTGCCGGTTTCTGACCGGATACATCGAACAATTGGATGAGCTGGATCTGGAGCCAGAAAGCTTTGATGTCATCGTATCCAATTGCGTGGTGAATTTATCCACCGACAAAGAAGCGGTTCTGCACAACATCGCCCGCTTATTAAAACCCGGGGGCGAACTGTATTTTTCCGACGTGTACGCAGATCGCCGCATCCCGGCAGCCCTGCAAAACGATCCGGTAATTTACGGTGAGTGCCTGGGTGGCGCCCTCTACCAACAGGATTTTCTGCGGCTAGCCGCCAAAGCCGGGTTTATCGATCCGCGCCGGGTGGAAAGCCGGCCCCTTGCCATCGATGATTCCAATCTGGCTGAAAAGATCGGCCATGTTCAATTTACATCAACAACCTATCGGTTGTTCAAGCTTGATACATTGGAAACTGCCTGTGAAGACTACGGCCAGGCGGTGCGCTACCTGGGCACGATTCAGCATCAGCCTCATCATTTTGTGCTGGATGATCATCATGTCATGCCCACCGGTAAAGTGTTTCCGGTTTGCGGTAACACCTGGTCCATGCTGCGGGAAACCCGGTTTCGTGAACACTTTGAGTTCTTTGGTAACTTCGATACGCACTTTGGTTTGTTCGACGGCTGTACCGAGTCTGTAACCGATGCCCTTGTTGATCAGGCGGGAGCAAGCTCATGTTGCTGACCTCTGCTGAGAACGTTGCATCAACCTCCGATCAGGGTACGCGGCTTAATGTGCTGGTGCTTTGTACCGGCAACTCTGCGCGCTCTATTATGGCGGAAGCCCTGCTCAACAGTGTGGGGGCACCCCTGTTTCGGGCGTTCAGTGCGGGAAGCCAGCCCACCGGTAAAGTTAACCCACTGGCCATCGAACAAATAGCCCAGTTGCTGCCCCAGGAACAAAACAGCGTACGCAGTAAGAGTTGGGATGAGTTCACTCAGGCGGACGCTCCGCGGTTGGATCTGGTGTTAACGGTGTGTGATAACGCTGCTGCCGAGGTTTGCCCCACGTTTTACGGTGATTATGAAATCGTACATTGGGGGTTGCCCGATCCCGCCAATGCTGCACTCGATCCGGAAAGCGAACGGGATGGCTTCAGGCGTTGCTTTTCAGTGCTTCAGGCCCGGGTGGAGGCGTTGGTGGCTGCCCACCCACAGGGTGCGTCGCGGGAGACCGTCTGTAACACCATGAGGAAACTGTCATGTTCCAGCGACTGACCGGGCTTTTGTTGGCGGTGGCCCTGTGCCTGAGTGCGTACGGTGTGCAGGCGGCGGATAACCGACTCATTCTGACCGGATCAAGTACCGTGGCACCGTTGGTGCTGGAGATGGCCAAACGATACGAACAGCAGCATCCGCAGGTGCGGATCGATGTACAAACCGGCGGTTCCACCCGCGGTGTGAACGATACCCGTACCGGTTTGGCCCACATCGGTATGGCCTCCCGCAATCTCAAACCAACGGAGACGGGTTTGCGTGTACATACCATTGCCATTGATGGTGTGGGTATCATCGTCCATCGCTCCAATCCCATAAGCTCGTTAAGCAACACCCAGATCATCGACATCTACACTGGAAAGATCCGCAACTGGAAAGACGTTGGCGGCCGTGATCTTTCCATCACCGTTGTCAACAAAGCCGAAGGGCATTCCACGCTGGAGCTGTTCCTCAATTATTTTGCACTGAAAAACAGCCAGGTAAGGCCGAGCATTATCATCGGGGATAACGAACAAGGCATTAAAACCGTGGCAGGAAACCCGGGGGCAATCGGTTACGTGTCCATCGGTGCGGCTGAGTTCAGCCAGGCAAGAGGCGTGACCATAAAACGCCTGCCGCTGGAAGGCGTTGCAGCCTCGGTTGCTGAAGTGCAGGCCCACAGGTTTCCGTTGGCGCGTCCGCTCAATCTGCTCACCGGGAAATCCCCGTCGCCACTGGCGCGCCGTTTTATAGCGTTCGCGCAATCGGAAGCGGTGGCGGATCTTATTGCAGATCAGTTCTTTGTTGTTCCCAGGTGAAGCAATGATGGCAAAGTGCCTGGATCACCTGAGATCCAAAGACGGCCGCTGGAATGCCTCGCTGGCCCTGTTGACGGCCGGCATGGTGGCCCTGTTGCTCACCATTTTACTGTTCTTGATGAGTGAAGCCTGGCCTTTCCTGATCAGTGCCGACACCGGGCACGGCGGCAACCGTTTGTTCACGAACCTGTTGCAGAATCCAGGCTGGTATCCGCTGGAGGGCCGGTTTGGGTTGGCGCCCATGATTCTGGCATCGCTGGCCGTTATGCTGGGTGCCATTCTGATTGCTTTACCATTGGGGCTGATCAATGGGATTTATCTGGAATTTTACGCGTCTGCGGCGTTTGCGCGCGGCTTTCGCCTGTTGCTGAATCTGTTGGCGGGAATCCCCTCTGTAGTGTTTGGGCTGTGGGGGTTAACCCGGCTGGTGCCCTGGATCACTCAATGGCAACCTCCTGGTGCTTCCCTGTTGGCGGCAATACTGGTGTTGTCTTTGATGATACTGCCCACCATTGCGCTAACCAGCGCTTCCGCCTTGGCCAGTGTTCCCCGGGAGCTGCACACAGGGGCAATAGCGTTGGGCCTGCGCCGCACTTCACAGATTATCCACATCATGCTGCCCGCCGCCCGCTCCGGTATTGTGGCCGGTACCATACTGGCCGCGGCGCGTGCATTGGGGGAAACCATGGCGGTACTGATGGTGGCGGGCAACGTCGTTCAGATTCCTGCAACCCTGTTTGAACCGGTGCGTGTGCTCACCGCCAATATGGCTTTGGAAATGGCCTACGCCGTGGGCGAACACCGGGCCAGTTTGTTTGCCTCCGGCTTATTGCTGACGTTGGTGGTGTGGGGGCTATCCTGGATGGCTTATCGGCTGGGCCGTCACCAGCGGAAGTTTGCCCGCCATGATTGACCGTGTTTTTTCCACTGTGGTTTTCGCTGCTGCGGCCCTGGTGGTTGCCGCATTGGTGTGGGTGTTGACGGACGTCGTCAGCGAAGGTGCTGCACGGATTTCCTGGGCTTTTCTGGTCACCGAACCCAGGGATGCCGGCCGTGCCGGTGGCATAGCACCTGTTCTGGTGTCCACCCTGTGGGTACTGGTGATTGCGTTGGCTGCCGCGTTGCCTTTGGGATTGGGTGTGGCCATTTGGTTGTCGGAGTTTGCACCCAAGCAGCGTGGCTTCGCCGCCTATACCGGTATCACGCTGGATGTCCTGGCCGGGATACCGTCCATTGTGTACGGGCTGTTTGGTAACGCGTTTTTTAGCGTCTACATGGGGCTGGGGTATTCGTTGTTAGCCGGTGGTTTGACATTGGCGTGCATGATTTTACCGGTGTTTATCCGCACCTGTGAATCCGGCCTGCGGCAGGTGAGTGACGATTGGCGCCAGGGGGCGTGGGCACTCGGTATGACCCGGGCTGCGGCAGTTTGTCATGTGTTACTGCCGGCGGCGCGCCCGGCCATTCTGGCGGGTTTGGTGCTTGGTATCGGTCGGGCCACCGCAGAAACCGCGGCCCTGTTGTTTACCAGTGGTTATGTCGACCGCATGCCGGAATCACCATTGGACTCCGGCAGAGTGCTGGCGGTACATATATTTGACTTGTCGATGAATGTGACCGGGGGCGATGGCGCGGCATATGGTTCAGCCCTGGTGCTGATCGTGCTGATTGTTTTGCTCAATGGGCTGGCACAGAGCCTGGTAGACAACTGGTTCAAGCGGAGGATAAGCCAATGATGATTGATCAACCTACAGCTGCCTATACCCTGGGGGAGATGGAGCAGAAAGCCGCCTGTTGTGTGCCCAGCCCCATTCTGCAAGTGCGAGACCTTGCCGTTTATTATGGTAACAACGCGGTACTGGCCGATGTATCCCTGGATATCCACAAGGGATGCATCACCGCTCTGATCGGCCCCTCCGGGTGTGGCAAAACCAGTTTTCTTTCAACCCTGAACCGGCTTACCGATTACCATCCCGGCGTGCAGGTGCGTGGGCAGATTCTGTTTGATGGCCATAACCTGCGGCAGGAATCCGTTGATACGCTGGCCCTGCGCCGCCGTATCGGTATGATTTTCCAACGGCCCAACCCCTTTCCCTTGTCCATCCGGCGCAATTTGGATCTACCACTGAAGGAGCACGGTGTGCGTGATCCTCACCTGCGAAAGCGTAAGATCAAACAAGCCCTTAAGGACGTGGGCTTGTGGGATGAAGTCTGTGACCGGTTAGACAGCTCTGCCTTGAGCTTGTCGGGCGGTCAACAGCAACGGCTTTGTATTGCGCGGGCATTGGTGTTGGAGCCGGAAATACTGTTGATGGATGAACCTTGCAGTGCCCTTGACCCCATTTCATCCAGAGTGGTGGAAGAGCTGATCATGCGCTTGCGTGGCCGTTACACTCTGGTGATCGTTACCCACAATCTGGCTCAGGCCCGCCGCGTGGCGAACTACGTAGGCTTCTTCTGGATGCGTGAGCGGGTTGGGAAATTAATCGAATTTGGCCAGTGCCGACAGTTGTTTGAGGCCCCCACTGATGCCTTAACCGCCGCTTACGTATCCGGGGCACAGGGCTGAAGAGTTGGCATATGGGTCAGCAGGAGCGCTACGATCCCTGCTTCAGGCGTTGCAGATTTTCACGAAATTTTTCTGCCCGCTGAATGTTTTCTTTCAGTTCCTTGTTGTCGGGGTCAAGCTGCAGTGCGCGCTGCCAGGCATCAATGGCGTTGTCAAATTCACCCTTTGTGTAGAAATTCTTGCCATCCTGAATAGCCTGATTCAAGGCAATGCTGCGCTGCTGATCCAGTTGGTCTCTGCGTTTCAGTACCTCTGGTGATTTGGCGTCAATCACTTCCATGGCGCGCAGGGTTTTTCTGGCAAGGCGAAATTCATGCTGCGCCAGATGCTGATCAAACTCTTCGATCAGCAGGCTCAGCTTTGAGCGCTGGCGCTTCTGATCTTCGCGGGCACGCTTTTTCTGTTTTGCCTTGCGTTGCGCAAAGGTTTTTACCGCCCGCTCATGGTAGGGTTTGGTAAATTCACCGGGGTCCAGTTGATAGGCCAGATCATAGCGCAGTGCCGCAGTACCAAAGTGTTCCTTTTCTTCATGGGCCAAACCGTAGTTCACCATGCGGCGGGCCAGGCGCTCACGTTCCTCATGGCTTTTTTCCTGCCAGGCCCGGGCCTCAGGATCATTGGGTGCGGCCTGGTACAGTGCTTTTATGTCTGCACTGATGTTTAGCCAGTGCCTGGCCTGCGCGACATCCAGATCTTCTTTCAGCCCGTTCAGGTAGGTCAGGTGGCGAACGCTGAATTCACTGTAGGCGTTCTGTAATGCCGGGCTGGAGGGCACCTTTTCCAAAGCGCTTTCATACACGCTTTTGGCCTCTTGCCATTGCCCCTTGTTATCCAGCTGTTGCGCGGTGGCCAGGGTAGTGGATTCAAAGCGGCTGATGGCCTGGGTGATGTGTTTGCGTTGCTTTGGCAGCTCTAGATCATTGGGGTAGTTATCCTGCCATTGATCCACCGCTTTGAGCGCGGCGTCAAACTGGTTCTCCGCCAGCAACCCGGCAATGTAATCATCGGAAGGTTGTTTGGGTATGGATAGAGAGGCGCAGGCAGTGAGCCCCAGGCAGCAGATCAGGGCCAGTAACTTTATGCTCGGCATAGTGGGCAGGATGGGGTTGGCCTGTGGGCACAGCCGCAGGCGATCAATGAATTTTGCCATGGGCGGATTGATCGACGGTAATGGGTTTGTCCAGGGTGATCGGGTTACTGTCGTTGCGGCTGTATGGCTTACTGAGAATGTCATCGATCAGGTTATCCACCACATGCGCATTGGGTTGCTCTATATCATGCACGTGATAAATGGCGACGGGTTCGGCTTTGCCCCGTACTTTAATCTGCTTGCGTGATTCGGCGTTGATTTTATGTGTTTGGATGATGGCGTTGTACATGGATTCTTCAATAATAATCTGGGAGGAGCCAGCCTCGCTGCACAGACGGGAGGCAAGGTTAACGGCATCACCCACCACCGTGTACTGCATTCGATTGCTGCCGCCTATGAGTCCGGCCAGCATACTGCCGGAATTGATGCCGATGCGCAAATTGACTTCGTACAACCCCTTTTCCCGCCGTATCTGATTCAACCGGCGAACCAGTTGATTCATCAATACCGCACAGGCCAACGCATGATACTGATGATCCTTATCCGGCTTTGGTGCACCAAACACCAGCATCACCGCATCGCCAATAAATTTGTCCACGGTACCAAAGTAAAATTTGGCGCATTGATTAAAGTAATTGTAGTACTCGTTGAGCAGGTTGCTGACCTCCTGCGGCGAGAGGCTCTCTGAGATGTTGGTAAAGCCCACGATATCGGCAAACAGTACGGTGGCCTCCACGTGCTCTCCGCCCAGTTCAACTTCCTGAACGCCGCCCAGTACCTTTTGGGCTATGTCACGGTCAACCAGTTTGTTCAGCATGGCCTCTACCTGGTCTTTTTGGATCAAGCCGTTGCTCATGTTGTTAATAGCGTTGATCAGCATGCCCAGCTCATCCGAACGCCGCTCAGGAATGTGCTTCAGTTTCCCCTGTTGCAAATCCCGGGTTGCAGCGGCCAGCGAGGTAATGGGCTGGGAGAATTTATGTGCCATGGCGATCCCCAGCAGGCTGACACTGATGCACAGCACAACGCTCATTACAATAAAAGTATGTAGTGATTTTGACAGCAGGGTGGCAACGCTCTGATTGTTCACGGCCAGCGCCGCGTAGCCGCCGGTCACGTCTTTGAAAACGATGGGGCTCACATAGATGACAACATTCTGGTTGGGGTGGTTATCCCACTGGGCGAAGGGCCGCACATGTTGATTGAGTTTTATGGACTGGACGATGGCCGATTGCGGAATCTCAATCCCGGTTTTGGCCACCACCGTAAAGTCATGATCCAGAATCACCACACCGGCAACGCGGTTGTTGTTGCTGAGATTACTAAGCAATACACCCAGCTTGAACTCGTCCTCGGTAAAGAAGGGTTCTACGGCGCTGTTGGCAATCTGTTGCGAGATGATGCGTCCAAAATCTTTTTGCAGTTTTTCATGTACTTCAGACTGATCACGAAAGGTCACCAACGCCAGGATGCCCATGCCCATAACGATCAGCAACGTAATGCTGACGGCGTACTTTACGGCAATGGATAAATTGATTTTAGGTTTGGGAAGGCTGGCCATATTCTGCAATAAGCTTTTTAAGAATCAAACTCTTAATGCAAATATAGTCGCAAAAGCCCTGGTTAGCAGGCTGCCAGGGCCTGAAAAAGGGTAACCAGTTAACAAAAGGCATAGAAAACCAAAATGGGTTATTAACCAGCCCTAAACGTAACGCACCGCGCCACCATCCACCCGAATATTCTGCCCGTTAATAAAACCCGCCCGGGGGCTGGCAAGAAACACAACCAAATCAGCCACTTCCTGACGGGTGGCCAGGCGGCCACAGGGGTTGGGAAAGTCATGCTGCACGATGTGTTGCTGTAACGATGCCCAATCCGCCGGCCAGCCTTTCTTCTGCCAGCGTGGTGGCAATGACATTGCCGGTGCCCCGGTGGGCGCCACTGACCAGGGCGGTTTTATGGTTAAGTTGTACATCCATGGCTTAGGCTCCGTTGCCGGCTCAGTGTCATCACAAATCCAACAAACCCAGCGCATAGCTGGCCGGGCCATCGTCACCAAAGTTCAACGTAATGAACTCAGTAACGCTGGAGATCTCGATATATTCTATGGTGGTGAGGGAAACGGCCATGTGGGCTTGTTCCATCATGTTGCTGATCAACACCTTGCCATCTTCCGCATTGACCGCCACCACAGCGCCCAGGTGCATATTGTAGCCAAGGTCCTTTTTGGTTTTGTTCAGGCAGATCAGACCCTGTCCTTCCACGGGGAGGCCGGTGAACGCATAATCTTTGAGACCGCTGGCACTCAGATGGAAATTGGCGGTATCGCTGATATTGATGCTTTTGTTACCGAAATGGGCGTAAACGTGAGGTTCCCGCGAATCACCTGCCTTCCAGTCGAGCAACTTGCCGTTGGCATAACACTGGATGATGTATTCTGCGGATTCGATGCAGCTTTTTGGTACCTTTTTAGAGCCGCGTATGCCTCTTGAGCCAAGCGAAACAAAATCCAGCTGATTCTTCCAAGCCATGTCGGATGTCTTCCTTGTATCGGTTAGGGTGCACCTCAATATACGGTGTGGCTAACCGCTGAGCAATCGCTTTACCTGCCTCCCTACCGCTGACAGCACCACTGAATTCAATATATGCAAATTCCTTTATAATCAACAATGATGTATAGTAATGAAAAATAATGACAACTGAGTGGTCTATTAGGAGAGTGCAATGTCCTTGTTCGATAAGTTTAGCTACCGCAACAAGCGCGTTTTGGTGGTAGGCGGGGCAACCGGCATGGGTGCCGCAACGGCGGAACTGGTGCGCGATGCGGGTGCGGAAGTGGTGGTCATGGACCGCGGCGAGATTACTCTGGAAAGTGTGCGGACGCTGTTCGTGGATCTGGCCGACAAACAATCGATCGATCAGGCGTTGATTGAGTGTGGCGGCAGGATTGATGCGCTGTTCAGTTGCGCCGGTGTTGCCGATGGCACCCCCGGCATTGAGCGTATCAATTTTATCGGCCATCGCTACCTGATCGACCAGATGTTTGCGGCGGAGATGTTCAATCAGGGGGCGGCCATCGGTTTGATTTCATCGGCGGCCGGCATGGGCTGGGAAGCCAATCTGCCTGAGCTGATCGAATTTCTCGCCATCGACGATTATGACCAGGCAACCCAGTGGGCGGTGGAGCACGGCAAGTGCAGCTACATGTTCACCAAGCAGGCGGTGTGTGCTTACGTGGCGCGCATGGCCATGCCGTTCCTGAAGAAAGGGGTGCGTATTAACGCCATCCTGCCGGGGCCCACCGACACGCCCCTGGCCCGTGACAACGCCGATTCGTGGCTGACCTTCGGCAAGGATTACCGTGCAGAGGCCGGTGTTGAGGTGTCCACACCAATGGAGCAGGCAGGCCCCCTGGTTTACCTGTGCAGTGATGCTGCCGCGGTGGTCAGTGGCATCACGCTGATTACCGATGTGGGCTTCACCAGCTCGGCGGTGTCGGATGTGTTCCCCAGCGCCAAGATGATCGTTAACTTTCTGCGGGGTGTGGGCGGTGGTGCTGCCGGTGGTACCGCCAGCGCACCCCAGGTGCAGCGTGCTGCAAGCGCCGGGCAGGAGAAACCCAAACTGCCCCAGATCAATCCCGAGACCCGCATGCTGATCGATGGTGAGCTGGTGGAGGCAGAGCACGGTGCGACCTTCAACAACATCAACCCGGCTACCGAAGAGGTCCTTGGTGTTGTGGCCGATGCCACCCGCGCGGACATGCAGCGTGCCATTGCCGCGGCCCGCCGCGCCTTTGATGAAACCGATTGGTCCGCCAACCGGGAATTCCGTAAAAAGTGCCTGATTCAGCTGCGCGACGGGATCATGGAGGAGCGTGAGGAATTGCGTGAACAGCTGATCCAGGAAGCGGGCTGCCCCCGCATGACGACGATTCGCCAGCAGCTGGATGCGTCGTTTCCGGAAGCGCTGGATTACCCCATTGAGCTGATGGACCGGTTCGATTGGGAGATTGAGCTGCCCGATGGAAAAGGCAACCAGGGCGAACCCAATGCCCGCCGTATCTGGAAGGAGCCAATGGGGGTGGTGGGGGCCATCATTCCCTGGAATTTCCCCTTTGAGGTGGCCATCAACAAGATTGCCCAGGCCCTGGCCACGGGCAATACCCTGGTGCTGAAGCCCGCGCCGGATACCCCGTGGAGCGCAACTTTCATCGGTCGCGTGGCGGCGCAGAAGACCGATATCCCAGCGGGTGTGTTGAACATCGTTACCTCGTCGGATCATCTGCTGGGCGAGGCGCTCACCCTGTCCCCCGCGGTGGATGCGATTTCCTTCACCGGTTCGACGGCGGTGGGCCAGCGCATTATGGAGAAGGGTGCTGCCACCATGAAGCGTGTATTCCTCGAACTCGGCGGCAAGTCCGCCAATATTATTCTTGACGACGCCAACTTTGACTCCGCCTTGATGGGGGCATTGGCGGTGTGCTTCCACGCCGGTCAGGGCTGTGGTATTCCCACGCGCATGCTGGTGCCCAAGGCCCGCTACGAAGAGGTTTGTGCCAAGGTCAAGGGCATCATGCAGATGGCGCCTTATGGTGACCCGCAACGTGCCGATGTGATGATGGGCCCGCTGGTGTCTGCCCGGCAGCGCGACCGAGTGCTGAGCCTGATCGACACCGGCATCGCCGAAGGCGCGACCCTTGCCCTGGGTGGCAACCGGCCGGCGGCGTTCCCCACGGGTTACTATGTTGAACCAACTCTGTTCACACATGTGGACAACAAGATGACCATTGCCCAGGAAGAGATTTTCGGCCCGGTGCTGGTGTTGATTCCGTTTGAGGATGACGACGATGCCGTGCGCATTGCCAACGAAAGCCGCTATGGTCTGGTGGGCAGTGTTCACTCGGGATCCCTGGACCGTGCCATGGCCGTGGCGCGCCGGATTCGAGCCGGTGTTATGTCCATTAACGGCGGTGCCGCCCATGGGGTTGATATTCCCTTCGGTGGGTATAAGTTCAGTGGTATCGGCCGTCAGAATGGTGAGGCCGGCTTCAATCAATACCTGGAGACCAAATCCATCGCCTGGCCGATCCCCAAACAGTAAACACCGATCGCAGACGCCATGCCCGGCCGTGGGCATGGCCTTCTTCTGTGCCTCCCTTTGTGCCTCCCCTCCCGTTCACTTCTTTGTCCATTTAATGAATAATTGAGAACGCCTTCAAAGATCGTCAAACTAGGGTCAAAGTAGGTGTGGTGAAATAGATCCGGTTCACACACTTACCCGCTGTACGCCGGAATGAATTGCAAGCCGCAGATAAGGAAAGCGCTGGGGGCATCCAGAATAATAAAAAGGACACAAGGTTTGATATGAAAAAGAGTGCTCATTTGGTGCGTCTGGGCTTATTGCTGGTGGTGGGTGGGCTGCTTTACCTGAACCACGAGCACGGTATTTTTAGGGCGGTAACCCTGTATTACCAGGATCAGCTCGCCCAAACCTGTCAGGCGGAATACACCGAACTTCTGCGTAAAATCCGCAATGAAAGCCAGTTCTCCCAGTATGCCGATCAGCTGCAAACGCACACGCAGTCCTGTGGCCGCCTGCTGGGCAGCATGAAAGCCATGGAGCAGTTGCCCCAATCCACCAAAGAATACCTGCTTGATCGGGTTGGAACTTCCTGGAAAAAGATCAGCCAGCAAAACGGTGTTGAGATGCGCCGGATCATGGCGATGAAAGGGGGCGAGGCCTTGCTGTTTCCGGAACGCTTTCCGTCCGTGAGCGAGGAGCTGTTGGCGCAACCTGCCCAGCCGGATCTGGATTACTATCGGCAGTCCGCCCAACCGATCATCGCCTCCGCCCAGCGATTGATGGATTACTACAACGGCAGCGGCGAGGAACAGGACATTGCCCATCAATTGATTCAGCGTGTGATCGCCGCGGACCAACAGTATGCACCGGCCTATGTAGCGTTGGCGCGCTACGTCCTGGCGACCACCAATACCATGGGCCGGCGCTATCGGAATAACGGTCTGGAACGCGGCAAAGCGTTAATCGACAAGGCAATGGCCCTGGATGGAAATCTGGCGGCGGCTTATTCACTGTTGGGTCACTGGCATATTCAGCGCTTTGATTTCAGCGCGGCACAGAGCGCCCTGGATAGGGCGCGCACGCTGGATGCCAACGATCCCTGGGTTGAGGTCAATCAGGGGCGCCTGTATGAGAAACAACTCCCCAATGATGCAGCAGTGTATAATGACTGATATACTAAGCAGTTAGCGCCCTTCCTCAAGAAAACTACACCATGAGCTACACTCAATTTTCGCTGATCGCGCTTCCAAACGCACCACCCGCACCAGAAAATAAATCTTTATTTATCATATAGTTACATCATTTTTGCAAACCCCAAAAACGACTTGATCGTTTATTTTCTGACCGCCCTGTTGAACTGCTAAGTATTTTCAAAAGGATTCAAGATACTGCGCTGCAAGCCAAATCTTTTAGTGCACGATCAAAAACGTTTTGCACCCCCCGGATAAAATGTTTGTATTCCTGATTCAATTAGGCATAAGCGAGAAGTCAGGATGAGACCTATTTTTGGTGTTCTCTAACTAAAGAGTTAAAATATTTAATTTAAATAGCCTGTTAGATTTCAAAAAAATACCGACCAAATATTGATTTGGAAAATGACGGTGATCCTTTTCTTCGGTGCAAAATTTATAGAGGAGAAGCCTGCCTCAGTTCTCATCCTCGCTTTGATTGCGGTGGCTTAATTCTTTAACAACTTTTAAGTTTCACCAGATAATCCCCAATAATTAGGAAATCTAACCCAACTGATTTGGCACATTTCAACGCATCGCTTACACAATTGACTATGGGTTCTCCACGATTATTCAAAGACGTATTAATCAATATCGGCGGGTGGCCGATAGCCTCTAACTCACTCAATAGTGCATGTAATGGTTCCGACTTATCTGAAATTACAAAAGGTCTGGCAGTGCCATCGACATGCACAACAGCGGGAGCATGCCTTCGACAATCTTCAGTGACTCTCGATGCTCCAATCATATATCTGTGAAGATGTATGGATTGCTCCCAATATCGATTGGAGAAACCCTCGAGAGATACTGGGCTCAATGGCCGCCACTTCTCACGACTTTTTCTCTCGTTAACCTGATCTCGAATCCGAACGCTGCGGGGAGAGGCTATAATCGACCTATGACCTAAAGCTCGCGGTCCCGCTTCTGCACGACCAAAGACTATTCCGCCAATTTTTCCGCCAGCAATTAAACACGCAGCCTTTTTTGGGTCAAAAACTTCTTTTGGATATGACACTTTTCTAATCTCATATTCAGTTTCGCTGGCTGATATATCTGTTCCTAAATAAGGGCTTAATAGAGCATTAGCCTTAGGAGGCACTGCATACCACGCAGCACCCAATGCGATCCCAGCATCATGCGGGACCGGCGGAATAAAAACGGGCTCCTGAATCAACCCGTTAGCTGAACAGTTGAGAGCAACTCCTCCAGCTAGGCATAGATTCGTCTCCCCAGTCATTAACCGAGCCTTAGATGCCAGATTAATAACAACCTCCTCCAATCCTGCTTGCGCCGACCACGCTAATCCAACAGCATCTTCTGAAACATGCAAACGTTCAGGGTCTACGGTGATCTTTGGAAAACCGTTCTGCTCGAAATAACTTCTCCAAGCTCCGACAATGACATCGTATTCTGAATTTGTCGGCAAACTAAACGGCGGAGAGAACCCCTCTTGGGTATGGGTAAATATAGGCAACCGAACCGGCTGTTCTCGACCATACGCCGCGAGCCCCATCGCTTTACCGGCCTCAAGAAAGCTGAAACCGATGTGACTACACATGGCGTCATACATGTACCCTAGCGAGTGAGTTACAGGTATACGATCTAATCGTCTAATTCGGCGATCACGATTAGCAACGAATATTGATGCAGATTCATCGTCACCATTTCCATCAATTACTAACACAGCGGCTGATTCCCATGCAGATGCATAGAAAGCGCAATAAGCGTGCGCAACGTGGTGGGGTACAAAAATAAGATCCGGCTGCCTCTGCTGGTACCCTAGCTCCAAACATTCATCCACAAATGTTTTCCAATCATCGAATTCCCATAGGCGCCCTGGGAGACCCGGATTAAGCTCGCCTCTATCACGGCGCGGCCAATGTCGAGGAAAATCCCAGCCAACGGCTACAACCCCTATCTCATGAGGGGAAATACCTGCGATCCGAATGCACTCTCTCGCAGCCTGTATAGGATATCGGTTTAATCCATGCTTCTTTCTCGATAACCGTTCTTCTTCAACTAACGCAACTACTTTACCCTCGGGATCGACGAGCGCGGCGGAAGGATCGTGCCACCCAAGCGGAGGAGTATTTATACCAAGGGTCCAAGACATGGGACTCTCCTTTTCCATTCAACTTTATAAGTTTCTTGATTTGACTAGCCACCTTAGCAAGTTCGACAGCCCTGTAAATTTACCTAACATATTCAGATCAAAAGGATCTTCAACGGCGGGATTACTACGTTCAGCTTCAAAATGTAGTATCCATCACGTCATACCCTTACACAAACGAAGAAGTGTGTTCCCCACCCCTTTGTACTCACTTCAAACTCATATCTGAATCAGACAAAAAGAAATCTATTATAATTTTTAGTATCTGGTCGCGGTATTTTAAACAATATTTCTCCACTTCGGTGTACTATATGCCAACAACATAGCGAACCCATTGAAAAAATTAACTTGATCGATGTTGGTTTTTGTTAACTTAATTCGGGGAAAAGACTATTCGAAAAAAAATGATGTTGCCGCCGATTATTTGATCTGACATCGCAGACTGCGTTGGAAAACGGAATTCGGTGAAGAAATCTTGCAAGCTATACCACGCCTTGAAGTTAGCTAAAGTTCACACTGTTTGGGCTATATTAAGCACTCGTTAACATAAATATTAGTTAGATCAATAACCGAAAAGGAATAGTATGCCTCACACAAAATTCACTTCTTTTAACGAATGGGACCCACTTCTCGAAGTTATTGTTGGATCAGTACTTGGGGCTCAACAGATGGGTTTCGAGCCATCATTGGGTGCATACTACCCACCAGAGAAAGAGGCAAGGTGTTTCATCGGCGGTTTTCCAAGCGAAACGGCAATAATTGAAGCCCAGGCTCAACTTGACAATCTCGCATCAATTCTCCGAAATCGTGGAATAATAGTCCGGCGTCCGGAAGCTTACCCGGCGAATTCGTCTATCCGCACACCGGACTTTTCTATAGAATTCGGCAACAGTTATGCCTGTCCTAGAGACGTATTGCTCGTAATCGGCGACCTTGTAATAGAAGCACCTATGGCACAACGATCGCGTTTTTTCGAATACCGTGGGTATCGTAATATTCTGATTGACCACTTTGAAGCTGGAGGAAGATGGCTAGCAGCTCCCAAGCCTTTCATGAACGATGACAGTTTCGCAGATAATTACAGCACTGTTGAACAACCATTTCATCCTGAAGAGCATCCTGTTCTTCTCACTAGAGATCCATGCTTTGATGCAGCATCTTTTACTCGTTGTGGCCGCGATATATTCTGGCAACCGGACTTAGTTAGCAATGCGAATGGCGCGGAGTGGTTGGGTCGTGCTCTCGGATCAGACTTTAGAATTCATCGCGCTGAGTTCGAAGATCGATACCCGCAACATATAGATACTACTTTGGTGCCCTTACGAGAAGGTTTGGTGATGATTAATTCCGAACGCCCTCCAAAAACTGGATCGCTCAAACTATTTGAAAATAGTGGTTGGTCAATTGTATGCCCGCCTGCTTCCGTTCGCAGAGGTCTCCCGGCCCCCGCTCGCGACGTTAGTAACTGGATATCAATGAACGTGCTTGTTCTAGACCAAGAAACAGTGATCGTGGAAGAAGCCGAGGAGCCACTTGCGGAATTTCTCGAAGACTTATCATTCGAAGTGTTACCTGTTCCATTTGAGAAAGTCTACAGGTTTGGAGGCGGCTTTCATTGTTGCACCGTAGATGTGCGTAGGGATGGTATTTTGAAAAGCTATTTTTGCGATTGACTTAATATTCTAGTTAACACAACATTGTTCAATAAATCTATACATTTTTGACTTAATCAGACTATATGACAAAAAGCGATACGCTAACACGAAGTCTTACGGAAGTTGACGCTAACTTTCAAGCCCGCCCAGGAATTCTCGCAGGGCAATTAGCAACTGATGTGGAGTTTCCAGTTTTTGCAGAACATTCTAAAGGATCATACGTTTTCGACATCGAGGGTAATCGATACCTAGATTTCATTTTAGGTTTCGGATCCGTAATTCTGGGCCACTCAAACGAAAGTGTCGATAACGCTGTAATTAGAGCTATTCGTAGGGGTATTAATCCAACCTTACATACGACTGATCAAATCCAGCTCACAAAGCTCCTGTGTTCCTCTATACCAAACGCTGATATGGTAGCTATTTTACGTACTGGTTCAGATGCAACCACTGCTGCTGTTCGAATCGCCCGCGCACATACAGGACGCCAACATATCATACGGTGGGGATACAATGGTTGGCACGATTGGTGTGCGCCGAGAGAAACAGGAATCCCACAAGCTACTCGTAAACTCACATCAACATTCGAATATGGGAATCTCTCATCACTCGAAGCAGTTTTTCTAGAACATCGTCATGAAATCGCAGCTGTAATTATGATGCCTTTGGAAGTTGATGTACCCAGCGCATCATACTTAGCCGATATCGCCTCACTTACACGAAAGAATGGAGCGCTATTGATTTTTGATGAAATCAGGACTGGCTTTAGACTCGCGCTAGGAGGAGCCCAAGAATTCTTCGGTGTGCAAGCAGATCTGGCAACTTTCAGTAAAGCGATGGCAAACGGGTATTGCATTTCATGCGTAACAGGTCCAAAGCACATAATGCAATGCATCGAAAACATATCCATGTCTTCATTATTTTTCCGATCACGCGACGGTATAGCTGCATCCATTGCTACAATAGAAAGCCTACGTGATGGTAATTCACTTACTAAAATCTGGTCCCTCGGCAATAAATTCATGACAGGTTTGTCAGCCGCAGCACAAGCTACAGGAGTGCCAGCTAGAGCCGCTGGGTTACCTCCGATGCCATACATTGAGTTCGATCTCAAAGATAACTCAGCGGCCAAGCAAGTGTTTGCCGATGCAATGATTCGCCGAGGTATACTAATTCATCCAAACCACCACTGGTTCATTTGTGAAGAAATGGGCGGTAATGACATAGATATTGCTGTACAAAATGCTAAATTGGCCTTTGAAGATGTGAAACATTTTCTTAGTAAAAACGCTTCAGAATCATAGCAGCGAGGGTCATTGCCAATATATCACGATATTTTGCTCTCCAGCCCCATTTCTGATCATCCTTATGAGTTCCATCTAGATTTGACGCTTTTCCAGTTTGTCTAGGTATTTCAGGCACAGTAACCGCGCAAATACCAGAGCATATGTGATGAATTCTCAAATCAAATCAGGTTATTTGCCTTTTGGGCGATGTCTTAGAGACAAGTCAACTGAGGTTTTAACATGAGTTTTCTTCTGATTGCTAGATCCAGCCGATCATGACCGCATCCCCGGCCACGTTTTTACATCAAACTATAAATTTATAGCTAACTCGGTTACCCACATCTAAAGGCTTCCTCGAGAATTCTTGATGCCTCCTTGGAAAGAGCAACACTAGACTGAAACGAACCGCTAGGAAAAGCAGTTACGGAAGTACGCCTATCTTTTAACACCTCTATATCCGAGCGCAGCAAAGTGTCAACGCGTTGATTGCTTGAATTGATGCGCGCAGCCTCAAACGCTGAACCATTAGAGGAAGACTTATTTGGAACATTGATGTTTAAGAGTATTGGTTCAGGTTGGCTTATCATCCATTTGAGTGCCAGCAAAGCTATTTTACTTGCAAAGTTGAAACGGAGTGGCCCTGGAAGATTTTCATCTACAGAGTACACATCATCTAGACTTATAGCTAGTGAAGAGAGCCCATTCCAAAATGCTATTAGTGCCGCACAGAAAGTTCCCGAATGCAATAAATTTTCTCCAACATTTGGGCCGTAATTAACGCCCGCAACGAAACAGACTGGGTCTTCAATTCTTTTTTGAAAAGCTAAAGCACATGATACCCTAGCAACCCCGGCTGGCGATAAATCATAAACTGTCACATCAATCGACTTTGACGCAAAACTAATTTTCTTTTTAGACTCAATAGCCACCTCGTCCACTACAAAACGCTCAACTGCTAATGCAGTCCCATAACTCGTCCAGGGTTTCTTCGGCGCATGAGCGCTAATAATGTACCTAGTCTTAGATAACTCTCTCAACAACTCATTGTACCCAACTGCCTCAACCCCGTCATCGGTCATGGCGATAATCATTGGAGATCGCGCATTCATATTCCTACACACCTATCGATCGCTTGCGTAATGAAAGCATCGAGATTATTTATCTCCGATAAAGTTAGTTCGGGTTTCATATCAGGTAATCCACCGATAGCTGCAAGCAAATCCCAGACAGGGTGCACATTATCGCAACCGTAAGAAACAGTGAAAAGCTCCATAGCCTGCTGCCCCCAAGAGTGGCAAAGATTCCAACGGCAATGACCAACATCAGCCCCTGGATCACCATAACAAGCGGTAATCCAATCAATCACAGCAACAGGACTTTGATTATTCCAGAGTAAATTTTCCATCCTATAATCTCTATGAAGTAAACAAACAGAAGCTTGCTCTTCCAATGGGTAGCATTGCCTTGCAATTCTCGCTGCAGTTATCCACGCATCTTTACACAGAGACCACTTTGGAGGAACCATTGAAAGAGCATTTGGCCAGTGATGAGGTCGATAAGGGGGAAGACATAAAACGGCCTCATCGATCAACCTTGCGTTGTGAATCAATTTTAACCAATCAGCTAATCCCATGATTTCTTTTTCACCAGGTTTTCGGCCGGATAACCACGGACGTCCTGGTAGCATCTCAGTTAGAACAGCAGGTGATTTAAACCAACGGCCCTCAGCATCAATTGAAATTAATTTTGGCGTAGAAAATGGGAGGCTCTCTACCAAATCTAAAGCTTTCGCTTCCCGCAAAACCAAGTTAGGTTCACGTCGCAGCCAATCTGCCGATAGGACCCTACGAATAACAAAATTATGTTCTCTGGTGCCTGTGCTTGTATATACACCGATCACTTCTGAACCAACGGAACGAGACAAAATCTCAATTTCGCAGGTGTCTACACTGATACCTATGTATGATAACCAAGATACGACTTGAGTCTTTAACACAGCCTTAGACACTAATCCGCTGATGGGCCTGTAATTTCAATAAACCTTTTCTCCCAGAGCATCCAAAGCTCTTCAAGAAGAGTGTCATGATCTAGTTCAGTATCAAGTGAAACAAACAGTTCCTCAATAACGGGCCTACCCACGGTAGATTTTAAAATATATGCAAGGGAGGGACTAATACTCTCACAAAGTTCACCTCGGGAGATCTTGAAGGGTACTTTATCAGAACATCCTTTCTTTTCAGAAATTATTACGCCAGCGTTAAGACCGACAAGCCGAAAGCTTTTCAAATATTCTCGTGGACACCGGACTTTCGTAACTAAAAATGGGCCGAGAACAAGAAGATCTAAATCTGTAGTAATGAAGCTACGAACCGCATCAACAGGAGAATCAACTATTGGTTCGTAACTGTTATTAAACGAAGTGTTTAGGAGTACCCCAACTTTGGTTTCCAATCGAAATTGGTCAATTAGCCGCCAATAGTCAGGACTTTCGTCCTTCGCGACCACTTGAACCCGAGCTGTGCCATCTATATGCACCACAGCCCCAATTTTTGATTGCCACTCAGGTCTTACGGGTACGATGAAATTCATCTGGCCAAGATTACACTTCGCGGTGGGCAAATCAAAAACCTCAGCCGCTTCCTCTTCTAGGACTGAGGGTGCAAAAGGCCGAAAATTTTCACGTTTCTTAACTATTTCATTGACAATATGCCGATTTTCCACGTTTCTCGGATCGGCTAGGATGCTTCGAGCCCCTAATGCTCTTGGTCCAAATTCTGACCGATTACGCGCCCAACCCACGATTTTTCCATCGGCAAGGGCTTCTGCGATTGTCCGGTGTATATTTTTAGGCCTATACCAAAAGAGAAATCCAGACCAAGGGGCTAGCGCCGCCTCCTCTTCTTCACACTCACCATTCGTAGAGATACCTCTCCCCAAAAGTGAGTTGAACAATGAGCTACGTTTAGGTTTAGAATCACAAGATTCAATTGCAGCACCGATTGATGTTCCAGCATCACCAGAAACTGGATAAACATATACAGAGTCAAACAGCCCACTACGAGCAACAACCCCGTTCATCGCACAATTTTGAGCGACTCCACCTGATATACAAAGGTTTCGGATTCCAGTAGATAACTGATAGTGTTTGAGCAATTCAAGCATGAAAGATTCTAATAATCGTTGGGCTGCTGCAGCAAAATCTCTGTGGGCTTGGTCAAATGTAAATTCTGCCCCTGGAACTAGGAGCGCACGAGATGAAATCTCCTTAAGCTTGCAGGAATCGAACCCCCAAAGGCCATTACCCAACGCAACTTTCACCGAGCTAAATAATTCTTCATATCGATAAGGGTCGCCATAAGGGGCAAGCCCCATAACTTTGTACTCGTCGAAATTTCCAAACCCTAGTAGATTTGTCACCTCTCGATAGAAATATCCAGGCGACAACTCGACCGGAAGAGTATCAATAAGTGTCTGTTTATTGCCGTGCACCTCAAATATAGTAACAGCTTCATTCTCTCCATTCCCATCAACTACAACCGACAATGCATTCTCAAAGCACGAAATACTCAGCGCAGAACGACTATGAGCATTATGGTGACGAACAAATCTAATTTTGCTTGGGTCACAAGAAAACTCCAAAGCTGATCCTATGTTACTTGCCAGAATCTCTCTAATCCCTGGAGGCCGCGCTACCCCGGTTTCGGAACAAACGCGACTCAAATCACGATTACAAAACTCCTCATCAAAAAAGAAAGAAAAAGCTTCTATCTCATTAGGTACAATCTGTGCGGCCTTAACGCAAGCCCTCAGGGAGCTTGAAGGGAAAAAGTTTGTGTGCTTCAAACGCGTTAAGCGCTCTTCTTCAATCGCAGCACGAACAACTCCATCCACAACTATTGCTGAAGCAGAATCGTGAAAAAAAAGGGGGTGCAACCCTTCGACAACAGGCTTCCCTCCAAGAACATTTGGCCCGCCAGCAATACCAACTATAGCACTCACTTTCTATAACTTCTCCACTTTGGCGGCCTAGGATCAGCTGGACCAATTCTAACTCGTCCGTCCATCCAGGATACAGGCAAACCATTTACCGAACCAAGGCCCTTCCAGATATCCATACCAAGTAATGTTTTTTGGCGCGTGGAGAGCTCACCTATTATTGAATTTGACAATGAACGTGAGAAATTCTCCTGTTGCCGTATATAGGGGCGACAGAAATACGCAAACAAAGCTCTTCGTTTGCATGTCTTTGTTCTATTATTTCCAGTGCCGTGCCAAAGTCGACCATCCATACATACCAACGATCCAGCGGGGGCAATCACTGTTGTAGTTTCACAATTCGAGATATCCGAACCGATACCTTCAAGATGTGAATTCTGAATGATTTGCGTCGCTCCGTTTTCATTAGTGAAGTCGTCCAGCAGAAAAATCACATTGACAACTTCAGCCCGCATCCACGGCTCAGGCAAATAACCTTGATCTGCGTGTAGTTGTTGGGCACTATTTCCCGGCAAAGCCACATTGGCTGTTATACTAGATAACAAAAAATCTAAACCCAGCACCATTTCCACCATTTGATTTGCTACCGGATGCTCAATAAGATCAAGGAAAATGGGATCCTTAGCAATCAAGTTGAAAACACGCTGATTTCCGTGAGAAAACCATGCCTCTTTATTCACTCGCTCCCAATTTGTTAATTCATCAATGTGTGATCTAAGCTCATTGAGGTCGTCTGATCTAATTACACCAGAACATACAGCTATGCCATCTTTATCCAGATTAGCTTTACATAAATCGCGCCACTGTGCGTTGGAATATGGCACTATGTCTAAGTGTGTAACTGCCTGATTCTGACTCATCCCCCCCCCAAGCGAAACCCAACTCACACATCAAACGATAAATTATTGAACCATAATTGACTCAAAAGACTCGCCGCTTCATCCCAACTAGGAAGATGCAAATTCAGAGTAGTGCGCGCATACCTAGCTCGTTCAGATGCCCGTGGAGAATTGAGGGCCGCTATTGCAGCTTCAGCAAAAGAATTCACCTCATTATCGACGATGGACAAATAAGGTACAACTTCTTTGGGGAACCCTCTTAACGCCAGCGAAGTAGTAACTACAGGCATCCCTGCGGCAATCACCTCAACTAGCTTCATTTTCTGCCCACCACCGAAACGAAGAGGAAACAAAAAGACACTGGTATTCATCATCAATTCATCTAGGTGCTTAAACGGTCCATGAACAATAACCCGACTTGCATCTGAAGCAACTTTTACAAATTTATCCGACATTCCAACCCCTGCGAAAACCAACTGCGAATGAGGTGAAATTTCCGAAACTACTGGCCAAATATCTTGCAAAAGATGCCACGCGGCATCTTCGCTGGGAGGCCACCTATAATTACCTATGTATAGAAAAGTACAATTTGCATTAGTGTCACGTTTAATTGGACGATTATTCAAATCTAGATGATCCATACCTCCGGGTATACATTCGACGTTATTGAGCTTGCCTACAACAGTAATGATTTCTCTATCCTCATCGGTAACTGCAACACATTGGTCTACCCTATTCCAAACACGAACCTCCCATTCTTGAGTAAGCTGAGAACTTCCCATCGGATAATAACCGTATTTCTCCCCAGCGGCCTCAAGTTCATATTCAATATTTTCTTCAGTCAATACAACAGGTGGGCAACTGGTTTCTGGAAGGTAGTGAACCAAAAAATAGCCTTCAACGTGAACTAGATCAGGATCAAACTTAGCTAGAAGCATCGAAACAACATCTTTTCCTGCCGGGGCAAAGTGTGCACGAACACGGTTAGGAGTGTGAGCTGGTGCAAGCTGATTGATTGTTTTAATAAAAGTTACAGATACAAGAAATTCCAATGCAGGATTGACAAAATTACTGGCTTGATCGATATCTGGCACAAAAGCCACCAGATGAATATCGAAATATTCCTTCAACCGTAGAAGCAATTGATATTCCCTCAATTGCCCTCCACTAGTCGGAGGTATAGGCAAATTATTCGTGACATACAGAACCGATGGTTTATCACCATTAGAACCTTCAAAAGCTCCAGAAGAGAATGTCCGGTACTCCTCCAAAGCCACTATCCGAAACTCCCAACGAGAAATTCTCCGACAGCCAAAAGATTAACAGCGCCCCTCTTCAAAAGGGAAAGAGAGTCTCGAGCTCGATAGCAGATTGGCTCTCCTCGTGTATTTAAAGATGAATTCACAAGAACTGGTACACCAGCTATCTCTTCGAATCTTTTCAGAAGACTGTAATAAAGCTCATTATCTTCTTTCGAGACAACCTGAGGGCGCGCTGATCCATCGATATGAGTTACAGCAGGGATTAATTTAACCACATCTGCACGAACATTCGATGAAACAATCATAAAAGGATTAGGCACTCCGTCAAAAAATGAATCGAAAGAGTCAATTGGAACACTCGGCGCCAGAGGCCTCCATACCTCTCGTTCTTTACACTTATTCATCGCAACAACTGTTTTCCTTGTTCGAGGATCGCCAAGGAGACTTCTAGCCCCGAGAGCCCTGGGCCCGACTTCTGCTCGACCTTGATGCCAAGCTACAATCTCCCCCGCGCTTATTGCCTTTGCGACTTCATTGACAAGAGATTTCTCATCAAGTTTGCGATACGGCATACCACTAAGCTCAACCTCTTTGAAAATTTCATCTGAAGTTTCCGAAAGCCCCCAATAGGCATGCTGCATGGTCATGTGGTGAAAAGAATCTCCATAAAGATCTTTACTCAACTGAAGGGCCGCGCCTAACGCAACGCCCATATCCGTGGATGCTGGCTGAATAAAAAGCCTTTCAGCGATTCCTGAATTAGCTAGTTTGCCATTTGCAGAACAGTTAAGAGCCACTCCACCAGATAATACAATATTGCGACAACCGGCTTCACTTGCTGCAGTTTCGGCGAGAGACAGCACTATTCTCTCTAGCACATCCTGCACTGAAGCAGCAAAATCACGGTACGCCATGGGCTCACCCTTTATTGATCCTTCAAATGGAAACACTACATTTTCAAAAAAAGTTGACAGCCGCGAACACCGCCCAACCACTCTAGATCGGCCAAATCCAGTTTCCGATCCGGATATTCGCCAAATTCGATCATCCTCGGCGGATGGCGGAGCTAAGGGAAGATCGTAAATCGGTCTTCCGTATGCCGCCAACCCCATGAGTTTTCCCGCTTCCTGGTGGTTAAAACCTGCAAATGAGGTTGCGGTTTCGTAAAAATATCCAAGAGAATGATCAACATCGTAAGTTTTACTTACATGGATCCCACAGTTCCCACAATTGGCTATAGTCGTTGACTCTTGCTCACCCATCGCATCCATAACAATTGCAACAGCAGACTCAAACCCACTTGGATAGAACGCGCTAGCAGCATGACTTAAATGATGAGGGATGGATATCACCTTGGGTTTGTGGCAATCACCAAACAATTGAGAAGGAAACAAGTGATTTGCACTCGAATATGAATTAACTTCAGCGCACCGATTTGGATCGTCACCCAGCCAATTTATCAATCCTTGATGGTCTGAACCAAGAGCTACCGCATCCAAATCATTTAGGCCGATACCAGCAAAGTTTAAGCATGCTTCCAGAGACTCTGCTGGGGACTCATCTATCGCATGCTTGTTACGTGAAAGCCTCTCCTGCTCAACCCAAACAACCAGATTCCCCTCATGGGTAAGTGCACATGCCGCGTCATGGCTGCCATGATTGATACCTGCAACCCAACCACTTTTTGCTTTTAATCCTGCGCTTGATAGTTGATGGATAAACATTCTGCACTAAACCCCTGAAGACTCCTTAAACTGTGAAACGTGAGAATGAACCAAGCTTGAGAGTAACTCCAACGCCTCAATATCTTCCAGCCTTTTCGGTGGTGATTTCATGTAGTAGCTACAAACTGGGTCTAAAACCCCACCAATACCGAGCTCGCGCGCAATAGCAGCATATCTAATCACATCCATCACCACAGCAGCGCTATTTGGTGAATCTTCCACTTCTAGCCGAACATCAATATTTAGCGGAGCGGAACAGAACCCCTCGGCTTCAACGCGTATGAATGCAACTTTAGTGTCTTGGAGAAAGGGAACGTAGTCCGATGGACCAATATGCAAATCCGCCTGCTTACTGATGTTTTCTACCTTTGATGCAACAGCGCGAGTTTTCGAGGTTTTTTTATCAACCAGTCGACTCTGATCCAACATATTAAGAAAGTCGGCATTGCCACCCACATTAAGTTGATATGACTTTGTAATCTCATACCCACGCTCTGATAACAACTCTACCAACCGCTGGTGAACAATTGTTGCTCCCACTTGGCTGCGTATGTCGTCCCCGACTAATGGTACTTTTTTATCCAGAAAAGCTTGGGCATAGAAAGGATCATTAGCGATAAACACAGGAACACAGTTCACAAACGCAACACCAGCTTCCAATGCTGCTTCGGCATAGTATCGGACAGCGTTTGTAGAACCAACGGGCAGATAGCAGACCATGACGTCTGCCTTGGAGGCACGCAAGCTCTCAGCTACGTTGACTGGCAGTTCACTAGAAATCGAAACTCTTTTCTCAAATGGATAAGCATCTGTATGCGGCGCGACCCCATCGATAATCGGCCCCATTTCAACAATTATATCCTTCAAAGATTCCGAAGGAGTATGCAGAAAACGCGAATTATTAGGATTAGCGCCAATTGCATCATAAAGCGATTTGGAAACTTTACGAGAATCAACATCATATGCAGCTACAAATGATAAATCCCCAGCTACAAAGCCAGCTAAATCTTTACTAATCAATCCGTTTGCAGCAGGGTGCCTGTTATAGAATTCCGCGCCTTGAATTAAACTTTCCGCACAATTCCCCACCCCGGCAACAGCCACCTTTATACTTTGCATGATAACTCAAATCCATTAGTGCTTGCTTGATGTAAGGCCAACCGCGTCCGCTAATGCACCGGCAACGTCTTTCGGAGAAAAATCTGTTTTTTCTTCATCTAAGCTGAGCGCAAAGTTGAAAATAAGACCATCTCTCGATTGCAAACTTAAAATTACTTGCGAATTATCATCGGTGACCCCTACTCCAAACCCAGAGGTCTCAATGGCTTCCTTCGGTGACAGTGAATCATATTCAGCAAATTGCTGTATATCTAGTCGATTAGCCGCCAATTGATGAAGGATCTCAACTAAATGACCAAGAGTATCAAACGGAATATGGACAACAACCGAGCCGCCCGCCATCTCAGTTACACCCAACTTCACACTACTGCCATCTTCTGCAATAGTACCAAAATCAATATTTTTAATAACCAGCTCTACCACACCCCCCCCCTTTATAATTCTAAATGCTTAAAAAATCATTGAAACTCAAACAGTCTGACACCAACCAAACGGTAATACCATAAACACCACCACCCAGAGAACCGCAAAGCTTCTGTACTTGACCAGCGAAGCTCTTGAAAGACCCCAACTTATAACAAAAAAAACGAGACCCCACCAGTAGGTTATAAGCTAATATATTCTGTTATTCTTACTCCTTTGCCTTCCAACAATAGATTCATTGTACCCTTGTTGCACAAATCACGCTCTCCGGCAAAGCAGTGTCCACAACAAACTCGTCCACCCAATCAATTTAAACCCCACCAATAGCTAGAACTGGCTCTTCCATTTTTAGTAGAGGATCGCAAAACACCAACGTCACTAAAAGTCACATCAACCCCTAGCATCAAGACCCCAACAGCGAAGCACCCCTGCCATTTACACAAGACAAGCCAGCAATCAATAATGATGCATAATTTAAGCCAAGCACCAACGCTGAAGGGTATACTTGAACACTAACCGGCCAAGCTTTTTCTTTAATATAGCTGGGTGAATAAAGGGGGCCAGCGCGATACCACGACATCAAAACGCATCCCAGCCATTTAAATAAAGGCGCAACCAAACCCCAACACAACAAAATCGGCACAATATTTGCTTGCACCTGCCATCCAAAAATATATTGAAACAAGGTTCGTGACTCCGTATAATTCGCGCCTCGTTAATTATCTGATTTAAGGACTACCCCACAATGCCGACGATTAATCAACTAATAAAGCGCCCCCGAAAAAGGAAGGTCGAGAAAGCCAAACGCCCAGCGCTACAAGCATGCCCCCAAAGACGCGGCGTCTGCACTCGGGTTTACACGACAACTCCGCGGAAGCCAAACTCAGCTCTCAGAAAAGTAGCGCGTGTTAAACTTACAAATGGATACGAATCCACCGCTTACATCCCTGGCGAGGGACACAACCTCCAAGAACACTCTGTTGTTTTGATTCGTGGAGGCGGACCAAACGACCTACCAGGCGTACGTTACTCTGTTGTTCGCGGCACACTGGATACATCTGGCGTGAGCGACCGGAAACAAGCCAGATCACGTTATGGCACCAAACGCCCAAAATAGTTATTTCAATCTTAGCAGCCTAACCTTATACTGTTCTTGAATCGGTTTTCTCAAACATAGTGATCCAGTGTTGGGTCGAGAGGGTAGCTTAAATGGATGAATGGGAATCTGCTGCTGAGATTTTAACCAAGGCAAAAGAAAGAATCGAACAATTTGGGTGGCAGCAGGGAGCGGCCAACCCTGTGGCCGTCGAATGTATGGCTACTGCAATGGAAAGGGCTTTTAAAAGCATGGACAAGTCTTTAGTTGAATTTGATCATGCGAAAGAAGCTCTAAGGCGCCAGATCGGTAAATCTTATAAAATCACAGAACAATCACAGAGCAACGACAAAAACTTGTCTTACTGGGGCCAACTCTTTGTTCAATGGAATGATGAACCCGAACGAAAAGTGGAAGAGGTTATAGAAGCTTTCGAATCAGCTGCAAACTTGGCGACACAACTTTCATCATCTAGTGACGAATAAGCAATGGAGAACCGAACTAATTTGAAGCGACTGTAGCTTACCATGAATATGAATATTGCATAACCATGGTAGCTCTTAATTGCAATAAGGGCCGTTAAAATATTTTCTAGATGTTATCCGCTTGTTGTCTAGCGGGAAACAGCAAGGTTGTTGGTAACTTCGCTACCCACATTAGCTTTTGCGCCAACATCGTTAGAAAAACTGGATTTAGGGTTTGCCATCCTGCCCGCGGGAGAAGGTGATATCTTACGAAATCGGTCCATAAAATTCTTTCCAGATTGTTAAAGGGGCAGCATCTGAAGAACAACGCGTATCGTTACGATTATCGTAGGTAAACTCTCTGACACTCGAACATCATGAATCAAAGTTGCCATCATGTAAAGAAAATCGGAGCGAATCATGAAATGGTAATAATGCACATAAGTCAATTGAAGGTATTGGCATCCTAGGTGCCTAGTCCATCTAAATTGCCAAGATGGTCGGCACCAAGGACGTTTTACCAATCACGCCACTCACTACCAATTCCGACACTTACCCCATACACATCTGCATCTAAACCGACCGCTTCAGTGATAACATCAAGCAAACAACAAAGCTCCTCGCGTTCGCCTGTCTCAATGAGTTCCCTATTGACCTGGTTATGAAGGTCATTAAGCGCTTCTACCGATTCTTTTATCAGTGAAATTTTCACTTCATCACTTGCTTCGTCTCCCACAGCTAACAATGAAACTATCAGGTTATCCATAATAGCTTTAGCCAAACCAACATTTTCGGGCGTATACTGATCAAGCCCACGACCAAATCTAGCTGCCCATGTTTCAAATGGGTAACTTTTCCTAGCATCCGCTAGCTTATCTGAAAAACTCATACCAACTTTCCTCCATGATTATTTAGGATTTTTCTTCTTAGACTTGATTCTCTTGTACATCGATAACAAAACCCCTATGGCCTCTCTAGGAGTGGCCTTCTTTCCATTCTTCATTTTTATGGACTTAAGCTTCTCTCGCTGATTCTTGGTTACTGAAATAGTTACGATCTTATCCCCTGAATTTTTGTCTTTGTTTCTCCTACGCCAACGCCTTTTTCTGATTTTCCCTGTCAGTGATGCCATTTCATCTTCTTCGAATAGTCCCTTCTCGCCGTAATGTGAATTAATGGTATCTATCAGATTCTCAACTTTGTCATACATCTTTTTACTAAGTGTGAGCTTACCTTCTTTCACCCTCGTATCTAGCTTATCAACATAGGATTCAAGTAAATCTATGTATTTTGATGGGCCATCTGCTTCTTCTAACTTTTCTTGAATTGCATACAAATATTCAGCCACTTCTGCTGCACATTCAGCATCCACTCCCTCGTCTTTCCCATACCATCGCAACTTCGCAATACCAACCATTTCCCAGCCTCCTGCTTATTCGTTACGTGCCTCGCTCTTAAGCATAGACGAGAAAATTTCATCACCTCTAAAAAACCATTCACTCCAAAAACGAGGCAGAGTCCCGAAATAAAATCACACCCTTTAATAACAACAAGTTAGCGACACAAAAACGAGGCGAGGAACGTTAATCCTCCTTTTATAAATACTGTGAATACGACCTGCACCCATCAATGCAGGACACGCAAATGAAAACTCAATCAGAAATGCACGAACTGAACATCCTAAAGACAAAGGAAGTGATGAAAATAACGACACTTTCAAGATCAACCTTATTCAGGCTCATCAGAAATGGTGACTTCCCTCGCCCAATCGAACTGACCCCAGGTCGATCGGGCTTTATCAATCAAGAAATACTCAACTGGATTAGTACCCGCAAGCGCGTGTGCTAACAGCAGTGTATTCAGACAAACAACCGTTAAATTACTTTTAGATAGGTATTAAGCATGACTAAATTAAACAACACCGTAAGAAACCCATATTGCTTGGATATGATCACCACTACCTTTGACATAAACCCAGATCAGCAAGAGAGAATAGCCAACAGGATTACCGTTTTATTTAGAGACATAAAGAAACGAACCAAGTACCTAGGAACACAAGGAAAGATCACCCCGAATAATATGAAAAGGCTTAAGACCCTCTACTATCAAAACCACCTAATAGTTCTAGGAACAGGCTTTAGTACATTTACGCTTAAACTGTCTCTTCAGCCAAAAAGCGATTTGGTATCTTACTTAAGGCTCGAATTCAACCCAAACAAGGCCGGGCGCATCGGATGCCAATTGCTGCGAAGGCTTCTCATGTTCCTATTGGGAAGAAGCACAGCAGCAACCTTTCCAAATAAATGTCGAGTTACGCGGATCGATTTGTGCTTTGATATCAATTTGAATGTAGGGAACCTGTTCCCGTACTACCCCAAAACTCGTGTATCTCAAATTATGCGCGATGAAGATGGGATGATCACTTCGTTCATAATTGGCAGTGGCGCTCACTCCCCTAATGCGGTAAGGACAACTATCTACGATAAGGAACTGGAACAAATAAACAAAAATGGTTGCTCTCTATACAACCACGCGTTGTTTAGACTCGAATTCAGTGTTCGAAACACCAACCTAAGCATCAGCGACCTTACCCCTTCATTTTTTCTAAAAATGATAAAGAAATTGAAATTCTACTCTGATGATTTTCTAGAGGATGATTACTTCAGCAACAACTTTCTATCCGTTGCCGACGAGGAAGGCCTTAGTGCTGCATTTTCATACGCTTCAGAGAATGACACCAAGTGCTATAAAAGGCGGCTAGATACTCTGTATGAAGAACCATCTCCTTTCAATTTCAAACAATTGATTAAGCGTGATTTCAGAAAAGTGCTTAAGGAGCTATTTGTAAAATCCTAAGTTAAGGTAACTTATGGCCGTTCCGCTCCGTTTTTGACTAGTGATATACAGGAAAATTCACTAAACACTAATGGGCGTGAGCGGCTACATATAAACACCAAGTGTATTTCAGATATTTACCTCAAATTCACATGGTTGAATTGTAAGCGCATCTATAGACACCTACTGGAACAGCCCCATATCAGATATCAGAATGTATCGCACCCCCTGGGTTAACATCGCACCATCACCAAGATCTAGGCCGCATGCAGTTAGTCGATGAGGCAGAACATAAAACGTTTAGACACACCGGCGGGATGTCTATTTGGGGCGGAGGGTACAAATAATGACAATTACATGGAATCACTACTTGTGGGATGAAGATCACCACGTAGACCCAGCCAGCATCAGATACCTAGAAGATGAATTAGACATCATCTTCCCGCAGGACTATTTGGATGCAGTGGTTTCAAATGACGGCAAGACTCCTAGCCCTAGCGTTCTATCTATTAACGGAAGAACTACGGGTATAGACGTTCTGTTCTTAATTGAAGGGGGTGAGCCAGAGGAAAGCAGCACAATCAGATCAAACCTTGAATATATCGAAGACGATGTGCCAGAAAAGATCATCCCCATTATGGGAACAGGTGGTGCCAGCGTCATTGCTTTTGATTACAGGCTCTCCAACCGCAACCCCAAAGTTGTTTTTGTGAATGCAGACAAAGAAGGTGAAGATGCAATCACTGAGATATCCGCTAACTTTACCGACTTTCTAAGTCTACTCAAATCGGCTCAACATAGTTATATCTGACAGTGGTAGACCAGCTAGCTAACCCCTCGCTGCCGGTCTTCCGCCAAAGCTCCTTCTTTTTGCGCCCTGCTGCCAATAGTAATTTAACTGTACTTTGATTAAGCAGTGAAAGGCGCTCATCATGATTCACCCTACTTCCGTAGAACTAAGCTGGTTCACCCTTTCCGCACGTGTGGATATACAAACTTTCGAGGATGTAGCAGCTAGGCTAAATGCGCTTACAATCTTACATAACCCAAATCACCTTGTCAGAAAGGGATCGAATCTATTTGTTTTGGAAAAACCAGGAAATATTTCTGGTGCCTCAATTGAGATACGGCTTAAAAAGCAATGGGCGAAGCATTACGTTCACGTTACATTTAAAAAAGTATCCACATCAACCAATGCTTTCATTTCACGAATTATAAAAGTGCTCGCCAGAGTCTATGGCGCAGAGGGGCTTGTTTTACTTTGGAAGCAATTCAGACTATCGGCAATCTCACTTTCATATTCGTTTCACAAGGCACCGAAACCTGAACAGATAAGAGTTCACATTGAAAACAAACCTACTCCACTACCTGAAAGCAACATGATAAAGGTCGAGGTTTCCAATGCGGATATATCGGTTATATTTCAGCCACCAGAAACGAACGCCATGTCTAGAATGACCTTAACGATTAATTTACAAACAAAAGCGCTAACCAAGAAATCAACAGAACAGCAAATATCCAACTATTTGTCTGTACTGAATTTGATCAAAATATACGCTATGGAACTTTTTGCGAAAGTCGAAACGGATAATTCACAGGAACCCATTCATTTTTTGGGTATTTCAAAAAAACGCATATTCTTAGTGGAAAAACAACTTTCCAAACTTTCAAAGAGGATATTGGCTGTAAAGGAATAGTAAACCACGCAAGGTATAACAAGCACCAATCATTCTTCGCTTTTTGACCTCGCTCTATCAAATGCTATCGCCATAACACTTTTCTTATTACGTTGCTTCCGCGACCTAGATTTTTCAGATTTCTGGCTACTTGGCTTTGATTTAATATGGCTTTTTTTAACTGGTCTTGGTTTCCTTGCTTTTTTACCCTTATTTCTGATCGATTCCCCAGCCTCCATTGCGGACAGAAAGCCAAGCGCTGTATATTTACCCACACCAATTATTGCAGATAATTCAAAAGCACCTTCGGTAGCTTTTCTTATATAACAGATGCTATCAGGTGAAAGCCCTGATCTTGCTTGACCTCGAATTAACGGCTGCGCGATATAAACCGACATTGGCTCTCCACTGAATTCACCGGTCACCTTAATCAACGTCGAATCTACACGGCCTGCCGCGCGAATAAAAAACGGCTCCCAGCCTTCAAGCTGCCACCTGTATTTCTTTCTTTGCTTCCGAGTTGGTTTTGCAGGTTTTGGCTGTAACAGCCTTTGCTGACTAGTACATGGGTGTCTAGGCCAAGGTGGTCCTAATTCATCAAAGTAGGCCCGCCCACCATTTGGGCAGCTGTAAAAGAAAACTCGCTGCCCACAAACAGGGCAATTTGCATTTGGGATGGTATAACTATGAAATGTCGCTGTAATAGGAGGGATGTTGCCATAGTTAAAGCTTGTTGCACTTGGGTTCCTGCCAGAATGGCCCTCACCACCCCATCCGCATGTGCAATTTGGAGGATGATTCCAAGCGTTACACACTGCTACACACCTGTATCAGTCATCGCTTCAAATTTAGTCCAAATTCAAACAAAAACATTTCAATATTTTCACGACTCACATTGAGCGTAGCGCCTATATCATCAATCGTTTTTAAGTATTTGGGGTAGTTTGATATTGCATTGTGCATTCTAAGATTCGATATGGAAGAAAGCTCTTGGAAAGCACCCTTTCTAACAGTCTTAATAATTCTGTCATCCAAAATCAACGCTTTCGAACCATTTACATCTACATTTAAGAAATATAGAAATTTTGAGTAAGTTGACAGACCCAGACCAGAGAATGCGTTTAGTTTAGAAGAATGGCTTTTCCAATCATCAACCCCTTGTTTCGCTTCGCTTAACAACTCGGCAATGGAATCAATATTTTTCGCAATATTATCAAAGTGGTTTCCTCGCATCCCCCTTGGATAGCCCCACAATATTACTGCAATTAGCAGCTTTTTGAGTCCCGCTTCCTTAGCAATAGTAAAAAGGTCGCCTCTACTCAACTCCAAACTTTCCTTCCCACAAAATAGCCCATGAAAAATTTGAGCTAGTTCTCCACCTGAATTCCGGTACTTATGCCACGTTGAAGCTTTTGTCGAAAACGACTGACATTTAACAGGCATTGAATCTATTAAGGTTTGGAATTGCTGCATGCTTTGCCTTTTATAAGTTCATCTAAATGCAGCGCCCAGCGCTGCCACCACTCTTTTGCTTCTGAATCGTAGGAATGCCGGTCATAGATACCAGATACGCTAGAATCTACGTGATTTAAAATTCGATCCTGCACAACCCGGCTACAACCAAGTTTTGCTAACCCCGTACCCACAGTTCGCCTTAGGTCATGAGATGTCCAATGATCTAACCCACTGTCACCACCATATTTAGAAACCTGCCAAACAATAGCGTGCTGGCGTATGGGCTTTGTCTTAGATACTTTGGACGGAAATAAAAATCCAGTATCACTTTTTTCAATTGTAGACAGTATCTCAACAGCTTGCGTTGATAAGAATACTGTATGTGATAACCCGTTCTTAGTTTTGGGCAAATGCCACTCCCCACGGTCAAGGTCAATGTTTTTCCATTCCATAGACACTACCTCGCCACCACGACACCCAGTCAGCAGCATGAGATTGAGGATGTTCTTCGCCGCTGGCGACATTTTCGAATGAGGAAGCCATTTTAGAAACTTGGTCAGTTCAGCATCAGTAAAAACCCGTTTCCGGGCTGTCATCTTTGGCGTTTTAACTCCATAAGTAGGATTCATAAAATCCATATCCACACGCCCAGCCGAAATCGCGTGCTCAAACGCGCCATTCAGTTCAACTTTAACCATCACCGCTATTCTGGGTGCTCTTTTGGCAATTTTCTGAATCAGATCATGTATGTGTGAGCGCCGAACATCCAACACAGGCATATTCCCAATATTGGGGGTGACATCGGCTTCAAGCATCCTGCGGCACTCAATCTGCCCCTTCAAAATTCGGCGGTGCGCAATATGCTCATTCAGGTAATCTTCTATTAGCTGTGATACCAAATATGTTTTCTGGGCATTTTTTGCCCGCTTAGCCTTCTGCTTCTCTTCTTCAAGCTTTTTATACTCCTGCGGGTCACCATACTTCTCCCGAATTGTTTTTTGCTCCAGATGCGCGACACGGGCCTCAGTGAGTGACATTAGTGGATAGTTGCCGAGCTTGATCTGCTTGAGTTGCTTATCCTTACTACGGTAGCGATAAACCCAGGTCTTGGAACCGCCCTTGTTCACCACCAGCCTGAGCCCTCTATGAGCGCCCCGATCAACGAGAATGCCCTCTTTGTGTCGTTTCACTGTGAGCGCATCGAGCGGTTTGTTATCATCAGACATAACGCTTCACCTAAATGCTATTGATTATCATTACACCGCAATGTGCTCGATCTAATTACAGACTAGTCACATTAGACGTTTTTAACGTTCTCGCGCTGTAGTTTCACTTTGAAGCTTGATTTCAGTATAACTCACACTAGCAGCTACACTAATCGCAGCGATTCTGTGCGGCATGCTGAAACTCCGTGAAACAGATTGAGACACAAGCATTTAGCTGAACCAACACATAACATATTGATATATAAAGATATTATAAGTTTATTATGAACAAGAACAGCGACATAGCTGCTACAGACATGTCTCAACACACCCCCATGATGCAGCAAACAGCGTGCGCCATTATAAGATGGCTGCATTGAATGGGGCATTGCCGGCGTTGCCCCGCGCGGTGGCTTACGCTGAACTGGCTGAGAGTGAATGTAAAAAAGGCGCCGTTGATACAGCAAAACAATACTATTCGGAGATGGTGGCGCTGCAGCCGAACATCAGTTGGGCCCGGGGTAACCTGATTCCACGTATTCTGTTTGATTGCTCGGATCTTGCCTGGGCGGAGCAGGTGAGCAAAGAAACATTGGCGCAGTTAGACTACCCCGTGGCGAGGGAAGATTATGGCTGGGTACAGTTCGCCCGGGCGGCAAAGCTGCAGGCAGCCGGGCAGCAGCAAGAGGCGCTGCAGGTTTGGCAGCGGGCACTGGCGTTCGCCGACAATTATCAGAAATTCTATATTCGTGCGGCGGAGTTCAGCAACCACGATCTGTTTGCCGATATTTACCGTCAGCTGCCACACTTCGGTGAGGTGACAGCAACCGGTCGGGCCCATCGCGGCAAAACGATGTTACACCTGGCCATCAACGCACAGCGCCCCACCAACGTCCGCTGGTTGATTGATCAGGGTATGGCGATCGACACCCGCGATGATATGGGCCATACGCCATTGCATTACGCAGCACAAACCGGGCAGATCAAGGTGATGCAGTGGCTCACAGAGCGCGGTGCCGATGTGAACGATGTTAGCGGTCCATCCGGGTTATCCCCGCTGATGCAGGCCATCGAATTTAAACAGAGTGATGCGGCACTTTGGCTGATGAACAATGGTGCGGATATTAATTACCGCATGCAAGCGGGGGTAACCCCGCTGGGACACGCGGTGAGCACAGGAAGCCTGAGCATCGCTGCAGCTCTGCTGAAAAGAGGCGCAGACCCCAGCGTGCGGTTGTATGATCAGTACACATTGCAACAGGCCGCAGTAGAATTAAACAACGACGCCATGCTGGCGTTGCTGAAGCAGTACCCGGGAACGGAGTAGGGTATCTGCCACCGCGGAAATGCTACAGATTGTTTTGGTTGGTGATGATTTCCTGGGGTGGATTCAACAGAGCCTGCTGCGCACTGCCGCTGCCACTCAATGCATAGTCAAACCAGTCCAGGATCACTTGCCTGGCGGCTTTGGAATTGTTGCTGCTGCCGGTATTGTTCATCCACTTCAGGTGATCGAAGTTCGCCAGTTGCATGTAGGCTTTGCTGATGCCGGCGGGAAGGTTGTCATAGGCACCGGCGGAAAAGCCCGGCGGTGCAACGATGTCATTCTGCCCCACCAGCAGTAATGTGTCTGCGGTCACGTTCGCCAGGTTTTCATTGGGCGAATAGGGAGCAAGGGCAACAATGGCGTCGATCGCGTCGGCCAGTTCATTGCCCACGTTCAAAACCGCACCACCACCCATGGAATAGCCCATTAAGGCGTACTTTTCCAGTCGCAGGTAGAGTGGGTTAGCGGGGTCCATATTGGCCGTCTGCATCAGATCGTAGCCCGATCGTTGGGCACTCTCATAACCGGGGACACTCAGGTTGTCCACGGCGGAAACAGTAAATACCACCATGTTGCCCTGCTCAACCAGATACTGGGCCAGCCAATACATATTTTGTTGGTTATTGGTAAATCCACCCGACAGGGTGGTGGCGCGGTAGCTCTGCGAATTATCCGGTAAATCACAGGGATAAAATACCCGCGCGGAACTGATTCCCCCGCTTGGCTCGGCGTCGTAATAACATTCTGATCCACCCCCGCATCCGCCTAAGACCAGAAGCGGCAATACGAGAGAGACTAACTGCTTTATTGTATTTCTTTTCATGCGCGTGCCTTGCTTGTGAACGGTTGCCAGACAGGAGAGTGTAGAAATAATCGCCTGCGCACTAATAGGAATATTGGGACAGGTTTACGCTTTTATGACCTGCGGCCCGCTCTCAGAGCAACTTTTAAAAGGCTAAGCAAGCCCCTGGGAGTGGGCCACAGCCCCCTGTCGGGTTAGTTATAAAACGGGGATTGCATGGCGCGACTGGCCTGCTCGGTGGCAGTGGCATCGAATACCCGTGTATAGAAGGCCGCGTTCAGGGACTTGGCCTCTTGAGGAAAGTACTCCACCGCAAACTTCTGTGCGTTCTCCACCGTGTCAAAGGCATAAAAGCCACCTGGCGTGCCCGTGTGCAGGCCACTTAGCCAGGTTTTTGACAGCAAGCCGGGCTGCTTTTTCAGTTTGGGATTGATGTCACGCCAGGGGCCGTTATCAAACGGCGTGACGTTCAGCTGCACTTCGGTGTACACGTAGGCGCCGGGTTTGGTGGCCGGGGTGTTGCCGTAGTATACGGAATTCATATCGCGGCTGGCGGATTCGGTTACGCTGGCATCAAACACGCGGGTGGTTTGGGCCACACCGAACCCCTTGGCCTCGTTGGGGAAATAATCGGTAACGAATTGCTGCGCGTGTGCAACGGAATCAAAAGCATAGAATCCGCCGCCGGAGCCATTGCCCACACCGGAAAGCCAGGTTTTATTGAGAAACCCGGGCTGTTGTTTTATGTCCTGATTGATTCTTTGCCAGGGAATTTGATCAAACGGCGTCGAGATTTGTAACTCGGTATAGACGTAGGCCATTGGGTTGCCGGTTTGCTGGCCGGGGTTTGTCTCCGCGGCGGTGACGAGTGCATGAGCGCTGAGCAGAGGGATCAGGGCCAGAGCCGCGGCGCTTTTGCCGAGAAACGAACGTCGGCTTTTTGTGTGCTGGTTGGTTTGTGCTGGTTTCAGTGGCGTGTACATGGGAATCTCCTTTTGCCAATTATATAACGATCACTATATAATGATCGTTATCGGAATATTTAAATAACGATCGTTATAAGTCAATCATTAAATAGCGATCGTTATATTAATTTTTTATGACAAGTCAGGTAACCGTTATGCGACGTAAAGGTGTCAACAAAGAAGAAACCCGCCGCAAGGTGCTGGATTCCGCCAGTAAAAGCTTCCGCAAGCACGGTTATGCCGGTATTGGTGTGGATTATCTGGCCAAGTCCGCCGGAGTCACTTCCGGGGCCATTTATTCCCACTTTGGATCCAAAGAAGGTGCCTTTGATGAGGTGCTGGCCGAGGGCCTGGAAGAAGTAATTACCAATCTGCCGCAGTTTCAACAGCAATACGGGGCCGACTGGGTGAAGGAGTTTGCCCATTACTACATGACTGAAGCCCATCGACAGGATCTGGAGTGCGGCTGTGCCATGGCATCGCTTACCCCTGAGGTGGTGCGCTTTGGTGATGAGGTGCACGGGGCCTATGAGCGTAAGATGCAGGTCATCGTCGATATTGCCGCCCGTGGTCTGGCGGGTGCCGTCGAGCAGGAGCGTCGCGCCCGCGCCTGGTCCATGTTGAGCGTTTTGATCGGTGGCATCACCGTATCGCGGGCCATGCAAAGCCGGCAGGCTGCCCGGGAAGTGGCCGCGGCCATTGCGGAGGCGGCCGTTAGAGCGGCGGGAAAAACCCGGGTAAAACCGTTGCCGGGTTAAAGCCTTTACGCCCCGTCTTCACCCAGCGTTTGCGCCAGAAAATCGAATACCGCCCGTACCCGTTTGTTCATGCGCAACTCGCGGTGGGATACCAGCCACATCTCCCCTTTATAGAATGCGCCGTGCCGGGCCAGCACCTTCTCCACCGCGGGCTCCTGATCCCCGATGGTCGTGGGCATGACACCGATGCCCAGGCCCTGTTTGGTCAACGCCCAATGCACCAGGTGGCTGTCGGGATTCACACAGAAATTCGCGTCTGTGATGTGCAGCCCGTGTTCTGCCAGGCTCTGGATATAGCCCCGGTTATCGCCCCCGTTAAAGCCAATAAACCGGGCCTGCGCCAGGGCTTGCAGTGTTAACGGTTGCGGCAGTGTGCCCAGGTAGTCCGGGGTGGCGTACAAGGCTGCAGTGATGTCCGATAGTTTGCGGGCAATCAGGTCCGGTTGAGTGGGGCGGTAGGAGCGGATGGCGATGTCCGCCTCGCGGCGTTTCAGGTCGCTGCTGTCATTGGATGCGATCAGCTCAATAACGATGCTGGGATGGTGCTGATTCAGCTTTTTGATCAGTGCGGGCAATACCATCATGGCCATCACCTCGGTGGCGGAAATGCACACCCGGCCGGCGATGGAGTTGGAGTGCCCGGAGGCGGCCAATGATAAATCCATGGCCGCCTCGCCCATGGCCCGCACGTGCTCCACCAGTTGCGCGCCACCGGGGGTGAGTTGCAGGCCCTGGCCGTTGCGCTCGAACAGGGCAATACCCAGTTCTTGCTCCAGGGCCGATACCTGCCGCCCGAGGGTGGGCTGGGACATACCCAAAGCCCGCGCCGCCGCCGACAGTGAACCTTCTTCCACGGTCACCAGAAAGGCGCGGGCGCGGTTCCAATCAAATCTAAGGGGGCGCCAGTCCATGGGAATTCCTTCAAATGTGGGGTAGCCAGCCAACAACCTATACGAATATGAATAGCTTAAATGCAGTTTTGGCAATATCAAGTGCAAAAATGCATGGCTAGAATGCGTATCAACCTAATCAGGAGGCAAGCGCCACCATGGATCATTCAACTGCTTATTGGGACCGTATTGCAGAACGCTACGCCCGCCAACCGATTGCCAACCAGGCGGAGTATGCCAAGAAACTGGAGGTGACCCAAGGTTATCTGACGCCGGATATGCGGGTGCTGGAGTTTGGTTGCGGTACCGGCTCCACGGCCCTGATTCATGCACCACTGGTGCGCGACTATACCGCCATCGATAACGCCCCGGGGATGATTGAGGTGGCCAAGCGGAAATTGTCGGAGGCAGGGCTTCCCCAGCTGCATTTTCAGGTGGCTGAGCTGAAAGAGTTTGCCGCTCAAGCAGGGCAATATGATGCGGTATTGGGGTTGAATGTACTGCATTTACTGGAAGATAAAGACCAGGCCATCGCCCAGGTGTACACCTTGCTTAAACCAGGGGGGGTGTTTGTCAGCAGTACCGCCTGTTTGCAGCAGGGGCTTAATGTCTATCGGCTTATTGCGCCGTTTACCCGCTTTTTTAAATTGCCCAGGGTATGCGTGTTCAGCCGCAAAGCGCTGGAATCCAGTCTGCAGCAGGTGGGATTCAGGATTGCGTATCGCTGGGTACCGGAGGGAAACCGGTTGGTGTATTTTGTGGTGGCCGTGAAGCCCGATACTTAATGATATTTAACGTCAGCACGAATTTATTTTCATGTTCCCCAACAACAGCCGGCTATAAAATTTCGCTCCCTTCCATACTGGATCAGCGTATGTCTCAGGAGCCGGTTGACCCTGTTTCCCCCTGCCTTGGTTGCGGCGCCTGCTGCGGTTTTTTCCGTGTGTCATTTTATTGGGGAGAGGCGCGCAGCGTCGGAGGCTTGGTGCCCGACCATCTGACAACCAAAGTGAACAGTGTTTACAGCTGCATGCAGGGCACCGAAGGTGGCCATGGACGCTGTGTGGCCCTGCTGGGGGAGATTGGTACCCAGGTCCGTTGCAGTATTTATCAAAACCGCCCATCCCCCTGCCGGGAATTTGCCTGCCACAGCGTAACCATTGCCGGTAACCCGGATTGTAACCGGGCCCGGGCACATTATGGTCTGCCTGCACTGCAGTGCGCTGAATTTGAATCGCAAGCCTCTTAACCATTAGTGCCTCGCTGGCAGAGCTGGCATAATGCGGTGGGTTTCCATTGTCATCAGCCTCGAGGACCTTCATGCAACCGCAACATAAACCCCAGAATCCGAATTTCTCTTCCGGCCCCTGCGCCAAGCGCCCCGGCTATGCTGTATCCGCCCTGGATGTGTCCACCCTGGGCCGCTCCCACCGTTCAACTCTGGGTAAAGCCGCTCTGCAACGCTGCTGTGAAGAAACCGCTGAACTGCTGGGCCTGCCCGCCGGTTACCGCGTTGGTGTGGTGCCCGCCTCCGATACCGGCGCGGTCGAGATGGCCCTGTGGTCTTTACTGGGGCCGCGCCCGGTGGATGTGCTGCATTGGGAATCCTTTGGTTCCGGCTGGCATACAGATATCGTGAAGCAATTGAAGCTGGATGATGTGCGCTCGTTGCAAGCCGAATACGGTGAGCTGCCGCCCCTGGCCGATGTGAATTTTGACCACGATGTGGTGTTCACCTGGAACGGCACGACCTCCGGCGTGAAGGTTCCCGATGGCGATTGGATTGCGGAAGATCGGCAGGGGTTGACCATTTGTGATGCCACCTCCGCGGTATTCGCTATGGAACTGCCCTGGGAAAAACTGGATGTGGTGACCTACTCCTGGCAGAAAGTGCTGGGCGGTGAAGGCGCTCACGGAATGCTGATCCTGGGGCCACGGGCCGTGGCGCGTCTGGAAAGTTACACTCCTCCGTGGCCGTTACCAAAAATCTTCCGCATGACCAAAGGCGGTAAACTGATCGAAGGTATTTTCCGCGGCGAAACCATCAATACCCCCTCCATGTTGTGTGTTGCCGATTATCTGGATGCGCTGGACTGGGTGCGCAATATTGGTGGCGTGGCCGGGGCCATTGAGCGTTCCCAGGCCAATCTGGCGGTGTTGGAAAACTTTGTGGCGCAACATGACTGGATCGATTTTCTGGCGCAACAGCCTGAGGTGCGATCCAACACCAGCATCTGCCTCACCATGCAAATGGATGCCGGGCAAACCAAGCAATTCACCAAGTTGCTGGAAGCCGAAGGTGTGGCCTACGATATCGGTGCCTATCGGGATGCACCCGATGGCATTCGTATCTGGGGTGGCGCGACGGTGGAAACCACGGATCTGGAAGCATTGGTGCCCTGGCTGGAGTGGGCATATCAGCAGGTCACTGCATAAATAATAAATAGTAGATCAAAGGGAATGAATCGTGTTTAAAGTCAAAACTTTCAATCAGATTTCGGTTAAAGGGCTGGAGCGCTTTCCACGGGCGGACTATGAGGTAGGCAGCGACATCAGCCATCCGGATGGCATCCTGTTGCGCAGTCACAAACTGCATAATGAAGCGTTACCGGAAACAGTGCTGAGTGTGGCTCGCGCCGGTGCCGGCGTGAATAATATTCCACTGGAAGAGTACACTCAGCGCGGCATCGTGGTGTTCAACACCCCCGGCGCCAATGCCAATGCCGTGAAAGAGCTGGTACTGGCCGGCCTGCTGTTGGGTTCCCGTGGTGTGCTGAAGGGCATTGAATACGTGCAAAGCCTGACACACCTGAAAGACGCTGCCGAAATGAGCAAGCTACTGGAAGCGGAAAAGAAACGCTTTGCCGGAAAAGAATTGTACGGCAGCACACTGGGCGTGGTGGGGTTAGGTGCCATTGGTTCCATGGTGGCGGAGATGGCGTTGGCCCTGGGCATGAAAGTGGTGGGTTATGATCCGGCTCTGTCGGTGGAGGCAGCCTGGCGTTTGCCGAATCGGGTTGAACGCATGGAGAATCTGCACTCTCTGCTTTCCCGTGCCGATTACGTGACCCTGCATGTTCCCGCGCTGGAAGCTACCCGTGGCCTGATCAGTCATGACGCGTTGCAGGCCATCAAGCCCGGCGCGCGCCTGTTGAACTTTGCCCGTGACGCCATAGTGGATTCCGCTGCGGTGGTGGAAAGCCTTGAATCCGAGAATGGCTTGGGTATGTACATTTGCGATTTCCCCGAGCCGCAATTGCTGGAGCGGGACGACGTGATTGCCATGCCGCACATCGGCGCCAGTACCGCCGAGGCGGAAGAAAACTGCGCTGTGATGGCTGCTGATCAACTGATGGAATTTCTGCAGAACGGCAATATCAAGAATTCTGTTAACTTCCCGGCGGTGAATATGCCGCGGGCGGAAGGTTGCAGCCGCATTACCTTCAGCAACGATAATGTCTCCGGTGTGCTGGGTAACGTATTATCCATCTTCACGGAAAACAACGTGAATGTTGTGGATATGATGAACAAAAGCCGGGGCAACGTGGCCTATAACATCCTCGACGTTGAAGCACTCCCCAATGACACCATCATCGATCAGCTGCGCCAGGTAGAGCATGTGATTAACGTGCGGGTACTGGAGGCAGAATAAGGCTCAGGTGAGTGCTCTCTGTGCCGGCTTACCACCCAGTTGAATTGTAAGGCAATACCGTTTTCCCCGCGGGGTCTGAAATTACAGGCCCCAAATAGCATCTATACTGAATCAGTGCACCGGAATATAAGGAAAACTGTGTCGATGCTTAAAAGGATGATCGGTTGAGTCGTTGGTTTCTGTCTCTTGCCCTGCTGTACCTGATCGGTACCTCAAACGCCCTTGGCAGCGCCCTGGTAAGGGATGCCCCCAGGCAGCCTCTGCAGCAGGCTATTCAATACTATGAGGACACCTCAGCGTCCCTCACGCTGGAACAGGTTCTGCAGCAGACATTGCCGTGGCAAGCCAATGGCGAGCGGGTGTTGAACAAGGGCTATTCCAATTCCCGTTGGTGGTTGAAGCTGGAGCTGGATAACCCAACTTCCAAGACCCAGCAACGCTACATCGAGATCAGTTACGCACCTCTGGATTACGTTAACGTTTATGTGATGGATGGCGGCAATCTGCTTGCGGAATTTCACATGGGGGATCGGCGACTGTATCGGGAGCGGCCGCTGGATAGCCCCAATTTTGTATTTCCGGTTGAATGGCAACCAGAACAGAACCTGACACTTTATCTTGAGGTGCACAGCGAAGGCGCCATGCAGGTGCCCATGGTGATGTGGAAGCAGAAAGCCTACTTCGAACATCAGATGCGGCTGGAGACGGTGCAGGGGCTCTACTGGGGCGGTATGCTGATCATTGTGCTGTACAACGGGCTCCTGTTTATCTCGTTGCGCGACAGCACGTATTTCTGGTATGTGGGCAGTGTGTTGTTCATGGCGCTGATGTTCACGACGTTGAGTGGACAGGCTTACCGCTATTTGTGGCCCAATGCCATTCAATGGAATAACGTGGCCTTGCTGTTCATGATCTGTCTCGCGTGTATTTTTGCCGGCCAGTTCAGTAAAGAATTCCTGCGCTTGAAAACCTTGATGCCGCGCATGAATAAACTGATGAGTGGCATCATGGGTTTGTGTGCTGCCGTTGCGGCCGTGAGTTGGTGGGGGCCTTACCATATTCTGGTGCAAGTGGTGGTTGGGGTTACCATAGTGCTGGCCAGCATGGCGTTTGCCATTGGAGTGTATCAGGTTTACCTGGGGGATCGCAGTGCCCGCTGGTATCTGTTGGCCTGGTCGGTGTTCCTGCTGGGTGTAATCGTAATTACGCTGAATAAAACCAACTTGCTGCCGGCTAATTTTCTTACCAACAACGCGGCGCAGATCGGCTCCATACTGGAGGTGGTGCTGTTGTCGTTTGCGCTGGCTGATCGAATCAACCGGGAAAAGCTGTTGCGCTTTGCCGCCCAGCAGGCGCTGCTGCAGACCACTGAGAAAATGAAAGAGGATCTGGAAGAACGGGTGCAGGCCCGCACGCAGGATCTGGAGGCGTTGAATCTGCAACTGGAGCAATTAAGCCAGACCGACCAGCTTACCGGCCTGAAAAACCGCCGTTATCTGGAGCTTAAAATAGAAGAAGAATTCAACCGCTGTGCCCGCTACAACCACGTCATTTCGGTGCTGATGATCGATGTGGATCATTTTAAATCGGTGAATGATCAATATGGTCATGCGGGTGGGGATGAATGCCTCAGGACCATTGCCAGCCATTTGATCGGCGGCGTACGTCAGCCACCGGACGTGGCGGCGCGTTTTGGTGGTGAGGAGTTTTGCCTGTTGTTGCCGGAAACCGGCAGTAAAGGGGCCACGGTGGTGGCTGAGCGCATTCGGCAATCCATTCACGGCAGCGTCATCAGCAGTGACGAGGCCATGTTTTCGGTCAGTATCAGTGTTGGGGTCTACACGCAAACCGGTGGTGATTACAACGGCGAACAGGCGCTGAAAAACGCCGACGCAGCCTTGTACCAGGCCAAGGAGGCTGGCCGCAATCGGGTTGTGGTGTATGGGATAACCTGATTTTCCATTCGTTGTTTTTAACGCTTTTTTTATCTTTCCCTGTCTATATGGTGAATTCATTCCTCTGGAGACAGAATATGGAAGAAGGCGCCTTTCTGGAGTCGTTGAAACGTAACAATGCAAAAATTCGTGCGGATCGCGCAGTTGCCATTGCCGAAGACGCCGAGGTGATGTTCAAGCGGGAAATCGAGGACATAGCGATTTCCATCAAGCGTTTGCGCCGTGAGCAGGAAAACATGCTGGATTTGAGTCCAACGGACGCCACCAGTCTGGTATTGGCCTCTGATTTTGATGCCAAAGACTTCGTAACCAAAGAAATTGAACTGGGGGTCAAAATACGCAATCTGGAAATAAAACGAGAAATCGCCCAGAAGCGTTATGACTATCTGTTTACCCAGTCCAACTAATCTGTAAACCTCTGTTAAGGAAAACAATCATGGGATCAGGAACCTATTCCAACGAAGCGTATACAGCCTTGCGTGCCCGTCAGGGCTATGCAACAAAATCCCGTCAGGAAATCTTTCAGGCTCGGGAAATCGATCCGGAAATGGATCCCCGTTCAATCAGCATGCGTGAGTCACGGGATTCGGCTGAACATCCGGAATCACTGTCAATTATTGTAGCGCTGGATGTTACCGGCAGCATGGGCTTTGTTCCGGAGGATCTGGTGAAGAATACCTTGCCGGATCTGATGGGCTCATTGATGGAGGCGGGCATTGCCCACCCGCAGGTTCTATTCCTGGGTATCGGGGACCATATTTATGATAATGCGCCATTGCAGGTGGGCCAGTTCGAATCATCAGCTGAGCTTTTGGATCGTTGGCTGACAAAAGTCTACCTTGAACAAGGTGGAGGTGGTAATGGTGGTGAAAGCTATCATTTGGCCTGGCTGTTTGCTGCCCGACATACAGTGATCGATTGTTGGGAAAAGCGACAGCAGAAAGGGTTCCTGTTTACCATTGGCGATGAGCCTTGTTTGGAAACGATTCCGGCTGAGATTATCTCGCGCCTGACTCCAGCCACGGGCTCAGTCACGGTCAGTGCTCAGGAAATTCTTCATGAAGCGCAACAGCGTTACCACGTACATCATATGCACATCTTGCATACTGCCTACGCTGCAACTGCGGAGCGGCAAGGTAATTGGCGTGATCTTCTGGGCCAGCAATTTATTCAGGTGGATGATTACAAACAGTTGGCCAGTCGTATCGCCAATATCGTCATTGATCGCCATCAACCAACTTCTGATACTCGATGGGAAGACAGGATTGAAGTGGAGGATATGCTGTAGCCCATGAAGGTAAATATTGTCGTAGATCTGGGGTTTGGTGATTCCGGTAAAGGTCTCTGTGTTGACTATCTGGTGTCGCGCGACCGGGTGGATTCCCTGGTGGTTCGTTTCTCAGGTGGGCATCAGGTTGGGCACACCGTACAGGTCGGTGAGCGGTGTCACACGTTCAGTAACTTTGGTGCCGGTACGTTACGTGGCGCTCCAACCTATTATAGTGAGTTTTGCACTCTGTTTCCGCCTGCAATGCTGGCGGAGGCAGCTCACCTTCAACACCTTGCTCCGCGAGTATTTGTCCATCCTCTGGTGGCAGTCACCACACCCTACGACGTAGCGTACAACCGGGTCACGGAGCGAGTAAAACAACATGGCTCCTGTGGTGTGGGCTTTGGTGCAACCTTAATGCGAGAGGCAGCCGGGGTGTGTCTGCATACCAAGGATCTAGCGTTTCACTGGATTATGGCGCATAAGCTGCGCGCCATTTCTGATTATTATAGGGATCTGCTCACTTCTGATGCCGCTATGCTGCAGGCGTTTGAGTCGGAGCTGGAGGGTATCGATGATGCCCAGTTCATTGATGTCTGCAGAGCCGCTTTTATGTTGATGACAGTTTCTCACTTGCGGGAATGTGCGGAGAAATTCCAAGCGCTTGTTTTTGAGGGCAGCCAGGGAATTATGTTGGATCAGACACATGGTCTGTTTCCCAATGTGACACCCAGTAATACTACAACGGCCAATGCTTTTCTGCTGCTGTCACGATTGGAACTGACCCTGACGGACCCGGTAGACATCTATTACCTGAGCCGTTGTTATCAAACTCGACACGGCAACGGCCCCATGAGCAAATCAACACCGGTTATCCTGATTAATAACCACAACGAAGCGAATAGGACCAATCCTTTTCAAGGCAGCCTGCGTTGCACAGAATTGGATGTGGAGCTATTGCAATACGCGATGTGTAGCGATTCTGTTTATCATCCGGATATGCCCTTGCACAAGAATTTCTTGCTGACTTGCCTTGACCAGAGACCTGATTTCAATTGGAAAACATTGTTGCCATTTATCGATCAAAACGGCTTTCAGAATACCTATGGCAGCTATGGACCAACCGCTGAGAATGTGGAACTGATGCATTCGCTTTAATCAGTTCAGCGCGCTGCCTGGCCGGAAAATCCTAGTTCGGTTCAGCCCCGGCTCGTATACTCAGCCAACACTTCATCCCATAACAAAAAATATTGCTGTATCAAGGAGGATGCACCATGAAGTTACTGGCAGGTTTGATTCCCCTCGTGCTGCTGTTGAGCGGCTGTGACAATAACGCTGACCTTAACAACGTACCATTGCAGTCTCCCCAGTGGTTGCTCACCGGTGAAGACAACCCTTATGTGTTTACCTCCACCTCCCTGGGCCTTAGCTATCTGCCCGGTGGTAATGCCGTTTACGCCTACCGCAGTTACGATGAGCAGCGCCAGCGCCGTATCGGGATCTGGAGCGTCGATCCACAGGGGCAGACGTTGCTTTCCACCACCTATGCCGATCCGGATTTGCCAGCCCCCGGCGCTGGCCCGGAGATGGCCATCAACACCAGCAAGCGATTGTTGGCGTTAGCCAATGACGAATTGTTGTTGATTGGATTCAACGGCAGTTTTTATCACCTGGACTCCAGTGGGGCACTGCTCAGTGAATATACCTGGCGCGATTTTGGCTATCAGCAACTGACCCTGGTGGCACACTCAAGTGAGCGGACGTGTTGGGTAGGGCGCAATGATCAGGACACCGTTTTGCTGTGCGCAACCGCCGACGGCAGTGTGGTATGGCAGGTGCCACAGACGCTGACGTTCAATAGCGCCGGCTATCCTGACCTGCGGGCCACCTTGCAGGATGATGGCACCCTGGTGACGGCGGTGCTTTCGGAGCAGGCGTTGGAGTTGGCCGCTTACGATGCAGCGGGTGCCAGTCTGTGGGGCAATACGGAGGCCTTACCGGCGCTGGAAAGCCGATCTTTGGCGGCCATGATCAGTGCCCAGGCGCAGGTGGTGGTTGGCCTGCGGGAGACAGCGCAGAGCGGCGCAAAGTCCTTCAGCCTGTTGCAGTTTTCTACCAGCGGCCAATTACAGGCGAGCCTTGATCTGCCGGTGACAGAGCCGGATGGCAATGGCAGCGCGCTGCGGTTATTACCCTATGGTGAGGCCGGTTATCTGGTGTTGACCCAGCGCAAGCGCTCGGATGTTTTTTTCGGCAAAAACGTGGCAGACCTGCAACTGATCTCCTATAGCGGCGTATCTCAATGGCAACGGGAAATCAGCCTGGATCGCTTTGGTGCCGACTCCGGCCAACTGGCGAGTCTGCAAATTGAAGTAAACAACGGGGTGATCAGCGCATTACAGAACAAGCAGAGCGTGCTGGTTTATACCCCCGGTGTGATTCCTGTCGGGGTGGCCAGGATGGTGGACAATCTATTGCTTTCCCAGTGGGATGGTGATGGGCAATTGCTGCGGGAAAACGTGATCGGGCGCCTGCGCTACATGGTGGATTTCGAAGGCGGGGTTTATCAGGTGAATGAACATGGATTCTATCCCCTGAAGATGGATACCGATGGTACCACCTATTGGGTGGCCGGTTCTGAGACCAAGCCGGCCGCTGAGGGGCCTGCAGTTTTTGCCAGCCATCAGGCTTTCGGGGCATTTTTACTGGCACCGTGAAATGGATGCCGTGTATGCTTCCTTTGAAACCGGGGCGGTTACCCTGCAACCCGTAGTAATGTAGTCAGTTTCAAGGAACCAAGTGTTGACCAGGAAAGCCGTCTGTATCCGGCGGGTAATACAGAGCGTCGAAAATCGCGTATTTTTTATGGTACTGGCCGGTCTGGCGTTGTCGACGTTGTGGACCGGTTTGATGGCCGATGATTATTACCTGGCGATTCGGGTATTGGCGCCGTCGCTGCTGCCGGATATTCATGATGCTTCTCTGTTTGGCATGTTCTCGGTGTCCGATGGTCAAGCGGACACCAACCGTTATCTGGTTGAACAGGGGCTGATGCCCTGGTGGACCAGTTCTCAGTTCCATTTTCAAATGTGGCGGCCGCTGGCGGAACTCAGTCATTGGCTGGATTTCTCCCTTTGGCCCCAGCAACCGTTGTTAATGCACCTGCATCAACTGATCTGGGTGCTGTTGTTTTTTTGGGCGGCCTACCGCTTTCTTGTCAGCCTCAGTGGCGATACGCGGGTGGGTATGTTGGCGTTTGTGCTGTTTGCGGTTTCCGCCAACCACGGTCAGACCATTGCCTGGCTGGCCAGCCGTAATACCCTGATGGCCACGGCGCTGGGTGTGGCGGCGTTGCTGTTGCATGTTAAAAGCAGGCAGCCCGCCGGCTTCGCGACAGGGTATCGGGTGGGTGCTTTGCTGGCCTTTGCATTGGCATTATTGGCATCGGAATACGGGTTGAGCGCCGGAGCCTGGCTGTTTGCCTGGACCTTTACCCTGGATCGCGGAACGCTACTGCGCCGGGTGTTGCGCCTGGCCCCTTATGGTTTGGTGATGATGCTGTGGGCCAGTGTCTATGTCTATTGGAACCATGGGGTGGCGGCGTCGGAATACTACAGCGATCCGGTGCGGGCGCCGGGTCAGTATGGGGTGGCGTTGCTGGAGGCGGTACCGACCATTGTCTTCAACAGCATCCTGCATGTGCCCGCCGGCCTGCTGGGGTCGGCCAAACTGGGCCAACCGGGTTGGTGGGTGGCGTTGGCCTGTTGTGGAGGGTTTTTGTACCTGCTGTGGGATTCCCTGCAACGGCCGGCGCAGCGTTTTTTGTTGCTGGGCAGTGCCCTGTGCATGCTGCCGATTGCCGCCGGGCCCGGTGGCCCGCGCACGTTGGCGTTCGTCAGTTTGGGCATGACGCCATTGGTGGCGGGTCTGATTTTGCAGTGGGTCGGCACGTCGATGGGTCAGCGTGGCCAGCGGCCTATGGCCGGTATTCTGTTGTGGCCGGTGCTGATCTTCACCTTACTGAGCCTGGCGACCCTGCCCACGGTCAGTGTGCTGTATCGCCAGCATGACCGGGACAACGTGGCGCAACCGGCCCGGCAGCTGCCCGTCACTGCGGCGGATACTGAACGTGCGGTGGTGCTGATTAATCCCAATTCCGTGTTTTATGCCATCTTCTATCCCCTGGCCCGTGCCTATCAGGGGCTGCCGAACCCACGGGCATTTTACCCGTTGGCCAGTGGTGACCGGCTGATGAGCTTGCAGCGTGACGGGGAGAACTCTTTCCTGTTGAGCCCTGAGGGGGGATTCCTGCTGGAACCGGCAGCCTACTTTATGCGCAGCCGGGAGGAGGCCTTTACGGTGGGGCAAACTTTTGAATTCGACGGCATGACAGTGGCGATTCTGTCGCTGCTGGAAGACGGCCGCCCGGCAACGGCGCGCTTTGTCTTTGACCTGCCGCTTGAATCCGGGCAAATCCGGTTACTGCACTGCGCAGACCACCGGTTTTTGCCATTGCAGGTGCCGCCGGTGGGAGTAACCATTCAACTGGCCCCCTGTGGTGAGTAGAGTCAATCATAAGAAGGGCGGCCTGGTGCGTGCCTAAATCGGCTAGCCCGGAAACAAATTAGACACCTTTTACTGTTTGTTTTTTGATCTGGCGTTTGATAGTACTATCTCAGAGGACTGATTCCGTATTTCGAGGTGGTGGCATGACCGCAGAAGTGATTGATTTTGACCAGGCGAAGGCACAGCGGACGTCTCGGCCCCCCAGAATATCCGTTGGCCTGCGCAACGTATCGCGAGATTGCCGTAAAGAGATTCTGCGTACCCATTCCTATCACGCCTTCTGGCTTGGGGGGGTCAGTAAAGAACAGTACGCAGAGCTGTTGTTTGCCCACCTGAAGCTGCGCCAGCATCTGGAATCCCTGTTCCATGCCCAGGGGGGCACCTTCCATGTCAGTGATATTCTCAGTCATGAGCACAAGTCATTTGACGTGGACAAATACGTCACCAGTCGGCGCCAAAAATCGGCGCAGTTGCAGCAGGATATCGACGAGCTGGAAAGCCTGTTGGGGGTGCGCTGTGACAGCCTGCCCGCACAAGCCCGGGAGTTGATTCAATACATGGATCGGGTGGAGAAGGTGTACTCCGCCGCGCTGTTGGGGATCCTGTACATGCTGGAAGAAACCGTGATTTACGCCGGTCCGGGCATTGCCAGAGTGCTGGATCAGCATTTGCAATTAGGCGGGCGGGCGACCCATTATTTGCGCGGCAGCAGCCAACAAAAAGCCGATCTGTGGGAGTTCAGAAAATCACTGGATCTGATCACCGATTTTCAGACCCAGGCCAACATCATCATTGCCTCTTCCATCACCTATCGCATGTACCGTGATTTGCTGGACCCGCACCCCGTGGCCAGCCCCCGGCCCGGTTTGTTCCACTGATCTGAAGTGCGTACCGGGGCGGCCCCGGGTGCGTTACATGCCGTAGTCGCAGCCGTCGGTAAAGGCATAGTGGCGCCGGCCGGGGTCGGCGCAATAATCCGGCTCCACCGAGGTGGCGGGTTGCAGGTTTGTTTCCGCCGCAGGTTTCTCCTCAATGCCGTGCCGGGCCAGCAGCGCCATCTGGGTCTGCAGTTCAATGATCCTGTTGTACTGCAGGGAAAGGAGGCGCTCAAGATCCATATGGCGTGTAATCTGCTTGATGTCTTTCTGCGCCTTTGCTTCTTCCTTAACCATCAGCCGCTGGTTCTCATAAAACGTGTTGACCAGGTTTTCAATAGCTGCGGTGATTCTCTCCAGCCGGTTCTCCTCCAGTACATAGGGGACAGTGAACAGCATAAACGCCACCAGCAGTAACCACTTGCCCTGGCGCAATACATTTTCCACCATAACGTTCATGCCATGAAAAATGGTTCTTACCAGCTCGTTAACTTCCTTCAAGCTATAGGCTATTCCATGGCCTGGGATGAGTGCTCCGGTCGTTTTATTTTTTGTCATGATGATCACCTCTCTTTTCCAGCGCTCTGCTCGAAATATCGCACTTGAGCCTGGATTGAGCCAGCTCCCGTGACGGCTTTTTGTACGCTTGAGGCGGGCTTGGGTTCAAATTGTTTGTCATTTGATAATCAAATGGGGTTTAATTTTATCGGGCAGTCGCGTCAGGCAAATTCCAATAAGACAAATCCCAGAAAAAAGGAACCTACATGCCGGTGTCATCTGATGTCAGAAAACTGAGCGTCCTTCCCGCCAAAGCGGCGCTGTTACTGAATATGAATAACAACTATCTCGGCATGCTGGCGCAGTTCGCACAGCATAAAGATACCAAGCTGGTGGATCTCAAATCTTATCTGATTCAGTTGCACGGGCTGACCTGCCGCGAGTACGCTGGTGCAGAGGATGATGTGGATAAATGGATGGCAGGCATACTTGAGAAGAACATCGGTGGCCAACCCTGGTGTGTGCGGGTGGGGTTCGGACCAACCGGACAGACGCTGACCAACTGGGCCAGCTTTTCCGGGCACAATGAAAGCCAGAGCAAAACCCTGCAAACGATCGTTGCGCACATTAATGCCAATCGACAATTAATCCCGGATATGGTGCGCATCATCCAGGAGTTCGATATCAGGGATTTTTATGATGGGGTGGATATCTATGAGTTTGGTGCCAAGCTGAAGCTGAACGCCGATGAGGTGCAGCGCTTTGTGGATGAGTTTCAGCTCGGCAGGTTCCTGCCGGGCTTTGGTTACTACATGAATGATTCAGAAGAAGAGCGCTACAAGGAATACTATGGCTTGCATTGTCTGTTTCACCGGGCACCGGTGGATGCGGAAACCATTTTGCAAAGCACATTGCGGGTGCGCTACCGGGTGTCCATTCGCCGGGGCGTGAATCTGGTGCGCTGTAAATTACATCTGCCAAGCGTGGCGGATTCGATTCATACACAAGCGCAATATTTTGCCTACGATGGCCGCGTTACACACCGCGCGCCGGGCTTTCATTTCTGGAATTTTGAAGAGAACAAGCAGGGCGCATTGGGAAAGCCCGATTTTGTCACCATGGTAACCCGGGAGCAGGTGGACGGTACTTCCACCGGAGTGTTGAATTCGGTGTGGAGCAGTGAACGTAAATTCCCTTACAGCTCGGCTTTGGTGTTGGTGAAACAGTATTTTTCTGAACAGGGAAAGGACGCAGATTTCGCCCGGGATTTTATGCGGGGCCGGTGTACAACCTACGCCGGGCTGGATCACCTGGAGCAAGGGGTGCGAGCCCAGGTCGCCGGTGGGGATCTCAAGGTGACCGACAAGCAGCTGGCAACCCTGATCGCCGAGCTGCAACAACCCCAGGTGATCAGTGTCTGAGTCGCAGCCCGGCCGTAGGGTTTTACAGGTTGTCTTTCAGGTAGGGGTATTCCTTTGATTTGCTCTGCTCGTAGCGCAACGCCGCGCCGGCAATGCGGCCACTGTCACCGGTACTGATCCAGCGTTTTACCCGGCCGGCGTCCCCCAGCGGGGTTTGCTTGCCAAAGGCATCCAGAAACACCATGGCCACATCACGGCCCTCCAGTTTGCTCAACAGCACCAGGCAGCGCCCGGCTTCTGTTATGTAACCGGTTTTGCTCAACTCAATGTCCCAGCTGTTGCGGTGTACCAGCCGGTTGGTATTGCCGTAGCCCAATGCATAGCGGGGCTTGCGAAAATGGGCGGTATAGCGGGGGGTGGTGGAATATTCCCGTATCTTGTCGTAGTGGGACACCGCCGCAATCAGCTTGACCAGGTCTTCGGCGGTGGAAACATTGCCCGATGACAGCCCGCTGGCATCCACGAAATGGGTGTTGGACATGCCCAGGCTGGCGGCGGTTTTATTCATTTGCCCCACGAAAGCGTCCACGCCGCCGGGATAGCGGGCCGCCAGAGTGTAGGCCGCCAGATTCTCAGAGGACATCAATGCCAGCCGTAACACGTTGCCCCGCTGCAACTGGGAGCCGATGCGAATGCGGGAATAGGCGTTTTTACGGGTCTCCCGGTCGGGTTTGGGTATCTCAATCCATTCATCCAGATCCTGTCCGCTTTGCATCACCACCAAAGCGGTCATCAGCTTGGTGATGGACGCAATGGGGGTCACCCAGTCGGAATGCTTGGAATACAGGGTTTTACCGCTTTCCAGTTCGACGATGGCGGCCTTCACTGCCCCCAGTTTGATAGGGGCTGCCGGGTCGGTTTCGCTGGCCTGGGCGGAGGAAATGGCTGCCACAAGCAAGCCTAGAATCAGGCTGGTAAGTACAAATGGGTAGGTCACGGTTCTTGTTCTGCTGTAAACGGTCATATTGGATGAATTCTAACGTATAAGTGTCCAATGTGCGAAATTCCATGCAGGCACCATCGCCGAAACGCAAGACAGGACTGATGAATCTGTTTGATGAGCCAAAAACACTATAGTCACGACTAAATCGCTAGAGTTGTATTTCCAAGCCGATGCTCAACTCTCTGCCGCGATAGGGAATGGGGGTAGTGATGTTGATATTCTGGGGTACTGATGCTGCGTCTTCTGCCAGTAGATTCTTGACCTGTAAGGTGGTGGTGATGTCGTTGCTGAGCAGAAACCCCAGTTTCGCATTGAGCACGGTGAACGCATCGACGGGGCCCAGTTCTTCTCGTGCCATATCCCGATCGCTGTTGTAGTAGCCTGCCAAATTGAACCACCAATCCGCTCGCTGATAGTGGGCAATGATGGATGCCAGTTGGTCGGATTCACGATCCGCCCGGTCCGGTAACGTGAAGAATCGGGTATAACCAGCCCGTATTAACCATTGCGGGCTGAGTTGCACGGAACCCTCCAGCTCAATGCCACTGCTGTACTCGGTATCTTCGTTGACAGCTCTGCTTTTGCCGTCGGTGGTGGCGCGTGTTGTGATCTGATTTTCAAGGATATTGTAGAAAACACTGGTTGATACAGTATAGTCGGTGGTTTGTTTGAGCCAGACCAGTTCCGTGGAACGTATGGTTTCTGCCTCCAGATCAGGGTTGCGTGCCACGGTGACAGACTCCTTGATATTGAGCTGATTGAACCCAGGTGCGCGAAAGGCCTCGCCGTAGAACAGCTTAAGGTAGTGCTCATTTTGCAACTCTTTAATCATGGCCAGGCGCAGGCTGAATTGTCCGTCAAAATCCGTGTAATCATCGTAGCGCGAGCCCAGGGTGAAGCTGGTGCTATTGCCGAATCGATGTTGTAGCTGGGCATAAACTCCGTAAATGTTGCGGCCGCCGGTTTCCAGTACGTTGGTGCGGATGTCTCGGCTCGCGCTGTAGTCTACGGGGAACTCCATGTTGGCCAGCATGACGGTATCGTAGTTGGAATTCAGGCGGGCGGTGGTGATTTCTTCATGCTTTTTTTCCAGGCCGAACTGCAGCGTATTGTCGGTATTGATATGCCAGTCATTCAGCCATTGCAGAAGAAGGTCGTGGGATTCATACAGCACGTCGGCCACTAAAGGCGCATTGCTGCTGGGATTGCTGATGGCCGCCAGCTCTCCGTATTCTGTGCCTTGAGAGACAAACGTGGTTTCGCTGGCAGTGTAACTGACCTGAAGGGTGGTTTGCAGGGCACCAAAGTCGAGGTTCTGCCTGAGGCTGATGTGATCGTAGCTGTTTTCGCTTTCGTTTACCGGATTGCTGATGGCGCCAATACTGTAGAATTGCTGTGATGAGTAACGAAAATGCTCCCAGGTCAGCTGTGTGTCCCGGTAGCGAAGGTTAATTACGGCGTTACTGGCCTGTTGCGGGTCTGTAGTTGGTTTTAGTTCGTCGCCAAGTCGGTCGTTCAATTGGAAGGCTTCGCCCTGATCCCGGTAGTCATAGAGGAAAGCATCCAGCTCCCAGTTGCCTGAGCCGACGTTCAGTTGGCCTTCCAGTTGCTGTCGATCCGGCTCGCCGGGCTGGATTTTTATCAGGTTATTGCCTTTCACGGAAATGATGTTGATGATGCCAAGGAAGGCACCGGAACCATACAGAGCGGAGCCCGGGCCGCGGATGATTTCTATCCTTTCGATGCGATCCAGGGGCAGCAGGCCGGAGATCGCACTGGTGCTGCGGACTTCCTGGCGTGGTACCCCATCGATCAAGAGTAATATCGAGGTGGTTTCCTGGGCGGTGCTGCTGCCGCGAGCGGAATAAAAGTACGCTGCGCCATAATTGTTGTCACGGCTGGTTTGAAGTCCTGGTACAAAGCTGAGCAGCTCATAAAGGAAGTCAATACCCATACTCCGCAGTTCCCGGCGCTGAAATACCGTAACCGATGCAGGCACATCACTGAGGGTTTGCAGGGTGCGGGAGGGCCCGGAAATTTTAATCTGTGTTAGCTCTTCCAGGGAGAGGTTGAGTAGGTCTTCAGGGAGAGTGCGCGCCTCTGCCAGAGTCGCAGAAAAGCCTAAAACACTTCCGATCAGCAGTGAGCCCAAGGGAATATCTTTCATTGAATCAGGCCGTGTAACCGGTGGCTACCCAGCTTAGCCTCCCAGGAAGTACATGGTGGACCTCATCCATTAGGTATAGCTGGAATTGTGCAACTTTCAAACAGGTGATCCGCGCCAGCCCCAGGAGACTCCGAAAATTGGGTGCTTAGGGAGGCGAACCGCTGTGAAAAAGAGTGATGGCTTCAGAATGAAAGCGCTCTACGCGGTTTCTTCCATTTTGCTTGGCCTGATACAGCGCGCTGTCGGCATTGGCAATAACCTGCTCCAGGGTGACGGTAGCGCGATCCATATGGGCAATGCCGATACTGACGGTGACATGAATCATGCCTTTGGGGGCATGCACCTTTGCTTGATCAATTCTGATTCTCAGTTTGTTGGCCAACAGCAACGCGGTCCGCATGCTGGTTTTTGGTAATATCACAGCGAATTCTTCTCCACCCAGGCGGCCAACAATGTCACTGGAGCGAAAGGTGTCCATGAGGATTTCGCCCAGCATGCGCAGTACCAGGTCACCGCTATCGTGCCCCAGGTTGTCGTTGATGGCCTTGAAGTGGTCAACGTCCAGCATGAGAATGACATAGGATTGGTTTTGACGGCGGGCCTGAATATCCAGCAGGGTGGCGTACTCATAAAAGGCACGTCGATTGTTTAAGCCGGTCAATACGTCGGTTCGTGCAAGATGCTCCGCCTCCTGTTTGGCCTGTTCCAGGGCCCGGGTGCGCTCTTTTACCAATTGTTCCAGTTCTTCCTGACTTCTGTGTGACAGCGACAGCGCCTTGCTCAGGTGGCGCTCGAGCATGATGATGGCGGTGATCGGTGCTGCGATGGACATTACGACCACTAACAGAAAAGCGGTCCAGGTGGGAACCAGGCCGGCGTAAGCAGTAAGATCAAAATCGTTGGCCAGGTTGCCGTTGATCACGCCCACGGCAATGCCGCTCATGGCGATTAACGTGATTGCGGCACAGACCAGCCCCGAACGGAAGCCGAACAGAATAGTGGCAAGCACCGGCGACACAATGGCCATGGGAATGGCTGCCGCCGCGATGCCGAATTTGGCCATGCCGGTTAAGCCGATAAAGGTAAACAAAAAAACCACATACCCAGCCCGTAGCGGATAGGGAATGACGCGGTTGAAAAAAACAAAGGAAACCACCAGTGTGAGCGCCACAACCTGAATTCCCATAACCCATTGCAGACCAATGGTATAAGAACGCAGTAAACTGCCGATCAGGGCGGGAATGCCGCAGATGGATACAGTGATCAGCACCCAGTTGCATATTTGATTACGAACCTGCTGCAGGTCGTGATTTACTTCCATGTCGAGTTATCTCAAGGCTGTGTTTCAGTGCCTGAAAGCTAAGTGTAGGTCAGAAAACCAGAAGGGTTGGGGCACTGCATCGCAATTTGGAAAGGCCGCTTTTGTTGATTGACAAAAAATGCTGATAGGCCCGATGTTAATATCAATCAGTAATAATGATGGATACCCCATAAAACGGTGTGACAGTGGCCCGCCGCAGCCGGGCCACTGTGGTTGCAGTGACTTTCAGGTTCAGGAATAACGATAGGGCCGGCCGGCTTTGGCCATGTCTGCGTTGTATTGTTTGAAGATCTTCACCACCTTGGCTTTGGTGGGGGATTCCTTGGCAATCTCATCCCAGAAGGAATGGGCCGCCGCTTCCACCTGATCCCATTCCTTGTCGGGAATGCTGGTGAGTTTCATTTTGGTGCCGTTCACCCGCAGCTTGGCCTCGCCACCCCAGTACCACCATTGGCGATAATAGTGGGAGCTGTCCATGGTGATTTTCAGCAGTTCTTTCAGTTTGTCCGGCAATTCATTGTAGCGGTCCATATTGGCAAAGAACGAGCCGATCCAGGCGCCGGAAATGTTATTGGTAAGGAAGTAATCCGTCACGTTGGCCCAGCCCACGGTGTAATCTTCAGTGATGCCGGACCAGGCGATGCCATCCAGCTCGCCGGTCTGCACCGCCACTTCCACATCCTCCCAGGGAATGGAGACCGGTACCACACCGAATTGCGCCATAAAGCGGCCCGCCGTGGGGAAGGTAAATACCCGCAGACCTTTCAGATCCTTTAAGCTGTTGACGGGTTTTTTGGTGGCGAAATGACACGGGTCCCAGGCACCGGCAGAGAGGTGTTTAACCCCCACTTTGGCGTATTCTTCTTCCCAGATTTCTTTCAGTCCGTACTGGTTGAACAGCACCGGTACATCCAGTGAGTAGCGGCTGGCAAAGGGGAAGTAGCCACCAAACACCGTGACTTCGGTGGGTGATGCCATGGAATCATCATCGGATTGCACTGCGTCCAGGGTGCCTTTCTGCAGGGCACGAAACAGCTCTCCGGTGGGTACCAGTTGATCGGCAAAATATAATTCGATCTGCATCTCATCACCGGCAATTTTGTTGAAGCTTTCAATGGCCGGTTTGATCACGTGCTCGGCCAGGGCCGGCCCGGCGTAGGTCTGCATGCGCCAGGTGATCTTGGGTTTGGCTGCGTACAGTCGTGGTGGGGTCAGGGTGGCGGCGGTGCCGGCCAGAAGCGCGGCGGATTTGATAAAGGTACGGCGGTCTTTCATTGGTTTTTCCTCTTATACGTAATGTATGGTTCGGTTCAACACATGAAAACGGTACTGCTGTTATCAGGATTCTTTATTGGTTATACACATAGCCCGGCAACCAGAGCGCCAGTTGCGGAAAGATCATGATCAAGGCCAGTGCCAGTACCATCACCAGCACAAACGGCAGTATGGAACTGTAGATATCACGCAGACTGATTTCCGGCGGCGCCATGGCCCGCATCAGAAACAGGTTATAGCCGAATGGGGGCGTCATATAGGCTATCTGGGTGGTAACGGTATACAGCACGCCGTACCAGATCAGATCGAAGCCCAGCGCCTGCACCAGCGGTACATACAGCGGGGCCACGATCACCAGCATGGCGGTGTCATCCAGAAAGGTACCCATCAGCAGAAAAGACAATTGCATCAATATCAGAATCATCCAGGGGCTTAGCCCCAACTGATCGGTGAACAGGTTCTCAATGGCTTTTACGGCGCCCAGGCCATCAAACACCGCGCCAAACCCCAGTGCCGCCAGAATGATCCACATAAACATACAGGAGATGCCCAGGGTATTGCGCAGGGAGTTTTCAAACACGGTTTTGTTCATACGGCCTTTGACCACCGCCGCCACCATGGCGGCCATGGCGCCCAATGCGGAGCTTTCCACCAGGCTGGTCCAGCCGTTAACAAAGGGCACCATCATGACCGCGAAAATGATCAGGGGCAGCAGTCCGGCACGCAGCAGACGTAATTTTTCTGCTCTGCTCACCTGGCGTTCCTCTTTCGCCAAGACCGGCCCCAGTTGTGGTTGCAGCCGGCAGCGGACGGCGATGTACATAATAAACAGTGCGGCCATGATCAGGCCGGGAACCACCCCCGCCAGCCACAGTTGCCCCACCGGTTGGCGGGCAATCATGGCGTACAGGACCAGTACCACGGAGGGCGGTACCAGAATGCCCAGGGAGGAACCGGCCTGGACCACACCGGTGACCATTTTTTTATCGTAGCCGCGGCGCAGCAGCTCCGGCAGGGCAATGGTGGCACCGATGGCCATGCCCGCCACCGACAGTCCATTCATGGCCGACACCAACACCATCAGGCCGATGGTGCCGATGGCCAGGCCGCCGTGCACCGGCCCCATCCAGACATGGAACATTTTGTAGAGGTCATCGGCGATTCGGGATTCCGACAGGATGTAACCCATAAAAATAAACATGGGCAGGGTCAGCAGCGGGTACCAGTTCATCAGTTTCATTGCAGCGGTAAACGGTATGTCCGCGCCGCCGGTGCCCCATAGGGCCAGGGCCGCTACCGCCGCCACGGCACCGATGGCGGCAAACACCCGCTGCCCGGTTATCATCAGCAACATCATCAGGGCAAACATGGTGGTGGCAATCATGCTGTGGGACATCAGATCTCCTGACCGCGAATGCGGGCCACGTCTTTAAAGAATTCCGACAGCGCCTGCAGGATCATCATGATAAAACCCAAACACATGACCGCCTTGATAGGCCACAGGTAAGGCCGCCAGGCGGTGCGGCTGCGCTGGTTGTATTCCCAAGAATACTGCGTGCTTTCGAAACCGCCGTAGAGCAACACCCCCAGAAAAAAAATCAAAAAGAAAATGGTGCAGGCATCGAACCAGGCTTTGGTGCGGGGTGACCACTGGCCATAGAACAGGTCCATGCGCACGTTGGCATTCAGCTGAATGGAATAGGCGCCGCCCAGAACGTAATAGGCCACCATGGCGAACTGGGCGGCTTCCAGCGTCCACAGGGAGGGCAGAAAGAAGGTTTTGGAAATGGATGACCACAACAGGATGCCCACCATAATGAAAATGCTGTACATCATCAGGCGGCCAATGCGGCGATTAATGGCGTCGACCACCCGCACATAACCAACAATCAGGCGAGGCATGCAGTTTCGATACTCCCTTGTTCAGACATGACGGTTGTAAACCAATGTCTATATGAATTCCCATCGGGGCACCTGATAAACTGCATTCGGGGGCCATGGAAATTTCATAACATCTTCACTCCAGCAGAGCAAGTACTATGCCATGGAGAGGATGCGGCAGGCCCCGGTATTCTACTCGGTTGCCACCTCTGTAAGGGTTGGTGCAGTGGCGTAATCCGGATCCCGCAGAAAGGCTTCGATCTCATCAATGCGCTGTGCTGCATCCCGATAGCCCAGTTGTATCAGTTCCCGGGTGAATTCGGAATCGAACAGCAGAAAACTGGTGAGGTCGGCGCTTTGGGCATCCGGGGTGCCGAGGCCATCCATTACGTAGCGGATGGTTTTGGGCATGCGGTGTTGCAGGGTTTTGGCGATGATGGCGATGTCGGCGGAGGGCGAGATCACCAGCGGGGTTACGATGCGCATGGGCTCATGATCTGAGTCCGATTCCGCCACCAGGTCCACCAGGGATGCGAGCTTTTCGTGTTCGGCCACAAACGAATTCATGCGCTTCAGGTGATCGAGGTCGGAATCCAGATGATCCAGAAAGATGGCATTCATCAAGGTACCGCAGATCTGGGACAGCGGTGGCCGTTTAAGGTTGGGGGCGAAATCCGCGTCCTGTGACCATTCGGAGCGCAACAGGCTGTTGGCGGATTCCTGGCAACGCACACCCACCGCCAGCAGCCGGTCCGCCCCCAGACGAATGGCGGGGCTCAGGGGGGTTACCAGGCGCATGGCGCCGTCACCAAAGAATGCGGACGCGGCGCCGGCCGGCAGCTCTACCGGCGGGAACACAATGGGGATGGCGGCGGAGGCCAGTACATGGGGCAAGGTGATCTCCGCCGGCAGTGCCACCCGGCGGCTCTTGCTCCACAGGGGGTGGCCCGGCTTGCCTTCCACGAAGGTGAAGGCCCGGCCGGTGTGATAGCCGGTGGCGGTAATTCCCAATGCATACAGCCCGCCTTCTTTTACTGCACGGCGGATGCCGTCCAGTTTCAGGTTCTGGTTGAGAAACGCGTACAGCGGGGAGGAATCCACCAGGGATTTAACCCGCCCTGCGCCCACCAGTCCACCCAGGCCAAAATCCAATGCCAGGCTGGCGGCGTTTTTCATCATGGCGAACGCGTCGCTGCGGTAGACGTTGTTGGCCTCCAGGCTGGCCCACAGTTTCACCAGCAACTTGGATGCAACACCGAAGTTATCGTGCTGACTGGCGATGGCGGCACCGTTGATGGCGCCCGCAGACGCCCCGGTGATGATTGAAAATGGTGCGGCCTGGTCAACGAAGGCGGGGATCTCGCTGATGCGCTTCATGACTCCGGCCTGATAGGCGCCGCGGGCGCCACCGGCGGTGAGCACCAGGGCGGTCATGGGGTGTGGGGCAGAGGGATGTGCTGCTGACATGGGCGTACCAAACGTAAGAGGTGTTCGGGTATCGGTTCATGTCAGCAGCGATGCAGGTTGTATGCCACACAAATGGCGTGGTTTAGCCCAACTGCAGCAGGTTTTTCTCAATGTTATCCAGAAAACCGTACATATCCACGACTGTTTCCTGTTCCGGGTTATTGGTTTTGCCTTGCAGATCCGCGGTGATGTAGCCCTGCTCCACGGTGGTGATCAAGGCTTCTTTCAGTTGATCGGAATAAGTCTTCAGGGCCGGGTTATCTTCCCGTTCGGCCAGGGTTTCCAGTGCGTTAGCCACCGCAAACAGCAGTGCAGAAGGGTTGAACAGTGCCACTTCACCATTGGTTTCCAGATACTTCAGGTAGAGATCATGAGCCGTGCCGTGGGGCGCTTCGTAGAGCATGGTGCCGTCCATACTTTCGATGATGGAACTGGCGGTGGCCAGGCTGCCCCCCAGTGCGGCCGAGATATCGGAATAGATATCGCCGTCCAGGTTAAGGGAAGGGTACAGACCGTTGCGGGGCGGATCGGTGATCATTTTCTTCAACTGGGAGGAGGGGCGCATGATCATAAACGATGGCGGTTGCAGGTTGTCGGAGACGATTTCCTGCCGCACTTCCTTGATCACCGTACTGAATACGTCATCGTATTCCATGTACTCCCGCTTCAGGCCGAAGTAGATTTCCTTGGAGTTTTTTGCCGCGTCGCGGAACACCTGGCCCACCCAGTCCTTGATGGCATCCCGATCATTGGCCATGAAGATGATGGGGTCGCCTTTTTTCACATCGCGGGCGTACTTCTCTTCACCGTCCAGTACCACTTTGATAATGCCGTCTTCTTCCAGCGGCATGTTGAAACTGCCGTACTGATCGCCGCCACCGGCACTCATGCGGGAGATGGAAACACTGAAACGACGATCGGGAATGCCGTATTTTTTCAGCTCCTTCACCAGCTTGTAGAGTTTGCGGCCGGTGGTGTTTTCCGGTACACCCCAGATGGCGCGTGCAGGCGGGTTGGACACGATGCGGGCGGCCTGGGCATCGATCAATTCGTAGAAATACTTCAGCCCCAGTTTTTCAAATTCACTTTTGTACTGTTCATGGTAGATGGTTTCCACGGTTTCACGCATAACCCCGTCGTAACCGGAGATCACCGTGTCTTTCAGGCCCAGGTAGGCATCACGCTTTTCTGCAATCGCCCGCTGAAAAAAATTATGTGCCCAGGCTTTTACTTTTTCGTTGTCGTTGGAGGCCAGTAGCCAGGGGTCGCCTTTTTTGATTTTACGGCGATGCAGCTCGATGGGATCACCACTGGCACCCACAAACAGTACCTTGATGATGCCGGTGGATTTGGAAATCTCATTGTGGCTTTCCTTATTGCCTCCGGTATCCATGGTGTCCACTACAATGTCACGATCGATCCAATCCGGTGTCAGGCGTTTCAGGTTACGGAATGGAATGTCCTCGCGGGTGATGTTGCCGCTGATGCCTTTACGGATGGCGCCGTTGGGGGATTTGGTGGCCAGTGGCTTCAGCGCGGTGCCGCTTAACTCCGGCATGTTCGCCAGAAACTCCTCCAACTGGGCTTTGTTTACGGTCATACCGGCGTTCTTGATGCCCACACCATGGCGTTTGAGTTCTTCAATGGAGTCGTTCACCACACTGCCGTTGGTACGCAGGCGGTTTTCCGCCGACAGATCCACTTCCACCAGTTGGATATCCAGCTTGCTGGTGACGAACTGCTCCAGCACCCGGTCAAACGATACCTGTGCCATCTCGTCACCGTGCAGTATGACCAGTGGATTCTTGACTTTAATTCGTTGTGGCATGGTTGCTCCTGGAAACGACGCTGGTGAATGAGTTCTTTTTAAGTAAATACAGTAAGGTAAGCAAGCGCAAGGCGAACACATTGTCTGCATTGGTTAAAACAGAACTGATGCTGTGCAACCCTGCCCCGGATCGAATCATTTAGGTGCATTTTTTGTGGGTCGCATTGTATGTTTTTTAATCGGGCATGCAAACTTGGAAACCGCAGTGACAGACGTTGTAGCCGGCAATTGCCTGCTTCCGGGTACTCTGCTACGGTGGTGCTCCTAACCAAATCTGTTTTCTGACCAAATCTGTTTTCTGAGTGTTCTGCTGGCTATTGGGGGCTTGTTGTGGATCATCTACCCGTCTTTATGGTGTATGCGTTGCTGTTCCGGCTTGCCATTATAGCAGTTGGCGCGCTGGCGATCTTCTGTGGATATCGTTTGTTTTGTCTGCCGCTGGGTGGCGGCGGTGATACTGAACTCACGGCCAAATTGGGTGAGCATGAATTTGCCCTCAAGCGGGCTGCGCCGGGCACATTTTTTGTATTGTTTGGTGTGGTGGTGGTGGGATTGATGGTGTATCAGGGCAATCCGGAATTATTCATCGAGGAGTTCCCGACGGCCCCGGTGACCGGGCCTGTGGTGAATCCTGTTTCCGCCACGGCCGACGGCGCCAACCAAGCGGGGGTGATCGGCAGCGCTATTGTCGCCAGCCGCATTCAGGTCAAAAGCAGCCAACAGGCCATGGGTGTGCACGAGGTGGAAGCCCGTCTGCAACAGGCTGCTGCGTGGTATGTGAACGGCCAGCGGGAGCGGGCCATCAGCGAATTTCATGAGTTGTTGCGGATGCCGGACCTGCCCATGATCATGGCCGCGTACCCGCTCAATGCCCTGGCCTGGGATGCGTTGCAGCAAGGGGAGCATGAGCGTGCTCTGGCCTATGCGGTGCTGGCGGTGGAGATTGAACCGGACAACGAGGATTTTGTGGACACCCTGCTGCAGAGCCACCAGCAATTGCCCGGCGATACCAGTGTGACCCGATTGCTGGCGCGATTGCAGGCGGGAGGAATGCAGCAACAGGCAGCACGGTTGCAACAGAAATTGCAGGCACTGTAACCATCCAAACACTGAATAAAGGAAGCAGCATGATGCATTGGCGTGGCTGGATACTGGTGGGGTTGTTGTTGTGTGGGCCCGGAGTCGCGGCGGCGGAGTTCGCCAGAAGTTATGCGTTGGTGGTGGGGGTGAACGAGTATCCGCAGGCGGGGCTGCCGGCGTTACCCAATGCCGCCAACGATGCCCACAACATGGAACGTTATCTGGTGCAACAGGGCTACCAGGTGAAAAAGCTGGTGGGTCCGGCGGCCACTCAGGATGCCATCGTCGGTTATCTGGTGGATGATCTGGCACCGCGCATCGGCAAGGATGATCGTTTCCTGTTTTACTTTTCCGGACACGGGGTGACCCGCAAGGTGGGCGGGAAAGACCGCGGCTACATTGTGCCGTTTGATGGTCGCAGCGCCTCTGCCACCTCCTGGGTTTCCATGTCCACGCTGCGTGACAGCGCCGATCAACTGGGCAATGCCCGTCATCAACTGTTTATATTTGATTCCTGTTTCGGTGGCGCCTTTGCGGTGAAGAGCCTGGCCAGTTCCTTCAGCCCCAACGCCCTTAACTATATTCAGCGCATTACCCAGGCCGCCGCGCGCCAGTACATCACCGCCGGTGGTGCCAACGAGCAGGTATCGGCGGCCAGTCGCGATGGCATGAGCCTGTTTACGTACCAGTTGTTGCAGGGGCTGGCTGGTGAAGCGGATACCACTACCGACGGCTATATCACTGTGTCGGAGATTGCCGCTTACATGCAGACCGCCGGCAGTACTCTGCACAGCACCCCGGTGACGGGTAATTTTCGGGGTCATGCCAATGGTGATTTCCTGTTTACCTCACCCCTGCAGGCATCGCTGCAACACGATAATTCAGTGGGTGACGGCGGTGGCACCAAAAACGCCGCAGGGGCGGCCCCTGGTTATGTGGTCGATCCCAACGGTAAACGCTATGCCACCATCAGGTTGCTGGACAAGATCTGGATGCAGACCAATCTGGATTACCGGGTCCAGGATTCCTGGTGTTACGACAATCAGTTCCGCAACTGCACCGACTATGGCCGGCTCTATACCTGGCAAGCGGCCAGGCAGGCCTGTCAGGCGTTGGGCAATGGCTGGCGTTTGCCGTCGGATGCGGATTGGCGCACTCTGGCAGATCATTTCGGTGGTTATAACAATGCACAGCAGGAGCGGCGGGACACCCGTGTTACCCAACAGGCACTCTCTCCCAACGGCAGCAGCGGTTTCAATCTGCAGTTCGGTGGTGGCCGCTACGGTGAGGGCGACGATAACTTCGGTTACCTCAATGCCCATGGCAAGTACTGGTCCAGTACCCGCGATCGTGAAAACTTCGCCTGGTACATGGCGTTTGTGGGTCAGGTGGAGCGTTACCCTGACCCAATGGATTACGGCTACTCCGTGCGTTGCATCAAGGGCTGATCCACAGCATGCATGGCGGCGCCGTACAGTGACCCCGGCTACGCAGGACGCTGGAACCGTTTGCGGGCCTGATCCACTTTTTTGCGGCTGACGCAATCGCCCACGTGATCATTGATCATGCCCATGGCCTGCATAAAGGCGTACACCGTGGTGGGGCCGACAAATTTCCAGCCCTGTTTCTTCAGCGCTTTCGACAAGGCAATGGATTCCACTGAGGTGGAAGCCGTTTGGGCCCGGGCCGGAGGTTGTGCGGCCGGTTCGAAGCGCCACAGATAAGCAGCCAGGGAGCCCTCCTGTTGCACCATCTCCCGTGCCCGTTTGGCATTGTTGATCACCGCTTCGATCTTGCCGCGATGGCGCACAATACCTTCATCCTGCAACAGTCGATTGACGTCACGTTCCGTATACCGGGCAATGCGATTGAAATCGAACTGGTGAAATGCGTTGCGGAAGTTTTCCCGCTTGGCGAGAATGGTGCGCCAACTGAGTCCGGACTGAAAACTTTCCAGGCACAGCTTTTCAAACAGACGTTGATCGTCTGCCACCGGATAGCCCCACTCCTGATCGTGATAGGCAAAAAACTCCGGCGCCGCTGCACACCAGTTGCAACGTGGTTTCCCATCGGGGCCGGTGACGGTCCGGCTCATGATTCCGCTCCTGCCATCAGAAAGGATAAGCGTGCGTCGACCCGTGCCGGCGTGATCTCCATGATTTCGGCGCGCACCACATTTTCCGCCACGAAGGGATCATCGGCAACGCGGGATTCCAGTTCAGGGCGGCTGATGTTGTGGGCGATGATGGTGCCACCCTGTTGGGGTTGCAGGCTGCCGGCCAGCAGAAAAACATCGTCCATAAAACCCTGCTTGAGCCACCCGTTGTGTTCCGCCATCCACTGACTGGCCTGGGCCCGGTTGTCTGAAAATCTCAATAACACAATAAACATGGTTTATACCTCCTTGTTGCCTGGGTTGGGTTGCAGCTGGTCATCCAGCCAGTGGTAAAGCTGCGTCACTTCGTTTTGGATAAAAGTTTGGTCGTGAAAGGCGCTGGCCAGGGTGGCGACACCCTGGCTGCGGGCCAATACATGCATGGCCAGTTGATCGGCATCCTGCTCCCGGCCCAGTGCCCGAAACTGTTGCTGCAGCCAGTTGCGAAACAGGGTGAACACCGCACCGGCTTTGGTCAGGGCGGCGTGATCCAGTTTGGCCAGCTCGCTGGTCAATGTGCCCACCGGGCAGCCATACAGAAGAATCTTGCCTTGATTGGCAATGAGGATGTGAATGAAGCAGCGAATTCGATCCCGGGCTGAATCACCCTGTTGCTCCCACTGCGCCAGCATGCGCCGGGTGTTGGCCAGACGCAGATCAATGACCGCGTCCAGGATGTCGTCCTTGGTTTTGAAATGGTAATAAAAATTGCCCCGGGAGATGCCCACCGCGGCGGCTATGTCCGCAAAGGAGGTATGCTCGAAGCCCTGTTCATAGAACAGTTGATCCGCTGCTTCAACGATGTGTTGCCGGGTGTGCATGATACGGTGCTGCCTGGTTGTCTGCCCTTAGGACGTTTGTCCTATTGTGGGAACAGAGATTAGGTCGTTTGTCCTAATCTGTCAAGACTGTGATGGGGTGCCGGCGCCGCTGTCTGCAATGGGCGATCATGGTTTACACTGGGAAAGAGTGTGAGGACGGTGTGCATCCATGGCAAAAGCGTGCGTCAGTGTAATCAGTTTGATGTTGGCGGTACTGTGGCTGGGAGCCTGTTCCAGCGCGCCCCCGGCCCACTATGGCGTGCAGCCGCAACGGATTCTGTATCAGGGCGCCCCCCAAACACGGCTGGCGCGCCACTATGAGGTATGGGCCGGTACCCCGCACCAGATGGGCGGGCTCAGCCGCCGCGGCATTGATTGCTCGGGATTTGTTTACGTTACCTATCGGGATGTGTTTGGCATGCATCTGCCGCGCTCCACTGATCAGCTGTCGGATATTGGTGAAGCGGTGTCACTGGATCAGGTGCGCAGCGGTGACCTGCTGATCTTCAAGACCGGGTTCAAACAGCGCCACGTCGGCATCTATGTGGGCCAGGGGCAGTTTATCCATGCCTCCAGCTCCCGCGGCGTCATGTCCTCACGGATTGATTCCGAATATTGGTCCGATGCCTATCAGGAATCCCGCCGGGTGCTGGAATAAAGTCGGTCAAGGATTTCCCAATACCAAACTCAGTAATTCAGTAGGGTGTTTCTGATTCGTGCGGGCAAGCTCGGTCAGGGTTTGCTGCGCACTTTCAACCTGCACACCGGCGGCCTGCAGGCGTTGCACCAGATCCTGTTCGCTTTCGCCCTGCAGAGCGGCAACGCGGGTTAACGGTGCCTGTTGCACTTGTTTCATCAGCTGCTTGGCGGGATGCTCGCTGCCGCCCCCCACACTGCTGCTCACCATCCAGGTGCCGGCCACGGCAAACACCAGGATCACAATGGCAACGGCCTGTTTGCTTTTGAAATAGCGGCTGAAGGGAGCCCAGTGATTCAGCAGGTGCAAAACAATGGCACCCACAAACAGCAACCCCATCCACTCATGCATGGTTTTAACCAGGTCTTCACCCAGGTGGTAGAACATCATCACACCACTGCTGGCCACCACCAGGGAGCAGCCGATGATGAGCGGGGTAGACCAGGTGCGGGTATTGACTGCTTGCATAATCCTATCCTCTTGCCGTGGTACGGATGTTATCGCCGGGAAATTTATCTTGCTGGAAAGATAAATTTACGATACATTTATCTTTCCAGCAAGATAAATGTGTTGATCCAGATCAGAGCGAGGCACACACGGATGAAACAGAACCATCATGTGCAGGACATTATGGGTTTTTGCCGGCAACACTGGCCTGAAAGTGACAGCCTGATTCATCACTATATCCTGCATTTGCACCGTCTCTCCCAGGTGGAAACCCAGCGCGCGGAGCCGGTCATGGCGCGCTTTGGGCTCAGCATGACCGAGTTTGATGTGCTGGCCACCCTGCGTCGGTCGGCCCGCCCCTACGTGTTGAGCCCAACGGACCTGCAGCGCTCCACGTTGTTGTCATCCGGCGGACAGACCAAAGTGCTGTACCAGTTGGAGAGGCGGGGGTTGGTGCTGCGGTCCGTGGATCCGCAGGATAAACGCAGCAAGCTGGTGCACCTGAACAGAAAGGGTAAGACTGTGATTGAACAGGCCATGGCGGCAACCCTGGACGGCCTGAGTGCCGGTGTGGCCCAGGCCGGTCTGTCAGCACCGGAGTTGGAGCAGTTGATTACCTTGCTGGGGAAATTGCTGGCCCATCTGGAAGCCGGCCCCACATCAGACCTGCCGCCGGAGTGAAGGCCGGGCACACCGGCACGGGCTTTATTGCCGGCCCCGACTATACTGGTCAATTAATGACCTGCTTGGAGGGTGTCCATGTCAACAGTATCCTGCCCCATTCCCGTTGATGAAGCACAGCGAATTCGGTCCGTGCGGGCCTATGAGATTCTGGACACGCCACCGGAACCGGAATTTGACGCCCTGGCGCGCCTGGCATCACATACCTTTGCGGCGCCCATTGCGGTGGTGGCCATGATGGATTCCGAGCGGTTGTGGTTTAAATCACGCTTGGGCCTGGATATCCCGGAGCTGGATCGCAAGGTGGCATTTTGTGCCCACGCCATTATGCGGCCGGAACAGCCGCTGGTGGTGCCGGATCTGAGCCAGGATAACCGGTTTGCCCATAATCCTCTGGTGGCACAGCCGCCCCATGTGCGTTTTTACGCCGGCGCGCCCATCCGTGACAGTGACGGCCGGGCCCTGGGCACCATTGCCGTCATCGACGCTCAGCCCCGTCAGTTCTCCGCCGAACAGCGCCTGGCCCTGAGCGATCTGTCGTTCCTGGTGACCACGGCGCTGGATGCCCGCAAGCGTTCCCTGGACCTGGAGCGCATGGCCAGTACCGACCACCTGACCGGGATTGCCAATCGGGCCCGTTTTGAAGCGTCACTGCAGGCCGAACTGGCCCGTGCCCGCAGGACAGGCACGCCGGTGTCCCTGATCTGCCTGGATTTGAACGGCTTCAAAGAAGTCAACGACACCCATGGCCACAGTGCCGGTGATGAAGTGCTGGTGGAGGTGACCCGGCGTATCCAGCAACTGGTGCGGGAAGGCGATACCTTTGCTCGACTGGGGGGCGACGAATTCGCCATCGTCATTCAAAACGCCCGCGACAATGCAGTGCAGAGCTTGTTGTCCCGAATCGCCCCCACGGTTGCAAAGCCTATTCAGCTCAGCGGTGGTAACCGGGTCCAGGTCACCACGTCGGTGGGCGTGGCCACCACAGTGGAAGAGGATCTCAGCGGTGATAACCTGTTGGCGCGGGCGGATGCGGATCTGTACCGTGACAAGAACAGTCGCGGTGTGGGATAGGGACAAAATTCTTTCCTCAAACAGGCATATTCTGGTACGATCGTACAAAATCAATAACAAGAATAAAATCGGTTATGAATCGACATCTCACTATCCCGGGGCGTTGGCTGCCAGTGGTCGTGGCGCTGCTGCTCACCGGCTGTAATCTGGAAGTGGAACACTACCAATCCAGTTGGCTGCACCGGGCCCATCAGTTGCAGCGTCAGCTGGATCAGGAGCAGCCCCTGCGCCGGGCCACCTTCATCGCCACCCATAATTCCTACAATGCCGCCGCTTACACCACAGCGCAAAGTTATTACGACCCCAATCAGATTCACAGCATTACGGCGCAATTGGAGATGGACGTGCGTGCCCTCGAGTTGGATGTGCACTCGGTTTTCGGTCAGCTGCTGCTGTGTCACGGCACCGACCAGCACATTGGCTGCAGCCCCTTCGACCGTCCCCTGGCCCAGGGGCTGCAGGAAATCGTGACCTGGTTGCAGCAGCCAAAGAACCAGGATGCGGTGCTGCTGCTGTACATCGAAGATCACAGCGCGGCCCGGGATCGGGCCGAACTGGCCCAACGGTTGCTGGATCTGCTCGGCCCCTACACCTACTTACCGGCCACACCTCTGGCGGCCACCGGGGGCTGCCCGCTTATCCCCGCAGGCTTGAGTAAAGCGCAGCTGCGTGCGGCGGGCAAAAATATCCTGATCCTCAGTGATGGCTGCAGCAGCTCGGAGCTGGCGTCGGTGCTGTTCGGTGGTTTTGCCGGGGCCGACGATGACAGCGGGTATCCTACCCTGAGTCTGTCAATGCTGCAGCCGGCACCGGCCTGTGTGGATTCTGCGCTGTCGCAACCACAGGTGCAGCAAACCTTCCTCCGTATGCAGGAAGACCGTACCCTGCTGTCCCGTCTGGTGGGCAATGCCGGCAGCCGGATTACTGCGCCGGTGGTGGCGAACCTGTTGGATTGTGAAATCAATCTGCTCGGCCTGGACAAGTTACGCCCCGGTGATGGCCGCCTGCGGGCGGCACTCTGGAGTTGGGCCGAGGGGCAACCGGCGGCGGATGCCCATGGCCGGTGTGCGCTGCACAATGATGACGGTCATTTCCAGGTGGCCCCTTGCGCCGGTCTGCTGCCTTACAGTTGTCGGGACGAGAGCAGCGGGCAATGGGTGTTAAGCCATGAACGGGGCCCCTGGGATGCCGGAGCTGCTGTCTGTGACGCGCTGGGGTTGCAGTTTGCCGTGCCCTTCAGTGCCTATGACAATCGCCGTTTGCAGGGGGAAAAGGTGGCCGGTGCGGTGAACCGGGCGTGGTTGGGCTATCGCCAACGGGGTGGTCAATGGCAGCCGGCAACCGATTGAATCATTGCTTGGTTTCGATAAAGGAAACCTGGTTGCGGCCCTTGCTTTTTGACAGATAGAGGGCCTGGTCCGCGTGTTTCATCAACGATGCCGGGCTGTACTCATGAGGGTGCACCGAAGCACTGCAGCCAATACTGACACTGACGGTGCGCTGTGTTCCTTCCACGGTAAAAGGATTGTCGTAAACGGAGCGGCGCAGGGTTTCCGCCAGGGCCATGGCGTCGCTCTGGTTCATGCCGGGTAAAATCACGGCAAACTCCTCGCCGCCGATCCTTGCCACTGTGTCCTGAGCCCGTAAAAACTCCTCACTGATCACCTTGGCCACATGGCGCAGACAGTGATCTCCCACCATATGACCATATTCGTCATTGATGGTCTTAAAAAAATCGATGTCGATGATCAGCAGCGCCAGCGGGTAATTCAGCCTCTGGCCGCGACTGCATTCCTGTTTGAGGGTGGTTTCAAAATAACGCCGGTTACGCAATCCGGTGAGCGCATCATTGTTGCTCAACTCCGTCAGGCGCCGGGCCTGCTCCTGCAGTTGCAGGTTACTGAGTGCGGCCCGCTCATACTCCCGCCGTGGCAGCCGGGTGAGGTGATACATGGCGAGACAATAAAACAGGAATACCAGGCCCAATCCCGGAGGCTGATCGGCCCACCCCAGGCTGAGCACGATCACGGAAGGCGAATACAGCGCGATCAGATACCAGCGCACGGTTTGTTTGCGAATGGACAGGTTGATCAACGCACCGGAACTCAGTGCCAAGGTGGCGGTAATGATCAGGGAATAATGTTCCCTGAACGGGGTATTCATCAGTGACGATAAAAGAATGGCTGACCAGCAAAGGGCGCTCAGGGCGACGCCCAGATCGATATAACGAAACTGGCGGGGGTGATGAAAATGAGTGTAGCCGGCGCACTTGTGTAACAAATGAAAACGAAAGGCGGTGATCGCCACTTCCAGCACAAAGATGGCAGCGCTCATCACCAGTTTGGACTGGGATGGGCTTTTGATAACGATGATACCGCCAATCAATAGCCACACCACGGGATAAAACAGAATACCCGAGCGGATGCGCGCCGAAAGGTCCTGTAGCCGTTGTTCTTCCAAAGGCAGTTGATCGGCATCCACGGGAGCAGGTTCGGCCATCCTGTGCCAGCCCCGGAAGATTTCCCTAAGACGCCGCTTCATATCCCGATTCATCCTGTCTGTTGTTCGTATGTCGTATTGCCCGACACGGGGCATAAGGTGGTGGAATAGTATCCTGATTCTGGTGTGAATACTGCGCGGTTTTTGCCTAATGCAGATAGCTTCCAGGCCAAAAAAGCTAAGTGTTTGGTTCTAAACAACGGCGGTTATCAGCGCGCCCGCTTATGAAAATTGATTATTATGTGAACTGGTTCACGCTGCTATGGTTAAAAAACATTCAGGCGACGGCAGGGAGCAGTGCCATGGCAGTACGCGCAGGAGAACAGGAAAAAACCTGGTTCAGAAGTGACCGCATTTTCTGGTCCGGAGACGGTTGGTACTTTCTTACCCGGGAGCAAACCCAGGAGGGCCCATTTGAATCCCGTCAGGCCGCGGATCAGGAGCTGAATTACTATATCCGCCGGGCAGTGGAATGGAGCCTGTACCGGCAGGCTTGAACACCCCATTGCAGCGGCTGCCGCTTTGGGCGCACAATCTAGGCTTCTGAATCGATTAGCGCACGGCAATAGCGTACGAGGAAGGCAGCATGCGCACACTTCCGGCAATGACAATACTGATGTTGTTGGCACAACCAGTGGCGGCACAACCCCTGTGTGATGATGTGGAAGCATTTTCCGCGGACGGCTGGCAGCTGGATCCGGTGCAGGATGCCATGGATAAGTACCTGCGGGATCATCGAATGCGGGCCAATTGGCGGCAACAACCCGCCCCACCGGACCAGATCGGCCGCGATTACTATGAGTGGCTTTGGCACAGTGATTTCGGCGCAACCATGAAGGCGGAATTGATGCAACGCTTCTGCGGTTCAGCTTCAGAGCCGGTGCCTTGATCCGCATCAGCCACTTGAATCAGATGCGCATAATGTAAATAGACGAAAGTAGGATGACTGCAAGGTCGTACACTGATAGCGTAAAAAACAATCATCAGCATGACGTTTTTACGCAATTAACCTATGAAGCCACCCAAGCAGAACGCTTATGTTTCGTTAATCGGCACGATCCTCATTATGTGGTTGATGGTGGGCTACGTTTATTTGTTAACACCTCTGGATACCATTACGCCACCCCCGCCCCGGGTTGAGCCGAAACCTGCGGCCAGCCACGCTGCTGCCCGGACGATGGCCGATATCAATACCGATATCAAGGCCACGGTCAGGGCGGTTTACAAAGACAGTGATCAGAAATAAACGTTAAAGCCGAGATGCATAAAGTCGATGTCGCCTTCGTAGGCTTCGTAGCGGGAGAATTCGGCTTTCAGTGACACGGCTTGAGACAGGTTCACCATGGCGCCGATACCGAGGAAAAGATCGTTGCCGTCATCGGAGTCACTGCCGGAGCCGTACCCTGATACATCAACATTCAGCTCTGCATCCCACAAGAAGATACCGATACGGCCAAACAGGGAAAGGGTTTCGTTCACCGGCGCAATGCCCATGCCCGAAACTTCCACGCCACTGATTTCAATATCAACCCCATCCAGATCATAGCCAACGAAATACTCTATTTCGCGAACCAGAGCCCTGTCCATTTCGAAGGCACCCAGATCAGTGTAGGAAACCTCAACGGCAAAATTATCGTTGAGCTTGCCACCACCGGTAATTTTAAAGCCATTGTCGTCTTCGAAGCCGCTTTCATCGGGTGAGGTGGTGCCATAGGAAAGGCCAAGATAACCATCGGCCAAAGCGGTATTGATCGAGCTCAGCGTAAGCAGACACAATGTCGCCCCAATTTTTTTGAAATGCATATAAAAAACCTCAGACAAAATAATAAATGACATCAGGAAACGTTCAGGGAGGGCAGACACGGTTTGTTGTCTGGCTCTCCAGCAGCGGATTAATACCCTATGTTGCCGCCATCTGCAACACTGATGCGCCTCAGTCCCTATTGCGCAGGTACTGATTGATGGGCACGTCATCCTGCTGTTGCGGTTGTAAATAGCGCGCACTGTACTCCTGGTAAACGCCACTGCTGAGGAACAGTTCAAATACATCCCGATCAATATCGCCGCTTTCCACCATGCGGAACAGAATGGCCACGGACTCGCTGACGGTCTTGGGCGTTTTATAGGGACGATCCGCGGCGGTCAGGGCTTCGTAAATATCGGCTACCGCCATGATGCGTTCCGGGATTGAAAGTTGATGCCCATTCAGCTTGCGTGGATAGCCGGTACCTTTCAGGGTTTCATGGTGGGTGGAGGCAAAGCGCGGTACGTTGGACAGCTCCGGCGGAAATGGCAGGGCGTCCAGCATACGGATGGTGCCGATCATGTGTTCCTGGATTTTGAAACGATCTTCTTTAGACAGCGTGCCGCGGGCAATGGAGAGATTATAGACTTCACCCAGGTTGTAAAGGTGCTCAGGAATCTCCATGTCGATCTGCAGGTGAGCCGGGTAGGTTTTCGGTTTTTCATGCTCAATAATATGATGTGGCTTGTCGGCCAGCAACGGTTCGGTCACCGGCAGTGTGGGGGCCTGGTCCGAATAGCGTAATGCTTCCACCGGCGACAGTCCGATACGGTCGTCAAAATGGCGTTGCCAGGTGATCATGGCCAATTCCTGCAGGCGTCGGGTCTGGTCCGGGCTGATGCCTTCGCTTCCCTGGTTCAGTCTGGCGATAAAATGAAAATCGTCCTGTAATTGTTGCCGTTTGTGTTCCAGTTGCTGTTGCCATTGCGGCTCCAGCTGCGGCTGGTCCAACACGGCTTGCAGGTATTGAATCTCGGCATCACGCCACAGCACTTCAAAGCGGGTACGGATTTCGTGAATGCGGTTGTAGATGGTTTCCAGTTTGGTGCCTTTGTCCACGATGTGTTCCGGTGTTGTGATTTTGCCGCAATCATGCAACCAGGCGCCGATACGGAATTCCCGGTATTCATCTTCATTGCGAAAACGGAAGGTATCGAACGGTGGCGTATTGCAGTCTTCCGCAGCCCGGGCCAGCATCAGCGCCAGTTCAGGAACCCGCGCGCAGTGGCCGGCGGTATAGGGCGACTTTTCGTCGATGGCCTGGGCAATCAATTGAATCAGGGATTCCATCAACGCTTTCTGGGCTTCTTCGTGTTGTTTGATGGTGGCTGCCATGTCGACGATGGAGCGGGATAACTCGAAGATTTCAATGATGGAACTGTCGTGAAATTCCACCTCATCGTAACGCCGGTTCTTGATGCGGTTGTTTTCAATGGCCAGGCGTTTGATGGGCCTGACAATGGGGGCCGCAAACAGCCAGATAAAAGGCAGCAGGATCAACAGGCACAATGTGGTGATGGCCACGGAATAGGTGACCCGGGCGATGCTGGGAGCCATTAACTCAGCGGTACCGATGACCACGGCAAACAGATCACTGTCAGGCTCTTCGGGATTGAGTGCGGCTTTATAAATAAAATGCGGTTGGCCGTTAAGGTTTACCTCGTGCAGATGATTGGTCAGGCCGGTCACCGGAGCAATCAATTCCGGATAGGGCACGGTGGTTTTGGGTTGACTGGGTGCCTCCGCGTCCGCGGTTGTAAACCATTTTTTCTGCAGTTGGGTCGTATGGTAAGCATCAATGCTGGACAGTGCCTTGTTGATAATACCGTTCAGCAAGGGGTAACGGGTGCTGGTGAGAAAATGCATCTGATCGGGAAGCTTATCCGCCCGGGCGTTGATATTCTCATGAAACTGCAAGCGATCAATGTAGTAGTGATCCGCGGTGTAATGCAGAACCGGTGCCGAGTCCAGTGTGGCAAACGCCTGGCCGTCCAGCACCGCGCGCAATGCGGCAATGGGGGTGTCCACCGGCAGCACCTGAATGGCAGGATAGTGTTGCTCAAGTATCTGGATGATGGACCAGCTGTTGGGCAGGGCAACCACCTTCCCGTTCAATTCAGACACGCGGGTGATGGGTGCCTGCCCCGGGCGGGTTGCGATGGCATAAGGCAGCCGCAAAAAGGGGTCGCTGAGGGTGCCCATTCTGCGATTGTCATCATTGGCGAACACCGGCTGCAGGATATCCAGTTCGCCCTGTTCAAACAAGGCAACCAGTTGCTGCCATGAATACCCGTTGACGAATTCGATCTGTAATCCGGTCATCTGCGCAATCATACGCATCAGATCCACGGAATAGCCCTGGGGTTCGGCGGATACCGCGTAGTCAATGGGTGGCCAGTCCAGTTCGTTGGAAATCCGCAGTTTCCCCACGGACTGGATGAATTGTGATTGCGCATCACTGAGTTCAACCGGGGGCGCAGAGGGAATGCTGTCCATGGCGGAGCGGGTTTGGTTGGATGAAATCAGCTCGCCGCTGGGTTTAAACAGATAAATTTCCGAACCGCTGTTGTGGCTTTGCGCTTTTAAAAAACTGGCCAGAGACGACAGTGTGATATCCACTGCCAATACGGCGTTCTGCTGCGGCAGGCGCATGGAATAGGATTGTCCCGGTGCCTGCAGGTGCTGGAACAGGTAGGGATCGGTTTTGAATACCCGGTCGGTGGTGGCGTTGGTAAACCAGGGGCGAACGCTGGGGTCGTAGTCACTGGATTCACTGTGTGCGACCCGCAATTGCATATCGGCGTTGTAATACTCGAAAACCCGCTGGCGCGCCGCGCCGCTGCCGGATACCCGGATCACAATCCAGCGGTCTTGCGGAGTTGCCTTAAGTTGGCGGCGGGCGGTATTGCTGCTGTTAAGATTGACCACCTCAAAGAAATCGCCGTTTTCCAAGCCAATGTATATGGCGTAGAAAAGGCGATTGTTTTGCATGATGTCGGAGAACAACTGCAGGGAATCCGGATTGATTTCGCCATCGCTCAACAACTGCGGATACCTGGCCAGCAGTTGGGCAACATGAAAGGCGTTGGTATCGATGGCGTTGAGGTAGCTGCGGGTGTTTTCCGCGTGGTTCTGATATTTGCCGAGGGCGGTTTCAATGGCGATGGAGCGGCTGAAATAATATTGCAGGCCGATGGCGATCACTGCGGTCAAGGTGGTGGCCAGAGCGAACACACCCACCACGGTCAGGCGGATGGAGAAGCGCAGCCCCTTGCGCTGAATCTGAATATTCACCTGATTCCCCTGTCGTTCTGTTGTCGTAAGCGCGCCTGGCACTATACCTATAACATTTAGTCTATCAAGGATGTGAACATTGTGCCTGAATTATTTGGAGCGATGGTACAAGCTTTTGGGCCTTATCAATTATCCTCCCGGACTGATACGCAGCAGGCAAATCTGTTATGTTAGTGCCTTGCTATTCGGGACAACCTGTTGGCCAATAGAGGGATATTTTTTGTGTCTGATTTGATCTTGCATCATTATGCGCTGTCACCATTTTCTCAGAAAGTCCGCAGCATGCTGGGCTATGCTGATTTGCCCTGGCAATCCGCCATCACTCGGGAAATGCCCCCCCGACCCATTGTGGCAACATTGACAGGGGGCTACCGTAAAATTCCGGTGGCTCAATGCGGCGCCGATGTATTTTGCGATACCGCGGTGATTTCCAGTGAAATTGCCGTGCGGGCCGGTAAGCCGCAACTGGCGCGGCAGAACTGCAGCGATGAGGTGAACCGGTTTATTGCACATGTTGAGCTGGAAGTCTTCTTTGCCTGTGTGATGTCGTCCGCCTCCTGGGCATTGAACAAGAAAGTACTGCAAACTCTGAGCATTATTGACTTGTTCAAGTTCTTTGCAGATCGTATCAGGATGGGCCGCACCGCATCGGTACGCATGGTAAAACCAGGGGAAGCACCCGCTATCGTCAAGCAACACCTGAAGGATATGGAGTCACGGCTGCAGCAGGATTTCCTGTTTGGGGCCGAGCCCAATATTGCGGATTTTGCGGCGTATCACAGCCTGTGGATGATTCGGGACGCCGCTGAGAAAAAGACCCTGCAACCCTATGCCCGGGTCAATGCCTGGATGGATCGCATGAACGCGTTCGGCGAGGGCCGGCGCAGCGAAATCAATCCCGATGAAACCCTGGTGTTGGCAAGAAACAGCGAACCCAGAGCCATTACCGCCGAAGAAAAGCAGGATGCGCTGTTGGGTTGCCGGGTCAGTATTGCCCCGGCGGATTATGCTCAGGATGCGTCGGTGGGCGAGCTGGTGGGGGCCTCCGCCAACCGCTGGATCATTGCGCGCAGCGATCCAGCGGTGGGTTTGGTTCATGTGCATTTTCCCAAACAAGGCTTTTCCATTGTGGAGATCTGAACCATCCCGTTACCGGAATAGCTTACCCAGTGCCATAAAGCGGGTTTCGCCGGAGGCATCATCCACACCATCGTTATCGGTGACCACGTAGACTTCACCATCACGGGTGATGGCGGTGCCTTCCACCTTATCCGCGGTCCAGCCATGGGTTGCGTTCATGTCCGGCAGCAGATCCCGCACCAGTGTTTTGCTTAACACCGGAAACGTTTCACCCTCTGCCGCCGGCGTCATGCCGGCGATGGAAAACCGGTACAACCGTTTCACCCGGGCGGCGGGGCCCTGTTGGTTATCCCGCTCGATCACAACAAAGGTAGTGTCGTCGATGGCGGTGATTTCGCTTAAGCCGATCCAACCGGTTGATGTACTCTCCAAAGGATAGTAAAAGAAGCTCCAGTCTCCGCTGGCCGGGCGGTAGACGCCGATGCGGACCTGTCCGGCGGGGTCATCGGTCCATTCCCGTTGAAAGGCAACGTATACCGTTTCCCGGGCGCCGTTGCCGGTCACCGCAACCCCTTCAAAGCCGTTGCTTTTCTGCTTCGCCACCACCGCCGCCGGCAGGGATATTTCCTCCAGTATTGAGCCATCGGCGCCGGCTTTGATCAGCAGGTTGGGGCGGCTGCCACTGTTCCCCTCGGAGACCAGCCAGAAACTGCCATCGGTGCGCTGGGCAATGCCTTCCAGGTCGTAATCCACCGTAGCACCATTCTTATTCAGGACCAGGGCGTCTTTAATGACGGCGGTCCCCTGCTTGCTGACCTGAGCCCGGAAAATGCGGGATTCCCCGTAGTAGCTGTCCGGGACCGCGTACATGGTATCGGCCTGTTGCCGGTCGCCCGCCATGCCGCTCAGGGCACCCCAGGGGATCAGCTGTTTGGGGTCGGACTGAATCTGTGGATACGGCGCCTGTCGGGCACCGTATTGATAGAGGGAAACGGTGGAACGAAAGCCATCTTCGGCAGAATCCTCTTCACTGGAGACCACCAGCAAGTTACGGGAGGGAATGGCCAGAATGCCTTCCGGACCGATGGTGGTGGGCAGTAACTGATGCAGTTCCGGCTTATGCCAGGCGTCGGTCTTGTACACCGCCACAATATTGGCCCGCTCGCTGCCCACGAACAGGAACTCCTGGTGCCTGAAGCGTTCAGCCAGTACCGATTCCGGCTCTATGCCTTTGTTCTCGGAGCGGCTTTCCGGATAATGACCGGCGCGGATCAGTGCATGCTCCAGACTGGCGCCGGATTCATAACGCACCTTACCGAAGGGGCTGAACACAGTGAAACCGCGGCTGCCCCCTTGCACGCCGTTCTCGTCTTCGTAATCGCCTTCGTTGGCGGTCACCATCCACCAGTTGTTGAGCCAGGTGATGGCGTCGGGTTCGCGGCGCCGGTCCAGCAGTGTATCCACGGGGTTGATGACATCATCTTCGCTGGTGTCCACGTTAAAAAGATCCACCGTGCCGGCACTGAAATCGTTGATGACCATGGCGCGGCGCAGATCCACCAGCACAATATGATTGTTTTCCTGCAGGGTAACCGCGGCAATGTTGAAACGATTGATGGCCACGTATTCCGGCTCCGGATCGGAAGGCGCCGTATGCGCCAGGCCGCGCAGGTCGACGCTGCGCTGTTGCCACTGGCTTGGGTCTTTGCCCATGGTCAGAATCTGCAGATTACCGGCGGGCAGTTGGGGAAGGATGCCGTCGTTCAGGTCTTCATCCCGTTCATTCTCGATCGCGATGGCGGCGTAACGCCCATCGGGGCTGACGGCAATGGCATCGGGTTGACCGCCCATATTGAAATCCGCCTGCCATTGGGGTTGGCTGGGGTTATCCAGGGAATACACCGACAGCTTGCCGGCGGGGGTGGTGAAACTGGAAGAGGTGTTCACCGCAACCAGAAGATAGTTCCCGTTTACCGCCACCGAGGTGGGCTCACCGTCCAGGGCGATGAAGCCGGCGGGGGTGGGCTTTGACACATCGCTGATATCGATCAGGCCGATGCGTTGCTTGGGGCTGTCGCTGTAATAGACCACGTTGCCATCCTGGCTGGCGGCGCTGATCTCGGCGGCGGTGGTATCCTCTGCTTCATCACCGGCCGCCGGGTTCAGGTTTTCATACACCGGGAAGGTGGCCACCCGCTCAAAATACATGTCTTTTTTCTGTGGCCAGAACGGCTTGTGAGCGCGGCTGTCCGCCAGGGTGGCGGCAGAGGCAGTGGCGATGGACAGTGCCAGCGCCGTTTTGATAACACGATGCTTCATGGAAGATCCCCTATTGAATTGGCCGACGCGAAAGGCCGGCAAACTTGGTCGTAAAACGATCGCCAATACTAGGCAGGGGAATATGACAGAGGCATGAAACGGCGCATTAATTTCACTCAACCGCCGCTTCACCCCCTGTTAGATGCATCAAAAAGTCAAGCTGGCCGCGCCGGCTTTGATGCGTGCAAAGATGACACTGGCACCCTGGATCTCAACACCATCGATGAGGCTGCTTTGATCATAGCCGCGGGCGCTGGTGCAGGGGGGGCAGGCCCAGACCTTGCCACCACGGTCGATGAAATCGTGCAGCAGTGCTTTCAGGGGTTCCATGGGGTGTACGTGGGTGTGATTCACCCCATCGCGGCGCACCAGATCAATGGCGGAACTGGTGAGGAACAGACCGACGTTCATTTCGGCGGTTAACGCGCCGTTGGCCAGAGTCAGGCCCACCGATGACACTTCATCATAAATGCCTTTGGTCATTACAATAATCAGATCGTTGCGTTCAATGCTCATGTGGTTCTCTCCGTTTTGTTGGTTGTGGATCAGGCCTTTGCTGACCTGACAGAAGGAGAGTTTAGGGAGGCAGGTTTGCTCGCTATAGTGCAGAATATGTAGTAAACCACTACAAAATCTGTAGTCATTCCAAACGGGGAGCCCATGTACGACTATGAAGAGGTGTGTCCGGTTTCCAGGGCCGCGTCCATATTGTGTGAACGCTGGACCCTGCAGATCGTGCGCGAGATGCTGTTCGGCGCCAGCCGCTTTTCAGATCTGCAGAAATATTTACCCAAGCTGTCGCCCACGCTGCTCAACACCCGGCTGAAAACGCTGGAGCAGCAGGGCATCGTCATCCGTACGCGCATTGCGGAAAAGCGGGGTTATGAGTACCGGCTCACGCCCTGTGGTCTGGCATTGCGGCCGGTGGTGGAAGCCATGGGTAAGTGGGGCATGCAGTGGGCGTTCGACGACATGGATGCTGAACAGCTCAATGTGTCGGTGATTGTGCGTGATTTTGCCGTGGCGTTGAACCTGGACCAATTACCGTCCGGTGATACCACCTTGCAGTTCAATGTTGCCACCAGTGGGGAAAAGATCCGTAAGTTTATACTGGTGCGGGACAGGGCGCCGCAGGTATGTGACGAGAATATTGGCCATGAAGTGGACGTGTACCTGAGCGCCGACCTGGAGACCCTGGCCAAGATCTGGTACGGCAAACTGGCGTTGCGCACGGCCCTGGAGTCCGGACGTTTGAGTGCGGTGGGGTCGGCGCCTTATGTGCAGCGGATTCATCATTGGCTGGGCCGCAGCCAGTTTGCCGATGTTCAGCCGCAGTCAGGACCGGCCCTACAGGCTGAATAAAACCGAAGCCAGGGCGGAGCCGGCCACCACACCCATGAGCAGGCCCGATATCCAGGGCGCCGCTGAATGTTTCTGGTTGGCGGTTTGATAGAGTTGTTCCTTGAGGTTGGAAATCTCCTCGCTCTGCATCTTCATCTGGCGCGCCACATTCAGGTTGTCCTGCATCAGATTGCTGAACCAGAGCCCGGGGGTGGCGCTTTCCACTTTGTTGTTGTTCACATGACTGTTCAGTTGCCCAACGCGGTCGGCCATAAACTGCAGGCCGCCTTTGTGGGAGCGGGCAACGGTAAACCCCAGTTTTTTCAAGCAGTGTACGGAGATGGTTTCGCTGTTGGGGTAATTGAGCAGGGCCGGGCTGATGTAGCCGGACACCACGCCAAATTCACTGTAATGCTTTTTCGCCCAGATGATTAATTCCGAGATGGCCAGGCAACCAAGGCCGCCACCGCGCAGCAGCGAAGGCAACGCGGCATCAGCACCGCCAATGTCGAACATCACCTTACTCTCATTCAGATCCACGATGACCTTGAACAGCGCTTCTTCCATGGTAACAAGCTGCTTGTTGTCACCATTGCCCGCCACCAGCGGAAGCGGTACCACGCGCACGTTATACTGCAGAGCGTTGATATTCTCTTTTTCAATGCGGCTTAAGTTTTTGTACAGGCAAGCGTAGGTTTCGTCACCCTCCTGGCGGTGTTCGTGGGCCTTCAGGCAGATCAGATCCCAGCTCATGTGCGTCCCTGGTGGTAGTATTGCCTTGTCCAGTATAGGCAATAAAAACGCAGTTCATCGGCAACTCAAACGGATTCGAATTTGTAATCGGATTCGTTGGTGCGGTATTCCGCGGTGCCTTCGTTAGCCAGTTGGCGCAATATTTCCTCGGTGGCCCGTTGATCGATGCGGGCACGGCCACCGGGCACTTTCTTGAGCAGGCTGAGGGCACCAAAGCCGATGCCCAGGGGCGCAAACAGGGATGCAAAGGCCAGCGCATCGGAGCGTTTGCTGTGTACACCCATGGCCTCGGCGGTGCGCCTTCCCACCATTTTGGTGTACATGAAGCGCGTGGATTTCACATCCAGGGTGTGGAAGGTGCGGTCAAACCACCGTTTGCTGTTGCGGCGATAGGCATTGAGGGTGGCGGTATTCAGGTCACGGCCCCGCTCATCGTATTGATGGCGCAGAGTGGCCTGGCACAGATTCCAGGTTTCCACAATCTGTCTGGGGTCATTGCTGAGAAACTGATCGTGCATACCCAGCAGATAAGCCAGGTAGCGGGCCTGCTCCACGGCACAGGCCTCATATTCACTGAAGCGGCCAGCGTTTTTCAGGGCCCGCAACGACATCAGGTAATTAAACCCCAGGGCGGCGCCCATCTGGTCCACCTGGGGAATGGGGGTACCATACACACTGTAATCCCAGATCTTGGGCCGTCGCAGCAGGCTGGTGCGCACCATGGCGTGCATCACCCGTACCTTCACCGCCGATTGATAGGCTTCGCCACCACGGCGCAGGGCGCCCGGCAGGGTAGCCAGTTTGAATGTGCTGATGGTCTCCTTCATGCGCTTGGCGGCGGATTCACTGGTGAGGGCGCCGGTGATTACCATGGGTAAACCCTGATAACCGTTCACATAGGTCATCATGAAGGCCACCCGTATGATGGCCTCGCCCACCAGGGCCGTCAGCAGGCGGCCGTTTTCCGAGGCTCTTTCAATGCGGGTCCAGTCCACCCAATCCGGCACGGTTTCCACCGAACGCATCAGGGCCACCAGCTCCGGGGGGGCATCGGCAACCCTGTCGATCCCCTCAGCGGCGGCCTTGTCCAGCATGGCCCGCGCCGTCTTGTATCCCAACGTCGGAATAACAGCCGCAAACGCGTCCGCCAGCGGATCCCCCATCAGGGTCAGCTGGCGGAAAAACTCAACCTTTTCCGTATCGGCCAGCAGGGTTTGAATTCGTGGGTTATCCTTGATGATGCTGTTCTCCCCCAGTTGCGTGCGAAAGCGCTCCGGGGTGATGTCCAGGTCCAGTGCACCGTATACAGCGGGAGCGATGGATTTTTGCAGCTGGCTGACGTCTCGTGTACTGTAAGTCACTGTTTTCTCCGCAGGGAAGGGGTCGGCTTGGGAACTCATTGGTTCCAGTGTAGCCAGAGCAGGGGGAGAACGACATGACCGTTTGGTCAAGTGGGGCGAGCAATTTGGTCAGTATGGACGCAGGACAGGGATACAATCATGACGTACCGCCTAATCGGAATGCCACTGTCGGTGGCAACTCAGCGCGCTTTGTGGGCATTGGATTACGCAGAAGTGGCCTACCAGTTTGAAGAATACCTCCCCCAGATCAGCACACCCTGGTTGCGTTTGCGCACCCGTCGCTGGCGCGGACCGATCTCGGTTCCGGTGCTGCTGGGGGAGGGTGGCCTGTGCCTGCTGGACTCCTGGGACATCGCATTGCAGGTAAATCAGGATCAGCCGTTGGCCGGCTTGATCCCCACCCTGTGCCTGGACCAGGTGCAGGCCATGAATCAACTGAGCGAATCCATTTTCAATGCAGCGCGCATGCTGATGGTGAACCGGGCCCTGCAGGATAAAGACGCACTGCTGGAGGCGTTTCCCGATCTGTTTCCCCGGTGGAGCAGACGGCCTATGTTGCCGGTGATGCGCCGTACCTTCGGTATGTTACTCAAGAAGTACGGTGAACCGGGGGTGTCGCTGGCGGAGTATCAGCAGCGCCTGGACGGCTTTATGCTGCGGGTGCGTGAACAGCTGGATGGCAAGCCGTATTTACTGGACCGCGGGTTCTGTTATGCGGACATGACCGTCGTGGCCGCCATGGCGATGGTGAAACCGGTCCCCAGAGCCGGCAGCCCGGCGCCCACTGCCTACGAGCGGGCCAACACCTGTGACGGGATCGTAACCCGGTATGAGGATGTGCTGGATTGGCGTGACGGTGTGGTGGCTCGGCATCGCCGGCGAACCTACCTGGGCAATCCGGTTTAGAGTGCTTGCTGGGCGACCCCGGATTCCCGTGTGCCCGCTTCCACCCGATTGCGGCCCCGGGATTTGGCCCGGTACAACAGATCGTCTGCCTTGCGCAGTAACGATTCATGCTCATCCCGTGCCGAGGGTATTTCGCTGGCCACGCCCACGCTGATGGTGATTGCCGTGCTGTGCTCACCGTAGCGGATTTCCGTATGATCAAAGGACTGACGAATTTTTTCCGCCACCACCAAGGCGCCCTGCAGATCGGTATTGGGCAGAACAATGACAAACTCTTCGCCGCCGTAACGCACAGCAATATCCGGCGGACGCCGAATACAGGCCGTAAGAAGCTGGCCCGCTTGCACCAGGCAGTGATCACCAAAGTGGTGGCCATACGTGTCATTCAGCTGCTTGAAATAATCGATATCGATCATCAGTACCGCCAGCGAGGTTTTCTCCCGAAACGCCCGCCGGTACTCATTGGCCAGGGCTTCATTCAGATAGCGGCGGTTGCGTAACCCGGTGAGTTCATCGTGGGTGTTGATGTCGCGCAGCAGTTGATTGGCCTGCTCCAGTTCCTGGGTGCGTTGGGTCACCAGTACATCCAGATCCTGATTCAGTTTGATCTGGGCATCCAGCAGCGCGCTTTGCGCTCTGGCAGACTCCTGTTGCGCCTGCTCCCGCAAACGACGCTCGTTGTTCACCAGGTCTGCGAGGCCGATGGAAAACAGGATCAGTTCAAATGCGGAACACCATTTCATCACCACCGGTGCAATATGGTAGAGGGGAATAATTTTCTGCGAGGTGAGCGCGGTAAACAGCACACTGACAATCACCGCGCCCTGGCCCAGGGAATAATAGACGGCGGGGCGATAACCCTGCATCAACCGAATTACCGCAGCCACGATCAGCAAGACAGCGGATAACACCGTAATGCCCGCGGTGAGCTTGGCCGACAGGGTAATCGGCATAAAAAACAGCAGCACCAGAAACACCAGACAAATTGCAATCAGGAATTGAAACAGACGGTGGAAAACCGGCAGGCTGTCCCGGGTTTTCAGATACTCCATGCCGAACAGAATCACCAGAATACCTGAGGTGAAACTGAAGAAGTAAACCGTGATTTGTTGAAAGAAGAGACTCTCCGGCCAGAAGCGAAAGGTAAGCCCGTTGATGCTGGTGTTGAACAGCATGATACTGAACACCATCAGCACGTACAGGCCATAAACCCGGTTGCGAATACCCAGCCATAAAAACAGATTGTAGATACCCAGGCCAATGGTGATGCCCACATAAATGCCGTCCAGCGTGTCCAGGGTAAAGCGTGCGTCAATAAAAGCCTGTTCGGTCTGTAGGGTGATGGGAATCAGTAATGAACTGCTGGAGAAAACGCGAATGTAGATATCGCCGGTCTCGCCGGGCTGCAGGGCTAAGGGAAACACATAGGTGTTGAGGCTAAAATAGCGCTGATCAAACAGGTAGATATCGCCACTGACCATGGTCTGGGTACCGCTGTCACGAATATGGAAAAACTCCACGTTGTCCAGGAGCGGGTAATCCACGGTCAGATAAAAACGATCTTCGCGGTTATTTGCGGTATGCTCCAGCAGCCCGTTGTGTACCTGGAAATGCAGCCAGTAGGCACTGTCACTGTAACCCAACTGCAGGGGGGCGTCTGCCACCGGCTGGAACCGGCCCTGGGCCAGTGCGGCTTTGGCACCCTCCAGATCCAGTGCCGAGTCGGGATCCTCCAGCAGCACCATCTGCTGTGACAGGTTCAGGCTCATGTGGTGCTGATTCATGACCACGGGCTCTGCCGCCGCCGGGTTGAGGCAGCACAGCACAACGGCTGCCAGCAGCAGCCTGGATAAACTGTGAAGCGAGCATGCTCGCTGAAAGCGCCAGTGCATGATGGTGGTTCGCAGTCAGAAGGTTAGGCGAAACAAATTGTGATTCTTGTTTCAGCAGTATAGACGAGATTTGTAGCAGTCAGCGTGAGAGGTCAGATTGATGTCCAAAGGTAACTCCGTCCTGGAAATGTGGCAAAAAGTAGCCCCCATCCCCGGGGGTAAGTTTCTGTTTTCCCAAGTGGTTTCCCGCAAGGCACCGTATTTCAAGACAGCCGGAGCCAGCATAGAGGAACTGCGCCCCAATTATGCCCGCGCCACCATGAAAAAGCGCAAGGCCGTGCAGAACCACATCGGTACCGTGCACGTGATTGCCATCTGTAATCTACTGGAGATGGCCATGGGGGTGTGCGCGGAAGCCTCGATTCCCAAGCATCTGCGCTGGATTCCCAAGGGCATGCGGGTGGACTACACCGCCAAGGCCGACACCGACATTACCGGTACCGCGGAGATCAACCCTGAGGATTGGAAACCCGGCGATCTGGATGTAACCGTGACCGCCTGCACCACCGATGGCACCCCGGTAGTGGTGGGGGTCATTAAGCTGTGGATCAGTGAAAAGAAATAACCCCTAACGTGCTTAAGGCGTATTTGCGGTGTAATCCACAAATTACCTTCATGGCCGGGGATGAATCCGCCGAATACCGGCTATAGTGTAACTATGTCGTTATTAAACAAGTGGCTACAGAGCCTGATCAGCCTCCGGGGTTTGCTCTTGATCAGCGCGATACTGTTGCTCTCAGGATTCATCAGGCCCGATACCGCATTGGTGCTGGAACGCTGGTATTACCAGTTGGGACAGCGCCTGTCCTCCCCTGCACCGGTTGCCACCGACATTGCCCTTATTGAACTGGAGCAGGAAGATCTGCTGCAGTTGCAGCGCGATCCCGGTCAGTCCGAACTGTTACCATTATTGCTGCAGGAAGATGCTCTGGTGGCGCTGGTGCTGGACCGGCCATTGCGGGAACAGGAAGTGGCGGCCGAACGGTTGCTGGACTGGCTGGAAAAATCCGCCACCGCCCCGGAAACGGTGCAGGCCTGGCGGCGGCAGAACCAACGCTTCACCGAACTGCAGCAGCGTTTGCAAGAGGGCAGTATTTTACTGGGATTAACCGATTCCGGCGTATCCGCATTCCCTGAACAGGCCTACCCCGTAGTCGAGCTGGAGCGCCTGCCCTGGGGGGCTCTTAACTGGCTGCCCAACACGGTGGTGCAGTCATTGCGGGATGGGTTGCAACAGCGCAACAGCCTGCAGGCAGCTACCTGGCCGGTGGACCCGCGCTTGCAGGGGCCGGCTTACCGGGCGTTGGATACGGCACCCGCCGATGGGCCAAGGCAACTGATCTGGGAGCAGGAATCCCAACTGCATCCGGATCTGGCACTGGCGCTGTATCTGCGTCAGCTGGCCCGCAACCTCAATATCGATGAAGAACCCACCATTACCGCGGGCCTCGATTACCGCATTGAGATGGCCCATGTCAGTCAGCCCATCAGCCGTCAGGGCCGGGTCTGGATACCGGCCCTGAATGCCGGGCAACTTTCCCGTTACCGTCAGGCAGAAGCCCTGGCACAAGCGCCTGCAGAACGTCTCTGGATACTGGCCAGCGATCCCGGTTTGGGAGCCGCGCTGGCGTCTACGGTGGTGGCCCTGCAGACCCGGCAGGTGTTGGTGCAACCCGCCTGGCGTCACTGGCTGATTGCCGCGCTGACGCTGTTGGGGGTGGTGTATTTATTGTGGGTGCAGCCTGCGTTCCGTACCTCCATGGCCATCATGATGGGGGCGTTTTTTGTGGTGACCGGCAGCGTGGTGCAGGTGGCCTGGCAACTCAGCTATCAGCAGATCCTGCCCCTGCCGCTGATCATGCTGTGGTTTACCGCAGGCAGCTTATTGATGCTGTTCTGGAAACAACGTCAGCGCCAGTGGCAGCAACTGCAATGGGAGCACCACAACATCAGTTATCAACTGGCGCAGCAGTGGTATCAGCAGGGCCGGCTGGATGAAGCGCTGGCGGCATTACGCCCCTGTCGCTCCACTGCCGCCGTACTTACCCTGCTGTATGACATTGCCGTGCAGCAGGAGCGTAAGCGTCAGTACCAGGAAGCCGCCCGCACTTACCAGTTGGTGGTGGACCGCAAACCCAAATTCAAGGATGCCCGCAAACGCACTCAGGCATTGCAACAGTTGTCAGAACCTGCCCAGGTGGTGTCGGACTTCTCAGCCACCCACAGCCTGGTATTGCCATCCCAGGAAGTGAACAAACCGGTTCTGGGCCGCTACGAAGTGGAGCGGGAACTGGGCCGCGGTGCCATGGGTGTGGTGTACCTGGGGCTGGATCCTAAAATCGCTCGCCGGGTGGCCATTAAGACCCTCAACTATCGTGAGTTTGACACGGCCCAACTTAATGTTATCAAAGAGCGCTTCTTTCGCGAGGCGGAAGCGGCAGGGCGCCTCAATCATCCCAATATTGTCACCGTGTACGATGTGGGCGAAGAAGCCGATCTGGCCTTCATCGCCATGGATTATGTGGAAGGCAAATCCCTGGATCGCTGTGTTTCGGAAACCGCTTTGCTGCCCATTCAGGAGGTGTATGAAATCATCATCGCCGTGGCGGATGCCTTGGCCTATGCCCATCAGCAGAACATCGTGCACCGGGACATCAAACCCGGCAATATCATGTATGACCAGAATAGCGGACAGGTAAAAGTGGCGGATTTTGGCATCGCCCGCATTGTCGATGATTCCAAGACCAAAACCGGAGACATGCTGGGCAGCCCCGTTTATATGTCGCCGGAGCAATTAAAGGGCACCCGGGTTTCCGGGGCCAGCGATATCTACAGTTTGGGGGTGACGTTTTATCAGCTGCTTACCGGTGTGTTGCCTTTCAGCGGCGACAGCATCGCCAATCTGGCCTACCAGATACTGAATAAAAAGTACGTCAGTGTGCGTGAGTTGAGGCCGGAGCTGTCCGCCGGTGTGGTACGGGTGGTGAATAAGGCCCTACAGAAAGAGCCCTCAAAACGCTACCACAGTGCGGTTGAAATGGCGGATGCGGTGCGGAGTTTGCTGAATCGTGAATGTCGCCGTGATAACCGGAAGGCAAGTTGATGGATATCTTTGGTGTCACGGATATAGGCTGCGTGCGCAAGCGCAATGAAGACGCCATTCACTGGCAGGCATTGCCCGGTGAAGGTCGCTACCTGGCGGTGCTGGCGGACGGCATGGGTGGATACGGTGGCGGTGCCCTGGCCAGTAAACTGGCGGTGGAGTATTTCACCAAATGCGTCCTGTCATCATTGGAGTTTCTCACCGAGTACAGCAATGAAAATATGCTGCGTATCCTGTCGGATGCCGGGTCGTTGGCCAATAATGCGGTACGTCAGGAGCGCGCCAACCACCCGGATTACCAGAAAATGGGCACCACCTTGATTGCCATGCTGGTGATGGATGAAGAATACTGGCTGATGCATGCCGGTGATTCCCGTTGCTATTGTGCCAGTGGTGATGGCCTGCAACCCATGACCCGGGATCACAGCCTGGTGCAGGAATTACTGGATAAAGGCAGCATCTCCGAAAAGGAGGCCGAGCGGGCACCGTTCCGCAATATGCTGACACGGGCCATAGGGCCGGATAACCGGGTGCAGTTTTCGTTTGCCAAACACCATTTTCAGCCCGATGAATCCTGGTTGCTGTGCTCGGACGGATTGTATAACACGCTGCCTGGTGCCGTGATCGATCATTGGATGCATTCCGGGTTGTCAGCGCAGGAAACCGCGGCGGCGTTGGTTCGGGAAAGCGTTCGTCATAATGCACAGGACAACGTCTCTGTGATCGTACTAAAACAAGATGCCACAAGCAGGAGTAAACAATATGGCCATATTAGCGCAACTGGTCGATGATGTGGTGGTCAGTAAATTTGATCTGAAGCCAGGGCAGCTGACCATCGGCCGTCATCCGGATAACGATGTCATGATTGATGATATTTCCGTGAGTGGTCATCATGCGGTGATCGAAGTGGTGTCCAGTAAATACCTGGATGGCGCGCTGGAGTTTTTTATTGTGGACAAAGGCAGTAAGAACGGCACTTTCATCAATGAACAAAGCGTTAATGAGCGTGAACGGTTGGTGGACGGTGATGTGGTGCGCCTGGCCTGGAATAAATTCAAGCTCATAGATGATGGCGGTAACCAGTTGGCCAGTACCGCCCATGTGCTGCAATAAATGACAGAAAAACTGCAGACAATTAGTAGACCCTCACTCTGAATCCTGTACGTGGGCCTGGCTTGGAGATACCCTGAGCGTATTTCCAATGCGGGGCTGAAAGCATGAATATCGTGATTACCGGTGCCTCTGGGTTGATCGGCACCGCCCTCTCCAGCGCGTTGCGGGCTGATGGCCACCAGGTGTACGGGATGCCGCGCAGCCCGTCATCGGATGCCCCTTTCCACTGGTGGCCCCCAGCCGGCCATATCCACTTTGATGACTCGATTCCGGTTGATGTAGTGATTAACCTGGCCGGTGCGGGCATAGCCGACCGGCGCTGGAATGAGCGACGCAAACAGGAGATCAGGGACAGCCGGGTTATTAGCACGGAGTTGCTGGCTAAAACGCTGTCCCGCCTGCCCCATCGACCCGGGTTGTTTATTTCCGGCTCCGCCATCGGCTTTTACGGCGATACAGGTGCCGAGCAGGTGGATGAGATGAACGAGGCCGGTTCAGACTTTCTGGCGGAGGTGTCTTACGCCTGGGAGCAAGCCGCGAAACCGGCGCTGGACGCGGGCATCCGCACGGTACTCATCCGTACCGGCATTGTGCTCAGTGACCGGGGCGGTGCCCTGCAGAAAATGCTGCTGCCCTTCAAGTTAGGCGTGGGTGGCGTGGTGGGAAGTGGTCAGCAGTATATGAGCTGGGTCAGTTTGCGGGATGTGGTGGCCATGATCCGTTTTTTGATGGCCCACGAAGAGTTAAGTGGCCCGGTGAATCTGGTGGCGCCCACGGCAGTCACCAACCGGGAATTTACCCGCACTCTGGGGAGCGCGCTCAAGCGCCCTGCGCTGCTCCCCATGCCTGCTTTTGCGGCCCGGCTGGCGTTTGGTGAGATGGCCGACCAGCTTCTGCTTTCCAGCATACGTGTGTACCCATACCTGTTACAACAAGCCGGTTATCGGTTTCAGGACGGGGATTTGGAAACAGCGCTTGCAAACATTATTTAAACGCTATTTCTGACACTTATCCATGGCAACGTTTTCGATGTACTTGGATACTTTGCTGCCCTCTTTGAGATCCGCCACAGAAAAGTTCTTGATTACGTCATCCAAAACACAGCTGCAGGTGCTTTTGAATTGCTCGCCACCGGAGAATTCTATACAGGAATCCATAAAGGAACTCTTGTAGCTGTCGAGAAAACGCTTGTCGTCCGCGCTCCCGGCATAGGCCAGATTAAGCCCCAACAGATTAAGCCCCAAAGAGGCGGCTGCGAATAACTTAATTCCAGGTATCTTTTTCATGTTGCGTCCTTATTGGCCTTGGGTTGTATCGGTACATATGCGCTTTCGGTATGGTACTTGAAAATATATAGAATTATGGGCGCAATTGCGAGGGCCAGGGTAAGGATCATGCCGCCGGCAGCGGGTTTGCTGCCGGCGCAGAACATTCCTGTGGTTGAGCACGATGTTAGCGTTTATGCACTTTTGGCCAGGCTTGATAAATCCAGGCTTTCTTCCACTTTCTTGGCAATGGATCGGGCCATGCCCAGGTTGCCTCTTTTCTTGTCGATGACCACGTACAAGAACACTTCCATGTTGGTTTTTAACAGGCGAATAAGATGATACTGGTCATCCAGTGTGATCAGGATATCCTCAATGCCGCCTTTGATGCCGAGTGCTCTCATGGTTCTGATCTTGGCTCGCACCACTTCCGTGTTGCCCGCTGCAGCGGTGTCCAGATCAAATTTATCCGCACCCTGTTTGCCCATTACCAAACCGGATGAACTGTCCACCAGACAACCACCGATGAATCCTTCAAGTTCCTCTAATCCTGATATATCTGCCATTTCCTTTTTCCTTGCTGATGTGGGTAAAGTAAAGGGTAGGTTCAACGGTAGGGTTCATCAAAAACAAGTTGTGCCTTTGGTTGCATTTGTGAACAACGCCAAATTTTTCAATCTACATTTATTTTGCTGGCATGGATTTTATTTTTCTGAAAATGTACGGGGATTTATGGGTTACAGGTTCAACTTCAAACGCTTACGGATAACCACGGAATTGTTTTATAACGTAATGGCTTCCCGGTTTGGAATACTAAGCATCAGGTGTAATGAACAGCGGTTATACCCGGTTGGGTGAACACTAACACTTTTTTATGCTATCACCGGGCTTAACCATGCCAGCTTGAATGATCTTGGCATTGATGCCGCGCAGATTCAGCGCTTTGCCTGCCGCGGAGTTGACAAACTTCACGGCATCCCTGCCGAATCGGGACTGAAACTTCTTACAACCCAGATGGGGTTCAGCCGTCACTTCGATCAGGGCAGTGCCGATCTGCAAGCGGGTGCCGGGGGGCAGATTCGCCGGGCTTAAATCCAGGTCCACGAAAAACTGATCGCCGGCCAGTTTCCAGTGCTGTCGATCCCGGGCGATGGCGGCGATGGCGCGGGCATTCATCAGATTCAGTTGCATCTCCGGGTGAGCGTGGCCACCGGGGCCTTTGGCATAACCGCGGGCCAGCCAGTTATCCCCCAGTAAACCCCGTTGCGGGCACAGTTCGGCCTCAGTCAATTCCCGGCGTTTGCCGACGTCGGGTCGACAGACCACCATCTCCACGGTGCCGCTGAGGCTGGGTGAGCCCTGTATGTGGTTGAGCTGCGACTCCAGCTCGGTGGTGGTCTTGTGATGGGTGGCAAGCAGGTCCATTTGCGTGGTCATGGTTTATCGGCCGTTGCTGGTGGGTACGGGTAATGATCATAGAATGCCGGGCAACTAGCTGGCAACGGCCAGGCTTTGAAAAAACTGCGCGGAAAAGTCATCGGCCGGGAAAAACGTTTCCACGCGCAATTCATCCGCGGTGATGTCCAGGGCCGTACCAAAGGTGGAGATCATGCTGAAGATGCGCAGGGTCGCACCATTCCATTGCAGTTCCAGCGGTAACACAGGCTCCGGTGCGGTGAGAATGGAATCACTTCGCCAACGCTCGGGGATGCTGGGCAGCTGGCACAGTTCGTCGTACAGTTCAGACAATTGCTGATGATCCGGATCGGCAGCCACTTCCCGTTGCAGACGGGACAGCAGCAAACCGGCCACCTCCGGCCAGTTGCTAATCAGTGGTTGCATACCGTCAGCGGAGAAGGTCAGGCGCATGACGTTGCGCAGGCCACTGGGATCCACGGCCTGCCACTTGGCTTCGGCATCCCCCAGCAGGTTGATGAAGCGCATGGCGGCGGTATTTTGCAACAACAGGTTCCAGGCCCGATCCACCACCATCGCCGGATACGGATTGTGATGTTGCAGGGTAAGATCCAAGGCCTGCCTGACTGCGGACATCTCTTCACTGTGCAGCGGCCGTGCCGGATAGACGGCCGTAAAGCCTGCGCTGTTGAGCAACAGATTGCGATCCCGCAACGGAATATCCAACACCTCCGCCAGTTGCAGAATCATCTCCCGGCTGGGTTTGGCGCGGCCGGATTCCAGAAAGCTGACATGACGCTGGGATACATCGGCTTCCAACGATAATTCCAGTTGTGAGCGTTTACGGCGTTCACGCCAGGAGCGCAATAAACGGCCGAATCCATTGTCGTGCTTTTGAGTGAGGGTTGTTGTGCTCATGATTCCATTGTCACTGTTTGCTGTGCCGGTGGCGATTACCTCTAAGGTAATTGTTTGGCGAAATATGGCAAGCCAGACTGTGATGGTCGGATGGTTGGGTTGTCGTCCGCGCGAGTTGGCAAACACAGCAACCTATACAGAGATTAATGACGGAGATTAGGGTGATGAAAGCGAGAACAGTAAAACGATGGATTTTGTGGATGGTATTGATTGATTTCAGTGTGTTCAGTGCCTGGGTGATGTGGGAAGTGGGTTACTTCGGAATCTGGGCGGCGGGTATGGCGTCTCCCGGTGCCTGGCAAGTGCTCATTGATCTGGTGATCGCCGGTGGCTTGATCTGCTGGTGGATGGTGGTGGATGCGCGTAAGCGGGGTGTGAACCCCTGGCCCTGGGTGGTCTCCACTTTTGCTTTAGGTACGTTGGTACCACTGGCGTACTTGTTGTGGCGGGAATATGAACCAAAGCACCAGGAGGTGTTCAATAGTGAACACATCAACCCAGTGTAATGGGCGCTAACACAGGCTGCAGCGTACTGAAACCGGGCCGGTCGGTACCTTGGTGCCGACCGCTGCCTGATGCATTTGGTTGCACTTCCGCAGCGGGCACTACATCCCGAAACAAATTGACACGGTTAATACCTTACCGAATTCATCTCAGGTTGTTTTAATAAAACCAGATCGCATCATGGATGATGCCAATATTCCAATAATAATGAATTCATCACAGGATGCTGTCCCTATGTATAACCTGCCGCAGTTCAATAATCTGGTCGATATGGCCGTGCAACAGGCCTCCCAGCGCAATGCCGCACCCCTGGCAACTTTTCTGAAAGATAACGGTGCGCAGGATGATGCGGCGAGTTACCAGTCATTGCATGAGGCGGCCTGCGCCATTGCCATGACCCTGCAGGAGAAGGGATTGTCCGGGCGCAATATGCTGTTGTTGTTTGCCCCGGGCATTGATTATATTCGGGCGTTTTTTGGCTGCCTGTATGCGGGCTGCGTACCGGTACCGGCTTACCCCCCTATGGGCGCTCGTGATCTGGATCGTTTGCAGAAAGTGGCCAAGGATTGTGATGCCGGTGCCATTGTTACCAATCAGGCGCTGGCGCCGGTAATCGAACACTGGGTCCAACAGCTGGGATACGGTGACCGCATGCCCTGTCTGGCTCTGGATCAACTGCTGAATCAGCCCCTGGACAGCGGCTTTCAGCCTTACCAGGCGCAAGCGGATGAGGTTGCCTTTCTGCAATACACATCCGGTTCCACCGGCCATCCCAAGGGGGTCGAAGTCACCCACGGCAATCTGCTGGCCAACTTCAATCAGATTCTGCATGGCTTTTTCGCCGGCAACGAACGCCTGGATAAACTGGAGGATCTGCGGGTGGTGATCTGGTTGCCGCCGTTTCACGACATGGGATTGATCGGCGGCGTGTTGACACCCATATTCGCCGGTGCACAGGTGACGCTGATGTCACCATTGACGTTCCTGAAGCGTCCGTTACTGTGGTTGCAAACATTGTCGGACCAAAAAGCCCATGTCAGCGGCGGGCCCAACTTCGGTTATCAATACTGTGTGCGTAAAATCTCTGAAGAACAGGCCGCAACACTGGATTTATCCAACTGGCATGTGGCCTTCAATGGTGCCGAGCCGATTCAGTCGGCTGCCCTGGATGCTTTCAGCGAACGCTTTCGGGTGAGTGGTTTTGACGCCAAGGCGTTTCTGCCCTGTTACGGCCTGGCGGAAGCCAGCCTGTTTGTGGCCGGCTCCCCCTCCGGACGCGGCGCACAAACCCTGAAAGCAAAGCTGGACCGGCTTGAGCAGGGGCATTACGAAGCAGCACTGGAGCAAGCCGCGGCGGCAACCACCACCGATCTGGTCAGTTCCGGCGTGGTTGCCCGGGGCTCAGAAATCAAAATTGTTCACCCCCGTGAATGCCGGGAGTGTCAGCCTGGCGAAGTGGGCGAAATCTGGATACACAGCCCGTCAGTGGCCCGTGGGTACTGGAACAAGCCCCAGTTCTCCGTTAGCGTATTCAATGCCACCATTGAGGGAGATGACAGCGGGCGACATTACCTGCGCAGTGGCGATCTTGGCTTTTTGCTGGATGATGAGCTGTATGTCACCGGCCGCATCAAGGAAGTCATTATCCTGGCCGGCCGTAACCACTATCCGCAGGATATCGAGCGTACTTTGCAAAGCGCCAATCCCACCTTCCGCACCGGCGGTGGTGCGGCCTTTGCGGTTACCATCGATGGCAAGGAAGAACTGGTGGTGCTGCAGGAAGTCAGCCGCGCCGCCGCGGATCAAACCGATTACCGCGCCCTGGCGGCGGTGGGTGTAAAAGCAATTTCCAGTCGTCACGGCGTGACGCCGGCGGAACTGGTGCTGCTGTCCGGGAGTTCCATCCCGAAAACGTCCAGTGGCAAGATTCAGCGGGCAGACGCCAAACGCCTGTACCAGGAAGGCAAACTGGTGCCGGCGCACCTGTGGCAGGCAGCCAGTAAAACCAAAGCCGTGCAAGCGGGGCCAGCCTTTGATAGCGCTGCGGACCATCTGGACTTTTACGATCAGTTGTACGGTGATCTGCAGCAGTGGGTGGCCGACAAGCTGGACATTGACCCCCATCATATCGATCTGGATGTAACGTTCTCTGAACTGGGTGTGGACTCGGTGGAGGCGGTAGAATTGGTGGATCGACTGCAGGACCGTATCGGGCGGGTGATCCCCGCCATCGAACTGTTGCGTTATCCCACTGTCCAGGCCCTGATACAGCACTTTGCCGATGAGCTTGAGGAGCAGGCGTTGCAGAGTGCAAAAACGGTCGATCTGGAGATCGAGTCCTAGGATGTTGCTACAGGGAATCGATCCATTGCTGCAGTAGGGTTAAGGCTTCCTGATCCGGCATGCTGCTGGCAATGGGCGGCATGCGGTTGTTGTCCGTGCGGTTCATGCGCGCCCATAACACACTGCGTTGGGCATCGCCACTGGCGATGATGCGGGCATCGGTAATCCCCAGATCACCGGCCTGGGGCAATTGGTTCAGGGTTTGAGTCTGGGTCAGGCTGAGGGCGTGGCGCAGATCAATGTTCACCGGCGCCGTGCCGCCCGCCTGGTGGCAGAAGGCGCAGTTGCTGTCCAGATAGGAGCGGCTGCGCTGGCTGAGGCTGGCGCTGCTGTCGTCCAACGCCGCCAGTTTCAGGTACTGACCGGCGGCACCGATGTCAGAGGAAAACAGCCCGATGTGATTCCAGGTGGTGAGCTGGTTGGCCCGCCGGGTGTCACCGCCTGCCGCATAGTCGAAGCTGCCATTCAGCTGTGTTGTTTTCACTCCCAATATGACTCCGGCTGCAGAGACATGGCAGCTCAGGCAGTCGTTGGGGCCGGGGTAGAAATACGCCTGCTGCCGCTGCCCGTTGCTGAAATCGGCATCGGCAACGGTGAGGGTTTCCGTGCTGGCCGTGCGCACCAGGTCCGCGTCCGTTTGTTGTTGATTCCAGCGATAGCTGACACCAAACCAGCCTTGCCATTGCCTGATCAATACGCGGGTTTCCAGGTGCCGGGCAGAATCCGGATCACCGGCAATCATCTCCATGGCAAAATGCTTCACCAGGATACTGCCCACGGGAAACTGCCAGGGGCTGTTGGCGGCGAAGGTGATGCGTTGTCCGTTGGGGATGGCAATCCAGCGGCGTTTGACGCTGTAATCAGACCACAGGGGGGCATTGACAGCGTATTCGATCAAACCGCTGGCCGGTATCAGACTGCTGGTGTCGCTAAACAAGCCGGTGTCCGACAGGCGCTCGGGAAAGTCATCAATTGGGTCCGCGCCGCTGCCGCTTTCAAAGCGATAGAGGCGGCCCCCGTAGCCGGCAATGTACAGCTCGCCCTGTTCATCCTCGCCGAAACCGGCGGGATTTTGCGGGGCGTTGCCCAGGCTGTCGTTGCGCACGACATTGAACTGGCTGTCCACACTCAGAGACCAGATCCGCGTACTGATGAAGTCGCCATAGATATACTGCCCGGTTAGGTCCGGGGCCGAGTTGCCACGGTAGACATAGCCCCCGGTGACGGATTGCCCCAGGGAGTGATCATATTCGTAAACCGGCATCCGGTAATCGCCCTGGGGGGCCCCACCGCGAAACACCTGGCTGCCCTCATACCAGTTCCAGCCGTAGTTACCGCCTTTGGTGACGACGTTGATTTCTTCGATCTGATCCTGGCCGACGTCCGCCAGCCAGAGGTCTCCCGTGTCGCGATCAAAGGAAAAGCGGTAAGGGTTGCGGAATCCGTAGGCCCAGATTTCCGGCAGGCTGGTGTTACTGCCGACGAACGGATTGTCGGCGGGGACGTTGTAGCCTGTGCCGGCGGGATCGATGCGCAGCAGCGAGCCCAGCAGGGTTTGGGTATTTTGCCCGTTGCCGTCAGGGTCACCACCGGAGCCGCCATCACCCAACCCGAAATACAGGTAGCCATCGGGACCGAATTGCAGGGTGCCGCCGTTGTGATTGTCGTAAGGCTGGTCGATGCTCAGCAGGGGTGTTTCCGTGGCGGGGTCAGCGACGTTCGGGTCGTTGATGGAAACGCTGAAGCGGGACACAACGGAGCGTGGTCCGGCGCCAATGTAGTAAACGTAGAAATAACCATTGGAGGCAAAATCGGGATCGAAGGCCAGCCCCAAAAGCCCCATTTCGCCACCACTGATGACCCGGTCCCGCAGGTCGAGAAAGGTGCTGTAGCCGTTGGCGTCAGGGCTATTGGAAAACACCTGAATCCGGCCGGCCTGTTCAACCACAAACAGGCGGTTACTGCCATCACCGGCATTGGTCAGGTACACCGGTTGGCTGAAGTCAGGCAGGTCGGGAAACGCATCCACCATACTGATGGGGCCGGAGGAGCGGCTTTGCGGCAATGCGAAGTCTGCGGTGACCGGGCGCTGTTGCAGGCCGGACGCCGGATTGTCAGTCTGATTGGGGTCGTCATCGTTACCGCCGCTACCGCTACCGCCGCCACAGGCGCCTATCAGGGCCAGCAGTAAATATACAATGATCGGTCGTGCCATGAGCATGTTGGAGGCTTATCCCATCCATTCAGGTTATCCCTCCATGCTAAAGAAGGATGCGGCACAAAAGAAGGGATGCCGTGAAAAAATGCCCTTCTGCACTACGCAGGGCACTGTACCGGCAGGCAATCGGAGAATCGCATTCTGGTGCGCCACGGACGAGCGTTGGCAACACCGCAGCCAGCCCTGTTCAGCAGTGGAACGGAATACGGTGAAAGCCTGAGGAATCGGGGTCGATGGTTACCTTTTCGTATTCGAAGAAGTCACCCCATTGGGCGGTGGAGGGGCCGATAAACACGGATTTACCTTCTTTCGCCTGGTAACTGGCCAGTTTGTTGCGAATGGAATCGACGGTGGCCGGCTGCTTGGATTGAGCGTGCCGTGCTGTGTTGGAATTACCAAATAACCATTTCATGGGGTTGCTCCAGAGTGCGTTCTATTTAACTGCTTGGTCTGGAGACAGTTTCCCAAAGTGCAGGAAATTGCCCAATTAAATTGTCAGGCAAAAAAATGAGACTTAGTTCACGTGCGTTTTGTGCCGCAGCGCTTAATTGGATTATAAGTGTTTGTTTTGTCTGGGTAGCCAGGTTATTGGCCCTGGAGTTTCTCCGCTTCCAGCACCGACACTTTCACACCAATCACCAGTACGCCAATGGTTTCATCGTTGTACTCCATCGGCACCGAGATCTGGACGGCGTTGGTCTGGGTGCTTTCATCCATCTCAATGGGGCCGATAAACACCTTACCCTGGCCCCCGTTAAAGGATGCGGTGAATTTTTCCTCGTCGCCCTGCCAGTAGTCGCTGGTGGCCGGATAGGCCGCCACGTTAGCCCCCTGGGCATCCGTCAGAAAGGCTTCACTGTACACATCCGCCTGCTGAATAATGATGTTCTTAAGGAAGCTTCCGGCTTTGTTTTCCTGCAGTTCCTTGATCAAGGGGGAGGTTCCGGCTTTCCATTCGGCATCGATCTTTTTGATCTCATCCAGGCTTTGCTCCTGGCGGTTTTGCTCGCGGATGGCCTGCAGCAGCATACCGTTCTTGGTGAGGAACTTGAGTCCTTCAATCCTCGGCGCCAGGATCTCTTTCAGGTCCTCTTGGGTCAGTTCAGCATAAGACAGCGGCGAAACCAGCAACAAAGCCATGAACAACATGCGTATCATCGGGATTCCCTCCATGGGTTGGTTCTGTTTTTAAGCTTAGTCCAAACTTATCGGTTCGCACGGTATTTGGCCGGCGTTGCGTTGGCCCAGCGCTGGAAGGCATGGATGAAGGCCGCCGCTTCGGTGTAGCCCAGTTGATTGGCTATGGCTTCGATGGGCAGGGTGGAATGCAGCAGCAGCTGTTTGGCTTTGGCAAAGCGCACTTCATCCAGCAGGCCGCGGTAGGAAAGGTTGTCTTCACTCAGCTTGCGCCGAAAGCTGCGCTCGGCCATGCCGAAGGTCGCGGCCACTTCCTGAATGGAGGGATAGTGTTCCACAAACAAGTGCAGATAATCCCGTACCTCCTGGGCGATGGAGGTGGCGTTGCTGCCCAGGGTAAGCAGCAGGCTGTCGCACTGTTTCTGGTACAGGCTGTAGGCCATTTTGTTGCCGGCGGGAAACTGGGTGGCCAGATAGTCGGTGGGAATACCGATATCGGCGTATTCGCTGCCGAATTCCACCGGACATTGGTACCGGGCCTCATAAGGTCGAACGTCCTTGGGTTTGGGGTAGGGCAGGCGCACGTAACTGGGTTTGAAATTCACGCCAATATTGGTCTGCAGATCCTGTATCAACTGGTAGGTGCCGGAGATATCACGATCCATCAGAAAGTGCTGACAGATGGGGGGCAGGGTGGAGGGTTTCAGGCGCAGTATGGATGCTTGCTCGCCGGCTTCAAACTGCAGTTCCCCAAACAGGTAGGTGAGGGCCTGATAGTGTACCCCGGTATTAAACGCTTCCCAGGCGTTTTGGCAGGTCATCAGCAGCATGATCAGCGGGCCATAGCCCGCCAGGCTCATGGTTTGTCCGATGCGCAGGCCCACCAGGGGATCGCTGATGGTGGGCAACACATCACAGTAGACACGCAACTCCAGGGCACGCTCGATGTGCCCGTCCGGCGACAGGTTATCGACATTGAGCCCGTACCGTTCCTCGAGCATGGAGAGGTCGGCACCATGGGCTTCAAGTGCCTGCAATGTATAGATAAATCCGAGAATGGCACGTTTGCTCATGGGGGTATCTCATGGGGTGGACGGAATCTGCGCGGCCGAATTCATCAAGTGTGGGAATAAAGGGTTAATTCGTCAATGGCTTCGACCGCTGAATAAAATCTTATTAGGCTAATAAATACACAACCATTCCATTGATCCATGTCAAGTTATGGCCCCTTTTGGTAGGCATTGGCCGAAAATATTAATTCAAGAGGGGTTTACAACCTGTTCCCTGTGTCAGAATGGCGTCTATAGTGACTCCATCGACAAAACACACTACATCAAAAACAAGATCGCAGAGGTGAAGCATGACCAGTCGGGCCCCCATTAACCCCAACACCAAACATGTGGATGTCGTCATTGCCGGAGCCGGCTTTGGTGGCTTGTGCATGGCCATCAAACTGAAGGAAGCGGGCAACGAGAACTTTGTTGTGTTGGAGAAGGGCCAGGATGTGGGCGGTACCTGGCGCGATAACAGCTATCCCGGTTGTGCCTGTGATGTGCAATCCCACATGTATTCCTATTCCTTTGCACCCAAACACGACTGGTCCAAGCGCTATGCGCCCTGGAACGAGATTCAACAATACATTCTGGATACCACCGAGCAATACGGTATTCGTCCCTTCTGCCGTTTTGGCGTGGAAGTCAATTCAGCGGTGTTTGATGAGGACACCGGCACCTGGACCGTCGGCACGGCCAACGGTGATACTTATGTATGCAATCATTTCGTGTTGGCTTCAGGCCCGCTGCATGTGCCGCAGGTGCCCAACATCAAGGGGCTGGATACCTTCAAGGGCAAGCTGTTCCATTCAGCCCAGTGGGATCACGATTACGACCTCAAAGGCAAAACCGTGGTGTCCATCGGCACCGGTGGCAGTGCCATTCAGTACTGCCCGGAAATTGCCCCCGAGGTAAAACAACTCTACGTTATGCAGCGCTCTCCGGCCTGGGTGATTCCGCGGGATGAACGGAAGTATTTGGGGCTGGAAAAGTCCATTTTCAAAAACGTCCCCGGCGCGCGCTTGTTACACCGCTATCGCCTGTACTGGACCAACGAATCCCGCGTCTGGCCCATCTTCAATCCGGTGTTGGCCAAGGGTCTGAGCAAGCTGGCCAAAGCGTTTATCAAACTGCAGGTGAAAGATCCGGTGGTGGCGGAAAAACTGACCCCGGATTATGTCTTGGGCTGCAAACGTATTTTGATTTCCAATAAATATTTCCCCATGTTCAATCGTGACAATGTGGAGTTGGTCACCGATGGCATCCGGGAAATCAAAGAGCACAGTGTGATCACGGCAGACGGTAAAGAGCGCCAGGCAGACTGCATTATTCTGGGTACCGGTTTCATTACCGATCCCCGTATTTACATGAAGAACTTTCCGGTGGTGGGGCTGGGTGGCCGCAGCCTGGGTGAAGACTGGAAAGAAAACGTGGAGTGTTACTATGGCACGGCCGCTTCCGGTTACCCCAACCTGTGGCAATTGGTGGGGCCCAATTCTGGCCTGGGCCACAATTCCATTATTTTTATGATTGAAGCGCAGGTGCATTACATTCTGGAAAGCATGAAGCTGCTGCAGAAAAAAGGCGCCGATTATATGGATGTAAAAGCCGACGTGCAGACCGAGTTCAATGATGCTCTGCAGGAACAGATTAAAACCACTGTGTGGGGCACCGGTTGTCAAAGCTGGTACCAGGATGCCGGTGGCCGCAACTTTGCCATCTGGCCCAAGTCCACCTGGCGATTCTGGTTGGAAACGTTTCGAGTGAAGGCGTCGGATTACCGTTTCTATGCCCGCAAAACCGTGAAGGACAAAACCGAGGCGGAAGCGGCGGCCTGAAGCTGATCAACTCTTATTGCAAGTCCGTTTATTGAAAGCCCTGTTCTGATCGTTGCCTCCCCCTTCCGGGGGAGGCTTTTTGGGGCCTGATCATCACTGGGGCAGTACCCGGCCCGGGCTTTAATTTAATCTAGTAAGCGTCATCTTCCGTACGCACTGTCACCTGAATATCGCCTTCCTTATCCACCACGGTGTGGAACACAATGGGCCGACAACAGACCTGGCAATCCTCGATATACTCCTGGTCCGCTTCTGATGGATCCAGCAATACACTCAAATACTCCCCACAATAGGGGCAGGTGATCTCGGTTTCCTGCAGCGCATTCATGAGTTGACCTCCTGTGTTGCCCTGGGTTGGTGATGTAAGGCTTTCCATTGGGATTCCCTTACCGGTTTGTTGGCCACATTCAGCCATTAATAATTCCATCAATGACAACCAGTTACAATAATTCAACCCAGCACAACACAATATCGCTATAGTATGCGAAAAGTAAGCGTATTCTGGTTGTATTAAGTCCGTCTGAAATCTGAAAAAAAGTAAGCACGGAAGCTTAGAAAACGATAAAACGAAAACAAGAATTCGGGGATAGAGATGTCGTTCAAGAAGCATGCTGCGGCCGCCTTGGGATTGGCCACTTGGGTAGCGTTGGGAGTATTGTCTGCAAGTACTTTGTCTGCTTGTAAATCAACCACCTCCAGTAACGTTGCCATGAAAATGAATGTAGCCGGTACGGATGCGTCGGTGAACAGCGCCACCACCAATTCACCCACAGCAGGAAACTTCTACACCAATGGCTTTCCCACGGATCTGCGCCTGAACGCCGATGGCAGCATCGACATCGATGACTTTCCGCGCCGCTTCCATATTCTCACCAACACCTATGTCAATGGGATCCGCAAGTACATCAATATCGGCGGCTACCATACGGTATCACCGATTTATATCCCCTTTACCGGTGCCATTGATGTGACCGGCCTGCCCCAGTGGGGCCTGGATTACGCCACTGCGGAGTCACCCATTCAGGTGGTGGATGTGGATCCGGGTTCACCTGAATACGGTCGCCGCTTCCCGCTGGAAGTGACCATGACGGAAAAAGCGGATTCCTACCGGCCCATGGATTTACTGCAGATTATGCCCACCCTGGGTGTTAACCTGCGCCCCAATACCACCTACGCGGCGTTTGTCACCGATCAGGTGCCGCTGCCTGCAGGCAACACCATCGAACAGAACGGACAGCTGGCGGGCCTGCTGGACCCGGCACAGGCTGAGATGCCCCTGCCGACCCGAGCCATCGAGGTGTATGCGCCGCTGCGTGATTACATGGCGCAACAGGGCATGGCCCCGGCCAGTATCATTGGCGCCACGGTGTGGACCACCGGCGATCCTACGGTCAAAATTCGCAAAGGCGCCGAGTACGCCGCCTCGCTGCCCATCGCACCGGCCACTGAGATGACGCTGCTGGAAGAGTTTCCGGAGTATTGTGTGGTGCAGGGGTTTGTTGAGATTCCCGGTTTCCAGCGCGGCATTACGCCTTACATTCTTAGCGGCGGCCAGGTGGAATGGGATGAAAATGGCAATCCCATCCAGCAGTACACCCGCAACGCCGAATTTGTTGTCACCATTCCCAAAACCCAGCCCATGCCGGCCGCCGGCTTCCCCATGCTGTTCTACCATCACGGTGCCGGCGGTAATGCCGAGCAGGTGTTCACGCGGGGCAAGTACCTGCGCACCGCCATCGACATCGTTGTGCCCTACAAGGTGCTGGAGCGCGGTGCCGGGCCTTCACAGATTGCCGCAGAGCGCGGTTGGGCCAGTTCCGGCTTCGGTGGCCATATGTCACTGGATCATCTGGGCCTGGTATTGGGCTTTGGTATGTTCGGCTATAACGTTTTTAATCCGGTGGCGCTGCACAACAACTATTACCAGATGGTGTGGGAACGGACCTATTTCCGCCGTTTTCTTAATCAACTGGAAGTGGATCCGGCGCTGTGTCCGGCTGCGGATACCGCAGGTGCCCCCGCATTCCGCATCAACCCGGATATGCAGATGTTGATGGGGCAGTCACTGGGCAACTGGACTTCCAGTTTGCAACTGGCAGCGGACCCTGACCCGTTTGAAGGTGTGTTGTTTACCGGCATGTCCGGCACCTGGATCAAACTGTTTACCGACAGCGCCAAGTTCCGCCTGGCCATGTCAGCGGGGGTGGTGAATCTGTTGCCCGGCCAGGAACTGGATGAAGCGCATCCCTTCCTGATGTTGATGGAGTGGCTGATGGGGGGTGCTGATGTAGTGCCTCATATGGACACTATTTTGCGATACCCCCTGAAAGAAGCACCTCATGTGCTGGCCATCTCCGGCATCAACGATGGCGGTAGCGCCGAGCCCACCCAGCGACCACATATGCTGGCGGTGGGAGTGGATCTGGCGGGCCCGGATCTGGGTGATACCTACGACACCACGTTGTTCCCCCATCTTGAAATCGGTGGCGCCACTCAGTTGCCCTACCCGGTGGTGAATAACGTGGAGGTACCCGGCCAGGGGCCACGTACTGCGGTAGTGGTGCGCTACGAGAATTATGTCCTGCCGGATAGAAATGGCCACCATGTGACCTTCGATCTGGAAGAAACCAAGCACCAATACGGATGTTTTATGGAGCACCTGGCACAAGGCCGCGCCCCGGTAGTGGGTGAAGGCTGGCAGCAGGGCGGGCCCTGCCTATAGGGATAAACCGCCGCTGTTTCTGATGCCGGGTTACGCACACTGGGGGCAGTAGTATGAGATCAACAGGGATGAAATGGCCGGCGCTGTTGGCGCTGGCCTTGGTATTGGCAGCCTGTGGCGGCTCGGATGTGCGCCCGGTGGAAATGAAAATGGATCTGAGCGGAGGTAATCCGTACAGCAGCCCCACGCTGAACTCATTCAATGACGGCCGTTTCTTCCACAATGGTTTTCCCACGGATCTCAGGCGTTCAGCACAGACCGGTCGCATAGACCTGTCTGATTTCCCCCGCCGTTTGCATCCGTTCACCGCCCTTTACCTGGATGCCATCCAAAACCGCATCCGGCCCACGGGCTACCCCACGGTAATGCCCGTGTATCTGCCCCTGACCGGGCCTGTGGACGTGGCGGCGCTGCCCGGTGCCGACCGTGATTACACACTGGCGTCTGCCCCCATTCAAGTGGTGGATGTGGATGCCGATTCCGTGGAATTCGGGCGCCGCTTTCCGCTGCAGGTGAGCCTCACCACGCGGGTGGATCCCTACCGTCCTGCCGACCTGTTGCAGATTTTACCCACCTTGGGTGTCACGTTGCGCCCCAACACCACCTATGCCGCGTTTGTGACGGCGGCCGCACCGTTGCGTTCGGGTTATACCTGGCAACAGAATCGGCAGCTGGAAGCGTTACTCAGCCCGGGTTTAACCAATACCGGGGTACCGCAACAAGCCAGGGAGCGTTTTGCACAACTGCGCGCCTATCTGCAACAACAGGGCATTGCTGCGCAACAGGTGATGGCGGCTACGGTGTGGACCACCGGGGACCCGACCCAGCCGCTGCGACAGGGCGCGCAATACGTTTCAACCCTGCCTGCGGCTGCCCCCACTGATCTGCGTTTGCTGAGCGAATACCCGGATTACTGCATTATCGAAGGCAGTGTGCAAATTCCGGGCTTCCAGAAAGGCATTGCGCCCTATCTTCTGGTGAGTGGGGACATTGAGTGGAACGCATCCGGCGAGCCGGTGCAACAGTACACCCGTGATGGGTCATTTGTGGTGACCATTCCCAAAAACCAGACCATGCCGGCGGCCGGCTTTCCCATGTTGTTTTACCATCACGGTGCCGGCGGCGATGCCGATCAGGTGTACACGCGGGGAAAATACCTGGGCACCGGAGTGGACATCATTGACGAGACTCTCACCCCGTCCATCAAAGAGGTGGGCAATGGGCCATCCCAGATCGCCGCCGAGCGGGGTTGGGCCAGTGCGGGTTTTGGCGGCCATCTCGGGGTTGATCATATGGGGGTGATTCTGGGCTTTGGAACCTTTCCCTATAACCTCTATAACCCGGTGGCGATGTTGAACAGCTACCACCAGATGGTATGGGAACGGGTGTATTTCCGCCGGGTGCTCAACCAGCTGGAGCTGCCATCGGAATTGTGTCCGGAAGCGATTCCCAATCCGGTGGTCAATGGCTTTCGGTTCGATGCCGATCACTATGTGGTGATGGGGCAATCGCTGGGCAACTGGACTGCGAGCTTGCAGATGGCGGTTGATCCGGATCCTTTTGCCGGAGCCGTGTTGACCGGTGTGGCAGGTACCTGGATTCGCCTGATGAGCAATCGTGACGAATTAAAACTGGCCATCTCCACCGGCGTTATTAATCAATTGCCCATTAACCCCATCGACGATACCAACCCCTTCATGATGCTGCTGGAATGGACGCTGGCTGGAGTGGACCCGGTGGTGCACATGGATTCGGTGTTGAAAAACCCTGTGAAACCGGCGCCCCATATCCTGGCGGTTTCCGGCATTAATGATGAAGGCGGCTATGAACCCACGCAACGGCCGTTGCTGATGGCACTGGGGCTGGACCTGGCGGGCCCCGACCTGGGCGACGATTACGACAGTACCTTGTTCCCCCACATGGCCATTGCCGGTAGCCGGGCATTACCTTACCCGGTGCGGGCAAATGCAGCGGTACCGGGGCAAGGCAATCGCACCGCGGTGGTGGTGCGCTACGAGAACACCCATCGGCCCGATGGTGACGGACATCATGTGGCCTTTGATCTGGATGCGCCCAAGCATCAGTACGGTTGCCTGTTGCAGTATCTGGCACAGGATCTTGCCCCCTGGGTGGGTGAAGGCTGGCAGCAGGGCGGCCCCTGTCTCTAGCCCGCACTGACCTCACATACCTTATCCCGCTGGCTATTATCCTTATGTCCACCTACAGTAGTGGCAACAGGGATCACCCGGCCAGCGCCAAGTCTGAGCACGCGCAAATTTTCATGACTCGAAATGGCGCATGCGATCGTTATAGAGCCTCGATTTCCTGCAGACGGGTCGGCCTGTTTGACTGGCACGGAACTTGCGCTTGGTAGTCGTGCCAAGTGTTGTGCCACGGTAGTACAGCCAAGTAGAGGGCGAAGTTTTGCTGTCATCGGCAGGTCGCTTCGTGATATTAACCTCGCCATGCGTACCATTTCGTTGCAAGGATTGTTATGTCCATTCGAGTTGCCATTCGTCATCACACCAAATACACCTATGATCGCAATGTAAAGCTGTTTCCCCATGTGTTTCGTTTGCGCCCGGCGGTTCACAGCCGGACGCCCATCGAGGGCTATTCGCTCAAAATCAAACCGGAAAATCACTTCATCAACTGGCAACAGGATCCATTTGGCAATTTTATGGCCAGGGTTGTGTTCCCCGAGCCGGCCACGGAACTGCAGGTGGATGTAGAGGTGATCGCCAATCTGAAGGTGATCAACCCTTTCGACTTTTTTCTGGAAGAGTACGCCCACGATTATCCGTTCGAGTATGAAAAACAGCTGGGTAAAGAATTGGTGCCCTATCTGGAGGTCAAGGAACAGGGTCCACGCCTGCTGGAATGGCTGGAAAAGGTGGATCGTTCCGAGCGTAACATCGTGGATTTCCTGGTGGAGCTGAATCAGCTGCTGTTCAAGGACATTGAATACTCCATCCGCATGGAGCCCGGGGTGCAGACCTGTGAGGAAACGCTCGAACGCAAGATCGGTTCGTGCCGGGATTCGGCGTATCTTCTGGTGCAGATTCTGCGTCACCTGGGATTGGCGGCGCGCTTTGTTTCCGGTTACCTGGTGCAGCTCAAGCCCGACGTGAAATCCCTGGATGGTCCGTCCGGCCCGGAAGCGGATTTCACCGACCTCCACGCCTGGACCGAAGTCTACGTGCCCGGCGCCGGTTGGATCGGGCTTGATCCCACCTCGGGCTTGTTTGCCGGCGAGGGTCATATCCCCCTGGCCTGCACGCCGGACCCGGTGAGCGCAGCGCCGGTGACTGGCGCCACCGGCAAGTGCGAGGTGGAATTCGAATTTGAAAACCGGGTGGACCGTATTCATGAAGATCCCCGGGTGACCAAACCCTACACCGAAGACCAGTGGCAGAATATTCAGGCGCTGGGTTATCAGGTGGATGAAGAACTGATGGCCAATGATGTGCGTCTCACCATGGGGGGTGAACCCACCTTCGTGTCGGTGGACGATATGGAATCGCCGGAGTGGAATACCACGGCAGACAGCCCGCAGAAACGGGCGTTGGCCCACAATCTGTTTTTGGCCATGCAGGATCATTTTGCCGCCGGTGGCATCAAGCATTACGGTCAGGGTAAGTGGTATCCGGGGGAACCGCTGCCCCGTTGGCAGTATGCCTGTTACTGGCGCAAGGACAGCCACTCCCTGTGGCATTATCCTAATCTGCTGGCCGACCCCAATCGTGATTACGGTTTTGCCGTGGACGATGCGCAACGTTTTATGGTGGCCCTGTGCAAACGCCTGCGGCTGCCGGATCGTTTCGTCTTGCCGGCCTACGAAGACGCCATTTACTACCTCTGGCAGGAAGGCAATCTACCGGACCAGTTCGATCCGTTGGAGCATGACCTGAAGCTGGATGCAGAGCGCAAGCGCCTGCTGGCCCATTTGCAGCGTGGCCTGGATCAGCCGGTGGGGTTTGTGTTGCCCATGAACTGGGATTGGCACCAGCAGGCCTGGCACAGCTGTACCTGGAGCTTCCGCCGTGGCCATCTGCATCTGGTGCCCGGGGATTCCGCCATCGGCATGCGCCTGCCGCTGGAAGTGATCAACTGGTTGCCGGCGGACAAACGCGAGCATCATCAGCCCATCAGCTTGTTTGAATCGGCCCCGGCCCTGCCTTATTACCCCCCCAATCTGGCGCCCATCGAATACGCCCAGAACGATGAAGTGAACGAAACCGAATCCTTTGTGCAGACCGCTCTGTGTGCCGAAGTACGGGACGGTTGCCTGTATGTGTTCCTGCCGCCGCTCACCCACGGCGATCAGTTTATCCAGTTGATTGCCGCCATTGAATCCAGCGCCCATGAGCTGAACATGCCGCTGGTGCTGGAAGGCTATGAACCGCCCAAGGACAACCGGCTGGAGAAATTCATGGTGACCCCGGACCCCGGCGTTATCGAGGTGAACGTGCATCCGGTCCATACCTGGGATGAACTGCAACAGAACACCCAGGATCTGTACGAGATGGCCCACCGCTGCCGCCTGGGTACCGAGAAATTTATGGTGGACGGCCGCCATGCCGGCACCGGCGGCGGCAATCACGTCACCATGGGCGGGGCCACCCCGGTGGACTCCCCATTGCTGCGGCGCCCGGATGTGTTGCGCAGCCTGATTACGTTCTGGCAGCATCACCCGGGCCTGTCCTACCTGTTTTCCGGGCTGTTTATCGGCCCCACCAGCCAGGCGCCGCGGGTGGACGAGGGCCGTAACGAAAGTCTGTACGAGCTGGAGATCGCCTTTGGCCAGATGCCCAAGGGGGATGTGGCCATGCCCTGGCTGGTGGACCGCCTGCTGCGTAACCTGCTGGTGGATATCTCCGGTAACACCCACCGTTCCGAGTTTTGTATCGACAAGCTCTATTCGCCGGATTCTGCCTCCGGCCGCCTGGGGATTCTGGAGTTCAGGGCCTTTGAAATGCCGCCCCACCCCCGCATGAGCCTGGTGCAGATGCTGTTGCTGCGTACCTTGTTGATGATGTTCTGGAAGCAGCCCTATGAGCATCGCCTGGTGCGCTGGGGCACCGAGTTGCATGACCGCTTTATGCTGCCCCATTATGTCTGGGAGGATCTGCGTAATGTGTGTGAATTCATGCAGTTGCAAGGCTACCCATTCCAGTTGGAGTGGCTGGAGCCGTTTTTGGAATTCCGCTTCCCCCATTATGGCCGGGTGAACATCCGGGATATCCAGATTGAGCTGCAAACCGCCATCGAGCCCTGGCACGTGATGGGTGAGGAGGTCTCCCGCAGCGGCACCTCCCGCTTTGTGGATTCTTCGGTGGAACGCATGCAGGTGCGCCTCAGTGGCCTCAGCGAAGGGCGCTATGTGCTGATGTGCAACGGCCGCCGGGTACCGCTCAAGTTCACCGGCACCCACGGCGAGTACGTGGCCGGTATTCGCTATCGCGCCTGGCAGCCACCCTCCGCCCTGCACCCCACCATTGGTGTGCATTCGCCCTTGGTGTTTGATCTGATCGACACCTTCAACGGCCGATCCATCGGGGGTTGTACCTACCATGTGCATCACGCCGGCGGGCGCAGCTACGATACCTTCCCGGTCAACGCCTATGAGGCGGAAGGGCGCCGTATCAGCCGTTTCTGGAGCCACGGACACACCCAGGGGCCGATCACGGTGCCGCCCGAGGTGCGTCCCTTCATGCACAGTGAAGACCGATTCTACCCCCACGGCAGTGCCGTAGGCCCCATGCAACCACCGGCCGAAGAGGTGAATCGGGAGTACCCTTATACCCTGGATTTGCGCCGGCCACTGCGCACGCTCTCCTGAAACCGTTATACTCACGGCTGATAACGGGCGAAGGGTGCAAATCAAGGCTGTATGGCAACCAACACAGAAGAAAAGAAAACTGCGGAACCGGCCCCGAGCCTGGAGCAGATATTGGAGCATTATCCGCGTAACCTGAGTGGATACGACGAGATGTGGGCGAAGGGTGGCGCCGTCAACCCGCACTGGCGCCGGCTCATGAAGGATCTCACCAATCTGGGGGATACCGAGCTGGAACGCCGTCGTACCGATGCCCGCCGCCTGTTGCGGGAAAACGGTGTGACCTACCACATCTACAGTGATCCCAAGGGACAAAAACGGACCTGGCAGCTGGATCCGGTGCCCCTGTTGATCAACAGTCAGGACTGGGCCGCCATCAGTGTGGGGCTGAAACAGCGGGCACGGCTGCTGGATATGATCCTGCGTGATATATACGGCCCGCGCCGGTTGATCAAGGAAGGCCTGATTCCGGCGGAGCTGATCTACGCCCAGCAGGGCTTCCTGCGGGCCTGCGATCAGGTGCAGGTGAAGGATCTGCCTCACCTGTTGCTTTACGCCGCCGATCTGGCCCGGGGCCCCGATGGCCGCATGTGGGTAATCGGTGACCGCAGCCAGGCACCGTCCGGCGCCGGTTATGCGCTGGAAACCCGCATGGCCATGACCCGGGTGATGGCCGAAGAATTCCGCCGTACCCAGGTGCACCGTTTATCCATTTTCTTTCGCCACCTGCGCAGCATGCTGGCCAGTCTGCTACCCCACCGCAAAGACGATCCACGGGTGGTGATCCTGACCCCCGGCCCGCACAACGAAACCTATTTTGAGCACGCCTATCTGGCCTCCTACCTGGGTTACAGCCTGGTGCAGGGGGATGACCTCACCGTGCGCGGCGGCAAGGTATGGATGAAATCCCTGGATGGCCTCAAACAGGTGGACATCATCGTGCGGCGGGTGGATGACACCTTCTGTGATCCGCTGGAGTTGCGGGAAGATTCCCATCTGGGGGTGCCCGGCCTGCTGCAGGCCGCGCGCCTGGGCAATGTCATCATCGCCAATCCACTGGGTTCCAGTATTCTGGAAAGCCCCGCGCTGATGCCGTTTCTGCCCAATATCGCCAAACACTGGTTGGGGGAAGACATCCTCCTGCCTTCCGCCGCCACCTGGTGGTGCGGGCAAAAGAAAGAGCGTGATTATGTGCTGGCCAATCTGAAAAGCCTGGTTATCAAGCCCATTGACCGGCGCGGGCCCTCGGTGTTCGGTTCCCAGCTCAACGACAAGCAACTGCTAGAACTGCGCGACCGCATCAACCATGCCCCTTACCGGTTTGTGGGGCAGCAGGTCCTGAGTTGTTCCACCGCGCCGTCCCTGCGCAACGGCAAGCTGGTGCCCAGGCGGGTGCTGCTGCGCACCTACCTCACCGCCCACCAGGGGGACTACGATGTTATGCCCGGCGGCTTGACCCGGGTGGCGCAGGATGAAGATGTTCTGTTTGTCACCAACCAGACCGGCGGCTTGTCCAAGGATACCTGGATACTGGCGGACAAGCCGGTGCATCAGGCCAGCCTCTGGCCCAGTATCCGGCATATGGAAAGCCTGATGACCGGCGAGGGTGTGTTGCCTTCGCGCTCTGGGGAAAACCTGTTTTGGGTGGGGCGCTACACGGAACGGGCAGAGGGGTTGCTGCGGCTGATCCGCACCGTGCTCAACAAGCTGGCGGATTATGACGACTACCGGGACGAGTCGGATCAGGTGGTATTGCAGCATTTGCTGGAATCCCTGACCCACTTTACCTGGGTTTATCCCGGGTTTACCGGCGAAGAGGCGGCGGAAAAACTGCAGAGCCCGCGCCTTCACATTATGGATATGGTGCTCAACAAAGAGCACCGCAGCAGCCTCATCGGCACCCTCAATGCCCTGCTGCAGAGCGCCTACAATGTGCGTGACCTGTGGTCGGTGGATACCTGGCGGGTAGTGGATGACATCGATGAAAACCTGCAGTATCTGAGCTCCAACAAAACCCGCTTCTCGGTGTTGCAAACGGAGTTGGACAGCTTGCTGGCGTCACTGATGGCCTTTACCGCACAGACCCAGGAGAGCTTGCCTCATGAGCACGGCTGGTACCTGCTCAACATCGGCCGCCGGCTGGAACGGGCCCTGCAACTGATTACCTTTGTGCGTACCTGTTTTGTGCGCTATTCCGGGGAAGTGCCGGAGCACCTGATGCTGGAAGCCACCCTGGTGAACCACGAAAGCCTGATCACCCATCGTCGGCGCTATCGCTCGGTACAGCATATGTTTACGGTCCTGGATCTGATGTTGTTGGACACCCGCCATCCCCGTTCCCTGGCGTATCAGGTGGATAAAATCATGGCTCTCATGGCGGAGCTGCCCCAACTCACCCCGTCTCACCATTTGAGCCGCGAGCAGCGTTTGATTCTGCAGGCCAGTACCGAGATCAAGCTGGCGGAAGTGGAGAAACTGGCCAACATCAGTGATGAGCAGGGTAGTCGCCGCTCGCTGGCCAAACTGCTGGACAGCGTGGAGCGGCGGTTGGAGAAAGTCTCTGAACTGCTGCATCAGAAATACTTCACCCATACCCAGAGCGCCCGTCAGCTGGCTCCCACCAAGCTGGAGCTGCCGGCATGAAGTACCGCATCAAGCACACCACCCATTACCAGTACAGCGCCTCGGTCAGTATGTGCTTTAACGAGGCGCGCATGTCGCCCGTGAACAGTGCGCACCAAACCTGTGCGCGCAATCGGTTCGTCATACACCCTGCACCAGAATCGCTCCACAAGCGCTTTGATTACTTTGGCAACCAGGTCACCAGTTTCGATATTCTCCAGCCCCACAAGGAGTTATCGGTTACGGTTTACAGTGAAGTGCAGGTGCTGGATCACAGCCAGCAGGGCCTGTTTTCGGCCGATTACCCCTGGGAATTCGTACGTGACAGCCTGCGCAGCAGCACTGACCCGGAGCAAATCACCGTGCGGGAGTACATTTTACCGTCGCCGCTGATCCCGGTGTTTGATGAGGTGGCGGCCTACGCCGAGGAATCGTTCAAGCCCGGCCGGCCGGTGCTGGAAGCCATTCGTGATCTGGTGGAACGGATATACAAGGACTTCAAATACGATCCCGGTTTTTCCACCATCAGCACACCCTTGCACACGGTGATGAAGCACCGCCGTGGCGTGTGCCAGGATTTTGCTCATTTGGCCATTGCCTGCATTCGGGCCACGGGACTGGCCGCCGGCTACGTTAGCGGCTATCTTGAAACACTACCGCCACCCGGACAGGAAAAGCTGGAAGGCGCGGACGCCTCCCATGCCTGGTTTGCTGTGTATATGTTGGATTACGGTTGGATGCATTTCGATCCCACCAACAACATGCTGGCCAGTGACCAGCACATTACCCTGGCCTTTGGCAGAGATTTTGCAGATGTCACTCCATTAAAAGGGGTGATATACGGCGGTGACGATCACGAACTGAAAGTGTCCGTGGATGTACGTCGAATTGAAGAATAAACGCTCTAACCCCAAATGCATTTTGCACTAGATAAGAAGCGATTATATGTCTGTAAGCTGGAACGAGTACGACCCAGGCAAGTTCTTCGACGAATTGATTAAAACCAAGGGTAAGCCCAGGAAATACGCCAAAAACCTGGCCAAGTATCTGGCCGATCACAGCGACGAAGAGCTGGAAACCCGCAAGGCGGTGGCGGAACTGTCCATTAAGGAGATGGGCATCACCTTCACCGTCTATACCGAAGAAGAAGGCTCCATTGACCGTTCCTGGCCCTTCGATATCCTGCCCCGCATGATTCCGAAATCGGAATGGGACAAGATCGAGCTGGGCCTGAAGCAGCGGGTCAAGGCACTCAATCTGTTCATCAATGATATCTATCACGAACAGAAAATCATCAAAGATAACGTCTTCCCCAAAGAGCTGTTGGCCAACTCGGTGAACTTTCGCAAGGAGTGCGTGGGGGTGTCACCGCCTCTGGATATCTGGGCCCACATTTGCGGATCGGATCTGGTGCGCGACAGCGACGGTACCATGTATGTGCTGGAGGATAACCTGCGGGTGCCGTCCGGCGTGTCTTACATGCTGGAAAACCGCTCTGTGATGAAGCGGGTGTTTCCGGAATTATTCGAAAGCTACAACATCCAGCCGGTGGACGATTACTGCTCGCAACTGTTTGACATGCTGGCATCCCTGTCGCCGCGCCCGGCGGACTATCCGGAAGTGGTGGTGCTGACGCCGGGTATCTTCAATTCCGCCTATTTCGAGCATTCCTACCTGGCGCAGCAAATGGGCTGCGAGCTGGTGGAGGGCCGGGATCTGGTGGTGCAGGATGACGATTGCGTGTACATGCGCACCGTGGAAGGCCTGCAGCGGGTGGATGTGATCTACCGCCGTATCGACGACCTGTTCCTGGATCCGGAGGCGTTTCACCCGGATTCCATGCTGGGGGTGCCGGGGCTCATGCGGGCCTGGAAAAAAGGCAAGGTGGCCCTGGCCAATGCACCGGGTGCCGGCGTGGCGGACGACAAGGTGGTATACGCCTTTGTGCCTGAAATCATCAAATACTACCTGGGCGAAGAGGTGTTGCTGCCCAACGTGCCCACCTACCGGTGCATGTTCCAGGATGAACAGGATTACGTATTGCAGCATCTGGATGAACTGGTGGTGAAACCGGCCAATGAGTCCGGTGGTTACGGTATGATGATCGGCCCCATGGCCAGCAAGAAAGAACGGGAAAAATTCGCCCACTTAATCAAGAAAGATCCCCGTAATTACATTGCGCAGCCTACCCTGGGGTTGTCCACGGTTCCCACCTTTGTGGATCACGCCGTGGAACCCCGGCACGTGGATTTGCGCCCCTTTATCCTGAGTGGCGACACTACCTCGGTCACCATGGGCGGATTAACCCGGGTGGCCCTGCGTAAAGGCTCGCTGGTGGTCAACTCCTCCCAGGGGGGTGGCAGCAAAGACACCTGGATTGTGGAGGAGGAAGCCTGATGCTGGCTCGAGTCGCTGAAACCCTGTACTGGATGGCCCGTTACATGGAGCGGGCGGAAAACATGGCGCGCCTGATCAACGTTAATGCCAACCTGATTCTGGATATCCCGAAAAAGACTGTACTGGGCTGGGAGCCGTTGATCGATATTACCGGCACCCGGGAAATCTATGTGGAGCGTCACAACAATTTTGAAGAGCGCTCGGTGATGAAATACCTGATCAGCGATGCCGACAGCCCGGTTTCCATCGCCAACTCGTTGAAGTGGGCACGAGAGAACGCGCGCACCGTACGTGATGTGATTCCCCGGGAAGCCTGGGAGCAGATCAATGCCCTCAATCATTACGCCAAGGATCAGCTCAACGTGGCCATGTCCAAGCGGGGCCGCTTCAGTTATCTCAACGAAATCATTCTGCGCAGCCAGACCATCGTGGGTTTGTTGTCCGGCACCGTTAACCGGGATCAGGGCTACGTCTTCATACGCCTGGGCCGCAATCTTGAACGGGCGGACATGACCTCCCGCATCATTGATGTACGCTCTGCCAATCTGCTGACTGAAGAGAGCATGGAATTGCGCCCCTTTGAAAATATTCAATGGATGAGCGTGCTGAAATCTCTCACGGCCTATCAGATGTACCGACAGGCCATGCAGGCCCGGGTGCGGCGCAGTGATGTGGTGAAGTTCCTGTTCCAGTCCCAGCGTTTCCCCCGTGCGATCCTGTTTTGTGTTCAACAGATGGAGCGCAGTGTGCAGGCATTGCCCGATTATGAAAACAGCCTGCGCCGCATTCATCAGGCCAAACGCCTGATTCAGGGGGCGGAGCTGCACGCCTATGACCAAACCATGCTGCATGATTTTATTGATCATATCCAGATTGAGCTGAACAACATTCACCTGGCCTTGAACGAGCAGTATTTCCTCACTGGCCGCATCGAAGGGCAGGCGCAGAAACAGGCCTCCTGACCGGGCTTAAGGCCCACTCAGCCGCTTGCGAGGGCGGCTGAGTGCCGTCATTAAAGTGTCATAAATAATGGCCACATCAACGCTGGGTGGCACGATTTGGGCTAGAATTGAAACACGACCCGTGTTCCAGTTCTGCAGGCTAACAGGCATTGTATCGCTCATCACCACAAAATGTTCAACGTTCGCTGTCCACCGTAACCCTGATCCAGATGGGCATACGGGTAACGGTGGTGGTACTGGCGGTAACCCTGCTCAGCTATTGCCACATCGTGAAAACACTGGAAGACCAGACCAGCGATAAATTAAGCAAATACATTGTGGAACGGGCGCAAAAGGAAAGCATTATTTTCCAACTGGCGGAATCCAGTCAGCGCAATCTGAAAGCCGTGTTTCTGCAATCGTGGCAACATTCAAAAGACAGCGCCAATCAGCAGTTCACCCGCTACTTCACCTTGGGCGGAGATGGTGAAGTGCGTACCCATCAGCGTTGGTTTGATGGCGATTTCAATGCCGAGGGGCTGATCACGGATTCCATTTCCGGCTTTGTCAGTCCGCGGGCGCCCATAGAAGATCCTGATTTCCGTTCCCGCCTGGTGCTGTCGTTTCTGATGCTGGAGCGCTATGGCGCCAGCTACCGCAATCAGTTTGCCAATCTCTATCTGCATATGCCGGAAAACGTAAATCTGGTGTACTGGCCTGGGTTTCCCTGGGGGCTGGAAGCGAAAACCGATCTGGACATGACCCGCGAAGAATGGATGACCATTGCATTTCAGGAAAACAATCCCGGCCGTGATACCCGTTGGACCGGATTGTATTTTGATCCTACCGCCCGGAACTGGATGGTGTCCTGCGAAACACCGGTGGATTGGCAAGGCCGTCACCTGGTGACCATAGGCCACGATATTCTATTGCAGGAACTGTTCGAGCGGGTGTTCAACGACCGTATCGAAGGGGCCTACAATTTTATATTACGCAAAGACGGCCGGGTGATCGCCCACCCGGACAAGCGGGCAGAACTGGATGCCGCCAAAGGCGAACTGAACGTGCGGGATCTGGATGATCCGGAGCTGCTGTCCATCTACCAGACCTTGCTGCTAAACCACGAGCAGGGTGAGGCATCCAGTCATATATTCACCCACGCCCTCAGTGATGCATTTATTGCCCATGCCATGATTGATGGTCCGGACTGGTTCTTTGTCACGGTGTACCCCAAGGCGCTGTTGGTGGATTCTGCAAGGAGTACGGCGGAATTCATTCTGGCGGTGAGCCTGTTTTCTCTGGTGGTGGAACTGTTGATGTTGTATTTGGTGCTGCGGCGCCAGGTGATTAAACCACTGTCCCATTTTGTGTCGGTGTCCGATCGTATTGCAGAAGGGGATTTCAGCTCCGGCCAGGATACCTTGCCGGTACGGCGACGGGATGAGATTGGTTTAATGGCGCGTACCTTTCAGGCCATGACCCACAAAGTGGCCAATTATCACCGGGATCTGGAAACCTCGGTGGAAGAGCGGACCCACCAGCTGAAAACCATTACCGCGCAACTGCAACAAGCCAACACCGAGCTGGAACAGCTCACCTATACAGACGCTTTGACCCAAACCGCCAACAAGCGCCGCTTTGATGAATCGATCCACCAGGAATGGAATCGCGCTGCCCGCAATGAAACGCCGTTGGGCCTGATCATGCTGGATATCGATTACTTCAAGCGCTACAACGACACCTATGGCCACGTGCAGGGGGATGAATGCCTGCGTAAATTGGCCGCCGCGGTGATGCAATGGGCCAATCGATCCGGTGAATTGGTGGCGCGGGTGGGAGGCGAAGAGTTCGCTGTGTTGTTGCCCAATGTATCCATGGAAGATCTGCATCAGGCCGGGGAACATATTCTGCAAACCGTGCGCAGCCTGAACATAGAACACAAGGATTCCCCCATCGCCGATCACGTAACGGTAAGCCTGGGCCTGGCCATTTGTATTCCCGGCCCGGCGCAATCACCCAAAGAGCTGATCAAAGCGGCGGACGATGCGTTGTATCGGGCCAAGCATCAGGGCCGTAATCGAGCGGCGGAATAAAATCTGTTGCTGGGGAAAATTCCTGTGTACCATTCATGGCGGAACCAGTATTGACAGGACGTTGACCCACAGGACACAGCACCATGGATCTTGAAATTCGAACCGCCCGCGCCGATGATGTGGGCCCCATTGCAGAATTGATGTATAGCTCCGGCTCTGACCTCTACGATTACCTTTACCGAACCGACACGCTGGATTTTTTGCGCCATGAGTTTGCCTCCGGTAAGGGTTTTGCCGGTTACCCCCAGGTTACCGTGGCAATACAGCAAGGGGAGGTGGTGGGTACCGGATGCTTTTACGATCGCAAGCACTACGATCACCTGTTGCAGGGCACCATCAAAAATATGACGGCTTATTTCGGTTATCTGGGGGTGGTGCCGGTGATGCTGCGATCACGTCACCTGAAAAGTGTCATGCGGGCACCCAAGCCCGGTGAGATTTATCTTTCCAATTTTGGTGTCAGCCCCCGCTGCCGCAGCCAGGGCATTGGCACCCGTATGATTCAGCACAAGCTGTCGCAGGCCCGTGAACAGGGCTATGAACTGTTCGGCCTGGATGTGTCCGTGGCCAACCCCCGAGGGCAGGCGTTGTACAGCCGCCTGGGATTGAAAGTGGTGAAGGAAAAATCTTTCTCCAATCCCCGGGCCGGTGTGAGCTCCGCGCGCAAGATGGAGCTGGGGTTGTTGCCTTAGCAGTGCCCCCGTTGAGTACGCGCTTAATACAAGCGTCTTATTAATTTGTCAGGTGTTGAACAATTCTGGAAACTGACAAAGCCAGAAGCCAGTTACATTTTTTAAAGAAAACCTAAACACACTTGTAAAGAAACGCTGCTATTATTCTGGGTGCTGTACATGTGATTCAAAACATATTCAGAGGCAACTTCAGCGTTTCGATGAAGTGCTGTTTTCACAATAGGTCTCTATCTGGTTATAAAGTGGATGTAGTATGTGTGGGATCACAAAAGCGCTTTTTCCTCCTATGAGGAAGGCGATTGGGGATTATTGAAACAAGTTTGGGGCCCAGATGGATCTGGCTATTCTGCTTGTGGAACTTCCGAAATTGTAATGGATTAGTTTCAACGGATTGCTGTTGTTTATGAAGTCAGTTCTTTTTTGGGCCAGAGCACTGCTCTTGCTTTGCTGTGTGTCAGCTTTTGGGAAAGCCTTTGCAGAAGTAAGCTTGGATATCCGAACCGCGTCACCCATTGTGTCAGGGGCGGGGACGGTTGATTACATCGGCTTTGTTTCCGACTGTAGTCAGGTTTCCGAGCTGAGTGTGGGGGGTGGCAGTGAAGTGATCCTCACACTGGCCGCCAGCGATGCAGAGCGTTCGTTGCAAACCGCGCTGGGTTGTGAAGTTGCTTTCTCACTTTCGGGTTCTGACAAGTATAACCCCGGCCTTACGGTCAGTTTCGTTGACGGAGCATCCCGCTTTCATCAGGAAATGTTTGCAGAAGAGAGCATTCGTCCGGCGCTCAGCGTGGAATCCGTGGCCATTGCGGGAACAGAACAGCAGCAATTGGTGGTAACGGTCAAGGCGGTTGATGACAGCGACATAAGTTATCTGGCGTACGATATTGTCGGTTTGCGCGGATCTCAGCTGCAGCGCTTTGGCGGGGTGGTGGACCAGGCAAGAGAATCGGCCTTTGCCCGCACTGAACGGGCGGCACGTTATTTCCCGATGGAAGATACCCAGGAGTTGTTTGACCTGGTTGTACCCTTAGCCGAGACGTTATCCGCGGCGGAGATTGCCAGTGACGGTGTTGTCCTGGTGGAGGTCACCGCGGTGGACAGCAGTGGCAATCAGAGAAGCATCAGCCAGATTGCCCTGACCGGTGACAGTGTCAAAGAGGATGTTCTCGGATTGACCGTCAAACCAGAGAACCTGATCTTCAATTCCGCCCTAGAAATTGCTCAAATAATACCCAGTGTCGAATTTCAGTTCAGAGGATTAACGCCGCTACCGGGGTATGGGAGCGGTGTGACCTATGTCTCCACCGAGCCGGACTTTGTCCAGGTCACCCCGGATGGATTTGTCTATCCCATTAAGGAAACCGGCGCTACGCCGGTTTTTCTGCAGGTGAGCTACCCGGGAACCGATGCGATTCAGATCCCGGTGGAAGTCGATTATTCCAAAACCCTGGTTGGATTAACCTGGGATGGCGCCGGCGGCAGTTTCGAACTGCTGGGCCTGAACCAATACCATGGGTTGCCTGAGCTGTTCGGTGTGTTTGATGATGGCAGTACTGCGCCCCTGAACCGTTCTGTTGGGGTGGTGGTGACCCTGCCTCAGGGTTCGGAAAGCGTGCTGCGCTATGATGCCAAGAAAGGGCTGTTTGCATCATCTGAGTTACCCCAGGGGCTGCCCGTGAGTTTGAGCCTGGACCGGTATCCGGATGTGACCCTGGAAATGCCCGTGGTGGCGACGGATGTTGCCCCGGAAATCTCAATGAAAGTACCGGCCCGGGTTGAAGTGGGCAGTACCCTGGTGCTGAATGCCACCCCAACGGATGATGTGGGAATCGGCGCGGTAGAGTTTGTGCTTGACGGCAATGTGGTCGGCCGGCGTGAAGCCGCCCCATATGAGCTTTCCATCCCTCTGAGCGAGGAGCTGAAGGGGCGCACCATCTATGTGGCCGCCCGGGCCACAGACACCAAGGGCCAGTCTGCGCAAACAGAAGATTTTCCGGTTTCGGTGGTGGGGCCGAGACAGTTTGAATTCCCCGAGCACGAAATGGTATTGCCGGTGGATGGTGCCCGTATTGTGGAGGGCTCACCTTTTGTTGCTTCCATCGATATTGTGTTGGGAGAGCTGCCTGATGCTGATCCTTATAGCGGTGTATCGCGAGTTGAGTTCTATGCCGATGGGCAAAAGATCGGTGATGTCCGTTATCCGATTCTGCAGCAAAAATCCGTCAAAGTGGTTAATGAAGATACCGGCCAGGAAGAGAGCAAGCAGTATCTGGTAGAAACCTGGCGCATTAACAGTGTTGCCCCTGAAATCAGCACCGATGAAACCAGCAGGGTGGTTTCCGCCACACTGTTTGCCGGTACCAACAGTACGCAGTCTGGTGGCAAGCAGATTCGCATCGTGAAAAATTCAGCACCGGTGGCCCGGGTACTGACACCGGTCGCCGGAGCGCTTGCCACGGTGGGCCAGGTTGTGGATGTCAAGGTTGAAGCGGTGGATGACAGCCTGGCTGCCGGTACCACCATCGAGCTGATGGTCAACGGCGCTGTGGTGGATGGCACCACCTATCGGGATACGGCCCGCCGTAATGAGGGTATCTACCAGTACGCCTCCCATCAGCACGTGTTCAGTCTGCCGATTACCGAATCTATGCTGGGTCAAACCCTGGAGCTGCAAGCTCAGGTGACGGACTACCACGAAAAGCTCAGCCGGTCCGAAATTCGACGCTTGCCGGTGAAAGCAGACCAGGCACCCACCGTGGCGGTCAGTTATCCCGCTGAGGGCGCCAGCCTTGTATCCGGCCTGCCGGTGGAATTACGGGCCAACGCCAGTGATGATCTGGGTGTGTCGCGCGTGGACTTTTTTGTCAACGATCAATTGGTGGGCTCGGATTCCCGTGCACCCTTTGCCACTATCTACCAGACACCACAAAAAATTGCCAATGAACAACCGCTGGCGATCGTCGCGGTTGCCACGGACAGCGAGGGCAAAAGTGCCACCAGTGAGCCGGTCAACGTAACTCTGGGTAAAGATGAAACCGCTCCCGTACTCAACCTGGCATCACCGTTTATCGACAGCACTGATGCCGGCAGCGATGTCGCATCCGTGTTGGAAGAGTCTGAGTTCGTACTCAAAGTAACGGGGTACGATAATGTTGGCGTGGCTTCATTACGCCTGCAGGGTGTCAGAAAAGTTGATGGCCAGGGCTACGTGCTCACCGGTGATCCGGATAATAATGAGGTTCCGGCTGAAGATTTTGTGCCACAGGTCGTGCCCGGGGCATTGAATGCGTTTTCTGCCTTGAAGCTGGTTTCAGCGCCCGCCTTCAAGAACCTTGAGGGTGTTGAGTACGACAGCTACGAAGTGCGGGTAACCGCAGTGGATGAAGCCGGTAACAGCAGTCAGCTGGATATTGTGGTGGGTGTCTATGCAGATCGCGCCCCGGAGATCAAAAAGGTCTCTGCCAATAAGCCGCGTTACTTTGTTGGTGACACAATTGTTGTTGAAACCGTTGCCCAGGATGATCGTGCGGTGTCAGCGCTTACCGTTAACGCCTACATTGGTGGCGCGGCTGAACCGGCACTCACCGTGGTGAAAAATGCCGGTACCGGGCTGGCACCTGCCGCGGACTTTGTGGATCGCACGGAGCTTGACCTTGCTTCCCTGGCGTTGCCGAATACGGATGCCGACCTGCGTATTGAAGTTCAGGTGGCCGATGCCAGTGTGACACCGAAAACGTCCCAGTGGTTTGTGCTGAACAGTCAAATTCAGGCGGATCTGGAACCGCCGAAAGCGGCACTGATTTCCCCGCCCCAGGGCAGTACGCTGTATCACGGGCAAGCTAAAGTGTTTCGAATCAGGGCTATTGATAACAGCCTGTTGCAATCACTGAGTGTTACCAGCTCAGGCAGCTCGGTGCTGGCACGTAATCTTGCCGCACAAGCTACGGATCAACACGAAGAAAACTTTACCGTCACCATTCCGGACACCGGTACAGAGTTGGTATTGGAAGTATCAGCGACGGATATTTATGGCAATACTTCCCCGGTCACCAATTGGCGTTATGAGTTGTCTTCCGATTTGCCCCCAACCGTATCCATTCGCACGCCTGCAGCCGGATCACGCCTGACCGAAGGGGAAAGCATCACCCTTAATGCGTTGGTGGCGGATGATCGCAAAGTGACGGGTGTGACATTCTTTGTGCGCCTTGATGGGGCGGTGCTGCAACAGAAAACCGTTACCGGGGCGGCGTTGGCGGCACTGGTTGATGCCGGTAAGTATGTCAGCGCGGTACTTAATGTACCCACCAGGCCAGAAACCGGTGAGTTGGAAATTGGCGTAAGCGCTGTTGACTCGTCGGATCAGGTAACCACAGCGCTACTTGATATGGAGATTCTGGACGACCAGGAAGCGCCCACGGTCAGTGTGACCGACCCCAACACAGCGTTTTCGATACTGCCCGGCAATGCCTTTACGGTGGCAGGGTCCGCTGCTGACAACATATACGTGAATGCGGTGCAACCGCTTCTGGTAGCGGAAGATGGCAGTGAAATCGAGCTGGCTTGGGAGATGTTTGCCCGTAATGATCGCCAGGACGAAGTGCGGGTGGCCAATCCGGGTTCGCTGGGCAGCATTGTAGTGGCGAAACGGTTTGCTACGGAGTTCAAGGGCCGCGTCCGTATACCGGCAGAGTTCAGTCAGAATTACGGGGGGCAAACCTTTGATCTGGTGTTCCAGGCGGAAGATATGGGGGTTAATGAGGCCCGCAGCGTCGCGATCCCGATCACCATTCTGGCTGATAACGAAGGTCCGGAAGTGGTTCTGGTGACACCAGAGAAGACATTGTACGATCGTCAGTCCGCAGCGGTAAAACTGACCATAAGTGATAATGTGGCGGTGGCATCCTACTTGGTGGAACTACTGGATGATCAGGGTAACCGCTCCCAGTTGGGCAGCTTGAATGGATTAAATGAGGCGCTGTTGCAGTGGCCCTATCAAGGTGAAAACAACCAACTGAATCTTGAGCAGTATGCCCCGGTGGTGGAAGAGCGATCATTGACATTGGTGGTGACCAGCAGTGATTTGAGCGGCAACCAAACCATTCACAACGAACGGCTGGTGCTCAAACCCGACCAGGCGCCTGTGGTGTCCATTGAAAAACAGGATCCGGAGTCCAGCGTGATCAAGGGTCAGTTGGCGAAAACCCTGTTTTTGGTAGAAGACGACTATATTGTCAACAACAGAAGGAACAAGCTGTTGGCACTGTACACTTCCCTCACCGGAGTGGGTGCGGGTGGTTCGCGGGATCCCACCGGTCTGGGCAGAGAGCTTGGTGCCGACGAATATGCCAGCGCCGCCAAACCGGTTATTGCTATCAACTATCCGGAAGCGCAGGGATGGAATGGGTCGTTAGCCTACACAATTGCGGGCAATGGTAACCGGTCCCCGTATCTGGAATTTGAAGCTGGCCAGGCCTTTATTCACGCTTTGCCCGAAAATGACGAACGTATTACCGGTATTGGCCTGGTATCCGCCACCAGCGTAAGCGCCACTTATACCGTAACGCTGTATTCTGATAATGCTTGTAGTGCAGAGAAAATAACGCAAACCATTGACTCAGGCGATGGCTGGTTGGATCTGAGTAATCTGGTGGATACCAATACGGTAGCGGTAAAAATTGGTGTTGCCTCTCCCCAGGCAGGATTCCTGCAGCAACTCTGGATTAACTATAATCGCAATAAAGATTTGGGCGCCATCGCGCTGGACACCGGTTCAGTCAAAGTGGATAAGCCGGTTTCCATTACCGCAATCGTGGAAGATGGCGGATACGCCACTGCCCAGCCTGCGATTATTCACAGCGGCACGGAGTCCGAACTCAGAAAAACAGTCGCAAGAGCGGCTACTGCAGTGCCCGCACCCAATATAGAAAGCGTGCAAAAGATCAGCGTGCTGGCTCATGCCACAGATCGCATGAGCCATGAGCGAGCCGGCATCCCGTTACGCGAGTTGACACAAAAACTGTTGCTTTCCGATACCGCAGCACCGTCCATTGATATTACAACACCGCAGCCAGGTACTCCGGTTATCCCCGGGCAAAGAGTGCCCGTTGGCTTGCAGTTCTCTGATAACACCTCAGTACTTGAGAGTATCCAGTTACTGGAAGACGGTAATACGATTGCCCGCGAGCTTGGTATTGGTTATGGCCAGACATCACTGAGCATCCCTTATAACGTGCCTGCCGACTATCAGCAGCGTGAATTGCGACTGACCGTGATTGCGCGGGATCTTGCCGGCAATCTGTCAGAGTATTCCGATATCTATCCGGTGGAGGTGAATGAACCCCCCTTGCTGGATATGAAATCGTTCAGCAGTTACAAGGTGCAAGGCAAGTTCCAGACTGTACTGACCAGTCCCCAGCGATTGAACTATGGTGAGTTCTGGGTACGTGTTGGTGAAGATTTTGAGCTGAAAACCGAAAGCTCGGATGATGCCGGGCTGCAGAGTGTTGCGGTGTATCGCCTGGCTCGGGATGGTAGCTATGAAGCGGTGGAGTATCTGCAAGAGTATGACAATACCTGTCCCAATAAGCCGGTGTATACGGCCAAGAACACCATCAATATACCCTTCCTTCAGGCCCAGCCCACGGAATACAAAGTTGTAGTAACCGATACCGTGGGGCAAACCGAAACCAGAACATTCCTGGTACACCCCCTGGCCAATATGGCGCCCGAGATCCGTATCACGTCACCGGCGGATGCCCAGCAGATTGCAGCCGGCACCTTCCTGATCAAGGTGGGTGTGGTGGCATCGGACGATCGCAAACTAGTGGATGGAGATGCGCCGGCTTATGGCCAGGCGATCAAGATTCTGGCCAATGGCGTGCCGTTATCATTGGCGGGAGACCGCTTGTTTGGTGAAGCCGTCGCTGGCGGTCAGGAAGCAATCGAGCAGGCGTATGCTTCCATCTATGATGCTTTTGAGGAAAGTTACGGCCCCGATAAGGCGGATCAGTTTGGTAATCAAAACTCGCCCTATGCGGTGGGCACGAGCTATCTGTTGGCAATACCCGATGGCGTTGTGCGTGATGATGAACCGCTCACCATTACGGCTTATGTTTATGACTCGGATAATTCGGTTGGCATACACGAAATCACCATTAATGTAGCTCCCGATACCATCAAGCCTGTGCCGGTCATTACCCGGCCGGAGCTGGGCTACGGTGCGGTGGAAAATTCGGATTTCACACTGGGATTCTCCGGTTTTGACAACGTCAAGGTACAGCAGCTGGAAGTGGATATCGCTTACGGCATCAATGACACCGGTAATAATTATCAGAAGACCGCCTATCAAACAGTGCGCACGGTAAGTGACATCCCTTCCCTGGATTACCAGCCGGTGTCGACAGTGAACATTGATGCACCGGAATACCTGCAACTGCTGAATGTGCCGCGACTGCAGGTAGTGCGGGATATGTTCCCGGCGGTGGCCCTGGAAGATATACAGCGTTTTGATATTTGGGTTCGGGTCACGGCGCGTGATGTGGCCAATGAAGAATCCACTGAAATAAGTTTCCCGATCCGGGTTGATGAACGTCCGGTTATCGACATCATTGATCCGCTGGACGGTCACAAGGCGGTTGAGGAAACCCAGCTTTGGGTTAATGTGAACGCGTTTGATGACGTTGGACTGGATTACGTCAAACTGACGGCGACCTACCGTAACGGCCAAACTGCCTATGAAATGAGATTGCGTCAACCGCCGTATAATTACCTGGTTCCGATGCCGGTTTATGATCCGTCAAACGGCAGCAACAATATTGTGGATATCCAGGTGGAAGCATTGGATACCTACGGTGCGGCCTTTAACGATCCGGATAACCACACCGCATTGGAAACCATCAGCGTGGAAGTTGTGGAAGACCAACCGCCGGTTGTCACCATCGGCTATCCCAAGAATGGTGATACAGTAATCGAAGGTGATTTGATGCTGGTGCAGGTCAATGCCGTGGATGATGTGGGAATTGATCAGGTCAACCTGACTGTGGCCGGGCTGCGCGATGGTGATTACACGTTTACGGATGTGGTGGCACCGTTCGAGTTTCTGCTGGAAGTGCCCTACGGTCAGGCGGGGTATGATCTTACTCTGAGTGCTACCACCACCGAACGTCGGTTGGGTGGTGAGCCCAGGACCGTGCGCACCATTAATCCGGTGGTGGTCCAGGTATTGAAAGATACTGAGGCACCGGAAATATTGCTGTATGAGCCCCTGAGTGATGCAACCGTGGTTGAATCACGCACCCTGCCGTACCGCATGGATATTAATGACAACGTGCGAGTGGCCTCCGTCAAGTTGCAGGTGTTTGCCGAGCGTGATGGCAGCAGCGGTTTCAGCAGCTCGGAATTGATTCATGAGCGAATTCTGATAACGCCGCCTTACTGGGGCAGTATTCCCATGGGAACCATCGGCTCCTATCTGCCCGGCACTGAAACACTGCCTGACGAGTTGGATATGGAATTCCGGGTAACGGCAGTGGATGGTATTGGTAACGAAAGTGTTGACGCCCGTGCTGTGACATTGACCCGGAACCTGCCTCCGGAAGTGAGAGACATTCGATTGCTGGATTCGAGAGGGTTCAGTATGGGCGGCGCAACCGAAGTAACCGAAGGACGTGGCGTCGTGCTGGATGTGGTTGCCCGTGATCCTGAAGTCGGTGTTGATGCTGCATCCCTCTACTATGCCATTGGCGATAGTGCCGAGGCGGGCCTGGAATTTATCAAAGCTGGTGAAGATACTGCTGCTCCGTTCCAGTTCCAGTTTGAAATACCAACCGGCAAGGTCGGTCAGACTATTTTCTTTAAAGCGATGGCCAGGGATGTGGACGGCTACGAGTCAGAGGTATCGGAAATCCTGCGTAGCCTGACAATCAGTGCAGATCAGCCGCCCACTGCCAACATTGTGAAGCCGGACAACAACAGTTCGGTGGTTATTGATGGTGAAAACGTTGAAGTCTTTGTGGAAGTCTTCGATGATCTGGGGGCCGATGGTGTCGACCACGTGGTCTTTTATGTCAATGGCCAGCCAGTGATGACGGTGTTTGAGAACTACGGTTCGCAAACAGGGAACTTCGCGCAGGAGCAACTCTACCGGGCAGAACTATCGGCGCCACAAGGGGTGGATGGTTTTTATGTTCAGGCGATCGCATACGATGTTCTGGGGCAGTCCGGAGCCTCTCAAGAAGTATTGATTGGGCGAATTCGGGATACCATTGAGCCGAAGCTGAGTATCATTCAGCCTTTGAATGGCGAGATACTCACCACAGCAGAGACGGTACGCGCCGTTGTCAGCGTAGTGGACCGGGGTGACCCCATCGAAGCGGTAACCATGGACTGGTATCGTGAATACCAGGATGAAAGTGGCGCCTGGGTAGTGCTGGATTCACAGCCTCTGAATCTGTTCCGCGACGATACCCGTGAAGAAGGCGATGCCACGCCGGTGAGCGACCCTGATAATTACTACTACATCTACTGGGCCGACTTCACCGCCGGTAATATCCTGCGCAGGAGCGGTGGTCGTAATGAACGGGTCAGAGTGGTAACAACGGTTGTAACGGAAAGTCACCAGCCCACCCAAGAGGCGGTATACGAAATCGGCTTGCCGATCAGCGAACGCCGCTTTATCCAGCCCTGTGCCAGCGATGCAAGCTGTGGAGCCGGATCAACGTTACCTTATGACGTGCATTACACCGCAGTGGATCAGTTCCAGTCAGAATTGCGCGATGGTGCCTTGATTGCTGCCTGGTCTTCCGGTGATCCGATGCAACTGGAGCAGGGGCTGGGTGTTCCCGGCTCTTTACAGGGCGATCCGGGTAATGAGCCTGTGTATTCCGGCTTGATGATTTTTGATGCCGTGGATGAAACCCGCACCAACGAGGATGGCGACTACTTTATGTATTCGTCATTGCTCAACAGCGCTGCTGAAATCTTCGCCGGGCGTATTGGTGAAGTCAAAGCGGATGCCAATGTCGTGCTTGCCGCTAAATCGGGCTCCGGAAAAATTGGATCCATCGAGAACGGATTTGTTAACCAGTTGCGGGAGGAAATAACCTCCGATTGGGGCGAGGGTGCGGATGCAACGGCCGGTACCGGCAATCTTTATCTGGATAACACCGCCGGTGAATTACTCTTGTTTACCATCCAGAATGGTGATGGCCAATTTGGTATTCCTTACCTGTTGGCCGGGCGCCTGGATCTGCCTTACCCGGATGTCTACGGTATCGACCGTAAAGATGATCTGGCGTTGGTGGCAAATGGAAACGGCGGTGTTCAAGTTGTTGATATCAGCAACTTCTATGCTCCGTACAAGATAGGTTATATCAAGCCCAATGGGTTTGCCCGTGATGTGAAGATCAAAGGTAAATACGCCTTTATCGCTGCCTCTCATGAGGGATTGGTGGTTGCAGACATAACCGATCCTTCCTTACCGATAGTGGCGGTACTGGATACCCTGGGTGTTGCCAATCGATTGCACATTGTTGGCGATAAAGCCTATGTTGCGGATATGTCCGGTGATGGCCAGACATCGCAGTTTAATGTGATCGACATTCGTGACCCCTATCGTCCGCAGCTCATTGATGTTGTGTCCCTTAACCCGGCGCGCCCTGACCTGGTGTCTGACGGCGTGTACGATGTCTTCGTCTCCGGTAACCTGGCGTATGCGACGGTGCATTATTCGGATCAGGAAGATGTTCCGGCACAATCCGTGGTTGAGGTCGTTGACCTGATAAAAGTGAAACAGCCCAAGCTGGATGCCACTGTTCCGGTCATGATTCATCGCGATGCCCAGGAAGATAACTTTGCCGCCCGTGGCGTAACACTGGCGCGAGGCGCGATCCAGGTAGCAGGCAGCCGCTCCGGTATCAATCGCATAGATATGCCGGAACTGACCGTGCTGGGGCATCGCCCCGCCTATGATGAAATCGATGTAAAAACCAATGTGACCGATATACGCATTGAGCTTTCCGCAGTGCTGGCTGACGGCGTGGTGCTGTCGGACTACGTGGAAGTGCTGGAAGGGGATGAGCTTATCGGAGCGCCGGTAACAGACCGCTTCAGCATTGGTTATGAGCAGCGTAATGCTGAAGACAACCGCCGGGTTATCCGGCTGGAACTGCTGGATGGCCAGGTGCTGTTGGCCAATACCCGTTACTTTGTGAAACTTAAGGCCGGCTTGCCGCCGTTGACCGGTAATCCGCTGGGCAGTGATTACCTGTTCGGTTTCACCACGGCTGTGTCGGGCAGCGCGGATTCTCCGGATATTGTTTCCATCTGCGCCCTGGTGGATGGGCAGGAGCCAGGGACCTGCAGCGCCACAGGTGGTATTGAAGGTGGCACCGAAATCCTGATTCGCGGCTTTAACTTCTCCGATGATCCGGAATTAATCCTGGGTGGACAACCGTTGGTGGTGGAGCAGGTGGATCTGGCCGGAACCGTGGACGAATATGACCGCATTCTGGCCACCACAGTACCGAATTATCCAGGCCCCGCGGCGGTGACCGTCATCAATAAAGCAGGATTGGAAGACACCGTCATCGGCGGTTTCACCTATGTGGATACACTGCAGATCAGCTTCATTGATCCGGCGGTAGTGAACACGTTGCAGGCCGGCCAGAATGACAAGGTCAATATCGTGGGTCTGGGTTTCCATAACGGACTCACCCTGAAAGCGTATAAACACGGCCAGCCCCAGGAGTTTATTACCGACACCATCGATCAACGGCGCTTGAAGCTGCTTAGCCCTGAGCAGATGGAATGGGTTGTTCCCGATTTCAGTGGTGGTACCGGGCAGCCCTATCGTGGATTCGTCGATGTTGAGATCAGCGATGAACTGGGAAGACGTTTCGTACTGCCAAACGCTCTGTTCTATGGCCGCCTGGCGGTGAACCGAACGCTGGAAACGGAGTACGTGTTTGGCTCCAGCTTTATAAAAGATCAGATCAGTGCCTTGGAAGGGGAAAGGCCGTTCACGAACTACGTTCCGGACGCCCTGAAATTACCGCCCGGTGAAATTACCTCGCTGGCCCATGATCCCGACCTGGAAATGTTCTATGTGCTGGGGCGGGGCCTGTTGGGCCCGGGGGTAACCCAGCCCGATAAAGTCCTGGATTACAGTTATATCAAAGATTACTACGCCCCGGGATGGTTGGCGCTGGTGAAATACGAGCGTGACGATATCGGTAATGCGGCTCCGATGCATGGGTTGGGCTATTACAACCTGCCTCAGGATCTGGTGGCCATGGACCTGACCCTGACCCGGGATTATGTCTATGTCACGGCGCAGGGTTACCGCTTCCCGTTTGTGTCCACTGCCTTTGACAATCAGTCCGTGGTGCTGGTCTATGAGCGTGACAAAACCCTGCCGGATGACATCACGGAGCAACCGGAGGGTGAGGATCGAAATTACCTTTATGCGCTGCCGCTGCCGTTCAGTGATGCGCCGAGAAAAATCATCAGCAAAGATAACCTGTTGGTCGTAGGGGGTGATGAGTCGGGTGTTGTATTGTTAAGCCTGTCCAATCCAACGCGACCCACGGTGATCAGTCAGCTGAAGAAAGCACGCTTAAGCAGCGGCTCTGAAGTTACCATGAAGGTGCGGGACCTGGATGTGGTGGGTGACCAGTTACACGTCAGCTTCGTTATCAAAGCGGCCAAAGCGGGCACCTATGATGAGACATTGGCGCGCGCCATATTTGATCTCAGTAAACCGTCATTGCCGCAAATCGGCGCCAGCCAGTTGGGGCAGGACAGCGCAACACTGGATGCTGATGGCCAGCTGGCGACCGCCAATAAACAGGGCAGTGTTAACGTGTCCACGGTGCTGGATAGCAGCCGGCCGGCGTACTTGAGAAATATCGGTCAGTTCGAAGGCAACGGATTTGGTGTGCCGGGGCCTTTGTCCGGTATTGCCGCCATGTCCACCGTCAGTGCCAACCTGACCCGAGGTGGGTCCGCCAGCTTCGGGCAATTGGATTGCGAAGGCTATTATGAACCATCCCATGGCCATTACCTGGATCATCCTGGCAGTTCGAAGGACCCTGAACGTCCGGGCAGTGCAGGTGCGTATCTGTCTTTGTATGATCTGAGCCGCAATGATGAGATCCTCCTGCTGGACGCGGTATCCATTGAGCAGGGCTGCATGAAAATGTCCGGTTACGATGTCATTCGACGCGATCCGGTGCTGTACAGCGATGATGGCCTGATTGCTTTCGCGATTAACCGCAAGCCCGCCGGGGCCAATGTTCTGGTGTCCACCTTTAATCTGGTTGACACACTGATGCCGGAGCTGGTGCGCAGTACTCCCCGTAACGGCAGCCGCTATATCACCCTGGATACTCCCCTGGTACTGACATTCAGCCAGGCACTGAACCTGTCCGTTGCGGAACTGGCAGATTACGTGCAGCTGATAGAAGAAGACGGCAGTAGTGCCGGTCTGATTCAGGCTGCGGTACTGACCTTATCTGATGATCAACGCACCATCACCCTGCAACCGGGTGCGGCACTGAAAGCCAATACCAACTATCGAATTCAATTGAGTGGTGTTTTGTCCAGCCGCCGCACGATCGGCCTGATGAATCATGCCATCCGTTTCATTACGGGCAGCGGCACGGGCGCCGGCGTTGAAATTGAAAGCGTAACACCAGCAACGGCGGATGTGGCCGGCTCACCGGTATGGGTGACCCTCACTCAGGTAACGGGTTCTCCGCAATTCCTGGTGGCGGGCACCAATGCGCCGGTGCTCGGCTCCGAAGTGATTGATGAAAATACCATTCGCTATCAGATACAGGCGCCGGTTAATAATCCCGGGCCTGCACCCGTGGAAGTGATCAGCGGTAACGGCACACGGGACCGCCTGTTGGGTGCCTTGTACTATGTGGAGCCCCTGGTGTTGAGTGACTTGTCGCCACAAACCGGCAGCGTCAACGGCGGTACCGTGGTGCGAATCAATGGTGAAGGGTTCCGCGGCAACAATACCGAAATACAGGTGTATTTCGGCGACGTGCTGGCGCCCCAGGACAGTGTCAAACTGCTGGATCCCACCACTCTGGAGGTGATTACACCACCGGGCAGCATCGGTCAGGTGGATGTAACGGTTAATCTGGCGGATGGTCAGAGTGGCACATTGGCCGCGGCGTATGACTACCAACAGCCAATTCAGGCCAACATCAGTGGTGAAGGTCGTATTCACGACATGGTGCTGGATCCCACCGGTACCTGGGCCATTGCGGCCGCCGGTAGTGAAGGGGTTGTGATTTACAATGTGGCGGCTTCCACCTACACCGGGGATCAAACCAATCCTTTGAACCCGGATGATCTGCGCCAGTTGATTGACCTGGATCGAAACGGACGTGATGACCGGATTGAAACCACCGTTGCGTTGCCCAATGGATATCAGGCTCTGGGTGTGGCCACCTACTTTGAAGATGGCGCTGACCGGGTATTTGTGACCGCCGCAACGTTCTCAGGTGCCGATCCGGTATCTGCCAAACTGTTTATCATTTCGTTTGACAGTATCGATATTACCAATTCAACCATTGTGAACAGCCTGGAGTTACCGGCGGATTTCTCGCGGGGTATTGAAGTACGTAATAACAAAGCGGTCATTGCAATGGGCGATGGTGGCCTCGGTATTGTTGATGCCTACCTGCACAGCAAGTTATATCTGGCAAACGAATTGGCAGTTGAAGAAAATCTGCCGCTGTTAGACGTAACGCAATTACCAGCTAAAACAGCCACACCGGATCAGTATGCATTCGTGGGTGGTGCCTATGACTTTGACATGCTCAAACTGGTGCAGCCCGAGTACGTGGGTAGCGGTGGATTCTATCTTGCCGAAATGAATCCCGACGCTGGGCTCACCTTACTGAGTCAATTGGATATTCCTGCCAGTCGTGTAGTGGTGCAGGGTCAGTACGCCTATCTGGCTGCTGGCATGGGCGGCATGGTAATCGTTGATATCAGCGATGTTCGCGCACCGCAAATTGTGTCCCGCATATCCGATGTTGGTCATGTCTACGATGTGGATGTCAGTGGGCATATCGCCTATCTGGCTTTGGGCGACAAGGGCATTGTCACCGTTGATATCACCAATCCAGAACTGCCGATTGTGTCGGCGGGAATGGAAGCCTATGCCGGCAATCATATCGATGTTGTCGTGGCCAGCGCTTATTCCGCACTGGGCTCGGGTACACAGGTGAACGGGCAAAGTGTGGTACAGGTTATTCCTGATGTGGTACTGAAGATATTCCGGGTAGATCCGCTCAATGGCATTCTGGATACGGATGTGGATGGTAACGTCAAGGTCCGGGTCAGGTTCAATAAAGCAATTGACCTTTACGACGCTAACCTGAATCTCTTCCGTCTGGTTGGTGCGCAGGGATCAAATCTGAGCAGTAATGTGGTGATCGTCAATAATGATGCGATCGTCACCCTCAATCCGTCTGCCGTTTCCTCTCTTGCGGTCGGTGATCAGGTCACTCTGGAGGTGGATGCCGGTGTGCAATCTGTGAAACCTCTGCAGAACGATGAGCTGATCAGCCTTTACACCCTGGCGCAGGGTCAACGCTTTGACTTTACCTATCGGGGTATCCGTCCCGACGAGATTATTCTGGAAGCGTTGGTGCCGCGCCGGGTCCCGGTGAACACCTCCGCTATTCTCACGCTGTCTGGATTGGGTTTGCCGGCGGAGATTGAGAATCTGCGCATTCAGGTCGGCGGCATCTATACCGAGCTGGAAAGCATTACGGTCAGTGATGATGAATCGCGGACTGCAATTGTGGAATTTTCAGTACCGGCCATCGCCGCTGCGGGGCAGTATGATGTCGTGGTTGAAGTGAATCAGTCCGGAGTATGGCAACAGGCGGTACTGGCGGGTGCTCTGGTTGTGGATGAACCCATACGCTTTGATGCGATCAGTCCCAAGTGGGGGCCTATCAGTGGCGGCACGGTGGTGGACGTCAGCGGTATCGGTTTTGAGCCTGGCAATACCGTCATGGATGGATTGTCGATACAGATCGGTTCGCTGCCCGTGCGTGAGATCGAAGTACTGTCCACCACTCGATTGCGACTGGTGACACCGCGGGGCAGTTCCGGCAAAGCCACATTGTATGGTGAAGATCGTTATGGCAATGAAACTCAATTAAGCGGCGACGATGGCTTCGGTTATGGCTTGAAGCGGCTGGCCCAGGTGCGTCCGGATCTGGTGCAACCAACTGATGTGTGGATTGACCAGGAAACCGGTGTCGCGTTAACCAATGGTGGGTTCATTCTGGATGGCAGTGCTCAGGTCGGATTGGTTCAGGGCCAAGGCGAATTGTTTGAAACCATTGATCAGGACGGCAATAGCGGCAGCAAACTGGTTGATTCCACAGCCGACACGGTACGCGCCGCCAGTTTTGATATTCAGGATCCGAATCAGCCCCTGTATGTGGGTGGTAATTGGTTCCAGCCCAGTGGTGATGAAGCCCGTGCCACCTCGCAATTGTTGTACGGTGGCGATACCGGAGCTGATGCGTTTGCCCAGTTTGGTATGGCAACCTACACCGGTGATTCTGTGCGCATATGGCCCCAGGTGGAGCTGGAAGAAGGGGTATGGCGTAAACGCCTGTACGTAGCATCCGGTGCCCGTGGTGTCGGCCGCTTAAACCTGGACGAACAGAATGGTCTGCAGTTCATCAATGAAGTGAACTTCGGCCAGGATCAGGTGGTAGCCGATGTGGTCAAACAAGGGCATTCCCTGTACGCGACCCGTTATCAGCCCGGTGGCCTGCGCGATCCACAGGCACAAGAGCCGGAAGAACCGAAGTGCGATATTGTCGCTGCCAACAACGGCGGTGCAGGCAGTGTAGAACTTCTGAACTATATCGATCCATTTGATCCGGTCTCGTTTGGTCAGTTGGACAACATGAAAGGCGCGGCAACCCTGCACGTGGATGGGGAGTGGCTGTTCAGCGGTGGTTTTGCTGCCGGCATGGTCTCCACCTATGGCTGCTTACAGTTCCCTAAATACGGCTACGATGAACCCATCAACGGTGCGGACAGCTCGACGGTGACCGCGGTGAATATTTTCGATCCGACGTTAACCCGTCAGTTTGCGTTCGAAAATACTGTGACGGATGTTGTCACCTATGGCGATTACCTGTTTGCAGCGGTAGCCCGATCCGGAGTGGAGTATTTCCATGTGGAACGGCCGGAAGAGCGCTTCAGCATAAGTATCGATGCCTCCCTGCAACAACTTGCCGGCGATGCCAGGCAGCTGCGCATCTATGGCAGCACCCTGTTCATTGCAGCGGATAAAGGGGTTGTGGTGGTTGATATCAGTAATCTGGCGCAACCCAGGGTGGTATCGGCGGGAAATATCGAAACGGTTAAATCCCTCGATATTTATCGTGATCGCCTGATTGCCGGCGGACGCAAGGATGGCTTGCAGGTGTTTACGCTGCCCGCTGCGCTGGTCATGTCGGCTACGGTTCCGCAACATGGCATCCTGTCCGCCGATACCAATCAAGCGCTGGAGATTGAATTCAATGAGTTGATGACGGTTGAATCCTTACAGCAGGCCAACGCGATACTGGTAGAAGAGTTGGATCCCAATACGCTCACCAGTACAACTCTGGCGGCGACCGTGGAACCGATACTGGAAGGTGAAGTAACGGAAGCCGCTACCCGTTTTCGCGTACTGTTCGAGCGCACACCGGGAGCAGACATTCGCTTAAGCGTGCTGGATGCCCGTAATCAGCGCGGCTTGGGATTGTGGACGCCATTTGTCCGCGACTTCAGCGTCAGTGAGCAGAGCGTACCGGTACCGGCCATTGAGCAGGTGCAGAATGGGGTGTTCTACCTCGGTGAACAGGATGTCATCACCATCGTGGGCAGCGGGTTCAGTGTGGATTCCCAGATCTATGTGGATCAGTTTGCGGTCAGCACTGAATTTGTCGACAGCAATACCCTGCGAATTCCCGCCAATGCGCTGGAAATGATACCCATGGCGGTTGGCCAGCATCATATTAAAGTGGACAACGATGGTATAACCGCGACCTGGATGGGCGCCCTGGTGGCCGGCACCGATCGTGCCAGAGATGAGATAACGTTCCAGCTGCAGCCGGATAACGGAGATGCGTCCGGTGGTTACCCGATCAGCGTAACCAGTACCGATGCGGTGTTCCTGCCTGGCTCCAGGGTTTCGCTGCGTGCCAGAAACGGTGACACGGTCATTGAGACAGGTATCGGTGATTTAGAGGGTACGCTGAGCCCCACCATTGACCTGAAAGACAACGTGATTTCCCTGACCAAATTCGCGTTTATTCTGCCGGGCGTGATAACACCGGATCTCTACAGTATTTATATCAGCGTGCCAGTCGCCGATGGTATTGAAGAGCTCTACATTGGTGATTTCTCATATACGCTTGAAGATGGCCTTGGCATCAATTTGCCGAACTATCCGCCCATGGAAATCGGCGCGGCGAAAACCATCGATCCTTATTTGTTTGTTGGGGTTAAGAAAGGCAGCAAATCCACTTCCAGTAACCGTTTCCTGATGGAAGGCGGGCTCGAGATTTACGACATCAGCATCTGGGAACGCCCGGTTCGTTTGTCGCAATTGCCGTCTGACCAGCCGGTAAACGGCCTGGATGTGATCGACGATCTGGCCTTCCTGGCGAACGGTGGTAACGGCGTGGTCAAAGTGGATATCTCGGATCTCACGCGCCCCCTGACCGTATCCAACCTGCCGCTGTCCGGCCATCAGGCAACGGATGTGAGCATCCATCCGGTGAACCGGGTGTTGGCAGTCTCCGCTGCCAACGGCTTGGGTACCGGGTTTGTTCGCTTCTTTGCCCTGGATGGCGAGGAATACGAGGCGGTAGCGGGCTACAACACCCTCTATTTCAATGAGGACAGCAGTGCGGAAGACGCATTGCTTGGCCAGCCACTGGATGTGCAGTGGCAAGGTGATCAGTTGTATGTATTGTTGAAACGGGACGATCAATTGCTGGTGGTGACCATCAGCAGCTTTGGTGCTACTCCAGCCTATACGGTCTACCCGGTTGCCCGGGGTATAGTGTCTGCCAGTAACAGTGATATAAGTGGTGCCTCCTTCCTGGTACAGGAAGGCCAGATTACGCTGTCCACCGCCCAGGAAATTCTGGTGCTTGAATACGCTGCAGGGGGCGACAGCTGGGATACCGTTTACTGGCAGGAAAACTCAGTGGCTGAAGCTGAGATCTTCCACAACGGAGGCTATCTCTTCTACGGTGATGATGACGGTATTCGCTCCCGTACCAGCTCCAAACTGGTCATCAGCGATGTCTCGCCGGGTGCCGGCAGTATCTTGTCCGGCAGTGACCGGGTACGGGTGATGTTCAATAATCTGATCAATACAGATCCCGCCTACCTGAGCACTCACATCAAAGTCATAATGGATGATGATGCGGAATTACCGGCAGCAGCGTTTGAATTGGAAGGCATTAATGCGGTGAATGGGTCGTACATAGATCTGACCTTTACCGACCAATTGGCTTATACAGGGCAAATCCGTCTGCAAATCGGCGCCGGCCTGACTGATCTGGCGGGTAAAGGGCTGCTTCAGTCCGCAGAGTATGCCTTTACATTGCAAACCGGATTCAAGCCCGAGATTACTTCCATAGCGCGGGTAACCGAGCAAGGGTTGCAAGGCCACTTCTTCCATGGGGATGGTACCGAGCAGGCAGCCATCTACGGGCGTAATTTTGGTGTAGACAGCAGTCTGCTGCAGATTATTGTTGGCGATTCGGTGGTGTCCGACGCTGACATTATCTCGGTGTCCGATACTGAGATTCAGATTAATATGCCCTCCATGTTGTTTGGGGATGCAGCGGTTTCTCTGCCACTTACTGTGGTACGCACGGATCAGAATCTGAGTTACATCCGTTACGGTGCAATCACCATTCTGCCGCAAATTGAAATTGACGATATAGCGCCGCAAACTGGCCCGCCTCAAGGCGGTAACCGCGTCGACATTTATGGCCGCGGCTTTACCTATGCGGCCAAAGTAAAATTCGCTGGTTCCACCGCAGGTGATCTGCGAGTCATTTCCAGCAACCATATTCGAGTACGTGCACCGGCTGGTGCGTTCGGTGAAGCAGTGGTTTCCATTGAGAACCCGCTCTTCCCCGGGGAAGAATCCGTTTCACCGGTGAATTACTTCTACACCGGCAAAGAAACCGGATCGGTGGATTTGTCAGCGGACAAACCCAGTCCGGTATCCGCAATGGCATTGACCGAGCAGTTGATGTATGCGGTGACCGGCGGTTACTACGACGTCGTCAAGGAAGATGGTACACGGCAACGATTGACCACCAAGACGGCGCGTTTGATGTTGATCGACCTGTCTGATCCGGTACGCCCGCAGGTACTGGAGAAACAGTTTGCCAACAACCAGGAACCCAAGCCCTATCACTTTGATGTCAGTGGTGGTATCAACCCGGCAGGGTTTGTGGATGTGGCAAGCGATGAGCGCTACCTGCAGATCATTGGTGGCCGCAAGCTTTACCACTTTGATCGAACACTGAGTACCGATCCTCTGTTGTTGCAGACCGTGACACTGGCGGCTGACAGCAGCGGCCTGGTGTTTGATCAGGGATTATCTTACATCAGCACCAGCAAAGGCATTGAGATCTATCGGGTTGGCGCCGATGAATTGCTCCAGCAGGTAATGGTTATTCCCACCAGCCGGCTGGGTGGTCTGCCCGGTCGCATCGCCTTGCGCAAAGACAGTTTGTGGGTGGCCTTGCCCAATACCAAGCGTATTGTTGAGGTGGAACTCAGTACGGGACAGTATGCTGTGGTGCGCAGCTTCGCAACCGTTGATATGGCAGGCAACGCGCTGACACCGGATGATATTCTGGTGGTCGAAAATCTGCTTTTGGTCAGTACCGGTGAAACGGCGACCATTCAAGCCTACGCCCTCGACAGTGAAGATTCCGCAACGCCGGTGGCCAGCGTGTCACTGAATAATGTGGTGCAGGGTGGTGTGCTGCATGCCGGTTCCATGTCGCTGCATGGGCAGACTCTGTATGTAACAGCCGGTGCGGGTGATTTGCAGTTGTACAATATCGCCTCCTGGCTGGATGGCAACTATCTGTCGTCCGTACCCCTCGTGGATTATTTCGCCCTGACGGGGTCAGTCAAAGCCCATGCATTCCATCCTGATGCCTTGTATGCAGGCACGGCCTATGTTGTCAGTGCCGGGGATGCATTGGAGAGTCCTATTCCGAACGATCTGGATGGTCTGTCGTTAAGCGGTGCGTTAAATACCATCGCCCGTCCGGGTATGACCATTGTGTCCCAGATTCCTGAACCCATGACCAGTTTGCCGGTGGACGCCGCGGTCGAAATTCAGTTTAACCGGGTGCTGGATTACAGCCAGCTGGAGCAGCTGGGTGATACCCTGGTTACCCTGACGCTTGATGGTGTACCGGTGGAGGCGTTTGTATCGCAGCGCGTCAATAACAGTGGTTCGCTGTTGATTCTGCGCCCAGCGCAACCGCTGCAGGCAGATAAGCTTTATGTGGTAACCGTGGCCGGCGAACTGAGTGAGCTCAATGGCAATACACTGGGTGCTGACTATCAATTCCGCTTCATCAGCGAAACCGGTGTGATACCGGCAGTGGATCGGGTTGAGCCGCAGTTCGGCAGCTGGCGTGGTGGCGAAGTCATCACCTTAACCGGTCAGGGCTTTGACGCCGAAACCCTGATCTATGTCGCAGGGGTTGCCGTTCAGGGTGAAGATATTATTGCCATCAGTGATACCAGCATCAGCTTCCTGTTGCCGGCGTTGCTGGATGCCCCGGCGCAGAATCGATTAGTGGGGTTGACTGTTGCTAACGGCAGTTTCGAAGATTTCGTTGCCGCCGCGTTTACCTATGTCACCAATCCGAATGTTTCTGCGATTGGTAGTTTCGATCGCAGTAACGATCGTTTCACCGCCAGTGATAAAGTTTTCAACTACAACGCCGGTGAGTACATTGGTATTCAGGGTACGGGCCTGGGCATTGGTACCCGGGTGCGTATAAACGGTAAGGAAGTATCCAATTTGCTGGTCGAGTCGGCCAGCCTGATCAGCCTGCCGGTGCCGGATAACACCATAGGCCAGCTGATCGTTGAAGTCAGTAACACGGATTTTGGTGAAGATACCGTTACCGATACCAGTCTGGAAATCCGTTACGATGCCAAAATCCGGATTAGCGCAGCAGAACGTGCCGTTCGGGTTAATCAACTGCTGGCCACGGCGGACGCGAACGAAGTTCGGCTTTATAGCACCCGTGACGGTGTGATTCCGCTGTTGTTGTCGAAAGTTGCCGCGTCTGACGATGTTGCTCTTATGGCAATGAATGCCTCCAGGATTGGCGTGGTAAGCCAGGGCAGCGGTGATATTGAAGTGTTTGATATCACCAATATCTATAACCCTGCTCCACTTAATCGTATCAATAACGTGCAGGGATATGATTTCTCCGATCTGGTGTTGACTGATGCCAGTATGGTGTTGTTGGCAGGCAATAGCGTGCTGTATGGCAATCCTTCCAGCGCGGATCTGAGCGAGCTTGCACTGGATGGCTCGGCATTGGGCCAGGTAAAAGGGTTGGTCGCAGTAGCCGATTCTCTGGTGATCTATTTTGAGCGGGGCATTGAAGTACGGGATGCCGCAGAACCCAGTCGACTGTTGAACAGTTGGCAGGTGGCAGACGAAAGCATCACCTCGGTTGCGGCGTCTGATCGCTGGCTAACGGTGAGCACCAACAATGGATTGCATTTGCTGGACAAGCGTCGTCTCACCGGCAACGCCGGCGATGCGCTGGTGGGTTCCATTCCATGGCAGGAGCTGTCCTCCGCAACACTGAGCATAAGCGGTGACCTGCTGATCGCCGTAAATGGCGCAACCTGGCAAATTTATGATTTGGATATCGACGGTTACCAGGCCTTGTCGGTCAGGCCGGTTGCCCGCATCGCGGTGCCCTCTGGCGGCTTGAATGGCATCGGTTCCATCAGCCTGAACAATGGATTGTTGGAATGGGTGAGTCAGAAAGGCTACCTCAATGTAGCCATTGATCTGGCGCAGGGAACGGAATTGCTTCCGGCCCAACTGGCTGCCGAAAAAGATGAGTTACGCTTGGATATCACCGGCGATGCATTGGCATGGTCTGGCGTGGAGTTGGCGGCCACCAGCAACAGTGATGCCGCCACCGTATCCGGTGTTACGATTCAGGAAGGCGCGCAGCTGCGATTCGAAATCGGATTGGATTCCTATGCGCCTGGCGAAAGTTATTCCATTGATTTTGTGACTCAACCCACCAGTGTGGTGACCGGCGGCGATCTCAACCTTGATTTGCCGATCACCTCTATCGCAGCTCCGATCTTTGGTATTACGCCCATGACCCTGCAAAGTGTCTCGCCGATCACGGTGGTGGCGGGAACCGCAGTTGAATTTACGGTTTACGGGCAGCAGCTGCAGTTGGTGGAGACGTTGTCCGTGGGCAGCGTGGAGTTGGCAAGGGATCAGCTCACCGTTAATGCCGAAGGCACAAGATTAAACTTCACGGCGACTCTGACGGAGAGCGGGCTGCAAAGTATCATCGTGCAACAGGTTGGCCAGCAAGCCGTACTGCCTGCGGCCGTTGCTGTACGGTCTGCCATGGGGATCAGTAATGTTGCCAGTGACAATTCCGCAGGCGCGACGCGGGTAAGTGATGCCGGGGGCGATCAGATCACCCTGACCACCAGCGGCATCAGCAGTGACGTGACCTTGCATTGGTACCAGACTGGTCAGGGTATTCAGCCCAATGCGAGTAATGAAATTCGTTACTCCTTGGCAGGGGATCAATTGACATTTGTGGCACCGGCATCTTTGGTTGGTGCTCAGTACGACATTGCCCTGTGGCGCAGGAACACCGGTGAGGTGACGGTCACCGGCGCTGATCAACGCATGTTGGTGATCGATGATACACGGCCCACGGTGAACATTGCCCAGCAGTTGGGTTATTCCCTGGATCTGGTTCTGCAAGCAAATGAACCAATCAAAGCGGCTGGCACCAACGCATTCAGCGTCGTCAAGGTATTCAAGGATTACGATAGCCATCCGGCGCCACAGATCGACATCAGTGACCGCTTTGAACCACTGCGTGAAACCGGTGGCACCATTACACTGTCGCTGAAAGACAGCAGCTCGCTGGAACACAATGCAGAATATCTGGTGACAATCAGTGGTTTGCAGGATCTGAGCGGTAATCAGGCGTACGATAATTCCAAGGCCGGAATCAGCGGCGGAGTGCTCAGTACCCGGTTTGTTGCCGAAGACCTGTTGGCGCCGGATGCGGCACAACTCAAACTGCGTTATCTGGACGGTAGCGAGGCAAACGCCAGTGACGTACTGAAGCGCGGCACCCAGTTATATTTCAATATTGTGGGTGTTGATAACTACAAAGCGGCAGAGCAGATCAGCTACCGCTATCGGATATCCGATGACGGTGGTCTCAGTTACCGCACTGGTTGGCTAAGCCCGGGTAAAGATACCAAGGTCAGCAACCTGCCCTATGTACCGGTACAACTGGACGCGGATTTCAGCAGCCTGTCCATATTGCTGGAAGCCTCCGATGGCAAGCAAAAAGTAGAGAAGCGCTTTGACTTTGCTGTGACCGATCCTGAGCTTTCGGTGCAAGCGTTTAGCACCAATCCGTCCACAGTTGAAGAACAGACGCGGGTTATGCTGCAGTTCCAGCTAAGCGGCGACCTTTCCCTGGTGGATACGGCGCAGATTAAAGTGTTCGATGATGGATCATGGCAAACTGTTAGCCTGGATAAGGACACAGGGTTGGCTGCTTTGTCTTATCTGAATCCCAAGCTGATCGATGTGCTCGGCAGTGGCAGTGAAGTGGTTGCGACCACCGTTCCGGTCAGTCTGCGCGTTGGATATGGCTTCAGTGGTCAACTCAGTTACCGCAACTATGTGGAATCCTACGTGCTGAACCCGGACAGCACCCCGCCGTCCTTGGCCATCGTTGCGCCGCAGGATGGAGAATATGTGCCACGTGGCCAAGAGACAGAAGTCATACTGCGCGCATTCGACAGTTACGGTATTAGCCACGTTGATGTGTGTCGGGATAGCCTGACCGCTGATCCCTTCGCTGATGCGGTTAATTGCCAGCAGCTTGCCGATCCCAGTGTTTATCCGATGCTGGTTGCCGAGGATGCGGTGGACCCCATCGTGGTGAATGCGCGTGCGGTCGACCTGAACGGTCTGGTGAGTGACACTGTTACCGCGACCTACCAGCCTATCGACCCGGAACAGGCGGCTCCGAAGCTGGATATTCTGAATATCGAGAACGGCCTGGTGGTGCACTCCGGTGAAGCGCTCAGTGTGCAAGTCCTGATGCGTGACATCACCTCAGCGCAACTGAATTTTGATCTCAACGCAGATGAAACCAATGCGCAGAATCCGGCGGCGATTGCCCTTGTTCGCGGTGAAAGTGACAGTGAGCGGGTGGAAGCGGGTGTTGAAATTCCGGATGTGACCCAATCCGCTGTGTTGGTAGTGCGTGTAGAGGCGGTGGTAGACGGCGTCGAACTCAAGTCCCAGCGTTACCTCAATGTGGTGGTTGATAACGGTATTGAAGAATCGATTGCAGTGGACGTTCTACCTGCCGCGGAAGTGTTGGCGGGAACCGCCATTCGTGTGAGCGGCGCCATCCCCGAGGGTATGGATGATTTTGATGACAGCTCCAGTATCGAAATAACCGATGGCGTGAACCAGACCAGCTTGCCGATGTTATTGCAGCAGGAGACAGTTGCCACCGATTATTCAGCGGGAGAAGTGACGGTTGTGGCCAATCTGCGGGACCGTTCGGATAATCTGAAACAGCAGACAACCACCCTCTCCAAAGTGGAGTATCTCGCCGGTGATTCCGTCAACCTGTACCAGGCTGACAGTGATTGGAAGATCCACAGTGTTATTCCAACGGCAGCAGTGGCAGAAGGTCTGGTCATGGTGGAAAACCAGGGCCTGGATGGTTATCGGCTGCGTGGCGTCAATACAGTGATTGATGAGGGCGCGGGCGCGGTGACCGGTGCGGTCTTTACCGGTTCGCTGATGGTACTCGAGATCGAAAATCAGGGCCGGCGTCTGATACGTGCCCTGCCGGTTGTCAGCGGTGACTGGGGCGCGGGTATTGATCGCCCGATTTCCGGAAGGATGCTGTCGGCGGCAGGCAATGATGTGTTTGTGGGTTACGGTACGCAGGTGACGGCGCTGCGCTACACCGGTGATGGCTGGGTGCCGGTTATTGGACTGGACGCCGGTACAATTGAATCCGTGGCCGTGCTTGACCAATACCTGGTGGCCCTGGCCGATGGTGTACTGAAGGTCTACACGGTGACAGCAGAGAACGAACTGCGCATCACACTGGTGGATCAGCTGGATGATGTCGACGCAGAGGGTGTTGCCACTGCGGAGGCAACGGTTTATTGGTGGTCCGACAGCAACGTTACGGCCTATCCATTTGCCGGTACGCTGGATGCAGGCTCGGCTGTGAGCTTTGACGCAGGTGCCCGCGTTCAGTCGCTGGTGACGGATGGCGAACTGCTGTGGATAAAAGCACTGGAAGAGGGTAACGCCGCCCACTGGCAAGTATGGAAAAATGGCCAGCGCGCAGGTTACCTGATCAACGATAACGAGCTGACAGTCGGTGCAACGGACCTGTATTGGTTGCAACGGGCCAGTACCGGCGATCGGGTTACCGCACAGCCTTATCAGACCCAGGATACGGCACCTGCAGTGAACGTATCGGCTTACGCGCTTGCCCATGGCCTGCTGCTGGCCGGTACCATTGAAGATTCAAATCTGGGTGCCCAGCATGTTTACCTGTCCAATGCCGCGGGTGAACGCCTTGCCGCCGTACCCCATTGGTATACAGGTGAACTGGATGGTCGCTTTGGTTATGTGATCCCTCAAGGCCGTACCTGGTTTGTTGCTTACAGCGAACTGGATGGCACCGACATTCTGTTCAATGTGCTGGAGCACGGCACCGCTAACAGCCTGACCATCATTCCGGATTACGTGGAAAACGTGGTCATAGAAGATATGGCTCCGCAGCAAGGGGATCTGATTGCCGAATGGGCGCAACGACCGGTCAGTGTGCTGTTGGATCCTATTAGTCGTGTCAAAGAACTTGGTTTTGCGGACAAGGCCTTTGCTTCTGACGTGAACGGACATTTCTATCAGTGGTTGACCGCTAACGATACCAGCGCCGCTTACAGCGTCGTAGTGAATGAGTCTGTCACCAATGACATTAGCCTGGTGGTGAGCGCAAACAATGACACCAATGCCGCTGTCCTGCTCAGTGGTATTGAGAATAATCAGATGTTCTCGGAAGGTGAATGGCTGAATCTCAGCTATGACGTCAACCAGGCTAACCCTGAATCACAGATCAACCACGTTGAGATCACTCTCACCGATTTCAATCAGAATGTGGTGGAGCAGATCTTCAGCAGCGACCCCAATGGCGGCTTTGCAATGCAGTTGCCAGCGGTTGCGGTGCAGGAAAGTTATCGGCTCCGGGTGCGGGCGTACTTCAATACCGGCTACGATTACAACGAAACCGAAGTCGGCTTGCGGGTAGTGCCGAAAAACACCGTACCGCAACCCGAGATTTCCGGCTTGCCGCCGCTGGTATACGCCGGTTCCACGCTGTGGGTTGAATTGGCGGACGCCATCGTTGGCTACAATGCCAGTCTGAACATTACCGTGGATGGCGTGCTGCTGGCCTCGGGCGCGGGCCCGGTTCCCTTTACGGTGCCGGATGATGCCTCCGAGATTGTGGTTTCTGTGATCCTGACCGATGGTTATGGAACGGAGCGCCGGGCGGAGTTTGTGGCGCAGGTGATGGATCCCTATCGATTGTCCCTGACGGCTGGTTTTGAGTTTGATGCATTGTTACCGGCAGTGGGTGATTACTGGTACAGCCTGGGCAGTGGGCTCTATAACAGCCAGGGCCTGCAGCTGGAAATGGCCGGTGATATCAGCTCAATGGAATATCTAGGCAAATACCTGCTGTTGGGCGTGCGCGGATTCGGCTTGTATGTTGTGGATCCGGCCGCCAACTTCAAAATCATGAGTAATCATCCGCTGGCGGGCAACCTCCACCAGATCGCGGTAGTGGGTAATCAATTGTATGTTCGTACCCAAACCCGTTTGCTTGCCTATGACATTGCCGGCTTGGCTTTCCAGAATGAAACCGATCTTAATTTCAGTGGTACTTTGCTGGATATGGTGGGTTACGGTGATGGTGTTGCGGTGCTGACCACCACCGAGATAGCCAGAGCCGAGAATGGTGCGGTATCCGATCGCTATCAACGTACCGGTCTGGCCACAATAACGCAGCAGGGAAGCGATCTCTACGCCACCGATGTTGATGGCAACCTGATTCGACTTGATGATGACTGGAACGCAGAAGTATTCGCTCTCGATGTGTCTGCGGAATTACTGCTGGCGCGACGCGGGCAGTTGATCGCGCTCAATGGCTCGGTGCAAAAGGCCGCGGTGATTGATCTCCATGACTATCAGAGTCCGGGTGTCATTGCCAACTGGCCACTGGCTCTGTCTGCGGGCATAACCCATGCCGAACAGTTTGCCGGCAAAGTGTACCTTGACTCAGCTCAGGTACTTGAATTTACGCCTGGCTCGGACGGCTATCTGCCCGTATTTGTGGCGGCGGAATCCGGTTCCGTCTCCGGATTGGCGCGGGATGTCAGTGTGGCCAGGGGATCGGTCATCGCAGCCCAGGATAATTATGGTGCGGTTATTCATCAGCGTCAGGGCGGTGGCTGGACGTCGGATGTTCATCCGCAACCCGCCTACAGCAGCACGGTAACCCGTGTTGCCAGCGACGCCAATTACCATTATCTGCTGCACAGTGGGCAACAGAAAGTGGAGCGCATCACCCATGCCGGCAGCGGTTCAAACTTCTTCTACAGTGGCAATGCATTGTCCGACCTCAGCGTATTTGACCGCTGGTTGGCGCTGGCCGATGGTTCCAGTGTGCAGTTGTTTGATCGTGATACGTTATCCTTATTGACCAACTTCAGTGTCGGCAACGGCGAGAGCATTGTTGCCCTGGCTGGACAAGGCCATCGTCTTGCCGTGAGTACGGATAGCGGTACGATTTACACGCTGGTGGCACGTCCCAATGTCGACGTGACCCAGTGGGCGCTGGAGGAAGAGGTGAGTGCCCTGCCGGAATCCGTGCGTCGCCTGGCAGTGACCCAGGACTACCTGATCTATGGGTTGGATGCCCGTGTTATCAAGCGCGGCCTCTATACTCAGACCGAGACCCAGATCGATGTGGCCAACGCCCAGTTCATCACCGCGCTGACGGTTCACAATGGACAGATATGGGTTGCCTATCAGGATAACGACGGTGCAGCGCTGGCGGCCTATGATCTCTATACCAACGATCTGTTGCCGGCGGCCGCCTTGCGCCTGGATGCTGCAGCCACCGCTATGAGCGGGGAATGGAACCGCTTGATCCTGGCACAAGGTAGCCGTGGCGTACAAATACTGGAAATTCCCCTGGCGCTTGAGAGTGGTGATATCAGCGCAGTATTGCCCACACCCGCCACTGCGGTTGCCTATGGCGAAACACTGCAGAATCAGTTCGCTGATGTTGAATCACTGAATAGCGTTGAATGGTACATCAACAATCAGTTGGTGGTGCGCGCTGCCCAGAAACCCTTTGCAAGTCAGCTGCCGGTACCGGCCAGCCTGCCCAATGGTCAGTCATTTACCTTATACAACAGGGTTGAATTAACCAACGGCCGGGTACTGCAGAGTGTACCCCGTGCGCTGTTCCTGCAGTCCGAGAGCCAACTGGTGAACGACTTCCAGGTCAGCATGGATGTGATTGAACACAGCTGGGGGCCCAAACCGTTTGATGTTAAGGCCGTAATTTCAGGCTCCAGCCAGGCCATCGCCCAAGTGGAATTGTTTGTCGCCAGTAGTGTGGATGGACCCTGGGAGTTGGTGGGTAAACTTTATGGGCCCGAGTACAAACTGGCCATGAACTGGGGCGTGGAGCGATCAGGGCACTTTGTTAAAGCCCGTGCGGTGGATATCTACGGCAACGTAGCTGAATCCCAGCCACAGCGCTTCTACCGCTACGAAGACACCACCAATCCGTCCGCGGCCTTCACCCTGTCCGGTGACAGTGTTGATGCAGATGGCCAGACCGTTGTTCAGGGCTTCCCCTATCAATTGAGCGTTGCCATTAATGACAGTGAGAGCGGGATTGATAAAGCGCTGTTGCGTCGCAATGGCGTGTTGGTGGCCGCGGCCTTTGAGAATGGCGTACTGACATTCTCGGATCAGGCAGCGGATACCGGAGTGATCCAGTACCAGATTGAGGTGGTGGATAACGCACTGAACAGTATTTCACAAGCGTTCAATGTCACCATCGGCAGTAACCAGGGGCCGGTGATTGATAACCTGAACTATCCGGCACAGGTACGTGAACTGGATAGCTTCACCGTGTCGGTCTCTGCATCGGATGATGTGCGTATAGACCGCTTGGAAGTGGTCTGGGGTGGAACGGTATATGGCAGAGACATTAACCAAGCCAGTGCCACCGCCGAGGCCTTTACCATCGTGGATCAGAGGGTGGAGCGTCTGACAGCGGATGCAACGGAAGCGTTAACCGTGCGCGTGACCGATAACAGCGGCATCCTGACCCAGGTCAACTACGACGTCTCCGTGCTTCGCGATCGGGCACCGGTGGTTGCCAATCTGAACGTGACACCGGATGCACGGGGTTTCTATGGTGGTTCCGCGGGCATCACACTCAGTAACCTACAGAACGTAGACGATGCCTCCGGGCTTAACGTTGAAATCGTGCAGGTCAACGCCGGCGTCGAAACCACTGTGTTCGAGCGTACTAATCTCAGCGGCTATACCAATACCCTGAATCATTACTTCCGTTATCCCACTAGCGCCCTGGATGGGGATATGTACCGCTTCAAAGTGGTACTGAAAGACAAGATCGGCCAGGAAGTGGAAACCGCACTCTATGAAGTGCCGCTGACCCAGGCGCCGAACCTGATCCGCTTCGCAGCTGTTGCGGCCAATGAAAATCCGCTTGAGGTGCAGGTGGGTGAAAGCCCTGTCTACCGGGTGGAAGTGCTGGATGCGGCGGCGCGGCCGGTTGCCGGTCAGCAGGTGCGCTGGACCTTGAAAGATGTTGCTTCCAGCAATGTGATCTCGATGGGTGATTCCACCAGTGCGGAAAATGGTACGGCAACTCTGAATATGTCCACCTCGCTGCGGGCGACCAGCTATGAGCTAAGGGCGGAATTGGTGGATTATCCGGTTATTGAAAGAGCGCAATTCTCGGTGACCGTGAAACCAGGTCAAACCCAGGAGCTGCGCTTTAATCAGATGCCGGAAGCCACCGCCGGAGAATTGTTCTCGATCAATGTCGATGCCTATGATGCACAAGGTAATCGCAATGAATCGGATTCGGCTACCAGCTTTACGCTGACCATGCCCAACCCGGATTTCGAAGTAACGGCGGGGGATAACGTCAACATTCAGACCATCACCACCGCACAAGGTAGCGTTCAGCGTGCTGTAGTCACATTGCAGAATGGGGCAGCATCCCTGCAGGTGCGCGCCACTACGGTGGCGGGTGATTATCAACTGGCTATCACCGGCAGCAGCGGCAAACAAACCCGCTACGACCATGACGGCAGCGCGGCCACGGCACCACAGTCCGTAAGCGAACTGCCGTTGGTGGTTGCCGCCGCCGATGCCGTAACTCTGCTGTTTGTTGATGAGACACTGGCAGAGCAGGCGGAAGGTGATGTAGCGGAATACGGCACCAAACGTGCGGCCCGCATCTATCTGGTGATGGAAGATACCTACGGTAACCGAAGCCAGCGCTTCCTGGGCGAGGATGCGAACTTCACCCTGGGTGTTGCGGTATCCGGTAGTGCAGTCATCAACGATCAGGGCAACCTGGTTGATGTTGCCCTGGTGGATGGTGTTGCGACCCTGGATGTCAGCAATACCGAATATGAAACCGTGACGCTGACCGTGGCCAGTGTTCCCGCTCAATATCAAGTGCTGGATTACACCACCACGTTTGACCTGCTGTTTAATCAGCAGCCTCCGGAAATCAACGAATCCGGATTCCTGGGAGAGGTGAATAGCACCCGCCTGACCGCGTACTTTGTCTATGACGAAACCGTCGAGGCCCTGCAAGCTGGTACCCTGGTGAGCATCCTGAGCGCCGGCGTGGAGATCAATGGAACCTCATCCATTCAGGGTGACACCGTATTCTTTACACCGGATTCTGCCTTGGCATTGAACACCTGTTATCAGTACGACACCACCGGTTCTGTATTGACCAGTGCGACCCGGGCTGAGTCGGTTCGGGTCGAACAAGGTGACGTGTGTACACCACAAGCTCTGGTGGGTGTTCCCAACAAGCTGGCGGTATACATTGGCCAGAGTGTGACGTTGCCGGTGCAGCTGGGTGTGAGCTATAGCTCCATCAGTAGTGGCCAGGTGACCCTTGGGGATTCCACACTTGGATTCAGTTGGAATCCATCCTACCGCCGCTTCACGGTGCCTGATTTCGCGGCATTGGATCCGGGCTTCAGCGATGGCGTTGCGAAACCATTGACGTTGAGCGGTACCTACGGCGGAGCTGCATTAACAGTGGGTAACAGTCTGACATTACAAGTGTATCTGCCGGATGGGGATGCTGATGGTGATGGCATACCCAACCGGATTGAAATTGAAACCGGCAATCTGCTGCCCGGTTCAATTGACAGTGATGGCAATGGCACCCTGGACATCAACGAGGACAGCGACGGTGATGGCCTGAGTAACGGTGCCGAGTTGGCCGCAGGTACGTTGATTAATGACAGTGACACCGACAATGACGGCCTCAGTGATGGCAGCGAAGTTCTCAACCACGGCAGTAATCCATTGCTGCAGGATTCCGATGGCGATGGCCTGACGGATTACGTGGAAGTGTCGTCTATTCCGTCTTCTGATCCCACCTTGAGGGATACCGACGGCGATGGCATGAACGATGCCCAGGAGCGCCAGAACAACCTCAATCCGCGCGATGCCGACGATGCCGCGGCTGATGAGGACGGCGACGGCCTGTCCAACCTGCAGGAAATCCAGCTGGGTACCCTGGTTCGCGTAACCGATACCGATGGCGATACCTTGTCGGATGGTGATGAGGTGAATACGGTGGATTCCGATCCGCTCCTGCAGGACACCGATGACGATGGGCTGCGCGATGACGAAGACAGTGAGCCTCGCGTGCCGGATACACAAAGTCCGCAGATCACGCTGTCCTCGCCTGCCGCGGGCGAGCAGCTACTGAAGGGGCAAACGATTACCCTCACCCCGGCGCTGAGCGACAACGGGCGCGTGGTAAAAGTGGATTACTACATCAATAACGCGACGCTGCTGGCTTCTGAAGCAGCACCGTTCAGTGTCAGCTATCAGTTGCCGGCACTGTCCGGAGAGCTGCAGGTACGGGCGATTGCCTACGATACCAATGACAACGCCGGTGAGATCAACGCCACCTTTACGGTGATTGATGATCCGTTAACAACGGTGATCGGCCGGGTTGTTGATGGTTCCGGAGCGGGATTGCCGGATGTCACCGTGACTGTGTTGGGTCTGGAAACCATTACCCAGTCTGACGGTGCCTTTGTGGTAACGCAGGTACCGGTTGCCGGTGGCGCCATCCAGGTGGTGGCCAACGGTGTAGTCAGTGGAGACGCGGTGACCGCCCTCAGTGATACCTATGAGCCCGTTTGGGCGGGTACTACGGATGTGGGCGATATCCTGTTGCAACCTGTTGCCCGCAAGGTGGGTTATTACAGCCACCGGGATTATCAGGGCTCAAGCAATCAAGCCAGCATCATCACCAATGCCGGCTTTGATGCGGTCCAGATAGTCGACCCGGTAACGGAAGATCTTTCCGAGTTGGTGATGGTGGTTGTGGAAAGCGACCAGTACTATCGTTCCTGGAGTGGTGGTGCCTCGGCAGCCAGAAAGGCCGCATTTGAAGCCTATGCCGAAAACGGTGGTATTCTCGTCTGGCATGAAGACAGACCCTATGATTCCAACACCACTTATTACAGGTTGCCAGGGTTGGATTTCTGGCCAATTTACAACACCGATTACTCCAATCGATATCCGGTCTATGACATCAATCTGATGTCTGACATCATGGTGGGTGCGGCCGGAGATCTGAACCGGAATTCGCTGGGCAATACCAATGGCAGCTATGGCTACCTGCCCATGGACCAACTGCCGGAAGGCATGACGCCGGTGATGCTGCGCAGTGATCGTCGTTACAAGCAGGTGGCGGCCGTGGAATATGAGTACGGCAGTGGTTTGATTTACTACAGTACCGTCCGCATGGCCTATCTGGTGGCATCGTCCCCGTACAACACGGTGTACATGCCCAACCTGTTGCAGAGCCTGTATAACCGATCACTGGCCGATCAGGACGAGGATGGCTTACCGGATATCCAGGAATACAGCAACGGCACCGACCCTTACTCCAATGATAAGGACGGTGATGGTTTGTTGGATGGGTTCGAAGTCCGCTTTGGTTATGATCCAACGGTCGATGAAGGCGTTGCCAACCTCGATGACGACAACGATGGCCTCACCACACTGGAAGAGCAGGCTATTGGCACGCATCCGAAGCGTTGGGATACGGATGGTGATGGCCTCTACGACGGTGAAGAGGTGAATCCAAGCGGCGCGTACCCTGCGTCCAGCCCCCTCAGTGAAGATACCGATTTTGATGGCATCTGGGATGATGATGAGCGAACCTTCGGTGGTGATCCCAACCTCAGTGACACGGATGCGGATGGCTTGTCGGATTATGTGGAGCGTTATAACAGCTATACCTCATTGACCAATCCGGACTCCGATTTTGATGGCCTGTCCGATGGCATCGAATACAACAGCCCGATTCTGAATCCGAATAACGATCAGGATGCAAACGCGGATTACGATAACGACGGCTTGAATAACAAGCTGGAACTACTTGTCTATGAAACCGATCCTGAAGTGGCGGATACGGACAGTGATGGCCTGCTGGACGGTGCGGAAATTCTGGCTGGCGCTGATCCCTATAACCCGGACAGCGATGGTGATGGCATGGAAGACGGTGTCGATAACGATCCGCTCGAATTCGATACCGTGGCGCCGCAGGTGGTCATCAGCAGCCCCGCTGCAGGATACGAAGTGGTTTACGGTGAAGAACTCAGCCTGTCGGTTGACCTCACTGAAAACGGCGTGAACGAATCCGTGACCTATACCATTGATGGCACCAATACGCTGGTATCTACTGACGCACCGTTCTCGGTGAACTACACAGCACCGGTCAGTGGCGATAGCTTTACGTTGGAAGTGTACGCCACTGATGTGAGTGGCAATACTTCAACTGTGGTATCAGAAACCTATTCTCTGATAGCAGACCTGCCCATGACGGTGACTGGCAGAGTACTGGATGCGTTGGGTCAACCGGTAGAAGCGGTCAGCGTAGAAGTTGGGGGAATCACGGTGACGACGGATTCTGAAGGCACCTTTACTGTCACTGGAGTACCGACGATAGATACCCTGATTCGTGTTTCTGCTTCCACACAATTCGGTGCAGCAGAGATGACGGCTGAATCCGTCTGGTTCGAGCCGGTACGAAATGGAAATGTCTCGGTTGGTGATCTGGTGCTGTCCACTAGCGGAGGCACCAATCAGGGAACGCTGGTGGGTTATTATAATATGTCCAGTAATAGTGGCGTCTCCAGTCAACTGCCACCTATTACGGCTGCCGGGTTGCAGGGTGCCAGCATCACGGATCTCAATAATGACAACTTAACTGAGTACACAATTCTGTTTGTTGAGTTGCCCAGTAACAGCTCCAATAGCTATTCAAGTACCTATATCAACAATTCGGCGAAGATCGCCCAATTTGTTGACGATGGTGGTGTTTTGATTGTCCATGACCGATCTACAGGCAATTCCAATAGAGTACTGCCTGGTAATCCTGGTACAGCCTATAGAGACGTTGATTCAAATGTATCTTTGGCACCGGATGCCCCTGCGGATTTCGTAAGCGGTCCGGGAGGTACGATCACCAACAGCACATTGGATGGATCAAGTGCATCGCACGGCTATGTGTTGGGTAACACTGTAGAACCTGGTTCTTATCCATTGATCGTACAAGCGGATAACGGCCAGTGGGTCACTTATGTTTACCCCTATGGCAGAGGTAAGGTCGTGTATTCCTCCACGCCACTGGATTATTTCCTGGTTAATTACCGCAGCGGAATCAGTGATATATATCCCGCTAATCTGTTGTCCTATGTTTCCAGAAACCTGACCAAGATCGACAGTGACGGGGATGGTGTTGCCGATGCAGATGAAGTACCACTGGGCCTTGATCCATTTAATGAGGATTCAGATGGCGACAGCCTGATTGATGGCTGGGAGATTGAGCATGGGTTCAATCCTCTTTCAGAGGCCGGTGCGGGTGAAACCTTTGACGATCCCGATACCGATGGCTTGAACAACCTGGAAGAACAAACCTGGCTGACGGATCCCAACAATCCCGACAGCGACGGCGATACCCTGGTTGATGGCGATGAAGTCAATATTCATGGTACAGATCCGGCCAAGTCCGACACCGACGGTGACGAACTCTCCGACGACTATGAATTGGCGCAAGGCTTGTTGCCGGACAACGTTGACAGTGATGGCGACACACTCAACGATTACGACGAGATCTATGTCTACGATACCAATCCGCTGGCGACGGACAGTGACGGTGATGAAATTCCGGATCTGTATGAAGTGGAAAACGGCCTGTTGAATGAGCCTGCAGACGGTGATCTCGATAACGACGGGTTGACCAACCTGGAAGAGTTCCAGCAAGGCACCAATCCACAGGATCAGGACAGTGACGATGATCAGCTTTGGGACGGTTGGGAGCTTGGAGTTTACCAGACTGATCCAACGCTGCCAGACAGCGATAATGACGGGCGCTGGGACGGTAATGAGGCAATCGTTGATGGAACTGATCCAAATGATCCTGCCTCGGTTCTGCCGGTTACCTCTATGTGTCGAACGCTCAATGATGCTAACGGCCGAAGTTGGCAGTTCTGTAGCGAAGGTGCCGTAACCAACAGTTGGGCAGGGTCCAGTGGCAGCACTAGCTCGGCGATTTGGTATGATGGTTTTGACGCCTCGATCATCTCCGAATCAGGATCCACTTCCTACTATGGAGGAAACTCGACGGTAGGAACCTCCCAGGAAGGTCGTGAATGGCATTTTGCTGCTCAGGAACTGAATGATCTTTTGTATGCCCGCAGAGTCTTCGTGCCTGCCAGTGGAGAGGCGTTTGTTCGATACATAGAGATACTCGAAAATCCGACGGATGTTGCGCGTACCATTACCGTGAGCTTGTATTCACGCTATGGTCGCTATAGCAATTACGCTGAGCTTCAGACTTCCAGCGGTGACAACAGCATTGATGTGACGGATAGCTATGCGCTGTGGCGTGACACTAATTATTCCAGCCGCCCTGTGATCGGGCATCTGTTCAAAGATGACAATGTTGCCACGTCGATTACGGATAATTCGTACGGTGCCAGTGGGAATTACAACTGGGATATCGAGTTTGAAGTAACCATTCCCGCCAACAGCCGACGTGCGCTGATGCACTTTGCCACCATGGAAAGTGATTTTGAAACGGGTGAACCCAATCTGCAGAATCTGCAGAAGATGTCAGCGACAACATTGGCCGGGATTGATGCGGAACTGGCCGCCGATATCGTCAATTTCAATGCGTTCATTGATTCCGATGAGGATGGTTTGAGTGATGAGCTGGAAGCCACATTCGGCTCGGATCCGCAGCTTTCCGATACCGATGGCGACGGTCTAAGCGATCTGCAGGAATACAATCTGGGAACCGATCCACAAGTGCCGGATAATACGGTTCCCGTGGTGACCTGGGTCAACCCGGTAGAGGGCGATGATGTATACCGCGGCGCTGATTTGCAACTAGCGTTCGACGTGGTGGATGACGGTTCAATCGAGTATGTCGAACTGTATGTGGATGATGTTCTGTACACAACGATTGCGGATGAGAACTACTCTGTAGCCTGGCAGGTTCCCGATGCAGATTCCGTCACGCTTAAGGTGATCGCTTACGACTCCAATGCTAATCAGGGCCAAAGCGAGATCGTTATAGCGCCCCAGGATGTGCCGTCAACCGATTTGACTGGTGCTGTCCGCTTCCAGGGTGTGGCCGGAGATTATTATTTGGCAGGCTTGACCGTTGACATTGAGTCATCAGGCTCGGTCACGACTACGGATGAGAATGGCCAGTTTACTTTGACCAACATCAGCGCAATGTCTGGTGAACTCGTGGTAAGCGTGAGTGGTGTGGTTGGTGCGGTTAATTTGGAAGAGGAATTCGTCTTAGAGTCCAGTGGCTTTAACTACGGGGGCGTAACGGATATAGGAACGCTGGATCTTGGTGCCAATAGTATTAGTGTCGAATTCAATACTGACGCTGGTGAAAACTATTACTTCAATGACGAAGGCACCGGCCAGTATGCGCTAGCAAAGGATTTCAGCTTCTTTGGCCAATCTTATTCCAACATATATGTTGATTCAAATGGGTACGTGCGTTTCGTAAATTATGGCCGTACCTCATACAGTGTTCCCTGGATGAATCCGCCGCTCGTAGTGCCCTTTGGTATGGATATGGATGGCCGAGGCAATCCGTTAACTGTGGCAGAAGATGACAATGGTGCTTATGTTACCTGGTACAACTATGGGCACTGGAGCAGAGGCGGCGCTGCTACCTTCCAGCTGCAGTTGCTGGGGGGTGGGGTGTTCGCATATCTCTATCAATCGGCTGATCAGGTGATTTTGAATGCCAGTAGCATATATATAGGTTTATCACCAGGCTCTGCCGCAGATACATATGAATCAATTTCGTTTGATACACTGATTGACTCTTACACCACGCCCGACAATACGGAAGTCAGGTCCTCTATACCCAGCTCTGAATTTGATGCCATCGGTAAGACAATTGTCTTTATTCCCCAATCCGATGGCCAATACAACGTCGTGTTCGGCGCAATTGGCCAGAACATATCCATTGGAATGCTCGATTCGGATGGGGATGGGCTAACGGATTTGGAGGAAACGCTGCTCGGTGTTACAGCAGTTGATAATCCAGACTATGATGACGACGGCTTGCTGGATGGGGATGAATATTCAATTGGAACCGATCCGATTAATTCAGATTCCGATGGTGACGATCTATTGGACGGCTTCGAAGTCACCTACGGTTTCGATCCCAATTCACCGGTATTGCCCGGTGAGCGTGATGAGGATTTCGATAACGACGGCCTGACCAACTTCGAAGAGCAGCAACTGGGCACCGATCCAACACTGATGGATACGGATGGTGACATGCTGTCCGATGGCCTTGAAGTGAATGAATTGGGAAGTGACCCTACCTCAACCAACAGTGACAGCGATAGTCTTGCCGATTGGGAAGAGTTCATCTATGGCAGCAGCCTGGTGGACGCTGACACCGACGGTGACGGCCTCGATGACTATGCAGAAGTTTACATCTACGGTACGTCACCCACCTTGGTGGATACCGATGGTGATCAGATGTCCGACCGCTTTGAAGCGGACTGGAACCTCTTCAATGCAGTGGCCGATGCCGACTACGATGGTGATGGTCTGCTGAATTATGAAGAAGAGTTGTACGGTACCGATCCAACAAGAACGGATACGGACTACGATGAGTTGACGGACGGTGAAGAGGTGAACCGCTATAACACCAATCCGGCTGAAGCCGACAGCGATGTGGACGGCCGCTGGGATCAAGACGAACTCTTTGTGGATAACACCGATCCGAATCTGGCATCCAGCGTACTGACCGATTCCTATTTGCCTTACTACAGTTCGCTGCAGCAGGGCATTCAGTGGACGATTCATCGGGACGGTTACATCAGTGATATCCGGGTGGATACCATCTCAATCACCACGTTGGCCGGGCGCTTGAACGTCACCGGTGATGTCAGCCAGATGTATTACAACGATGGTAGTAACGGTGGTGATGCGGCCACGGATGCCAGCGGTTACGAGCACTTTGTCGGGCCCGACCGTATGCAGGATCTGATGGTGAGCCGTCGCGTTTACCGTGATAGTGCCAACCATGATTATGTGCGCTACCTAGACCTGTTTGCCAATGTCGGAGACGCTGCCGTTAGCATCAACGCCACCTATAACACCAACTATCTGGCGGGTGCCGGTGGTAGCGGTGCCATTGAATTGATCACCGAATCCGGACAGGCGCAGCCCACGGAAAGTGATCGCTATATCATCCTGTACGACAGCGTGGATGCCAATCAGCCGGTTCTGGGGCATATTATGCTGGGGCTGGAGTCAGTGGCAGGTAACTGTGGCAGTACAGCCCAGGCACAAAGCAACTACTGGGATCAGTGCTACAGTCTCACCGTCGCGGCGGGGGATCAGGTGGCTCTGCTGCACTATTACGTAGTGGGTCGTACGGTGGCAGAGGTTCAGGCCCGTATTGATGCGATCCTGCGCTTCGACAGTGCCAGCCTCTACAATATGGATGCTGCGTTGATCGATGATGTTGCCAACTTCGATATTGAACTGGATAGCGACAGCGATGGCTTAAGCGATGCGCTGGAGCAAATTCTGGGCACCAATATCAATCTGGCGGATACCGATGGTGACGGCATGTCGGACGCGTTCGAATACGCCAACGAGCTGGAACCGGTGGCAACGGACGATTCGGCGTCTGATAAAGATGGCGATGGCCTGACCAACATCGAAGAAATGACATTGGGCACCTCAGTGACCAATCCGGATACCGATGGGGATGGTGTCTCCGACGGGGATGAAGTGAACGTCTACAACGGCAATCCGTTCCTCACGGATACCGATGGTGACGGACTGCAGGATGGCGATGAAGTCACTTACAACACCAAGCTGGATGATGTGGATAGCGATGATGACGGTTTGAATGATTATCTGGAAACCGCTATCGGCTTTGATCCCAATGCAACGGATGGTGACGGTGACGGCATTCCGGATGAATATGAGCGAGCCTACTTCAATGGTGATGTGGCGCCGGATGCCGATTACGACAATGATGGGCTCAGCAATCTGTATGAGTACCAGAACAATCTGCTGCCCAATGATGCGGATACCGATAATGATCTGCTGCTGGATGGTGAAGAGCTGACGCTGGGTACTGATCCATTGCTGTTTGCCTCGGACACATTGTTGCGTGGTGATGCAGAAGAGCGGTTTGTCGACGGCACCGATCCATTGGAGAGCAGTGATGACCTCACCACATTGTCGCTGCCCGGCCTGTTTGTTGATGGGGCCGGTGGTGAATGGGCATTTGATACCAGTGGTAACCTGACCCTGGCCGACAGCACCTACAATGCCATACGGTCGGCCAGCATGCGGCCCTCCAGTATTTACTATGGCAACTACTCATCAGGCTATTACACCAGTAGTTCTGATCTGGTGGCGCTGGGTGATGATGGCGAGTTTGCTACTTCCCTGCGCCGTTACGGTGATGCCCTGTATCACCGCCGAGTGTATGTGCCAACCACCGGTGACAGCTTTGTTCGTTACCAGGAGACCTTTGACAATCAAAGTGATGCGGCCATGGACGTCGGCGTGAGGCTGTCAAGCTACTACCATTACTACTCCAGCTCGTCTGAAGTGACTCTGCTCACCAGCAGCGGTGACAGTGTGCTGAATGAAGAGGATTACTACCTGATTGCCTACAGCCCGGGCTCACCGGAGCGGCCGGTACTGGGGCACCTGTTTGGGACACAATACTCAGCGGTTAAACCCTGCGACAGTTCCGCTGCAGGAACCAACTACTGGTATCTGTGCCTGGAATCCTCAGTGGCTCCCGGTGAGCGTGTGACCTTCCTGCATTACGTGGTAATGGGGGACAGTGTTGAAGATGTTCAGGCACAACTGGATGCCCTGCGCAAGCTGGATGGCCAGGCACTGAATGGTATTGATGCCAACCAGGCTGCGACAATCGCCAACCTCAGTGCCTACGTGGACTCCGACGGCGATGGTTTAAGTGATGTGCTGGAAGCCAGCCTGGGTACACTGAATGACAGCCAGGATTCCGATGGCGATGGTGTCAGCGATTGGGAGGAGTACGCGGCCGGTGGTGATCCGGCGGTGGCGGATAACGCCGATCCCACTGTGGTATTACTGACCCCGTCTCAGGGTGAGGCGTTGTATCCCTATGAGGCGGTAACCCTGTCTGCCCAGGCAGAAGACGACAGCAAAGTGGCTGAAGTCAATTTCTGGGTGGATGGCGAGCTGGTGGGTAGCGTCAGTGAAAGCCCCTATGAATTGCAGTTCTATCTGCCCTACGGCACCTTTATGGATGTAGAGGCCATTGCCACCGATGCCACCGGCCGCACCGGCAGCAGCGGCGTGGTGCGTTTTGATCTGCAGGCCGATAGCAGCACCACGGTGTCGTCCCGAGTGCTGTTGGACTACAACGGTGAAACCTTCCCCATGGCCGGTCTCACAGTAACCGATCCCAATACGGGCAGCACCGCCATTACGGATGAATTGGGTGAATTCTCATTGGCCAATGTCTCGGCCCGTGACAATGCGCTGTTGCGCATTAGCGGTGAGCTGGCCGGTGAAACCCTCGATTTCACCACCATGGTGGACAGCAGTCAGATGATCGTCGGTGGTGAAACGCTGCTGGCTGATGTGATCTATGTTCGCAACATTAAACCGTATTATGAGAATCAATTGAGCTACGAAGACACAGTTTATATTTACTCACCCGCGTTCCAGCAGTTTGCCCTCGATGGTGCAGTGACCTGGGGTGAGCAGACTTATACGCAGGCTTATATCAGTAACTACGGTGACGTCGTGTTTGGCGACCTTGCACCGGTGGATGGTGAAAATCCACAAACAGACAGCTATCCCATGGTGTCGTTGTTTAATTCCAGCAACGAGGTTGGGGACTATATGGCGTATAAGCGTCTGGCGGATCGCCATTTGTTTGTTAGTAATCAGTATAGGGTGTTGGCCGGTGAAGTCGGATACTATGATTTCAATGGCCTTTTGACAGTGACCGACGAGGGCGTTATTCAAATTACGTGGTACGGCTACCCGGTTGGCGAACCCTTAGCAGAAAACAATACTCTGGATATCGGCTGGGGCAATGCTGGTGATACCGTTCGATCCGTACCGCTCACTGATCTTTATAACGGCCTGACCCTGGCTCAGGGCGAGTCGCTCAGCGCGGCTATCAATATGTCACCGTACCTGTTGCGAGATACCTTCGTGACCATGACACCACAAGGCAATGGTACCTATTTCGTCTTGCTGCAGAACTACGATTCCAATTACCGCGATACCGACTATGATGACCTGCCGGATCTGTACGAATTCGTCTCTGGCTACAGTGATTACCAGTTGCGGGATACCGATGGCGACGGGGTCTATGACGGTGACGAGTACGCACTGGGCCTGGAAGCGGACAATGTGGACAGCGACGGTGATCAACTGCGGGATAACGTCGATAACGAACCAGCGGTGGCCGACACGGAACTGCCGGTATTGGGTGCCATCTGGCCCAACGACGGCGATGCCCTCATGCCGGACCGTACCGTCTACCTGAGCGCTGAAGTCACAGACAACGAGCAGGTTGCCGAGGTTCGCTTCCTGGTGGATGGCGTTGCCACTGTTGCTTCGCCTCTCGGTGACCAATATGGCGTCAGTATCACCACGCCCACCACCGGTGCCTTCACGGTGCAGGTGGAGGCAACGGACGTTAGCGGTAACACCGCCCAGAGTGCAGTGCGCACGGTTACCATCATTGACAATGGCCTGACCTCACTGGAAGGCCGGGTGCTGTATCGCTCGGATGCCGGTGAAGCCGATTTGGGGGGTGTCACCATCGCCTTTGACGGCTATGGCACCGTGGTCACGGATGTGGATGGCGGCTTCCGGTTCGATAACGTCATGCTGGAGGGCAGCCAGGAGTTGACCATTACCGGTCAGGTGGGTAACCAGGCCATCAATGAGGTGTGGCCCCTGGATCAGATCAGTGTCATCAGCGATCTGACCACCATGCAGGATATTATTATCGAGCCGCAGACCTTTGCGCCCGGTTATAACTGGTCCTTTGCCAACAGTGATAGCTTCCAGAACGAAAGAGGCACCACGCTCACCTTGGGTCACACGTTCAACTACTATGGCGTGGATTACACCACAATCTACATCTCCGATAACGGATACATCACCTTCGGCAGCGAGTTGCGGCAGACACCGAATCCGGGCTCCCTGGATGTGGACATGATCAGCGTACTTGGAACCGATTTCGTCTATGGATACCGGCTCGAATACGACACCAATACTGAGCGAACGGTGATTCATTGGCGTGAGACGCGTATACCGGGCTACAGCACCTATGATTATGCCCAACTGGTACTGTATGCCGATGGCCGCATCTATATGCACTACTATGATGTGGATTACCGCACTGCCCAGTATAAGCAACCTTATATTGGCCTGAAGTCCACGGCTTCCCTTACCAGCGCGCGGCAAGCCATAGAGGCTCTGCAGGCACCGGTGAACTTCGGTAGCGCAACGGATATTCGACTGTCGCTGGCCGATGGCCTGTATAATCGCTATGTCGGGTTTGTACCCCAGGCCAACGGCAGTTATACCCTTTATTCCGGTGGCTTGGGCGGTTATGGCCACCAATGGGGTATGACCGACACGGATTTTGATGGGGTATCCGATCTGGATGAGATACTGATTTATCAGACTGACTGGCAAACGGCCGACGGCGATTCCGATGGCCTGCTGGATGGTGAGGAGTTGATGAAGCAGACCGATCCGGTGGCAGCCGATACTACGGTACCGAATGTCTATCTGTTGAGCCCGATTCAGGATCTCACGCTCTATGCCGGACAGACCATTACGCTGCGGGCCGATGCCCAGGACGATGGCCGTATCGAGCGTCTCTGGTACGTGGTGGATACGCCGGATGGCACCCCACAGATACTGGAGAGCACGGAGCTTGACAGCGTGCGTTATGTGGTGCCGGATGCGGCATCGGTGGATATAGAAGTGCACGCCGAGGATACAGCAGGTAACCAATCGCAGACAGCGACTTACACCTTTACAATTAAATCAGCCCCACAAAATGTGGATAATCAGCAACCACCTCCGCCACCGGCGCCAACCTGATGGGTTGCCCGTGGTGCTAATGGGGCTGGCAGACAAAAGAAATACTTAGGTAAGGATTAACACATGATAGGAAAACACTACTTGGCTTGTGCCTTCATCTCCGTTGCCATGGTTGCGGGATGCAGTAACGACCAATCGCAGGGTGACGTGATAGCAACAGTCGGTGACGAAGCAATAACAGATACACAGTTTGATGCGTATCTGAAGTTCAAGAACGTGCCGGCCGATAACAGCGCCCGCCGTGACAAAGAGCTGGAAAACTACCTGCAGCGGGAAGCGCTGGCGGCGGCCATTGCCCAACAGGAGCAGATGGACGAAGCCCTGATTGAAGCGGAAGTGCGGGAATTTCGTAAACAGGCTTTACTCAGTCGCTATTTCGACACATACCTCGCTGAGCAGGTAACCGAGCAAGCCATCAAGAACTATTACAACAGCCACATTGACGAGTTTACTGAAGAAAAAGCGCATTTGGCCCATATCCTGCTGCGCACCAATCCGAAAATGAGTGATAACGAGAAAAAAGCCCAGCTCAACAAATCCCATGAGGCCTACAGCAAACTGCAATCGGGTGCCGATTTTGCGGAAGTGGCTGAGCAATATTCCGAAGATACCGTTTCCGCCAAGCGCGGTGGCGATCTGGGCTGGGTCAAGCAAGGCGCCATCGATGCCAACTTCACGGCGCAGGCATTCAAACTGGACGCCGGGGAATACAGCGAGCCCATGGCCACCACCTTCGGTTATCACATTGTGAAACAGTTGGAAGCGCCCAAAAAGATCAATGAGCCCTATGAAAATGTGAAAGGCAAGATCCGGCACATTCTGCGCCAGGCCGCCAAAGAGGCGGAATACGAGCGTTTGCAGGCTCTGGTGAAAGTGGAAACGAAATGAGTGGTTCCATGAAAGCAATCCAGGCCCTGTGTATGGGGATGAGCCTGCTGCTGGTTGGCTGCGGTGACAAGGAACCCGCAGCAGAGCCGGTTGCAACAGCCGAATCAAAACCGGCCGCTGAACCGGCTTTGGTGACCGTCAACGGTGCGGCCATCACGGAAACCCAGCTGGATTACGCCATGACCCGTACCCTGGGTGAAAGTGCGGGTTTGCTGGTGGGGCCTGAAGTCCGTGACAAGGTACTGCAGAGCCTGGTGCAAAGCCGCGCCATCGCGCAGCAGGCACAACAGGAGCTGAGTGCAGAGGAAGCCGCGTTCCTGGAGGAGCAGGTACGAGCCTACCGTGAGGAATTGCTGGTTAAGCGCTACCTGCAGAACCACGCTGATCCGCAGCCGGTAAGCAACCAGCAGGTAACGGAATATTACAACAGCAATCCTGAATTATTTGGCGGTGAAGTGATTCGCACCTTTGAGTACATTACCTCCGTGGGGCCGCTGGCCGATCTGGACCGCGAACAGTTGAAAGCCGCGTACCAGAAGGCGTCCGCCAGCCAGGATTGGAAGCAGCTCAGTGCCACGCTGGTGAAAGAAGGGTTTCCGGTAAAACACAAACAAGCAGAAATGAACATTAAACTACTGCCCCCCAATATCAAGGAGATGGTAACCAATGCCAAGGTGGCAGAAGGGGTAGAAATTCACACCCGTCCGGATGTGATTATGTTGCGTGTACTGAAGGAGCAGGTCACCACGACCAAACCCTTACAGACGGTGAGTGCAGAGATTCGCAAGACGCTGGCTCACAAACAAATGAAAGAAGCGGTCAAATCGTTGGCCAGCCAGGTGATGTCGCAGGCGCAGGTTGATTACGCGACCACCGACCAACAGTAATTTGGGGGAAGCATGTTGGTATATTGTCGAATTTTACTATGCACATTGGGGTGCCTGATGTCTGCCGTGACGGCAGCTGAATGTCTACCACCGGCAACACCGATTTTGCCGGATGGCGCTGCGGCCAGCGAATCTGAAATGATTCAGGCCCAGGAGACCGTTGCAGGGTTTCTTAGCGAAGCGCGGGCTTATCTTCAGTGCCTGGAACAGGATGAAGCGTTGAGTCTGGCGGCTGAAACCGAAAGCGCGGAATCCAAGTCGCAGCGTGATGAGGCATACCAACAGATGCTCGAAACCATGAAAGCACTGAACGAGCAACTCCTGGTGCAGCTGCAGGAATTTCGAAACGTAGACCAATAAGAAGTCTGCTAAGCGGCGCGTATGCGCAAGATGTATTTGGCACGGAAGATCGGGCGTTATGATCAAGCATTCTGGATGTAAATTTTTAATTGTGGTGGCCTCCCTGATGTGGGGGTTAACGGCATCCCATGCCTATGCACAGAACTGTGAGCTTTTGTTTGAAAGCCCGCTGCAGGTGCATGACCTGAATGGTGCCGTACGGTTCCGTCTGAGTTCGCGGGTGTACGATGCACCCAATGATGAACTGATTACACCCTTGATCATTGAGGAACCGTTAACGCTCAGCTGCGGTTGGTCAGACTGCTCTGCCTCCGGTACCACGGCGCCACCGATCTACATTAATGACTTCAAGCTGAGCGCTGCAACCACCGATATCGACGTAGGCATCCTGCAATCTGCCACCACCGATGGCGTGCAGACCCAGTTCCGCAATGTGGTGGTCAACAGCACCGGCAATCTGACCTTCAACAGTGCCCAATCTGAATACCTGATCGATACCCTGCACCTTAAGCTCAGCGCCACCGTCAAACTGCCGGCCGGTGATTACTGGGTCAATAACCTGATCATGGATTATGGTGCCAACATCAAAGTTCTGGGTGAAGGCACCGTGCGCTTGATGGTGAACAACGATACCGCTCTGGCGGATGAAGTGGATATCAACCAGACCGCGTCCGCACACCAGTTGTTTATGTACGTTAACGGCAGCCTCAATCTGGGGCCCAACGCCAGACTGGATGGATTTGTCTACAGCCAGGGCCCAATGGACGTTGGTTCTTTCTCGGTACTTAAAGGCGCCTTCAATGCCAGCATTGTGGAGTTGCATTCGGGCACGGCAGTGTATTCCCGTCATGATAACGCCGCCCTGGTGAATTATGGTGACAGTTGCCAACAGTCTTTCTCTTACCCCGATCTGGATGGTGATGGTATCCCGGACATCAATGATCTGGATATTGATAACGACGGCATCGGCAACGATTACGAACGCATGGTGGGCACCGATCCGTATCTGGCCAGCGACGTGCCCGTGGATGCGGACGGCGACGACGTGCCGGATTCCCTGGAAGGGTATGCCGGAACCTATTGTTCCGCAGCGTTTGAAACCGGCTTGCAAACCCATACCCAGAACGGGTTGGTGGATTTTGGTTCCTATTCCCTGATGGAGAATGCGCCCACCAGTCAATTGCGCTCCAGTCAGGTGGTAAACAGCAATGCGTTGTTCAGCGCTGATTCCTGCGGTAATACGGATTGTTCCGCTTCCGGCGTGCCGTCACCTTTCATACTGGCGCCGGATTTCAAATTCAGTACCTCATCCACCGACATCTCCGGCAGTGCCACTCTGGGTAATGACGGCCAGCGGGAGTTCGATGAGGTGACGCCGCTGTTGTTCTCCACCATCACCTTTGCGCAGCCCGGCGAATACCGGATTCGCAAACTGAATCTGTGGTCCAGCAGCACCGTGGTGCTGGCACCGGGCGATTACTGGATTGAACAACTGTCGATGGCATCCTACACCAAGATCAAAGTCCAGGGTGAAGGCACGGTGCGCCTGTTTGTCTACTCTTCCAGTGTCACGGGTAACAGCTCCGAGCTCAACATGCCCGGCGGTAACGAAGGGGATCCGGCCAAACTGGTGATCTACGCCTGGCAGGCTTTTGAATTGGGTGCCTACTCGGATACCAGCGCCTACCTGTATGCCCGTGGTGATATTAATACGGAAGGGTCCACTAAATTTTACGGTGCCATGGCTGGCGCCAACATTGATTTGTCGTACAGCGATAAGATGTATTTCCGCAACCAGAATCTGTATCAGGCGGATTTTGGATTGCTGTGCGATGTGGACAACGATGGCGTGTTTGACGGGTTGGATGACGATCTGGATGGGGATGGCCTGACCAACGATCTGGAAGCGGCCAATAACGCCGATCCCATGAACCCCGACAGCGATGGGGATGGCCTGTTGGATGGGGAAGAGGTGCTGACCTATCAATCCAATCCCCAGTTAGTGGACAGCGACAGCGATGGCCTATCGGACAGCCTGGAAGTGTGGGAGTTCGGCACCAGCCCCATCAAGGCGGACACCGATGATGACGGCCTGAGCGATACCGACGAATTGCAAACGTACGAAACCGACCCGCTAGTGCCGGACACCGATGAGGATCAGCTTAGCGACGGCTATGAGGTACTGACCTCCGGCACCGATCCCCTGTTGCCCGACACCGATGAAGACGGATTGCTGGATGGCCCGGAAATTCTTACCCATGGTACCGATCCATTGGATGCCGACAGCGACGATGACAGCCTGAGCGACGGTGCGGAAATCAATGAGCACCAAACCAATCCGTTGGCAGCCGACAGTGACGCAGATGGCTTGACCGATCCCCAGGAAATCAATACCACCCAAACCGATCCGCTGAACCCGGATACCGATGGCGATGGCCTCACCGATGGCGCGGAAATCAATACCCATGGCAGTAACCCGCTAATGGATGACACCGACGGCGATGGCATCACCGACGGAGCGGAAGTGAATACCTACGGTACCAATGTGCTGCTGGCGGACACCGACAGCGACGGCTTAAGCGATGGTGCGGAGATCAACACCCACAGTACCAATCCGTTATTGGCGGATACCGATGGCGATGGCCTCAGCGATGGTGAGGAAGTTAATACCCATGGTACCAACCCGTTGTCAGATGATTCCGATGGGGATGGCCTCACTGACAGCGCCGAGCTGACAACCCACGGCACTAATCCATTATTGGCAGACACCGATGGTGACGGCCTTGCCGATGGCGCAGAGGTCAACACCCACGGCACCAACCCATTGCAGTCGGACACTGATAGCGATGGCTTAAGCGATGGTGCGGAGATCAATACCCACGGCACCAATCCATTATTGGCGGATACCGATGGTGATGGCCTGGCCGATGGCGCGGAGGTCAACACTCACGGTACCAATCCGCTGCTGGCAGACAGTGATAGTGATGGTGTCAGCGATGGTGATGAGGTGAACACCCACGGCACCAACCCACTGCAGGCCGATAGCGATGGCGATGGCCTGAGCGACGGAGCCGAGCTTAACGAACACAGCACCGATCCACTGCAAGCGGACACGGATGGGGATGGCCTCAGTGACGGGGAAGAAGTGAACACCACCAACACCGACCCCAACCTGGCAGATACCGACAGCGACGGGCTGAGTGACGGTGATGAAGTGAATGTTCACAATACCGACCCCCTGGATGCCGACAGTGATGATGACACCTTAAACGATGGGGATGAAATCAACACCCATGGCACCAACCCCAACCTGGCGGACAGCGACAGCGATGGCCTGACCGATGCCCAGGAAGTGCTCACCTATAACACCAATCCCAATCTACCGGACAGTGACAGTGATGGCCTGACCGATGGCGCGGAAGTCAACACCCACGGCACTGATCCATTGAAACCCGACAGTGACGAAGACGGCTTAAGCGACGGCGCCGAGATCAACACGCACGGTACCAATCCATTATTGGCGGACAGCGATGGGGACACCCTGTCCGATGGCGACGAAATCAATACCTACGGCAGCAATCCGTTGCTCACCGACAGCGATTCCGACGGCATTGCTGATAACGTGGAAGTGGTCAATGGCACCAATCCGGCCAAGGCCGACACCGATGATGATGGTGTGGACGACGCTGCGGACCAGTTCCCCACCGATCCGGCGGAATGGTCGGACCTGGATGGCGATGGTCAAGGTGATAACAGCGATCCCGATCGCGACAACGATGGATACAGCAACGAAGAAGAAGTGGCGGCAGGGTCCGATCCAAACGATCCCAACAGCATCCCGGATACCACGCCACCGGAAATCACAGTATTGGGTAGCCAGCCGTTCGAAACCGACGAGGATTACTTCACCCTCAACGGTATAGCCACCGATCTCAGTGGTGTGGCATCGCTCACCATCACCAACGATCAAAGCGCCGGTACCATCACCGCACAGTTCAGCGGCGATAACTGGGGTGCGGATGTGCCGGTTGAGCTGGGTGTAAACAACCTGCAACTGAAAGCCGTGGATACCAAAGGCAATGAAGCCACGGTGATTGTTGCGGTGGAACGGCTCAGCACCGATACCGTGGTGCGCCTCACCATTGATTCGCCCGTTGGCTACAGCAAGGTTACCGAACCTTATGTGGTGGTAACCGGTAAACTGCAGTCGGAAGTGCGTTCTGAAAACATCGTGCTGACGGTGGACAATGAGCCTACCGCACTGCAGAGCACGGCCCTCAACACGGAGTACACCTACCGTTCCGCGCCGGTACAACTGCAGGAAGGCAACAACACCATTCTGGTTCAGGCAGTACTGGACACACAGACCCTGCAACGCAGCGTGGTGGTGATCTACGAGCCGGAAGTGGCAGAAACCGATGCCCCGTTGATCAGCCTGTTGTCACCGGCACCGGGCAGCATGCTCAACAGTGACAGCTTTACCCTGGCTGGGGAAGCCATCAGCTTCAGCGGTGCCGCCCAGATCCGGGTCAACGGCGAATTGGTGTCCCTGCAGGGTGGCCAGACCCAGGCGGGCAGCTTCCAGGAGATTCTCAACTTCCCGGCCGGCGCGGAAAGCTTCCAGGTGACGGCATCGATCACCGACGGCGAAAACCGAACCGTGGCGGCCCAGGCGATCTACTATCGGGATATTACCCCGCCGGTGATCAGTGTGGGCGGCGGCCTGCAACCGGTACCTACGGAAAATAGGGTGGTGGCCTCACGCTATGAGCTGTTCGGTGTGATCAGCGAAACCAACCTCGCAGGCTTTACCGTGAACGGTCAACCGGTGAGTGTAGAACCTGGCGCCGCCGCCGGGGAGTATCTGTTCTCCCTGCCGTTGGCCCTCAGTGTCAGCACACCGCTGACGGTGGAGTTGAACGCACGGGATGCTGCCGGCAACAGTACCAGCCTGGAATACACCCTACTTAGAGATGGCTCGGTCACCGTTGATCCGTTGTTACCGGCCGATGGCAGTGAATTCATCAACCAGGGCCAACCCATTGCCCTGCAGGTGGCCGCGGCCATTGCCGGCCTGTCTGCCGATCTCACCACCTATGCGGTACTCACCAACGCCGCCGATGAGATACTGGATCAGCAAACCCTGTCCGGCTCCTCCACCCTGTTGGCGGGCACCGTCACCATTCCCGCCCAGGCCGGGGATTACGACATCGCCATCGAAGTGCGCGACCTGACCGATAAAGTGGTGGGCACGGCCGGTTTGTCGGTATCGGTGCGGGATCCGCAACAGGTACCGGTTGCGATCCAGAAAATAGAACCCGCCAACAATGCAACGGACATCGAGCCCAACGGCTTTGTTTCCGTGTACTTCAATCAGCCGGTGGACCCAGCTTTGGTTTCCATCACCGTCAACGAAACCCTGAACGGCTTTACCTACATCGACAGCGATCCGCGCGGCGTCAGTGGCATGCGCGGGGCAGGGCACCGACTGGTGGAAGTAAACCGCTCGTTCGAAGCGGTAGCGGGCAGCATCGCGCCATTGCCGGGCAGCACCGTCATGGCTTTCTACCCCGAACGTGAATTGGGTTATGGTGCCAACGTGTTTATCACCGTGACCTATGACGGCAACGAAATGGAGCGAGCCCAGTTCAAGGTGCGTGACTTGCCCACCTTCATCACCGGGGGCGTACAGGATCAATTGGGGCAACCCTTGGCCGGAATCACCGTCAAGTTGAAAGAACTCAATCGCAGCACCAAAACCGACCGGGATGGCGCCTACCACTTCGGCTTCGGTGATGCCGCCAAAAACAACATCCCCAGTGGCGAATACACCCTGGAATTCAACCCTGAGTTCAAGGACACCCGTTACGGCAGCATCAGCTTCCGCGAAAGTGTGGTGGAAGGCCGCATGAACCCCATGGATCTGCGTACCGTGCCGGCACTGGATCCCACCATTAACTTTGTTCCGGTGCAAGGCGGTGGTGAAGTGACCCTGTTGGGCGGCGATTTGGTGATGGATCTTACCGACACCCGCCTGGTGTTCCCAGATCAGAACACCAGCGGCCCCATACACGTCCAGTTTACCGATTTCTCCCAGTTCCCCTATCCATTGGGGCCGCTGGGCTACGGTCACTGGCTCTACTTTGTTCAGCCCGGCGGCATCGCGGTGGAAGGTAGCATTACCGGGCTGGATATTGCCATGCCTGCCATCATGGGCAGCTACGACTACGTACCCGATAACGGATACTACGTGGTGATGCTGGGGCTGGATGATCGCAGCCAGCTCATCGTGCCGGTGGGTGTGGGGCAAATTGAAAATTACCGGGTGCGCAGCGTTGGCGAGCTGCAATACCAGCGCCTGGATGCCATCGGCTACGGCATGGTGCCGTACGAATGGCAGGAAACCCTGGCCAAATACGCCAATGGCGACATCAGTCTGGAACTGATGCGGGCAGAATTGAGCAGCGTCGTTAACAGCACGAGCGGGCAGTAGGAAATAGGGAACATGAGTACACAGATTCTTTCTAACAAGTTAACACGATTGAACACCCTCTTTGCGATGGTGATCACCACGCTGTTTGCCGTGCAGGCCCACGCCATGTTCGGCTTCGAACCCTATTACAAATTCGGTGCCGTCTATACCCGCAGCATCGTGGTGGATCCCTCCACCAACATGCCCATCTGGGTGGAGTACGATGAAACCGGCCGCGAAGCCGGCGTCATCGGCGGCATGCAGGATGGGGATTTCACCTTCAGTGGGACGGAATACCGCGCCTATCATGATCAATACACCCAGATCATGGAGGACATGCCGGATGCCATCTGGATGTCGGTTTACGACTATATCACACAGCAAAATTTTGAAACTTATAATGGAGAAACATTTTCACCCGTTGCAATCAATCCGGACTATGAAAACGTACAGTTTGTATTGGTTCGCTCAAAAGAACTCACACAGATCCCAGACGGGGAGTATCACCTACTGGCTCGATTTCCTATTGACGTACGTAGGACAACCATCGGTGATTATGCGTCACTTTTAATACGTTCAGATCCTGCAACCGGAGAAGTATCTAATATAGTTACTCCTTCCAATACTGACAACAATATAGGCTTTCGGGTTAAGTTCTTTGGTCCGGAAGGGGATGATACAGGGGAGGAAGCGCTGGATGGCGTGGATACCACCACCATCAATTACCGTAAAGCCACAGATGTTATTTACGGGCCAATAGAAGGTGCTCGTATTACCACCACACCGGCTGCGAGAATTACTGATGGCGCCGAAACCGGTGAAGACGGCAAGTACAGCATGCATTACACCCTGCCGCCTTGTCCGGGGTTCACCTTCAGCTACACCACACCTGCGTATCTGGAATTACAGTACAATCGCTTCAATCCGCGCCTACCCGGTTACCGAATCTACTGGCAGCAACGAATCGATTATGATTTCTGCAATGGATTGGCTGCGACTGCCCCGCCATTAATTCGCCCGGCAGTAATCGGAATTTTAGCGAGCGCCGCTACGCCAGTTAAACGCCCCCGCGATTTCCCCATCGACATCATGGTTATAAACGGTCGTGCGCGTCTGGAAAATCCCGATGGCAGTGGCGTGGACATTACTCCTGAACTAACAGATATACAAAGCGTTTGGGCTTTGGATAACTTCTCTAAATCAGCAACGCCACCTAGTTATGACCTTACAGTGCCTGGGTTCGTCAGACAGGTGCAAAGTAATTATGACTTTGACCGCGATGGAGAGTTTGAAAACACGTTGTTGGGTAGGGTAGTAGAAGTTCCAGTAGAGGATGGTGAAGAGGGTGAAACAGAGAAAAAGTTCTTTTTGCAGAATGATGAAAACTATCCTTGCGTAGTATCACGTGATGAAAATGGAATTCTCTGTACACATCAAGGTGTTTTTCTTTCTTCTAAAGAAGGAGTACCTGGTGAAGATCAGCCCGACCTCCTAAGAATAGCGGATTGGCGGTTGTCAGATGGAAGCGAGTTTGATGATAAGGGATTGGTCACAACTTTGGGAGAAATAGATCTCAGTAATACCGATCTATATGTCTTTCGTGAATCCAACGGAGAGTTAATCGCAGAGCGCAGAGGTCTTAATACTGCCGAAGCCACTAGTGTCATCAAGAATGACCTAGGCGCGGCCGATGGCGAGTTTTTCTACACTTTAGAAATGCGCGGTCCTCGAGAGGGTATCTATAGCGCAAG